>Ga0316206_1000082_pt1 | contig 192375 bp, 195 predicted proteins | sample 6monthpyrite_MG_FD_204942 | JGI IMG/M metagenome (GOLD analysis project Ga0316206, IMG submission 204942) | Microbial mat bacterial communities from mineral coupon in-situ incubated in ocean water Damariscotta River, Maine, United States -... | ecosystem: Environmental > Aquatic > Marine >... | reverse complement strand
GAGTGCCGGACCGGCCGGAACCGGACCGTGGGCCGCGTGGATTTGTGACACCGTCGCGACCGGGATGAGTGCCGGTACGGCCGGAACCGGACCGTGGGCCGCGTGGATTTGTGACACCGTCGCGACCGGGATGAGTGCCGGACCGGCCGGAACCGGACCGTGGGCCGCGTGGATTTGTGACACCGTCGCGACCGGGATGAGTGCCGGTACGGCCGGAACCGGACCGTGGGCCGCGTGGATTTGTGACACCGTCGCGACCAGGGTGCGAGCCGGACCGGCCGGAACCGGACCGTGGGCCACGTGGATTGGTGACGCCATCGCGACCGGGTTGCAATCCGGGCCGGGTTGAGCCGGATCTTGGGCCTCTCGGACTACTACTACCACGACCGGTATTGGTTCCGGGATGGGTATCGGAGCGTCCAGATCCGGCACCGCGTCTGCCGCTGCCGCGGACCGGGGCTGGCTGTACGCGGGGATCGATCCGGTCCATCACCGGCGCACCGCGTCCGGGCGCGCGATCGCCGCGATTGCTTCGCGTCGGGGCCGCGCGATCGGGTGTGCGATTTTGTACCCGGTCACCGCGCGATGCGCCGCGGTCGGGACGCGCTTCGGCGCGCGAGTTTCGGTTGGATGGCGCAGAGGAGGGCGGTGAGCTCGAACGCCGATCAGCTTGCTGATTGCCGCGTCCACGGCCTTCCGAGCGGGTGCGCCGTGGATTTTGTTCCTCCGACGACGCTGATCGGCCAGACCCATCGCGTCCCTGGCGGCCTTGCGCGTCTGCGGCATCGGTGAATGCGAGGCCAGGCATGAGAATCAGCGCGACCGCTGTGGCCGTGAGCAGGCTGAATTTTGTCATCGTCGGATGCTCCTTCATGACGGTATTCCGGGAATCCTCGCCCCAGTCTCAACATGCTTAACGAAATCTTGATGAGCCGGGGATGAACGCGCCCTTCATGTTCATGAGTCAGAAGGCGGATTGACCGGCATGCCGCAATTTCTGGTCGGCCAGGACGAGCGCCGCCATGGCCTCGCCGACGGGGACTGCGCGGATCCCGACGCAGGGGTCGTGGCGTCCGCGCGTCTCGATCGTCGTTTCGGCGAAATCGCGATCAAGCGTCCGCCGTTCGATTCGGATCGAGGATGTCGGCTTGACGGCAAAGCGAATGACCAGGTCCTGCCCGGTCGATATCCCGCCCAACACACCGCCATTATGATTGGAGAGGAAGACCGGCCCGTCCTCACCCATCCGCATTTCGTCGGCCGCCTGTTCGCCGCGCATCGCTGCTGATGCGAAGCCGGCACCGATTTCGACACCCTTGACGGCATTGATGGTCATCATCGCCGCCGCCATTTCGCTGTCCAGCTTGGCATAGACCGGTGCGCCCCACCCGACCGGCAAGCCCGAAACGATGACTTCGACAATCGCACCGGTTGATGAGCCGTCGGCGCGCAGGGCATCCATGTCCGCGGCCCACAATTCGGCCGTGGCGGCATCGGGGCAGAAGAAGGGGTTAGTGGACACTTCATCCCAATCCCACTGATCGCGATCGATCTGGCGCGCACCGACCTGGACCAGCGCGGCGCGGATGGTGATGCCGTCGCCGAGAACCTTGCGGGCGACCCCGCCGGCGGCGACGCGTGAGGCGGTCTCGCGGGCCGATGAGCGGCCGCCGCCGCGATAATCGCGCACACCATATTTCATGTCATAGACATAATCAGCGTGGCCAGGCCGCCATTTATCACGGATATCGCCATAATCCTTGGAGCGTGCATCCTGGTTTTCGATCATCAGGCTGATCGGCGTGCCGGTCGTGACCGGTCCGCCGGTGCGATCATCGCTGAATGTCCCCGAGAGGATCCGCACCTGGTCGGCTTCCTGACGCGGCGTGACATGCCGCGATGTGCCGGGCCGGCGCAGGTCGAGCCAGGGCTGGAGATCAGCTTCGCTCAGTGCAATACCCGCCGGGCATCCATCGATGACAGCGCCAATCGCCGGTCCGTGACTCTCGCCCCAGGTGGTGACCCTGAATAAATGTCCGAATGTATTGTGTGACATGGCCGATCCGCCCTTTTTTCAGAGCATAGTCGGCCAAAGGCCCGGCGTCACGCGGCCGACTGTGCCTTGCGGATCCAGCGCGCAAAGCGGGCATGGGCCGAGGGGCGCGAGAAGGCGTCGATGAAATCGTCGAGTGGCTCGAAATCTGACGGCTCGGGCATTTTGCCGGCCCCGGTTGCCATGGCGACGACCCGGACCTGGATGCTGATATCCGGCTCACCAACGGCCTGCAAATAACTGCCATCGTCGATGCCGGCCGGTATGCGCACGATAATGGTGCGCTCGCCGGAACGCAGCGAGCGTGTCAATCCACGCCGGGCCTGCTCGCAGCTGATTTCCACTTCCATGCAGGAGGGCAAATGCTTTTCCAGATGGCGGATCGCTTCGACGATCGCCGCCAGCCGCGACAGGGCGCCGGGGCTGGGCTCGGTTGTGTCCGGGTGTAGTGTTTTGACCTCATCGCGGAACTTGCGCTTGGCTGCGATCAGCCCGGCGCCCGGCTCGAGGCCGAACGCGGCATAGGCTGCGGCAAGGGTCAAAACGCGCGATGTCATCCTGCTTCGATAACGCAAGAAGATTCCTGAAAGGTTGACGCCGCACGCGACGGGCGTAGGAAAGCATCCTGCCGTGGGAGATCGTGCGATGACCGAGAAGAGCCTGATTCCGCCAAGTCCGGACGCTGCGGCCTATGCCCGGACCAATGAGGCCAACGCCGTTGAAATCTTTGATCGCGATGAGCCGCTTGATTTATTCGCCGACTGGCTCGCCGATGCTAAGAAAAAAGAATTGAACGACCCCAATGCGATGGCCCTGGCAACGGTCGATCCCGATGGCTGTCCGGATATCCGGATGGTGCTCTTGAAGGATGTCGATCAGGGCGGATTTGTTTTTTACACCAATCTGGGAAGTGCGAAGGGCCAGCAATTGGCTGGCAATTCCGGCGCCGCCCTGTGTTTTCACTGGAAGTCGCTGCGGCGGCAGGTCCGGGTGCGCGGCGCGGTGGAGCCGGTGGATGCGGCCGAGGCGGACGCCTATTTCGCATCGCGCGCGCGCGATAGCCGGATCGGCGCCTGGGCGTCGACCCAGTCGCGCCCGCTCGAGAGCCGGTTCGCGCTGGAAAAGGCCGTCGCACGCGAGGCCGCACGCTTCGGCCTCGGGGACGTGCCGCGGCCGGACCACTGGTCCGGTTTCCGTCTGCGCCCGACCGCAATTGAATTCTGGCGTGACCGGCCGTTTCGGCTGCACGACCGCCTGGTCTTCACGCGCCCAGATTTGACCTCGCCATGGTCAACCAACCGGTTGTATCCTTGAAAACGGACAGCAATGGAGAGACGAGCATGGCACGTTTCATCGAAATTCTGCGAATGATGATCGATATCGCTGTCGCGCTCTGCGCTGTCCTGCTTCTGGTGACGCCGCTCTGGTTCGCGCTGGCGGCATTCGGCACCAAATGGGAATTCTGGGGCTGGCAGACGGGTTTGAACGCCATGACCCATGTCTGGGGATTGCGCATCCTGCTGATGGGCCTGGTGTCCGGGGTCTTCACGCTGGGCGTTCTCATCCTTTATCGCGTGCTGGCCAAGCAGGGACATGGCAATTGGATCAGCGCCATTGCCGTTTCGCTGATCGCCCTGGCGGGACTGGTCTGGGCGATGCAGGTCGAGGCGGGCAAAGCCGCCGGGCCGGCCGTTCTCGATGTCACAACCGATGTGCTGGACCCACCGCATTTCTCGGCGGGCTTCATTGCGCGCCGCTCCGGGCTCGATGCCAGCCTGGCCTATGACGGCAAGACCGGCGCGGACGGGCAAGCCTTGCCTGCGCTGCAGGCCGCACGTTATCCGGCGATCAGCACGCTACACCTCGATGAATCGGCGGATATCGCCTTTGCCCGGGCGCTCGAACTGGCGCGAGAGCGGGGATGGCGGGTCAGTACCGCGTCGGCGGAGGCCGGGATGTTCGAGGCCGGTGCTGAAAGTCTGTGGTTCGGATTTCGGGACGATATTGTCGTCAGGGTCAGACCCGATGAGGCGGGCGGCAGTCTGGTCGATATCCGCTCAGTGGCCCGCCAGCCGGTCCATGATCTGGGCCGAAATGCGGATCGGGTGAGGGCGTTCCTCGAGGCGCTGGACGCGCCTCAGGCCTGACGGTTCAGTCGCGCGCCTGACTGCTCAGCCGGAAGCGGTTCCTCAGACCGGGCTCGCCCGCGCTCTGGACCACTCCGATTTCGATCAGATGGATCATATGGGCGAGGATCGAGTGCGCCGCCGCCGGGTGCAGGCGCTTGTCGATATCGGTGTAAATCGCGGCAACGAGTTCCGGGACATCGAGCGGGCCGGAAACAAGCTGGTGGAGGATTTGTTGCTCGCGCTTCAACCGGTGATCGATATAGGCTTGGACGAACTCGGCCGGATTTTCGACGGCCGGCCCGTGCGTTGGCCAGAGGCGCGTGAAATTGCGGTCGCGCACGCGCGCCAACTCACGGAGATAATCGCCCATATGGCCGTCGGGCGGACTGATCACGCTGGTCGACCACGCCATGACATGGTCGCCACTGAACAGGATGTTTTCTTCCTTCAGCGCGTAGCAAACATGATTGGAGGTGTGCCCCGGAGTGTGCAGGGCTTCAATCGTCCAGCCGGGCCCGGTGAATTCCTGGCCGTCGATAATCTCGACATCCGGTGTAAAACCGACATCATCGCCGGCCTCAAGTCGCACTTCTCCACCGGCGGGCGGCGCCGTCTGGGCGCCGAATCCATAAACCTGTGTTGCATGCTTTCTCGCCAACGGGTGCGCGAGCGGTGAGTGGTCGAGATGATGATGGGTGACGAAGACATGGGTCACGCGCTCGCCGGCCAGCGCCGCGTCCAGCGCCGCTTCATGCGCCGGGTCGTATGGGCCGGGATCGATCACCGCGACCTCGCCATGGCCGATGATGTAGACGCCGGTTCCGGTATAGGTGAAGGGGCCGGGATTGGGCGCGGTGACACGGCGGATCATCGGCGAGAGGGTCTCGCAGACACCGTATTCGACATCAGTTTTTTGCACGAATGGTATGTCGTTCATAAGCTTCTTCATTGTGCCAGGGCGGGTGCTGGTCGCAGGAAGTCCAGAAAGGCGGCGGCCAGCCGTTGGGTGACCCGTATCTTGTCATCCATCGCCATGGCAATCGGCGGTCCCATATCGGTCTTGTTGACATCGACGACGTAAAGCCGGCCATCCGCCTTGTCACGCAGAACGTCCAGCCCGCCCCAATCGAGCTGCATCGCCAGCGCGAATTCTGCCAGGCTGGCTTGTTCCGATGCACTCAGCACGGTGTGGGTTTCAACGACTGCAACGCTCTCATTCGTGTTCGCGAACCGGTTGCTGATCGACCGGCGCTTGAGGATGACGAGTGGAATCTTGCCGCCGACAGTCGGGCAGCGCAGGTCCTCGACGCGCCCGCCGGCAATCGAATTATCGACCACCCGCTGATAGACAAAGCCCGGCTCGGGCGCACATGGCGCCTCGACGATCCGGCCGTCATGGGCGCCATTTGCCTCCGACTTGCGAACCAGCTTGCCGCTAAATTTGGTTGGATCCACATTCAGGGCGTAGCCGAAACATTGTTCGAAGATGACGCCGACATGGCTTTTGGCGATGCTCTGGCAATGGCGATTGATCGATCGTGCCCCCGCTGGCCACTCCACCGCGCCGCAGGTCGTGGAATCATCGAAATAGAAAATGGCGTCAGCTTCGCTGGCCGTGTTCGCGATTCGGGCGCCGGCGACGTGCAGCACCGACCATATCAGATACCAGGGCCGCGGCCGGTCAGGCGCGAACCAGATTTTCGGCCCGGATCGGGACGATCGGCGCAGACGCCAACCCTCCACGACGATGTAAAACGGGAACCAGGACAAGACTTCGCCGATCAGACCCGGCTCGAGGCGCAGGCGCGCACCGGTCTTCTTGACTGTGACCACGCCATCCTGGAATTCGAAATCTCTCCACCAAAGCGCGCGGTGCATAGCTATGGCCCTTCCGGTTCTCATGCTGTGCATTTTAGTGACGCCGGAACCGAGCGCAAATCACGCTCGTTCACGGACGGCGCGAAAATTGCGTGACCGAGATATTAGTTTGACTTCGAGGTAGGGAATTTGGACGTCGCCCGGTTTCTAGGCAAGCGCCTTGTGCGCATAGGATGGATGTTGTTGCTACTTGCAGCGGCCCAGCTTGCTGGTGCATTGGTGGTGGCTCAGCCTCAGGCGTCGCGAACAGCAGTTGTTCCGCCCTTGTCCGTAGAGGATGTTGCGATGCAGCGACATAGCCTTCATTGACAACGCGCCAGTCAGCCTGAAACTGCGGCAAAATTCGGATCGAGCTTTATTCAGCATGTTTGGTTTCATTTTTAGGCGAGTTTTGATCGCCATCCCCACGATTCTCGTGATCATTGCGGTCGCGTTTTTCATGATGCATGCCGCGCCCGGCGGGCCGTTCGATCTCGAACGCCCGATGCCGGACGAGACGCGGCAATTGCTCATGGCCCGCTATGGCATGGACCAGCCGGTCTGGAAGCAATATCTTGATTATATGGCGAATTTATTCCAGGGCGATCTGGGACCATCCCTGAAAGTCAGGGACAAGGACGTCGCCGAAATCATCGCAGAAGGCTTCCCGGTCAGCGCCACGATCGGCATTTGTTCGATGATCCTGGCGGTGTTTTTCGGCTCCTTCCTTGGATCGGTTGCCGCACTGCGCCAGAATACCAGCGGCGATTTCGCGGTCATGACCTTCGCCATGGTCGGGATCAGCATTCCGCCCTTCGTGATGGGCCCGATCCTGGCACTCTTCTTCGGCCTCTATCTCGGCTGGTTGCCGACGGGTGGGCTCGATCCGCGTCTCGGCATGACGCCGGACCGGTTGATTCTACCGGTCGTGACGCTCGCCCTGCCGCAGATAGCGATCATTGCCCGGCTGATGCGCGCGAGCATGATTGAGGTCCTGCGATCCAATTATATCCGGACGGCCCGCGCCAAGGGGCTCTCGCCGCCGGCAGTGATTGTCCGTCACGCCCTGCGTTCGGCCATCCTGCCGCTGGTCAGCTATCTCGGGCCGGCATCGGCGGCGCTGATTTCCGGCTCTCTGGTGATCGAGGTCGTGTTCCAATTGCCCGGTATCGGCAAGCATTTCATTGATGCAGCCCTGCAGCGTGACTACACACTGGTGATGGGTGTCGTCATCATTTACGCCAGCCTCATCATTGTCCTCAATCTGGTCGCGGACCTGCTGTATGGCGTCCTCAATCCGAAGGTGAAGTACGAATAATGAGCACGCTTGCAACACCCGGCGAAAAGGCTGAACTGATCGAAACGGCCGCGGTCAAAGGCCGCTCTCTGTGGGAGGATGCGCGCGCGCGTCTGATGCGCAACAAGGCCGCCGTCGTCAGCATCATCGTGCTTGGCACGCTGATCGTGCTGGCCATTCTCGGCCAGCTTGGCGTCTGGGTGCATGATTACGACACGATTTACCGCGAAGCGGTCTGGGTGCCGCCGACCTTCCAGGACTGGCATTTGTTCGGGACCGATGCGCAGGGCCGGGACATGGTCGCGCGGACCCTGGTGGGACTGGGCGTTTCACTGATGGTCGGCATTGTCGCGACCATTGTTTCGCTGGTGATCGGGGTGACCTGGGGCGCGACGGCCGGATTTATCGGTGGCCGTGTCGATCAGGTGATGATGCGTTTCGTCGACATCCTCTATTCGCTGCCCTTCATCTTCTTCGTCATCATCCTGATGGTGGTTTTCGGACGCAATATCATTCTTATCTTCGTCGCTATCGGCGCCGTCGAGTGGTTGACCATGGCGCGGATCGTGCGCGGTCAGACGATCGCCCTCAAGCGGATGGAATTCGTCGAAGCGGCCGAGGCCGCCGGCGTGTCGCAATGGATGATCATTCAGCGTCACATCATACCGAATGTGCTGGGTCCGGTGGTTGTCTATGTGACCTTGATGATACCTGTGGTAATCTTGGCGGAGAGCTTTTTGAGCTTTCTCGGGCTGGGCGTCCAGGAGCCGTTGACCTCGTTGGGGCGGCTGATCTCGGCCGGCGCCCAGGACATGGAAGTCGCGCCCTGGACCCTGATCGTGCCGGCGGTGACGATGATGGTGACCCTGTTCTGCCTCAACTTCATCGGCGATGGTTTGCGCGATGCGATCGATCCCAAGGATCGTTGACCAGAGCGATTGCGGGTATGCGAACATGAAAAGGGCCGCCCGATTGGGCGGCCCTTTTGTTGGGCTGGATGGCGGCTGACCGCGTAGGCTGGCGCTGGTCCTAGCGCTGGCGCTCGACCGCGATGGCGCGGCCGCGGCCATTGACCCGCAGCAGAAAGCTGCTCATCGCACCGCGGCGGATTTCCGCCGTCAGGCCCTCGGTATTGCGCGGCAGCCGGACAGTCAGATCATCCTTCTGGCGCCAGACCTGGCCGTTTTCCATATAGAATATGGTCGTATTATAGCCGACGGTCCGCGTGCGGGAGATGGTCATCATGACCCGGTCGACATTGCCGTCGGCACCGCGGTCCAGGATCTGGACCTCGGTTGCCGCCGCGGTCGCCGTGTCACTCGCGGCGCGCGGAGCGGCGTTCGGGGTGGCGCTGGCGGCGGGCGCCGCTTCATCGCCGGCGCTGGCCGCTTCGGCAGCGGCGATCAGTGTATTGGCGTCGCGGACATTGGCCTCGGCGCGCCCGGCCAGTAACGGCACGCGGAAACGCGGCAGGCTTGGCATGGAGAAACCGAAACTGTCGCGCTCGACCGCTTCGACATCTTCGCGCATCACGGTGACGATATCGCCACTCGAATGGGACGAGGCAAGGGTCGCGGCCGTGCTGTCGAAACAGGCCAGGCGGGCATCGATCGGCTCGATCGCCCGGCAGGCCAGGATATCCGCGATGGGATCGTCCGCCAGGGCGGTGGCGGGCACCAGCACGGCGATACCGCTGAGGGCGGCAATAAGAGCAAGACGTGAGGTCATCATAGGAACCAACTCCTGGGGGTTATTGCGTGCGGCGAGCCCTGAACCAGCGGCCATTCTCACCAATGCGCATCATGTAGGAATCCAGCGCAGCGCTGCGAATGCTGGCGCCTTCACCGGCATCAATACTGCGAGCGACATGGGCCGAATCGGAATCCAGCTGCTGCCAGATCTGGCCATTGGCCAGCGTCACAACGACGCGCCGCGAGCGGTTGAAGGCGATGCTGGCAATCGCGAGATTGTCGATCCGGTCGATCTGGCCATCGGAATCGCGTGACACGGCGCGATTGCTCGAGGCTGCGGTGGTCGCGCCGGCTGCGGCCAGATCGCTGGCGCTGCCGCGCGGCAGGCTCAGGCGGGGCAGGGAGGGCAGGCTGAAGCCCGGAATGCGCAGACCATAGGTCGCTTCTTCCGCGGCCTCGACATCATCGCGGTTGAGCGCGATGATACTGCCCGAGTCCGCATTGCTGCGCAGTGCCGCGACGGCCGCGTCGAGACAGGCAAGCCGCGCGGGATCGTCGCCAACCGCCTCGCAGGCGAACAGGTCCTCCAGCGGGGCACCAGGCGCTTGCGCCAAGGCTGGCGATGACAGGGAAAAGGCGGCGGCGAGAAACAGTAATCGAGTGTTCATGTTCACACGTTTATCTAGAGGGTGAACCAGACTATGCGCGACCCGTCGGCAAGTGTCGACCGGCAGAGTATGTTGCGTTAGATAGACCGTCAGCAGATAGACCATCAGCGAATCGCTTGGATACCTTGGGAGGGGAGACCTAAATCGTGACCCGCAATAAAATACTGCTCGCCATGCTCGCATCAGCATCAGCGCTGGCTCTGGTCAGTTGTGGTGGCGAAGGACCTGCCCCATCCGATGAGGTGGTCATCCACCGCGGCAATAATGCCGAGCCGCTAACGCTCGATCCGCACAAGGCCAGCGGTACCTGGGAAAACAATATTATCGGCGACATGTTCGTCGGACTCTTCACGGAAGATCCCGAGGCGCATCCAGTGCCCGGCATGGCCGAGAGCTGGGAAGTCAGCGAAGACGGTTTGACCTGGACCTTCCATCTGCGTGAATCACGGTGGTCCGACGGGGTTCCGGTGACGGCGGGCGATTTCGTCTATGCCTGGCGCCGAATCGCAAACCCGGAAACCGGGGCGCAATATGTGTCACTGCTCTATCCCATTGTTGGCATGGCAGCGGTCAGCCGCGGCGAAGCACCACCCGAGGCCGTCGGCGTCAGGGCGCTCGATGACCGGACGCTGGAAATTCATCTGGAAAATCCGGCCCCCTATTTGCCTGGCCTGTTGACGCACTACACGACCTTCCCCTTGCCGCAGCACATTGTTGAGCAATTCGGTGATGAGTGGATTCGCCCCGAGAACATCGAGGTCAACGGCCCCTACAAGCTGATCGACTGGCGCACGAATAACTTCGTCCATCTCAGCCGCAATTCGTATTTCTTTGATGATGCCGCGACCTGTATCGACGAAGTGTATTATTACCCGACGGTCGACAATAGTGCGGCCGGTCGGCGGGTGCGCAATGGCGAGCTCGACCTGAATATGGAATTCCCCGGTCAGCAGATGGAATTCCTGCGCCGTGAAATTCCCGATTATGTTCGGGTCCATCCCTATATGGGCACGGTGTATTTCTCCATCAACACGACGCTGGAGCAATTCTCTGACCCCGCCGTGCGCAACGCGCTGGGCATGGCGATCGACCGGGAATTCATTGCCAATGAAATCCTGCGGGCCGGGCAATTGCCGGCCTATTCGCTCGTTCCTCCCGGGATCGACAATTATACCAGCGGCGTTGAATCCAGCTGGGCCGATATTCCGGTGGAGCAACGCCGTGTCACGGCGCGCGAAATCCTGACCGCGGCGGGCTATGGCCCGGATAATCCATTCCGCTTTGAATACACCTATCGGGCAACCGCGGATAATCCGCGCGTCGCACCGGTGGTGCAGAATGACTGGTCGGCGATTGCCGACTGGGTTCAGCCGGAACTGATCGTCAATGACACGCAGATCCACTACGACAATCTGCGCGCGTCAGACTTCGAGATTGCTGATGGCGGCTGGATTGCCGACTATAATGATCCGTATAATTTCCTCTTCCTCGGCGAGTACCGCTCGGTGCCGATGAATTACTCCCGCTACAATAATCCGGAATATGACTCGTTGGTGGAACAGGCCAATCGTGAGCAGGATCTGGAAGTGCGGGCCGGGATGCTGGCCGAGGCCGAGCAGATGCTGATCGATGACATGCCGATCATTCCGCTCGTTTACTACGTCAACAAGAACCTGGTGAACCCGCGCGTCACCGGATGGGTCGATAATCTGACCGATATCCACCGCACGCGTTACCTGTGTTTTGCCGATGTCGACCGCACTGAAGCTGTGGTCGAATAAACGCACGCTTGTCAGATGAGGTCCTCCCGACCTAGCTTGATGCAAATTCGGGCAAGGTTTGGGGGACGCTCATGTCAGGCGGCGACGGGATTACAGACGCAATCATTGCCGATTCAGCCGGTGGCGAGCTGGGCGATGCCATTCACGCATCCAGGCGCAAGAAGCGGAGCCGGCCATCGGCATTCGAGTCGGCCTATCCCGCCGGGCATTGCAGCAATTGCGGCACCAAGCTGATCGGACCGGCCTGCCATAGTTGCGGCCAGCCCGCCGAATCCTTCCACCGGCCGATCTGGGACTTGTTGCTCGACGTCCTCGACGGGCTATTCGGGCTTGAAGGCCGTCTGTGGCGGACCCTGCCCTCCCTGATGTTTCAGCCCGGCAAGCTGACCTTGCGCTATCTCTCCGGCGCCCGCGCACGCTATGTGATGCCCTTCCGCCTCTATCTGACGGCCAGCATCCTGTTCTTCCTGGTCGTTTTTGCTTTCAACAATTTCCAGAGCGATCCCGCTGCCCCGCTGCTCTCGCTGGATGCCCGCGACGCGATGGACAGGGCTGTCGAGGAAATCCCGCTTGATGAGCTCACTGAGGAGCTCGGGCGGCAGGGCATATCGGAGGAGCAACGGACCGCGATCGCGGAGCAGATCGCGCGCGGATCGGAGGCCCTTGCGCCAGCCATCGATCCGAACGAGACAGCCGAAGAGCGGGCTGCCCGTGAAGCGCTCGGAGCCGACGAGCTCAAACGGGCTATCCGCGACGCGCTCTTGCCGGCGCAGGCTGGGGACGCCGCCGCCGATTCCACCGTTGAGCCGAATTCAGGCGAGGCGGCCATGACGGGTGACGTGCAGATCGACGGCCTGGACGGATTGCCGGTCGAGGCACGCGAGCGCCTCGCCAACCAAATCGACCGGATCATTGATGATGGCGGGGCGTCGGTCGCCGCCTCGATGCAGGTCTGGGCACCGAGGCTCATGTTCGGACTGCTGCCAATCTATGCGCTCCTGCTGGCGATCACCCATTTCTACAAGCGCGGCTATTTCTTCTACGACCATCTCGTGGTCTCGCTGCACTTTCATTCCGTGCTGTTTTTCGGCTTTATTCTCGTCCTCGCCCTGGGCGCGGTGATCGGATCGGCGGCGGCTGGAGCGGTGTTTGTGTTGTGGTCAAATTATTATCTCTACCGGCTGCACCGGCTGGTCTATCGGCACGGACGCTTCTCCTCACTGCTACGAACGATATTCATGGATATCGTCTACGGGATCATCCTGTCGATCGGGATGCTGGTCCTTTTGATCATCGGAATGTTGTCAGTGTGATGCCGCTATAAAACAGGGGCCCGCAGCATTGGCTGCAGGCCCCTGATCTCATTGCGCTCTGATTTGTACAATCAGTTCGGCGGCTGCGCCGTGGTGCGCAGCTGCGCCTGGCCAGAGCCGAGTTGAGACCGGGCCTCCAGCGCCGCCCGGACTTCGGGCAGTTCGAGTAGCGCATTCATTCGAGCCGCGGTCTCGGCGGTTTCCGCCGACATGCCGAACAGGGCCGAGAAAGCCTCCAGTGGCGTCTGCTCGCGCGGGAAACGGACGAGGCGGACATCCGATTCCGGCGCAATGCCAGCCAGTTCCCGGGCCGCATCGACGGCATCACGGAAACCGCCAATCTCGTCGACCAGGCCAAGGTCGAGGGCCTGGGCCCCGGTCCAGACCCGTCCGCGGGCGATTTCAAGCACACGCTCGAGCGGCAGGTCGCGGCCATCGGCAACGCGCTGGGTGAAGTCCTCATAGGTATCTGCCATCTGGGAGCGATAGGCGGCCCGCTGGGTTTCCGTCCAGGCCTGCTGCCCGGAGAAGGCTGTCGCATACTCGCCGCCGACATAGACCGACTCTGATTGCAGGCCGACCATTTCAAATGTGCCTTCAAGGGCGACCTTGCCGCCAAGCACGCCAATCGACCCGGTCAGTGTGGTGGCGTGAGCGAGGATGTAATCAGCCGGTGCGGCCAGATAATAGCCGCCGGATGCCGCCATCGAGGCCATGGAGATAATCACCGGCTTGCCGGCCTCCTGTGCGCGTTCGATGGCATTCCAGACCTGATCCGAGGCGATGGCGGAGCCGCCGGGCGAATCGACACGCACCAGAATGGCGCGAATATTCGCATCATTGGCCGCTTCAAGGATCGCGTCTGACATGCTGTCGCTGCCGATCCCGCCGCCATTGGCGAACGGGCTCTGATCGCCGGTGCCGGTGACGATGGCGCCCTGGCCCTCGATCAGGGCGATTGCCGGATCATTGCTCCACGTGTTGAGCATCGCATGATAGGTGCCGAGCGGCATCATCTGGCCGCCGGAACCGGCGCGGGCGAGGGCCGCCTCACGGGCTTCGATAACGTGGCCGAGATGATCGACCAGGCCTCGCTCAGCGGCGACTTCGGCAGAATGCGGTGCGGTTTCGAAGACGCTGCGCAAGGCTTCCGGCGTCATATCACGATCATTGGCAATGCCGGCGATTGCGGTGTCGAAAATGGAATTCATATAGGAGAGCGTGGCTTCACGATGGGCATCGGTGAAGCCGGTCTCGGTATAAACATTCGCGGCATTCTTGAATTCGAAGAATTGCTCGAACTGGGCCACCGCGTTGAATTGTTCAAACATGCCGCCGAGGAAGAGAACCTCCGAGGCCAGACCCGCCGGTGTGAAATTGGCGGTGTCCTGCAGCCAGATTTCATCGGAACCGGAAACCGCGAAATAGGCGGTAACCGAAGTGCCTTCGAAACCCTGTGCATGAGTGATGACGAATTTCCCGGCCGCGCGGAAATCTGCGATGGCGTTGCGGATTTCCTCGGCCATGCCCGGCGACAGGCCGAACTCATTGGCACGGATGAAAATGCCCTCGACGCCAGGATCGGTCTCGGCGTGCTCCAGCGTCCGCACGATTTCGACCACGGAGAGCGGTTCGGTAAAGGCAAAGGGGGAGCGCGATGGAGAATCGAGCCGCGCGGCCCGCAAGTCGAGTTCCAGAACCGCGCCACTGCCAGGCAGGGTGGTTTCGGTGCGAGACCCGGCCACGGCCGATGCCAGCATGCCGGCGATCAGGAAGGCGGCGAGCACGAGCGCAAGGACCGATCCGACGACAACGCCGAAAATCGAACCAAAAAATGTAATCCAGAACTGTTTCATCGAAAGGCCTTCCAAAGCGGGTACACGGTTGACCGGACAATCCGTGCAAGAAGCGGTCCTGTCCAGAGCCTTGATAAAGTACCGGCACGGGACAGGTGTGAGGGATTGAGCGCGCGCCGATCCCGGCGCGGGTCCATTGCCGGCAGCGAAGGGCTGTAAAACTGAACTCAGCAGGCGAGGGGGCACGATGGGCGGAGTAGCAGGATTTGAACTTGCGACCCCCGCCGGTCGAAGACGGTGCTCTGCCGGGCTGAGCTATACTCTGAACCGAGGCGGGGCTTAAATCCGATTCCCGGCAGCCGTGCAACGCCGCAATGGCACCGTGAACCCTGGTATGACTGGCCTGCCCGCGCCAAAGTGAAGGACCAGATGACCGGGCATCCAGCTGCACAGCGCGGCGCTTTGCAGCGTCTCCCCGGGGGCGAGCTGCAAATCTGCCCGGCGCTGACCGCATAGAGCCGTTGCATCCGCCCCTGCGACTCGGTATCTAGCCGGCTCCGTCGCAGCTGGCGGACCCGGTTGGGGCGTCGCCAAGTGGTAAGGCACCGGTTTTTGGTATCGGCATTCCCAGGTTCGAATCCTGGCGCCCCAGCCAACCGTTTTCAATTCACGACATCACTCAGCGAATCACCCCGGGCCCGGGCGGCCCTGGTCATGATGTTCGTGACGATTGCCTGAGGTTGGGCGTGGTCATGAAGCTGATGGCTGCATGACGGCTTCACACAGCTGTGAACCGGGTGTGATCGCGATTGCCGGACTGACTCCACAAATCCGTGTCAGGCAAACGACTTACTGCCTTCAGCAGGCGAGCTTCACACATTGTTTAATCGTGTGAGGGGAAAATTGCTGCTTTAGAGGCCCGATTGGTCGCATTCCAGCCATAATGATGTATTGATCGTAAGGCTTGGCTAGTGTTAGCGTTCGAGCGGATATCAACGGCGCGCATGCGTCAATGAGACGATGGGATCACCATCGCGGTTTCTGGGTGGGCTGTAACAACAGCTGCGGTAACCATCCGTGCAGAATTGAACGCTAATCGGGTTATCCGAGGCGGCCAGCGCGCCGCTTGAGTTTAGGGTAGGGGGCCATTCCGGCAGGGATTTTGTCGGTTTAGCATCGAATTAATGTGGGCGGGGAGCCGTATCGGCGCCCTGCGATTACCATTGTGAGGCGAGAAATGGTGGACTTGAAGAAAATGGTTCGCGCGTCGCTCATGGCGGCGGTTGCGGCGAGCGCCGTCGGGGGGGTTGCCAGTGCGCAACTCGCTCCCGTGCTGCAAACGGCACGTCAGGGAACGACCGAGGGTGCGCAGACGCAATCCCGTATTGACCAGCTGGACGATCAGCGCACGGATATCGAACTCGAATATCGTGCCCTGCTCGACCAGATCGAATCGCAGCGGCTGTTCGTCGAACAGCAGCAGGTGTTCATTCGGTCGCAACAGGCCGAGATGGGATCGCTGCAACAGCAGATCGATCGCGTCGAGAATATCCAGCGCGACCTGGCGCCGATGATGCGCGAAATGGTCCAGAACCTGGAGCAATTCGTAAATCTCGATCTTCCATTCCGCCTTGAGGGCGAAAATGGCCGGCTTCGCCGGATCGAGCGTCTTTATGAGCTGATTGACGATCCGGAAATTTCCCCGGCTGAACGTTATCGCGTCATTCTGAACGCCTATGACATCGAAGCTTCCTATGGCCGTTCGCTGAACTCCTATGATGAAGAAATTCTCGAGGACGGCATTCCGGTTAACGTCACCGTGCTGCAGATCGGCCGTATCGCCATGATCCGCCAGTACCCTGGTGGCCGCATGACCATGCGCCATGTGCATGGCGACGACTGGGTTGCACTTCCGGGCAGCTATGAAACCAATGTGACCCGCGCAATCCGGATCGCTCAAGAAGTCACCACCCCGTCTGTCTTCGTCGCGCCTCTCCCAGGGCCGACGGTTGCGCAGTAACGGATTGGAACGGAGAGTTAAGCGATGAAGACCACCTTTAAGATACTCGCCGCCGCCGTTTCGATGGGTGTGGCGCTCACTGCCGGAGCTGTCGGACAGACGCAGCCGGCCGGATCAATCAGCGAACTTCTGAATCGCGTGCGCACTGATGCCCGCGAAGCCAGCCAGGAAAACCAGGCTCGCCTGCGTGAATTCCAGGGCAGCACGAATCAGCAGCAAGCGCTGTTGAGCCAGGCACGTGGCGAAATGGCCGCGCTGGAACGGCAGGCGGCTTCGCTTACCGTGCAGTTTGAAAACAACCAGGTTGAGATTGACGTTCTCGCGACCGAACTTCGCCAGCGCCAGGGTGCGTTTGGTGAGCTGTTCGGTGCGGCGCGTCAGGCTGCGGGCGAATTCGCTGCCATCATCAATGCGTCTGTGGTGTCTGCCCAATTCCCGGGCCGTGCCGATGCGCTTGAAACGCTGGCAACCAATCGCACGCTTCCAACCCGTTCGGAGCTGGATTTCATCTGGCGCCGGGCCATCGACGAGATGATCGGCCAGCAAGGCGTCGTGACTTTCAATTCGATGGTGACGGGTATTGGCAATGGCCAGCCGGTTCCGGTGACGCGCGTTGGACCTTTCCTCGCCTTCACCAGCTTCAACAATAACCAGCGTTATGCACGCTGGAAGGAAAATGCGACCACTGGCGCATGGGCTCTGACCGATCTTCCGACCCAGCCGCCAGGCAATCTGATCTCGGCCGCTTCGACCCTGTTCAATGCCGATCCAAACGAGATCGTCATGGGCGTTGTCGATCCGTCCCGTGGTGCCCTTCTGGACATCTACAAGGACGTTCCGGACCTGAAAGAGCGTATCAATCAGTCCGGCATGGTTGGCCTGGTGATTATCGGTCTTCTGGCAATCTCGGCTTCCTTTGGTCTGTTCCGCATGTTCGCTCTGTTGAGCACGCAGGCAGCCGTCAATGGTCAGAAGCGTAAGTCGAAGGCTGGCAAGGGCAATCCGCTCGGCCGTGTCATGATGGCTTATGAAGCTGCCAAGGACAAAGACGTCGAGACGATGGAATTGAAGCTCGACGAGGCCATTCTCCAGGAATCGCCGAAGCTCGAATTCGGCCTCAACTTCCTGAAACTGGCAGCCGGTATTGCACCGTTGCTGGGTCTGCTGGGCACCGTGACCGGGATGATCAAGACCTTCACCCAAATCACCTTGTTCGGTACGGGCGATCCACGAATCATGGCCGGCGGTATTTCCGAAGCGCTCATGACGACGGTTCTCGGCCTTATTGCCGCCATTCCGCTGTTGTTCATTCACAGCTTCGCGCAGAGCTTCGCTCGCGGCGTGCAGCAAGTGCTTGAAGAGCAGGCTGCTGGCATGGTTGCACGGCACGCTGAAGAACGCGGCCAAGGCTAATCGGAGGAAGCGTTATGGATTTCCAGGCCGTTACTACCGGCCTTCAGGAGTTCCTCGAGCGCGGAGGCCCCGTTCTGGTTGTTATCATGATAACGACCTTTGTAATGTGGGCCTTCATCCTCGAGCGCTTCGCCTACTTCTACTTCGCCTTTGGCGGACAAGAGAAAGCGGCGATGCGGGAGTGGTCAGCACGGTCAGACCGAAAGTCTTGGTATGCCCATGCGATCCGCGACCAGCTCATCTCGGAGGTTAAGCAGCGTTGCGACCAGAATGTCGAGTTGGTGAAAACCCTCGTCGCGGTTGCCCCGCTATTCGGATTGTTGGGGACAGTGACCGGTATGGTCTCGGTTTTCGACGTCATGGCGATTTCGGGTTCGTCGGATGCGCAGGCCATGTCGGCCGGTGTTTCCCGGGCCACGATCCCGACCATGGCAGGGATGGTGGCATCCCTGTCCGGACTGATATTCGCGACCCAGATCGAACTTCTCGCCAAGCGCCGTGTTGCGCGCCTGGCTGACAAGCTCGAAATTGGCGAAGGAGTTCAGTCATGAGACGTCGGGCCAAGCACAATGACGACCAGGCCGAGGTCAATATGACCCCGATGCTGGATATCGTCTTTATCCTGCTGATCTTCTTCATCGTTACTGCGACCTTCCTCTCGGAAGAGGGGATCGACATGCGGCCACCGGCGGACACCCCGCCGGAGACCAATGAGCCAGCGGCACCACCGATTCTGGTGCAGGTTGATGCGGATAATAATATCTTCGTCAATCAGGTCCGGACCGATGTGGACCGGGTGCTGTCGGCCGTGAACCGTTTCCGCTCGGAAGAGCCGGGCAGTGCGGTTCTCGTCGATGTCGAGGACGAAGCCGATCACGGCATTATTGTCCAGATCTGGGATGAGATGGGGGCCAATGGCATTCCGGTCTCGCTTCAGCGCAACCAAGAAAACGGTTAGGTCCGGGGAGGTATAATATGGCGCGCCGTGTTAGCCGCGTAAGTACCGGAGGAGAAGAAGTCGAACTGAACATGACGCCGATGCTCGACGTTGTCTTCATTCTGCTGATCTTCTTCATCGTCACCTCCGTCTTCATCAAGGAGCCGGGCGTTTCGGTGATCCGGCCCGATGCCATGACCGAGGAGCGTGAAAACCCGTCCATGTTGATTGCCGTTACGGCGACCAATGAGGTCTGGGTCAATCGCCGGGCCTATGAAATGGTCGAACTGCGTGGGGTTATCGAGCAACTCTTGCAAGAGAATCCCAAGGGCAGGGCGATGATCCAGGGCGACGAGACAGCCGATATCGGCATTATTCTCGACGTGCAGGATCTGCTCACTCAGATGGGTGTCGACGTCAAGATTTCGACGTTACAGGATTAGGGAGGACTGATTATGGGTAGCATAATTCGCCTCATCGGCGGGATCCCGATTGCCGCCATTGTGACGGTTGGACTCTTCCTGTTGATGACACGCCTCATCTTTACCGAGGGCGCGCCACCAGAGACCAATGAAGACGAGCTGTCCTTCTCGATCAATGACGAGGTCCAGGACATTTCGGCCCGCCGTCGCGATACGACGATCGAGGACGTGCAGCAAGTCGAGCCACCGCCACCACCGCCACAGATCGACCGTCAGCGGGCCGAACAGCCTACTGAAGGCCTGGCGACCGTGATGGGTGCGATCCCCGATTTTGCGGCACCGCAATTGAATAGCGACAGTGTCAGCTTCTCGGTCTCTGACCGCGATGCCCAGCCACTGGTCCGGATCGAACCGCAATATCCAATGCGAGCGCTTGAGCGTGGAACTGAGGGGACTTGTAACGTTCGTTTCGATGTGACCGCCAATGGCACACCGACGAATATCCGGATCCTCGCCTGTTCCAGCTCGCTGTTTGAACGCGCTGCAGAGCGCGCGGTCGAACGCTGGCGTTACAGCCCGAAAGTGCAGGATGGCGTGCCAGTGGCACGCGTGAACGTGGAAACACAGTTCGAATTCCGCATTTCGGAATAAGAATACGGCGATGGATGAACGTGGCCCACCGCGTTCATCCATTGACGACTGCGGGAGCGGGTGTGCGCCGGATCGGGGCCACCCAGACAGTTTGTGAAAGCCTGTCCAGGGGAGCGGGACTGGTATGAAGGAGCTATCGATGATCCGTTTTAGCGGTTTCGATCTGACTGGGGTAACCCGCAAGCTTGCCATGCTCGCGATGGCCGTGTCGTTGACCGGTGGTGTCTTCGCGACAGCCGATGCGCAAAGACGCGAGCGCCGTTCGGATGAACAATCCGATCAGAATGCTGCGGACCGGGTTTTCTCGGCGGCGATCGGGGAGATCGTCCAGGAAGCCCTGGCGCAACAAGAGGCAGACCAATATGCCGCGTCGATCACGACCCTGAACCGGGCCCTGGCGACGTCGAGCATCAACCCATATGAGCGCGCGGTCTCGCTGCAATTACGCGGACGCGCCTACTATGATACCGACCGGGTTGCTCAGGCGATCCAGGACTGGGAAGCGGCGATCGCCACCGGGGCGATGCTGCCCAGCGAAATCATCGGTTTCCGGATCAATATCGGCCAGCTCTACATCACGATCGATGATTATGCGCGGGGCATCGCGTCCCTCGAGCGTGCGGTCGCCGATGGTGGCACTGAAATCGTCAATGCACCGCTGGCGCGGATGCTGGCCCAGGCCTATGGCCAGGCCGAGCGTTACCGCGAAGGCCTGTCCTGGGCCAATCGCTTCTGGGCGATGATCCCGGCGGGCGATCGTCAGCGCGGCGATTACAGCCTGATGCTGTTCTATTACCAGCAGCTCGACATGGTGCCCCAGCAAATGGGCATCGTTGAGGAAATGGTTCAACGTTGGCCCGCCGAGAAGACCAATTGGCGCTCCTATGCTTCACTTCTGGCCCAGGTCGGTCGCGAAGAAGATGCGTTCGAAGCCAACAAGATCATGTACATCAACGGCATGTTCACCGAGAGCCGTGAAATTGAAGCCCTGGCTCAATATTACAGCTTTTTCGAATACCCCTATCGCGGCGCGATTATCCTTGAGCGCGAGATGAATGCTGGTGTTGTCAATCGCAATCAGCGCAATCTCACCCTGCTGTCCAATATGTGGCGTCAGGCCCGCGAATGGGAACGTGCCATCCCGGTGCTGCGCCAGGTGGCTCAGCTTTCCGGCGACGGCAATGATTATCTGAAACTGGCCGAGGCCCTGTTCCAGGAGCGTCAGCTCTCCGAGGCCGAATCGGCTTTCGAAGACGCGCTCAACCGTGGCGGTCTTGACCGTCCGGGAACGGCCTGGACCCTGCTGGGCAATGTCCGGCTTGAGCTCGACCGCCGGCAGTCGGCGCTCGCAGCTTTCCAGGAAGGCACGCGCTATCCCTACTCGCGCCGGACAGCGAGTGGATATATCACCTATATCAATAGTGTGATCCGCGCTGAATCTGACCGCGTCCGCATTCGTGAGCGCGTGCGCCGGGATGAGTGCGAGTTCGGGGTCGGTGACCAGCTCAACACCGCCCGTCTGCTCGGGACGATGGACGAGAATGGTCGGATCATCATCACCGTGCCGCCGCGCTGCACCGATCTCTATAATGAGTTCGGTGAGGCGATTACCCAGGTTGCTGCCGCTGAGCCGGCGGCAGAGGGTGACGAGGCCGGCTAGGCTGAGCTGCCGCAAACCGTTTGCGGTCAACAGCATCAATTGATCAACGCCCCGGCCGACTGGCCGGGGCGTTTTTCATTGCGGCTCGCGGGCACGCTGACCCTGGCGCTGTGCGTCTGATTGATCCGTGCGGGGCGATGATTTGCCCGGCTGCGAGATGGGTCCGGATCCTCGCCCGGGAAAAAACCCAGCAATGGTCACAATCTTCCCCGCTTCCGCCGTTGTTTCGCCGCCTCTGCCGGTCAGGGTGAATCCGTGGCGCGGGGCTGTGTTGTAGCTCTGCGTCGCGCCCGCTCATCCCGGTGTGTGGCTACCGCCTCCGGGCCAAGGACGGGTTGAGCGACAGTTTCTGGCGGGGCCGTGCAGAACGCTGTCCAAGGGGAGGTCTGTCCTATGACAGCCACTTTTCAGTCGCTAAGAATGCCGTTGATCCTGCCTTTTGCGGCGATCCTCACCATCGGCCTGTTTCTGATGATGCGGCAATTGATCGATATCGGCCCGGTGCAACCGGTCGTCGAACTCGATCCGCCAGCTGTCGTTATCAAGTTCGAACCCATCGACACGCCGCCCGATCGCGGGCGCGATATGATTCTGGTCGCACCCGTTACGCCACCACCGGCGCTGCCAGTGATCGAGACGTCGGCCGGTCCGGTTGACCCGGCGGCACGCGTGATGGATTACGCCATGCCGTCCATCGGTCGCGCTGAAATCAGCGGGCCGGGCAGTATCGTGGTGATTGAGCGTGAACCCGTGCCGGTCGTGCGGGTGCAGCCCGCCTATCCCGTCCGCGCCGCCGAGCGCATGCTGGAGGGGCAGTGTACCGTCCTGTTCGACATCACGCCGCAGGGCCGAACGGCCAATATCAGGGCGCTTGATTGCACCAGCTCGCTCTTCGAACGCGCGTCTGTGAATGCCGTCGCCAATTGGCGCTATAACCCGCAGGTGGAAGCGGGCCAGCCGGTGATGTATCGCGGTGCCACCACGCAGCTGGTCTTCCGTCTCGACGAATAAGTACTTTCCGGCCGTCACGGATGGCCCCGTCCGGCTGGAAATGGCCCGCTGCGACCGTGTTCGCAGCGGGCGTTTTCCTATTCGGCGGCGGCCGCTGTCTCGACCGCGATCGCATCGACCTCGGCATCGGCCAGGCCGACCGTCATCAGGGCGAAGGCCCAGTTCATGGCCGTCTCGCGCAGGCTGTCAAACCGGCCCGAAGCGCCGCCATGGCCGGCGCCCATATTGATCCGCAACAGGGTCAGACCGTCATCGGTGCGGCGGTCCCGCAGGCGGGCGACCCATTTGGTCGGTTCCCAATAGGTGACGCGTGGATCGGTCAGGCCGCCGGTCGCGAGGACATGCGGATAGGCCATTTCGCGAACCTGGTCATAGGGGCTGTAGGCGATCATGGTTTGATAGTCTTCAGCGCTCTCGATCGGATTGCCCCATTCAGGCCATTCCGGCGGGGTCAGCGGCAATTCGGCATCCGACATCGTGTTGATGACGTCGACGAAGGGCACGGCTGCGATGGCACCGGCGAACAGGTCGGGCTGGAGATTGATCGCGGCACCGACCAGCAGGCCGCCGGCGGAACCGCCATAGGCGACGATATTGCCGCGTGAGGTATAGCCCTGGCTGGCCAGGGCTTCGCCGGCTGCGACGAAATCGGAGAAGGTGTTTTCCTTATTCTCCAGCTTGCCGTCGAGATACCATTGATAGCCACCCGCCATGCCGCCGCGGATGTGGGCGACGGCATAGACCATGCCGCGATCCACAAGCGAGAGCGGCGTGACCCGGAAACCCGCCGGAATGGTGATGCCGTAGGAACCATAGCCATACAGCATCAGCGGTGCCGAGCCGTCGATGGGTGTGTCGGCGTGGTAGAGGATGGTGACCGGGATCTGGGCCCCGTCCGAGGCCGGCGCCATGATCCGGCGCACGACATAGTCGGCCGGGTCATGCCCGGACGGCACTTCCTGGCGCTTGCGCAGCACACGCTCATGGGTGCGCATGTTGTAATCATATGTCTCTTCCGGCGTCGACGGGCTCTCATAGGAGAAGCGGATCAGATCGACGGCATATTCATAGCCGGCCGATACGCCGAGCGAATAGGCTTCCTCGGCGAAATCGATCTGGTGTTCAGCGCCGGTGGCATATTCACGCACGACGATACGCGGCAGGGCGTTCTCGCGCTCCATGCGCACTTGCCAATCACGGAAACCGATCAGATCGAGGATCAGCACGCCGGGGCGGTGTGCGATGACATCGACCCAGTTTTCACGGCCGGGATTGTCGAGTGGTGCCGACATGATCTTGAAGTCGACAGCACCGTCCAGATTGGTGCGGAAGTAGAAGCGGTCGGTGGCTTCTGTCAGATAATACTCGACATTTTCCTCGCGCGGCGCGATCAGCACCGGCTCGGCTGTGGCGTCATTGGCGTCAATCAGGCGCATCTCGTTGGAGGTGTGGCCGCCAGCATTGATGACGACATAATTCTCGCCGTCCGACAGGCCGATCGAGAGGAAGAAACCGGCATCAGGTTCTTCATAGACCAGTTCACTGACGCCACCTTCGCGCGGTTGGCGATAGACGCGGCGTGAACGGCCATTATCATCGCGCCAGATCCAGTACAGCGTCGCGCTGTCATTGGTCCAGACGAAGTCGCCGGTGGATTCATCGGTCAGGGTTGAGATAATCGCGCCGGTGGCGATGTCCTTGATCCGGACCTCGTAATATTCCGAACCGCGAATATCGACGGCATAGGCGAGATAGCGATGGTCGGGGCTGTGCTCGACTTCGCCGAAATCGAGATAGTCGAAATCGGCCGCTTCAGCATCGCCATCGATCAGAATTTCTTCTTCGCCATTGGCTTCGCCGGTGGCCGGGTCGACCGGACGGCGCGAATAGATCGGGTATTGGCCGCCTTCACGATAGCGGCTGAAATATTCGTAATCGCCATCGCGCTCGGGCACCGAGCTGTCATCTTCCTTGATGCGGCCGCGGATCTCCTGGAAAATCCGCTCCTGCAGCGCGGCGGTCGGCTCCATCACGGTGTCCAGATAGGCGTTTTCGGCATCGAGTAGGGCGCGGACATCGGGATCGAGGACCTCCGGCTCGCGCATCACCTGCTGCCAGTTCTCATCCTTGATCCACTGATATTCATCGATCCGGGTAAAGCCGAGTTGTTCAATTTCAACAGGACGTTGCTCGGCCATCGGCGCCTCGATTGAGCGGGCGCGTTCGATCAGGGCGGACTGCGTTGCTGTTGGCGTATTCTCGGACGTCATGTCGGTCTCCGGGCTGCAGGCTGCGGCGAGCAGGGCGGCAAGCCCCGCACCGATCCGAATCACCCGTTGATTAGCGGTTAGTGATGTCATTATTCCCCCCTGATTACCCGTTGGTTTAGCGTTGGCCGTCAGTCTTGTTGCGCATTCGCGCGGAAGTCCAGCACACCGCCATTGGTGCAATAGCGCTGGCCGGTTGGCGGCGGGCCGTCGGAAAAGACATGGCCCATATGGGCGCCGCAATTGGCGCAATGAATCTCGATGCGCGGATAGCGCAATTTGTAATCGGTCTTGGTTTCGACCGCGTCCGGGGTAGCGGGCTGCCAGAAGGATGGCCAGCCGGAACCGGACTCGTATTTATGGGCCGCAGCAAAGGCGGCCTCCCCGCACACGGCACAATGATAGATCCCGCTGCGCTTCTCGGCATTGAGCGGGTGGGAAAAAGCCGGTTCGGTGCCTTCGGCAAAGGCGATCGCTTCGGTGGTTGTGTCGAGCGCGTCACGCAGGCGCGCGATTTCTGCTTCATTCAGCCTGGGCATTGTCGGTTTCCTTGCCGGTGGTGGGCACGATGGCGCTGGCGACGCCGCGTCTGACCGACAATATGGGGGTTGTGAGGCTGATGACCAGCAATACCAGCGCCAACCCGCCCATCGGGATCAGTGCGGCCGTGTGTGGGCCGGTCGCCCCGATGACAAAGCCCATGATGACGGCGCCGGCCGGCATGCCGCCGAACAGGCCGAGCTGATACACCGACATCACCCGCGCCAGCTTGGCTGGCGGCGCCTGCTCCTGCACCACCGAGCGGCTCAGCGAGATCGCGACGCCGGCTCCGAGACCCCAGACAAACACCAGCAGGTAGAGCGCCCAGAGCGGCATTGGCAGGGCGAAGGCGCCGAGCGCCAGAACGGTGACGCATTGTGCCAGGATGACGGCGCGGCCCGGCCGTTCGATCTGACGGAATTTGACCAGTGCGATATTGGCTGCCAGTGCGCCGAGCCAGAAACACACCATCAAGCTGGCGATCTCCTGGAAGCCGCCGCCATAGGTTTCGCGGATCAAGAGCGGGATCAGCACCAGGAAACCGCCGCCGACAACGAGAAACCCGATCGCGACCATGATCGCCGTCATCGGCATCAGGACCGGCGAATGCACGACCGCGCGCCAGCCATCGACCAGATCGGCGACGGGATGCGCGGTGGAGCGGCCGCGATTGGAGGCCAGGCGCGGTATGAAGGCGGCCGCCACCCCGCCGAGGATCAGACCAATCCCCTGCAGCGCGAACAGCGCCGCCGGCCCGGTCCAGGCCGCGAAATATCCAACCCCCATGCCGGCGATCTGCGAGGCGAATTGCACCGTCGAGGTCAGCACGACGGCGCGCTGCAGATCGACGCTGCCATGGCGCGTCTGTCCGGTGATGCGCACGATCGGATTGATGGCGCTGTCGCGGGCCGGCATCACGAAACCGCCGGCGACGCCAATCAGCAGCGCGAAACTGACCATCGCCCAATAGGAGAGCCGGTTGGTGAACAGCAGGCCGGCCAGCGCCAGCGCGCTCAGTCCGGCGAAAATGTAGAAATAGAACAGGATGCCGCGCCGGTCGCGGCGCTCGGCCAACACGCCGGTCAGCGGCAACAGCAACATCATCGGTGCCGTCAGTGCCGCCTGGGCGATCCCCAAACGCTCGGGGCTTTCGCCCAGGGTGAAGGTGATGACGCCGGGAAACAGGGTTGTCTGCAGCCCGAAACTGAAGAACCAGCAGGCCACCAGCGCCAGATAGGCGCTGAAGGGCGGAAGCCGGAGCGTTCGGTTGCGGGCGAGGACATTAAAGAAGGGCAATGTTACAACATCAATCGAGTTTCATAGACCATCACGATTATATCACTGTTATGGTGAGTTAATGTGACTGGCATCATGGACTGTCTAGCAAGATGCTGGAGCGAAGCAAGTTTTCTTGAACCACTCTTGGGTCACAAAACCCAACTCTTCCGCAACGTCTGGAGCGATTGACATGAAATATCTACCTGCCGGCCTTGCTGTCCTTGTCGCCCTCTTCCTGGTCTTCATGGGCATGCAAAAATTTGGCGCCGCCAATCCGGTCTTTGCCTATCTGGCGGCGAGTTCCGGAATTGAATTGTTCGAGCCGGTGATCCGCCTGATCGTCGGGGTCAGCGAAATCGCTGCCGCCGCACTCATCCTGCTGGGCACATTCACCGGCCGTCTGCGCGGCGTCGGCGCTCTGCTCTCCGCCGGCGTGACGGGCGGCGCACTCGCTTTCCATCTCTCCCCCTGGCTCGGCATCAATGCTCCGGTCGCCTTCGCGCCGGGCGGTGGCTATGAGTTCAGCCCGATGCTGTTCCTGATGGCCGTGCCATTCTTCGCGCTCTCGCTGCTTTTGGTCTGGCTCGACCGCGACGCCCTGCGCAAGCTGGTGGGGCGGTGATCGAAATCGGCAATCCCGCGGGTCTGACCCTGATTCCCGCGACAAAGATCGCCCTGGTTCACCAGTTCAGGAACCACCAGATCATCCGCAATGACACAGTCGCCAAAATCGAGGCGATCTATTCGAGCGAAGATCACCCCGGGGTCCGCGCCGCAGCCTGGGCGGCAAGAAGGCGGCAGGTATAGTTAACGCGGGCCATAACCTGCGCGAACCGGCGCCCGCTGGACGCGTCAAATACACCTGTCCCCGTTTTGCCTCGCGATCAGTCTGCGGCTATCAGCTTCATCTTGACGGCGAAACCCGCCAGGGCCGCACCGATCAGGGGCGCGACGATGAAGAGCCAGAGCTGGCCGATGGCGGCGCCGCCAGCGAGCAAGGCGGGTCCGATCGAACGGGCCGGATTGACCGAGACGCCGGTCACCTGGATGCCGGTGATGTGGATCACGGCCAGGGTCAGGCCGATGGCCAGTCCGGCGAAGGCGGCATTGCCGCCTGGTCCGGTGACACCGAGAATGACGGTGACGAAGAGGAAGGTCATCACGATCTCGAACACGAGCGCGGCGGCCATGGAATATTCACCGAGATAGCCCGGTCCCCAACCATTCTGTCCGAGATTGCCGGCGAAACCGCCCGCGCTGTTGGAAAGCAGGAACATCAGCAGGGCTGCACCGGCGATGGCGCCGAGGGTTTGCGCGACCCAATAGCCGAGCATGTCTTTCAACTCCATCCGTCCGGCGAGAAAGACGCCGAAGCTGCCGGCCGGATTGACGTGACAGCCGGAAATCGGACCGATGCCTTAGGCCATGGCGACAATGGCGAGGCCGAAGGCGAGGGCGATGCCCAATTGGCCAATCTCTGCGCCGGCCAGCACGGCGGCACCGCAACCGAACAGAACCAGTGCGAATGTGCCGATGAATTCGGCGATCATTTTTTTCATGAGTGTCTCCCCAGACTCGCCACCGGTTGGCGACGGGGGAAAGATAGTGCAAGGGCTTGCGCTGCCAGAGCGCTAATGAAAACGGAACAGATCCTGTTGCGAGGCAAGGCGGCACCTGCCGGGGCAGGGGCGCAGATGTCCCCGATGGAGCGCACCCTGCAAGCGGTCGGCTGTCGTCTTTTGGTCGCGCAGACAATTTTGAAGGCTGGCCTTCGCCGGTGCGATGTCAAGCTGATCCACTGGCCTCAACGCACCATTCATTAACAAGACCGGGCCATTGTGGATGCGCAAACAGAATGGAATGGACCGGCCGGGATGGCGAATGCCGAACCCTTTGAGCTGATGGATGCAGCACCCCGCCGCGCGCGGGATGTGCTGGCGCGCCGTCTGGCCGATATTGTCGGCCTGCCCGCTAGCCGTCTGACGCCCCGCGAGCGCTGGATCGTGGCGGATCTTCTGTATGATATTCTCAGGGCCAGCGACGTCTCGGTGCGGCAGCGTTGCGCCCGGCGTCTTGCCGGACTGCTGGAGGCGCCGAGCCGGCTTTTGCGCGTGCTGGCCTGCGACCATTTTGAAGTCGCCCAGCCCATCCTAGAGGAATCCCGGGCCCTGACTGATTTCGACCTGCTCGAAATCGTTCAGTCCGGCAGCCTGCAACACCGCATGGCGATCGCCCGGCGTGAGAATATCAGCGAAATCATCTCCGCCGCCCTGGTCTCTGCCGCCGAACCGCCTGTGGTGGAGTGCGTGCTGAAAAACCAGACCATGGCGCTGGCGGCGCCGACCATTGACCGCCTTGTCGGTGCGGCTCAGGACGAGACGCGTTATGCGCGCCTCTTGATCCGGCGCCCGGAATTGCGGCCGGCCCAGGCTTTCCGTCTGTTCTGGGATTGCGAGCATGCGGAACGTTTCCAGATTCTCGAACGCTTTGCCGTTGATCGCACGATATTGATTGATTCAACCGAAGACATATTCCCGATGGTCTCGGCAGAGGGCTGGGACGACCCGCTCGTGACCCGGGTCCTGCGCTATATTGACCGGCGTCAACGCAATCGTGACGCGGCCGAGCTTAGTCGTTATGGCTCGCTCGAGGGCGCTGTCGACGCCTTCGGCATTGAGGGTGGACAAGCGGAAATCGTTGCGGAAATCGCGACCCTGGCGGCGATTCACAAGCGGCTGCTCTTGCGGATGATGGATGATATGGCGGGCGAACCCTTGGCAGTTTTGTGCAAGGCGACGGGTATGAAATGGCCGAATTTTCATGCGCTATGGACCGGTCTCGGCCGCCAGGTGCAGGATGAAGCCGTCGAGTTGGCGCGCAAGGTTTATGACAGCCTTTCGGTCGAAAAAGCCCAGACCGTTCTGCGCTATTGGAACCTCTCGGTCGAGGATTCCGACAAACGCTGAGCCACATGGCGCAAGTCCTGACAGGCCCACCCCATAATTCGCGCATGAGGCGAAATCCCGGCGCGCAGATCGCGCGCGGGCGATGATCTGCGATTGCCGCCCCGCTTGTCTGGCCAAGCCCGGAATCTCGGGTTAGAACCCGAGGATAAGACAAATGCGTGCGGGGAGTTTTCATGACCTATAGCGTCGGTTTGACGGTCGTACTTGTCCTGCTCTGGCTGACGCTTTCGGGCCAGTATACGCTTTCGGGCGATTATCCTCTGGTGATCGGGTTCGGCGTTCTGAGCATCGTGACCACTGTCGCGCTGACCGCACGGATGCGGATACTTGATCGCGAAACCGTCCCGATCCTGCCAGCCCTGCCGCTGGCGCTGTACTGGATCTGGCTCGGCCGGGAAATCCTGGCGGCCAATCTGGCGGTCGTGAAGCTGGTGATGAAGCCGGAAATTGATGTCGAGCCGCGTCTGGTCCGCGTGCCGGCCGAGCAGCGCTCCGGTCTCGGCCATGCCGTATTCGCCAATTCCATCACCTTGACCCCCGGCACTGTGACGATTGATGTCGAGGCAGACGGTTTTCTGGTTCACGCGCTCGATTCCAGCTTCACCGATCCGGCTGGTTTCGCCGAAATGGGCGCCCGTTCGGATCTGGCATCCGACGGCAAGCGGAAGGTGCTCTGATGGATTTGTTCAATTTCATCATGGCGCTGGGCATGGCCTGCGCCATGGCGATCATGCTGGCGCGACTGTTTGCCGGACCGACCCTGTATGACCGCGTTCTGGCGGCCAATTCCTTTGGCACCAAAACCATCCTCTTCCTGCTGGTTTTCAGTGCGCTGGCCGGGCGGCAGGATGCGATCGATATCGCCATGCTCTACGCCCTGATCAATTTCGTCGCGACCATCGCGATCCTCAAATTCTTCCGCTATCGCTCATTGGAAATTTCCCTGGCGCAGATGTCGCTGCGGCGTGCGATCGACGGGGAGGACGAGGTATGAGTGGCGCGGATATCTGGCAGTATGTGCTGTTTGCTCTCAGCGTCGCATCAATGTCGGCGGGCCTGGTCTTCGTCCTGGCCGGCGCGATCGGCGTCATCCGCCTGCCGGACTTCTATACCCGCATGCATGCCGCCGGCGTCACCGACACGCTGGGTGCCGAGCTCGTCATCCTCGGCCTGATCCTGCAGGCCGGCGACTGGCAGACCATGGCCAAGCTCGCCCTGGTCGGTTTGCTGCTTTTCCTGACCAGTCCGACCGCGACGCATGCCGTCGCCAATGCCGCCCATCGGGCCGGGCACAAGCCGGATCTGGCCCACTTCAAGCCGACGCATCCGCGCGATATGGCCGATGAGGAGGGCAAGGCATGACCGATCTGACGCAATATCTCGACTATGCCCTGATCGGCATGCTTCTGGCCGTTGCCTTCGCCATTGTCAGACTGCGCAATCTGTTCGCGGTCGTGATGCTGATGGGCGTCTACAGCCTGCTTTGTGCGGCCTGGTTCGTCTCACTCGACGCGGTCGATGTCGCTTTCACCGAGGCCGCCGTCGGCGCCGGAATTTCAACGGTTCTTCTGCTGGCGGCGATGCTGCTGACGGCCCGTGAGGCCGAACCGACCAAGCCACCGCGCCATTGGGCCGCGCTGGCTGTCGTCGTCGCGGCGGGCGCCGCCTTGCTCTACGCCGTGCCGGACATGCCGGTTTATGGCGATCCGCAATCGGCCGCCAATGCCTATGTCGGTCGCGATTATCTCGAGCAGACACCGAATGAGATTGCCGTGCCCAATATCGTGACTGCCGTGCTGGCCAGCTATCGTGGTTTCGATACGCTCGGCGAGACGATGGTGATCTTCACCGCCGGGCTGGGCGTGATGCTGATGCTCGGTTTCGGCAATAGGAAGCGCGAGCCGAAGGGCAAGCAGGCCGCCAAGCCGGTCAAACCCGTCAAGCCGGCCAAAGGGGAGGGCGCGCCATGAATCCGCACCTGATCCTTCGTGTCGTTTCCAAACTGCTGATTCCGATCATCGTATTGTTTGGTTTCTATGTGCAATTCCATGGTGATTTCGGCCCGGGTGGCGGCTTCCAGGCCGGCGTGATCGTCGCGGTGGGTGTCATCCTCTACGCGCTGATTTTCGGCATGGAGGAGGCGCGCCGAGCGGTGCCGCCCGCCGTGGTGCGTTATGGCATGGCTGCCGGTGTGTTGCTGTTTGCCGGTGTTGGCGTCGCGACACTGTTGATGAATGGCGTTGGCGAACCGGTGAATTTCCTCGATTACGACGCCCTGCACACCGATCAGGGCCATCATACCGGCCAGCATTACGGCATTTTGCTGATCGAGCTTGGCGTGTTGTTTACGGTCGCATCGGTGATGCTGGCGATTTTCTATGCCTTCGCCGGGCGGATCCCGGACCTGCCGGACGAGGACTGGTAATATGCTCGATATCCTCCTGGAACGTTTCAACTATATCCCGATCATCCTGCTGATGATGACCGGGCTTTATGTGGTGTTCGCGACCGGGAATCTGGTCAAGCGCCTGGTTGGTCTGTCGCTGTTCCAAACCTCGGTTTTCCTGCTCTATATTACCATGGCGAAAGTGTTTGGCGGTCAGCCGCCGATCATCGCTGAAGCCCATGGCGAGGACCATGCCGTCGCGGCCGCAGGCCATGGCGCCGCCGCCGCGGAGGCCGTGCTCTACTCCAATCCACTGCCGCATGTGCTGATCCTCACGGCGATCGTCGTCGGTGTGGCGACGCTGGCCGTCGGACTGGCCCTGGTGGTGCGGATTCGCGAAGCCTACGGCTCCATCGAGGATGACGCCCTGAACACCGCCGATTATTCGCGTGATACGGGAGCTGCCGGGTAATGGATATTCTGGCCCATCTCCTGCCGGCGGGTATCGCCGCGCATGCATCGGTTCTTCTGGTGGTCATCCCGTTGATTCTGGCGCCGATTGCCGCGCTGATGCCGAGCGGCCGCATCGCCTGGGCAATCTCGCTGCTGGCGGCGATCCTGGTCGCATTGCTGGCGCTGGTCCTGCTGGGCGAAGTCTCCCAGGACGGCGTTGTCAGCTATCATCTCGGGGGCTGGGCGCCGCCACTCGGGATCGAATACCGGGTTGATGCCCTCAATATTCCGATTCTGCTTCTGGTCGGTTTTGTCGGCCTGCTCTGCACGATTTACGCCCTGCCGAGCGTGGCCGACGAGATCGAACCCGGCAAACAGCCGATGTTCTACTCCGCCTTCCTGGTCTGTTTTACGGGCCTGCTGGGTGTCACCATCACCGGCGATGCGTTCAATGTTTTCGTGTTTCTGGAAATCACCTCGCTCTCGACCTATACGCTCGTCGCAATGGGCGGCGGCAAGGATCGCCGTGCGCTGACGGCGTCCTATAATTACCTCATCCTCGGCACGATTGGCGCGACCTTCTTCGTGATCGGCGTCGGCTTCCTCTACATGGCGACCGGCACGCTCAACATGGTCGATATCGCCCGTGTGCTGGCAGAGAATGGCCATACAAGGGTCACCGAGGCCGCCTTTGCCTTCATCGTCGTCGGGCTGGGGCTGAAGGCGGCGATGTTCCCGCTGCATGTCTGGCTGCCGAATGCCTACGCCTTCGCGCCCAATTTCGTCACCGCCTTCCTCGCCTCGACCGCGACGAAAGTGGCCTTCTACATATTGATCCGCTTCCTGTTCTCGATTTTCCACCCGGATGTCAGCTTCGTGGCGGCTTCCTTCACCTGGATATTCGCCGTGCTCGGCACGGTCGGCATGATTGTCGCCTCGGCGCAGGCTATCTTCCAGACCGATCCGCGCCGTCTGCTGGCCTATTCCTCGGTTGCGCAGGTGGGCTATATGATGCTCGGCCTCGGCATGGGGACGAAGGCGGGCCTGTCGGCCGGCCTGCTGCATCTGATGAACCATGCGATGATGAAGGGCGCGCTCTTCATGGCGCTCGGTGCCTTCGCGCTCAAATTCGGTGTCCGCAGCATATCGAGCCTCAACGGGCTTGGTCGCACCATGCCGGTTGCCGCCAGCGCCTTCACGATTGCCGGACTGTCGCTGGTCGGCGTGCCGCTGACGGTTGGCTTTACCTCGAAATGGTATCTCATTCTCGCCGCGCTTGATCGCGATTGGTGGTGGGCTGTTGCGGCGCTGATCGGATCTTCGCTGCTGGCGCTGGTCTATGTCGGCCGCATGCTGATGGCGATCTGGATGGAGGCGCCGCCGGCCCATCACGGCAAGGCCGTCGCGAAAACCCGGGCGCCCTGGGCGGTCGTGATGCCGATGTCGATTCTCGCTCTTGCCAATGTGTATTTCTTCTTCAATGCCGATCCGCTGGTACATCTGGCGAACGCCGCGGCCGAAGCCGTGATGGGGGGACGCTAGATCATGTGGACTCCCGAACTGGCGCTGGCGCTGGCACTGGCCATTCCGTCCCTGGGCGGCGTCATGGTCGCCCTGCTCGGCAATCGCCCCAATTGGCGCGAGGGCGCGACCCTTGTCTCCGGCGTGTTGCTGGCCCTCAATATCGCCTATCTGGTCGAGATCGCGCCAAGCCATCCGACCCTGATCCTGGCGACGATCGCGCCGGGCCTGGAGCTGGCCTTCACACTCGAGCCGCTTGGGGCTTTGTTCGCCGCGGTGGCGAGCGGGCTGTGGCTGGTCAATTCGCTGTATTCGATCGGCTATATGCGCGGCAATAACGAGAAAAACCAGACGCGTTTCTACGTCTGTTTCTGCATCGCGATCGCCGCCGCAATGGGCGTGGCCCTGTCGGGCAATCTGCTGACGATGTTCGTCTTCTACGAAATTCTCACCCTGTCGACCTATCCGCTGGTGACCCATAAGGGCGATGCCGCAGCGCGGCGCGGCGGCCGCATCTATCTGACCATATTGCTCGGCACCTCGATCGGCCTGCTTCTGCCGGCCATCATCGCGACGCAATTCCTCGCCGGATCGACGGATTTCGTCGCCGGCGGGCTGCTGGCCGTCAATAATGTGACACCGATGATCGCCGGCATATTGCTGGTGATGTTTGCCTTCGGTATCGGCAAGGCGGCCTTGATGCCGGTTCACGCCTGGTTGCCGAATGCGATGGTGGCCCCGACCCCGGTCTCGGCTTTTCTGCACGCCGTTGCGGTCGTCAAGGCGGGTGTTTTTGCGATGCTCAAAGTGGGCACTTACATTTTCGGGCCTGCCTTGATCGCGATCGTGCCGACCTCGCAGCCACTGGCCTGGGTCGCGGCCGGCTCCATCGTACTGGCTTCGCTGATCGCTCTGACCAAGGATAATCTCAAGGCGCGACTGGCCTTTTCGACTGTCAGTCAGCTGTCCTATGTGACGCTGGCCGTGATGCTCGGATCGCCGCTGGCCATGCTCGGCGGCGCGCTGCAGATCGTCATCCATGCCTGGGCCAAGATCACGCTCTTCATGAGCGCAGGCGCCATTTACACGGCGACCAAGAAGACCAATATCTCGCAAATGCGGGGCCTGGGCCGGCACATGCCCTGGCTGTTCGGTGCCTATACGATTGCGGCGCTGTCGATCATCGGCTTGCCGCCGCTGGCCGGAATGTGGCCGAAACTTTTCCTGCTTCAGGGCACGTTCGAATCCGGTCAGATCATCCTCGCCGTGGCGCTGATTGCTTCATCCCTGCTCAATATCGCCTATCTGCTACCGCTTTCCGCTCGCGGTTTTTTCGAACCGCCCGAAGAGGCGAAGTTGAAGAAGCCGGCACCGATGCTGGTGATCCTGCCGCCGGTTATCACGGCCGCCGGCGTGATCATTCTTTTCTTCCTGATCGGACCCTTGCGGGATTATCTCCTGCCTGTGTTTGAGCCGGTCGTGATTGTAGAGTCCGCGCTATGAGCCAGAAACCCGCCAAAAAAGACGATCTGGTCCATCCGATCGCACTGCCCTTTCTCTGGCTTGAGTCCAACTGGCTGCAATCGAGCCTCGTCTGGGTGCTCGGCATTGTGGTGATCGGACTGAGCGCGCTGGATTTCTTTTACCCCCGCCATGAATATCTCCACTTCGCCCAAATGCCCGGCTTTTACGCGCTGGCAGGCTTTGTCAGCTTCGTCCTCGCGGTGATGGGCGGGTGGTTCGTGATCCGCCACTTCCTCGGCCGCAAGGAGAATTACTGGGACGAGGAGGCTGGCGATGAGTGAGCTCCTCACCGATATCTCACCAGCCCTGCCGATCATACTGGCGGGCCTGATTGCTGCGGTCGTGCCGAACAATTACGTGCGCAAGGGCCTGGCCCTGCTGGCGCCGGTCCTGGCCGGCTGGTGCTGGTATAATCTCGAACTGGGCGGCACTTATGGCGTTGTCGAGTTTGGCGGCTTCACGCTCGAAACCCTGCGCTATGACTCGATCAGCCGTATCTGGAGCCTGATCTTCATTATCGCGGCCTTCCTCAACGGGCTGTACGGCCTGCACGAGAAGGATCGCGTCACCGATGCCGCCGGGCTGATCTATGCAGGCGGCGCCCTCGGCGCGGTGTTTGCCGGCGATTTGATGACGCTATTCCTGTTCTGGGAAGTGACGGCGGTCTCTTCCGTCTTCCTGATCTGGAGCGCCCGTAACCGCGCCGCGACCAAGGCCGGGCTGCGCTATCTGGCGATCCATGTCCTGTCGGGCGTGCTGCTGCTGACGGGTGCGGTCATCCATGCCGGTGAAACCGGGAGCTGGGCCTTTGATCATATCGGTCTGGATTCGCCGGGTGGCTTCCTGATCTTCCTCGCCTTCGGCATCAAATGTGCCTTCCCCTTCCTGCACAACTGGCTGCAGGACGCCTATCCCAAGGCGACAGTGGTCGGCACGGTGATCCTGTCCGCCTTCACCACCAAGATGGCGGTTTACGCCCTGGCGCGCGGTTTCGCGGGCGAGGACAGCCTGATCTATATCGGCGCCATCATGACCGTCTTCCCGGTCTTCTTCGCAGTGGTCGAGAATGATCTGCGCAAGGTGCTGGCCTATTCGCTCAACAACCAGTTGGGCTTCATGGTCGTGGGTATCGGGATCGGTACCGAGCTTGCTCTGAACGGCGCTGCGGCGCACGCCTTCGTGCACATCATCTACAAGGCGCTGCTGTTCATGAGCATGGGCGCGGTTCTCTATCGGGTCGGTACGGTGAAGGCGTCGGAGCTGGGCGGATTGTTCAAATCAATGCCGGCAACCGCCGTGCTCTGCCTGGTTGGATCGGCGTCGATTTCGGCTTTCCCGCTCTTCTCCGGTTTTGTCGCCAAATCGCTGATCCTGGCGGCGGTAGCCCAGGACGGGAACTGGATCGTCTGGCTGGTCCTGGTCTTCGCCTCCGCGGGTGTGCTTGAACATTCGGGCATCAAGATCCCGTTTTTCGCCTTCTTCAGCCATGATCGCGGCCATCGCGTCCGCGAGGCCCCCGTCAACATGTTGATGGCGATGGGGCTGGCAGCGCTGCTATGCGTCTATCTCGGCATTAATTACGGCAAGCTCTACGATCTGCTGCCGTTCCAGAATGCACTCTACGAGCCCTATACCTTCGACCATGTCGTCGGACAGATGCAGCTTTTGCTCGGTGCAATCTTTGCCTTCGCCTTCCTGGTACGGATCGGTGCCTACCCGGCCGAGAAACGCATGGTCAATCTCGACTCCGACTGGCTTTATCGCCGCCTCGGCGATGGGTTTGCGCGCTGGGCCTGGTTGATGCTCGACCGGATGTCGGCGGCGACAGGCAATGCCTGGGGCCGTTTGATGCGCGGCATTGGCGGTAGACTGTATCAGGTATTTAGTCCTATCGGCGCTTTGAGCCGAGATATCCCCAGTGGGGTACTGGCGATTTGGACCAGCGCATTGCTGGCAGTTGTCCTGATCATCGCGTATTTTTCGACCTGATATTTCAAGCTGGTATCGCGATATCTACCCACGCGGCACGTAAAAGTTGTGTGGGGTGGATTTGCATCAAAAATAGGAATATTATCCCCGCCTGGGTGTGGCCCTCCTAGCATGGGCGGACCGGGACGGCATCGATGGCGTCCCGGTTCGTGAACACCGGGAGCGCAAGATGACGCAAGTGATTACCAGAATCGGCAGCGATGCCGCCCGGGCCCGACTGGCCCAGAGTGCCGTGGCCTATGCCTTCGGCGTGCCGCAGGATGAGCTCGAGGCCCCGACCCGGCGCTCGCGCGAGGCCGCCTTTGCCCGCCAGGCCGCGATGTATCTCGCCCATGTCGCCTTCGAATTGTCGCTGACACGGGTCGGCCAGGCGTTCGGCCGCGACCGTTCGACGGCGGCCCATGCCTGCCACCGGATCGAGGATCAACGCGATGATCACGGCTTTGACGCGTATATGGATGCGCTGGAAGCCTGCCTGCGGGCGGCACCGCAGCCGGACGAGCCAAGCTGATGCCGGCGGCCGGAACCGATACCCTGCCACGTTGGTTGCACTGTCTGGCACGGGAGGGGGCGGCGCTGAAGCCCTGCATCGGCAGCGGGGGCGGTTATGGCGTCTTTCCGGGCGGTGATCGCCGGCGCCGGCCACTGGCGCGTCTCGATGCCGCCCAATTGCGGCAGGCCCTGGCCAGCGGGCTGCTCGAACAGATCGGCGATGCCGTGCAATTGGCCAGTAGTGGGCACGCAGCAATACAGCGGCAGAGGGATGGTAGTTTTGCAGCCCAACACCGCATGATGAGCGAACGCACTATCCTCGGCGAGGGCGGCCAGTTGCAGCGCGTGCGTTTCAATACCAGGGAGGGGTCGCTCGGTCGTTGGGCGACGCAGCTCGACCCGGTCGAGCGCGCGGCGGCCGAACGCTTTTGCGTCGATCATGCCCGCTCAAGCCTGCATCAGCACACAACGCGCAATTGGTCATTGACGGCCAATGTCCGGCAGAAGGGCTGGCGCGGCGGTCCGGACGCCGCCCCGCTGGCGGCGATCGCAGCCAAGGATCGTGTCATGGATGCACTGGACGCGCTGGGAAGCGGCATGGGGCAGCTGGTGATGGCGGTCTGTATTCGCGAGGAAGGCATGGCCGCGGTCGAACGCCGCTTTGGCTGGGCGCAGCGCTCGGGCAAGACAGTGCTGAAGCTGGCCTTGCAGCAATTGGCCCGGCATTACGGGTTGAAGGCCTAGCTTGCCGCCGCCGCGCGGATCCGGCCAATCATTGATGCCAGTCCGTTGGAGCGTTGCGGTGAGAGATGCTCAGACAGCCCGATCCGCGCCAGCACTTCGCGGGCATCGACCGAGAGGATGTCTTCACGGCTCCGCTCCGAGTAGAGCCGCAGCAACAGCGCGGCGAGGCCGCGCACGATATGCGCATCACTGTCGGCGCGAAATTTGAGATGGTCATTTTCGCCGGGCTCGACAATCAACCAGACCTGGCTGACACAGCCCTGCACCCGGCTCGCCTCGGTCCGCTCCGCATCGGGCAGGGGCGGCAGGGCCTTCCCCATATCAATCAGATAGCGGTAGCGCTGTTCCCAATCGTCCAGTAGGTCGAATTCTTCGACCAGATCTTCGATTTCAATTTGAATGGGTGTTTGTGTCATCACAGCGACGAGTTAAGGCGCGCTGCAGGCAGGATCAAGCCGTAGATGCGGTCAGCGCCGCCCTGCGATCGGGAAATGCGTCGGGATCAGGAGGTGGAGGTTTGCTGCCGGTCCTCGATCGCCGTCTCTATCTGTGTCGCAGCAAAGCCTGCAAGGAAGCCACCGAGCTGGACAGCCTCGGACCCGGCCTCGCAGAGCGCAGCGCGCTCTACACACCAGCTGTCCACTGCCTGGCCAGCATCAATGCGTGTCGAAGCGGTATCAAAGGGCAGGTTCATGGGTTCGCCCGCGAAATCACGCGGAACAAAAACCGACACGATGGCCAGCCAGAACGCAGCACGTAGAAAAAACATCATCAACCAACCTCACACCATGCTTCTTGCCGGGGTGTACCAGCATTCATTGCAGGATCGAGGCTAGGGCAAGTTTTCAGCTATTGCACGCGAATCCGGGGTTTAGCGGAAACAGCGTGCGAAACTGGAGCAAGGTTTTTATCTAAAATTTGAACGTGTCTCTGTTCGGTACACTTTTTGTTAATCATTAATCGCCCGTGGGCCGGCCCGTCAGTCGGTGCCGGTCGCGGCAGAAACGCCAAGGCAGCGGCTGACATCAAGCAGGGCATGCTCGGCGATGCAGAAACTGTCTTCATATTTGAAGTGGCCGGCGGCGACGCATTGTTGCAGATCGAGCCGAGCCCAGGTCAGGCAACGTTCGACGACCGGGTCGGACAGCAACGCATTGACGAGCTCGGTCGACTGGCTGGGGTCATTGGAGATCGCCTGCAGGGCGGCAACCGAGAGGATGCGCCCGATGCGATCCCGGTCGGGATCGATGGCCGCATCACCGACGGTCAGAGTTAATTGCGGCGTGGTGTAGGCGCCCATGCGCGCGATTTCAGGATGGTCATAAAGCGCCGAGGCCGGAACCACGCCGTCAAGGCCGGTGTCGAGCGAAAGCAGGAATTCATTGCTCAGGGGCACGACTGGCCGCGAACCGGCATTCTCCAGCGCCGAGAGACGGTCGCGGCGATTGCCCGATCGTGCCTGGGCCCAGCGGGTCGCCTGCAGATCATAGGCGGCGGCCCTGTAGCGGTCGCTGACTTCGCGAATGCCGGCGCTGTCGCGCTCGAGGGCATCGACCACCGAGGCCTCGGCGGTATCGGCATGGGTGAAGCTGATCGCATAGGTCGGGTCGTAGAGCAGGCCGGACATCGCAGCCTGGGACCCGTAATAATCGGCCAGTTCACGGACATCGTCGAGATATTCAGGGTGCTGGGCTGCGATCATCGCGGTATAGGCGATCCAGGCGCGGACCAGACGGTCATGGACATAATAGGCCGTCAGACGGTCCATGGCGGAATCGAGATCCTCGCCCGATCCGATTGGGGCCGAGCGCAGATCCGCCACAACGCCGTGGAAAGCTGCGTAATCACCGGCCGCCGTGCGCAGCGGATCGGCCGGTGCCGCCTCGACCGCGTCCAGCTGCAATACTGGAGGCTGAGCCAGACCGGTATCCTGTCCGTCGCCATCAAGCGCGGTCGTCAAAGCAAGCGCTGCAAGGATGGATATCAACATCGGGTAGCCTCCGTAACCCTGTGAATGGACAGTGTGCCCCGGACAGCTCCGCTCTCCAAGCCTTGAAATGCATTGATTGGAGACAGGCTTTCCAGCTCGAAACGGTAAACGGCAAAAGTTTAAGATTCAGTATTTGTTAACGTCAGAGGCAAAGATTACAGCGTGAGGGTTGCGCTGAGTCGCAACAGGAAAAAATGCACAAACCGAAACGAGACATAGCTGCTTGGATCGCGCGCCGCGGGGGTCCCGTCACCAATCTGATCTGGATTGGAACGGTCGCCGCTGCCATGCCGCAACTCTGGCCTATTCTCGATGGTCCGCTCTGGCTGAATATTGCCGGTTTGGTCGGCGTCGCGTTTCCGGCCATCGTCGGGCTCGTCCTCGCGCCGCGTCTTGATCGTTCATTCGAACGCTTTGTGCTCGCTATTCTCTGGACATCGCTGGCGGCGATTGTCGCCGTCTCGGGCGGCGGCGTGACCGGAACGGGCGTGCTCGCATTCCTGCTCGCGCCGGCGATGGCTGCCGCAGGCGGTGACCGCGATGCCATCGTCAAGGCTGGCGCCATGTCCGGACTGGCCGCACTGATCATCACCGGACTGCAGCTCACCGGTTTCATCACGCCGCAACCCATCGCGGTTGAATACCATCTTCCCTTTATCCTGGGCGTTGTGCTGGTCGTAACCTATGGCTTCGCCTGTGCGGCGACCCGCTCGATCCGCGCCAATGATGTGGCCAGCCGTGAGGCCGAACATGGCCGTGTCCGTGGTCGGGCTTTCGATGCCGCCCCGGCGGCCATCCTCGCCTGCGATAATGACGGCAATATCCTCGCCGTCTCCCAGGGCGTGCGCGAATTATCGCCGGGTCTGCCGCGCGAATTGATCAATCTTCCCATTGCCGATCTCGGCTTTGACGATGAGGATCGCTCCGAGCTGGCGCGCGCCGCACGCCGCGCTGCGGCGCGGCCGCTGTCCGACCTGCTGAGTATTCGCGGCGAGCAGGGCAATCCGGAACGCGTCAAGCTGGACGCCCGTCCGATCGAGGGTGGTTCGGTATCGGTGATCGCCCGCGATCACAGTGTCGAGACCGAGAACGCCTTGCGCGAAGCCGAAGAGGCGCGCGCCGTCGCCCTTGAAGAGGCGCGCGCGAAATCGCAATTCCTCGCCTCCGTCAGTCATGAATTGCGTACGCCGCTCAATGCGATCATCGGGTTTTCCGATGTCATGAAGGCCCGCCTGTTCGGACCCATGCCGGCGCGTTATGCCGAATATGCCGACCTGATCCATGAGAGCGGCCAGCATTTGATGGAATTGATTGGCGACGTGCTCGACATGTCGAAGATCGAGGCCGACAGCTATGACCTCGCGCGCGAGAATTTCGACATTTCAGAAGTGATCGGGCTAAGTGTCAAGATGATGCGCCTGCAGGCCGAGGAAGCCGGACTATCGCTTTCCGTCGAGACCGGTGATCAGCCCATCCGGGTGAATGCAGACCGCAAGGCCCTGCGCCAGATCATGCTCAACCTGCTCTCCAATGCCGTGAAATTCACACCGCAAGGCGGCGCGGTTGTTGTCATGGCCAGGGCTTCGGGCGCCGATCTGGTCCTCGCCGTCGGCGATAGCGGGATCGGGATCGACCCCCAGGAAGCGGCCCGGCTTGGTCAGCCCTATCGTCAGGCCTCCAGTGCCCGCGAAGTCGATACACGCGGCACAGGCCTTGGCCTGTCGCTGGTGCGCGCTCTGGCCGGGTTGCATGGCGGCACCATGTCGATCGCCAGCGCCAAGGGAGTCGGCACAACGATCACTGTGACGCTTCCGGTTCTGGTGCAGGCGATGGGGCAGGTGGATACGCTGCGGCGGCTCGACGTGCATCAGCAGATCGAACGCGCCCAGGAAGCGTCCCAGTCGCTGGTCGCCTCAGCTAGCGTGGCCTGAGCGGGTCAGCTCTCGGGCAGGTCTATCTGTGATCCGTCGGGGATGGCCGCACGCAGGAATGCGATCGCGGCGGCGAAATCGCCAATCTCGAAATAGTCAGACGCGACGCGATCGCCATTGCGGCCCATCAAATCGATGCGGGCCGTTTCGCGCGGGTCGAGTTGGCCAAGCTGCAGCACCACCGAGGGCGGGAAGCGGAAGACATGGCCGGTCGTTACGCCCGCCAGCGCGTCGGCCGCCGGCCCGTTCATCTGATCACTGGCCCAGACGAGGTTCCGCGCGAATTCCGGCGGTGTCCATTGCGCCCATCCGGCATTGGCGGGACCGGCAAACATGCCGCCCATTGTCGGATCATAGAGATCGGGTGCGCGTTGCGTATTGCGCATCACCAGGATGGCCGAAATGTAATTGCCGCCATTGGGCAGGGCGATGGTGAAGCTGATATCGCCATCCACCCGACTGATGCCGACGCGGACGCGTCCGGTATCCTGGAGCAGGGCCCAGACCGGTTCATCGGTCAGTATCTGACGATTGGCCAGCCAGGAAAAAGCCGTGCCCGGAAAAGTCATGTTGGGGACGCGCAAATAGCCTTCGAAGGCGACCAGCACGCGGTTCTGCATCGCCAACACCTCGTCGGCATCGCAGTCGCGACTTCCCGCATCGGCGGCGATTTCATCGCCATACACCCGGATCTGGGCTGGCGTGACGCCGCTGCGCAAAAGCGCGCCGCGCGCCTGCAGCCGGGCCGCGTCGAGCGCGGCGCGTTGACGGTCGGTGAACAAGGCGCAATTCGTGTCCATCGCAAGCGCGGCGGTGCGCTCGCCGAAAATCAGATCGGCAGTCTGGGCACTGGCAGCGCTCGTGAGGCCAAACAGGCCCAGGGCCAAGGCATGGAAGGCACTGCGCATCGCATTTCCCCGATATTCCGAAGAAAGGACGCTAACACGGCAAGTTTTACGACGCGTGAACGCGGCGGCGGCGCCAAATGCCCCGGATCAGCATGAGGGAGGCGATGCCGAACAACATGAAAGCCGCGTCACGGGTGTGGTCCAGTGCGAATTCCTGTGCGCGCTCCTGCAATCCTGGCGCAGAGACGCTGTAATCGAGCGGTGTGACGCCGCGAACGCTCCACACCGCGGCGCGGCCTTCCAGCGCGTGCCACAGATTTGACCGCGCCAGGCTGCGGCTGGCGGATTCAAAGGACGACAGCTCCGGTGATGTCAGCGTACCGATCCAGCGGCCCGTCTGTTCGGAATCGCGGAACAGTGATGCAACGCCAATGCTCGTTCCGTCTTCTTCCGTCGCAGTCGAGGCGCTTTCATCGGCATAGGCCGCGGCGGCCAGACGCATCAGGCCGCGTTGCCCGCGGCTGCGTTCGGCGGCGCGCATGGCGGCGCCGAACTCGGCTGGTGCACTGCGACCGAGTGCAGCAATACTGCTACTGCCAGGTCCGATGATAAGCAGGTTGTGATTGGCCGGCGCGTGATCATGCTCCTCACCATACCAAGCATACAGCCAGGCCTCGCCGCTCACCAAGGCCCCGCGCGCCAGCACGGACAGCGCGCCAAACCGGTCGGCCCGGGTGCGTGTGGTGAATTGTACGGCGGTGCGCGATCCTTGATCGGCGCTGAAGGGCAGGCCTGAAGCGGCCAGGGTGCGCAGATCGGCATTGGCGCTCAGACGGCGGGCGTCGCGGATCTGGGCCCGGCCAAGGCGCTGTGCGGTGATGGCATCGGCGGCAACGAAGCTGCGTCCATAACCTTCAAACGAGCGCGCGGCGAACAGGCGGGCGGCGGCGACGGCTTCGTCGAGATTGCGACCGGTGACGACCAGGCGCGGTACTTCGCCAGAACCGAATGCGATTTCGGGACCCTGGCTGCGATTGCCGGCGCGCAATACGGCTCGGTCCCCGTCCTGAAGGCGGTCATTTTCGGCAATCCGGATCACCAGATCGGCATTGGCTTCATCGCCGCCGAACAGCGGCACGCTGCCGGCGCGCAAGGCAACGCCCTGAGCGACGAGGCTTTCAAGTGTCGCACGTTCGCGGCTGATATCCGTGATCAGGGCGATGCGGCGCGGCGCGGCGAAATCGGCGGCGAGCGCCAGTTCCAGCTCGTCCAGCGAAGCGATCGGGCTGTCCTGCTCCAACGTCAGCCGCAATTGCGACCGGCGGGCATCGACAATCCAGCCCGTCGTGGCGGTTTCGGTGCTGTAGGAGACTTCCAGCACATTCTCGCCGGGCTGAATATCGGCGGAGAAGAGCGCAAAGCGCGCTTCAATTGCGCGCGGCTGCGGCCGGATGATGATGGCTTCGCCACCATTGATGGCGACCTGGATCCGGCCATTGGAACCATCACTGGCGGGGCGAGCGGCCAGTCGAAGCCAAGCTTCCGAGCTATAGGTATTGGGAGGCAAGTAGAAACGAATGCGGGTGACGGCCTGGCTGGAGGACAGGACGAAGGCGTCCATCCCGGTCTCAAGGTCGGCGAGCGTGCGCTCTTCAATCCGGGTGCCTTCGGCGGCATTCTGGTCCAGAGTGGCCGCAATCGGGTCCTCTTGATTCCCCTGAGACAATGCCTGACCCGCCGCCGACGCACAAAGTGCCATCGCAACCAACGCAACTCGTACCAACATAGAACGCTCCCTTACCCCGTTAACAGGTTATTAAGCAATTCGGCGGCCAGCAATCGAAATGATTCAACTGAAGACAAAGTTTTGGGTGGACGCCTTGTTGCGAAGGGCTGAATCGGGGTTGGCGGCCGCTTATGTGATTCGCCATGGAGACGAAGATGCGGGTGCTGTGCTCGTCAAAGTGGCAAGTCTGACCGGACAGGCTCAGCTTTTTGTCCCGGCACGGGACGAAAACGGGGAGCGGATCTGGATTCGGCAAAGCGAAGCGCCCGTTGCGGAGGCCGAGATTGATGCCTATTGCCGCCGCCGGGCCGATAATGATCCGGATATCTGGGTGATCGAGATCGAGGACCGGCAGGGACGCAATTTCTTAACCGAGCCGGTGGAGGATTCTTAACGACCCTCGCCTAGAGTGGGGCTCACGGATTTTTGGGGACGTGCGGGAAGTTTCAATGCTGTTCTTGTTCAACGAAACAGTTTTCGATCTCGGTGACCTGGTCTCTGTCCTCAAGGACGGCACCATTCCCCTGCCGGCGGCCCAGTTTGAAACCCTGACGACGGGCCATCTCACCCTGCTGCTGCGCGAAGCGCTCTTCGTCGACCCTCTGATGGCGACGAACAAGCCGGACCGGACCAAACATCTCGCCGCTCTGATCGCCTATCGTGCGCCAGGCGCCAATGCCCTGCTCGGCGTACGTCCCGACGGCGCTGAGGGCCCCGATGATGTCGGCTTGCGATTTGCCAATGTACCGATGGTCATCCTGACCTATCTCTGGAAGCGCCAGAATGCCGGTGTGCTTGAACCCGCCATCATCAATGAGGAAGTCTGGGATCGGGTGACGGAAAACTTGCACAGCGCCTACTGATCGGGCTAGTTCGGGGCTTGCATCCTCAGCGAGCCAGTTCATGACTTCTCCGACGATTGATGCGCCGGAATGGGCGCGTCGCCGCAGCTTCGCCATCATCTCACACCCTGACGCCGGCAAGACCACGCTGACCGAGACCATGTTGCTCGCCGCCGGCGCGATCCGCATGGCAGGGCAGGTGCGCGCGCGCGGTGAAAACCGCCGTACACGTTCGGACTGGATGAAGATCGAGCAGGAGCGCGGGATTTCCGTCTCCGCCTCGGTAATGACATTCGAGCATCGCGGCCTGCTCTTCAACCTGCTCGACACGCCGGGCCACGAAGACTTCTCCGAGGACACCTATCGCACGCTGACCGCCGCTGACAGCGCCATCATGGTGCTGGACGCCGCCAAGGGCGTTGAGCCCCGAACCCTGAAACTGGTCGAGGTTTGCCGCCTGCGCGACATTCCGATTGTCACTTTGATCAACAAGATGGATCGCGAGGCGCTCGACCCGGTCGACCTGCTGGAGGACATCCAGGACAAGCTGGCGCTGGATGCCGTGCCGATGCAGTGGCCGGTCGGGTCCGGCCAACGATTCAAGGGCGTGCTCGATCTGAAAAGCGATGAGTTGGTGCTGTATCAACGGCCCGGCGTCGAGCACGACCGCGAAGCGGCCTCAGAGCGGCTGTCACTCGAGGGCAGCGAAATTCGCGAACTCCTGTCCGAGGCCGAGATTGCCGAAGCCCGCGATGGTGCCGAAGTGGCGCGTGAGCTCTGCCCTGTTTTCAATCAGCAGAGCTTTCTGGAGGGCCATATGACGCCGGTCTTCTTCGGCTCGGCCCTGCGCGGTTTCGGCGTGCGCGAATTGCTCGACGGTTTGGCTGACAAAATTCCCGGCCCGGCAGCAATGCCGGTCCAGATCAATGGCGAGCAGACCCAGGTCGAGCCCGGCGACAAGGAAGTCTCCGGCTTCGTGTTCAAGGTGCAGGCGAATATGGACGCCAATCACCGCGACCGTGTCGCCTTCGTGCGCCTGTGTTCAGGCAAGTTTCGCCGCGGCATGAAGTTGAAAACCGAAGCGGGCAAGCAGCTCACCGTCTCTTCGCCCATCCTGTTCTTTGCCCAGGATCGTGAGATCGCCGATGAGGCCTTTGCAGGCGATGTGATGGGCGTTCCCAATCACGGCACATTGCGCGTCGGTGACAGCCTGTCGGAAAGCGGCAAGCTGCGCTTCTCCGGCATCCCGAATTTCGCGCCGGAAATCCTGCGCCGCGCGCGTCTGGCCGACCCGCTCAAGGCGAAACATCTCAAGAAAGCGCTCGAAAGCCTGGCTGAAGAGGGCGTCACCCAGCTCTTCCGCCCGGTGCTGGGCGGCGATTTCATCGTTGGCGCCGTCGGCGCCCTGCAGATCGATGTGATGCGTGAACGCGTCGCGGCGGAATACGGGCTCGACGTGACTTTCGAGGCGGCTCCCTATGAGACCGCCCGCTGGCTTGGCGGCACCGAGGAGCAAATCGAAGCCTTCGCCGACCGGCACAAATCCGCCATGGCGGTCGATATTGACGGTAATCCGGTCTTCCTGGCCAAGAGCAATTGGGAAGTCTCCTATTCGCAGGAGAAATTCCCTGAGCTGAGCTTTCACCATGTCAGGGAAAGGGCGAATTGATGCGCCTTCAGGACGATACCGGCTTCATGGCCCAATCCGGTGAGTTATGGGCCCAGACCGTCGCGGTCTGGCAGACCTCGTTTCTCGGCGTCAGCGTCGGAAATGGGGTGAGCGCGATCATTATCGTCGTGCTCGGCATCACCTTGCGATCCGTGCTCGCGAAAACACTTCTCACCGTGCTCAAACGCATGTCGCAGAAGACGAAAAATGGCGTCGATGATGCGATCATTGACGCGCTTGCCGGGCCGTTGAAGCTGCTGCCGATCATCATCTCGCTCCTTTTTGCGGTCAAGATACTGGAAGCGGGGAGCGGAGGCGCGGATCTTACCGAGACCGACCGGATCATTCCTTCGCTGGTGGTGATCGGAATTTTCTGGGCGCTGCACAATGCGGTCGATCCCTTCATCCATTTGATGCGGGCGCTTGAGAATGCGCTCACGCCGGTGATGCTCGACTGGCTGACCAAGGCGATGCGGATTCTCTTCATCATCGTCGGCGCTGCCGCGGTCTTGCAGATTTGGGATATCCCGGTTGGCGGGATTATCGCCGGGCTTGGCCTGTTCGGCGTCGCTGTCGGCCTGGGCGCGCAGGACCTGTTCAAAAACCTCATTGCCGGCCTGCTGATCCTGGCGGAAAAACGCTTCCTGCCCGGCGACTGGATCAAGGTTGATGGCGTCGTGGAAGGCACGGTTGAGGAGATCAATTTCCGCTCCACCGTCGTGCGCCGTTTCGACAAGGGGCCGGTTTACGTGCCCAATTCGAAACTGTCCGACCAGGCGGTGACGAATTTCTCGCGCATGTCCCATCGCCGGACCTATTGGATCATTTGCGTGCGCTATGACACCACAGTCGAGCAGCTCAAGACGATACGGGATCGCGTGCTCAACTATGTCACCACCCATCCCGATTATGCCCAGGCCCCGGAAGTTTCGACCTTCATGCGCGTCGACAGTTTCGGCCCGTCCTCGATTGATTTCATGCTGTATTGCTTCACTCGAACGACCAATTGGGGCGAGTGGCTGGCGCTGAAGGAAGAGCTCGCCTTCACGATCAAGACAATCGTCGAAGAGGCCGGAACGGATTTCGCCTTCCCGTCCAGTTCGATCTATCTCGAGCAGGGCGCCGAGCTGTTTTCACCGCCAACGGCTGTCACTGCGGGCTGACCTTTGGTCCGTGTGGAGCCGGCTGCGATCGCCCAACCGGCCCCGATTGTGCGATCAGGGCTCTAACTGCCAGCGGCCGCAGTGGTCGCAACCGTACTTGCCGCGATCGCAGCAATCATGGCAGCCTGGGCGGCGATAATCGCTGCGGCGGCGAGGGCGCTGCCGGCGGGGTTCTGGCCGTGATCGTCAAAGGCGATCAGGCCGGCCAGCCGCGTGCGGCAATATCCGACGGAGGTCAGATGCCGTGGCATCGCCCGCACAAGTTCGGATATCACCGGCAGATCGGCAGGCGATCGGCCCGTTACGGCCCATTCCATCGTCAGTGAGCGATCACTGCGTCCACGCAGAAAGCGGTCGGCGCGCCGCGCTTCTTCCAGCGCATTGAATCGCGCCAGCACCATTTCCGGTGTCTGTTCGAGCAGAACGCATTGGCGGGCGCCATCGCGCCGGTGCCCACTGGCGCGGCGATCGGCGCCGAACACGGCTTCGGCATGGCGCCGCCCCTCGACGACTGCCTCGGGACCGGTGCCGCCCAGGACATGGGCCGCAGCGAAAGTGTCGGTGACGGCATCATCGGAGCGCCACCAGGGTGGGCGTACAGCCCGCTTCATGGCGTAGAAAGCGTCCACCATACCAGGCGCGGCCTCGCCGAGGCTGAGGATGAGCGCCGCGCGAGAGCCGCCAGCATGCAGCATGCCCGTCTTCGAGATCGCCCGCGCCTGGCGCAGGGCTTCGCGCGCGCCGAGGAAATGATCGAGTTCGACCTGATGCGCCGCCAGCATTGCGGCATAGACCCAGCGCATGGCGCCATTGGGTGCCTGAAACCCGCCCAGCGCCGCTTTCAGACCCTCATGGCGTGACCGGGTCGCGGCGATCAGCGCCGCGTCCTCACCCTTGGCATGAACAAGCACCACAGCTGCGAAGGCGGCCGCCTGACGATCAGGCCGCGGCGCGCTTTCGCGCAGGCCTTCGGCAAGTTGATTGAAGCGGTCGAGTGCGCTGCCCATGATTTCGTTCCTTTTCGTGCGTAAAGCTCAGCCTAACACACGCAGAACCTTGTTCTGGCAGGGATTGGGCGCAGAAATATCCCGCCTCTAGGCGGCGATGTCCTTGCGCATGCGCCAGAAACGCATGGCGCGGGCTGCATCTTCAACCGTGATCCGGTCATACAGCAGGCCGAGTTCCTTGGCGTCGCGAAACGCGTCTTCAGTGGCTTTGCTGCGCAGCACGGCCAGGGTCACGAACAAGGCCTTGTCGAACCCGGCCGAGCGGCAGATCAGGGCCAGCGGATCGATACAGTCCTGCTCGATGGCGCGGCGCGCTGCGATACGGTCGACACCCGTCATTTCGGCAAATGCAACATGAAAACGCGTCATTTCACGCTCACGCAGCAAGCGGGCCAGCAGGCCACCATTGAGCATTTTGCGGACCGCCATGCCGCGCACGAATTTTTCCGCTTCCTCCATATCCTGGTCCTGGCTCATGCGTTCGCTGAGCCGGGCGTGGGAGGCGGCAAGCGCCTGTTCGACGAGGGCGGGATCCATGCCGTCAAACCGTTCGAGAATATGATCGCGCAGGTGGTTTTCGACCGTCAGCATCAAATCACCCAACAGATCGGCCGGGGTGTCCTTGCGGGTGACGATTGGTGCCTGCAGCACTTTGGAGCGCTCGGCCCGCTCGGCCACCGTCTCGAAGCTGGCGCGCGATAATTGCGCCCCATCATTGCGGATCAGAACCGCGACGGTCTCGGCATCGCCGCGGCGGACGATGGTATCGGAGAGTTGTTCTGAAACCAGGTCACGCTGTGAAATGGCTTTCAGCTGTGGCTGCGCGCCCTGTTCGGCGATCGACAAAAGCTCGGCTTCGCTCAGCGCGGTGGAGCGCGCCAGGATTGGCGCCGCGACTTCGATCGCGTCGCGCGCCAGTTTGAGCAGCAGGCCGCGTGGCGCCAGTGGCGCGTCGGCGAAACGTTCGGCGAGTTCCGCGCGCGCGCCTTGCGCGGTTTGTTCCGCCAGCGCACTGAGGACGTCGTCAAACTCCTGTGAAACAGCTGTGTCGCGCTCCGGGCGTGCGTCAAAAAACATGTCGGTGACTTCGCGCAACAAAGTTCGCCGACGATCACTCGAGCGTTCTTTTGCCAGTTCGAGCAGGCTGCTCAACTTGCTGATGACGGCCATGAAGGTGCTCTTTTCAGTGTCGCTGCCGGAGGGTCGACCCTGATCATGCCAAGGGTAGGTAAAAGAATCCTGTTCGCGATCGAACAAATTGTGCGGGGTGGGGCCTGTTTTTCAGTGCGGCCCGGGTAAGGCCGCCTGCAGGGCGGCGATCTCGCGGGCGCTGGGGCGTCGTTCGCTGGCGGCTTCGAGCTGCGCCGCAATATCGCTGGCCAGCCCGGTCACCCTCTGTGGCGATGGTTGAGGCGCCGGTGTCGAGGCCAGCAAGGCGCACTCGTCGTCGACCCCGTTCAGTCCCGGTGGGCTCCAGACCCAGGATCGGCATTGCGCCTCGCCATCACACAGGGCGGCGCACATGGCCTGATTGCCGCCGGTCAGGCTGATGCGCTGATAGACCGAGCCAACCCGGGTCCAGCCGGTCAATATGTCGCCGGCATACGCCGGTGCTGTGAACAGCCCGGCTGCAAGCAGGAGCAAAACAAGGGTGCGGGGGATGCGCATCGGATCAGTCTGTCCTAGCCGGCCTAACAAAATCTTGCTCCCGGGAGACGGCGACGCGCGACGCTCCTATTGTCCGATCGCGGAGAGAGTCAAAAAGGATAATGGAATTCGTCTGTTACCAGTAGATATGGCAGATGTTTCGCGACCGATACCGGACCATGCCGGAGGCGGAAACAAGACTGTCGAGACCCGTGAATTTCACGCAGTTCTTGATTCTGAATGCCCTCGCTATCGCCTCCCAGTCTTGCCTGCTGTGTGGTAACAGGCTCAAATCGCAGTTGAACTGGATCCCTCCGGGCGTTACCAGAAGGACAGCAATCGGGTGGCGCAATGAAATCGACCTCTCACGGCGTCCGCGCGCGGCTCACCGCCTTCGTGGAAAGCGGCGTGTTCCGAAATTCGATCATGGCGGTGATCCTGCTCAATGCCGTTGCACTGGGGCTGGTAACCCTGCCGTTCGATCCGCCCTGGTTTACCGCTATCCTGCCTTTGATGGACCGGATCGTCGTCGCGATCTTTCTGATCGAAATTGTCCTCAAACTGATCGCCTATCGGCTGCGCTTTTTCACCTCCGGCTGGAATTGGTTCGACCTGATCGTAATCCTGGTCTCCATCCTGCCGATGGCGGGCAGTTTTTCGGTTCTGCGTTCGCTGCGCATCTTGCGCGCCTTCCGCCTGTTCTCGGTGATGCCGCAAATGCGCAAAGTGGTCGAAGCGCTGCTGCACGCCATTCCGGGCATGGGCGCGGTGATCGCCGTGCTCGCCCTGATGTTCTACGTCTCCTCGGTGATGGCGACCAAGCTGTTCTCCGAGACCAATCCCGACCGCTTCGGAAATCTGGGCGATAGCGCGTTCTCGCTGTTCCAGGTGATGACGCTGGAGGGCTGGGCCGCCGATCTCGCCTTGCCGGTGATGGAATACCATCCCTGGGCCTGGGCGTTTTTCCTGGTTTTCATCGTCCTGACCAGTTTCGCCATCCTCAATCTCTTCATCGCCATCATTGTCGACAGCCTGCAGTCGAAACATTTCGACGCGGAAGAAGAGCGCGATGCCGAGGTCGGTGAGGATGTGATCGAGCTGCAAAGCGAGATCGCCGGCCTGCGCACCGAGATCGCGGGTCTGACGGCGCTGGTTCAGCGCTCGCTTGGGTCGCCGGCGGCGGCGGGCGAGTCCGCCAGCAAGGCATCGAAGGCGTCGGACAAGTCGGAATAAAACGCCGCCAGCCGCTCTTCGCGTTCCGAGCGTGAGCGCGGCGGCGGGGCGCTGAGCGGATGGATCGCAATGCCCTGATGCACCCGCGTCATATAGCGCTGCCAGATCGTCGCCGGCAGGCCGCCGCCGGTGACATTGCTCATCGGACTGTCATCATCATTGCCGACCCAGACGCCGGCCGTGTAATCGGCGGTGAAGCCGATGAACCAGGCATCGCGGAAGGACTGGCTGGTGCCGGTCTTGCCGCCGACAGCGCGGCCGCCAGCCAGGATGGCGCGCCGGCCGGTCCCCGAGATTACCACATCCTGCAACATGGTGGACATGGGCCGCGCGATCTGCGGCGTGATCGCCTGCACCGCGACCGTTTCGGGATGCTCATACAAAAGCTCGCCGCGCGAATTGGTGATGCGCTCGATGAACCAGGGATCAAAACGCTGGCCATCGCGCGGGAAGACCGAATAGGCCGCCGTCAGCTCCAGCAGATTGACCTCGGCGGCGCCCAGCGCAATGGCGGGCAATTCCGGCAGTGTCGAGCGGATGCCGAGCCGGCGTCCGGTTTCGACAATCCGTCCGAGCCCGACATCATTGGCGACCTGGGCTGCGACGGTATTGATCGAGCGCCGCAGGGCCTCTTGCAGGGTGACCAGACCGCGATAGCCACCGGCGAAATTCTGCGGCTCCCAGCCCTCCAGATCGACCGGCTCATCCCACACCGCCGAGGACGGGTCGTAACCGGCCTCCAGCGCCGCGGTAAACACGATCGGCTTGAAGGCCGAGCCGGGCTGGCGCTGGGCCTGGATGGCGCGGTTGAACTGGCTGATGCCGTAATCGCGGCCGCCGGCAAAGGCGCGGATCGCCCCGTCCGGTGCCAGCAGGACAATCGCCGCCTCGCTGGCATTGACCGCGGCGCCATCGCTATCGAGCACGCCGGCAATGCTCTCCCGCGCCGCCAGGGTCAGGGCCGGGTCAATCGTCGTGTGGATCACCAGATCGGGCACGTCGTCAGGTAACAGCCGGGCCGCTTCCAGCACGGCATAATCAAACACATAACCCCAGGTCAGGCCGGCCTGCGGGTCGAGACTGGCCGGCACCGGCACGCCGGGATTGGCGAGCGCTTCGGTCTGCTCCTCAGCGGTGATGAAACCGGCCTCGAGCATGGCCGCCAGCACCTGTTCGGCGCGCGCCTGGGCGGCGACCAGATTGACCGTCGGATCCAGCCGTGACGGCGCCTTCGGCAGCGCCGCCAGCATTGCCGCCTCGGCCAGGGTGAGGTCGCTGGCGGGTTTGGAAAAATAGCGATGCGCTGCGGCTTCAACGCCAAAGGCGCGGGCGCCCAGATAGATACGATTGAGATAAAGCTCGAGGATTTCTGTCTTGGTCAGATTGTCTTCCAGCGCCCAGGCGAGGCGGATTTCCTGCAGCTTGCGTCGCAAGAGCCGGTCCGGCGTCAGGATCAGATTCTTGACCAGCTGCATGGTGATGGTCGAACCGCCCTGTACCGAGCGCCCGGCCTGCAAATTGACCCAGAGCGCCCGCGCGACGCCGCGATAATCAACCCCGCCATGCTCGTAAAAGCGTTGATCCTCGATCGCCAGAAAGGCTTGCGGCACATAGGCCGGCAGCGCATCGAGCGAGATCGCGCGCGCATAGAGCGGTCCGCGCACGGCGAGCACATCACCATTTGTGTCGAGCACCGTCACCGAAGGTTCCAGCCGCACCGACCACAGCTCGGACGCCGAAGCCGGCGCTGGCGGCAAATCATGGAAGGCCCAGTCCCACACCAATAGCGCCGCAATCAGCATGCCGAGCAGGCTGACACCGGTGACACTGGCACCGATGATCAGCGTGCGCCGCTGCCGCTGCTGGCGCTCCATCATGTGATCGGCGCGATACGGCTCGTTGAACATGCTATAGCCACCCAAAATCCGGACCCGCCCCGACGTGCAAGGCCCGACCTAACTCTAGGCCCCGACAAAGGGGCCAAATTCAGGCGATAGACATGACACAGCCCTTCTGGAAAACGAAAACATTGTCGCAATTGACCAAGCCGGAATGGGAATCCCTGTGCGATGGCTGTGGCAAATGCTGCCTGATCCAGCTCGAAGACGAGGATTCAGGCCTGCGCCTCCACACCGATATCACCTGTCGCCTGTTCAATGCCGACACCTGCCGCTGCGGCGACTACACCAATCGCAAGAAACGCGTCCCCGACTGCGTGATTCTCACGCCAAAAAACGTCACCCAGCTGGAATGGATGCCCCAGACCTGCGCCTACCGTCTGATCGGCGAAGGCAAGGATCTCTACGACTGGCACCCGCTGGTCTCCGGCGACCCGATGAGCGTCCACAACGCCGGCATGTCGATCCGCAACCAGGTGATCTCCGAGGATGAGGTCGATCCGGCCGACTGGGAAGACCGGATCGTGGAATGGCCCGGCGAGGGGGATGAGGAGGATGGCGGCGAGGATTAGAGGGGCTTGTTTTCCGTCACCGCCTCTTCTTCAAAAACCCAAAACGCTTGTCATCCCGGACGGATGCCCCGCGCACGCGGGGCGTAGATCCGGGACCTACCCATGAGACCAGCTCGATGAGCGGGTAGGTCCCGGAACTACGCCCGGATCGCTACGCGTCCGGGCATCCGCCCGGGATGACACGGTTTAGGTTTCGCGTTAAAATTGCATTATGTACTATTTCGTCTACCTCCTTGCCTCACGGCGAAATGGTACGCTCTATTGTGGCGTCACCAATTCGCTTTTGCGGCGCGTGTACGAGCACAAGACGCGGCAGGTGGGCGGGTTCACGGCGCGCTATGGGGTCGATCAGCTGGTCTGGTTTGAGCCCCATGAGGACATCAATGAAGCCATTGCCCGCGAGAAGCGGATCAAGCGGTGGCGGCGGCAGTGGAAACTGAATCTGATCGAGCGGGACAATCCCGAGTGGGAGGATCTCTACTGGCGGCATGGCGGTGTCGATCCGAATGCTATTGTCCCGGAGGGATTGCGCAGTTGGACGGAGTAATTCCCGGCTTGCCTGGCGCACGCTCATCGAGGAGGGGAGCTCTTGTTCCGTCAAGGAAGATGAGGGTGCTCTCCTGCTCGCTCGATCGATTTTCTTCAAAACACCAAAACGCTTGTCATCCCTGACGGATGCCCCGCGAAGGCGGGGCGCAGATCAGGGACCTACCCATGAAACCAGCTGGAATTGCGGGTAGGTCCCGGACCTACGCCCGGATCGCTGCCGCGTCCGGGCATCCGTCCGGGATGACACGTGTTGGATATTTTGGGAGGCAGGAAACGCTGCCATTTCCTACCCCCAAACACCCAAAACCACCCAAATTACGGGGATAACTTCCCGCTTATCCTCGCCGCCGCAAACAAAATCCCCAAACGCCCACGGCCCCTTGCGCGCGAAAACCGACAAACAATCCGACCGGAACAGTCAGCCGCCTAATATTCGGCATGACCCGAGAACCCGAAGAAACCGAACCAGCCGAGCCACCGGAAAAGCGCCATACGCCCCGGCTCGATATGCCTGACTGGTATCCCTATCTCCTGCTCTACGAGGGCGGGAAGACGGCGGCGGAAATTGCTGAGCTGATCGGGAAGTCGATGTCGCGGGTCTATTCGCGGGCGCTTGAATGGCGGGCGCTGGGCGAGGCCGGGCGCGAGATGGTTCGCGAGACGGCGCTGCGGCGCCGGCGGCTGCAGGCCGAGACTGAATATCTGATCGGTGATCCGGCCAAGGCGGCGAAAATGTCCAATGCCTATGTTTCCCTGCGCCGCGCCGAACGCGAGGAAAGGATCTCACAGATGGAAACCCGAAATGCCGCCAGGCCTGGCGAGAACAAGGAGGCGAAGTTGAGCCATGCCGAACTCGAACTCCTGCGCGAGGACCTTCGACGTCGATACATTCCTGAACAGCCCACCCGGCCAGAAACACCAGGTTCTGGATGTGGCGACGGAAGCTCTGCTGCTCCAGCTGGATCGTGATTTTCGCGGCACCGGCACGCCCGCCCAACTCCCCCCGACCGGCGACTGGCTGATCTGGCTTTTCCTTGGCGGGCGCGGTGCCGGCAAGACGCGCGCCGGGGCTGAATGGGTGCGGGCGCAGGTGAAGGGCGGCGTGCGGCGCATTGCGCTGGTCGGGCCGACTTTCAATGATGTCCGCGAGGTGATGATTGACGGGCCGTCCGGGCTGGCGCGGATCGGGATTGAGAGCGAGCGGCCGCGTTATGAGGTCTCGCGCAAGCGGCTGGTCTGGCCCAATGGTGCCGAGGGGTTTGCGTTTTCGGCGGAGGATCCGGACGGGCTGCGCGGGCCGCAATTCGAGATCGGCTGGGGCGATGAATTTGCCGCCTGGGCCGAACCGCAAAAGACACTCGACACCTTGCGTATGGGGCTGCGGCTTGGCGACCAGCCGCGCCTGATGCTGTCGACGACACCACGCCCCATTCCGGCGCTGAAAGCCCTGATGAAGGCCGATGCCGTTGTCGCCACCCACCAGCCGACTTCGCAGAACGCCGCCAATCTGGCGCCCGGCTTTCTCGCCGCGATGCAGGCGGCCTATGGCGGCTCGGCGCTGGGGCGCCAGGAGATTGAGGGTGTGCTGATCGATGATCCGGCCGGTGCCCTGTGGCGCCGCACCGATATCGAGGCGGCGATTATCACCAAGCCGCCCGAGCTCGACCGCATCATCGTCGCGGTCGATCCGCCGGCGACCGGCGGCGCGCGCTCGGATGAGTGCGGCATTGTAATCGCCGGCGCGGCGGGCGAGGGCGCCTCGCGGCGCGCCTACGTATTGGCGGACCGCAGTTTCGGTCCGGCCATGCCAGCCGATTGGGCTCGTGTGGTGGCGGAGAGTTTCGCGGCCTTCGAAGCCGACGGCCTGGTCGCCGAGGCCAATCAGGGCGGCGAAATGGTGCGGTCGGTTTTGCAGGCAGCGTCGAGCGGCCTGCCGGTCAGGCTGGTGCATGCCAGCCGCGGCAAGCATGTCCGGGCCGAGCCCGTGGCCGCGCTCTACTCCGCCGGCCGCGTGTTTCATGCCGGACGCTTTGCGGCGCTTGAGGATCAGATGTGCGCCTTCGGTGCGCCCGACGGGCCACGCACCAGTCCGGACCGGGTTGATGCGCTGGTCTGGGCGGTGACCGATTTGCTGCTGGAGACCCGGGCCGGGCCGAGGCTGCGGCGGCTTTAGCGGGCAGGCACAGATTTCAATAAACACCCACGCTTGTCATTCCGGACGGATGCCCCGCGCAGGCGGGGCGCAGATCCGGGACCTACCCATGAAACCAGCTGAAACAGCGGGTAGGTCCCGGATCTACGCCCGGACCGCTGACGCGTCCGGGCATCCGTCCGGGATGACAACGCGTTTTGATGTTTTGCTTTATCGACCCCGAAAAGGACCTCACCATGCCCAACTGGTTCAGCCGGCTGATTGGCCGGGAGGAAAAAGCCTCTGTCCCGCCGGGGCTGATCGCGCTGCAATTCGGGGCCCGCGCCGCCTGGTCGCCGCGCGATATTCCTGCCCTGATGCGCGAGGGGTATGAGCGCAATGCGATCACGCATCGCTGTGTGCGGCTGATCGCCGAGGCGGCGGCAGCGGTGCCGCTCAAGGCCTCCGATCCGGCGGCGCAAAAACTGATCGACCACCCCAATCCGGACCAGTCCGGACCCGAGCTGTGGGAAAGTTTTTACGGTTTTCTACAACTGGCAGGAAATGCCTATCTCGAACTGGCCAGCCTGGAGGGCGAGCCGCGCGAGCTCTTCATTCTGCGCCCGGATCGCCTGCGGGTATTGCCCGGGCCGCGCGGTTGGCCGCAGGGTTGGGAGTATGCGGTGGATGGCCGCAAACGCGTGTTCGAGCGTGATCCGGTCAGTGGCCGGGCGCCGATTTTCCACATCAAGCTGTTTCATCCCGGCGATGATTATTACGGCCTCTCGCCGATCCAGGCGGCGGCGAGGGCGCTCGATCTGCACAATGCCGGCGGCGAATGGGCCAAGGCTTTGCTCGATAATGCGGCGCGGCCTTCCGGGGCGCTGGTCTTCAATAGCGGCGATGGCCGTATGAGCGAGGAGCAGTTCAACCGCCTCAAGCGCGAACTCGCCGAGGACCATGCCGGACCCACCAATGCCGGCCGTCCGATGCTGCTCGAGGGCGGGCTCGACTGGAAGCCGATGGCGCTGTCGCCGGCGGATATGGATTTCACGGCGGCCCGGCGCGAGGCGGCGCGCGAGATCGCGCTCGCCTTTGGTGTGCCGCCGCTCCTGCTCGGCCTGCCCGGGGACAATACCTACGCCAATTACCGCGAGGCCAATCTGGCCTTCTGGCGCCAGACCGTCTCGCCGCTGACCGGCAAACTGGCGCGCGCGCTCGCCGTCTGGCTGCGGCCCTGGTTCGGGCCGGACTTGCAGATCGAGGCCGATCAGAGCGGCGTGCCCGGATTGAAGGAGCTTGAACAATGACAGAGACCCGCGACTGGCATCTCCAGCGCCAGGTGACGCTTGGCGTTGTCCTCGCTTTGGTGCTGCAAACTTCCGGCGCCCTGGTCTGGTTCGGCCGCGTCGGTGAACGCCTCGACCAGCTCGAACGCGATAATGCCCGCCAGAGCGCCCTGGCCGAACGCATGGCCGGGCTCGAGGCCGAGATGCGCCTGGCGCGCGAGAGCCTGGTGCGGATTGAACGCCGGATGGAGGAATAGGGGGGCGTTCCTCTGACCGTCTCACCCTGTGATCATCACCAGCTCCGTCGGCTTCGCCGCCACCTCTTCCATCAAGGAAGAGGAGGGTGATCGCAATTTTCGCGCGTCACCAAATCTCGCTCCCTCCTCTTCCTTGATGGAAGAGGTGCGCCGGACTTGATCCGGGGCGGAGGTGGTGAGGAACGTAGAGCGGCGCCGCCCGGAGTTCGTTCTCCCCTTTCGCAAGAACGACCCGACAACCCAACCCAACGAGGCCCACCATGCCCCAAACCCTGCTGATCGAGGGTCATGCCAGTGTGTTTGATCTCGCTGATCTGGCCGGCGATGTCGTGCGCCGCGGCGCCTTTGCCGCCAGCCTGCGCCACCGCACGAACGTGCCGATGCTGTTCCAGCACGAAGCGTCCGAGCCGGTCGGTGTCTGGCGCGAGCTGCGTGAGGATCATCGCGGGCTCTATGTGCGCGGCGAGCTTTTGGCCGAGGGGCCGCGCGGACGCACTGCCCTGTCGCTGGTGCGCTCCGGCGCGATTGACGGGCTGTCGATCGGCTTTCGCACCAAGCGTTTTTCCGGCCGCTCCCCGCATGGGCGCGAGCTGATTGAACTGGATCTGTGGGAGGTCTCGATCGTGACCTTCCCGATGCTGCCGCAGGCCCGTCTGCGGCTTCTTCCCCAACCGGCCATCGCGGCCTGAGAGATGAAGGATCATCATGACCAAGGAAACCAAGATGAGCCCGGTTACCGGCGAAACCCGGGCCGCGCTCGGCGAAGTGCTGGCCGCCTTCGAGGCCTTCAAACAGGCCAATGACCAGCGCCTCGGCGAGATCGAGGCCAAGGCATCGGCCGATGTTTTGCTGGACGAGAAAGTCGCGCGCATTGATGCCGCGCTCGGCAATCAGAAATCCATGCTCGACCGGCTCCTGCTCGGCGAGGCGCGGCCTGGACTGTCGGGGACACACGCCTCGGCGGAAAGCGCCGCCTGGTCGCGCTATATGCGGCGCGGTGATCTGGCCGGGCTGGCCGAGGCGAAGTCCCTCAGCGCAGGCTCCAATGCCGATGGCGGCTATCTCGTTCCGGCCGAGACCGAGGCGCGCATTGAGCGGCTTTTGATCGAAGCCTCGCCGATCCGCGCCATCGCTTCGGTGCGCCAGACCTCGGCGCCGGTGTTTCGCAAACCGGTCTCGCGCGGCGGTGCCGCCTCGGGCTGGGTGACGGAAACGGCAGCGCGGCCCGAGACTGGTGCGCCAAGCCTCGATCTGCTCGATTTCCCCTGCGCCGAGCTCTACGCCATGCCGGCGGCAACGCAGCAATTGCTCGACGATGCCATGGTCGATGTCGATCAATGGCTGGCCGAGGAAGTGCGCGATGTGTTCGCGGTGCAGGAAAGCGCGGCGTTTGTCTCCGGTGACGGGGCTGACAAGCCCAAGGGTTTTCTCAGTTATACCAAGGCGCTCGACGGCACCGAGGCCTGGGGCGAGCTCGGCTATGTGCCAACCGGAACCGATGGCGCCTTCGATGCCGGCGATCCGGCCGATGCGCTGATCGATCTGATCTATGCGCCCAAGACGGGATACCGAGCCGCCGGCCGCTTCGTGATGAACCGGCGCACCGTCTCCGCCGTCCGCCGCTTCAAGGATGCCGACGGCAATTATCTCTGGCAGCCGTCCTTGAGCGAGGGCGGCACTTCGACCCTGCTCGGCTATCCCGTCACCGAGGCCGAGGACATGCCGGATATCGGTTCTGACAGCTTCTCGATCGCCTTCGGCGATTTCGCCAAGGGCTATCTCGTGCTTGACCGCCAGGGCGTCGAGGTCCTGCGCGACCCGTATTCGGCCAAGCCCTATGTCCTGTTCTACACCACCAAGCGTGTTGGCGGCGGGGTACAGGATTTCGCGGCGATCAAGCTGTTGAAGTTCGGGGTTAGCTAGTCGCGGCGCATTTCCCTTTGCACAGCCTCGATCAGCGCCGCCTCTGCGGCATCGCTCACGGCATCGCCGTGGACGGTGCCGTGGGTCGTCTCGACGCAGGGCAGATCATAGAAAACCCGGCGGATAAAATTCTCCACCGGGCGCATCCAGATCGCTGTCCCGACCAGCCCGGGGATCAGCCAGACCAGCACCACCGATTTCGCCGCCAGCATCGGCGGATCGATCAGGCCGACGGCCGTGAAGCCGTAGAACACCAGGCCATAGGCCAGCGCCATGGCCGGCAGGCCACACAGGGCAAACGCCAGAATCCAGGCCTGCAGCGCGTTGAGGCGGCCGGCAGTGTTCATTCGGCGCGCTCGTGAAAACCGCAATTCATCAATCCGGAGTCCGTCATGTCCCTCTCCCTCATCGCGCCGCCCGTGGCCGAGCCGCTCAGCCTTGAGCAGGTCAAGGCGCGCCTGCGCATTGCCGATACCAGCCAGGATGCGCGTCTGGCGCAGTTGATACGAAGCGCGCGCCAGCGTGTCGAGGGGGATACGGGCCGCGCCTGTCTCTCCCAGACCTGGCTGGAACGCCGCGATGCCTGGGATGGCGATGGCCGTCTGTGCGCATTCGGCTCCCAGTTCAAACTGCCCAAACCGCCGCTGATTTCCATTGAGGCGATCACGACTTACGCCGCCGACGACACACCGACGAGCCATGATCCGGCAGACTTCTTCATCGACACGGCGTCGGAGCCGGGCCGTCTGGCGCTCAGGCCGAACGGGCATTTCCCGCAGCCGGGCCGCAGTATTGGCGGCATCGAGATCCGCTTCACCTGCGGCTATGGCGAGACAGCCGGCGACGTGCCGGCACCGCTGATTGAAGCGATGGGCCAGCTGGTCGAGGCCATGTTTGAAGGCGGGCCCGATGTCGGCATGCCGGCTTCGGTGAAAGCCTTGCTGACGCCATGGTGGAGGATATCGCTATGAGCGCGCCCGAGGCCGAGCTGATCGCCGCGCTGACCGCAGCGATGTTGGCCGACGGTGCCGTGAAAGCCGTGCTCGGCGATCCGGTAAGGCTCTTTTCTGAACGGTCGCGCAACGCGGCTTACCCGCATGCCAGCTGGGGCCGCAGTGAAACCCTGGCCCGCGATGCCGATGACGTCACCCTGATCGAACACAGGCTGACCCTGGAAATCTGGTGCCGCGATGGCGACGCCCACGCCATAACCGGCCAATTGCGCGAAGCCCTGCGCGGGCTCGATCCGGTATTGCCCGCCCCCTGGACTCTGGTCCTGCTGGCACCCGCCTATAGCGATGTCTTCGCAACCCGGGATCGCCGGGTGAAGCGCGGGCTTATCCGGCTGCGGGCGGTGATGGGGCGGGTGGGGTAGGGGCGGATTTTTCCGCGACATGCTTGGTCAGCAAGAAAACCCCCCATGCTGCAATAATCGCCATCGATTGCCCGTACTGGGGTAAATCACGCTGGAGCGCATAGTAAAAGAACGCTGCTGCCAGGACGATCAGTGTGATGCCGAGGATCGCCCTCAGGGCGAGGCGTTTGCGGTTCAGTTCTGTGTTGGAGAGGTCTGCGATAACCGACCGGAGTTCGCTCACCCCGTAATGGGCTAGCATGCAAAAGGAACCAGACATGGCGAGAAGTATCGCTCGGCCCTGCCATTCAAGGGGCATCGACTTCGTCGCCGTGATGATCGCGAAAACGACGACCATCGCCACGCACCAAGCCGCGATCGGCCGCCAAGTCCTATATGCGAGGGCCACATGCCACCGCAGGCTGAGGAGCGGCTCGTCGACCACGATTAGCGATCCGGAAACGCCCAACTTCATGCGGGCGGCGATGACAGCGATCACCGAAACCGCCACGACCAGCGCATAGGCGGCTCCGCTCAGCGTCAGAAGCGCCGCCATCGAGGCGACAAATGCGCCGATCACGATGGTGTAATATAGCCCCAGTCTGGGCCGGGTCCGCTCTTCCGTACCAATGGACATGCTCGTCTCCGCGTTGTGCATATGCACGGGTTTGCCCGGAACATTCTCGTTGAAGTTGAGCGTGTTGGCCAGATGGAAATTGCGGCGGCGCTTCCAGCTGCCACCCCCAAACCATACAACAGCTTCCCCCGGAGGAGCGTAGCGAATTCCGGGGCCTGCCGGAGGGGTGAGGTTGATCTCCCGGTTCAGGCAGGCCCCGGCACAAGGCCGGGGGAAGAGGTGTTTAGGGTTTCGGAGGAGGAGCAGGTTTGCGCCCGCGACGTTGAAACAGACCGTAGGTGCCGCTGGCCCCGAAGGATAAGAGTGCGATGACAATCAACAGGCCGAGGGGAATGTCAGCAAAGTCCAACCGGTCATTCTGGACGGTCAAGAAATACAGAGCACCTGCCAAGATCACCGCGCCGACAATCAGAATCGAAAATCTGATGGCGAGCGGGATCGGCCTGTGTTCGGAACGCGTCGCCCAGCTGCGTCGAAACTCTCGCAAGAGCGAACCGGTCAGATAGCCGAACATCAGATAGAAGTAGGCGAAACGGATCAGGTCTTGCCACGGCTCCGGTAGTCTTCGGTCGAAGACCGCGCTGGCGGCGATGACAGCGCCAAACCCGGCGAAGATCGCAAGGCTGATCAGTGCCTGTTTCCATGTCACCGGCGGCTGCGTAATCGCCGCGTCGTCGTCCACCACGATCTGCGACCCGGCAATGCCCAGCCGCGCGGCGGCGATGATCACAATGATTGTCGAGGCGACGGCAACAAGCGCAAAGGCCGTCCAGTTCAACAGTATTAACGCGCCCACAGAGGCCGCGAAGGCGCCGGCCATGATGGCGTAATAGGGCCCCAGTTTGGGCTGGGTTCGGTCTTCGGTGCTGATCGACATGCGGGGCTCCGTGTCGCGCGTGAACGCGAGTTTGCCGGGAACATTCTCGTTGAAGTTGAGCGTGTTGGCCAGATGGAAATTACCGGGCGCGCTTCCAGCGACCACTCCCAAACCACACCACACCTTCCCCCGGAGGAGCGTAGCGAATTCCGGGGCCTGCCGGAGGGCGGTGATTTCTCTCCTGGCTCCGGCAGGCCCCGGCACAAGGCCGGGGGAAGAGGTTTCTTAGTTTTAAATTTCATCGAACCCACCAACCCCGGGAGGGCACACCCATGACCATCCAGTCCGGCAAGGACATACTCCTGAAAATCGGCGATGGCGGTGATCCGCAGAGCTTTGCAGCGGCCGCTGGTCTGCGCATGAAGACCATCTCGCTCAATGCCCGCAGCGTTGACGTCACCACGGCGGACAGCCCTGAGGGCTGGCGCGAATTGCTGGCGGGGGCCGGGGTGAAGACCTGTTCGGTCTCCGGTGCCGGCGTGTTTGTCGATGCGGTCAGCGATGCACAGGTCAGACAGGCCTTCTTCGATCAGGCGGCGCGGGACTGGCAATTGATCATCCCGGATTTCGGCATGATCGAGGGCGCCTTCCTGGTCGCGGCACTGGATTATTCCGGACGCCATGATGGCGAGGCGGCCTGGTCGATGACGCTGGCTTCGGCCGGCGCGCTCAGCTTCGGAGCGATCTGATGGCCAATCCTGCACGCGGCGAAACCACGCTCGAGATTGGCGGGGTGACGCACACTTTATGCCTCACCCTCGGTGCTTTGGCCGAGATCGAGGCGCTGTTCGAGGGCGGCGTCCGGCTTGATGCCCGCAATCTGGTCACTGTGCTTGCAGTACTGCTGCGCAGCGGCGGCTCAAGCCTCACCGAGGCGGAGCTGCGCGCCGCACCGCTTGATCCGCTGGCGGCGGCGTCTGCCATCTCAACCTGTTTCGAGACCGCGCTGTGAGCCGGCCCGACTGGCTCGCCGCTCTGCGCGCGGCATCGCGGCTGGGCATTGCGCCGCCGGATTTCTGGCGCCTGAGCCTGATCGAGTGGCGCGCCATCGCCGGCCCGGCCGATGCGCGCCCGCTGACGCGGCGGGCGCTGCAAATCCTGATGGCTGATTATCCGGACGACACACCATGACTGATTTCACCGACCAGACCGATCATGCCGGCGAAGCGCTGGATGCGCTCGCCGATGGTCCCGCCGCACGCGCCAGCCAGGCCATCGAGGCGGCTTTCGAGCGCACCGGCGAGACGATTGAGCGTGCCTTTGAACGCGCCGCGCGTTCCGGCGAGACCAGTTTCTCACGCCTGACCGAGAGCATATTGCGCGATATGGCGCGGCTCGCCGCCGAGCAATTGATCGAGAAACCGCTTTCCGGCGCGATCAATTCCGCGCTCTCCAGCCTGCCCTTTTTCGGTGCCCGCGCCGAGGGTGGGCCGGTCACCCCCGGCGGAGCCTATCTCGTCGGCGAACGTGGACCGGAACTCTTCAGCCCGCCGAGCGCCGGGTCTATCGGCGGCGGCGCACCGAATATCACCGTCAATCTGACGCTGGGGCCAGGCAGTGACGCGCGCAGCGTTGAGCAATCGCAGGCGCGGATCTCCCGCGCCCTGGCCCGCGCAGTGGCAAAAGGGAGCCGCTATCTATGACCGTTTTTCACGATACCCGCTTGCCCTTCGCCGTCGCCATTGGCGCGGTCGGCGGGCCTCAGCGGCGCACAGAAATCACCACGCTCCTGTCCGGCCGCGAGGAACGCAATTCGCCCTGGGCCGATAGCGTCCGCAGCTGGGATGCCGGGCCGGGCGTCAAATCGCTCGATGATCTCAACACGCTGATCGCCTTCTTCGAGGCGCGCCGCGGCCGATTGCATGGTTTTCGCTTTCGCGACCCGATTGATAACCGCTCCTGTCGGCCATCCATGATGCCGTCCATGCTCGATCAGCTGATCGGCACGGGCGACGGTGTGGCGACAGAATTCCAGCTGGTGAAGCTGTATGCCAGCGGCGCAGAGAGCTGGACGCGGACGATTGCCAAGCCCGTCGAGGGCACGGTGATCGTCGCGGTCGATGGTGTCGAGGCGGCGGTTGCCGTGGACTACGCCACGGGTGTGGTGAGTTTTGCAGGGCCGCCCGCTGAGGGCGCTTCGATCACGGCGGGTTTCGCATTTGATTGCGCTGTGCGGTTCGACACGGATCGGCTCGATATCGCGCTTGATGCGATTGGGGCGGGTGAGGCGCCGAATGTGCCGCTGGTTGAATTGAAGCTCTGATCTGCTGGTCCCACTCTAGGATCTTCACCAGCTCCGCCCCCTTCGGGGGCACCTCTTCCATCAAGGAAGAGGAGGGTAGTTGGTTGATGCGGGGTCCCAGGCCCTGCAACTGAATCACCTGACTTCGCCGCAAGTCTCCCACCTCTTCCTTGATGGAAGAGGTGGCGGCGAAGCCGTCGGAGCTGGTGAGGGTCACAGGGCGAGGCGATCCGAATTGATCGCGATCACGCCCCCCTCCACGCGAGGACATCCCCATGCTCTCCATCCCTCCTGCCATGCAGGCATCGCTCGATGCCGGCGTGACGACCCATGCCTGGTGCTGGCGCGTGACGCGCTCCGACGCCGCCGTGTTTGGCTTCACCGATCATGATCGCGACCTTGAGATTGACGGGCTCCTTTATCGCGCCGGCAGCGGGTTTGGCGGCGGCGATGCCGAGATCGCGCTGGGGTTGGCGCCGTCGCAAACCGATCTGGTTGGGGCGCTGGATGATGCAGTCCTGACCGAGGCCGATCTCGCCGCGGGGCTTTGGGGCGCGGCGCGGGTGGAATGCTGGCGCGTTGACTGGGCCGACACGGATTTGCGCGTGCTGGTCTCGACCGGTGAACTCGGCGAGATCGCCCGGCGTGACGGCCGGTTTGAAGCCGAATTGCTCGGACCGGCGCACCGGCTGGAGCGGGTCACCGGGCGAGTCTTCACGCGGCGCTGCGATGCCCGGCTCGGCGACGGGCGCTGCGGGGTTTCGCTGGCGCATCCCGAGTTCGGATCTGGTTGCGACCAGCGCCTTGCGACCTGCCGTGACCGTTTCGCCAACACACTGAACTTCCGCGGCTTTCCGCACATGGTCGGCAATGACGTGCTGCAGGCTTCAGCCGCCAGCGAAGCGATCCGCGATGGCGGATCGAGAGGACTCAAATCATGAAACGAAAAGCAAATTTGCGCAGCCGCGTCCTGATCGAGGCGCGGCGCTGGATCGGTACGCCCTATCGCCATCAGGGCAGTTGTCTCGGCGCGGGCTGTGACTGCCTTGGCCTGGTGCGCGGGATCTGGCGTGCCCTCTATGGGGATGAGCCGGAAGCGCCGCCAGTCTATACGCCCGACTGGGCCGAGCGGGCCGGAGCCGAGACTTTGCTGCAGGCGGCATCGCGGCATCTGGTCGAGATCGATATCCGGGCCGTGAAGCCGGGCGATGTGTTGTTGTTCCGGCCTGAGCTCAAGGGCCCGGCCAAGCATTGCGCCATCGTCTCCGGCCCCACCGGGATTATCCACGCCTATTGGGGGCGCGCCGTCGCCGAAACCTCGCTGTCGCATTGGTGGCAAAGGCGGCTGGTGGCGGCCTTCGCCTTTCCGCAAAGGGGAAGTTGATGGCGCAACTCGTGATGACGGCCGGTCGCGCCGGGCTGTCAGCCCTGCAGGCGGCCGGGCCGGCGCTGGCGAATGCGGCGGCGAATATGGCGGTCAATGCCCTGATCGGCGGTCGCCGCCGCGAGGGGCCGCGGCTGCCGGAAATTCCGGTTCAGACCTCAACCGATGGCGCGCCCATGGCGCGTCTCTGGGGCCGGGCGCGTCTCGCCGGCCAGGTGATCTGGGCCTCGCGCTATCTCGAGCACGCCAACAGGACATCGAACGGCGGCAAGGGCGGCGGGCCGAGCCAGGTGGATTATTCCTATTCTATCAGCTTCGCCGTCGGACTGTGCGAGGGCGAGATCGCCGGGATTGGCCGCGTCTGGGGCAATGGGGCGCTGCTCGATACATCGGCGCTGGCGATGCGGGTCTATCCCGGCTCGGAGGATCAATGGCCCGATGCCCTGATCGAGGCGGTTGAGGGCGGCGATGCGCCGGCATTTCGCGGCACGGCTTATGTCGTGTTCGAGGATTTGCCGCTGGATGAATTTGGCCACCGCATCCCCAATCTCTCCTTCGAGGTTTTTCGACCCGTGCGCGATGGTGTGCAGCTGGAAGACCGTGTTGCCGGAATCAATCTCATCCCGGGCTCGGGCGAATTTGCCTATGCGCCCGAGGCGGTGATGCGCGTGCTCGGGCCCGGGCGCGAACAGGCGGAGAACCGCAATAATGGCCGCGGCCTGTCAGATTTCATCGCCTCGATTGATGATCTGGAACGCGATCTGCCGCACTGCCGCTCGGTGCAGCTGGTGGTGTCCTGGTTTGGCGATGATTTGCGCTGCGGCACCTGCCGGATCCGGCCGGGTGTCGAGACGCGCGACAAGGTCACGCGGCCATTGATCTGGGCGGTGGCGGGTGAGGATCGCGCTTCGGCTTGGCTGATCAGTGGCGAGGATGGCCGGCCGGTATTTGGCGGCACGCCGGACGATGCCAGCATTATCGCCGCCATCGCCGAGCTCAAGGCGCGCGGCTTTTCCGTCACGCTCTATCCTTTCATCCTGATGGATATTCCGGCCGGTAATGGCCTGCCCGATCCCTGGGGCGCGGCCGAGCAGGCCGTCTTTCCCTGGCGTGGACGCGTCAGCTGCCATCCGGCCCCGGGCGTGGACGGCACGGTCGATGAGAGCGCGATTGCCGCGGCGCAGGTCGCGGACTTCTTCGGCACGGCTGCGGCCAGCGATTATGCGGTTTCAGGCGGGAGTGTGAGCTATTCCGGTCCGGCCGAATGGGGGCTCCGCCGTTTCATCCTGCATTGCGCAGCGCTGGCCCAGGCCGCTGGCGGGGTCGATGGCTTTCTGATCGGCTCGGAGCTGGCCGCGCTGACCAGGGTGCGCGGCGCTGGCGGAAGCTATCCGGCTGTGACGGCACTGCAGAGCCTGGCCGGGCAGGCGCGGGCCCTGCTGGGGCCGTCGACGCAAATCTCCTATGCCGCCGACTGGACCGAGTATTCCGGGCATCAGCCGGGCGGCGGCGCGCGGGTGTTTCATCTCGATCCGCTGTGGAGCGATGCCAATATCGATGCGGTAGCGATCGACTGGTATGTGCCGCTCTCCGACTGGCGCGACGGGGCCGAGCATCTCGATGCGGCGCTCAGCGCGGGCCCGCATGACCGGGATTATCTCGCATCCAATATGAGAGCGGGCGAGGGGTTTGACTGGTATTACGCGTCCGAAGCGGATCGAGAGGCCCAGATCCGGACGCCGATCATTGATGGTGCCTATGGCGAGGACTGGGTCTGGCGCTACAAGGATCTGGTCAGCTGGTGGAGCCAGCCGCATCATGACCGGCCCGGCGGCGTGCGTTCCGAAACACCGACCGGCTGGGTGCCGCAGTCCAAGCCGATCTGGTTGACCGAAGTGGGCTGTCCCGCGGTCGACAAGGGCGGCAATCAACCCAATGTCTTCGTCGATCCGAAAAGTTCCGAGAGCCATCTGCCGTGGTTTTCCAGCGGATTACGCGATGATCTGGTGCAGCGGCGCTATCTCGAGGCGATGATCGGGCATTGGAGCGGCGATGCCGGCGCCAATCCGGTCTCTATCATCTATGACGCGCCGATGGTGGCGGTGGATCGCACCCATGTCTGGGCCTGGGATGCGCGGCCCTGGCCGGAATTTCCGGCCCGTGACGCGGTCTGGGCTGATGGTGCCAACTGGACGCTGGGGCATTGGCTCAATGGCCGCGCCGGGCAGGTGCCGGTGGCGGCGATCCTTGCGGATATATGCACAGCGGCCGGCTTGGCCGGGTTCGACAGTGCGGCCGTCAATGATCTGGTCTCCGGCTATGTCCTGACGCAACCCGTGACGGCGCGCGCCGCGCTGCAGCCGCTGCTCGATGTGCTCGGGATTGATGTCCTGCCACGCGCCCCGGCGCTGTGCTTTGCCTCTGCGGACGCGCCGATGGCGACAATCATGCTGGCCGAACCGGTGCAGCCGGAACAGGGCGCGGCAATCGAACGGCTTGACCCGCCCGCGTTCGACATGCCGCGCGAGCTCAGCCTGGATTTCATCGATGATGCCGCTGATTACCGGCCCGGCCACGCGGTCGCGCGCGGCCTGTTCGGATCCGTGCAGGCCGCGACCCTGTCAGCCCCCCTTCTGGCTGACCCGCATCTGGCACGCAGCTGGTGCGTCAATGCGCTGGCGGAGCTGGAAGCGCGTCCGGCGCGCCTCGCCCTGCACCTACCGCCCTCGGCGCTGGCGCTGGAAGCCGGCGATGGCGTGAGTCTGGCAGGTGAGGTCTGGCGCGCCGAGACGCTCGATGGTGGCGGCGCGCGTCAGGCCGGGCTGCGGCCGCCACGGCTGCGCGCGGCGGTCTGGCAAGGCTCGACCGCCGGTGCTGGCACGATGGCCTTGCCGCCACCGGCCCGGCCGCACCTGATCGCCCTCGACCTGCCGCTTGATGGCCGCGAGGCGGGCCCGCGCGGCGGTGTCTTGCTGGCCGGCTTTGCCGAGCCCTGGCCGGGGGCGCTGGACGTCTTCGTCGAGGCCGGCGGTGGCGGCTCGGAGCGGCGCTGCCAATTGCGCCGGCCGGCGCGGATCGGGGTCTTGCTCGATGATTTGGCGCTGGGACCGGTCGGCTATTGGGACGAGGCGGCCAGCGTCGAGATTGAACTCCATGGCGGTGAGCTGGCCAGCCTGACGCGTGATGCAGTGCTCAATGGTGCCAACCGGCTGGCCGTCTCGCTGGGGGGTGATTCCTGGGAAGTGGTTCAATTTGCCAATGCCGAGCTGACCGGCGAGCGGCGCTACCGCATTTCGGGCCTGCTGCGCGGGCAGGGCGGCAGTCTGGCTGCCGGGGCCGTGAGCGGTGCCGTTTGCGTCGTGCTGGATGAAGCGCTCGCCGTGCTGCCACTCGCCGGGCACGAGTTTGGCGCTGAATTGACCGTTCGCGCCGTCGCGGCTGGCCTGGCTGCCGATCATGTCCAGGCTGGCGCGCTGGCGGTGACAGGCGAGCAAGTAGACCTCTGGCCGCTGGCGCCGGTGCATGTGCGTGCGCATCGGGCCGGCGGCATCATCACCCTCAACTGGGTGCGCCGGACGCGGATCGGCGGCGATGACTGGCGTGCCGCCGATCTACCATTGGGGGAAGCTGTCGAAGCCTGGCGGCTGGAAATCCTGCTGGACGATGTTGCCGTGCTTGGCGTCGAAACTTCATTGCCACAATGGTCGATAACCGAGGCCGATCTCACGACGCTGTTGGGCAGCCTGCCGCAGGCGCTCGATGTGCGCCTGGCGCAGATCTCGGCCCAGACCGGGCCGGGCCGCTGGGCCCGCCGCAGCCTGCCCCTGTGAGCCGGGCTTTGCGATCTGCGGCAAAGCCCCTTACATGATGCCTGATATGAGCTGATGGCGTGGGCATGGACGATCCTTACAAAATCCTTGGTGTGGCGAAGACGGCGACGGCGGACGAAATCCGCAAGGCCTATCGCAAGCTGGCCAAGGCGCTGCACCCTGATGCCAATCCCGACAACAAGGCGGCCGAGGAGCGTTTCAAGAACGTCTCCCAGGCGTTCAAACTCTTGTCCGACCCGACGAAACGCGCCGAATACGATGCCGGCCAGCGCGCCGGTTTCGGTCACGGCATGGGCGCAGGGCAGGGCATGGGTGCCGGTATGGGCGGCGGCGCGCGTGGCCCGTTCAATTTTCGCCAGACGCGGCAGAATACGCGCGGTTTCGACGATATTTTCTCGGACCTGTTCACGGCCCAGGCCCGTGAAGCACCGCGCAAGGGAGCCGATGTGCGCCAGACGCTGACGATTGATTTTCTCGCCGCCGCCAGTGGCGGCAAGCATCGTGTCAAGCTGCCGGGCGGCCGGGCGGTTGAAGTGGCCGTGCCCTCTGGCGCCGCCGATGGTCAGGTCCTGCGCCTGCGCGGCCAGGGCGAGACGCCACCGGGTGGCGGTCAGGCCGGCGATGCGCTGATCGAGATCCGGATTGCCGATCACCGGCATTTCTCGCGCGATGGCGATGATGTGCGGCTTGAATTGCCGGTAACGCTGACCGAAGCCGTGCTCGGCGCCAAGGTGCGTGTGCCGACGATTGACGGGCCGGTCGTGCTGCAAGTGCCGCCGGGTTCGAGCAGCGGCAGCCTGCTGCGTCTGCGTGGCAAGGGTTTTGCCAGCGGCAAGGGCAAGCGGGGCGACCAGATCGTCCGGCTGGTGGTGGCCTTGCCAGCACAGGATGAGGCCTTGCGTGCGTTTTTGCAGACCTGGACGCCAGCTTCGGGCTATGATCCCCGCAAGGGCCTGTAGTTCGAAGATGAGCGCAGGATAAGGCAGTCGTTCAGACCGGGTTCAGGGCGGCTGCGTCACATAGAGTGCCATGTTGAGAACACTGATCATAATTGCTGCAGCCTTCATCGCCCTGGGCGTGCCGGCTGTGACGCAGGCCGAGGCCGCAAGTCTGGAATGGACCCAGGGCCGCGACATGCGTGACCGCTATACGCCGGGCGAAGCCCGCGTGCAGCGCGAGCAGGGCAATCTGGTGCCGGCGATCCGTGTCATCGGCGATGTGCGGCGGCTTTATCCCGACGCGGAAGTGCTTGACGCCGAACTCGTGCGTGGCAGCGAGCCGCGCTATATCGTCAAGATCCTGACCGCTGACGGCCGCCGGATCGATGTAGTGGCAGACGCCCGCACGGGCGATATACTGTCGGAACGATAGGAAAAATCATGCGCGCTCTGATTATTGAAGACGATCCGGATCTCAATCGCCAGCTCTGCCGGGCGCTCGAGGATACCGGTTATGCGGTCGATACCGCTCTCGATGGCGAGGACGGCCATTTCCTCGGCGACACCGAACCCTATGATGTGGTCGTGCTCGATCTTGGCCTGCCCAAGCTGGACGGTGTGAGTGTTCTGGAACGCTGGCGCAATGATGGCCGCGATTTCCCGGTCCTGATCCTGACGGCGCGTGATCGCTGGAGCGAAAAAGTTGCCGGCTTTGACGCCGGTGCTGATGATTATCTGACCAAGCCTTTCCATACCGAGGAATTGCTGGCGCGGCTGCGGGCACTGACCCGGCGCGCGGCCGGCCATTCGACCTCGACGATTGAATGCGGCGGTCTGTCGATTGATACGCGCGGCGCGCGTGTCTTTATCGAGGGCAGTCCGGTGAAGGTGACCTCGCATGAATTTCGCATGCTGAGCTATCTCGCCCACCACCAGGATCGCGTGATTTCGCGCACCGAACTGGTCGAACATATTTATGATCAGGATTTCGATCGCGACAGCAATACGATCGAAGTCTTCGTCGGTCGTCTGCGCAAGAAAATCGGCCAGGACCGGATCGAAACGGTTCGCGGTCTTGGTTATCGCCTGGTCGAACCGGTGACCCCACCGGTCTCGTGACCTCGCGCGTCTCCCTTGCCTTCCGGCTGTTTGCCGGCGCGGCCGCCTGGGCATTGGCGTTGCTGCTGGTTGGCGCGATTGCCCTGAGCACCTTGTACCAACGCTCGGTCATCCGCACACTGGATGACCGTTTGACCAGTATTGTCGGCGCGCTGGTTGCGGCGGCCGAGACCGATCCCGAGGGCGCGGTGGCGCTGGCCCGGCGCCCGTCCGATCCCGCCTATGGCCGCGTTTTTTCCGGCCGGTATTGGCAAATTGTTGACACCGCCCAGAGCGGCGAGGACAGCATACTCATCGTCTCGCGCTCCTTGTGGGACGAAACGCTGGCCGCGTCGCAGGGCTTGCGCAACCGGGCCCAGGCCTCTCCGGGACAGATTGTAACCGGACGCGCCAAGGGCCCCGCCGGCGAACCCCTGCGTGTGGTTGCCCAGGCCGTGCTGCTGCCGGACCGCGATGATGTCGTTGTCATGATGGCCGGCGAGGACAGGCGGCCCGCCGATCGCGATGTCCGCAATTTTGCCATCACCTCCGGCGTTCTCCTGCTGGGCTTCGCTGCGGCGATTGCGGCGGGTGTATTCTTCCAGGTCCGGATCGGTCTGGCGCCGGTATTGCGCATGCGCAATAATGTCGCCGATGTCCGCGAAGGGCGCAGTGAGCGCGTCGATGGCCAGTTTCCCACCGAGTTGCAGCCGCTCGCCGATGAGCTCAATGCCATGCTCGATCATTCGCGCGAGCTGGTCGAGCGATCACGCACCCATGTCGGTAATCTGGCACACGCCCTGAAAACGCCGATCGCCGTCCTGACCAATGAAGCGCGCGAAGCCGGCGGCGGTTTTGGCGATCTGGTCGGGCGGCAGACCGCGATCATGACCGAGCAGGTCGACCATCATTTGCGCCGCGCCCGCGCGGCCGCCCATGCCAAGGCGATCGGTGCCCGCACGGAAGTCGCGCCCACCGTCGGAGATCTGGCCCGGACCCTGACCAAGATTTATGCCCGGCGCGGCGTCACCATCGATACTGACCTCGCCGAGGGCGTGTTTTTCCGTGGCGAACGCCAGGATCTCGAGGAAATGGTCGGGAATTTGATGGATAATGCCTGCAAATGGGCCTCATCACGCGTGCTGGCCACGGCGCGACAGGGCGCTGAACGTGGTTTTGAACTCCTGATCGAGGATGACGGGCCCGGTCTGGATGAGGCCGGGTGCGAGACCGCTTTGCAACGTGGGGTGAGGCTTGACGAACAAGCACCCGGATCTGGTCTTGGTCTGGCGATCGTATCTGATCTCGCAAAGGCTTATGATGGCGAGGTAATTCTCTCTCGCTCCAGTCTTGGCGGGCTCTGCGTGCGATTGAGTTTGCCTGCCACGGCACGCTAAAGCGTCGTTAACCCAAACTGTTGAATACTCGACCGCATTAACCATGGTCAGTATTTTCGAATGGCACTCCTTTCGCCAAGTCAAAGAAGCAAGCTTGAGGCGCTCTGGCGCAGCATGCCGCCGCGGATGCGCGTCGGCCTGTATGGCGCGGCCCAGGCCGGTGCGGCGGCGGACCCGAAATCTCAGGACCTGCTCGATGTCTTCGACGAGCTCGAGGCCCTGATGGGCGAGCCCGCTGGTGATCTCGCCAAGGCCTATCTGTTCGAACCCTTACGCGCCCTGACCGCCGAACCGGCTTCGGTGCCGCCTTCGAAATATCGCTTCAGCCCGGACGATCTCAGCAAGATGTGGGGTTGGCTTGGCCGGCAGATCGCGAAGGATCTGGTCGAGGAAGCGCGCAAGTGCCGCAAGCCCGGCAATGATCCGGTCTGGCATGATTTTCGGCTCCGGGCGGCCGCCGCTCTGGCCGAAGCCGTCGCCCGGGCTGACCGCGTCCCCAAGGACATGACGGCGCTGGACAAGCGCTTCGGACCCGATTGCCGCTCCATGCTCCACGACGCGATCGACCTGCTCAAATTCAGCGAGCGTATCGAGGCGGCGATGGTGGATGTCCCGGCAATCGTCGAGGATTTCGATCCGGAACTGTGCGAGCAGGTGCGGGCGCAGCACGAGCAATTAATGGCCGAGGCGCCGGAATCGGCGGTCTGGATCCTGTTGCTGGTGATGGGGCGGTTGACCTCGCCCTGGCAAATCTTCCGCGTGGTCGAGAAAATCGGACGTCGCGCCGACGATCTTGTCGTCTCGAAGACCGAGCTGGCGGCCATTGGCGATACGGTGCTGGCCGATACCGGATATTTCGCGGCGAAGCTGAAACAGCCGCCGGGCAACCCGGACGAGGCCGAGCATTATTTCCAGGTTTTCGAGCGCTATGTTGGCTACTCGACCGGCATGGTCCAGGAATTCGGCATTCGCAAGGATGGCCGCTGGGGGCGTTCTCTGTTCGGCCTGCGCGCCGAGGCCTCGACCAATGTCGAGAAGGTGATGGAGAAAGTGCCGCTGGCGCTTGATGCCGGATTGCCGGAGCCGCGCCGTGGCAAGAGTGGCCGCATCATTCCGGCGCAATTGCCGCCGACCGCCGCGGTCGAGCGGGCCACAGGCCTGCTGTATTTCCTCCACCGCGCCCGTGAGCACGCCAATGCGGCGGCGATCGCCAGCGCCCAGAAACGCCTTTACGAACAGGCCGAGCGGCGCATGCAGGAGGCCGGCAAAATGCTGGTCGATCTGGTCGCTGACAGTTCGGGCCAGAGCCGCCTCAGCGCCGAGGAATGCCTCGCAATTGTTGCCGATCTGCTCGAAGCGGCCGGCAGCGATGAAGCGGCTGGATTATTGCGCCGGCGCGGCGTTGCCGCCGCGGCATAGCGTCCCGGCGCGCAAGCCATGCTTGCCATCTCTGCCCGGCACGCCTAATTCGCCTCTATGACCGATCAATCCAAACCCGAGATCGCGCTCGAACCGCGTCAGGCCGATGCAGCGCGGCTGTTTTCGCCCAGCGCTGCGCGCAATCGAGACGGGATCGGCGATTTGCTGGCCGGCTTGCTGCCGCGCGCTGCCCGGGTGCTCGAGATTGGATCGGGGACGGGCGAGCATGCAGTGTCTGTCTGCACGCGCCGGCCCGATATCGACTGGCAGCCGAGTGATCCCGATGCCGCCTCTCGCGCCAGCCAGGATGCCTGGGCGGCCGAGGCGGCGCCGAATATGCGGCTCTCGCTCGATCTCGACCTGACCCGTCCGGGATGGGAAACGGATTTGGCCGGCGGGGATGCGGAACCGGGTGTGTATGATGCCCTGGTCTGCCTGAATGTGATCCATATCGCGCCCTGGGCCGTGGCCGAGGCGATCGCGGCGGCGAGCCAGAGGTTGATCGCCGACGCCGGGCTGGTCTATCTCTACGGACCCTATCTGGAAGGCCCGGAGACCGCGCCCTCCAATCTTGATTTCGACCGCTCGCTCAAATCGCGCAATCCGCAATGGGGTGTGCGCGCGCGGACCGATGTCGCGGACTTGTTCGCGGCGGCCGGCTGGGCGCCACCAGAGCGCCATGAGATGTCCGCCAATAATCTTTCCCTCGTCTTTCGCCGCCGGAGTGCCTTGTGATGCGTCATCGTAATCGCCGCCTCGCCACGATCGCCCTGTCCGCCGTCATTCTGGTCGCGGCCGTCGCGTTGGGCCTGTTCGCGCTGCGCGATTCGGTGGTGTTCTTCTACAGTCCGAGCGAGATCGCCGCGGCGCCGCCACCGGCGGGCGAGCGCGTGCGGGTTGGCGGTCTGGTGCTGGAGAATTCGATCGACACATCCGGCACCGGGAATGGCGCCGCCTTTGCCATTACCGACCGGGTCGAGACGGTGAGCGTGGCCTATCTCGGCATCCTGCCTGATCTGTTCCGCGAAGGTCAGGGCGTGATCGCCGAGGGCCGGTTTCGCGCTGATGGCGTCTTTCACGCCGAAACCGTGCTGGCCAAGCATGACGAGAATTACATGCCGCCGGAAGTCGCCGAGGCCTTGCGCGAGGCCGGCGTCTGGCAGGGCGATGCGCAGGCCGGGGCGCCCGATCAAGCAGATGTGACCACGCCGTCACAGCAATAGGTTTGGCGTTGCGGCCGGCGCTCCCTATCTCTGGCACGGAGACAGGGAGGGAAAAATGGCCAAATCCGAACGCGTTGAGTTTTCAGGGGCTCTCGGTGAGACGCTCGCTGCACGGCTGGAAATGCCCGCCGGACCGCCGCACGCCTATGCGCTGTTTGCGCATTGTTTTTCCTGTTCCAAGGATATTCACGCGGCCAGCCGGATATCGCGCCGGCTGGCGCAGGCGGGCTTTGCCGTTCTGAGATTCGACTTCACGGGCCTGGGCCAGTCGGAGGGCGATTTCGCCAACACCAATTTTTCCTCCAATATCCAGGACCTGGTGAAGGCCGGAGAATTTCTCGCCGAGCAATACGAGGCGCCGGCCCTGATGGTCGGACACAGCCTGGGTGGTGCAGCGGTGATCGCGGCGGCGGCGCATTTGCCGTCGGTGCGGGCCATCGCGACGCTGGGAGCCCCGGCCGATGCCGCACATGTGCGCCACGCCTTCCACCCATCCATCGCTGAAATCGAAGACAAGGGCGTGGCCGAGGTGATGCTGGGCGGGCGCCCATTCTGCATTCGCAAACAGTTTCTCGACGACCTTGAAGACCATACCCTGGAAGACGCTGTCTCGGCCCTCAAGCCAGCCCTGCTGATCGCACATTCGCCGACCGACAATATTGTCGGGGTCGAGAATGCGACCCGGCTGTTCCGCGCCGCGCGGCATTCGCGCAGCTATCTTGATCTCGATGGCGCCGATCACCTGCTCAGCGATCCGGCCGACGCGACCCATGCCGCCGATGTCATCGCCGCCTGGGCGCAGCGCTATATCGGTGCTGGCAAGGCCGATGAGGACGGGAGCGGCGCTGTGCCAGCCGCGGCCGATGCCGGCGGTGTCGTGGTGCGCGAAACCGGGCAGGGTCCCTATGCCAATCATGTCGTGATCGGTGATCATGTGATGCTTGCCGACGAACCGGCCGATCTGGGCGGCGGTGATCGCGGTCCCGGGCCCTATGGTTTCCTGGGTGCAGCGCTGGGCAGCTGTACCTCGATCACGCTGCGCATGTATGCGGCGCGCAAATCCCTGCCGCTCGAGCGTGTCACCGTCACTGTGCGTCACCGCAAGGGCGAGGCCGAGGGCCATGAGGGCCGAATCGATATCTTCGACCGTGCCATCCGGCTCGAAGGCGATCTCGATGCGGCCCAGCGCCAGCGCCTGCTGGAAATCGCCGATAAATGCCCGGTCCATCGCACGCTGCACGGCCCCGTTCTGGTGCAGACATCCGAGGAAACCGGTCCGGCTGGAACATGACGGGTTAATTACCGCTTGTAATGTTATTGTAATGTTTGAGACACGCCGCCGTCAGCTTCTCCCGGCCTAATCTGGCGACGGCTCGAACAAGAAAGGTATCATTGAATTATGTTGTCAGTTTCCAAAATCCGTCGTCTTGGCGGGGTTTCAGTTCTGGTCCTTGCCGCGCTTGCAGCCGGCTCCCTGCTCAATCAATCCATCGCTCCGGCCTATGCGATGCAGGAAATTTCGGAACCGAATTTCGCAGCCGCGATTCCCACCGGCGCGCCCATGTCCTTTGCCGATTTGATCGAACATGTCAGCCCGGCTGTCGTGACGATCCAGGCCAGCTCGACGCCGGAACAGGCCGTGGCCGGCGCCGATCTCGAGAACATGCCGCCGCAAATGCGCGAATGGCTCGAGCGCCAGTTTGGCGGCCGCGCCGCACCGCAGCCCGCCCAGCCCCGTCAATCGCTCGGTTCGGGCTTCTTCATTTCGGCTGATGGCTATCTCGTCACCAATAATCACGTCGTTGATGGCGCCACCGAGATCACGATCGGTACCGCCGGCGGTGAAACCTATCCGGCCCGCGTGATCGGCCTCGATCCGCAGACTGACCTCGCCCTGCTCAAGGTCGATGAAGAGATCGAGTTTCCCTTCGTCACCCTCGAGGATCAGCCGCACTACCGTGTCGGCGACTGGGTGGTTGCCGTTGGTAATCCGTTTGGGCTTGGCGGCACGGCAACGGCCGGCATCATTTCGGCCACCGGCCGCGAGATCGGCAATTCGAACTACAATGACTTCCTCCAGATCGATGCCCCGATCAATCGTGGCAATTCCGGCGGCCCGACCTTCAGCCTCGATGGCAAGGTTGTCGGGGTGAATTCACAGATCTTCTCGCCGACCGGCGGCAGTGTCGGGATTGGCTTTGCCATTCCATCCGATGTCGCGGCGCGTGTCGTTGCAGCGCTGCGTGAGAACGGCCATGTGTCGCGCGGCTGGCTCGGTGTCGGCATCCAGAACGTCACCGAGGATATCGCCAGCGCCATGGGGCTCGAGCAGAGCACCGGTGCGATCATCAGCTCTGTCGTCGCCGGTGGTCCGGCTGACCAGGCCGGCTTCGAGCGCGAGGATGTGGTGTTGTCGGTCAATGATCAGAGCGTCGAAAATTCCCGCGATCTGACCCGCCGCATCGGCGATCTTTCGGTCGGGACCGAGGTCCGCTTCCGGATCTTGCGCGATGGCCGCGAACGCACCTTGCGTGTCGAGCTGGGCGAACGCCCCGATGACGGCACGCTGAACCTGCTGCCAAGCCGCGAACAGGCCGAGGCGAGCGTCGATATTTTCGGCATGAGCCTGTCTGTCCTGACCGATGAGGTCCGCGAGGGCCGCAATCTTCCGGCCGGTACAGCAGGGCTGGTGATCGAAACCCTCGAGCCAGGCGGCGAAGCCGCTCGCAAGGGGCTGTCACGCGGCGATATCATCCTTGAGGCTGGCGGCGAGGCGGTCGGTTCGACCGAGGCTTTGCGTGCCGCAATCAACCAGGCTCGGGCCGGGAATCGCAGTGCGATTCTCCTGCTCGTCGAGACCCAGGCGGGCCAGCGCTATATCGCGCTCCAGCTCGGCGAAGCCGAATAACCGGGAGGACAAATCCATGCGTATCCTGATTGTCGAAGACGACCGCGAAGCGGCGAATTATATCCGCAAGGGTCTGCGCGAATCCGGTCATGTGGCCGATCACGCTCCCGATGGCGAGGAGGGGCTGGAAATGGCCCGCGCCGCGGAATACGACGTGCTCGTCGTCGACCGGATGATGCCGCGCATGGATGGTCTGACCATGGTCGCCGCGCTGCGTGGTGACAATATCCGCACCCCGGTACTGATCCTGTCAGCCCTCGGCGAGGTCGATGACCGCGTCGAGGGGCTGAAGGCTGGCGGCGATGACTATCTGGTCAAACCCTATGCCTTCGCCGAACTTCTTGCCCGGGTCGAGGCGCTGGCACGCCGCCGCGATCCCGATGCGGTCAAGACCCGGCTTGTGGTCGGCGATCTGGAAATGGATCTGCTCGCCCGCAAGGTGACGCGCGGCGAGGAGGAAATCCTGCTGCAGCCCCGCGAATTCCGCCTGCTGGAATTCCTGATGAAACATTCCGGCCAGGTAGTGACACGGACCATGTTGCTCGAGAAGGTATGGGATTATCATTTCGACCCCCAGACCAATGTGATCGATGTCCATATTTCCCGCCTGCGCTCGAAGATCGACAAACCCTTCCCGCGTGCATTGCTGCACACGGTGCGCGGGGCCGGCTACCGCTTGCAGGCCTGATTGCCCGTGAATAATCGCGGCGCCGCCTTCCTCAGAACGACGGCCTTCCGGCAGACCCTCCTGTCGGCCGGCCTGTTCGCGCTGTCGAGTTTCGTCATCCTCGCCTTCGTCTACGTGGCGTCGGCCGGGATGATGATGCGGCGCGCCGACGAGGCAATCCATGAGGAAATGGAAGCGCTTGAAGAGCGCTTCCAGGTTGGCGGCATTCGCGACATCAACCGCTATATCCTGCAGCGCACGGTCGGCGGCGGCGCCGACTATCTCTACCTGCTGGTGCATCCGTCGGGGCGCGCCCTGTCGGGCAATCTTTCAGGCTTGCCCGATATCCAGCCCGATGATGAGGGGCGGCTGCAATTCACCTATCGGCGGCCACCCGCCGGCGGCACTACCGAAACCGACAAGGACGACCGCGCCGGGCGCGGCCGTGTCATCGAGCTGCCAAGCGGTTATCGCCTCTTCGTCGGCCTTGATGTCGATGAGGAAAACCGCCTCGTCGGGCGCATGCTCAACACCATTCTGGCCGCTTCGGCGCTGGCGCTGGCGCTCGGCGTGGCGGCGGGCATTTTCGTCAGTCGCCGCTTCGTGCGACGGCTGGATGGCATTAATGCGGTCGCCCGCAGCGTCAAGGCTGGCGATCTCAAGCGCCGCGCGCCGCGCAATTTTACCGGCGATGAGCTCGACGAATTGTCGGAAAACTTCAACGCCATGCTCGACCGGGTCGAAGCGCTGATGCACCGGATGCGTCATACCGGCGACAGTATCGCGCATGATTTGCGCACGCCGCTGACGCGCATGCGCAACCGGCTCGATGAGGCCTTGCGCGAGGATGGCGATATCGAGGCGCGCGAGCAGGCGCTCGAACGCGCCGTTGCCGATACCGATGAATTGCTCGGGATTTTCAACGCGATTCTCAGCCTGTCGCGGCTGGAGGCGGGCGAGAGCCGCAGCGCCATGTCGCGGCTGGATCCAGCGGAAATCGCCACCGATCTGGCCGAGCTCTACCAGCCGGTTTGCGAGGATGAGGGCCTGTCCTTTGACAGCGAGGTCCAGCAGGATCTGCGAATGCTCGGCGACCGCGGACTGCTGTCGCAAGCGCTCGCCAATTTGCTCGACAATGCCGTCAAATACACCCCGTCCGGTGGTGCCGTGGCGCTGCGCCTGCGCCAGACCGCCGACGGGTTGATCGAATTCTCTGTCACCGATACCGGGCCCGGCGTGCCCGAGGCTGATCGCGAACGCGTGGTCCAGCGTTTCGTTCGTCTCGACAATTCGCGCACCCTGCCGGGGTCGGGCCTGGGCCTGTCGCTGGTGCAGGCGATCAGTGACATTCACAACGGGATATTCCGCATCGATGAAGGTCCCGGACTGGTCGATGGCGAGCATGGGCCCGGACTGAGGGCCTCGCTCAGCTTTCCCGCCGCCGCGAAAGCGAGCAAGGCATAGGGCTTTCCCCGGACGTGCAATCACGCCAGTTTGATCTGATGTCCGACACGCTGCCGCTCCTTGGTTCTGACCTGATCCCCTTGCCCGGTGCGAGCGCCGCGCAGTGCGATCATATTTTCGCCAGCCTGCCGCAGGATGCGCAGACCGCGACCGAGGCGGTGCGCCCCTTTCTCGACAGCGTTTTTGCCGCCGCGCCCTATCTCGGACGACTGGCCCAGCGCCGGCCCGAAGGCCTTGCCGCCTGCACGCGTCAGAGCGCCAGCGCGCGGCTCGATCAGGCCGTAGCTGACGTCGTCAAGGCGGGAGTGGCCGCGCCTGATATTGCCAGCCTCGACATCGAATTGCGCCGCGCCAAGGCGGATATGCATTTGCTCGTCGCGCTCGCCGATCTGGCCGGGGGCTGGGACGTCGCCGCGGTGACCGCAGCCGTCAGCCGTTTCGCCGATGCGGCGGTTCAGGCGGCACTGCTCGGCCATGTCCGCTTCGCGGCGGCGGCCGGGCGGACGCTGCCGGTCGAGGATGTGTCGAATCCCTTGCCCGGTTTGTTCGTTTTTGCCCTGGGCAAGATGGGCACGGGCGAGCTCAATTATTCGTCCGATATCGATCTGGTGGCGCTGTTCGACGGCGAGGCGCTGCGCATGCCGGCCGACCAGGAGCCGCGACAGCGTTTGCCGCGCCTTATGCAGGCGATTGTGCGCACGCTCCAGGACGTCACCGCGCAGGGCTATGTGTTCCGGACCGATTTCCGCCTGCGGCCTGATCCAGGCTCGACGCCGGTGGTCTTGTCGACGGATGCGGCGCTGAATTACTATGAATCCTTCGGCCAGACCTGGGAGCGGGCGGCCTGGATCAAGGCGCGCTATTGCGCCGGCGATGCCGCCGCGGCGCAGAATTATCTGGACCGGATGCAGCCCTTCATCTGGCGCCGGGCGCTGGATTTTGCCGCGATTGATGATATTCGCGGCCTCGCCCGCCAGATTCAGACGGTCGGCCGCCGCGCCGAGATCCAGCCCGCCGGGCATGATCTCAAGCTGGGACGGGGCGGGATTCGCGAGATCGAATTCTTCGCCCAGGTGCCGCAATTGGTGTTTGGTGGCCGTGATGCCAGCGTGCGGGTGTCGGCGACCCTTAAAGCCCTGACGGCGCTCGAGGCCCGCGGTGTGGTCGATGCGGCGACACTGCAATCCCTCAGCGAGGATTATCGCAGCCTGCGCGCTTGGGAACACCGTATCCAGATGCGTCAGGACGAGCCGAGCCAGACCTTGCCCTTGCGCGATTTGGACCGCCGCAGCGTCGCGGCGATGGCCGGTTATGGCGATCTCGCTGCGTTTGACGCGGCCGTCGAAGCCCTGCTGCGCCGGGTGCATGGTCATTTTTCCGATCAATTCGAGGATGACGCCTCGCTATCCTCGCAGGCCGGCACCTTGATTCTGACCGGCGTGGAACCTACGCCCGATACGCTGGCAACCCTGGCGAAGCTCGGCTTCCAGCGCCCCGACCAGGTCTGGCAGCGTCTCAATGGCTGGGCAGGTGGCAAGGTGCGCGCGACGCGCAGCCCGCGGGCGCGCACCCTGCTGGCGCAGATCGCGCCGCGACTGGTCGATATCATGGCGTCGACCGGCGAGCCGGATGCTGCTTTCGTCCGTTTTGCCGCCTTCTATGAAAACCTGCCAATGGGTGTGCAACCGCTCTCCCTGCTGATGAATGAGCCTGGCCTGGCGGCGGATCTGATCTCGATCCTGACCATCGCACCGCGCATGGCCGCTGATCTCGCGCGCCGGCCCAACATGCTCGATGTGATGCTGGACAGCCGGTTCTCGGTGCCGCTGGTCAAAGACCTGCCGGACGATTTCAGAAACCGGCTCGGCGTAATGGTGTCGGCCAGCGACAGTTATGAAACCGCCCTCAACGCCGCGCGGCGGCTGGTCCGCGAGGAGCGCTTCCGGGTCGGGACGCAGATCGTGCGCGGCACGGCCGACGCGCAGACCGCCGGCGCCGCCTATTCCTCGATTGCCGATGCGGCGGTGGAATTCATGGCGCAGGCCACAGAGCGCGAGACGGCGCGGCGTTCCGGCGCCATGCCCGGCCGTTATGCCGTGCTCGCCATGGGCAAGCTGGGCGGGCGCGAGCTCTCGGCGGATTCCGATCTCGATCTGATGATTGTCTATGACGGTGACGAGACGGCCCAGACCTGGTTTTCCCGCTTTGCCCAACGCCTGATCAGCGCCTTGTCGGCACCGACCGAGGAGGGCGAGCTCTATGAGGTCGACATGCAATTGCGGCCGTCAGGCAAGGCCGGACCGGTCGCTGTCCGGTTGGCGCGGTTTGGCCAGTATTATTTCGACGAGGCCTGGACCTGGGAATTGATGGCGATGACCCGGGCCCGGGTGATCGCCGGCGATGCCGCGGTGAATGATGATGTCGTCGCCGCGATCGAGGCGTCGCTGACCCACTTGCGTCCGCGCGACAGCCTGCTGACCGACGCGCGCGAAATGCGCCAACGCCTCGAGACCGCCCGGCCGGCGCAGACCGAATGGGATCTCAAAAGTCGCGTTGGCGGGCTACAGGATGTCGAATTCATCGTTCAGATCCTGCAGCTTGTCGCGGCACCGAATGGTCAGATGATCAGCCATTCCACAACCGCGGCGCTGGCGGCACTGTCGCGTTCCGGCGTGATGATGGCCAGCGATGCGGCCTTTCTCAGCGAAAGCGTCCACCTCTATCTCGGCATCGCGCAATTATTGCGCGCGACGCACGGCACCGGGTTTGACCCGGCCGGCGCGAGTGCCGGCTTCACACGCAGCCTGGTCGCGATGGCCGGCGTCGAGGATATGGACGGGTTGCGGGCAGCGCTAGACACGCGGTGTCTGAAGGTCCGGGCGCTGTTTGAGCGCTATCTCGCGGTGGGCTGAACGCGGCAGCGACGGATTTTGCCCGGCCCGGCGTTGAAGGGGCATGCGAGGACGCTGACAAACAGGATTACCCCGATGAAAAAATCAATTCTCACAATGCTGCTGGCAGGCTCGGCCATGATTATGGCCGGCGCGGCAGCCAATGCCCAACCGGGTCGTGGCGGCCCTGACGGCCCTGGCCGACATGGCGAACGCGGCGGGCCCGGCGGTAGCATGATGATGCTGCGCATGGCCGATGCCAATGGTGATGCTTCCATCACCCAGGCCGAAGTCGAAGCGCTGCAGGTGGAAATGTTCGAGTGGATGGATCGCGATGGCGATGGTTATCTCGACGCTGCCGATCAATCTCCGATCCGCCAGCGGATGCGGGCGATGCATGAAGCGCGCGCCGGCGAGACCGCTGACCAGGCCGAAGGCGAGCAACCCCGCTCCATGCGTCGCGGCCATCGCGGCGAGCGTGGCGAACGCGGTGATCGTGCCGGACGCGGTGGACGCGGTGATCATGGAGACAGAGGTGAGCGCGGCTTGCGCGGTGCCGATACCGATGGTGATAGCCGGGTTTCGCGCGCCGAATTCCTGGCCATGGAACGGCCCGGTTTCGACCGACTTGACCAGGACAGCGATGGCGTGATCACGCCGGCCGAGCTGGACGCTGCCGCAGACGCGCGCCATGATCGCCGTCGCTGGTGGCGTAACTAGTGTCTTTGCCATGTTTGACGGGTGCGGAATGGCAAATGAACCACGGATCGCCAATGATCCGGCGAGTTTCCGTACCCGCAGCATGGCGATGGATATGACGGCTGGCGAGACCGATGAAGCGTTGATGGCGCGGATTGCCGAAGGCGACCGCGCCGCCGCCGGGGAATTGATGAACCGGCGTTTGCCGCGAATTATCGGTCTCGCCACCCGCATGCTCAATGATGCCGCCGCGGCGGAAGATGTCGCCCAGGAGACGTTTATCCGCGTCTGGAACGCTGCCGCGAGCTGGCAGCCGGGCCGCGCCCAGGTCTCGACCTGGATGAGCCGGATCGCGATCAATCTCTGCCATGACCGCCGGCGCAAGCATCGTGAAGTCCTGCCGGAAACCTTGCCGGACCGCCGCGACCCCGGTCTTGACCAGGAGAGCAGGCTGGTGCGCGCCGAGACCGAAAACCGGATTGCCGATGCGATGTCGCAATTGCCCGAACGTCAAAGACAGGCGATGGAGCTCGTGCATTTCCAGGAAATGAGCAATATCGATGCGGCTGATATTCTGTCGGTCAGTGTCGATGCGCTTGAATCCCTGCTCGCGCGGGGACGGCGCAATCTTCGATCCATCCTGATCGGGGAAGCCACAGAATTAATGTCGGGCTATCGCGCCCTTCAGCCAGCGCAGACAGGTACAGAGCCATGACAAACGAGCGATTTCTTCAAATCCTGAACGCCTATGGCGCCAATCCGCAACGTTGGCCGTCGGCCGAACGCGCGCAGGCAGAGGCCTTTGCCGCGCGGCATGGTGATGAATGGGCTGTGGCGCTGGCGGCCGAGGCCGAGCTTGATGCGCTGCTGGGCAGCGGCGAGGGCAGGCCGGGTGAATTGCTGCAGCGGCGCATTGTGCGCAGCCTGCCACAGACCGAGGTCTGGAACTGGCGCGCCCCGCTGGCGGCTGCGGCCGCCTTGGTGATCGGAGTGATGCTCGGATTTTCCAGTGGCGCCCTGATCACACCGGCCGATGAGGTCGAAACCTATTATGCCGATGCCTTCACCGGTCTCGATGAGGACTGGGTCGATTGGCTGGGAGGAGATGCATGAAATCGCCCACACCCTGGATAGCCGCCCTTTTGGTCTCCGTTCTGTTGAACGGGGCCTTGATTGGCTTTGTGGTCCACCGCAGCGCTGACGGACCGTCCTGGCGCGGCCATCCCGACGGTGATCGTATGGATGGGCCGCCGCCGCGAGGCGCGCCGATGTCGCACGGCTTCGATGTTCGTGGATTTCTTGGCGCTCTGCCCGAGCCCGAGCGCGAACTGGCCAGCCAGCGCATGCGCGAGAATATGGATATGATGCGCGAAATTGGCCGCGAGGCCTATGAAGCTCGCAACGAGGCCGATGCCGTGCTCGCTGCCGAGCCCTTCGACCCGGATGCAGCGCAGGCCGCGCTTCAGCGCGTGCGGGAAATCCGCCTGCGCTTTGAAGCCGGCATGGAGGCGTCTCTGATCGAAGTTATCGCCGGACTGGATCCGGACGTGCGCGCGGCGGCGCTGGAAGCCGGCCGTCGCAGCGCCTATCGCGAGCGCCGGCACCGCGGCGATGGCCCCCGGAACGAAGACCGCCATCGCCGGCCGGACCGGCCATAGAGGTGGCGGCTACTCGTTGGCGGTCAGTCGGGATTTTAGGGGCGGGCTGACGAATTCGTCCTCGCCATCGTCGAAGCCGTCATCGCTGAAGCTGTCGGCTTCGACATCATCGAGCCCGTGGAGACTGTCGAGGCCTTGAGGCTCACGCGCCGCCGGCGCCGACTCGAGCGGCTGGTTCTGGCTGATCGGTAGCACAAAGCTCACCGTTGTGCCTTCGCCGAGTCGGGAGTCGATCGACAGCGTGCCGCCATGCAGTTCAATCAGGGATTTCGACAGGGCAAGACCGAGGCCGGAACCCTGATGGCTCTTGGAATGCTGGCTTTCAATCTGTTCAAACGGACGTCCCAGCCGGGGCAGATCATCGGCCGCGATACCAATGCCGGTATCGGAGACCTGGAAGGCAACGCCCAGGCCTGACATGAAGCCGCGAATCGTGACGCGCCCGCCCTCGGGCGTGAATTTCACGGCATTCGACACCAGATTGATCATCACCTGTTTGAAGGCGCGTGGATCGACCTCGATCTCCGGCAGATCCGAGACATCGGCGTGCAGGCGCAGCTGTTTCTCTTCGGCGCGTCCGCGCACGATCCGGACACATTGCTCGACCAGATCGGCGGCATCGGTCGGTTCGGTCTGGAGCTGCATCTTGCCCGCCTCGATCTTCGACATATCAAGGATATCATTGATCAATTCGAGCAAGTGCTGGCCTGAACCGAGAATGTCCTTCATATAGCCGACATAGCGTTTATCGCCGATCGGGCCGAACATTTCGCGCAACATGATTTCCGAGAAGCCATTGATCGCATTCAGCGGCGTGCGCAATTCATGGCTCATATTGGCCAGGAATTCACTCTTCGATCGGTTGGCTTCCTCGGCGCGAATCTTCTCGACTTCGTATTTCTTGGCCAGATCGGCAATGCGGGCCTGGCTGCGCTTGACGTCATCGACGGTCTTGTGCAGCTGCGCCTGGTTTTCTGTCAGGGCCGCTTCGTGATGCTTGAGATCGGTGATGTCGGCGCCGACGCTGACCAGACCGCCATCGGCCGTCGCGCGCTCGGAATAGTGCAGCCAGCGCCCATCTGCGAGTTCGATCTCATAGGTTTCGGTGCCGTCGGTATCGCCGTGCACGGCCTTGATTGCGAGGGCGGCCGCCTGTTCGACGGCGCTATAGGACATGCCGGGTTTGAGCCGGCCGTCGGAAAAATTGAACAGATCGCGGAATTTGCGGTTCCACAGCACAAGGCGTTGGCGGGAGTCCCACAGCACGAAGGATTCCGTCATCGATTCCAGCGCCGCACGCAACCGGGTTTCGGCGGCGACGACGCGGGCCTGGGCGCCCTTGCGGTCGGTGACATCAATCGCGACGCCGACAATGCGCGCCTTGGTGGCGTCGCCGGCCTCGTTCAGAATGCCGCCGCGCATTTGCAGCCAGACCGGTGCGGAGGCCGCCAGCACCTCGAGATCGACTTCGCCGCCCGTTGGGGCACCGCGCATGGCGGTACGCAGTTTTTCGCGATCCGTGCGGCTGAAGAGTTTGAGGAATTCGGCGCCGCTGCACTGCATCGCATTGCCCAGGCCGAGAATGCGCGCCAGCGAGTCGGTGACGAAGACCGTGTCGGCATCGGGATTCCAGTCCCAGACGCCGCAGCGCGCGCCTTCGATGGCGAAGCGGAAGCGCTGCTCATTGTCAGCCAATTGTTGCCGTGTCGCACGCAGGCGACCCATCTGCATGAAGACGAGCGCGCTCAATCCCAGGGCGACAAAAATCGGGGCGATGAACATCAGCCCGTAAAAGAACAGGGTGCGATACCAGGCATTCTGGTTGATGCGCATGGCACCAAGCGCGTAGACGTGAAGGTCGGTGCCGGTGATCGGCGCCACCGCAAACGTCACCTGTTCCTCACCGAAATGCGCCTGCGAACTCGCACCGCCACCACCGGCGGCGAGCTGTTCGATATAGGCATGCGTCAAGCCGAACCGCTGTGCGAGGGGCGTGCCGGGGCGGGCGCCGGTGATCCGGGGCCTGATGGCAAGCATGCCACCGGCACCATCGGCCAGGGCAACAACGCGTTCCTCGCCCCAATCGGGCAGGATGGTGAGCGCCGGCAGACGTGCGACATAGGCACCGACCGTTCCGTCGCTGAGCTGTGCTGGAACGGCGAGCACCAGGAAGGCGTCGCCGTCTGCAGTGATTTCAGTGGTGAAGCCGGAAGCTGTCTCCAGGGCGGTGCCGGCAATCTCGCGCAGTCCGCTATCGGCCTCGCCGGAGGCGAGCACGCGTCCGTCGGGCAAAAGCAGGGCGAGTTCCGCGATCAGTTCAGACTGGGCGAGGGTGGCCAGGCGGGCGCGGGCCACAGTCTCGATCTCGCTCATCGATGTATTGCGCAAATCCGTGCTGGCGAAGGAGAGGGCGTACCGCGCCTCGGCCAGCCGTCCGGTCACGCGCTCGGCCAGATAGCCCGCGGCATTGGCCTGTGAGCGTTCGGCTTCGCTGACCAGGGCTTCGCGCTCTTGCTGTATCTTGACCAGAAGTATGCCGCCATAGGCGAGCGAAAACAGCACCATGGCAATGATGATCCAGCCCGCGCCACCATTGCGGCGGGGCTTTGGGGCACGCGCAGCCTGTGCCGGCGCCGGGGTCCGCGATGCGGCCTCGTCCTTCCGGGAGCTGTTTGAGCGGGAACCATCCTGAATCATGACGACAAACTACGTTGCGTTCGCCGACTCTGTCGACTGCCGATCCATGAAGTGCGGGTTGTCACGCTGCGTCGACGCCGTCCTTGCCGGCCTCGTCCTCGTCCGTCGGCTCGGCCTTTGCGCCCGCGCGCCGTTCCGGGCCGGAATAAGTGCGCTGCTCGGGCCCGGCGCGGCGACGATCCGGTCCGAAAAACGACTTGTTGCGGATGAAGGGGCGCGGCGCGTTGACGATGGATGTCAGCTTGGCAAACATGTCGCGGGCCGTGATCGGCTTGCAGCAGAATTCGGTCACGCCGGCATCACGGGCCATCTTGACGCGGCTGCGCTCTGAATAGGCACTCAACATGATGATGGGTACCATGGGATTGGGGCTGTCATCGGCGGTTCTCACAAGGCGCACGAAATCCAGCCCGTCGAGAATTTCCATCTGATAGTCGGTGATAATGATGTCGATGGCATCGGAGCGAACCATGTCGAAGGCATCGGCCGGATCGCGGGATTCAAAAAACGTCTTGATGCCGAAACCGTTCAGCAGGGTCCGCATGATCGTCAGCATATAGCTGTTGTCATCGACGAGCAGGACTTTCAACCGGCTGAGATCTATCGCCATGATCTACCCACAGTCACATCAGGCGGCGCGCGAGGGTTTGCGCCGCGGGTCAGACAGCACTTTAAGGGGAATAGGCTTACCGAAATAGTAACCCTGCCCGTAGACCACACCCAGCGCATGCATCTGCTTGGCGCGTTGCTCGGTTTCGATCATCTCCGCCACGGTGTCGACCTTGAGTTCGCGGCACAGTGAGACCATGCCCTTGAGGATGGCGGTATCGCGTTCGCCCAGTTGCGGATGCCGGACATAGGAACCGTCAATCTTGACGATATCGGCCGGGAAATCGCGCAGATACTGGAAACCCGCCGCACCGGCGCCGAAATCGTCGAGGCAGACCTTGTGGCCCCGTTCACGGATTTTCTGGATCACCGCATTGGCGGCCTTGACGTTCTTGACGGTCGCCGTTTCGGTCAGCTCGAAAGCCAGCCGGCTGCGATCGATCCGTAAATCGGCGAGCATTTGCAGGAATTTCTTGCCCCAGGCCGGGTTTTCAAGCGACTTGCCGGACAGATTGACGGCGAGTGATGGGCGGTCAAAATCATCGCGCAGGAAATTGGCGCCGATCTCGACCATCGCAATGTCGATTTCATAGATCAGGCCGGTACTCTCGGCGAAGTCCACACTTTCGGAGACGGGCCGGCCGCCAGGCAGGCGGAGCAAGAGTTCGTAATGCTCGATCTTGCCAGTCTCGAGATTGACGATCGGCTGGGCGTGCGGCTCGATCACGCGACCGGCAATGGTCGCCCGGATCTCGTTCATCCGCTGGCGCGTATCCTCCATCATCTCGGCGGCAACTTTTTGCAGGCTCTGGACGTCGAGGACATTGGCGCTGTCGGCGGCCATATTGACCGCATGCAGGAATGCCTGGATGGCGATTTCGGGTTCAAGCTCGGGCGCATCGGGAATGGAATCGATGCGAACGCGCGTATTCTTGAGGTCATTATCCTCAAGCAGCGCCTCGATATCGGCGCACAGCGATTTCAGATTGGCCGAAGCGGGATGAATCAGGGCGGTCCGGGCCGGGTCGACCTGTTTGGCAATGCCGCTGGTTCCGACGGCGGCGGCGGACTCCGCCGCGATGGCCTGGCGCAGCATGTCGGCGCGCTTGGCGCCGATCAGCCGGTTGATATCCTCGATGCCGTCGATCTGCAGCACCGACATTGTCATGGCAACGCCGGATTCGCGCGCCGTGGCGATGGCACCTTCGGCTGTACGGGCAAAGACTTGAGGGTCCATTTCGGCCGGTGCGCTCAGGGCAGAAAATGACATCGCCCAGCGAATTCTATCGTCGTCGCCGAGCGACCAGGCGCTCAATTGCGCCTCGCGCCCACCGATCGCGACACGTACCGGCCCGACGCGGCGGCCCGGCTTCAGGCTGCGCATCAGGGCTGTCACGATGGAGCGCGACGTCCGGTCGAGCCGTTTGGCAAATTCAGTACCGCCTTGATCGATAGGCGGTTCGCCGAGCGTCGCGGTGGCGCCGGCGGCGTAACAGGTGACCCCGTTCAGATCGGTTTCGATCAAAACATCCGCCGCTGCGAAGGCGAAAGACAGGAAACGATTTCGTTGTTCGGTCAGCGACATGTCAAGACGGGCTACCTCTGGATCGCATCCAGTCTTGTAACGAATTCATTAGAACCGCGTTAAGATTGGCTCGGCTTCAGCCTGACTGAGCAATGCCGGCCGGAGCGGCATTCGCCGGTTTGATATTGATTTCGCGGACGATCTCATTGGCGCGCCGGGCCAGCGCGGTCACGGTATTGGGCAGCTCGATCTCTTCCGAGGCCAGTTGGATCAGCTGTTCGGCCAATTCGAGCAAGCCTGGACTGCGACTGAGCAGCCGGGCCTGGGCTTCGACGCGGTTGGGGTCCCGGTCATATTCCGCCGCCGGCACGCGCCAGCCGCCCCAATCCTTGGGATCCGTAACGACGACCGGGAATGTTCCGGGATAGGGGTGCCGGCTGCATTCTTCCATGCTCTGCCATTTATTCTTGGCGCGCAGGACGCGCCAATTTTCGCCGTCGACGCTCTCGATCTGCTCTGAAGCCAGTTCATGGGTGGTGAAGTCGCGCCCCAATCCGCAATCATAATAGATCCGGACCGGCTCCTCGACGTCTTTGACCCAATGCGGTTTGACGTGCTCGACGATGGCCCAGGTGCCGACCGGTGCCACGTAAACGCGTTGGTGTTTGTGAAACAGTGCTTTCGCCATTCATCCCTCCAGGCTGCAGCAGAAAAACACAACCGGGTTGAAACGGGGTGAATCCGATCACCGGCATTTGAATCTTTCAGGCCAGGCGGAAGACACAAATTGCCGACGGGGCGTGCGCGGGCTATGTGGCGGCATGAGCCTTGACCGAACACCCGATCGTCGTTTGAGCGTAGCGCCGATGATGGACTGGACCGACCGGCATTGCCGGGCCTTTCATCGTGTCCTCAGCCGGCATGCCTTGCTGTACTCGGAGATGGCCGTCGACAAGGCGCTGATCCATGGCGATCCGGAGCGGATTATTGGTTTTGACCCGGTCGAGCAGCCGGTCGCCTTGCAGCTCGGTGGTTCGGTGCCCGACGACCTCGCGCGGGCGGCGCGGATCGGCGCCGGCTTTGGCTATGCCGAGATCAATCTCAATATTGGCTGTCCCTCGGACCGCGTCCAATCGGGCCGTTTCGGGGCTTGTCTGATGCAGGAACCGGCGTTGGTCGCCGATTGTGTCAAGGCAATGCAGGATGCGGTCGATATTCCGGTGACGATCAAATGCCGCATTGGCGTTGACGACCAGGATCCGCAGACGGCGCTGTTTGGCTTTGTCGATACCGTCGCGGCAGCCGGCGTGACGAGTTTCGCCGTTCACGCCCGCAAGGCATGGCTCAAGGGATTGAGCCCGAAAGAGAACCGCACCATCCCGCCGCTCGATTATGATCTGGTGCGGCGGCTGAAACAGCGCCGGCCCGATCTTGAAATCATCCTCAATGGCGGGCTGGAAAGCCTCGACCAGGCGCTGGCCGAGAGCGCCGGGCTCGATGGTGCCATGATCGGGCGTGCCGCCTATCACGATCCCTGGGTGCTGGCGCGGGTCGACTCGCGGATCTTCGGCAAGGATGACCCGGTCGCAACGCGCCATGACTCCTTGCTCGCCTATCGGCCTTATCTGCAGGCGCGGCTGGACGAGGGCGTTTCGCTGCATTCGATGACCCGCCATGTGCTGGGCCTGTTCCAGGGACTGCCCGGGGCACGGCAATGGCGGCGCATTCTGTCGGAGAAATCCAACCGGCCCGGTGCCGGGCTGGATGTGCTCGACGAGGCCAGCGCTGCTGTGCCGCAACAAGACGAGGCCGCCTGATGACGGATATTTTGCTTCTGGTCGTGGCGATGGCGGCGACCGGCGCCTTTGCCGGCCTGGTCGCCGGCCTGTTCGGGATTGGCGGCGGCGTCGTGATGGTGCCGGCGATGTATTACGCACTCTCGGTGCTGGGCTATCAGGACGACAAGCTGATGCATGTCGCGGTCGGTACCTCGCTGGCCGTCATCGTCGCGACCTCGATGCGCAGCGTTTCGGCCCATGCCAAGCGCGGCGCGGTCGATTTCCAGGTCCTGCGCAGCTGGGCTCCGTGGATTGTCGGCGGTACGCTTTTGGGCTCGGTGATTGCCGACCAGGTGTCCGGCCAGGTGCTGGCGGGCCTGTTCGGCGGCATGGCCTTGTTGCTGTCGCTGCAGTTTTTCTTCGGACGCCCTGACTGGAAATTGCGCGACGAGCTTCCCGGCGGCGTGGGCCGGGCCGGGCTTGGCGGCTTGATCGGCATCCTGTCGGCGATGATGGGAATTGGCGGCGGCGTGTTCGGCGTCACCCTGATGACGTTGTGCGGCAAACCGATCCACAAGGCCGTCGCGACCGCTGCCGGCTTCGGTGTCGCAATCGGCCTGCCCGGCGCGGTCGGCTATATCGCCAATGGCTGGGGCTCCAATATCGTGCCCTATTCGCTGGGCTATGTGAATCTGCCCGCGTTTTTCCTGCTCGCCGGATCGGCCTTCTTCGTCGCTCCGATCGGCGCCCGGCTGGCGCATGATCTGCCGGCGGCGACGCTCAAGCGCTTCTTCGCGATCGGCCTCGTCGTGGTTGGCGGCATGTTGCTGAAAGAAGCGGTGTTGGGCGGCTGATCAGGACCGCAGTGCCAATTAGGGCGCCAATGCTTCAGCGCATTGTCGGCTTTGAGCCGGGATGCTGGTCGGCGTAATGCGCTTCGCGCTGCGGCAGTGCGGCCAGGATCGCCTCGCGTTCGGCGTCGGAATATTTGGTCCAGCGGCCGAGCTCGTCCATGGTTCGAAAACAGCCGACGCACAACCCGGCCGCCGGGTCGACGAAGCAGACTTTGACACAGGGCGTTTTGATCGGGGCAGTGCTCATGGCGCGCAGCATTTCGCGGCACGGGCATTGAGGCAAGGGCTTGCCGCTGCGATGGCGCGCGGAATAGGGTGCTGCAGCGCTTTGCGGGGGATCGCATGGAAGACATGACGCTGCAATTGCGCAGTTTTGCCGGCCTGTTTGTTTTTGCCGGCCTGGCCTGGGCCCTCGGGCCACGCCAGCGCATTCCCGTCGCCTTATTGCTCGGGGCTATCGGGATGCAATTGCTGATCGCCTGGCTGCTTTACTCGATCACGCCATTCCGCGCCTTCCTGCAATCGCTGACCGGCGTCGTCATGGTGCTGCAGGAGGTGACCAATGAGGGCGCGCAATTCGTGTTCGGCTATCTGTCGGGCGCGCCATCGCCCTTCGTCGTCGACCCGGAGGGTGGCAGTCTCTTCCTGTTCGCCTTCCAGGCGCTGCCGATGGTGATCGTGCTGTCGGCGCTGTCGGCCCTGCTGTGGCGCTGGCGTATTCTCGAGGTTCTGGTGCGCGGTTTCGCCTTTGCCTTTCGGCGCCTGCTCAATCTGTCCGGCGCGGCCAGCCTGGGGGCGGCGGCGAATATCTTTCTCGGTATGACGGAAAGCCCGGTTCTGATCCGGCCGCGTCTACCGGAGATGAGCCGGTCGGACCTTTTCCTGATCATGACGGTCGGATTTGCCACCGTCGCCGGTTCGGTGATGGCGCTCTATGTCAGCCAGCTGACCGGCGTGATCGAGAATGCCGCCGGGCATATCTTCACCGCCTCGCTGATCTCGGTGCCTGCCGCTGTTCTGTTATCCCGCCTGATGATGCCGGCCGACCCGGCTGCTGCGGCGCTGGAAGCGGCAGCGGAGAAGGAAAAAATCCCCGCGCCGATCTATAATTCCTCGATGGATGCGCTGACGACCGGCGTCTCCGACGGGATGCGGCTCTATTTCAACATCATCTTCATGCTGCTGGTCTTCACGGCCCTGGTGGCGCTGGCCAATGTCCTGCTCGCCTTATTGCCCGATGTGTATGGCGCGCCGCTCAGTGCCGACCGTATTCTCGGCTGGCTGTTCGCGCCGATCGTCTGGCTCGCCGGCATTCCCTGGGCCGAGGCGACAACGGCGGGCTCGCTGATGGGGCTGAAGACCGCCCTCAACGAGGTCTATGCCTATGATCAATTATCACGGCTGGGCGATGCGCTGAGCCCGCGCTCCAATCTGATCATGACCTATGCGCTGTGTGGTTTCGCCAATTTCGCCAGCGTCGGCATTCTGACCGGCGGCCTGGTCGCGATTGCGCCCTCGCGTCGCGAGGACATTCTCACCTTGGCACCCAAGGCGCTGATCTCCGGCACGCTGGCGACATTGATGACGGGCGCCGCGATTGGCGTCTTCCCGATGAGCCTGTTCGGCGGTTAGTCGACCGGATCAGCCGCCGCGGCGGGGCCAGAGCTTCGAGCTCAGCCATCCGGTGGTGGAATTATCCTTCAGGGCGTCGCGATAGGCGTTTTCCATGAAGGTCTCGAGACCGGCGAGATCGCCGAGCAGGTCGAGCCTTGTCTTCATCGGCAGTTCCGGATCGAGGCGTTTGACGAGGCGCGCCGGATTGCCGGCCATTACCGCATAGGGTTCGACGTCCTTGGTGATGACGGCACGCGCGCCGATCACGGCGTGATCGCCTATTGTCACGCCCTTGCCGATAAAGGCGCCATCGCCGATCCAGACATTCTTGCCCAGCTTGACCGGCTTGAAGGGTGGGGCCGGATCGACGCGATCATAGAGGGAATGCCAGTCGCAATCGGTGATCACTGCTTCGCGGGCGATCAGGCAGGCATCGCCGATCTCGATCGAGCCGGCCGCCAAGAGCCGCGTGCCGCCGGCCATGAAGACACCATCACCTATCGTGATATGCCCCTGATGATCCTGCGGCGACCAGACGGTGAGACGGACCGGATCGGCCGCGCTGGCGATGATGTGCAGCTTCTCGCCCGCGACGATATTCGGGCCGAAGACCTCGACATGCCAGGGCCGGACAATTTTGGGGTCGTTGCCCAGGGCCTCGAAATGGGGTTCGAGAAAATGCTGCGTCCAGGCATTCTCATACTGCTCCCAGAAACGGTGCATCCAGTAGGGGCGGTGATCGCGGCGCATAGCGGCCTCTGGCAATGGCGTGAAAGCTGGAATAGATATCCTCCATGACCGATACAACATCCGACGACCCGATCGAAGCCGTTATCCTGCAATTGGTGAAAGCCGCTCCCGAGGGACGCTCAATCGCCCCGGAGGATGTTGCGCGCGCGGCTGATCCCGATAATTGGCACAAGCGCTTCGGCCATGTGCGCCAGGCCGCCATCCGGCTGATGCAAAAGGGTCAGGTGGCGATCCTGCGCAAGGGCAAACCGGTAACCGATGCCGAGACCTTCAAAGGGGTCTACCGGATTGGCCGCGCCTGATCTCGATCAGCTTCTGGGCGATATCCGGGCCTGCCGGGTTTGCGCGTCCCAGATGCCGCATGAACCACGCCCGATTGTCCAGGCTGCGCCTGGGGCCAGGATTCTCATCATCGGCCAGGCGCCGGGCACGCGTGTGCAGGCTTCGGGGCGGCCGTTTACCGATGCGTCCGGGGATCGCCTGCGTGACTGGATGGGCGTCGATGAGACAGTCTTCTATGACGCGTCCAAAATCGCCATCGCCCCGATGGGTTTTTGCTTTCCCGGGCTCGATGCGGCCGGGTCCGATCTGCCGCCGCGCACGGAATGCGCCCCGCTCTGGCAAGAAAAATTGATCGCTCAACTGGGTGCGGTGAAGCTGACCTTGCTGGTCGGACTGCACGCCCAACGCTTTCATCTCGGTTCGCAAGTGCGAAAAACCATGACCGACACCGTGCGCGAGGCCGAGGCGTTTGGGCCAGATTATCTCCCCTTACCGCACCCCTCATGGCGGAATACTGCCTGGTTGCGCAAAAACCCCTGGTTTGCGGCAAAAATTCTCCCAATGCTGCGCTGCCGCATAAAAGATTTGTTACGATAGCGCCTGATCGCGATGTTTTCTCGCGCTTGTATCTGGCGGTGTGAAAGGGTATTCGAGCGCCGAATTTGGCAGCCATCACGCTGCGCCCATGGAAAAAGGGTCTGCGCCTCATGAGTGTCTACGAGCACCCGTCTTTTGACAATCACGAGAAAGTCCTGTTCGCCAGCGATGAGCAAACGGGACTGAAAGCCATTATCGGCGTTCACTCCACGGCCAGCGGTCCGGCCTGTGGCGGTTGCCGCATGTGGACCTATCCCGGTTCGGCCGAGGCGTTGAATGACGCGCTGCGTCTGTCCCAGGGCATGAGCTACAAGAATATCATGGCCGACCTGCCGATCGGCGGCGGCAAGAGCGTGATCATGAAGCCGGCCGGTGATTTCGACCGTGTGGCATTGTTTGAAGCCTTTGGCCGCGCCGTCGAAAGCCTCAATGGCGCCTATATCAGTGCCGAGGATGTCGGTGTCAGCCCGGCCGACATGATGGCGGTGCGCCGTTTCACCAAGCATGTGGTCGGATTGCCCGAAGGCAAGGACGCGTCCGGTGATCCATCGCCCGTCACGGCTGAAGGCGTGTTCCGTGGCATGAAAGTGTGTATTGAGCGCGGCCTCGGCAAAACCGACCTGTCCGGCATTACCGTCGCGATCCAGGGCGCGGCCGGCCATGTTGGCTCCTATTTGAGCGGGCATCTTGCCCGGGCCGGCGCCAAGCTGATCATCACCGATATCAATGTCGAGGGCCTCGAGCGCCTGAAGGCCGAACATGGTGCGACCATTGTCGGGCTCGACGAAATCTACGACCAGGATGTCGATGTTTTCGCGCCGTGCGCGCTGGGGTCCATCATCAATCCCGACACGATCGGCCGCATCAAGGCAAAGATCATCGCCGGTGCTGCCAATAATCAGCTGGCGACCCGCGATATGGGCGCCGAGATCATGAAGCGCGGCATCATCTACGCGCCCGATTACGTGCTCAATGCCGGCGGCATCATAAATGTGATGGGCGAGATTGCCGGCGATTTTGACCCCGCCTGGGTCCAGGGCAAGCTGGCCGGTCTCGAACAGACGCTTGGCGAGATTCTCGACCAGTCCGACAAGGAAGGGCGTCCGTCCAATGTGATCGCCGACGAGATTGCCCGCCAGCGCATCGAGGAAAAGCGCCTGGCCAAAATCGCCTAAGCTTCAGCCTCCGAAATTCACCGCATATCAGATCGCCCCTGCCGTCAGGCGGGGGCGATTTTGTTTGTCTGGAAGGCGCCGCCGCTAGCCAGCCACGACCCGCACATAAACCGGATCGAGCGTCACACTCACCCGGTCACCTTCGGCAATCGAAGACGGGGAGGGCGTCTGCGCCGTCCAATCACCGGCTTCGCTGGCAAACCGCAGATTCAGGTGCGGGCCGGCGGAGCGGCGGCGGGTAATGGTGAAATCACCCGTTTCGCTGGCGGTCAGGGCGAAGGCGCGCGGCCGGATCAGCACGTTGACGCGCTGGCCGGCGTCAAAGCCGGCCGCATTGACGGCGCCGAACGGTGTCGCGGCCTGGCCGTCGCCGGCGCGCGTCTCGATGATCTCGACATCGCCGAGAAGCTTGGCTGCAGTGGCGCTGACCGGGTTCATCCACACCGCGTCCGGAGCGCCGGTCTGGATAATCCGGCCGTCATCCATCAGCGCCAGCTGGTCGGCCACGGCCATCGCTTCTTCGGCGTCATGCGTGACGATCAGGGCTGTGGTGCGGGCGGCCCGCAATGTGTCGACTGTGCGTTCGCGCAGCTCGCCGCGCAATCGTCGGTCAAGGCCGGAGAAGGGCTCGTCCAGCAGCACGACGCCGGGCTGCGGCGCCAGGGCCCGGGCGAGCGCGACTCGCTGCTGTTCCCCGCCTGAGAGCTCATGTGGATAGGCTTTGGCGCGCTGGCCCAGCTCGGCGGCCTCCAGCTGCGCCAGTGCGCGCGCCTGTTTGTCCGGACCGGTCAGGCCAAAGGCGACATTGGCCAGCGCGGTCATGTGCGGAAACAGGGCGTAATCCTGGAACACCATGCCGACCCGGCGCGCTTCCGGCGGCAAATGAGAGTTGGCGTCATTCCAGATCGTGTCGCCGAAGCGGATCGAGCCGGCTTCCAGGCGCTCCAGCCCGGCAATGGCGCGCAGCAGGGTTGATTTACCGCTGCCGGAGGGGCCGAGCAGAGCGGTGATGCGGCCGGCATGCAGGTCGAGATCGGCACCCGCAAGGGCGGCGTGGTCGGCGCGGTAGCGGCGCTCCGCGCCGCGAATGCTCAACACTGTATGCAGATCCGCCATGCGGGCTCCCCAGGAGGCGTTCTACCGATCCTGCCTGGATAGGTAGCGGGCGACAAAGATCATGGGAAGCAGGGCGACCAGCGGAATCAGGAGCGAGGGCAGCGCGGCCTTGCCCAGGCGTTCATCGGCGGCGAAATTATGCGCGATGATGGCCAGCGTGTCGTAGTTGAACGGTCGCAGGATCATCGTTGCCGGCAATTCCTTGAGCACTTCGACGAAAACCAGCAACCCGGCCGAGGTGACCCCGGCGGCGATCAACGGCCAGTGGATTTGCCAGACGCGGCGGCGCCGTGTCGCGCCCAGCGTGCGGGCGGCGCCGTCGAGTGACGGGGTGACGCGCGCCAGCGCGGTTTCCGACGGGCTGATTGCGGCGGCGGCAAAGCGTGACAGATAGGCAAAGACCAGCGCGGCGCCGGTGCCGGTGAGCAGGATCGGGAAGACCTCGCCGGTGATGGCGCGCCAGGCCGGGTCGATCAGAGCCTGGATGCCGGATAGCAGGGCGATCACGCCGACCGCGGCGACGGCACCGGGCACGGCATAGCCCAGACCGGCCGCGCGGGCCGCCAGGGTCGCGATTGCCGTGCGGCTGCGCAGGGCGTAGGCGGTTCCCAGTCCCAGCGTCGCCGCGATCAGGGCGGTGATTCCGGCCAGGGTCAGGCTGTGCAGGCTGGCGGCGGCGAGGCCATTGGCGGTCTCGGTGCGCAGCGCCAGCCAGGCCAGCCGCCCGAGCGGGATGATCATGCCGAGCAGGAGCGGCAGCAGGCAGGCTGCGAGTGCGGCCAGCCCGGTCGCTCCGTTGAGGTTGAGCCGCGCGGCCGGCTTGTGGCGGCCGGCGGCATTGACGTTGCGGGCGCGGCTGCGCTGGGCGCGCTCCAGCCCGAAGACGAGGATGGCCACCAGCACCAGCACCAGCGACAGACGGGCAGCGTCGACCAGCGAGCCGGCGCCGCTCCAGGCGCGGATCAAGCCGATCGACAGGGTCGGAGCACCCAAATGGGCCACGGTGCCGTAATCAGCCAGACTCTCCATCACCACCAGCGCCAGGCCGGCGGCGATGGCGGGGCGCGCCATCGGTAGGGAGGTGCGCCAGAATGCGCTGACCGGGCCGGCACCGAGCGTGCGCGCGGCATTGCTCGCATCGGCCGATTGGCCGGCGAAGGCATTGCGTGCCAGCAAGTAGACATAGGGGTAGAGGACGAAGGCGAACATCAACCCCGCGCCCCAGCTGCCGCGTATCGTCGGAAACAGCCCACCGGTCATCGCCTGCAATGGTCCGCCGGCATGGCTGAGGTCGAGCCAGGCATAGGCCGCGACATAGGCGGGAACCGCCAGCGGCAGGATCAGGACCCAGCCCAGCGTGCGGCGGCCGAAGAATTCGGTCCGTGCCATCAGCCAGCCCAGCGAGGTCCCGATCAGTCCGGCACCGCCGGCCGCGATGACGGCGACGACAGCGGAGGTCGCGAGATAGGTCGTCAGGCGCGTGCCGGCGAGGTGGCGCAGATAATCGCCGGTTTCGCCGGTCAGCGCGATCCAGGCGACGGCCAGGACCGGCGCCGCACACAGGCCGGCCGCCAGCACGGCCAGCAGGAGCGTGCGGCCCGGCAGCCAGTCATGGGACCGGATCGAGCCGGCGGCAGCCCGCATGACTATTGCCAGCCAACCCGATCGAATATCCGCTGGGCGGTGGCATTGTGATCACCCAGTTCGGAGACATTGCGGTCGTCCTCGACGAAGGGAAGCATCGCCGCCAGCGTTGGATTGTCCCAGTTGGCATCGACGTTGACCGGGATCTCATTGGACATTTCGGCGAACATGCGCTGGGCGTCATCGCTGAAGAAGAATTCGATCAGGGCCCGTGCCTCGTCCGGATGCGGCGCATTCACCGCGATGCCGGCGCCGGAGACATTGATATGGGTTCCCGAAGTCTGTTGGTTGGGAAAGAGCAAGCTCACCGCCGCCGCATCGGCCTGGCGCTCCGGATCGTCGGAATTGGCCAGCAGGGCATAATAGTAGTGATTGACCACAGCCAAATCACAAACCCCGGCCGCAATTCCCTGGATCTGGGTAGTGTCGCCGCCCTGGGGTGGGCGGGCCATGTTGTCGACTATGCCTTGGGCCCAGGCCTCAGCTGCCGCTTCGCCGGAACGCGCTATGATCGAGGCGAGCAGGGACTGGTTATAGGCATTGCCGCTTTCACGCACGCAGACGCGGCCCCGCCAGCGCGGGTCGGCGAGGTCTTCATAAGTCTCGATTTCGCCGGGCTGAACGCGGGTGCTGGAGTAGGCGATGACACGGGCGCGCTTGGCCATGGAGACCCAATAGCCCTGTGGATCGATCAGATTGGCTGGCACTGTGGCGGTGAGCGCGCTGAAGTCGCTCGGCGCAAACAGGCCGGCTTGCTCGGCCCGATGCAGGCGGGCAGCGTCGACGGTGATGATGACATCGGCCGGGCTGCGCTCGCCATCGGCGCGCACGCGTTCAATAAGCTGGTCGCCGCCAGCGGCAATCAGATTGACGGCGATGCCACTCTGTTCGGTGAACGCCGCAAAGATCGCGTCGTCGCTGGCGTAGTGCCGGGCGCTGTAGACATTGACGACACGGGCGCTGTCGGCGGCATCCGTCGCGGGTTGCGTGCAGGCCGCAAGCGTCAGGCTGGCGGCAAGGACGAGAAGTTTCATGGCTTTCATGGCGCACTCGATTTGTTTGATAAGCCCTATTCCTCCCACTTATGAGAACGCTTCGCAAGTGGTGCTGACATAGGTAAGGATCGCTATCGCGCCGCAGCGGCGATTGAGTGGCGGATTCCGCAATAGAATCGGTGTGCCAACGGCGACCGAATCACGTGTTTCGAACTGGGTGGAGGTTGGAAATGGTGGGCGATACTGGGATTGAACCAGTGACCCCCTCGGTGTGAACGAGGTGCTCTCCCGCTGAGCTAATCGCCCGGTATCCCGGAAAGCGCTCGTATAAGCACGCGCTTACGGGCGGTCAACTCTGCGTGCATGCCGGTCTGCACTTGCTCCGCGAGCGGGGTGCGACAACTTGACACATCAGTTTTGCCTCGTCAGGCAAGCGTCATCCCTATATCAGCCCTCCCGAACCGGAAGCGCATCCAGCGCATCGGTGACTATTATCATCAGATTGGACGCAATTCCCGGCCGAGGGAAGCTTCGGTCGTATTGGAGGTATTGTTCATGAATAACGATCTGTGCACGCCGGAAGGCGCGCGCCGTCTTAAAGCGCGTATTGAAGCTTACTGGGCCGAGCGCGGCTATGACGTGAATGTCGATCTTGTCGAAGCTGGCTTCATGCCGGCCATGCGTTCTGCCCGCACGGATGTGCGGTCGAACCTGGTCAATGGCATGCCAACCCGGCCTGCCAACGATGTCGGCCGCGAGCGTCGCTCCGCCTGATCAGATTTACGCTCGCCAGATTTCGGCGAGCGCCCCCGGGATATCACTAAAATCATGCAGCAACCGGTCGGCTCCCAAGGAGCCGGCCGGTGCTTCGCTATAGCCATAGCTCAACACAATGCTCGGCACTCCCGCGGCTTGTGCTGCGCCGACATCCGGCGCGCTGTCGCCGACCATCGCGGCGCGTGAATAACCCGATCCGAGCGCGGTATGGACATGGTCGGCGGCGGGCTTTTTCGCCGTGGTGCGGTCCGGCCCGATGATGCGGGCAAAATAATCGGTCAGCCTGAATTCGCCAATCAACAAATCCGACAGGACTGACGGCTTGTTGGTGCACACTGACAGCGTCGCCCCGGCGCGCTGCAGTCGCGCCAGTGTCGCTTCCACATGTGGGAAAATCCGGCTGTGGGCGGCGATTTCGGTCTGATAGATTTCAATGAAGCGCGCCACCAGCGCGGCCGTGCGGGCCGGCTCGAGCAGGCGGCCCTGGCTGGCGTAGGCGCGTTCAATCAAGGCCTGGGACCCGCGCCCGACCATCGCCCGCACCGCGAGCACCGGAACCGGTGCCAATCCGTCGGGCAAAATGGTGGCATTGAGCGCGCGCACCAGATCGGGCGCCGTGTCGATCAGCGTGCCGTCGAGATCGAAGGCGATCGAGGCTTGGCCGAACAGGTCAGGGTCGAGAAGATCGGACATGTGATTTTGCTCTTTGAGGCTGGCGATTGCGACGCTGTATGGTTACGCGCTATCGCACGATAGGCTATAGCGCCCTGACACATGTCCAACACGCCTTCGGTCCGAGAGGATAGCCCCATGTCACGATCCCGCGCTGCAGTCATTCTGGCTGCCGGACAAGGTACGCGCATGAAATCCAAGACGGTCAAGGTGCTGCATGGCGTTGGCGGGCGGCCGATGCTCGACTGGGCGATTGATCTGGCGGTGCGCAGCGATGCCGGGCAGATGGTGACGGTCTATGGCGCCCATTCGCCGGCGGTGCGAGACGCTGCGGTGGCGCTGGGCTCGGCCACCGCACTGCAGGATCCGCCGCTCGGGACCGGGCATGCCGTGCTCGCCGCCCGCGAGGCACTTGCAGACTTCAAGGGCGATGCGATTGTCCTCTATGCCGATACGCCGCTGATCAAGCCGGAGACGGTGGCGCGCGTCTTTGCAGCGCTGGAGGGCGGCGCCGCGGTGGCGGTGCTCGGATTCGAACCAGCCGAGCCGGCTGCCTATGGCCGCCTCGTGCTCGATGATGAGGGTCATCTCGACCGCATCGTCGAATACAAGGATGCCTCGGAAGACGAGCGGGCGATCGGCCTGGTCAATTCCGGCGTATTGGCGGCCGATGCCTCCCTATTGTTCGACCTGCTTGGCGAAGTCGGCAATGAGAATGCCAATGGCGAGTATTATCTCACCGATGTTATCGGGCTGGCCCGGTCACGCGGCCTGAAGGCGGTTGTGGTGCGGGCAGGGGCTGATGAAGTGCTCGGGGTCAATTCGCGTATCGATTTGGCCGAGGCCGAGGCCTCGCTACAGACCCGGATGCGCCGCGACGCAATGAATGCCGGTGTCACCCTGGTGGCCCCGGAAACCGTGTTCTTTTCATGGGATACCCGGATCGCCCGCGATGTGATCATCGAACCGAACGTCGTATTCGGCCCGGGCGTGACGATCGCTGAGGATGCTGTGATCCATGCCTTCTCGCATCTCGAAGGCGCGACGATCGGCGCGGGGGCACATATCGGCCCCTATGCGCGCCTGCGGCCCGGTTCCGAAATTGGCGTGAAGGCCAAGGTCGGAAATTTCGTCGAGATCAAAAAGTCGCAGCTGGGAGAGGGTGCGAAAGTCAATCACCTCTCCTATGTAGGAGATGCCAGTGTCGGTGCCGGTGCCAATGTCGGTGCCGGGACGATTACCTGCAATTATGACGGCTTCGGCAAACACCGCACGGTGATCGGCGAGGGGGCTTTTATTGGCTCCAATACCAGCCTGGTGGCCCCGGTGACGGTCGGTGCTGGCGCGATGACCGGATCGGGCGGTGTGATCACCGAAGACGTCCCCGATGACGCGCTGGCCCTGGCCCGGGCAGAGCAGACGAACAAGGATGGCTGGGCGGCCCGTTTCCGCCGCGCCAAATCGACCCGCAAAGCCAAGAGGGACACGGCTTCATGAGTGTTGCAGACCGCCTGAAGGACAAGACGCTTTACCGGACCGCCTCCTTTATCGGCGGAGCATGGGTCCAGGGTGAGGGTGCCAAGCGTATCCTCAATCCGGCCAATAATGAGATGATCGCCGAGATTGGCGATGTCGGTGCCGATGGCGCCCGCGCAGCGATCTCGGCCGCGGCTAGCGCGTTTGAAACCTGGAAGCGCACATCGCCCTTCGAGCGCAGCAAGCTCTTGATGCGCTGGCACCAGCTGATCCTCGAAAATGCCGCCGATTTGGCCGTCCTGATCACACTTGAAATGGGCAAGACCCAACGCGAAGCGATGGGCGAAGTGATCTATGGCGCCTCCTTCATCGAATGGTCGGCCGAAGAGGCCAAGCGCATCCATGGCGAGACCATGCAGCCGCCATTCCCAAATTCGCGCGGCTGGACCGTGCATCAGCCGGTTGGCGTCGTCGCCTGCATCACGCCGTGGAATTTCCCCAATGCGATGATCACGCGCAAATGCGCCCCGGCTCTGGCGGCCGGTTGCACCATGGTGATCAAGCCGGCACCGGAGACGCCGCTCTCGGCTCTGGCCTTGGCCGAACTGGCCCAGCGCGCGGGCATTCCCGATGGCGTGTTCAACGTGGTTTGCGGGGATGCTCAGGTTCTGGGTCCGGTCATGACCAGTGCTCCGGACGTCAAGATGATCGGCTTCACCGGCTCGACAGCTGTGGGAAAATTGCTGATGCGCCAGGCGGCCGATGGTGTGAAGCGCGTCGCGCTCGAGCTCGGCGGCAATGCCCCCTTCATCGTCATGGACGATGCCGATATCGAAGCCGCAGCGGATGGCGTCATCGCCTCGAAATTCCGCGTCTCCGGTCAGACCTGCGTCTCGGCCAACCGGATCATCGTCCAGAGCGGTATCGCGGATAAATTCGTCGCCGCCCTGGAAGCGCGCGTTTCCAGGCTCAAGGCCGGCGATGGCTTTGATGCCGGCTCCGATCTCGGGCCCTTGATCCACCACGAAGCCGTTGAACGTGTCGATGCCCTGGTGCGCAATGCCCGCGACAACGGCGCGCGGATCATCACTGGCGGCAAACCCTTGGTCGCCGAGCTGGGTGGCGCCTTTTACGCCCCGACCCTGATCGAGGGCGGCAATCCGACGATGGATTTGGCCTGTTTCGAGATCTTCGGACCGGTCGCCTCCATCTACCGCGTCGACAGCGAGGCGGAGATATTGCGCCTGGCCAATGACACGCCCTACGGCCTCGCCGCCTATCTCTATACCCGCGATGTCAATCGGGTTTACCGCATCACCGAGGGGCTGGATTACGGCATGATTGGCGTCAATGCGCCGATGGTCGGTTCGGCTTCGACGCCCTTTGGCGGCATGAAGGAATCGGGCATTGGCCGCGAGGGCGGCAAATGGGGCGTCGAGGAATTCTCGGAGTTGAAATACGTACTGCTCGGGGGCGTCGAGGCATGAGCGCCAATCGCCAGAAGACTTTCGCGGCTGCCGCAGCCCTCGCCTATGTCGAGGATGGCATGACGCTGGGGCTCGGCTCCGGTTCGACGGCGGAGATCTTCGTTCGCCTGCTCGGCGAGCGCATCAAGGACGGGCTGCGCATCCAGGCGGTGGCGACATCAAACCAAACCGCAGCCCTGGCGCTCGAAGTCGGCGTGCCCCTGATCGATGTCGACCATGTCAATCATATCTCGGTGGCGGTCGATGGCGCCGATGAGGTCGACGGCCATTTCCAACTCGTGAAGGGCGGCGGCGGCTGCCTGTTGCGTGAGAAGATCATCGCCCACGCCTCTGATCTGATGATCGTGGTGATTGATGAGAGCAAGCTGGTCTCGAAGCTGGGGCGTTTCCCGCTTCCGGTTGAGGTTGACCGCTTCGGCTTCTCGATCACGGCCAAGCAGATTTATGACGTGCTGCGCGCCTGCGGCATTGCCAAGCCCGATGTCCAGCTGCGCCGCAAGGGTGACGGGCTCGACCCGTTTGTCACCGATGGCGGCCATTACATTCTCGATTGTGCCTGCGGCGCCATCCCCGATGCGGCGATGGTCGATTATCGCCTGAAGGCACTGCCGGGCGTGGTCGAGCACGGCCTGTTCATCGGTCTGGCCCGCGTTGTCATCGTCGGCGAGGATACCGAAGCGCGCGTGCTGGAATTATAGCCATCGCATTGCCCCCGACTGCAAACTGGATAGCGACATGACCCAATATGACTACGATCTCTTTGTCATCGGTGCTGGCTCTGGCGGTGTGCGGGCCGCACGCATGGCGCGCGAATATGGCGCCGGCAGGGTGGCGATCGCCGAGGAATACCGGGTCGGCGGCACCTGCGTTATCCGCGGCTGTGTGCCGAAGAAATTTCTCGTCTATGCCAGCGAGTTCGCCAAAACCTTCAAACTGGCGGAGAGCTATGGCTGGTCGGTTGGCAAGCCAAGCTTTGATTGGGAAAAACTGATCGAAGCCAAGGATGTCGAAATCGACCGGCTATCGGGGATTTACTGGCGCAATCTGTCCAATTCCGGCGTCGAGATCATCGAGGATCGTGCCGTATTCGAGGACGCGCATACGCTGCGCCTGGTCAAATCCGGCAAGACCGTCACAGCCGACAAGATACTGGTCGCCACCGGGGGCACACCCTTCGCGCCGACCGATATCGAAGGTCATGAGATGGGAATTTCTTCCAATGAGGCCTTTCATCTCGAAGCCCTGCCCGGGAATATTGTCATCGCCGGCGGCGGCTATATCGCCTGTGAGTTCGCGCAAATCTTTGCTGGCATGGGCTCGAAAGTCTGTCAGGTCTATCGCGGCGATACCGTATTGCGCGGCTTTGACGATGATATCCGCAGCCATGTCCATGCGGAGCTGGCACACTCGGGCGTTCGCGTCATTACCCATGCCGTGTTTGAAAAAATCACCGATCTCGGCGACGGCCGCAAACGGGTGCAGCTGTCCAATGGCAGCCATGTCGATGCCGATGTGGTGATGTATGCGATCGGGCGCGATCCGCATGTGGTCGGGCTGGGGCTGGAAAAGGCCGGCGTCGAGCTCGACGATCGGGGCGCGATCAAGGTTGATGCCTGGTCACAGACCAGCGCGGCGCATATTTACGCGGTCGGCGATGTCACCAACCGGGTCAATCTGACCCCGGTGGCGATCCGTGAGGGTTCCGCCTTTGCGGCGACCGTGTTTGGTGGTCAGCCGACGGCTTATGATCACAATGACATCGCCTCTGCGGTATTCACCCAGCCGCCGGTTGGTTCGGTCGGCCTGTCAGAGGCCGATGCGCGCAAAAGCTTTGCGCAGGTCGACATTTACAAGACCAGTTTCCGGCCCATGAAAATTTCGCTGACCAATGATGCGAGCCGGATGTTGATGAAGCTTGTCGTCGACGGGGAGACAGACCGGGTGCTTGGCGTGCATATTGTCGGGCCGGATGCGCCGGAAATGATCCAGATGGTGGGGATTGCCGTCAAGGCGGGCCTGACCAAGGCACAGTTCGACATGACCTGTGCCGTGCATCCGACGAGTGCAGAAGAATTGGTGACCATGAAGCAAAAATGGTCGCCGCCCGATTTGAAAGCTGCTGAGTGATATGACCTGGTCTCCGAATTCATGGCGTTCCAAACGCGTCGAACAAATGCCCAATTATGCCGATCCGGCGGCGCTCGACCGCGCCATTGCCGAACTGGCAAACCGGCCGGCTCTTGTGTTTGCCGGCGAAGCGCGCCGCCTGCGCCGGCAATTGGCCGATGTCTCTGCGGGCAATGCCTTCCTCCTGCAGGGCGGCGATTGTGCCGAGAGCTTCAAGGAGTTTTCCACCGAAGGCGTGCGCGATACGTTCCGCGTTCTGCTGCAGATGGCCGTCGTGTTGACCTTTGCCGCCTCGAAGCCGGTGGTGAAGCTGGGCCGGATTGCCGGCCAGTTTGCCAAACCGCGCTCAGCTGATCTTGAGACGATCGACGGGGTCTCCCTGCCGAGCTATCGCGGCGACAGCGTCAATGACATGGCCTTCACGCCCCAGGGACGACAGCCCGATCCGCAGCGTCTGATCCGGGCCTATGACCAGTCGGCCTCGACGATGAACTTGCTGCGGGCCTTTGCCTCGGGCGGCTATGCCGATCTGAACAATGTGCACCAGTGGACGCTCGACTATGTCAAGGACAGCCCCGCGACCGAACGCTATGAGGAGACCGCCAACCGGATTTCCGAAGCGCTGGCCTTCATGAAGGCTTGCGGTGTCGGCCGCGATAGCGCCCCTTCGCTGGAAACTGTGGACTTCTTCACCAGCCATGAAGCGCTGCATCTGCCCTATGAGGAAGCGCTGACCCGGCGCGACCCCAATTCCGGGCAATGGTATGCGACCTCGGCGCATATGGTGTGGATCGGCGAGCGGACGCGTCAGCTCGATGGCGCGCATGTCGAATACGCCCGCGGCATCTCCAATCCGATTGGTGTCAAATGCGGCCCGACCATGAAGCCCGATGACTTGCTCGCTCTGATCGATGCGCTCAACCCGACCAATGAGGCAGGACGTCTCGTCCTGATCACTCGCATGGGTGCCAATAATGTGCGCGAGAAACTACCGGCCCTGGCCCGCGCCGTGACCCGCGCCGGGCGCAAGGTCGTCTGGTCAAGCGATCCGATGCACGGCAATACCATGAAGACGGCCAGCGGCTACAAGACGCGCGATTTCGAACGCGTCCTCGACGAGCTCGAAGGCTTCATGGATGTGCTCTATGCCGAAGGCGCCTATCCGGGCGGGGTCCATATCGAGATGACGGGCAGCAATGTCACCGAATGCGTCGGTGGTGCCAATGCGGTCACCGAGGCTGATCTGGCATCGCGCTACCATACCCATTGCGATCCGCGGCTGAATGCCGAACAGGCGCTTGAAATGGCGTTTCGCATTTCGGAATCGCTCAAGCGGGTGCGGGTCAATCGGAGCACCGACGCTGCCTGATTTCAGACCCTTCTCCGGCAAGCATCACCACGCCAAACGAAAAACGCCGCCCGAATTGCTTCGGGCGGCGTTTCATCAGTGCTGATAAGCGCTGATTAGATATCTTTGAGGGCAGCAGCCGGACGGAATGCCGCCTGGGTGCGAGCCTTCGACATCATCTTCTCGCCGGTACGCGGATTGCGCACTTCACGAGCTTCACGATGTTTGGCGTGGAACGTGCCGAAACCGGCAAGCTGGACGCTGTCATTGCCTTTGACCGAGCCAATGATGGCATCGATCGCAGCGTCGACGGCGTCGCCCGCTTGTGTGCGGGACAGGCCGGTCTTTTCGCTGACGGCTTTGGCGAGGTCTGACTTGTTCATAGGGTTCCCCCCAGTTTGTCGCGTTCCGGCCGACACGGTCATCGCATCTAGCCGGTTTTTCGCGTGTTCGTTGACCCGCCAACAAGGCCAATAACCGAGGGTGATTGCAAGCCGTTACAGGTGAATCGGGCCGGAATCGCTGCATTTTTATACATAAAAGCCCGAAAAAGTGCCTCCGGCCCCGTAATTGCGTACCCTGACAGGCATGTTTCAAGGTGAACCAGACCCTAATACGCCCGCAGCGATTCGGGCGATTCGCGTGCTGCCCTTCGCTTTGGCCGCCGCCGCGGGGGCATATTTCCTGCTCGATCGACTCGGATTGGGCGCCGATTGGGCCGCCGTGCTGGGGGCAATCGCCGGCGGCTGGACGCTCGGCCGGCTTATGCGGCGCTGATCGCGACGGCCTGCTCGCGTAAAATTTCCGCTCTGTTAGCATTGAGGCTATAATTTCCCGGACAATTGGAACGGGGCGAGGCGTGCGAAGAATTCTCATCATTGATGACGACCCGGTGAATCGGGAGATCTTTCGCTGGGCGCTGAGCGCCGAGTTCGAGATCCATGAAATGAAAAGCGGAATCGGCGCCGCGGACCGAATTTCCGGTGGCGACTATGATCTTGTCTTGCTCGATTTGATGATGCCCATCGTCGACGGCGCCGAAGTCGTCAGGGATCTCGCTGACATCAATCTGGGTGCGCTGGCGCGGGTACTGGTCGTCACTGCGGCCCTCAACACCAACGTGACCGAAGAGCTCAACGGTTTTCCGCTCGCCGGGATCGAGGCACGTCCCTACGACCCTGACGAGATAAAAATCCTTGTCGGACGTTTTTTGCAATAAGCCGGAATTCGAGGAGCGGGCGGGTGGTTACTGGCGATATGGATGGCGGCTCGGAGATACCCGACAGCGATATGTTGCGCTTCAATGCTGAGCTCGACCGTCTCATGCAGGCCCGCCGGGACCATGCCCTTTCGCTCGCCGACTTCCTCGAGACCCTAACTCGATCGATCACCCGCATGATTGGGGTCAGCAGAGCCAGCGTGTGGTGGCTCGAGGGCCAAGGGCAGACATTGCGTTGCGCCTGTCTTTTCGAGAGCGAGCGTGACAGGTTTTCATCGGACAGCGAGTTGAAAGCCAGCGACTATCCGCATTATTTCGAGGCGTTCGGCAGTGCTCGCGTGATCGCTGCTCATGATGCGCCCACGGATTCCGGAACGCGTGAATTTGCCCATGGCTATCTCGATACGCTTGGCATCACCTCAATGCTCGACGCGCAAATCAGCAATAGTGATGGTTTGCGCGGTGTGGTGTGCTGCGAACATACCGGCGCGCCGCGACGCTGGACCGCCGAAGAAATGGCGTTTGTTGGCTCGGTGGCCGATTATACCGGCCTCGCGCTGGAGCTCAAGGAACGCGGCGAGATGGCTGATGCGCTGGGTCAGGCGAATGCCGGGCTCCGCACGGCGATTGAGGCGGCGGAAGCTGCGCAGGCGGAGGCCGAACGTGCCAACCGTCTGCAAACCCAGTTTCTCGCCAACACCTCTCACGAATTGCGGACGCCGCTGCACGGGGTGCTGGGCGGATTGGCGATCCTGCGAGCCGAAACCCGGCCGGATGTGCGCGAGCACTGGTTTGGAATAATTGAGCGGTCTGGCCGTTGGCTCTTGGGATCGGTCAATTCGGTCCTCGATATGGCAGCCATTGAAGACGGAGTATTGGTCTTGAACGCATCGCGCTTCGAGCTGGCCGATGCCTTGACCGAAGCGACCGCGGCGTTGAGGCCGGGAGAAGAGACTGGCCGGATAGAGTTGCAGGTCGAGCCGGCTGCCCGGGATGTCGGACCGCTGTTTACAGACCGGAGCCGGTTGGAACGCGTTGTTGGCAATCTGCTCGACAATGCCATCAAGTTCGCGCCCAACTCGCCCATCATTTTGCGCGCTTCGGCGGCTCTCGTCATTGCGGATGGCGTGCGGGTCTCTGTTGAGGACGAGGGGCCTGGCGTCGCCGAGCACTTGCAGGAGGCGATCTTTGACCGCTTCCTGCAAGGCGACGGCTCAGCGCACAGGCAGCATGGCGGCTCGGGACTGGGTCTCGCGATCTCGCGTGAATACATTACGCGGATGGGCGGGCAGCTAGCCTATGCGCCGCGGGAAGGTGGCGGCTCGATCTTCTGGTTTGAAGTACCGCTGGAGCTGCCTGAAGAGGCGCAGTGTCGCCGAGGTCGGGCCTCGTCAGGGGTCCCCGCAAGGTCCTGAGGCTTCGATAGTTGAAGCTCAGGACCTCGTCGAGAATGTCTTCTAGGACGCGGTGTTCGAATTCCTGGTCTAGCTTCAAATCTTGACCAGCATCTTGCCCTTGTTGAGACCGGCGAACAGGCCGGCAAAGGCTTCCGGCGCCTTCTCGATGCCGTCCAGAATCGTCTCGGCCGGCGTGATCTTGCCCGCCATCATCCAGGTACTCAGATCCTTGATGAATTCGGGCTGGATATCGAGATGGTTGGAAACGATGAAGCCCTGGATCTTGAGCGATTTGCCGACGATGAAGGTCAGATTGTCGGTGATGCTGGCCGGCTCGGCGTCATTGTATCGCTGGATCATGCCGCAGGCTGCCATGCGCCCGAACTGCTTGAGCGTATTGAGAGCGGCGGTGAAGTGCGTGCCGCCGACATTCTCGAAATAGCCGTCAATGCCTGCGGGTACGGCGGCCCGGATGGCCGCGCTGAGGTCGTCAGTCGCCTTGTAATCAATGGCGTGATCGGCACCGATTGTTTTGAGATAGTCGCATTTCTCCTGGCCGCCGGCGGTGGCGACGACATTGGCGCCCATCGCCTTGGCGAACTGAATACCGGCCGAACCGACAGCGCCGGCACCGGCCGACATCCACATCGTCTCGCCAGCCTGCAGGTCGATAATGCGGCGAATGCCGACATAGGCGGTCAGGCCGGTCAGCCCGGCAATACCGAGAAAGGCCTGCGGCGGCAGCAGGCTGGTATCGATCTTCTGAACCGCCTTGCCTGACGCCGTATAGGCTTCACGCCAGCCCAGCATCGACATCACATGGTCGCCGGGCTTCAGTCCTTCGAACCGGCTCTCGACGACTTCGCCGACGGCGCCGCCCTCCATCACCGCACCGAGTTTGAACGGGTCGATATAGGTTTTGATGCCGCTCATCCGGCCGCGCATATAGGGGTCAACCGAGATATAAAGATTGCGCACCGTGACCTGGCCCTCGGCCGGGGCCGGCAGATCGTTTTCGACGACCGAGTAGTTTTCGGTCTTCGGGGCGCCCTTGAGGTAGGCATTGAGGTGGATTTCACGAGACTTCATGACGTCTCTCCTTGCAATGGGTTGGGGAGGAAACCGTTCCGGTTGGTCCGGAATCTCTGATTTCGCAGGATATCGCCGGCGGCATGCGCCCGCGACCGGAAAGTCGGTGGAGTGGAATCTTCGGGCGCGAGGCCATCAGCCTTGAAATTTGTGTCACCGGCCATCCCCTCCAATCTCGCTTCATGGTAGAGCGCGGACGCCGGACCGCAAGTAGGGGAGGCTGAAGCCAATGCAAACGACCTCAAATCACCCCGCCGGGATTGTTCTGCGCCGCGGTGAGCGTAGCGATATCGCGGCCATGACCCGTGTCTTCTACCGCGCTGTACGCGAGGGGGCCGGGCCGGAATACTCAACCGAACAACGTGCAGCCTGGGCACCGGCGCCGCCGGAGGTCGAGGCCTGGGACAAGCGCCTGACGCCGCAGACAGTGTTTGTCGCCGAGCTCGACGGCGCGGTGATCGGCTTCATGAGCGTCAAGCCTGATGGTTATATCGATCTGGCCTTTGTCGATCCGAAGCATATTGGCCATGGCGTGGCACAACTCCTGTATGACCAGCTGGAAGCTCACGCCCGCAAAACCGGCATGCAGCGTCTCTACAGCGATGCCAGCGCTCGCGCCCGCATTCTGTTCGAGCGCCAGGGCTGGACGGTCGAGGCGGCGCAGAAGCCGATGATTCGCGGCGTTGAATTGCATAATTACCGCATGAGCAAATCGCTCACGGGCGCGGACTGAGATTGACCGGCGGCGAGGATGTGCCGTCGGTGTTGATGTGACTGTGACTTGATTGCCCGGCCTGCGCTTGTATGGAGCCGGTATTCGATGGGGCCGGGAGTGGCCAGGGCCGGTATCCGGCAGGGAACGTAGAGAAGATGTCTGATTCCATGATTGTCCGCGCTGGAGTTGTCGGCGCCGGAGTATTCGGCGGATTTCATGCCGCCAAATATGCCGCCGACGACCGCGCCGTGCTCGTCGGGATCTATGACCCGAATCTCGAACGCGCCCGGGAGCTGGCCGCCAGGCATGGCGCCCGGAGCTTCGACACGCTCGCTGGCCTGATCTCCGCCTGTGATGCTCTCACGGTCGCCAGCCCTGCCGTGCACCATTTCGAGGCCGCGGCCGCGAGCCTGGCTTCGGGCCGGCATGTAATGGTGGAAAAACCGATCGCCTCCTCGGTCGAGGAAGCGCGCGAACTGATCGGCCTCGCCGCCGCGCATGGCTGCGTGCTGCAGGTCGGGCACCAGGAACGCTTCGTCTTCAATGCGATGGGCCTGTTTCAGGTGCCCGTGGCACCGAAGCGGATTATCGCGCGCCGCATGGGTCCGGCGTCGGATCGCAATCTCGACGTCTCGGTGACCCTCGATCTGATGATCCATGATCTCGATCTGGCAATTGCCCTGGCCGGTGCTGCGGTGACCAAGGTTGAGGGCAAGGTCGACAAGGGCCGGTTTGGCCATCCCGACATCGCCAGCGCCGTGTTGACCTTCGAGAATGGCTGCATCGCCGAACTGAGCTCGAGCCGGGTGCATCATGAGCGCGATCGCAAGATGCGGGTCGAATATGCCGAGGGCGTGGTCGACGTCGATTTCATCGCCAAGACGTTTGAGAACACGACCCCGTTCAAACTCAATCCCGGCTTTGCCGACACCGACATGGCGCGCGATTCGCTGGGTGCCAATGTGAAGGCTTTCATTGCTGCCGTGCTTGATGGCGCACCGGTCGCTGTGCCCGGCATTGCCGGCCTGCGGGCGCTTGATGCGGCACGCGCCGTCGACGGGGCCCGGGTCTACGGATCCTGACGACGCTTGCCCGACGCGGCGCGGCGGGATAGATCGCGGGCCATGACCCAGACAGTGAAGATACTCTCCGCTCAGCTCAACCCGGTCGTCGGCGATGTCGCCGGCAATCTGGCACGGGCCCGCGCCGCTCACGCCGATGCCCGCACACGCGGCGCGGATCTGATTGTCTTCCCCGAACTTTTCCTGCTCGGCTATCCGCCCGAGGATCTGGTACTCAAACCAGCGGCCGTCGAGGCTTGCCAGCGCGCCCTCGACACGCTGGCGCTTGAAACCCGGTCCGGCCCGGCCATTCTGATCGGCCTGCCCTGGCGCCAGGGTGATCTGTTGCACAATGCCGTTGCCCTGCTCGATGAGGGCCGGCTGTTCGCTCTGCGCTTCAAGCAAGATTTGCCGAATTACTCCGTGTTCGATGAAAAGCGCGTCTTCGCGCCCGGACCGATGCCGGACATCGTCAAATGGCGCGGCATCAGGCTCGGCCTGCCGGTATGCGAGGATATCTGGCGCGACGCTGTGCCCGACGCCCTGATCGCCCAGGGCTGCGAGATGATGATATCGATCAATGGCTCCCCCTGGCGCCGGACAATCGAGCTGGAACGACAGGCGGCCTTTGAGCGCTGGTATCAGCGCTGGGCCGGGCCGAAAGCGCTGATCTTCGTCAACCAGATTGGCGGTCAGGACGAGCTCGTCTTCGACGGCGCCAGCTTCTCTCGCGACAGCGATGGCATCGAATGCCAGCGCCTGCCGACCTTTGAGGAGTCGATGGACCTCGTCACGTGGACCCGGACCGGGACCGGCTGGCACAGCGAAGGCGCGCAATCGGCGAAATCTGTCATCGGGCTGGAAGCCGACTGGCTGGCGATGTGTCGCGGCCTGGGCGATTACGTCACCAAGAACGGCTTTCCCGGCGTCGTGCTCGGCATGTCCGGCGGGATCGACAGCGCGATCAGCGCTGCCATTGCCGTCGACGCGCTGGGGCCGGACAAGGTCTGGGCGGTGATGATGCCATCGAAATATACCAGCGAAGACAGCCTGGAAGACGCGAAGGATTGCGCCCGACGCCTCGGCATTCGCTATGACATTATCGATGTCGAACCGGCGATTGCCAGTTTTGGCAAAGTGTTGGCACCGGCCTTTCGCGGCACCGAGCCCGACGCCTCCGAGGAAAATATCCAGTCGCGGGCTCGCGGTGTCGTGCTGATGGCCCTGTCCAACAAGTTTGGCTCGATGGTGCTGTCGACCGGCAATAAGTCGGAAATGGCGGTCGGCTATGCCACCCTCTATGGCGATATGAATGGCGGCTTCAACGCCCTCAAGGATATCTACAAGACCGAAGTTTATGAGTTGGCACGCTGGCGCAATCAGGCCCGCGCCGCGATCGGATCCGGTCCGGCCGGCGAGGTCATCACGCCGCGCATCATCACCAAGGCACCCAGTGCCGAGCTGCGCCCCGACCAGACCGACCAGGACAGCCTGCCCCCCTATGAAATTCTCGACGCCATTCTCTTCGGCCTGATCGAGGACGAGAAAGCCCCGCGCGATCTCGTCGCCGAGGGCTATGATGCGCCAACCGTCCGCCGGGTCGAAAACCTGCTCTACCGCGCCGAATACAAGCGCCGCCAGGCCCCACCCGGCGTCAAGATCGGCCCGAAGAATTTCGGCCGTGACCGCCGTTATCCGATGACCAATCGCTTCCGCGCGGACTGACGACGCACCGAAATCTCCACGCCGGGTTCCGGCTGGAGGGATGAGTGGTTCCTCCCGTATCAGGAGGTGTGCGGGACGCCGGCGAATGCCGGAGTTGAGGTAGATGAGTGGGGTGACATTCGTGACGTCCCACACGTGGAGTTTTACCCAGACCCCTTGCGGGCCCTGCCTCGAAATGACCGGGGATGCACGGTCAAGCCCTAGTGCCGCTCTTCCCCGATCATGGCCTCACCAGAACTTGGGCTGTCAAACCCTTGTGCGGATGAGCTCCACGCTCCCGATCGCCGCCAGTGACTGAGCTCACGCCTCCCGTGCGACCGGAACGAGGTGATTATGCGCCAGGGTTGAATGGGTGGGGATAGACTCCACCATTTTTCGTCATCCCGACGAAAGTCGGGACCTCGATATCGCGGGCTCCGCACTTGTCACGTCGAGGTCCTGACTTGCGTCAGGATGGCGTGGGCGAATTTGCGAAGGGCGGGGATAAGCCGTCATGCCGGCGACCGTTGCGCCCGTCATCCTCACCAGCTCCGACCGCTTCGCGGCCACCTCTTCCATCAAGGAAGAGGTGGGCATTTGATCTGACCCGCTTCGATTGTCTCCCCTCCTCTTCCTTGATGGAAGAGGTGCGCCGGACGCAGTCCGGGGCGGAGCTGGTGACGGCCTCGCAATTTCGTTTACGGGAGCCGGGTCGAACGGGTGGGGGCAATTCCCCCAGCTTTCGTCTTGGGTGAATAAGCATGCCTCCGGCCCACACCTCGACTCGCCGTCTTGAAGTGTCGCCTCGGCAGTGGGTGGCGTGGAAGGGCGGGGCGGTGGCGCAGTGGGCACGCTGAGGACTCGCGGATGGCAAGCATCCCGTGAATTTTTTTTGTGGACGGTCTGGGCGGGCGCGTCATGATTGGCTGGTATACGGGGGGCGGCGAGATGACTATCAGCTTTGAGAAGGGGCGACGGGCGCGAGCGGTGCTTGCATGGTTCCTGGCCTGTCTCGTCGGTGGTCTGCCGTTCAGCGCGCCCTTTGCGGTACCGATAATGATCAGTGAGGCAACGGTGTACGGGACCGGCCATATAGCTGCGGGCTCTGTTTTGGCGCTCGCGGTGGTCATCTACACGCTACTTCTTACAGCCATCCCTGCAGTCGTGCTGGTGCATCTCGTGCGACTGTTCGGCTGGCGCCGCGGGGTTGCCGATGCAGCAGTGCCGGCAGGCATTTCGTTCGCGCTCACTACCTTGCTGGTCGCCGGAAATGGCCATCAGCCGGTCGGCTGGCTTCCATTCTTGATGGCGCCTGTCGCAGGCATTTCCGGCCTCACCTACTGGCACTTCGCCGGTCGTCCCCGCCCGCCATATTGACACCCCCGCTTGCCCGCAGCCCGTGACAGCGCTAAGCCACCGCCTCAACTTCAGGCAGGCTTCATCCCATGACCAAAGTCCGTTTTGCTCCGAGCCCGACCGGCAAGCTTCATGTCGGCAATGTTCGCACCGCGATCTTCAATTATCTGTTCGCCAAAAAGGCAGGCGGGACGTTTGTGTTGCGGATCGATGATACCGATACCGAGCGCTCGACGGCGGCCTATGAGGACGGGATCCGGGCGGACCTGACCTGGCTGGGGATTGGCTGGGACGAGACGTTCAAACAATCCGAGCGGTTTGATCTTTATGAGGCCGCCGCCGCCAAGCTGCGCGCCGACGGACTGCTTTATCCCTGCTATGAGACCGGCGATGAGCTCGACCGTAAACGCAAGCTGCAGATGAAGAATGGCCGTCCGCCGGTTTATGACCGCGCGGCGCTGGATCTCACCGATGCACAGAAGGCCGCTCTTGAGGCAGAAGGTCGTCAGCCGCATTGGCGCTTCAAACTGTCGGGCAATCCGGTGGTGTGGGAGGATCTGGTGCGCGGGGATGTCTCGATCGAGACGACCTCCTTGTCCGACCCGATCCTGATCCGCGAGGATGGCAGCTATCTCTACACCCTGCCGAGTGTCGTCGACGATATCGACGCCAGGATAACCCACATCATTCGCGGCGAGGATCACACCACCAATTCCGGCGCCCAGATCGAGATTTTCGAGGCACTTGGCAGCGCCGCGCCGATTTTCGGCCACCAGGCTTTGCTGGTCGGGGCTGATGGCGGCAAGCTGTCGAAACGGATCGGCTCGCTCGGCATCAGCGATATCCGCGATGTCGAGGGCTATGAGCCGATGGCGGTGATCTCGCTTCTGGCCAAGCTGGGCACCTCCGATCCGGTCGATGCCTTCGAGACGGTTGAGGGCCTGCTGGACGGCTTTGATCTTGGCAAGTTGTCGCGTTCGCCGGCCCGGTTTGATCCGGAAGACCTCAAGCGTATCAATGCCAAATTGCTGCACGCGAAACCCTATAGCGAGGTGAAAGATCGTCTCGCCGCAATGGGCGCCGATGGCGGCGAAGCTTTCTGGGATGGCGTTCGCTCCAATCTGGAACGCCTGTCGGATGCCAAGGCTCTGGCGGCTCTGGTCTCCGGGCCGGTGACGCCCGTCATCGCGGCCGAGGACGCCGAATTCGCTGCATCCGCTGCGGATATGCTGCCAGCCGGTGAGCTTGACGGGAATAGCTGGGCCGCCTGGACCACGGCGCTGAAAGAGGCGACCGGCCGCAAGGGCAAGGGCCTGTTCATGCCGCTGCGCCAGGCACTGACCGGCGAAGCCCACGGGCCGGAGATGGCGGTCATGCTGCCTTTGATCGGGCGCCAGCGGGCTGCGGCGCGCCTGAGCGGCGAAACCGCCTGAACCTCGGATTTAACGCAATTTATTGCAAAACCCCGCACCCAGATGCGGGGTTTTTCTTGGCAGGTATGCGTAGCTTTATGTCAGGCTAACTTGACATTGCGAATTGATATGTCAGGTTAACATTACATAATGTCGCATTTACCTGATGGAGAATCCCATGCGAATTCAATTCTGCCAGCCCTGGACGCCGACGCGTTGGCTGCTGAGCGCGATCGCGCTGATCGCCTGTATTGCCGCCAATTCCGACGCGCAAACCCGCTTTGAGGTCGAGCGCTCGGGCGTGGCAGGCGCGCCCGCCCTGATGTTGATCCCCGGCCTGGCGACGCCCGGTGAGGTCTGGGATGACACGATTTCCGAATTGGGCCGTGCGGCTGACATCTACACCATCACCGCGGCCGGCTTCGGCGATGTGCCGGCGGTCGGCGAGGGGGTTTTCCTCGAACCGCTGATCGCGGAATTGGCCGCTTATCTCGATGCTGGCGATCTCGATGCCTTGACCATTGTCGGCCACTCCATGGGCGGGCAAATCGCGCTGCAGCTTGCCGCATTGCGACCGGACCGCGTCGCACAGGTCATTGTCGTTGACAGCGCCCCCTTCTTCGCGCGCCTGTTCAACCCGGCTGTGACGGCTGAGCAGGCGGCGCAATACGGGCAGATGATGGCGGCGCAGATGGCCGGCATGCCGCGCGAGTCCTATCTCGCCATGAGCCGGCAAGGCCTGGCGATTCAGTCGATCTCGCCCGCGGGCCAGGCCCGGGTGATGGGCTGGATGGAGCGCGCCGATCAGGGCGCAGTCGCGCGGGCAATGGGTGAGGTCGCCGGCGGTGATTTCAGCCCGGTCCTGCCGGGTGTGCTCGCCGAGGTGACGGTGCTCGTCGCCTGGGCCGAAGGATCGCCGCTGACGGCCGACCAGTTGCTGGCGGTCTATCAAGCGCAATATGCCAGCGTGCCGGACGCGCAGGTGCACATCATTGCCGACTCGCGGCATTTCATCATGCTGGACCAGCCCGCGGCCTTTCTTGATGCCGTGCGCGCTGTCCTGCCGAACGTGAATTAGGAGGCGATCATGAATTTCAATTCACGGACTTCCCGCAAAGCCGGCGCCTTGCTGCTGGTTCTCGCGGGCGCCCTGATCGCCATCTTTGCCGCCAGTACTGCGGCGCTGGACCGGGACGCGGTGCCGGGCGTCCAGGCCGCCGCCCTGTCAAGCGAATCGGAGACTTAGGATGGAACCGGATGTTCGCCGCTATCTCTTCCATTTCGGGGGTGCGATGTTGGGCTATACCGCCTTGCTGTTCGCCTCCGTCCATGTGCTCAATACCTATGAACTCGCGCCGGTCTGGCGTGGTGTGCTGGCCTTGCTGCCGGTATTGCCGGGGCTCTATGGCCTGCACGCCGTGATGGTCTTCTACCACTCGCGCGATGAGTTCAAACGCCGCATCATCTCGGAATCCATGCTCGTCTCGGCCTTGCTGACCGGCTTCGCCTGTTTTGCCTATGGCTTCATTGAGGGCGCGGTGGATCTGCCGCAAATCTCCCTGATCTGGGTCCTGCCGGTGATGATCGGGCTGTCCGGTCTGGTCGCCTGTGTCCTGCGCTGGCACTACCGATGAAGAATCGTCTTCGAGTCCTGCGCGCCGAGCGTCGCTGGAGCCAGGCCGAACTGGCCGAGCGGGTCGGTGTGTCGCGTCAGGCGATCAATGCGGTCGAAACCGGCAAGCATGATCCCTCGCTCACCCTGGCCTTCGCCCTGGCGGGTGCGTTCGAGATGCGGATCGAGGCGGTGTTCGATCCGCATGGAGAAGCGGACTAGGCTTTCGCGGCGTCGAGCGTGGTCAGGATATGGGCCACGGCTCGCGCCGCATTGTCGTCCAGCCGGATATGGTCGGCCAGGTCTGGCGGCGTGAAGCCTTGATCGATGGTGTGACGGATCAGCGCAACGAAGGGGTCCCAGAAGCCATCGACATTGAGGAAGACGACCGGCTTGTCGTGCAGATCGAGCTGCTGGCGCGAGACGACGTCGAACACTTCCTCCAGCGTGCCCGTACCGCCGGGCAGGATGATGAAGGCGTCGGACTCGTCGATCAGCTGCACCTTGCGTTCGGACATCGTCTCGACGATCCGCATTTCAACGCCTTCCAGCTGACCTTCACGGGCAATCAGGAAGCCGGGAATGATGCCCAGCACCTGGCCATGCTCGGCCGCAGCGGTCGAGGCAGCCACGCCCATCAACCCGACATCACCGCCGCCATAGACCAGGCGCGCACCGGCGCGGGCGATGGCACAGCCAACCGCTTCGGCGGCATCCTGATAGCTTTCGCGCTCACCAAGACGTGAACCGCAAAAGACACCAATCGACCTTAGTTTCGCCATCGAAGCATCGCCCTTGTTTGATTTGCTTATTGGTGATGGTATTCGCCTTGGCGCGGCGGCGCGAGGTTTGCATCAGGAGTTTTCATGATCGAATGCAGTGTCGCCCCGGACCAGTTTGAAACAGGAGAGCGGACATGACCGCCACGCGGTCGTTTATCATTGCTGCGGCACTGGCTGCGCTGGCGATTGCCGCCGCGCTGGCCTTCATCCTGTACAGGCCTGCCCTGAGCGGCCCTGCACCATCGCCAACCCCGACTGACAGTGCCGTGACGGCCGGAGCCAACCCGGTTTCCGGTGCGGAGACCGCGAGCCTGCTGGCCGCGCCCGTGTTTGACATTGTGCGCGTGGCACCGGTCGGTACGGCGGTTATCGCCGGCCGCGGTGAGCCCGGCGCGGCGATTATCGTGCTCGCCAATGGCGAAGAGATTGCCCGTGAAACGGTCAATGATCGCGGAGAATGGGTGATTATCCTCAATGAACCGCTGCCGTCCGGAGCGATCGAGCTCGGCCTGGTGATGCGGGCGAGTGACGGTCGTGAATTGCGGTCCGAACAAGTCGTCCTCGTCTCGATCCCCGAATCGCGTGGCGCCACGCCGCTGGTCGTCGTCGGACGTCCCGGCGAGGCGAGCCGCGTCTGGCAATGCCCGTCCTGTTCCGATAGCGAAATGGGCAGCCTGGTACTGGAAACCGTCGATTATGACGAGACCGGCGCCGTGATCTTTGCCGGCCGCGCCGAAGCGGGTTCGACCGTCCGGATCTTTGCCAATGGCGCCCTGGTTGGATCGGTCACGGCCGGTCCCGATGGCCGCTGGACCCTGCAGGCCGGTGCCTTGCTGGCCCCGGGCCGCTATGATCTCCAGGTCGACCAGCTGGATGCCGACGGCAATGTCACCGCCGTGATCGCCCTGCCATTTGAACGCGTCGCCGCCGAAGACCTCAATCTCGGTCCGGATTCTGTGATCGTGCAGCCGGGTAATTCGCTGTGGCGGCTGGCGCGCCAGCTTTATGGCCGCGGCGTGCAATACACGGTGATCTACGAAGCCAATCGCAGCCAGATCCGCGATCCCGATCTGATCTATCCTGGCCAGGTGCTGACGGCGCCGGGCGATGCCGGGGCCGATGAGGGCGGGCCCGACCGGGGCTGAGCTTCGCCGGATCCGCTGTGTTGATGTCCGGGGTATCGCGTGAGGCACTGGCGCTCGGGCGCAGCGCGCCCTATCTGTGGGAGCGATGAGACCCTCAAGCCCCGATCCCCACGACGATTCCATAAAAACCACCGATGGCGGGCTTGGCCCGGCGATGGCGCGGCTGTTCGGCCTGCTCGCCTCACCGGAGATGGCGCGCTGGCGCGTGCGGATGGTGGTGGCGCTGGCCCTGACGGTGGTCGCCAAATTATTCGCCGTTTATGCCCCGGTTTTCTTCGGCGATGCGATCAATGCCATTGCGGCGCATGAGCCGGCAGCGGCCGGGGCTGGCGCCTCGATCAGCTGGCTGGGCGGCGGTGCCGCGGCTGGCTTTGCCTTTGCCTTTATCGCCTATGCCGCCGCCCGTTTTCTCTCGGTCGGGGCACCGCAAATGCGCGACGCGATGTTTGCGCCGGTCAGCCAGGACGCCCAGCGCCTGACCTCGGTGCGGGCCTTCGGCCATGTCCAGGGCCTGTCGATCGGCTTTCACCAGATGAAGCGCACCGGCGCGCTCAACCGGATCATTGATCGCGGTGCCCGCGCCGTCGATTTTCTGATGCGCTTTTTGATCTTCAACATCGCGCCGACCCTGCTCGAACTGGTGCTTGCGGCCGGCGTGCTGAGCCTCAGATATGGCTGGGAGTTTGCCGTCATCGCGCTGACCACGGTCGGCGTCTACATGGCGATGACCTGGTCGGTGACCGATTGGCGGGTCAAGATCCGCCGCGACATGAACAATGCCGACAATGAAGCCAATGCCCGCGCCGTCGACAGCCTGATCAATTTCGAGACCGTCAAGGCCTTCGCCGCCGAACGCCGCGAAACCGACGCCTATGACAGTGTGATGCAGCGCTATGCGCACGCGGCGGCCAAATCACAATCCTCGCTCGCCGTGCTCAATGCCGGCCAGGCCTTTGTCATGAATGCCGGCCTGCTGGCGATGGCATTGGTGGCGGGCTGGAAAGCCTGGAACGGGCAATTGCAGCCCGGCGATGTTGCCGCCGTGACCCTCATGCTGATGAGTATTTATCAGCCGCTCAATATCCTGGGTTGGGCCTATCGCGAGATCAAGCAGAGCGCCGTCGACATGGAGCGTCTGTTCGACACGCTGGCGCTGAAACCCGATGTCGCCGATGCCGTCGATGCCAAACCCCTCGTGCTCAAGGGCGGCGCTGTGCGCTTTGACAAGGTCAGCTTCGCCCATGACGGCCGTGCACGCTCGATCGACAGTGTCAGCCTCGATGTGGCGGCGGGCAGTTTCGTCGGCCTGTGCGGGCCCTCTGGTGCCGGAAAATCGACGATTTTGCGGCTATTGTTCCGCTTCTATGACCCCGAGGCGGGCCGTGTGCTGATTGACGGCCAGGATTTGACGCATGTCAGCCAGGAGAGCTTGCGCGATGCGCTCGGCCTGGTGCCGCAGGATGTGGTCTTGTTCAATGATACGCTGCGCGCCAACGTCATCTATGGCCGCCCCGATGCCAGCGAAGCGGATATTCTCGACGCGCTGGAGCGGGCGCAGCTGGGCGAGTTCGTGCGGGCTCTGCCTGAAGGCCTGGCGACCCGGGTCGGCGAGCGCGGGCTCAAACTCTCCGGCGGCGAGAAACAGCGCGTCGGTGTCGCGCGTGCGATATTGAAGAATCCGGCCGTGCTGGTGCTCGACGAAGCCACGTCGGCGCTTGATAGCGAGACGGAAAACGAAGTCCAGGAGGCGCTGGCCGAAGCGGCCCGCGGGCGCACTACCATCGCCGTCGCCCACCGTCTGTCCACGATTGCCAATGCCGACCGCATCTATGTGATGGATGCCGGTATCATCGCCGAGGCTGGCACCCACACTGAATTGCTCGAGCGCGACGGGCTGTATGCGCGGATGTGGAAGCGTCAGAGCGAAGCGGGCGATTCCGCGATGGCGACCGACGCCCTCTGATTCTTTTAACGAACCGTGTCTCGGTTGCACTTTTACACACGTTAGGGCTGTGCCAAGCTTTGCCCTCGTTCCATGGGAGTGGTGTTGTGCGTGTTGGTGAGTTCCTGGCCAGCTATCCGGGTGATAGCGGCCGTGTGTTTGAGTGGATCGAGCTTCGCCGTCAGGGCGATGTGTGGATGGGGCAGGTGACGGGGCTGGGCGCGGGTGGTGGCTTGACCCATTTGCGCAGCCGCAGTGGCAATGAAGACGGTTTTATCGCCGAGCTGGGTGCTGTCGGTGCAGCGACCGCGGTCCTTGACCTCAGGGTCATCGAGCGCAGCGAGGGCGAGCTGGTCCTGTCCGGCCGCCGTGTCGAACTGGGCGGTGCAGGCGAGGCTGCAGCGGCCTTCATGGCTGAATATGATGCCCGCGTCGCAATTCAGCCCAGTGCGATTCATGGCCATGGCGTGTTTGCGCAGCGCGACCTGGCCGCCGGCGATGTGATCACCGTCATTCGCGGCGAGATGACGAAAGTCCAGACGCCGCATTCCGCGCGCATTACCGATGATGTCCACTGTGAACCGACCGGCTATCTGCGCTATATCAATCATTGCTGTCAGGCCAATAGCGTCATTGACGCCGCCGACCCGGCCCGCCCGCTCTTGCGCGCCAGTCGCGGCATCCGCCCCGGTGAGGAAATCAATTTCGATTATATCGAGAATGAGGGCGAGATTGTTGGCGGGTTCGCCTGCAATTGCGGCGCGGCGACGCATCATATTTGAGACGGCCCGCAAAGCCGCTGGCAGCAACGCCGAAAATCTCGTTCAATCGCGTCGGCGGATGAGGGGAGTTCGGATTTGGCTGATGATCGCAAACAAATCGGCTTGATCGGGCTGGGAGCGTTTGGCCGCTTCGCCGCGGGACATCTGGCGCCGCATTTCGAGATTCTCGGCCATGATCCGCAGGCCTTGCCGGTCGAGGGCATCAGCCATGTATCCCTGCGCGAGGCGGCGTCCTGCCCCGTCATCGTGCTGGCGGTGCCGGTACAGGCACTGGCACAGACCTGCCGCGATATCGCGTCTCGCCTGCCCGAGGGGGCGCTGGTGCTTGATGTCGCCTCGGTCAAGGTGGAGCCGATGCGGGCCATGCGCGAGGCTCTGCCGGCGCATGTGCGCATTATCGGCACCCATCCATTGTTCGGACCGCAGAGCGCCGCGACAGGGCTGGCCGGGCAGTCGATCGTGCTGTGTCCCGATGCCGGTGTTGATGCCGCTCCTGTGGCGGCGCTGTGCGAGCGATTGGGGCTGGATGTACACCTGTCCGACCCGGACACCCATGACCGCGCCATGGCCAATGTGCAGGCCTTGACGCATCTGGTCTCGCGCGTGATTGCCGAGCTCGATATTTCGCCGCCGCCCTATACGACAAAAAGCTATGACCTGCTGCGCCAGGCGACCGATCTGGTGCGCAATGACAGCGATGAACTATTCCAGGCGATCGAGCAGCTCAACCCCTATGCCGCATCATTGCGCAAGCGTTTCTTCGAGGCGGCGCGTGCGTTTGACGGGCGGCTCGATGCGGGCTCTGGGGCGGGTTCGGGGGAGTGAGGGAATATAGTCGCTTGCGAGAGTGGCTCCCCGGGCCGGACTCGAACCAGCGACAAAGCGGTTAACAGCCGCTTGCTCTACCAACTGAGCTACCGGGGAACATCTCTCTCGCAAGCGAGACGGCGCGTATATCAGAGCTATTGCGGCGGTGGCAAGCGCGTTGCTGCCAGAGTTCTGCAATTGCTCTGCTATTCGCGGGCAAAAAAAATCGGGAGCCGTCTGGGCTCCCGAAAAGGCATTGGGTGGATGGTGGGGTGTCTTCACGGGAAGACAGGAGCAAATTCGCCCAAAACCCCTTAAGGACCGGTTAATTCCGTCGACAGAACTTCGCAATTGGTTCAGTGTGATTGCTGAAACCCTAATCGATACATGGAAATATGGGCTATCGCGTTATGTGCAAATTATCCATGACGCGCGCGGTTTTCAGGCCCGGAAATAGCTGTGCTAAGGGTCTGTCATGGCAAGTGCGCGGAGAATCGCATGCGTGAACATCAGAATTTCGAATCATTCTGGCCCTATTATCTGCGCGAGCACGCCAAACCGGCGACGCGACACTGGCATTATGTCGGTTCGACCCTGGCCGTACTGGTATTGCTCGGCGCCGTACTGACCCAGAACTGGTGGGCCTTGCTGGCCGTGCCTCTGGCGGGATACTTCTTCGCCTGGGTCAGCCACGCCTTTGTCGAGCGCAACACGCCGGCGACCTTCACCTATCCGCTATGGTCATTGATCGGGGATTTCCGGATGTATGTCCTCTTCCTCACCGGCCGGCTGGATGTCGAGCTTGAAAAAGCCGGTGTCGGCCCGGTATCTGCGGACGCCTGACGCCAACAGAAAGCCCTCAGGAATCCTCACGCGCAGTCCGACCTGATCCCGTGCCGGATGCCGAACGTAGTGCTTTACGTCAACCGGCTGGTGGCGTGGGGGTGCGGGCATGGGCCATCAGGGATTGTCAGTGGTTATCGGTGCCCGTGGCGGCATAGGCGCGGCCCTGCTTGAACGCCTGCGCGCCGCATCTGCGCCTGGCAGGGTGATAGGCCTGTCGCGGTCCTCGCTGCCAGCCCTGGATCTGCTGGACGAGGATAGCATCGCCGCCTCGGCCCGCGAGATCGAGGCGATCACCAGAACGCAGGGGCTCGAGCTGATCCGGGTCATTGATGCGACGGGGGTGCTCCATGACGGGCGCTTGCAGCCGGAGCGCGGTCTGAAAGAGCTGGATGGCGATCACCTGGCGCGGGTCTTCGCCATCAATGCGATCGGGCCGGCGCTGGTGATGAAGCATTTTCTGCCACTCCTGCCTCGGCGTGGTCGATCGGTCTTCGCAACCCTGTCCGCGCGCGTCGGTTCGATCTCGGACAACAGGCTGGGCGGCTGGTACGGATATCGGGCCTCGAAGGCGGCGCTGAATCAGCTGGTGCGGACGGCGGCAATCGAACTGGCGCGCCGCAAACCCGATGCGATCTGTGTCGCCCTGCACCCCGGAACGGTCGCGACGCCGCTGTCGGCCCCCTTCGTCAAATCAGGTCTTGAGCTGCGCTCGCCGCAAAGGGCGGCCGAGGAGCTGATGGCCGTGATCGACGGGCTGGGCGTATCGGATTCGGGTGGTTTTCTGGACCATCACGGAATCCGAATCCCGTACTGACAGGGCCATTCGGGACCGTGAGTCCGGGGCATGGAAAGCTTGGAGGCACCGCCCGGAATCGAACCGGGGTGGACGGATTTGCAATCCGCTGCGTAACCACTCCGCCACGGTGCCAGCTTTATTTGCGAGCTATAAACGTGCCGCGGGCCGGGGGCAATCGGCGAGGGCATGGTTGGGTGAAACTTGTTGGCGCGGCTACCAAATGACGCGCACGCAGCACAGTGCTTGCCCGCCTCGCCCGCGGCGGGATATATCAGCGGCAGCACCGGTGCGCCGCCGGACCCAGGCAGGGAGAAAGCCGTGAACGAACATGATCAGGCCCGCAAACAAATGGTGGATTGCCAGATTCGTCCGGCTGACGTCACCGACCGCCGCCTGATTGCGGCTTTCATGGCGGTGCCGCGGCACTTGTTTACGCCGCGCGCACGCCTTGCGCTGGCCTATGCCGATGCGGAAGTCGCCACGGGCGATAACCGTACGATGATGCGGCCTCGCGACCTGGCAAAACTGATTCATGCAGCCGCCATCGAGCCCGATGAGCTCGTACTCGATATTGCCTGCGGGCGCGGCTATTCCACCGCGATCCTGTCGCACATGGCTGAAACCGTTGTCGGAGTTGATGATGATGAAGACGGGTTGGCCCGGGCCAGCGACCTTCTCTCCAAGGTTGATGCCGACAATGCCGTCATGATTGCCGGTGATCCCAAGCTTGGTGTGCCGAAGCAGGGTCCGTTCGACGTGATTTTCGTCAATGGCTCGATCAGCGAAGTGCCGGCGGCCTGGTTCGATCAACTTGCGCCCGAAGGCCGTTTGGTGGCGATCATTCGCAACGGGCCGGTCGGCAAGGCTACGGTCTTCACGCGCTCGGCGGCGGGCATTGGCGAGCGCGTTGTTTTCGACGCTACGGCCAAGCTTTTGCCGGGCTTTACGCTGGAAGCCGGTTTCGCCTTTTAATCGGGTGCGCGCGGTTGGGCGTTCGGGCGACGGATTTTCGCGCCCGCGCCGTTAAATGCTGCAACAGGTCGATATTACGGAAGTATCACGGTGAACACTGTTCAATTGTAATGTGGCCATGCCTATATGGTTGCGACAAGAGTGGTGCTGGCCTCTCGCGCCCGAGGCGTTATGATGGCAGTGCTGGCGTTATGATGGCAGTGCTGGCGTTATATTGGCTTGCTGCCGGTAGAGGGATTTGCAGATGACGCGTTTGAAATTGTGGGCAATGGCCGCGACGGGGTGTGTATCGCTGCTGGCGATGGGCGCTTCGGCGCAGGCGCAGAGCCTCGAGGAGAGCCTGGCGCTGGCCTATAACTCCAACCCGACCTTGCAGGCCGAGCGGGCGCGGCTGCGCGCCACCGATGAGGGCCGCATCCAGGCGCGGGCCGGATATTTGCCGCAAGTCTCGGCCTCCGCTTCGGTGAGTTCACAGCACAGCGAATCGCAAAGCACGTTTTTCATCGGCGGCGTTCCGGTCGCATCCGGTAGCGTTTCCGATTCGACCCCGAAGAATTATTCCCTGACCGCCAGCCAGTCGATTTACCGCGGCGGTTATAATGGCGGCGCGGTCGATCAGGCGACGGCATTGATCTATGCCGGGCGCGAAGCGCTGCGTTCGGTGGAACAGACCGTACTGGTCGATGCGATAACCGCCTTCATGGATGTGCGGCGCGATGCCGAAGTGGTGAGTATTCGCCGCAGCAATGCGGATGTGCTGGGCCAGCACCTCCAGGCCGCGCGGGACCGGTTTGAAGTTGGCGAAATTACCCGCACCGATGTCGCCCAGGCCGAGGCGCGCCTGTCCGGCGCCCAGGCCGCGCTGTCGGCAGCGCAGGCGCAGCTGGCCGTCAGCCGCGCTGCCTATGAGCGCATGACCGGTCAACCGCCTGCGACATTGCTGGATCCCCCGGCCTTGCCGGAATTGCCCGACGCGCTCGCCGATGCCGCCGAAACTGCCTACCGCTTCAGCCCGCAATTGGCAGCCGCCCAGTATGGCGAAGATGCGGCCAGCCATTCGATTCGGATGGCGCGCAGTTCGCTGCGGCCGCAAGTCACGCTCTCGGCCTCGGCTTCGGGCTCGCGTGATGCCTCCTTTGCCGGCGACGAGCGTGATTCGACCTCGATTGTCGGTCAGGTTTCCGTGCCGCTTTTCACCGGTGGGTTGAATCGTTCACGCGTCCGCGCTGCGATTGCCCAGGAAGAACAGGCGCGTCAGCAGGTGCTGCTCGCGCGTCGCCAGGTCACCGAAGGTGTCACCAATACGTGGAGTGCCTACAACACCTCGCTGGCTGTGATCGAGTCGAGCCGCCAAGCGGTTCGGGCCAATCAGATTGCCCTAGATGGTGTTGAGCAGGAAGCCTATGTCGGCTTGCGAACTACCCTCAATGTCCTTGATGCAGAACAGGAATTGCTGGCCTCGCGGTTGCTTTTGGTGACGGCGGAACGTGATTCCTATGTCGCAGGATATCGCCTGCTCCAGGCGATGGGACTGCTGTCCGCTGACCGCATGGGTCTGAACGTTGAAATCTATGATGTGGCAGGCCAGGCCGACGGTTCAGCTTTCCCTAACTTTGATTTAACACCCTGGAATTAACCTGATTAGAGATTCTTGGGCTGGACAGGCAGGGCTGCGCCCGGTTTATTCGCCTGATACGAGAAACGACCGGTTAGGGACGTGCGCGATCATGGCAGAGCAAGCCACAGACAACGAACCATCCATGGAGGAGATCCTCTCCTCCATCAGACGGATCATCAATGAAGACGACGCCCCGGCTGAAGCCGAGGCCGAGCCGGTCGCTGCGACCCCGGAGCCCGAGGCCGAGGTCGAGGACAATGATCAGGGTGCGATCGATGACATCTTCGGCGATGCCGGTGATGATGATGCCGGCGATGTGCTCGAGCTGACCGACCGGATCGACGAGCCCGAAGGCGGCACGGATCCGATCGTTGGCGATGATGATTTGATGATTCTCGATCGTGATGATGATTTTGAAGTCGTCGTCGATCACGTCGAGCCGGAGCCTGAACCCGAGCCGGAACCGGTGGTGGATTTCGATTCGGTCGAGACCGAGATTGAAGATGCTCTTATGAGCGAGCCTGCCGCATCCGCTGCGATGGGTTCATTCCATTCGCTCGCCGATTCGATCCGCATTTCCGACGAGGAAGGCCGCACGCTGGAAGGCGTGGTCCGCGCCCTGCTGCGCCCGATGCTGAAGGAATGGCTCGATACCAATTTGCCGGCGATCGTCGATGAAAAGGTCCAGGCCGAGATCGATCGGGTCGCGCGCCGCCGCCGCTAACTGCAGCAGGCAGCACTGAATTCATTAAAGGGCATCGACGTCACCGTCGGTGCCCTTTATTCATGCGCCCATCATGATGGAAAAAACATTCGACCCCCGCGAAGCCGAAACCCGCCTGTATCAGAGCTGGGAATCATCCGGTGCCTTCAAGCCGAAGCAGGATCTCGATGCGGATCCCTTCTGCATTGTCATCCCGCCACCCAATGTGACGGGCCGTCTGCATATCGGCCACGCGCTCAATAATACGCTGCAGGACGTGCTGATCCGCTATAAGCGCATGCTTGGCGACAGCGTGCTCTGGCAGCCGGGCACCGACCATGCCGGCATCGCCACCCAGATGGTGGTCGAGCGCCAGCTCGCCGCCGAAGGCAATATCTCACGCCGCGATATGGGCCGCGACGCCTTCATTGAACGCGTCTGGGCCTGGAAAGAGGAGAGCGGCGGCGAGATCATGGGGCAATTGCGCCGTCTCGGCGCGTCGTGTGACTGGAGCCGTGAACGCTTCACCCTCGATGACGGCCTCTCGGCTGCGGTGCAGAAAGTCTTCATCGAGCTGCATGAGCAGGGCCTGATCTATCGCGACAAGCGCCTGGTGAATTGGGATCCGCATTTCCAGACCGCGATCTCCGATCTCGAAGTCGAGAATCGCGAAGTCCAGGGCCATTTCTGGCATTTCGCCTATCCGCTGGCCGATGGCTCCGGCGAGCTGGTGGTCGCGACGACGCGCCCGGAAACCGTGCTTGGTGATAGCGCCGTCGCCGTGCATCCCGATGATGAGCGCTACAGCCATCTGATCGGCAAGATGATCCGCCTGCCGATCACCAATGTCGAAATTCCGATTGTTGCTGACGAACATGCCGATCCCGAACAGGGCACGGGCTGCGTCAAGATCACGCCGGCCCACGACTTCAACGATTTCGAAGTCGGCAAACGCCATGACCTGCCCAAGGTCAATCTGCTCGACCGCGAAGCGCGCTTTCTGACCGAGGATGACGGCACCGGTGGGCTGGATCGCATTCCCGCCGAATGGCGCGGCCTTGACCGTTTCGAAGTGCGCAAGCTCCTGGTCGCCCGCATGGACGAACTCGGCCTGCTGCGCGAGGTCGAGGACAAGCTGGTGATGCAGCCCTTCGGCGATCGCTCCAATGTGGTGATCGAGCCCTGGCTGACTGACCAATGGTATGTCGACGCCGCCACGCTCGCCAAGGATGCCATCACCGCCGTCGAGGACGGGCGCACCACTTTCCATCCCAAGAATTGGGAAAAGACCTATTTCGAATGGATGCGCAATATCCAGCCCTGGTGCGTCTCGCGCCAGCTCTGGTGGGGGCATCGCATTCCGGCCTGGTATGATGAAGACGGCGCAGTCTATGTCGCCGAGGACGAAGCCACCGCCCTGGCGCAGGCCAGGGCCAAGCATGGCCGCGATGTCGTTCTGACCCAGGACGAAGACGTGCTCGACACCTGGTTCTCTTCCGCCCTGTGGCCGTTCTCGACCCTGGGCTGGCCGGAGAAGACCGCTGAAGTGGCGCGTTTCTACCCGACCGCGGTTTTGATCACCGCTTTCGACATCATCTTCTTCTGGGTTGCCCGCATGATGATGCAGGGTCTGCATTTCATGGGCGAGGTGCCATTCAAGGACATCTATATCCATGCCCTGGTGCGCGATGAGCACGGCCAGAAAATGTCGAAATCCAAGGGCAATGTGATCGACCCGCTCGAGTTGATCGACGAATACGGTGCCGACGCCGTGCGCTTCACCCTGGCCGCCCAGGCCGGGCAGGGCCGCGATATCCGCATGTCCAAGGATCGCGTTGAAGGCTATCGCAATTTCACCACCAAGCTGTGGAATGCGGCGCGTTTCTGCGAAATGAATGAGTGCAAGCCGGACGCCGCTTTCGATCCGAAATCGGTCAAGCAGACCGTCAATCGCTGGATCCTGTCCGAGTGCGAGCAGACGGTGAAAGCCGTCAATGCCGGGCTCGACAATTTCCGCTTCAATGAGGCGGCGGCTGCGGCCTATCGCTTCGTGTGGAATGTGTTCTGCGACTGGCATCTGGAATTGGCCAAGCCGCTCTTCATGGGCGATGACGAGACCGCCAAGACCGAGACGCGGGCGACGACCGCCTTCGTGCTCGACCAGGCACTCAAACTGCTTCACCCTTTCATGCCCTTTGTCACCGAGGAGCTGTGGGCCCAGACCGGCACCCGCGAGACGCAATTGATCACAGCCGCCTGGCCGCAGCTGGACGGGCTCACCGATCCCGACGCCCAGGCCGAGATGGACTGGTTGATCGGTCTTGTCACCGATCTGCGCCGCCTGCGCGCCGAGATGAATATCCCGCCGGGGGCCCAGCTCGATGTCGCGGTGATTGGCGCCTCGGCCGAGACCAGTGCGCGGCTGCAGCGTCAGGACACGTTGATCAAGCGCATGGCGCGCCTCGCCAGCGTGACAGCCTCGGACAACGCCCCGCAAGCTTCAGCCCAGACCGTGGTCGGCGAGGCGACATTCGCCCTGCTGCTCGCCGGCGTCATTGATTTCGATGCCGAGCGCGGCCGTATCGGCAAGGAGATCGCCAAGCTCGAGGGCGAGATCAAACGGCTGGAAGGCAAGCTCGGCAATGAGCGTTTCATCGCCAATGCGCCCGAAGCCCTCGTTGCCGAACAGCGCGAGAAGCTGGCGGATTATGCGACACAGCGCGTGAAAATGGTTGAGGCACTGGAGCGGCTCGCCGCGATGTAGGCCTGCCGCGATGTAATTTGGGGGGGACGGTATGAACGAGGAATTTCAGGGACTCTGGCGTGAGACGCTGGAGCCATGGCTCGCCGGCCTTGAGGCGGAGCGCAAAAGCAGTGTGACGCAATTTCTCGTCTGGATGATCGGCGGCGCCCTGCTCGGGATCGCTGTCGGCGTCTATTTCTACACCCGCGGCGGCGAGATCATCTTCTTGCCCTTCGGCGCCTTCTTCGGCGGTGTCGCCGGGACGCTGATCGGCGGGCGTCGGCTCAGCCGTCTGCGCAAATCGGTGAAGAGCGAGCTCAACAGCAAGATCGCCGAGGCCTGCCAACTCAGCTATGCGCTCAAGCCGCTGGCGCCAGCCCGGTTTGATACCTTCAAGGGTTATGGCCTGTTGCCGTCCTATACGCGCTGCGCCTTCGAGGACCATTTCTCCGGCGAGCGGCTGGGGTGCGATTTCGAGCTCTACGAAGCCCATCTCGAGCAGCGCCGCAGCAATGGCAAGTCATCGCATTACGTCACCGTCTTTCGCGGCGTGCTGATCCGTATCAATTTCCCGCGCAAGGTTGAGGGCGTCACCGTCATTGCCCGCGATGCCGGCATGTTCAACGGGCTGGCCGCGCTGGGCCGTTCCTTCGGCTCGAAGAAGCTGGAACGCATCGGTCTGGTCGACCCGAAGTTTGAAAAGGCCTTCGAGGTCTATGGCACCGATCAGGTGCTGGCGCGCTATATGCTCAACCCGGCCTTCATGGAGCGGCTGCTGGCGCTGGAAACCGCCTTGAAGGGCAAGAATGTCCGCGCGGCCTTTGACGAGCATAGCGGCCAGGGTGAGCTGTTGATCGCCGCCGAGACCGGCAATCAGTTCGAGGCCGGCTCGATGTTTAAACCCCTCGCCGACGAAGCCCGTATCAAGACCATTATCGAAGATCTGACACGGGTGATTTCCATCATCGAAAACCTGGTCAAACCCCCGGAGCTGGGCGAGGGCGGCTAACTTTCGCCGGGACGCGGCACTGCCGGAACTGCACCGGGTTTGAGGGCCATGAAGGCATCGGGGGCTTGCCACGTGCCCGGCAGATTCACCTCGGCCCAGCGGCACATGCTCTGGATCACGGGAAGCAGGCCTTCGCCCTTTGCCGTCAACCGATACTCAAAGCGCGGCGGGCGTGCCTGATAGGCAGTCCGCGTGATCAATCCTGCCCGCTCCATCTGACCCAGGCGATCGGTCAACACATTTGTGGTTATCCGTTCGGGCGAGGTGAGAAACTCGCTGAAGCGTCGCTTGCCATTGATCAGGTCGCGCAGGATGACCAGCGTCCAGCGATCCCCGACAAGGTCGAGCGTCGAGGCAATCGGGCAGCCGGAGCGGGGAGTGATTGGTTTCATCGAAGCGATTTCACGTCCCTTTCGAGCTTTAGTAACTTGTAAATTGCAATTAACAATTAACATGCTATTAAAATCTCGCAAACCGGCGGCTCTCAGAAGAGCCGCCCCAGCGGTTTTTGGCAAAGCAGCCAATGAGGGAGACACGCATGTCTGATGGATTTACCGGCGGGTGCCTGTGCGGTGCCGTTCGCTACGAAAGTACTGCGGCACCGCAATTGGCCGCGCATTGCCATTGTGTCGATTGTCGCAAGTCGAGCGGCACGGGTCATTGCACCCATCTCGTCATCCCTGAGGTGGGGTTCACCGCGACGGGAAGCGTCAAATTCTATGATCGCCCGGCCGATAGCGGCAATGTCGTCAGCCGGGGGTTCTGTCCCAATTGCGGCTCGGCGGTCTATTCGACCAATTCGGGCCTGCAGGGCATGGTCTTTCCGCGCGCCTCCAGTCTCGATGACCTGGAGGTCGCGCGCCCGACAATGTCGGTCTATGCCAGCCGCGCCGCGTCCTGGGACCCGGTTGACCCCAATCTGCCATCATTTTCGGAAGTCCCTGAAGGCGGTCCCAAATCGGTGATCGAGGGAGCCGGCTAGGCGTCGATCGAGGGCGTGCGACGAGCTACAGCGAAAACGTCCCCACGATCGGAATATGATCCGATGCTTTGGGCTCGCCGCGCGTCGCCTTGTGGATCTCGATGCTTTCCAGCCGGTCGGCCGCCTGCGGTGAGCACAGGAGATGGTCGATGCGGATGCCATGGCCCTTATTCCAGCGGCCAGCCTGGTAATCGAAGAATGTGTATTGGTGCGCGCGGCCGTCGAGCTGTTCGAAGGCCTCGGTCAGACCGAGCCATTTGAGACGGTCGAATGCGGCGCGGCTCTGCGGCAGGGCGAGCGCATCCATTTCCCAGACCTCCGCATCCCAGCAATCGCTGTCGCGCGGGATGACATTGTAATCGCCGGCCAGGATAAGCGGCTCTTCCAGCTTCAAAAGGCTCTCGGCATGGCGTGCGAGGCGGTCCATCCAGGCCAGTTTGTAATCATATTTCGGGCCGGGCGCCGGATTGCCATTGGGCAGATAGATCGAGGCGACGCGGATCGGTCCATTGGGCGCCGAGATCACCGCTTCGAGATAGCGCGCCTGCTCGTCTTCATCGTCGCCGGGCAGGCCGGGCAGGGATTCCTCGATGGGGAATTTCGACAGGATTGCGACGCCGTTATAACTCTTCTGACCATGGGTGATGATGTTATAGCCGAGATCCTCGATCTCGGTGCGCGGAAAGCCCTCATCGACCGTCTTGATCTCCTGCAGGCAGACAATGTCCGGCTTGGCCTCGCGCAACCAGTCGAGCGCATTGGGCAGACGGGCCTTGATGGAATTGACGTTCCAGGTTGCGAGGGTCAGGGTCATGTTGGTGGGTTCCGGTATTTTGGCTTGGTGCGCCACCATAAGCGAATTTCTAGGTGAGAGAAGCGGGGCGGCGGGACATGAGGCAGTTGGGGATATTGGCCTTGTTGGCAGCCATATTCATGCCAACGGTTGAGGCCGAGATGCCGTCGTCATTGCTGCGCGCGGAATTGGCTTCGCTGGAAGTCCTGACCAATGCCTGTTGGGACTACGGAAACGACTTTGAGGGAATGGAGTTGTGCTTCAACACCGAGCTCGACGGGAAGCTTCTGCGTGCGGTCCAGACAGGTTGGGATGATATCGGCAGTCCTGGCGCAGCGGATGTATTCATCTATTGGGATCCTGCCGAAAGCCGCATTGGCTACCGGCAGTATGCTTCGGATGGCGGGGTGGCCGAGGGATGGATCGATGTCGGGCCTGACAGTGTCTCCTTCCGCGGCGACGGTATCCGCCTTAGCCCCTATATGGGCCGTGCCCAGCCTCACCAGTTTCGGTTTGTCTCACCTGAACAGCTGGAGTTGATTGAGATAGACCAGGACCCCGAGCGAGCCCGGCCCTTCCGCCAAATTTTCCAACGTGTCCCGGCGAGATTGAATCGGGACCGGACCGAGCCTTGTGCTGGCTGTCTTGAGATCCCCGACCGGGACAGCTACCGCCGGGTTGGCGTGCCTCACTACATGGCGGCCAGTTTGAGCCATCGGCTTGCCCCAATGGAGTTCATGGTTACCTTCGGCGTGGCGAGGCAGCGCGATGCGGAGCGGCAATACATCCGCCGCGGCGAGCCGATGTATGGCGGGCATTTTCTGCGGCAGGTCGAGCTCGTCATCGAACCAGGCAGAAGCGCGCGCGAAGAAACAATCTATTATTGGCATGCCGAAGCCGGGGAGGTCCGGTACCACACCTATTCCTCGTCGGATGAGGTTAGCCGTGGCCGGGTCTCGTTTGATGACGGTGGCGTTCAACTTTTTCCGGACTCGGAGCTTGGCACTCAAGCCGGGCAATGGCGCGTCGAACTCAGGCCGGGTGACCCTCAATCCGACGAGGTTCGGCTGGTCGAACTTCGGAGCGAAGATGCTGGTGCATCCGCCGAGGGCAGGCAACTCAGGTTTGAGCGGGTCAGCCGGGCAGATGTTGTATTGCTCATGGAAATCGAGTGGGCGCCGGACGCTCCGGCCTTCAGACGGCTTGATTGATCGAGAGCGGGCTCTAGAAACCTTCGAAACTCGCAAACTCATCGACATCCGCCCGCGCCGTGCGGGTCGAATTGATCGGCGCGTCCGGATCGGCATGGCCCAGGGCGATGCCGCAAAACAGGGTGTAATCCTCGGCGATCCCGACGCTCGATTTGACGGTTTTGGGGAAGGCCGACCAGAATTCCTGGGCACAGGTGGCGAGCCCGGCCTCCTGTGCTGCGAGCAGGAAGGACTGGAGGAACATGCCGCAATCGGCCCATTGGCCCGGCTGCATGGATTTGTGCAGCGAGATGAACAGGCCGACCGGCGCGCCGAAGAATTCGAAATTGTGCGCGAACTGGACCAGCCGCGCCATCTTGTCCTCGCGGGGTATGCCGAGCGCGCCATACATCGCTTCACCGCAGGCAAAGCGCCGGGCGCGCCAGGGATCGGTGATCGGCTTGGGATAGACCTGGTATTCCAGCTCCGGCTCACCCATCGGATGGATCGCCTGGGTCGCCTTGACTGCATCGATGACGCTCTGGCGCGCCGTGCCAGTCACGACATGCACCTGCCAGGGCTGGAGATTGCCGCCCGAGGGCGAACGGCCGGCGAGCGCGAGCAGCTCGCGCACCTGCGTTTCGCTGACCGGGGTGTCGAGATAGGCACGCGTCGAGATGCGCGCGGCGAGAGCGTCACCGACGCCATGCGGGATTGTCATGTCGCGGTCAGACCTCGCCAAGCGATTGAAAACTGCCGAAAATCATACGTTTGCCATCGAAAGGCATTGCGTCCGCCTGCATGCGTGGATCGGACATCATCTTTTCCATCGCAGCGTCGCACGTGGCCTTGTCCGGCCAGACAGCCCAGGAAAAAGTGACGGTCTCGTCGTCCTGCTTGTTGACCGCTCGCGGGAATGACGTGATCTCGCCATCGGGCACGTCGACACCCCAGCAATCGACGGCTTGCAGGGCGCCGTATTCCTTCATCATGGTCACCATCGTCTCGCTGATGGCGTCGAACGCCTTTCGATTGGCATTCGGCACTGCCGCGACATAACCCTGAACATAAGCCATTACATCCCTCCTTCATGGACAGGCTGGCAGTCTAGGCCAGCGCGATCCCGACGGCGAGGGATCAGATCGAAAAGCTCGTGCCGCAGCCGCAGGCGGCCGTCGCATTGGGATTTCGGATCTGGAAGGAGGCACCGATCAGCTCGTCGACATAATCGATCTCCGAACCTTCCAGGAAGGGCAGGGAGGCCTCGTCGATCACGACTTTGGCGCCGTCGCGCTCGAGCACGAGGTCGTCGGCATTGACGGCGGTGTCGAGGTCGAATGTGTAGGAGAAACCGGAACAGCCGCCACCGACCACGCCGATGCGCAACAGGCTGGCTGCGGCCTGGCTGGCGATGATGGTGTTGATTTGTTGCGCCGCATTGGCGGAGAGCGTCACAGGTGTTGTCATGATTGGGCCATATCCGGCGTTCAGTTTCAGGGCTTGATGCTCTATATGGACCCGCACACGCAGTGATGAAAGACCAGAACGGTATGAAGAAAGATCGGGCGACATGAAAATAGCGGCCAATGACCGGTTTCGCGCGCCCTATGCCTGCCACCCGTCGAAATCGCGCGGCCGGCAGTTCGCCCAGCCCGAGAGCGCGATGCGCAACGCCTTCCAGCGCGACCGCGACCGGATCATCCATTCCGGCGCCTTCCGGCGGCTGAAGGAGAAGACCCAGGTCTTCGTCGCCCATGAGGGTGATCAATACCGCACCCGGCTGACGCATTCGCTGGAAGTGGCACAGATCGCCCGCACCTTGGCGCGGGCGCTGGGCGGCGATGAGGATCTCGCCGAGACCTTGGCCTTGGCCCACGACCTTGGCCATCCACCTTTCGGTCATGCCGGCGAGCGTGTGCTCGCTGACAAGATGAAAAAATTCGGTGGCTTCGATCATAATGCCCAAGCCCTGCGCGTCGTCACCAAGCTGGAGGTGCGCTATCCGGAATTCGACGGGCTCAATTTGACTTGGGAAACGCTCGAAGGCGTGGTCAAGCATAATGGCCCGCTCATGACGGCTGGCGGTGATGGATCCGAGCTCGCCTGGGCCTTCACCGATTATTCCGACTGGAAAGCGCTGGAGCTGCACACCCATGCCGGGCTTGAAGCGCAGATCGCGGCGCTTTCCGATGACATTGCGTACAATAATCACGATCTCGATGACGGCCTGCGCTCCGGCATATTGGAGATCGACCCCTTGCTCGACTTGCCGTTGGTTGGTGACATTTTCCGACGCGTGCAGGCGCGTTGGCCGAAGATCAAGCGCACGGTGTTGATCCATGAAGCGGTGCGTAAACTGATCGGTGTGATGGTCAGCGATGTGCTGGTCGAGACCAGCGGGCTGTTGGACGCAGCGCGGCCCGAGAGTGCCGCTGCCTTGCGTCAGCTCGACCAACCCGTGGTCGCCTTCTCAACAGATATGCTCGAAATTCTCGCGGCCCTGAGGCGGCATTTGTTTGCCAATATGTATCGCCATTACAAGGTCAACCGCATGATGAGCCACGGCCAGCGGGTGATGAGCGATCTGTTCGATCTCTATCTCGGCGATCCCGGCGTCCTGCCGCCCGATGTTCAAAAGGATATGGGCGAGGCCGGATCGGCGCAGACAGCGCGTGCGGTTTGCGATTATATCGCCGGCATGACCGACCGCTTTGCGGTCGAGGAACATCGCCGTCTGTTTACCGTGCAGGGATATTACTGATGCAGCGGGTCTGCCAGCCTGCGAGATCGGTAAGTGCATGGCACAGACAGTGTTATCGTGATGCGGTGCCGTGCGATTCGCGCGGCGCGGGATCACTGCCAGACGCCGGGATAAAATGACGGATCAGGACGACGACGACGCGCGCCTCGGGGCCTATGCCCCCCCGACTGACGAGTTCGCGACATTCGACGCGCGCGACGAGGATTCGCGCCGCGGCCCGCTTTTGCTGGCCGCAGCCTTTGCCGTTTTCGTGTTGTTTCTTGGCGTGGTCTGGAGCGCCTATAATCAGGGTTTGCGCGAGAGCGGGCGCGATGGCGCGCCGCGGCTTCTGGCCAATACCGAGCCCTATCGCGAACGACCGCTCGATCCCGGCGGGGTCCAGACGCCCGATACCGACATGGAAGTCTATGACCGGCTGAGCGGTGAGGATCATGCCGATGCGGCCGTCACCACGCGTCCCGGGCCGGAGGAGCCGCTCGATGAGAGCCGGCCCGCCTTGCGGATCGAAACCGTCAATGCCGACCAGACCGGCGTTGAACCCGAGCCGGACGCCACCGCCACGACCGATGTGACACCGCGCCAGGCTCCCGCCCGTCCCGAACCGGACCGCCCGGAACCATCGCCGCAACGCGCCGAGCCGGAAACGCCGCCCGCGGCGCCTGCGCGCCAGCCCGATCCGGCCCCGGTGCAAGCCCCGACAGCGGCCGGTATTGCGGTCGACACGAGCGGCGATTGGGTGGTGCAGATCGCGTCATTCCGATCCCGGGCCGATGCCGAGGCCGCCTGGGTCGCGTTCCAGACCCGTTTTTCCAGCATTGGCGCTGGCGTGGTGCCGGATGTGGCTGAAGTCGATATCCCCAATCGCGGTGTCTATCACCGCTTGCGCATTGCCGCCTTTGCCAGCCGCGATGCGGCCGTGGCCTATTGCGCCCGGCTGCAACAGCGCGGGCAGGATTGCCTGGTCGCGCGCCGATGAGCATTAGCGCCGCGATTTATGGATTGTCGGGGCCCAAGCTGACGACGGTCGAGAAGGCGTTTTTCCGTGATGCCGACCCCTGGGGCTTCATCCTGTTTGCGCGCAATATTGATGGCCCGAAACAGCTCACCCGTCTGACCGGAAGCCTGCGCGACGCGCTGGGGCGCGATGTGCCGATCCTGATTGACCAGGAGGGTGGCCGTGTCGCCCGTCTCAAACCGCCGACCTGGCGCAAGGCATCGCCGGCGCAAGTCTTCGGCGATTTGTTCGAACGCGAGCCGGAAGCGGCGATTGAAGCGGTCCGGCTCAATCACCGACTGCTGGCGCATGAGCTGCGCGGCGTCGGCGTCGATGTCGATTGCGCGCCCGTGCTCGATCTGCGCATTCCCGGTGCCGACGACATTATCGGCGACCGCTCCTTTGGCGAGACGCCGGACATTGTCGCCCTGCTGGGTCAGGCGGCGATGGACGGGCTGATCGCCGGCGGCGTCGCCCCGGTGATCAAACACATTCCCGGTCATGGCCGCGCCGATGCCGACAGCCATCTGGCGCTGCCGCGCGTCACCGAAGAGCATGGCCTGTTGTCCGAGACGGATTTCGCCGCCTTCCGCAAACTCAACAAGGCGGTGATGGCGATGACGGCGCATATTGTCTATGCCGATATCGATCCGGAAAATCCCGCCACCACGTCCAGCGACGTGGTCGGCAATATCATTCGCGGCGAGATCGGGTTTGACGGTTTCCTGATGACCGATGATCTCTCCATGAAGGCATTGTCGGGAACATTCCGCCAGCGCGGCGAGGCGTCGATCCGCGCCGGCTGCGATATTCTGCTACACTGCAATGGTGATCGCGGCGAAATGCGCCAGGTCGCCGAGGCGGCGCCGCGACTGGCCGGCAAGGCGCTCGAAAGGGCCGTGCTGGCCGAGCAGGCGCGCGATGTAATCGAGGATTTCGATTTCGATACCGGCGAATCAGAGCTCAATGCGCTGCTGGAGCTGGCCAAACGGTGAGGCCCCAAACGCTGAGGGCTCAAGGGTGAGGGTGACGTGAAGGACGAGTTCGAGGAAGAGCTGCGCTTCGAGGCGGCCGAGGAGGCCGAGACAGAAGCGCTTGTCGTCGACCTTGACGGTTTCGAAGGTCCGTTGCACTTGCTGCTCGCCCTGGCCCGCAAGAAAAAAATCGATCTCGCCCGCATTTCGATCCTGGAACTGGCGGAGCAATATCTCGGCTTCATGGCCGCGGCCAGCCGCAAACGGCTTGATCTGGCGGCCGATTATCTGGTGATGGCGGCCTGGCTGGCCTTTCTCAAATCCAAGCTTCTTCTGCCCAAACCACCGCGCGATGATGATGAGCCGGTCGAGGTGCTGGCACAGGCGCTGGCTTTCCGTCTGCGCCGGCTCGATGCGATGCGCGCCGCCGGCGAGGCGCTGCACGCCCGGCCGCTGGAAAACCGCGACGTCTTCATGCGTGGCGCGCCCGAGGGTGTGCGCTCGACCCGCTCGGTGATTTACGAGACCGATCTGCACGATTTGCTCTCGGCCTATGGCACGCGCCGTTCGGCCCGGATACGTTCGGTCTATCGCCCGGAAGCGCCACGCGTTTACGGTCTGGAGACCGCGCGCGAGCGGTTGGAAACACTGCTGCCGCAGGTGAAAGACTGGCGCGCATTTGATAGCCTGCTGCCGGGCGATTCCGATCTGGGCGCCAACCCGCCGCCGCGGATATCCGTGCGCGCGAGTTCGGTTCTGGCGGCGCTGGAGATCACCAGGGACGGGCATGCGCAGCTGCGGCAGCGCGAGCCCTATGCGCCGCTTTTTGTGCGGGGCTGCGACAGGGATGAGACTGCCAATGAGTGATGATGAGGATAACCGGATTGCTGACCCGATCAGTGACGCGATTGCGAGCCTGCGGGAGCGCGCCGTGCATCAGGGGCCGAGCGGTGATCGCGAGGCCTCTGAAGCCTTGGGCCTGAGACTGGCGGTCGATACCGAGCGGGAGAATCTGCGGCTGCTCGAAGCCTTGCTGTTCGCCGCCGCCGAGCCGCTCGATGAGGAAACCCTGATCGGCCGCTTGCCGCCGGAAGCCAATATCCAGAAATTGCTCGCCACTCTGGCGGAGGAGTACGCCTCACGCGGCGTGCGTCTGGTCGAGGTGGGTGGGCGCTGGCGGTTCGAGACGGCGCCGGATCTGGCCGAGGCCCTCAATGAGGTCCGCCAGGAGCCGCGCAAGCTGTCGCAGGCGGCGCTGGAGACCCTGTCCATCATTGGTTATCATCAGCCAGTGACCCGGGCCGAGATCGAGGAGATTCGCGGCGTCGCGGTATCCAAGGGCACGCTGGACCTGTTGTTCGAACTGCGCTGGATCCGTCCGCGTGGCCGCCGCCGCACGCCGGGCCGGCCTTTGACCTATGGCACCACGCCGCGCTTCCTGGAATATTTCGGACTGGCGGCGATCGGCGATTTGCCCGGCCAGGCCGATCTCAAGGCCGCGGGCCTGCTCGATGCCCGCATTCCGGCTGATTTTTTCATGCCCGACCCCGGCCGCAGCGAGGGCGATGTCGATGGCGAGGACCCGCTCGACGAAGCGGATCAGCGTACATTCCACATCGACTTCATGGACGATGATGGCGATGCTGGCGGTGAAGATATCTGATCCCCGCATTGGACGGGACCGGGTAACTGGATTAGACCTTGTAACAATTGGTTAGACGGAGGGGCAAATGGCTCCCGGAATGTGGCAAATCCTTCTCGTCGTATTGCTCGCGGTGCTGCTGTTTGGCGGCCGCGGCAAGATTGCAGCCGTCATGGGCGATTTCGCCAAGGGGATCACCAGCTTCCGCAAGGGGCTGAAAGATGAGGAGGGCGAAGGCGAGACCGATGATGACGCCGCCGCTCCCGGCCTCGACGCCGCTGCGCGCGAAGACGAAAAAACCGGAGTTTAGCCGCTATGGCACCCGGCATCGGAATGCCGGAAATGCTGGTGGTGCTGGTGCTGGCACTGGTTGTGGTTGGCCCGCAGCAATTGCCGGTGCTGATGCGCCGCATTGGCCGCATGCTCGGCCAGGCCCGCGGCATGGCGAAGGAATTCCAGGCCAGTTTTGATGAACTCGGCCGCGAGACGGAATTGTCCGATTTGCGCAAGGAAATCGAAGCCTTGAAGAGCGGTAATCCGATCGAGGAAATCTCCGGCGAATTCGACAAGGCGGCGCTTGAAGCCCAGAATGACAAAATCCGGCAATTGAAAATGGCGAGCGCCAACCGTATCGGCGATGGCAATTTCGGTGCGCCGCAGCCGCCCCGGCCAGTACCGTCCAAGCCCGCGCAGCCCAAGCCCGTGGCGCCAACGCCTGAAGCTTCCACATCTGAGCCGCCGCGCCCAGACGCGTCCAGGGACACCGAATAGCCCCCATGGCCGAAATCGAACATGACGAGGTTGAGTCGAGCCGCGCGCCGCTGATGGATCATCTGATCGAGCTGCGTCAGCGCCTGCTATTGGTAATCGCCTTCCTGACCGCCGGCTTTATCGGCTGTTTCCTGATCTCCAGCCTGCTCTATGAATGGCTGCTGGCGCCTTACAGCCAGGCCGCCTCGCTGGTGCGCGGCGTCCCGGTCGAGGAGCTCGACCTGACGGCGAATTTCTTTGCGCCGCTGGAATTCTTCTTCGTCAAACTCAAACTCTCCCTGGTCGGCGCCATCATGGTCGTCTTCCCGGTCATTGCCTGGCAGATTTATGGCTTCGTCCAGCCGGGCCTGTACAAGAATGAGCGTGGTGCCTTCGCACCGTTTCTGGGTTTGTCGCCGGTTCTGTTCGCGGCCGGGGTCAGCTTCGTTTATTTCCTGGTTCTGCCGATGGTGATGCGCTTCTCGCTCGGCCAGGAAGAAGCCAGTGCGGGACCGGGGATTTCGATCGAGCTTCTGCTCAATGTCTCCGATTACATGAATCTGATCACGACGCTGATGCTGGTATTCGGGATCTCCTTCCAGATGCCGATCCTGATGATGCTGCTGGCCAAGGCCGGCATCATCAATTCCAAGCAGATGCTGGCCAGCTGGCGCTTTGCCGTGGTCGGGATTGCGTTGTTCGCGGCCTTTGTGACGCCGCCTGATCCGATCAGCCAGCTGATGCTTGGTTCGGCTCTGCTGCTGTTGTATTTCATCTCCATCGGCCTGATGCGCTGGATGGAACCGAAATCGACCGAGGTCGACGAGGCCTGATCCGCTTTGCGCGGGGCCGGTTTACGAAAATGGCGGCTGGGGCTATAGCCCGCTGACACTTTGTTGAACCGAGATCACCGCCATGCACGATATCAAGCTCATTCGCGACGATGCTGCCGCTTTCGACGCCGCCCTTGCGCGGCGTGGCATGGAGCCGCAATCGCCCGCTCTGCTGCAGCTCGATGCTAAGCGCCGTGAAGCACTTGGCCGCCAGCAGGAAGCCGAGACCGAGCGCAATGCCCTGTCCAAACTGGTCGGGCGTGCCAAGGCGAGCGGCGATGAGGCCGAGTTCAACCGGCTGCGCGGCGAAGTCGACCGGCTCAAAACCGTGCTCGAGGAGAGCAGCGAGCAGGCGAAGCATTTCGACGATGCGCTCAACCAACATCTCGCTGCCCTGCCCAATCTGCCCGAGGCCGATGTGCCGCTCGGCAAGGATGAAAGCGATAATCAGGAAATCCGCCGCTGGGGCGAGCCAAAACCGCTCGGCTTCAAGGCGAAGGACCATGTCGATCTCGGCGAGGGTCTCGGCCAGATGGATTTCGAGGCTGCCGCCGCCATGTCCGGCGCGCGCTTCGTGGCGCTGAAGGGCGGACTGGCGCGGCTGGAACGCGCCCTGGCGCAATTCATGCTCGATCTGCACACGGGCGAGCACGGCTATCTCGAAGTCAGCCCGCCCTACATGGTGCGCGAAGAAGCGATGTTCGGCACCGGGCAAATGCCCAAATTCGAGAATGATCAGTTCCGTGTGATCGACACCGATTTGAAGAAACTGCGTCTGGAAGTCGAGTCTCAGGCGGCTGTGGCTGACGGTGCGAACGCAGAATTTGACCCAGTCGACGCCGTGTTTGGTGCGATCAAGGACAGCACGCGTTGGCTGATCCCGACGGCGGAAGTGCCGCTGACCAATCTGGCGCGCGATGCGATCCACGCCGAGGACAAGCTGCCGATGCGGATGACGGCCTATACGCCCTGCTTCCGCGCCGAAGCCGGTTCGGCCGGCCGCGATACGCGTGGCATGATCCGCATGCATCAATTCCAGAAAGTGGAAATGGTCGCCCTGGTGAAACCGGAAGACAGCGCTGCCGAACTCGACCGCATGACGGGCTGTGCCGAAAAAGTCCTGCAATTGCTGGAGCTGCCCTATCGGGTGATGCTGCTGTGCAATGGCGATATGGGTTTCTCGGCCCAGCGCACCTATGACCTCGAGGTCTGGCTGCCAAGCCAGGACGCCTATCGCGAGATCTCGTCCTGCTCCAATTGCGGTGAATTCCAGGCCCGCCGGATGAATGCGCGCTATCGCAAGGAGGGCGAGAAGAAACCGGCCTTCCTGCACACGCTCAATGGTTCCGGCGTCGCCGTCGGCCGCGCCATGCTTGCCGTGATGGAAAACCACCAGAACGAGGATGGTTCGATCACCATTCCCGCCGTGCTGCGACCCTATATGGGCGGGCTGGAGCGTCTGGTCGCCTAGTTTACCCCTAGTGTGACATTGATCATCCCCGGGTGTGAGGTTGGTTGTGCATGGGTGGTGCTTGGATGATACGCTGGTTTCAGCCAGGATGACGCGAAAGCGAAATAAAACCAGTTGCATAGCGCATTTTTGAACTGGTTTCCGGTCCATTTTGCCAATTCTCCGCCTGCGGCGTCGTTTACGTCCCCGCCAGTATACTGGCGCGGCGCGGCAGGCGAATAAGGGGCGGGAGATTGAATCTGCACGCGGTAGTCGGGTGCCAGGCCTCCGTGAATTTCGGCAGCCTATATCCGTCCCCGCGTCTGCGCCCGCAACCAGGGCTCCAGCTCCTCGAAACAGAATCTGTCCCTGTCATAAAGCCCCAGAATAAAATCGATGGCATCGGCTTTGCCCGGTGCGAATTTCACACCATTGATGCGCAGGAAGGTGACCGTGCAGGCAAAGGCGGTTCGCTTGTTTCCGTCCAGGAAAGGGTGGTTCTGGGCGAGACTTTCCCAAAGTGCTGCTGCTTCCTCGACCAGGTCGCGATAATAGCCCGATTGCGGACGCGCGAGGGCTGCTTCAATAGCGCCGCGGTCCCGCTCGCCGTGAAGGCCTCCATAGGCCTCAATCTGATGGAAGTGGATGGCCAGGACTTCGCTCAAGCTGAGGTAGTCGTGGCTCATTCGGCGAGCTTCTTGTAGACCTCGTCATATTCCTCGAGCGTTGCTTGATAGGTCTCCATGACATGCGCGCGCGGCGTTGAATCCCGTTTGGTCGCGAGATAGTGCGCCACGGCTTCCGTGATGAGCACATCGAGTTCGCGGCCCTCGGCTTTGGCCTGCAGGCGCAGCTCCGCCAGGATGGCAGCGTCCATCTGGGTAGCGAATTTTTCGCGTGGCTGTTCCATGGCGAGGTCTCCAGTCTGATAGCAGGCTCCTGAATATATCATGATATGGTGCCTGCGTGGAGCCCGTCATCGCCACCAGCTCCGTCGGCTTCGCCGACACCTCCTCCATCAAGGAAGAGGAGGGGGCGCAGCTTGGGCGTCGCGGAAAGCACGCGCGCGCCCCCCTCCACCGCATCCCACTATGTCCAGCGCGGCTCCCATCGTTTAGAAGCGGGCCACTCGAACGCCGCGATGAAAGCCGCCCGCCATGATCCCGAAGACAAACCCGCGCATTTTGCTGACCAATGATGATGGCGTGCACGCGCGCGGCCTCAAAGTGCTTGAGGCGATTGCGCGCGAATTGTCCGACGATGTCTGGATTGTGGCGCCGGCGCTGGAACAGTCGGGGGCCGGGCGGTCCTTGTCGCTGCATGCGCCGCTGCGGATCCGCGAATATGGCGAGCAGCGCTTCTCCGTCTCTGGCACGCCGACCGATGCGGTGCTGATCGGGGTGCAGGACCTGGTCAAGGGCAAGAAGCCCGATCTGATCCTGTCGGGCGTCAATCGCGGCCAGAATATCGCCGAGGACGTCACTTTCTCCGGCACGGTCGCCGGGGCGATGCAGGGCATGCAGCTGGGTATCCCCTCGGTGGCCCTGTCGCAGGCCTATGGCTTCAAAAAGGGTGACCCGATCGAGTGGGAAACCGCACAAACCTTTGGGGCGCCAATCCTGCGCCGGCTGTTCGATCTGAAATGGCCGGAGGATGTGCTGATCAATATCAATTTCCCAGACGCCAAGGTCGAGGATGTCAAGGAAATCGAAGTCACCCGACAGGGCCGGCGCGACCAGCATATCCTGCACGGCGAGCGCCGCGTCGATCCGAGCGGCGAGGATTATTACTGGCTCGCCTTCAAGGGCCTGCTCTCCAACCCGCCCGAGGGCGTTGATCTGCGTGCGATCTATGAGGGCAAGATCTCGGTGACACCGCTGCATATGGATCTCACCCATGGCGAGACACTGGGCAAGCTCAAGCGCATGCTGGGCGGCGTCCCGCCGCGGAGCTGAGCCCGTGTCTGGCGCGATGAAAATGCCGGATCCGCGCATGATCCAGCTGGTGATGGCGCTGCGTGGCGGCGGCGTGACCGATGCGCGCGTGCTGGCGGCGATCGAGCGAACGCCGCGCGATATCTTCGTGCCGGAGCGTTTCAGCGACCAGGCCTTTGACGATCGCGCCCTGCCGATCGATTGCGGCCAGACGATTTCCCAGCCGCTGATCGTGGCGCTGATGACCCAGGCGCTCAAACTCGATGATCGCTGCAAAGTGCTCGAGATTGGCACCGGCTCGGGCTATCAGGCCGCCGTCTTGTCGCGCCTGGCGCGGCGGGTCTATTCGGTCGAGCGCTATCGCACCCTGTCGAAAGAGGCCGAGGCGCGTTTTGCCACAATGCGGCTGACCAATATCACCACGCGCGTCGGCGATGGTACGCTGGGCTGGCCGGAACAGGCCCCGTTCGACCGCATCATCCTGACCGCTTCGGCGCCGCTGCGCCCCGACGCGATCCTGTCCCAGCTCAAGGATGGCGGCATCGCCATCGCCCCGGTCGATCGCGGCAATAAACAGGTGCTGGTGCGCTATCAACGCGCGGGCGACGAGTTGACGAGCAGCGACATCATGGATGTCAGATTTGTGCCGCTGGTGAAGGGCGAAGCGAAATCGCTCTAGGGTTTTCACGCATCCCTATCATCCAATAAAGCTGAGTTATCCCGACGACGATCGGGGCCGCGACGTGACCGGCTCCGCGCTCGCTGGCTCGAGGTCCTGACGTTCGTCAGGATGACGAGGCGATGATGGCCTGCATATTTCGCATTTCCTTCTCATGGCTAACCGCCGGTTAAGTCTTCTCTGGCTTGATATCGTCGAAATCTATTGCCGGAGGTCCGTGTCGGGACGATGCGCTGGAATGTTTTGATCTGTGTGATGGCGGCCCTGGGTGCAGGGCTGGCGGGGTGTTCATCGACGCCGCGCGAGCCTGCGCGTGTCGATTATCGTTCCGGTTCGGCCTATTCGGCCAGCCCGCAACCGGTTTCCCGCGCCTGCGCCGATGGCGGCTATACGGTGCGTTCCGGCGACACCCTGTCGGAGATTGCCGCGCGCTGCGATGTCGCGATGGCGACCCTGGCCAGTGCCAATAATCTGAGCCGACCGTATACGCTGCGGCCGGGCCAGGTCCTGTCGATGCCGCGCCCGCCCGTGCATGTCGTGCAACGCGGCGAAAATCTCTACCGCATCGGGCTTCGCTACGACATTCCCTTCCAGCAATTGGCTAGCCATAACGGCATTCGCGCGCCCTATGAGCTGGAAGTCGGGCAGTCGATCCAACTGCCCTATGGCGCCGCGGTCGCCAGTGCCGCGACCAGCGCGCCAACCCCGACCTATCGCAGCCCGGCCCGGACCCAGACCCCGCCGCCGCAATCAACCCTGCCGGCAACGCAGCAAGTCGCCAATTCGGCCGTCAGCTTTGATTGGCCGATCCGCGGCTCCATTCTGTCCGGCTTTGGCCGCAAGCCCGATGGCAGCCGCAATGACGGCATCAATATCGAGGCCCGCTCGGGCGCCGAGGTGCGCGCCGCGGCGCCGGGCCAGGTCGTCTATGCCGGCTCGGAACTGGCCGGCTATGGCCAGCTCATCCTGCTGCGCCATGAGGGCGGCTTCGTGACCGCCTATGCCCATAACAGCCGGTTGATGGTGCGCGAAGGCGAACAGGTCAGCCGCGGTCAGGCGATTGCCGCCGCCGGATCGAGCGGCACGGTCGAGAGCACCCAGGTGCATTTCGAAATCCGCCGCGGCGTAAATCCGGAAGACCCGATGCGTCATTTGCGCTGATCAGGCGCTATTTCCTGCAGTCAGGCTTGTTGCAACGCGCCGTCGCCCCGATATAGTCCGCCCAAACTGAATTATGCCTGCTCCGTCTCCGGTGGCAGGCTGCCGGAAAGCGGAGCCCAGCATGAATCTCCAGACCATTCTCGAATCGCCGATCCCGATGCTCGTCCTGATGGGACTTGTCTTCTACTTCCTGCTCATCCGTCCGCAGCAGAAGCGTGCCAAGGAACATCGCGACTTGATCGCGAGCCTGAAGCGCGGCGATGTCGTCGTCACCCAGGGTGGCCTGGTCGGCAAGGTCGTCAAGGTCGAGGAGACCGAAGCTGTGGTCGAGCTCTCCAAAGGTGTCGAAGTGCGGCTGATCAAGCACACGATCGCTGATGTGCGCGGCCGGACCGAGCCGAAGCCGGCCAATGATGCGGCCAATACCTAACCGCTCCTGCTGAACAAGGTTCGCCGTCATGCTGCAATTCGGGCGTTGGAAGCTGGCTTCCATTTTTGCCATCATTATTCTGGGCGTGCTGTACACGCTTCCGAACCTGGTTCCGGAAGCCGATCGCTACAGCATTAACGAGATCGACAATTCGCGCGAACCGCGCGGTATCTGGCGCTGGATTCCCAGCAGTACCGTCAATCTCGGGCTCGATTTGCAGGGCGGTTCGCACATCGTCTTCGAAGTGAATATGGCCGAAGTCCGCGCCGGACAGCTGGAAACCCTGGCCGCCGATGCGCGTCAGACCTTGCGCGGCGAGACGCCGCCCTTGCTGGCTCGCAGCGTTGCCGTGATTGGCGAAGAAGTTGTGGTGCTGATGGCGCGCCCGGACGACCGCGATGCCGCATTCGAGCGCCTGTCCGGCTTGTCGCAGCCGGTGACGACGGCCCTGGGTCAGCCAGGTCTGGCGCAGACCCTGACCGTGCGGCGCGATCCGAGTGACGCCAATGCGATCCGCATCGCGGTGACGCCGGAACAGCTCCTGGCCATCCGCAATCGCACCGTCACCCAGTCGATTGAAGTGATTCGACGCCGCCTCGACGGGCTTGGCACCACCGATCCGACGATTGCCCGCCAGGGCGATACGCGGGTCCTAGTCCAGGTTCCCGGCGCCAGTGATCCCGACGCCATCATCGCCATTGTCGGGGCCCAGGCGAGCATGAGCTTCCATCTGGTCGACGAAACCATCAATCCGGGCCCCAATGGCCAGGCGCGCGTGCCACCAGGGCGCACCATCTATCCGATGGCCGATTCGAATCCGGTGCAATATCTCGCGGTCGAGACGGCTTCCCGATTGACCGGTGAGAATCTGACCCAGGCCAATGTCACCACGCATCCCAATTATGTCGGCCCGGTCGTCGGCTTCCGTTTCGACACCCAGGGCGCGCTCGTCTTTGGTGATATGACGCGGTCCAATCGCGGCCAGCGTTTCGCCATCCTGCTCGATGGCGAAATCATCACCGCCCCGACCATTAATGAGCCGATCCTGTCGGGTTCCGGCGTGATCGGCGGCAGTTATAATTACGAGACCGCCCAGCAATTGGTCGTTCTGCTCAATGCCGGCGCCTTGCCGGCCTCGCTGACGCCGGTCGAACAGCGCACTGTGCTGGCCAGCCTGGGCCAGGACCAGATTGAAAGCGGCCAGCAGGCCGTGATGATCGGCTTCCTGGCGGTCATCATCTTCATGGTCGCCGCCTATGGCATTTTTGGTGTGTTCGCGACGCTGGCGCTGCTGGTCAATGTCATTCTGATCATGGGCGGCCTGTCGGGCATTGGCGCGACGCTGACCCTGCCGGGCATTGCCGGTATCATCCTGACGATCGGTATGGCGGTGGATGCCAATGTGCTGATCTATGAGCGTATCCGCGAGGAAAACCAGCTCGGACGAACGCCGGCCAATGCGTTGCAGGCGGGCTATGAGCGCGCTTTCTCGGCGATTTTTGATGCCAATCTCACCACTTTTATTGCCGCCGCCGTGCTCTACCTGCTCGGCGCCGGACCGGTGCGCGGCTTCGCGATCACGCTGGGTATCGGCATTATCACCTCGGTCTTCACCGCCTTTGTCTTCTCCCGCCTGCTGGCGGTTATCTGGCTGCGGGCGTTGAAGCCCAAAGTCCTGCCGTTGTAGGAGAGGTTTCCCCATGTCGCTCGCACTGATCAGATTTCTGCCGACCTCGGCCAATGTCCCCTTCATCAAGATCCGGATGTGGGCGATCGCGTTTTCGGTTCTGCTTGTCCTCGGTTCGCTGTTTGAATTTGGCAATGTCGGGATTAATTTCGGGATTGATTTCCGGGGCGGGATCCAGACCGAAGTCCGCACTGCCGAAGCGGCCGATGTCGAAGCAATGCGCACAGTGGTCGGCGATCTCAATCTGGGCGATCCCCGTATTCAGCAGACCGGCGATCCGCGCGAAGTCCTGATTTCCCTGCCGCTGCAGCCTGGTGAAGGCCTGGAGGGCGAGGAAGCCCAGCAGGTTGCCCGGCGGGCGCTGGAAGCGGCACTCGAGGCGAGCTTTCCCGGCATTGAACTGCGCGGCACCGATGTGATCGGCGGCGCCGTTTCCGGCGAACTGGTCGTGAAGGGCGTCATGGCGGTCACGCTCGCCCTGTTCCTGATGCTGGTTTATATTTGGTTCCAGTTCGAGTGGCAGTTCTCGGTCGGCGCGATTCTGGCCCTGACCCATGACGTCATCGCCACGGTTGGCATGTTCTCCATCACCCAGATGACCTTTGATCTGGCCACGGTCGCGGCAATCCTGACGATTGTCGGCTATTCGATGAATGACACCGTGATCGTGTATGACCGAATCCGGGAAAATCTTCGCAAGTACAAGAAGATGCCCTTGGGTGAACTGCTCAATATGTCGATCAATGACACGCTTTCGCGCACCATTCTGACATCATCGACGACACTGGTGGCGCTGATCTCGCTCTATCTGATCGGTGGCGAGGCGCTGAAGAGCTTCTCCTTCGCGATGATCTGGGGTGTGGTGATCGGGACGTATTCCTCGATTTTCGTCGCCGCACCGCTGCTGCTCTTCATTGGCGTCAAGCGTGAGAGCAGCGATAGCTGATCAATACCCGAGCGAATTACTGGGCTATCGCGAGACACGAATTGCTGTAAATTCCCCTGCAGAGACAATCTGTCCTGTCCTGGGGAGGAATATCATGCCTGCAATTCTGAGCAATCTGCGCACGACCGTACACGTGGCGCTGCTGCTGACGATCATCTATCTCGGCGCCTATATCTTTACCGGCGCCATCCCGGTCAATGACGCGCTCTGGATCGGCATTGCCCGCTGGACCCATGTCGTGTCCGGCATCATGTGGATCGGGCTGCTCTGGTATTTCAATTTCGTCCAGATCCCCAATATGCCGAATATTCCCGATGAACAGAAACCGGCCATCGGCAAGGTGATCGCACCGGCAGCCCTGTTCTGGTTTCGTTGGGGCGCTTTGGCGACGGTCGTAACCGGTCTGTGCGTGGCCGGCCTGCGCGGCTATACGGTTGAAGTTCTGAGCTTCGGCCTGGCGGCGGAAAACTATTCGCCACAATACAGCTTCATCGGCATCGGCATGTGGATGGCCATCATCATGGCTTATAATGTCTGGTTCATTATCTGGCCGAACCAGCAAATCGCACTCGGCCTGGTCGAGGCCGACGCCGAAGCCAAGCCCAAGGCAGCCCGGACCGCGATGCTGTTCTCGCGCACCAATACGCTGCTCTCATTTCCAATGCTGATCGCGATGGCGATGGCGCAGACCGTGTTTGGCTGACGCCAATCACCCACGCATGAAACGCGAAGAGCCCGCCGGGATGACCGGCGGGCTCTTTTGGTTCGGGTCGAGCAGCAGGCTATTCGCCGTTCGGCAGCGTGCCGTAGGCTGCGGCGCGCCACCAGCTGCGGGTGCGGCCTTCGGGCATGAATTCGGTCGGGATTTCCTGGGTCATCATCACGGCCACGAGGCCGGTTGAGGGGCTGACGAAGAAATCCGTGTCGAACAATCCGCCCCAGCTGTAATCACCGGCAATGCCGAGCGCCGGCGCTTCGTCAGTGCCCGGCAGGGCAATGCCGAAACCAAAGCCATAGCCCAGCCCCGCCATGTTGGCAGGCATTTGTGCGGGCGCGACATGATTGCGAGTCATCAGCGCGATGGTTTCGGGCTGCACGATGGTGACACCGTCGAGGCTGCCCTGGCCGAGCAGCATGCGGGCAAAGCGCGAATAATCGACCGCCGTCGAGATCAGGCCGCCACCGCCGGAGGCCCAGCGGGGTTGATATTCGGGGCGTTCCGGCGAGTAGGCCGCGTGTAGCTGGCCGTCTTCGCCATGGACATAGAGCGTGGCGGCGGCCGTCATCTCGGTCTGCGAGACGAAGAATGTCGTGTCGGCCATGCCCAGCGGATCGAAAATCCGCGTCTGCAGGAAATCTTCGAAGGGCATGCCGGAGGCGACTTCGACGACGCGGCCGAGAATGTCGTTGGAATAGGAATAGATCCAGCGCTCGCCCGGCTGGGCATAGAGCGGCAGCTGCGCCAATTGGTCGATCTTCTCGGCCAGATTGCCCTCGCCCTGATACAGCGTGTTCTCGAGATAATCGCGCCCGAGCGCGGTTTGAGAATCGAAAATATAGCCGACCCCGGCGGTGTGGGTCAGCAGTTCGCGGATGGTGATCGGGCTCGCCTGCGGCACCGTCGGGTACTCGCCGTCGGCATCGGGTTCGAAACTTGTCGCAACCGGGGTGGCGGCGAAGGCCGGGATGTAATCGCTGACCGGATCATCCAGCGCGATCTCGCCGCTCTCGACCAGCATCATCACGGCGACGGCGGTGACCGGCTTGGTCATCGAGGCCAGACGCACCTGGGTGGTGGCCAGCATCGGCTCGCCGCTGGCGATATCGCGCATCCCGGCAGTGGCGATATGGGTCTGCTCATTGCGGATCAGAATGGCGGCATAGCCGGCGCGGACCTGGCGATCAGCGCGATCAGCCAGCGCAGCGTCGAAACGCTCCAGCCCGGCGGCATCAAAGGCCGGGGCCGGTGTTGCAGCGGTATGGGCCTCGGCGGGCGGCGCCGCCTGATTGCAGCCAGGCGACAGCAGCAAAAGTGCAAGGGCCACACTGGCCCACACGGAACGTAACAACATGGGTATTTCCCCTCGGGAGTTCTTTTTCGATCAACCGAGGGGAAATTAGAATGCGAAGACGGTCTTGGCGACCCGCTTTGACGTTATTTCGCGGCGGCCAGATTGGCAGCGGCGAAATCCCAGTTCACCAGATGCTCGAGGAAGCTGGCGATATAGTCCGGACGACGATTGCGGAAATCGACGTAATAGGCGTGCTCCCACACATCCATCGTCATCAGCGGGGTCACGCCGGCTTCCGTAAGCGGGGTCTCGGCATTGGCGGTCTTGCGGATCTCCAGCTTGCCGCCGTTCGCGACCAGCCAGGCCCAGCCGGAGCCGAACTGGGTCGCGCCGGCGGTGGCGAAGGCGGTCTTGAAGGCGTCGAACGAGCCGAAATCGCGGTCGATCAGCTTGGCCAGCTCGCCGGTCGGGGCGCCGCCGCCCTTGGGCGTCATCGACTGCCAGTAGAAGGTGTGGTTCCAGATCTGGGCCGCATTGTTGAAAATGCCGGCCTTGTCAGCCTTGCCCGCTGTTGCCTTGACGACATCATCCAGCGAATTGCTGGCGAGTTCATGGCCGTCCAGAAGCTTGTTGAGATTGGCAATATAGGCGGCGTGGTGCTTGCCGTGATGGATGTCGAGGGTCTCGGCGGAGATATGCGGGGCGAGGGCATCGCGGGCATAGGGCAAGGCGGGCAGGGTAAAGCTCATGAGAATATCTCCATCGAATGCGAGTGTGACAAAACAGGTGCACGGCGTGCGGGCGGATGCGGCGCACGGTGATATGAGTGCATATGGGCCTCTACCCGCCATTGTCCACCGGAGGAGCGCATGAGCGCTGAGGATTTATCCAAGCTTTTGCAGCAAGCCGACCCGGACCGGCGGCTGGCCGCACTGTTCGCGCCGGCCGAGGTCAGCGCGCGCCTGTTTGCGCTTTATGCCCTCAATCACGAGATCGCCCGAATCGCCGATGCGACCTCGGAAAGTCTGATCGGCGAGATGAAGCTGACCTGGTGGCGCGATGCGGTCGCTGACCTCTATGCCGAGACGCCAAAGCTGCGCCGCCACAATGTCACCGAGGCGCTGGCACCATTGACGCATTTGCTGCCACAGGCCGAACTGCTCGATCTGGTCGATGTCCGCTTCGACGACATTATCGCGGCGCCACATGCCGATCTCGACGCCCTGCTTGATTATGTCGATCGCACGTCAGGGCGGTTGATCCGCCTGAGCCTGATACTCACCGAGGGCGAAATGCCCGAGGCGCAGATCCGCGATGCCGGCCGCGCCTGGGGTCTGACGGGACTGATGCGCGCCTTCGCCTGGCGCGCCCGCATCGGCCGCGCCCCGGTGGCTGGCGATTATCTCACCGAATTGGGCGGCACACCGGCCATGCTCGCGCAAGGTCTGGGCCCCGACAAGGCGAAGGCCGCGATCCAGCCCGTGCGCGCGATAGCCGAAGATGCCGCGCGCGGCTTTCGCGCCGCCGGAGCCCTGCCAGTCGAGGCCGTGCCGGCGGCGGGCTATGTCGTGCTGACGCCTGCCTATCTTCTGCGCCTGCCGAACAACCCGTTCGAGGTCGCACCGGAGCGCTCACTGCTGGCCCGGCAGGCAAGATTGAGCTGGCTGTCGTTGACGGGGCGCTAATTCGCGCCGTCCGGCCCATCCCAGCCAGATCGCCAGATCATCCAGCGCCCGCTGCGACATTGCCGTCTTGCGCGCCGGAGTCTTGGCCTTGCCGCGGATGCGATTGCCGTCGGCGTCCTGGGTCGGCTGGGTGATCGGCGGGAAGAGACCGAAATTGACATTCATCGGCTGGAAACTGCCCTTGCCGGCATCGAGATGACCGCCGGTGATATGGCGGATCAGGGCGCCCATCGCGGTGGTTTCCGGCGGCGGGGCCAGCGTCGTGCCGAGGCGTTCGGCGGCGGCATAACGCCCGGCGAGCAAGCCCATCGACGCGCTCTCGACATAGCCTTCAACGCCGATCAATTGCCCGGCAAAGCGCAGGCGCGGCTGCGATTTCAGGCGCAGCTGATCGTCGAGCAGGCGCGGTGAGTTGAGGAAAGTATTGCGGTGGATACCGCCGAGGCGGGCAAATTGCGCCTCTTCCAGGCCGGGGATGAGGCGGAAAATCTCGGTCTGGACGCCGTATTTCAGCTTGGTCTGGAAACCGACCATGTTGAACAGCGTGCCCAGCGCATTGTCCTGGCGCAATTGCACGATGGCATAGGCCTTGACGGTCGGATTGTGCGGATTGGTAAGCCCGACCGGTTTCATCGGTCCGTGCCGCAAGGTCTCGCGGCCGCGCTCGGCCATCACTTCGATCGGCAGACAGCCCTCAAAATAGGGCGTGCCCTCCCACTCCTTGAACTCGGTCTTTTCGCCGGCGATCAGCGCATCGATGAAGGCGCCATACTGTTCCCTGTCCATCGGGCAATTGAGATAAGCGGTCTGGTCGGCCAGCGTCTCGCCCTTGTCATAGCGCGACTGGAACCAGGCCTTCTCCATATTGACGCTGTCGCGATGGATCACCGGCGCGATGGCATCGAAGAAGGCCAGCTCGTCCTCGCCGGTCTGTTTGAGGATAGCGTCGGACAGGGATTGCGAGGTCAGCGGTCCGGTGGCGATGATGACGCTGTCCCAGTCTTCCGGTGGCAGACCGGTGATTTCCTCGCGCGAGATCGTCACCAGCGGGTGCTCGGACAGTCGCTTGGTCACGGCGGCGGAAAAGGCATCGCGATCAACGGCGAGGGCGCCGCCCGCCGGCAGGCGGTTATTGTCGCCCTCGGCCAGGATCAGCGAATTGCAGCGCCGCATTTCCTCGTGCAACAGCCCGACCGCATTGGTCCTGGCATCGTCGGAACGGAAGGAATTGGAGCAGACCAGCTCGGCCAGGCCATCGGTCTTGTGAGCCTCGGTCCCTTTGACGCCGCGCATCTCGTGCAGGATGACGGGCACGCCCTGTGAAACGAGTTGCCAGGCGGCTTCGGAGCCGGCCATGCCGCCGCCGATGATGTGAACAGGTTTGGGAGAGCTTTGGGTCATGCGCGGCATATCGAGCCCGGCGGGGGCCAAGTCAAGCGGTAGGGGGCAGTCTGGCGTTGACAGGCAGACGCCGCGCGGCGAATGATCGCGTAACGGGGGAGTGTGGTGATGAGGCAGTTCATAGTTGCATTGAGTGTCATCTTGATGGGCGCCTCAATCGCCGACGCCCGGGACGAGCCGCTGCCGGACCGCGTGACGCAGGCCTCCCGGGCGTATAGCGCTGCGCTGGTGAGCCAGGATCTTCCGGCAATGAGCGCCGCCGCAGAGGATTTCTTCGCGGTCGCGCGCGAGTTCGACCTGCCCCTCGATGATCAGGTTTCGATCGGTCTGACCGCGCTTGCCCTGGCATCGTCGCGAGGGAGAGGGGGAGGACTGGTCGAGTTGACGCGCGACACGGCGGCGGTGGCCGACAGTGCGGGCGATCTCGACGCCGTTATCAATGCGTGGGTGCGCGGCGCTTTGGCGGCCCGCCACAGCAATAACTTCGTGGCGTTTGACGTGATTTACGCCCAGGTGCTGAACGTGACAGTCCAGAACCATGTTCGCGACGAAGACTGGCTGGCCATCATTGCGCAAATCCCGGACCCGCGTTCCAGTCCAGCCGCTCGGCCAAATGCGGATCCTGCGGCGGGGGTGCTTGAGCTCGAGCGCGCGCGCGATGAGGGTGATGCCATTGCGCTGGCGAACGCGGTGATCGGACTGCAGCACGAGGCGATGGCCCGCGAGGACTGGCCCCGTGCACTGGAATTGACCCAAGTCGCCCTCGTGGATCTCGCGCCCTTTGGCGTCGCGGGGCGGCCTGCCCGCGATGCGGTTGCGGTGGCGCTGTCCGACATATTGCGTGACGGGTTCGCCTCGACAGATTCGGGCGAATCCCATCTGTCCGGCGAGGCCCGGCTGGCATGGTGTGATTACCTGACCCGCCAGCCGGTTGCGCTGGACTATATCACCGAAACGCCTGTGCCCATGCGGGCATTCGAATACGGTGAACAGGGTGTGGTGCGAACCGGGTTTGTCGTCCCGGCTGCCGGCGGCGCGGCGCAACCGGGCGAAAGCCGGGCCAGTACTGGTGGGCTCAATGCTCTGCGGAATGCGAGCCGGAACCATTTGGCCCAGACCCATTTCCGCCCGTCCTGCGCGGGTCAGGCTTTGCCGGTCAGCGGCGTGTTGCACGAGGGGTTTGTCGTCGTGTCCGAGCGCGCCCGTGGGCAACGTGTACTTGTCGCAATGGCGGTCTTCAGTGCTTTCTCCGAGTAGCGCAGCGCCGGCCGCGCTCGATGAAAACATCGCATTCGAAAATCAACGTAGTGGCGTGGGAGGTGAGTGATGAGATATTTCTTGATGGCGATTTGTATCGTCGTGATGGGGGCCTCATCGGCCCACGCCCAGGACGAGCCACTGCCGGACAGCGTGGCGCGCGCCTATCTGGCCTATGAAACTGCGCTGGCCGCGCAAGATGACGACACGGCATTCGACGCCGCTGCCGCAGCCTGGCGTGCGGCCCGAACGGCGCGGATCGATCCGGAATTGATCGGCATTCTTGCAGAAAACTACGGTCAGTTGGCACAGCGCCGAGGCGCTTATGGCGAGGCTTATGAGGCATGGCGCAATGCGGCGGAAATCTCCGATCGGGCAGGCAATCCCGCGCCGGAACGGGCCCTGCGCTGGTATAATGCGGGCGTGGCGGCCTATGCCAATGGCGAGGTTGATGATGCCAATCGCTGTCTGGCGCGCTCGGTGCGTGCGCAACCCGCCGATGAGGCCGTTCGCGACGAGGACCTGTACGGCAATACCCGTTACCTCATCGCCGCAACCACGGCGCAGTTGGGTCGGCTAAGCGGCGTGGGCGAACATGCACGCGCCGCAATTGCCGCTTTCCAGGCCTCCGGCCGGCCGGATGATTCCATGTATGCCAACGCGCATTATCTCTCGGGGATCGCCTATTATTCGAGTGGCGACGATGCGGAAAGTGCCATGGAGTTCAACATGGCGAGGGGAATTCTCGCGACGGTGGACGCAGTCGGGCGGCAGAATGATATTCGCGTGCTCGAGCTGTGGCTTTCACTGGCGCGGGATCGCTTGAGCGAGCCGCAGCTGGAACAAATTGACGTCCAGCTTGCCGCCTCCCGATTTCCGCCGCTGCCGGAGACGGAGCTTTTCGAGATCACCGAAGAGCACAATCATGACGCCGTGGCGATTGTGCGGATTGAGCCGCGCTATCCGCGAGAGGCAGCCCGGCAGGGGATCCAGGGGGTCTCCCTGGTCCAGTTCGATCTCAGCGCCGAGGGCGTTCCTGAAAACATTGTGGTCATCACTTCCATCCCCGGCGGGGTGTTCGGGGAGGTCAGCGCACAGGCTGTGGCGCAATGGCGCTACCAACCGATGATGCGCGACGGCCAGCCGGTGCCCCGGCTGGGGGTCGAGACGGCGTTTGTTTTTCAGTTGAGATGAGTCGGCTGCGACCGGGACGCCCCCACCTTGCCGCGGGGCAATCCTCATAACAGGCGCTATCGACTGGCCCGGCGTTCGGCCCTCCCGGTATTGACAGCCCAGTCGCCGCGGGGAGATGATCGCGCAATAGGGGAGTTTTGTGATGACGCATTTTGGGGTTGCTTTGGGGTTTCTGTTAGCGCTGTCGACCGCGGCCATGGCCCAGGACGAGCCGCTGCCGGACAGCGTGGCGCGGGCCTATCTGGCCTATGAGACTGCCATGGTGGCGCAGGATTATGCCGCCGCGAGCGAAGCCGCAGCGACAGCCTGGCGGGCCGCCAGGGATGAGCGCATCGATGCCGAACTGATCGGCATTCTGGCGGAGAATTACGGTCAATTGGCGCTGGCGCGCGGCCAGTATGAGCCCGCCTATGACGCCTGGCGGAGTGCCGCCGAGATATCGGATCGCCTACGGGCGCCAGCGGCTGAGCGGGCCCAGCGCTGGTATCAGGCCTCGCTTGCCGCGTTTGCGCAGGGCGACACGTCTGACGCCTTTCGCTGCTCGACGCGTTCAAACGATGCCGTCGGGACCGGGGAGGTGTTGGCAGACCAGGGTTTGAGCGGGGATATTCACTACATGATCGCCACCACGGCGGCCCAGCTCGGGCGAATTCGACTGGTGGGTCCGCACGCCGGCCAGGCTGTCGCCGCCTATGAAGCGGTGGAGCATCCGCATGATTACGTCCTCGGCAACGCCTATTACCTGTCGGGCGTTGGGCGCTATATCGATGAAGATCGGGCCGCGAGCATTCTTGATTTCAGAATGGCGGCCAATATTCTCGGCGCGCTTGAAGCGCCGGAATCGGCCGCCGTGGCGCGGACCGCCTGGGCCTGGGCGATGCTTGCCGGATATGATCTGGACGAGAGCGAGCGCGAGGCGTTGAACCTGCGGATCGCGGCTTCCGAATTTCCGGATATTGAGCGAGACTATCCGCCGGTCCGTATCGATGACGAGAATTTCGATGCCGCACCGCTCCGTCGGGCCCAGCCGCTCTATCCCGTCGACGCGGCGGAGCAGGGCCTGGAGGGCGTGGTCCTCGTGCAATTCTCGGTCAATGAGGATGGCGGCATCGAAGATGCCGAGGTGCTCGCATCGCTGCCGCGCGGCGTCTTCGACCGCGCCGCCATGCGGGCCGTTGAACGGTGGCGCTATAGCCCCGCCGTCCGCGATGGCGTGCCGGTGCGGCGTGAGGCGATCCAGACGCAATTCCAATTCATGTTGCGCGACGACTACTAAGCCGGGCCTCCAGGCGCTGGCCCGCTGCACCCCGCAACTTGCCTTCGCGGCCCGTCGCGTCCAGATCGGGGGCGTTGAACGCATCCCCTTGTCTGCGGAGCCTGGCATGAACCCGACACCGACCACGACACATGTTCCGATCCTGCGCAGCGTCCTGGCGGCCTATGCCTTTTTGATCTCGCATTGGCAGCGCGCCGCGATCGCGGCGGCGCCCTATATGCTGGCCTATACCGCGCAGCTGGTGCTGATGCAGTCGCTCGGCGGCGTCACCGCCAATCCACTGCTGGCGATGGGAATGTTCCTGCTCTCGCTGGTGACGGTGATAGCCAGCCTGGCGCTGTCGGCCGCCTGTCTGCGCATGGCGGTGCTGGGTGATTATAGCGGCTGGCATTCGCTCAAGGCCGGCGCCGATGAGGGCCGCATCTTCATCGTCAGCCTGCTGGTCGCGGCGCTGACCCTGCTCGTCTTCATCATGGCCTTCATGTTCTGGGCCGTCGTGCTTGGCTCGATCGCCGCCGGCGCGATGAGCCGCGCCGGTATTGATGCGGAAGCGGAGGGGCTCGAACTGGCCGATGCCATGGCCTATCTCGGTGCCGCCGACTGGGTTGTCGCCGGCGTGGTCGCGCTGGCCGCCGCGGGGCTGTTGGTCTGGCTGTCGGCCCGTTTGGCGCTGGCCTTGCCCGCGACGATTGCCAATCGCAAGATCATGGTATTGAGCGCCTGGTCACTGAGCGGCGGCAATGCGGCGCGGATCGCGGCCGCCCTGCTTTTGACCGGCTTGCCGCTCCTGGCGCTGGAAGTGGGCCTGTATGAGTTGATCTGCGCCATTCTCGGTTCGCGGCCACTTTACCTGGCCGTGCCGGTCGGCGCCGAGCAGATCAATGCGCCGGCCCTGGCCGCCGCCGAGGAATATTTACGCTGGAACGGTCTGATGGCCTTCATCAACGTCCCTGTATTTTCAGGGCTTTATGCCTATATCTATCGCAATCGCACCGCCGCTGCCGCGACAGGGGATCGCACCGGCTAGCATCCCGCTGGCATGCGGTGCCCCAATCCGTCATGATGAACGGATAATGCAGCACAAGCTGTAAAAAGGGGATCGATATGACAGGCAAGGCTTTCGATATCGGAGACGGTATCTTCTTTTTCTTCAAGCGCTTTGGCGCGAACCCGCTCGGCGTGATCTGGATTGCGATCTGCCAGGCGCTGGTGGTCGGCGCGATTGCCGCGCTGGCTTTCATGCTGCTTGGGCCCTTCTATATCGGTCTGTTCGATTTGATCGCGCAGGAGGCCAATGGCAGCCTCTCGGACTCGCAGATGGAGCGCGAAGTGCTCACCCTGCTCGGACCCTTCCTCGCCTCAATGCCGCTGATTGCCTTGCTCGGCATCGTCTCGGCGCTGATGTTCCAGGCGGCCTGGCTGCGGTTTTTGGCCCGCGGCGAGATCGCGGCGGTGATCCCATTCCGTTTCGGCGGCGATGAATTGCGTCTGCTGGGCGTCAATCTTCTCTATATTGTGGTCGGTATCGCCGCCTATCTCGGCATTGCCATGGCCGCGGCCGTGGTCGGACTTGTGGCTGCAGGCGTATTTGCCGGTAGCGATGGCTCAATGGCCGGTGGTCTGGCAACTGGTCTGATCGTCTTTCTCGGCGTGCTGGCGATCGCCATTATGGTCATCGTATTCTGCATCCGCCTCGCTTCTGCACCGGCCCTGACCCTGGTTGATCGCCGTGTCCGCTTCTTCGAGAGCTGGACTGCGAGCAAGGGTGTGTTCTGGCACATGGCGCTGAGCTATCTGGTGGTGATCGGTCTGATCATCGTGCTCTCGACCATTCTGGGCACCCTGATCCAGCTGGTCTTCCTCGGCGCGCTCTTCCCGGCCCTGATGGAGCTGGTCCAGATGGCCGAAGGCAATGCCGATGTCGCGCCGGAAGAAGTTTTCGCGATGTTGCAGGGCATGCTGAGCAATCCCGGTGTCATGGTTGGTCTCGCGACCGGCCTGGTGCTGGGCTATGCGATGCAGATCATGTTCGAGGGCATGTGGCACGGCGTCGGCGCCTATAATGCCGTGCGCTACCGGGCCGATGGCGCGCCGGAAGAAACCGACTCGCCAACCCTGACCGCCGATCATCCCGCCGGGGCCTCGCCGACCGAAGGCTAGGCACAGACGGCAGAATGAAACAGGCCGAGCGGCCCGCTGGATCTCCGGCGGGCCGTTCAGTGCCCGCTTGCAGTCGCCGCCCGGGCCGTGCAGTTTGTCCGGAGATCAATTTGAATTTGCGGGGGCAATCATGACCGGACGGGAAATCTACGCACCAAGGCAGGCGCGCCAGCGCCGCAGTTGGACCCTGGCGGCCATTGTGCTCTTGCTGGTCTTCAGCTTTGGTGGCCAGATCCTGGCGGCGATTGCGGGTGTTCTGCTTGGTCTGATCAACGCCCAAACCGGCGAGATGGACTGGGTTGGCATGAGCTATATCCTGATCGCAGCCTTTGGCGCGACGGCGATCCTGCTCCTGCTGTGGACGACATTCTTCGAGCGCCGCGGCCCGGCGACGATCGGCCTCAATGCCCGCTTTGCGCTGCGTTTTGCGCGCGGCTATGGCCTTGGTCTGGGCTTTCTCGCCGGTGTGGTTGCCCTGATCTGGGGCCTTGGCGGATATCAGATTGAGGCGAGTGGCAGTCTGGCGGTTGCCAGCCTGATTCCGGTGGCCTGGCTGTTGGCCGGTTTCATCGTTCAGGGCTCGACCGAAGAGCTGTTGTTTCGTGGTTGGCTGATGAGCCTGATCGCCTCGCGTCACGGTATCTGGCTGGCGATTGTGATCAATTCGGCCCTGTTCGGTCTGATGCATGCCGGCAATATCGCCTGGTCGCAGGAATTGATGTTCGGCCTCGCCAATATCGTTCTGGTCGGTGTCTTTCTCAGCCTCTATGCGGCCAAGGAAGGTTCGCTCTGGGGCGTGTGCGGCTGGCATGCGGCCTGGAACTGGCTGCTCGCCTCCGGCTTTGGCCTGCCGGTCAGTGGGCAGGACGTGTTGGTGACGCCCATCATCATCGATCTCGCCGACACGCCCGATGCCGCCTGGTGGCTGACCGGTGGCGTCTTCGGACCCGAGGCCAGCGTGGTGACGACAGTTGTGCTGGCGAGTGGTGTTCTGGTTCTGCTGCTGCGCGGCAAGTTTGCCAGTTTCGGCGTCGCCGGAGCGGCGGCGCTCGCCGCGAAGGCACCACCGACCACGGGGGGCGCTACAGGCGCCTCCGGTCCGAAGCATTATGACGAAGAGCTCGGTCCGATCCTTTTCGCCGGTTATGCCGCCGACATCGTCAAGCGCGCTGCCGCGCTGAGCCCCGGCAATGTGCTCGAGCTCGCGGCAGGAACCGGTATTGTCAGCCGCCGGCTGCGCGATTCACTGGCACCGGAGACATCACTGCTCGTCTCCGATCTCAGCGCGCCCATGCTGGTGATTGCAAAGACGAAATTCGAACCGGGAGAAAGCGTTGAATTCCATCTGGCCGATGCGATGTCCTTGCCCTTCGAGTCGGCGAGCGTCGACCAAGTCGTTTGCCAGTTCGGGGCGATGTATTTTCCCGAGAAGGTCGCGGCCTTCGCAGAGGTCCGGCGCGTCCTGAGTGATGGGGGATCGCTGGTGTTCAACGTTTGGGGCACGCTTGAACGCAACCCCTGCGCCGAAATCGCCCAGGCGACTGTGGAGGCGATCTATCCCGACGATCCTCCCGGCTTCTTCCGGGTCCCCTACGCCTACTCCGATCCGAACCAGGTTCGCGCTGATCTTGAAGCCGCTGGCTTTGCCGATATCAGCCAGGACACCGTCAGGATTGACGCCAAGGTGGCCGACTGGGGATTGCTGGCGCGCGGCCTCGTGCTCGGCAGCCCGCTGATAGAGGAGGTCCGTGCGCGTGGCACGGTCGCAGAGGAGGCTGTGGTCGAACGCTTCACTCTTGCACTGCGCGAGCGATTCGGGGGCGAACCCGGGCACATGCCTTTGGAAGCTCACGTGTTTTCGGCACACAAGCCGCGTCAGGAATCGTCAATTCGATCTGAACCACCGGTATCCGCCGCCGCACCCAAGCCAGGCGCGTCCACGGCGTTCATCGGCAATATCCCGCAAAATTATGATGAGGGGCTCGGCCCGCATATCTTCACCGATTACGCCGCCGATCTCGCCGCAAGAGCTGCGGCGCTGGACGCCGGCGACGTGCTTGAGCTGGCTGCGGGGACGGGCATTGTCAGCCGGCAATTGCGCGATGCCCTGCCGGCAGAGGCGCGGCTGGTTGTCACCGATCTCAATCCGCCCATGCTCGATATTGCCCGCAGCAAATTCGAACCTGGCGAGGTGGTGGAGTTCCGACAGGCCGATGCCATGGCCCTGCCTTTCGATGATAACAGCTTCGACGCCATCATCAGCCAATTCGGCGTGATGTTTTTCCCCGACAAGGTCGAGGCCTTCAGGGAGTCGCGGCGTGCCCTGCGGCCGGGCGGGCATATATTGTTCAATGTGTGGGGTGAGATGGAGGCTAATCCCTTCTCGCTGGTCGGTCATGAAACGGCGGCGGAAATCTTCCCCGACAACCCACCCGTTTTCTATCGCTATCCCTTCTCCTATGCCGATCCGGCCTTGGTGACAGCCGATCTGGAAGCCGCCGGTTTTGTCGACATCGCGCATGAAATTGTGAGCATCGACAAGCGGGTTGATGACTGGGCCCTGTTCGGGCGCGGCCTCGTGCTCGGCAATCCGCTGGTCGACGAGATCCGGCAGCGCGGAACCATCAGCGCCGAGGCGGTGATCGAGCGCTTCACGCTCGCCCTGCGCACCCGCTTCGGAATCGAGCCAGCGCGTATGCCGCTGGAAGCCGTGGTGTTCTCAGCCCGCAAGCCGGACTAGGCGTGGCACGCAGGCGATCATGCCGATCTGGGTTTCGGTTGTGTTTTCACACTGTGCGCCTGCAACGGGATGTGCCAGAGTGATCGTCTGAACCTGGGGGGGTAATCATGACCGAACGTTTCCGTTTTTTCGATGCGCTGACCTATGGCATCCGCACGCTGTTCTGGCGGCCGGTGCGGGCGCTGGCCTATATCGCCGTCGTCGCGGCATTGAGTTTTGTCTATTATTTCTGGGCCCAGTCTGAAGCCGGAATAGGCTTCTTCACCGGCTATCTGAACGCGACGCTGGAGATGGCGCAGGGCGATTTCGGCAGTTATGGCGGATATTTCGCGGCGCTGATGGGCGGGTCGATGATTGCCAGCTGTGTGATGATTGCCGGCGCCTACCGGGTTTATGCCCGCGATCAGCCCGTCTTGCGCCTGCCGCTCCAGCTCGGGCTGGATGAGTTGCGCACATTCGGCTTCTATCTGATCCTGCTCGGCATGATGGTCGGCGTCATGCTCGCCGCCATGATTGTCCTGATCATCCTCGGTATTCTTTTCGCCATCCTGATTTCGCCGCTGATGGGGTCGGGCAGTTCGGATCCTTCACAGGCAGCCCTGATTGGCGGGCTGGTCGGATTCGGTGTGATGATCCCGATGATGCTCATACTGGGCTATATCATGGGCCGCGTCAGTGTCGGTTTTGCCCTGGTCATTCGCGACCGCAGGATCAGCCTCGATGGCTGGAGCGCGTCGAAAGGGGCGGGCATGCAGCTGCTGATGGCGCATCTTGTAATTTATGTCGTGATGATTGCCAGCCAGTTCCTGCTGGCCCCCGACTTGATGGCGGCGGCCTTTTCCGGTTTCAGCAATCCGGGCGTGATGCCGGATCCGGACCAGATGATGGCGTCGATGGCCAATCCCTATGGCCCCTGGCTGATCATCGCCGTGCCGCTGCAGACCGTGCTGCTCTTCCTGCTCTGCGGCCCGACGGCGGCCGTCGCGAACTGGGATGCCCGCAAGCGCGCGGCGCCTGCCATTGCGCCTGCGCCGGGCGTTGGTACGGGAGAAGTCAGCGCCTAAACCGCCGCCATCGCCGCCTTCGGGGCCGGGATCGATCAGCCAGCCGGCGGTTTTTCGGACGTCGAGATCGTGCGCGAGGGTGGTTCGGCGCTGTTAGAGGCCTTCATTCACCAGTGCTGCATTGAGCTGCAGCACTACACCCGGCGCATCAAAAGCCTTGCTATTGGCCTGGATGGCGATGGCGAAGCCGGTGCGCGAGTCGTAGACGACCGCCGAGCGATAGCCGGCAAAGTCGCCGCCGTGGAAGAGGCGAAAAGCGTTGTCAGGATAGTGGGTCACGAAGACACCGAGACCGTAATAGATCTGGCGTTCGAGGCTGATCGGATTGGCGTCGGCCATCATCACCGTCCGCTCGTTCGCCAATTGATCGCCGCCCAGCGCCAGATAGAACCGCGCCAGATCGGTGGGGGAGGAAACAATGCCGCCGGCGGCCCATTCATAATCATAATTGCGGTTCAGCCGGCCATCACTTGCCGTCGGGGCCAGCCCTCCGGAGGGGCCGCGCTGATGGCCCGATGCCAGATTGTCATAGCCGCGTCCCTCGAGGACCTGGGTATCCGCCAGATCAAGCGGCTCGATGACCCGCTCGCGGACCAGATCGCCATAGCGCTCACCGGTGACGCTTTCCAGGATCAGGCCAACGAGGATGAAGTGGGTGTCGGAATAGGCGTAGTGCTGGCCCGGTTCGCCCGAGGGCGTATCGTCCGCGACGTAATCGATGATCTCGTCCGGTGTGAACCCGCGTTCGCCGCGCTCTGGGTCTGCAGAGTTGAAACCCTCACTCTCAAGATAATCGGGAATGCCGGCCGAGTGATTGAGCAGATGGCGCAGGGTGATGCGATCTGCATTGCGCAGGCGGGCAAACCACGGCCGGTCGGCGAGCCAGGTGGAGATCGACGCATCGAGATCGAGCTGGCCCTCCAGGCTCAGTTGCGCCGCTATGACCGCTGCGAAAGTCTTGCCAATACTGCCCGCGAGAAAGCGCGTGTCAGGTGTGACCGCCGATCCATGCAGTTCGGCCACGCCAGCGACGGCCGTATGAGCACTGCCATCGGCCTGTACCAGGGCGATCGAGACGCCGGGGACGGTATCGGCTGCGACGGCCGTCTCAACAACAGATGTGAGGGTCGGGACGGGATTGTCCTGGAGGCCAATGCTTGCGACCAGCAGGGACAGGACGGGGAGGATGGAATTGAACATCGGTCAACTATGCGGACGGTGCCGCAGCTTGACAAGGGGCGGCTGGATCTGCGGTGCACTGCGAGGCGGAGCCCCCTAAACCGCCGCCATTTTCCGCCGCGTCTTTTCCTTCGCCAGCATTGGCGCCAGATAGCGCCCGGTCCAGCTCGCCTCGACTTTCGCGACATCTTCCGGTGTGCCGACCGCGACAATCTCGCCGCCGCCATCGCCGCCTTCGGGGCCGAGATCGATCAGCCAGTCGGCGGTCTTGATGACGTCGAGATTATGCTCGATCACCACGACGGTATTGCCGGTCTCGACCAGCTCGTGCAGCACTTCCAAGAGTTTGCGGATATCCTCGAAATGCAGGCCCGTGGTCGGCTCGTCGAGAATGTAGAGCGTCTTGCCGGTGGCGCGCTTGGCGAGTTCCTTGGAGAGTTTGACGCGCTGGGCTTCGCCGCCGGAGAGCTGGGTCGCCGGCTGGCCGATCTTGATATAGCCGAGCCCGACTCGCTTGAGGGTTTCCATCTTGTCGCGCACGGCGGGGACGGCCTTGAAGAAGTCGGCGCCTTCCTCGACCGTCATGTCGAGCACGTCGGCGATGGATTTGCCCTTGAATTTGACCTCCAGCGTCTCGCGATTGAAGCGGGCGCCATGGCAGACATCGCAGGGCACGTAGACATCGGGCAGGAAATGCATCTCGATTTTCACGACGCCATCGCCCTGGCAGGCTTCGCAGCGTCCGCCCTTGACGTTGAAGGAGAAGCGGCCGGGCTTGTAGCCGCGGGTTTTCGAGTCCGGCAGCTGGGCGAACCATTCGCGGATCGGGGTGAAGGCGCCGGTATAGGTGGCTGGATTGGAGCGCGGCGTGCGTCCGATCGGCGACTGGTCGATATCGATGATCTTGTCGAGCTGATCCAGCCCCTCAACCCGCTCATGCGCGCCCGGCACGGTCTGGGCCTTGTTGAGCTTGCGGGCCGCGGCCTTGTAGAGGGTTTCAATCGTCAGGGTCGATTTGCCACCACCGGACACGCCGGTGACGCAGGTCATGACGCCGAGCGGGAAATCGGCCGAGATGTGTTTGAGATTATTGCCGCTGGCATCGATGACGCGGACAACGCGCTTCTTGTCGATCTTGCGCCGCTTGACCGGGATCTCGATCCGCCGCGTGCCGCGCAGATACTGGCCGGTCAGGCTGGCTTCGCTGGCGAGGATGTCGGCGGGCAGACCCTCGGCAATGATCTCGCCGCCATGCACGCCGGCAGCCGGCCCCAGATCAACGACATGATCGGCGGTCAGGATAGCCTCTTCATCATGCTCGACAATAATCACCGTATTGCCCAGATCGCGCAGGCCGCGCAGGCTTTCCAGCAGGCGCGAATTATCGCGCTGGTGCAGGCCGATCGAGGGCTCGTCGAGCACATAGAGCACGCCGGTCAGGCCCGAGCCGATCTGGCTGGCCAGACGGATGCGCTGGCTTTCGCCGCCGGACAATGTGCCGGAGGCGCGATCCAGGGTGAGATAATCCAGCCCGACATCGACGAGGAATTTCAGCCGCTCGCGGATTTCCTTGAGGATGCGTTCGGCGATCTGCTGATCCTTGGCCGAGAGCGTTTTCTCGATCGAACCAAACCAGTCGCGCGCGACGCGGATCGGCATGGTGCCGGTCTGGGCGATATCATGATCGGCGATCTTGACGCACAGGGCTTCCGGTTTCAGGCGGCGGCCATGGCAGGTCTCGCACGGCTGCGACGACTGGAAACGGCCGAGATCCTCGCGCACCCAGCTTGAATCGGTCTCGCGCCAGCGCCGTTCCAGATTGGGGATGACGCCTTCAAACGGCTTCTTGGTCTCGAATTTTCGCAGGCCGTCCTCATAGACGAATGTGATGTCGTCCTTGGTGCCGTAGAGGATCACCTTGCGGAAATCCTCCGGCAATTCGCGCCAAGGCTTGAACATATCGCCGCCGAAATGCGTCGCCAGCGCCTGCAGGGTCTGCTGGTAAAGTTTCGAGGTGGCGCGGCTCCAGGGCGCGATGGCGCCATTGGTCAGGGATTTGTCGCGGTCGGGGGCGACCAGGTCTTCGTCGAATTTGAGCGACTGGCCGAGCCCGTCACAGGCCGGGCAGGCACCGAACGGGTTGTTGAAAGAGAAGAGCCGCGGTTCGATCTCGGTAATGGTGAAGCCGGAGACCGGGCAGGCGAATTTCTGGGAGAAGATCAAACGTTCGGCCTGACCTGTCGTCTCGTCGACATCGGCAAACTCGGCAATTGCCAGACCATCGGCCAGCCGCAGGGCGGTTTCCAGACTGTCGGCGAGCCGGTCTTCCAGGCCCGGCTTGATCACCAGCCGGTCGACCACGACATCGATATCGTGCTTGAATTTCTTGTCGAGGACGGGCGCTTCTTCCAGCGTATAGAATTCGCCATTGACCTTGACGCGCTGGAAGCCGGCCTTGAGCCAGTCAGCGAATTCCTTGCGATATTCACCCTTGCGGCCGCGCACCACGGGCGCCAGCAAATAGAGCCGTGCGCCATGCTCGAGCGCCATCAGCTTGTCGACCATCTGGCTGACGGTCTGGGAGCGGATCGGCAGGCCGGTGGCCGGCGAATAGGGCACGCCGACACGGGCCCAGAGCAGGCGCATATAGTCGTAAATCTCGGTGACAGTGCCGACTGTCGAGCGCGGATTCTTCGAGGTCGTTTTCTGCTCGATCGAGATCGCCGGCGACAGGCCCTCGATCGAATCCATATCCGGCTTCGACATCAGTTCGAGGAATTGGCGTGCATAGGCCGAAAGGCTCTCGACATAGCGCCGCTGGCCCTCGGCATAGATGGTATCAAAGGCCAGCGAAGACTTGCCCGAGCCCGACAGCCCGGTGAACACGATCAGCTTGTCGCGCGGCAGGTCCACAGAGACATTCTTGAGATTATGTTCGCGCGCACCGCGCACGCGGATGGTGTCGAGGGCCATGAAATGTCTTTCGTCTGCCAAATCGCGGGTAGGACTGGTCGCGGGTGGGACCAGTCTGGGCTGGAATCGTGTTGAACATTTAGAGAACAAGCCTCGCTGCGTCCAGCGGCGAGGTGCGGGTCTGCTGACACCATGTAGGCAGGAAGTCGGTGTGGGCAAGCGTGAGCCTCTGTGTTCGATCGCTCCGGCGCCGCGACCATCACTGGACTCTGTGCCGCCACTCCGTTCAAATCCCCTCCGACTCGCGGGCGCAATTGACCTGCGGAACATAATGTGAACAAATTGGCTCGGCGCGCAAGCCGTGCAACACAAAAACATGGAGAATGGGCGATGGCGGGATCTGTGAACAAGGTCATTCTGGTGGGCAATCTGGGCAAGGATCCGGAAACCCGGCGTCTGCCGAACGGCGATCCGGTGTGCAATCTGCGCATCGCGACCTCGGAAAGCTGGCGCGACAAGACCTCCGGCGAACGCCGCGAGAAGACCGAATGGCACAGCGTCGTCATCTTCAATGACCAGCTCGCCAAGGTCGCCGATAATTATCTCAAGAAGGGCGCCAAGGTTTATATCGAAGGCGCGCTGCAGACTCGCAAATGGACCGACCAGAACGGTGTCGACAAATATAATACCGAGATCGTGCTGCAGAAATTCCGCGGCGAATTGCAAATGCTCGACAGCAAGGGCGAGGGCGGTTCCTATGGCGGCGGTGGCGGCAGTTTCGACTCCAGCGAACGCTCGCCGCAGCGTGCGGTCGATGCGCCGAAGGAAGATTTCCGCAGCGCCGACATGGATGACGAAATTCCGTTCTAGGCGATGCGGAACGCGGCCGGGGGGCGAGGAGTCGATAATGCGTATTCCAGTGATAATTCTGACCGGCCTCATGCTGGCGACACCCGTCTGGGCGCAGGGCGAAGACGCCAATATGCGCCGCCCGGCGATCATGTCGGTGATGGATGAAGGCACCGAGTCCCAGTTCGTCGTTGGCGATGCAGCCTGGGGCGATGTGCTCGTCACACTGGCGACTTTGCAGGGCACCGAGCCGGACCGGGCGCCGGTCATTGCCGACCAGCTGTGGCAGCGCCGCGATATCAATCCGCCGATTTTCCTGTTCGAGGTCGCACGCCTGACCGTGGAGAGCGATCCGGATCGCGCCCTGCGAGCCTATTTTCTCGGGCGTGCCCGGACGATTTACGACGCCTCGCGCTGCATTGATCCCTCGGCCCTGGCGGTCGTTACCGCCTCGTCGCAACAGGCCGGGCCGGCGGTGACCGAATTGATGAATTCGGACACGGCGCGGATGGAAGCGGCGCTCAGCTGGGTGGTTGATTCCGGTGCGGTCTTCACCAGCCAGGCCTCGCCCTGGTGGGCCTGTTCCTATGGCAATGCGGCCTATTATGCAGCGATCAACAGCGCCGATATGCCGGGCGCCGAATGGCTCAAGGTCGAGGGTGTCTGGCCTGCGCTGCGCACCGCCATCAGCAATAATATGAATGATAATCTGGCGCGGGTCCGTGAAGGCCAGCTCGCACAGGCACAGTAGAGACTCCGGCAGGCCTGGCCCGGCGACGTGGCTGATCTGGCCTTGAGGGGAATGAGCGGTCATGCATATCCTCATTGCCGGCGCGACCGGCTTCATCGGCTCCCACCTAGCGGCCGCGCTGCATCGCCAGGGCCATAGCATCACCGCTGCCGGCCGCGGGACGGAAGACGCGCGCCGCCGGGCGCCCGATTTCAACTGGATCGCCTGCGATTTTCGCCATGACAGCGCCGCCGACTGGCAGCCACGCCTGGCTGGTATCGACGCGGTGATCAATTGCGTCGGCGTGCTGCAGGACGGGCTCGGCGATGATAGCCGCGCCGCCCATGTCGATGGCGCTGCCGCCCTGTTTGCCGCCTGCGCCGAGGCCGGGGTGAGGCGTGTAATCCATATTTCAGCGGTCGGTGCCGATGCGGCCTCCGGCTCGGCCTATGCCCGCGACAAGCAGGATGGCGAGGCGGCCCTCACGGCGCTCGACCTCGACTGGGTCATCCTGCGACCCTCACTGGTGATCGCGCGCAATGTCTATGGCGGCACCGCCCTGGTGCGCGCGCTGTGCGGCATTCCCTGGCTCACCCCGCTGGTCGGCGGCAGCCAGGTCTTCCGCCCGATCGGGGTTGAGGATTTGAGCGCTGCGGTCGCTGACCTGCTGCGGCCCGATGCGCCCTCGCGGGTCAGCTGGGATGTCGGCGGGCCGCAGCGTGTCTCGATGGATGAATTGGTGCGGGGCTATCGCCGCTGGCTCGGTTTCGGCGCGACACGGATCTGGCATGTGCCGCGCTGGCTGGCGGCGATCGGCTTTGGCTGTGGCGACGTGCTCGGCTGGGTCGGTGTGCGCACTTCGATGCGGACGACGGCGCTGAAACAGCTCGATTTCGATGTCGAGGGCGATCCGTCGGACTGGGTCGCGGCAATGGGCGCGGCGCCGCGCGGCTTCGACGCCTATCTCGCCAGCGCACCGGCCGGTCTGCAGGATCGCTGGCATGCCCGGCTCGGCTTCGCCCGTCCCGTCGCGCGCTGGGTGTTGGGGCTGTACTGGCTGGCGACCGGTATTCTATCGCTGACGATTGCCCGCGGCGATGCCTATTCCGTGCTGCAGGCGGCCGGCTATGAACCCGCCATGCAGACCTTCCTGCTCTGGTTCGGTTCGGCATTCGATATCGCACTCGGACTGGCGATGCTGGCCAAATGGCGGGTGCGGCTGATCAGTGCCGTGATGATCGCCGGCACATTCGCCTATATCGCTGCGCTCAGCCTGACCTTGCCGGGCCTGTGGGCCGATGCGCTCGGTCCGATACTGAAAGTCTTCCCGATGATGGGCCTGGCGCTGATGATCGCCGCGACCGAGGATGAGCGCTGATGGAGCTGTATTGGTTCGTCAAGACGGCACACATCATGTCGGCATCCGTCCTGTTCGGCTCCGGCGCGGCGATTGCCTTCTTCATGCTGATGGCCTGGCGTTCCGGCGATGCACCCGGCTTTGCGCTGGCGGCGAAACATGTCGTGCTTGCCGACTGGGTCTTCACCACAACCGCCGTCATCGCCCAGCCACTGACCGGGATCGCCCTGGCGCATCTGGCGGGCTGGCCGCTGACCGCGCCCTGGCTGCTGGCGAGCTATGCGCTCTACATCTTCATCGGCGTCTGCTGGCTGCCCGTGGTCTGGATCCAGTACAAGGTCCGCAATCTGATGACCGACGCGGTGGCGGCCGGGCAAGATGTGCCCGACCGCGTCCATCGTTTGATGCGGATCTGGTTTGCGCTTGGCTGGCCGGCCTTTGTTGCGCTGATCGCGATCTTTGGCCTGATGGTGGCCCGGCCGGCCTTGACCTAGCCGATCATCAGGCCCGTCACCTGGCCATCGGCATCGTATTCAATCATCACCGGAATGGTCTCGCCCGACTGCGGATCGCGCACGGACAGGGTGATGGCGGTCTCGGCTTCGAACACGGCGACGACATCGCTCTGACCGAAATCCCGGTGCAGCTGGCGCATCATCCCCAAATGCCCCTCCATCGGTGCGACGGCGCGCATGGCTTCGCTCATCCGGGTCAGGACATAGTCCCGCCAGACGGATTCATCATCGCTGGCGATCATGGCGAGGAATTCGCCGGCGGCGCGGCCACCGTCCGTGTCCGGCAGGGCGACAGGATCGATACTGGCTTCGCGCGGATGCTGTACCTGGAAGTCCTGATCCATCAATTCTGCCACCAACGCCGCGATGGCGGTGTCGGCCGAGATGCCGCGCTGATTGGTGGTCGCGAACAGCTCATAACCCTGATCGGCCAGCACGCGCCAATGCGAATTGAAGGAGGGGTTGCCGCCATTATGCCAATAGATGCGGCCGAGCTCGGCATCATCCTCGACGACCATGCCATAACCATAGAATGAGGGCGCGCCATCGCCTTCACGGACCAGCGGCGCATGCGCCAGATCGCGGGCCTGCGGCGAGACAAGCGTGCCCGCCTGATAGCCCGCCTGCCAGGCGAGCATGTCGCGTGGCGTCGAGACCAGACCGCCATTGCCGATCAGGTTCCAGTTGGGGGCATGACCGCCCCAGGAGGCGTCGATCACCGCTTCGCCCTGGCGGTTGCGCGCGGCGTGGGCGTCGTCATAGACCGCCATATAACCGGTATGCCCAATGCCGGCTGGCGCCAGGATTTCCTCGACCAGATAATCCTCGTAGGACTGACCGGTCACGACCTCGATGATCGCGGCCAGGACAGTGAACCCGACATTGGAATAGCGATAGGCTGATCCCGGTTCGTGGCGTAGCTCTGCGGCGAAGGCCTTGTCGCGGACGCTGGCCCAGCCCTCGTCGGAGAAATCATCGCCGACGGCATCAGGCAGGCCCGCTGTATGGGTGAGCAATTGCTGCACTGTAATCGCCGCCTTGTCGGCAGGCACGTCCGGGAAGAAATCGGCCAGGCTGGCGTCGGGGGAGAGGCGCCCGGCATCAATCAGGGCGGCAATGGCCATGCCGGTGAAGCTCTTGGTTATCGAGCCGATATCGAACTGGGTGTCGAGGGTAAAGGGGCGACCCGTGGACGGGTCAGCGAGACCGGCGCCTTGCGCGAAGACGATCTCGCCATGGCGTGAAATCGCGGCAAAACCGGTGAAGCCGGCCTCCGCCAGTTCGTCGAAGCGGGCCTGGAGCCTGGCCTCGAGGTTGGCCTCTGGGCGGGCATCCTGTGTCGCGGCCTGGCGGGTCGCGAGCGCCGCATTTGGGTGCAGGGCCAGCGCCGCAATGGCCAGGCTGAGGCTGAGACCTGTGACGGCGAGGGGAGATGAAAGAGGTTTCATGGGCGGGGCTTTCCTGATGTGTGCTAAGGCTTGAGACCTAGAAAATCGCCGCCTCACTGTCCTGACGAAAACCTCTCCGAAAGTAGATAATGACTATTTCCAGCGCTTGTCCATCGCACCCGACGCCTGCCCTATCGACGGTTCAGATCGGTGGAGCCGTCTGTGATCTGCGCAGTGGTGTGCTGGAAATCGATGGCCGCAGCCACCGTCTGGAGCCGCGCTTGGCCGGCGTGCTCGATCTGTTGGTGCGGCGCGCCGGGGCACCGGTGACTCGCGATGAGTTTCTCGAAACCGTTTGGGATGAGGACGGGTCGGACGAGGCGCTGAACCAGGCCATCTCGCGCCTGCGCCGGCTGCTGGGCCGCGCCGATCTGATCGTCACCCTGCCACGCATCGGCTATCGCCTGGCGCTCGATCCTGTGCCGGGGGCCCTGGCGGGATTGCCGGCAGGGCAGCGGCCCGCGGCCTCGCTTGGTGATCTCGTGTCCAGCCTCGATCGCAACAGCTTTGCTGCCGGCTTTATCGCGGCCGCTCTTTGCTGTGCTGTTCTCTACGCGTTGTTTGGCGCCCGTATCGTCGAACGGGAATTCATTATCCGGACCGAGGAGGCCCCGCTGTCGGGCGAGACCCTGGACCTGCCAGCGCCGGAGCGCTGACAGGTTTCAGATCCGGATTCCGCTAGCGGCCCTTGGGCGACGGGCTCTGCTGAGGTCCAAAGCCGCTATAGTCGAAACTGTCATCAAGGCGGCCATTCCAGATGCGCGCGGGTGCCTCGAAGCAATTGCCGATCCGCGCATTCCATTCACCCGGGAAACCGGGTTGCAGGAAATCGATTTCGACCCGGCCCCAGTGATGGGTGATATTGCCGTTCTCATCCGCAATCGCGACATCGCAAACCGGCGTCCGTGAACCGGCGTTTTCCTGCTCGGTCCAATAGCCGGTGAAATGGCCACGATTGTCGAAATTGCCGGCCAGGCCGCGAATATAGGTGCGGTGGGCGACGGCGCCGTCATAGTGGAGGAAAATGGCATATTCGCCGATTTCGTCCTCATAGATGACCGGGCCGAGATCGGTGACCCAGGCTTCATCGGCGAGCGCCGGTGCGGCACCAAGGGCCAGCAGGGCGGCCGTCAGGCAGAGTGTGTTACGCATGATGGGAATCCCCCTTCTTGTTGCGAGGACTGGCAGGCCAGGCATCGCGCTTCTGTCTATTTCGGCGAGCCATTGCGGCGGCGTTCGAAGGCGTCATAGTCGAAATCGCCATTATCGCGGCCGCTCCAGCCGGTGGTCGGCGTCTCGAAGCAAGTGCCGATCTGCGCATCCCAGGCCGAAGGCAGGTCGGAATTGGTCACCTGGAATTCCACGCGGCCCCAATGGAAGGTCGCATTGCCCTCGGCATCGAGGATGGCGACGTCACAGGCCGGCGTCGTGGTCGGGCCGTGATCGGCTTCCACCCAATAGCCGGAATAATTGCCGCGATGGCCCAGATTGCCGGCCAGTCCGCGCACAAAGGTGCGGCGTTCCGCGCCGCTTCCGCGCGTGAAGTGCATGAGTACGACGGCATCGCCAGCATCGACGTCATAGACTACCGGGCCGAGATTGCTCGTCCAGGCCGCATCGCCAAATGCGGGAGCGGCTGTCAGGGCGAGAGCGGCGAGGGCAGAACAGATTTTTACGCGCATGATTTTGAATCCCATTGGCTAAACAGGTCTGGATTGTGGTTGGTTTTGGCGCCGCGCGCTAGCGGTTTGCGATCACGGCGCAGGCGATGCGCGCGCCGGCGCCGCCAATCGGCTGGCTGGCATGGTCGTCGCTGCCGGCATGGATCACCAGCGCAGAACCGTCTTCATCGAGCAGGGCCGGCGCGGCGGTGCTGCCCGCCAGGCTGACGCGCGTGGTGTAGAGCTCGGCCCGGATGGCGCCATTGGCGTCGACCCAGAGATTGGGCAGATCGGCATTGTCGGGTCCGTCCGGATTGAGCATGCCGTGCTGGCGCTCGGAGGGGTTGATATGGCCCGCCGAGGAGGTGAAGTCCTCAGCCGAGCAATCGCCGACCGAGTGTAGATGCGCCCCATGCCATTGATTGCGCGCATCCTCCGGCAAGCCATCGGCGGCGATGCGGATGACGACACCCTCCGGTCCCTGGTGCAGGCTCACCGTGCCGGCCATGCTGCGATCGCGCGCGATCAGCTCGCCGCTGGTCGCCGCGAACTCTAGCGGCGCAGCGGGCGGCGTCTCGTTGGACGCCTGGCTGCAGGCCGTGGCGGGTAACAGGATGGCGCAACTGGCGATGAGCACAAAGCGGTCAAGCATGATGATCTCCATGATGGTGGGAAGGGGATGGCATACGCCCGATTGGCGCTCGCGGCCAGCACAGTGACGCCCCGGATCAAAGGCGATCCGGCGCCGTTTCCGCTCAGTGTCCGGACTGGTCCGGGCCCCCATCTCCTACCGCCCTGCGCATTTGCCCTTCGGCCCTGCGATTGTTAAGACTTGGTGACAGGAAAGCCGCCTGATTCACGCACCGATTCTGTGTGCCGGACACAGGGCGGCATTTTGCATTGCGCAGCTAGGTTTTTTTGGCCCGGCCGCGACGCGAATGAGAGAGGACCGCCTTGAGCGATCACGATGACGTTCTGACCCCGCCGCCCGGACTGCCGGAAGGCGTTGGCAATATTTCCATCGAAGAGGAGATGCGCACCTCCTATCTCGATTACGCGATGAGCGTGATCGTGAGCCGTGCCATCCCGGATTCGCGTGACGGTCTCAAGCCGGTGCACCGCCGAATTCTGTGGTCGATGCATGAGAATGGCTACACGCCTGACAAGCCCTATCGCAAATCGGCGCGCGTCGTCGGTGATGTGATCGGTAAATACCACCCGCATGGCGATCAGGCGGTTTATGACTCGCTGGTACGTATGGCCCAGCCCTGGTCGATGGGACTGCCCCTGCTCGACGGGCAGGGCAATTTCGGCTCGGTCGATGGCGATCCGCCAGCCGCCATGCGTTATACCGAAGTGCGCATGGACAAGCCGGCCAGCGCGCTCCTGGCCGATATCGACAGATCCACTGTTGATTTCCGCGAAAACTATGACGGCCAGGAACACGAGCCCGTCGTTCTGCCGGCGCGTTTTCCCAATCTCCTGGTCAATGGCGCCGGCGGTATCGCCGTCGGCATGGCGACCAATATTCCGCCGCACAATCTGACCGAAGTGATCAACGCAACTCTCGCTCTGCTGGATAATCCGCTGCTCGGCGAAGACGAATTGCTCGAGCACATCCCGGGACCGGATTTCCCGACCGGGGCCCAGATTCTCGGCCGCTCCGGCGCGCGCAGCTCGGTTGCGACCGGGCGCGGTTCGATCATCATGCGTTCGCTGACCTCGGTCGAGGAAGTGCGCAAGGATCGCATGGCGATCATCGTGCATGAAATTCCATTCCAGGTGAACAAGGCGACGATGATCGAAAAGATCGCCGACCTTGTGCGCGACAAGAAGATTGAAGGCATTGCCGATCTGCGTGACGAATCCGATCGCACCGGCATGCGCGTCGTGATCGAGCTCAAGCGCGATGCCAATGCCGATGTCATCCTCAACCAGCTCTATCGCTGGTCGCCGATGCAGACGAGCTTCGGCGCCAATATGCTCTCCCTGGTGCGCGGCCGGCCACAATTGCTCGGCGTCATGGATATTCTCAGGGAATTCCTGCGCTTCCGCGAAGAAGTCGTCGCCCGCCGCGCCAAGCATGATCTCGCCAAGGCGCGCGACCGGGCACATGTCATTGTTGGCCTGGCCCTGGCCGTGGCCAATATCGATGAAGTGATCGCGCTGATCCGCGCCGCGCCAAATCCGGCCGCCGCACGCGAAGGCTTGATGGCCCGCGCCTGGCCGGCCCATGATGTCGCGCCACTGGTCAGCCTGGTCGCTGATCCGCGCTCGGTGCTGCAGCCGGACGGCACGCTGAAACTGACCGAGGAACAGGCGCGCGCCATCCTTGAGCTGCGCCTCAACCGCCTGACCGGTCTGGGCCGCGACGAGCTCGGCAATGAGGCGGGTACGCTGGCCGAACAGATCGCCGATCTGCTCGATATCCTGCGTTCGCGCGAACGTGTGCTGGAGATCATCCGCAGCGAGCTGACCGAAGTTCGCGAGAATTTCGGCATACCGCGCCGCTCCATCTTCATCGATGGCGAGTTTGACTTCGAGGACGAGGATCTCATCCCGCGCGAAGAGATGGTCGTCACCGTCACCCATGGCGGCTATGCCAAGCGTACGGCCCTGTCCGATTACCGGGCCCAACGCCGCGGCGGCAAGGGCCGCTCGGGGATGGCGACCAAGGATGAGGATTTCATCACGACGCTGTTCGTGACCTCGACCCATGCACCGCTGCTCTTCTTCTCCAATCGCGGCATGGTCTACAAGACCAAGGCCTGGCGTCTGCCACTGGGCGCGCCGAATACGCGCGGCAAGGCGATGATCAATCTTCTGCCGCTTGATCAGGGTGAAACCATCACCTCGATCATGGCGCTGCCGGAAGACGAGGATAGCTGGAGCGAATTGAATGTGATGTTCGCGACCGGTCGCGGCACGGTTCGCCGCAATCGCCTGTCCGACTTCGTCCAGGTCAATCGCAATGGCAAGATCGCGATGAAGCTGGAAGAGGATGACAGCATTGTCGCCGTGCGCCTGTGCACCGAGGCCAATGATGTCTTCCTGGTCTCCAATCGTGGCCGCGCCATCCGCTTCCCGGTCGATGATGTACGCATCTTCGCCGGCCGTTCTTCGGTCGGTGTGCGGGGCATCCGCCTCGCCAAGGGCGACAGCCTGATTTCGATGGCGATCCTGCATCATGTCGATGTCACCTCGCCCGAAGCGCGCGCCTATCTCAAACACGCCACCGCCATGCGCCTGGCGCTCGGCGATGAGAGTGATGATACCGCCGCGGCCGATGCCAATGGAGCCGATGCCGGCGATGGCGATGATGACGGCGAGATCGCCGCCCTCTCGCCAGACCGGATTGCCGAGCTTGGCGCCGCCGAGGAATTCCTCCTCACCGTCGGTGTCGATGGCATGGGCAAACGCTCCAGCGCCTATGATTACCGCGTCATGGGACGTGGCAATCAAGGCGTTGCCGCGAGTGACCTCAAGCGCGGCGTCGAGCTGGCCGCCAGCTTTGCCGTCGATGACAGCGACCAGATCATGGCCGTGACCGATGGCGGGCAATTGATTCGCTTCCCGGTCGACACGGTGCGCATTGCGGGCCGTTCGACCCGCGGCGTGCGCCTGATCCGCCTCAATGACAAGGAAAGCGTCGTCGCCGTTGTCCGCATCCAGGATGCCGGCGATGAGGACGATGCGGCCGAGGACATGGCGCCTGATGCCGATGGCGGCGTGGATTCGGGCGATACCGGATCGGGCGAGGGAGCGGAAAGCTGAACATGGCCAATCGCACAGCGCTGTATCCGGGAACTTTCGACCCGCTCACCAATGGCCATCTCGATATTATCGGGCGGGCGGTGAAACTGGTCGATCGTCTGATCATCGGTGTCGCGATCAATGCTGCCAAACAACCGCTGTTCACGCTCGAGGAGCGTGTTGAAATGGTGCGCTCGCAAGCGGCGCAGTTTTCCGAGCATGCGGTGATCGATGTGATGCCGTTTGAAGGCCTGTTGATGCATTTTGCCGAACAGGTCGGGGCTCAATCGATTGTGCGCGGACTGCGCGCCGTCTCCGATTTCGAATATGAATTCCAGATGGTGGCGATGAATCAGCAGCTCAATGATGATATCGAAACCCTCTTCCTGATGGCCGATCCGCGCCATCAGGCGATATCATCGCGTCTGGTGAAGGAAATCGCTTCGCTGGGCGGTGAAGTTTCCGCATTTGTACCCGCGGCCATCAAGGCCCGTTTGAAGGAGCGTCTCGCGTGATCAAACATCTCTCCCTCTCCCTTGTCCTGGCTGTGGGCCTGTCGACTGCGGCCTGCGCGCGCGACGCCGACACTGGCCAGCTCTCCGATCCCGGCATCACCACCCTGGTCCAGGACGAGAGCCTTGTTGCCGGCGCGACGTCCTATGATTTCCCCGACGCCGCCTGGCGCGATCTTGATCCGGAAAACACGCTCTATATCGAGACGCCGCACGGTCGCATCGTCGTTGAACTGGCACCGGAATTCGCGCCGACCCATGTCGAGCGCATCAAGACGCTGGCGCGGGCGCAATTCTATGATTTCCTGGTCTGGCATCGTGTGCTGGACCGCTTCATGGCCCAGGGCGGCGGCGCGCGCGGCAATCCCAATCATCGCAGCGAATTGCCATCGATGAATTCGGAATTCACCGTTCGCCGCGGCGCCGAGCTGTCGGTCAGCGAATTGCAGGACCGGGTGATCAATCGTGATACCAGCCCGCAATCGGCCAAGGCGGGTTTCTGGCACGGTTTTCCGACTGGCACCCAGACCCTGGCCGCCGCAGCCCTGACCGGCGATGGCCGCATCAATAGCTGGCTTTTGCATTGCACCGGCGCCGCCGCGATGGCGCGCACCAGTGATCCCAACAGCGCTGGCAGCCAGTTCTACATCACCCGCGGCAATGCCGAACATCTCAACGCGATCTACACCGTCTGGGGCCGCGTGCGCGCCGGCCAGGACGCGGTCAATGCCTTGCGCATTGGCACGCTGGGCCAGGATCCGGGCTTTGTGCCGGACACGATTGATTCCATGCGCATCGCCGCTGATCTGCCCGAGGCCGAGCGCACACAGATTCAGGTGATCGACACCGACAGTGCCGCCTTCACCACCTATCTCAATTCACTGCGCAATGCCGCCGGCGCTCTGCCGGATGTTTGCGAAATTCCCGTGCCGACACGAATTCTGGAGTAAATTCAATGGCTGAAGAACAACTCGTATTCACCCTCGAGGGTGGCGATGTCACGATCAAACTGCGCCCCGACCTGGCGCCCAAACATGTCGCCCGCATCATCGAACTGGTGAAAGAGGGCTTTTATGACGGTCTCAATTTCCACCGCGTGATCGACGGTTTCGTCGCTCAGGGCGGTTGTCCCAATGGCAATGGCATGGGCGGATCGGGCACCAAGATCCCGGCCGAATTCAACGCCGAAAAACATGTCCGCGGCACGATGTCGATGGCCCGCTCGTCCGATCCGGATAGCGGCGACAGCCAGTTCTTCATCTGCCTGGATGCCGTGCCCTATCTCGACAATCAATACACGGTCTGGGGCGAAGTCATCTCCGGCATGGAACATGTCGACAAAATCCCCAAGGGCGAGCCACCGGCAAAGCCCGGCAAGATCGTCAAGGCGAGCATTGTTGAGGTCTAGGCCTCGGCGTATGCGCTGAAATGGAGAGCCGCGATGCCCTGAGGGTGTCGCGGCTTTTTCTTGTCAGGGCGGGGTCTGGCCCTGCGGCCGGCCAATTATTGAAAGCGCACAATACACTCTTCCCCCGGACTTGTTCCGGGGCCTGCCAGAGGAGAATCCAGCCAGGCGGCCAACGGGTGGCAGGCCCCGGAATTCGCTGCGCTCCTCCGGGGGAAGAGCTTGAGGCAATCGATTCTCAAAAACTCAAAAATATCGTCAGGATGACGCTTTTTTGGAGGCGGATTGATCAGGCGGGAGGAGCATCTCTGCTACGCGCCCCGGGGAAGCGGGGAGCATCGCGTGATGGCGGCCAACAGAGCCCCTTTGTCCTCTCCCACAATCCAAAACCTTCCGCTACACTCACCCGATCATGCCACCGCCCGGAGCCCTGACATGCGACGCCATACGCTTCTCCCCGTCCTAATCGCCGCGGCGCTTTGCCATCCCGCCACGGCCCTTGCGCAATCAGAAAGCCATGCCCGCGACACGGTCGAATCCGTATGCTCCGCCTGTCATGCGATCAGCACGGTCGAGCGCAGCTCGGGCTATTCGCGCGAGGACTGGCAATCGCTTACCTCGACGATGATTGACCTGTCGGGCGCGCCGGAGATGCAGGCCGAAATTCTCGACTATCTCGCCGCGCATTCCCCGCCGAACGACAACCGCGCCGCGACGCCGGTCGACGGGCCGCTGACCATCCGCTTCGAGGAATGGCAGGTGCCGACCCTGGGGCAGCGTTCGCGCGATCCGGTCGAAGGCCCGGATGGCAGCATCTGGTGGGTCGGCCAATGGCTGGACATTCTCGGCCGTCTCGACCCGGAAACGGGCGCGATGGAGGAATTCGTTCTACCCGCCGGCGCGGGGCCGCATTCGGTGACGATCGGGCCGGACGGCGATGCCTGGTATACCGGCAATCGCAACGCCACCATTGGCCGCCTCGACCCAGCCAGTGGCGAGATCACTGAATATCCGATGCCCGACGAGGCAGCGCGCGACCCGCACACGGCCGAGTTCGACGCCAATGGCATCATGTGGTTCTCGTTGCAGGGCAGCAATATGATCGGCCGCCTCGACCCGCAAAGCGGCGAGGTCCGCCTGGTCACCAGTCCGCGCGAGCGCTCGCGGCCCTATGGCGTCAAGATTGCCGCCGACGGCATTGTCTGGGTCGCCTGTAATGGCGCCAATTGCCTGCTGCGTCTCGACCCGCAGACGATGGCCGTCGAGGAAATTACCCTGCCGGACGCCGGCACCACCGTGCGCCGGCTCGATATCGATGCCGATGGCATCATCTGGTGGGTCAATTCGAGGCTGGGACGGCTCGGCCGTTACGACCCGGCGAGCGGCGATATCCGCGAATGGGATTCGCCCAGTGGCCCCAGCTCGCACCCCTACGCCATCGCCATTTTCGACGGCGCGGTCTGGTATAATGAAAGCGGCGTCCGCCCCGACATGCTGGTCCGCTTCGACCCGGAGACGGAGACCTTCCAGAGCTGGCCCATCCCCTCCGGCCCGGTCCATGCCGGCATTCTGCGCCACATGCGCATTACCCGCGATGGCGAGGCCCTGCTGATCCATCAGAGCGGCACCAATCATATTGCGCGGGTGACAGTGGAGGGGCGTTGATGAGGCGGGGCCAGCGACCATTTCGTCGCATCGTCTGGCCTGGCAAACCGCAGTAGTCTTTCTGGATCAACCCTTGGAGACACTGATGAATCACAAACACCGCAAGATCCTGCATGCTCTGTTCGCCCATCCGGAGCCGGCCAATATCGCACCGGCGGATGTCGAGCACCTGCTGACGGATCTGGGAGCCGAGCTACACGAGCGTAGCGGTGCCAAATTCTCGGTTACCCTGAACGGGCACACGGCGAGCTTCCATCACGCGCATCACAGTCTGCCCAAGGACGAAGTGCGCGCGGTGCGCAAATTCCTCGAGACCGCCGGCACGGATCCCGAGCGCGACTACCCGATCTGAGGGGGGGGGGCGTTTTTCACTGCGCCCGTCACCTTCACCATCTCCGACCGCTTCGCGGCCACCTCTTCCATCAAGGAAGAGGAGGGAGATAGTCGATGCCGGTTCACCCAAATGCCCTCCTCTTCCTTGATGGAAGAGGTGTCGCCGAAGGCGACGGAGATGGTGAGGGCCTGGCGGCACGCGGGGAACAGGCCGCCGCCGATCACGATTTCACTTGCCTGAATCACGCATCCAGCGAGGCTGTCACCCATGAGCTGGATTGAGATGATCGGGGCGGACACGGCGGCAGGCCGTCTCAAAGCCCTTTATGACCGCATCGCCGGGCCCAAGGGCCAGGTTGATAATGTGCTGGCCATTCACGGGCTGCGGCCGCACACGCTGGAGGGCCATATGGCGCTCTACAAGGCGGTGCTGCACCATGGTGCCAACCGGCTCGACACGGCCTATCTGGAGACAATTGGCTGCTATGTCAGCGCGCTCAATGGTTGCGATTATTGTCTGGAACATCATTTCGCCGGGCTCAAACGTCTGCTCAAGGATGATGCCCGCGCCGCCGAGATCCGCGCTGCGCTCGAAAACGACAACCTCGGCGCCGCATTCGTTCGCCGCGAGGCGGCCGGCTTGGTCTATGCGCGCAAGCTGACACGCAATCCGGCCGGGATGGAAAAGACCGATATCGCCAGCCTGCGCGATGCCGGGTTCGATGATGGTGAAATCCTCGAGATCAATCAGGTCGCCGCCTATTTCGCCTATGCCAATCGCACCGTGCTCGGGCTTGGCGTCAGCCATGTTGGCGAGGAATTGGGCCTGTCACCGGGCGATAGCGCTGACCCGGAGAACTGGTCTCACGGCTGAAGCTCCGGCGCGCGCAATCGCAGCGTTGCCAGCAAGGGCCGATGATCGGAGCCGGTATTCGGTCCGGCCTCGATCGAGATCGTCTGCCAGGCTTCGCCGGCAAAGATATGATCAATCCCGAGCATCATTGGCGCAAAGGGCGGTGTGCCCCAGCCGGCTTGCTCGAACCGGCCTTCGGCGGGGAAAGTGGCGATGCCAACCGAGCGCCGTTCGAGGCCGAAATCCCGATCGAGCCGGGTCAGGGCCCAGGCCGGCGCGGCGGCGTTGAAATCACCCATCACCACCAGATTGTCCTGTGGCCATTGCGCCAGCGCGCGCGACAGGCCGCGGCGCTGACAGTCCTGGGTCGCGCCGGGGAAGGGCCAGGTCAGGTGCGCGGTCACGAAGACCGCCTCGCGGCCATCGGGCAATTGCAGGCGCGCCCAAACCGCGGGCGGAATTTCCCAGTCGCAGGCGATGGTCGCCGCGGCGCGGATCGCGGGCGGGACGGCAACGCAGCCGGAGGCGAGGATGGGAAGATTGCTCAATAACCGGGTCGAGCGGCAATGGGCCGCGAAGGCGTATTGCGCCTCCAGCGCATCGGCGGCACTGCGCGCCTTGCCGAAAGCCTCCTGCAGCGCCAGCACATCGGGCGCGCGCGCTGGCAGCAGCGTCGCCGCCTGCATCGGCGAGGCATTTCGGCCCCAGAGATTATGCGTGCCGATCCGCAGATCGATCTCACCGGGGCGGGGGGCGGCGAGAGTGACCGGAAACGGGTCCGGCATGGCGCGCCAGCTCTCGCCCACACCCGGTGCGATGATGGCCAGCCAGGCGGCAAGGCCGATCCAGCGAGCCTGGCGATGACGATTGCCGAGCAGGACCAATACGCCAACCCCGGCGAACGCGACCAGGATTGGCCAGACCTCGCGCGCCGTATCGAAGCCGCGCCAGAGCGGCGCCAAAGCCAGAAGCAGGGCCAGCCCGATCAGCACGGCGAGGACGAGAAAGGCAATGACTGTATGGCGCAAGTGGGGGATCCGGTTCCTGTTAGGGTCTGACCACTACACAGCAAAGATTGCGAAGCCGTGAGTCCGAGGGACTCAAGTGCCGCATTTTCAAACCGCAAAACCGATTCCCACCTTTGTTGAAAATGCCGAGTCCCGGGTGGTCGCATTTTCGAACCGCAAAACCGGTTCCCACTTTTGCTGAAAATGCTCTAGACCCTCGCCATGCGCGTGGATGATTTTGATTTTGAGCTGCCCGAGGCCAGCATTGCCCTGCGCCCGGCGCGGCCGCGCGATGGCGCGCGCCTGCTGCATGTCGATGCCGCTGGCCAGCTGAGCGACAAGGCCGTGCTCGATCTGCCCGATCTGCTGCGCGCTGGCGATCTTCTGGTCTTCAATGATACCCGCGTCATCCCCGCCGCCCTGGTGGGCATACGCGCCGCACGGGCGCAGGGCGGCGGTGGAGATGTCAGCTGCGAGATCAATCTGCACAAGCGCGCCGGGCCTGACCGCTGGCGCGCCTTCATCCGTCCGGCCAAACGGCTGAAGATCGGGGACCGGATCGGGTTTGGCACATTTACCGCCGACGTGATCGATAAAGCCGAGGGCGGCGACACGCTGCTGGCCTTCAGCCTGTCCGGCGCTCTGCTCGATGAAGCCATCGCCGCGACCGGTGTGCCGCCCTTGCCA
>Ga0316206_1000081_pt1 | contig 192982 bp, 185 predicted proteins | sample 6monthpyrite_MG_FD_204942 | JGI IMG/M metagenome (GOLD analysis project Ga0316206, IMG submission 204942) | Microbial mat bacterial communities from mineral coupon in-situ incubated in ocean water Damariscotta River, Maine, United States -... | ecosystem: Environmental > Aquatic > Marine >... | reverse complement strand
ATCAACAGGTAAAATATGTTATGGAAAAACTTAATAACCGACCTAGAAAATGTTTAGGTTTTAAAACACCTAATGAAATATTTTATGGAATCAAACCACCTGTTGCACTAGCAACTTGAATCCGCGTGATTTGTTAATATCCCTCAATATACAAGGCATGGCGTTTCTACATTCAGGCGATAATATGATTAATTTAAAATTCACTCTGCATAACCAGCTCTTTGCTTCAAAGTGGTTGTTATATGCTTTCATGCTCACGCTCTTACAATTCGCACCGCTACAACCTGCACTAGCAGAGAGCACATTACCTAAACTAGAAACCGCTATCGTTACCGCAAATTTATTAAACCGCGAGTTTCGTTTAGATGGCGCGGTTGAAGCCATCAACAAAGCAACCGTCTCCGCCCAGACATCCGGCACTATTCAAAAAATTCTATTTGATGTTGAAGATTATGTAGAGAAAGGCAGCCTACTTATTCAGCTGAAGGATACGTCACAACAGGCACAGCTAAAAAAGGCACAGGCGGGTGAAAATGAGTCCATATCCAATCTATCAAATGCGCAGGATGAATATAAACGCATTAAGGATATTTACGCCAAAAAGCTTGTTTCCAAATCCACCATGGATGCCACGACAAATGCATTATCTGTCGCAAAGGCACGTTTAGAGTCAGCCAGGGCAAGCCTTGATGAAGCCAATGAACAATTATCGTATACCCAGATAAAGGCACCTTACAGCGGCATCGTAACCGAGCGCCATGTTGAAGCGGGGGAAACCGTACAAGCCGGCTCTAAACTAATGACGGGTGTCTCACTGAATAAACTTCGGGTAAATGTAAATGTACCGCAAAAATTAATAAATAATATTCGCCAACACGGCAAGGCCTTTGTTTATACCGATGCCTCCGCCAACGCCGAGCAAACGCAGGTGGCCGTGGAAAAAATTACTATATTCCCTATTGCCGATCAAATCGCAAACACCTTCAAAGTCAGACTGGATTTACCTGAAGGCATTGAAGGCCTGTTTCCCGGTATGTTTGTTAAAGCCGCTCTGGTCACCGGAGAAAAACAGGTATTGATGGTTCCACAAAAAAGCATTGCTCATCGTTCTGAGGTAACCGCTGTTTATGTGGTATCTGATGATGGCAATATAAATTTCAGACAGGTGCGTCTGGGGAATATTAATAATGGCAATCAGGCCATTTTATCCGGCCTTGACGAAGGTGAACGCGTAGCATTAGACCCAATTCAGGCTGGAATTAATACCATGCAACAGCGCCGCCAGCAATCAGCAGGCCAGGCTAATGATTAAGCTTGGCATTTCCGGCAGCACCGCTAAACATTTTTTGACGACGCAGATTACGCCGTTACTTGCGCTGGTTGGTGTTTTACTTGGTGTGTTTGCGGTATTAATTACACCGCGTGAAGAAGACCCGCAAATTAATATCACCTTTGCGAATGTGTTTATCCCGTTCCCGGGCGCGACCGCCTCAGAGGTTGAAAGCCTTGTAGCAACGCCAGCTGAACAGGTGATATCAGAAATCAGCGGCATTGAACATGTTTATTCCACCTCAACGCCCGGCATGGCGGTGCTTACTGTGCAATTTCTAGTAGGTGAAAATCGCACCGCTGCCATCGTTCGACTGTATAACAAATTGTATTCGAATCAGGATTGGCTACCTGCCAATCTGGGTGTAGGACAACCCATCATTAAACCCAAAGGCATTGATGATGTACCGATTATTGCGGTGACGCTGTGGTCGAAAAATACCCAAACCGGTGCCTTTGAATTAAGCCAGGTTGCACACGCATTAGAAACAGAACTAAAACGCATTACAGGTACGCGTGATATTTACACCATTGGTAGCCCGACGCGCGTTATACGTGTATTGCTCGATCCTCAGGCACTGTCCGGTTACAACATTGATATCGCTACTCTGAGCAATGCACTACGCACAGCAAATAGCGCACGTAATGATTTAACGGTGACCACTGATAACCGGGAAATTTTACTTCAGGCGGGTATGTTTTTAAGCTCGGCAGATGAAATAGCTGAACTGGTGGTTGGCGTATTCGATGGTAAAGCCGTGTATTTGCAGGATGTCGCAAGTATTGAACACGGCGTTGATTCACCATCGCAATATGTTTCAATCGCCTCTGGAAAAGGCAGCCAGACAAATCCGCATGAAAACACTACAAATCAAAAAGCCATAAACAATCCTCAACCCGCCGTCACTCTAGCGATTGCCAAAAAACCCGGCAGCAACGCGGTTGATATAGCAAATCAGGTCATTCAGCGACTTGATGAATTGCGCGGCACATTTATACCCGATGGTGTTGAAGTTAGCATCACTCGAAATTATGGCCTTACCGCTCAGGCCAAATCAGAAAAACTCATACATAAATTAATCATTGAAACCACCGCGGTAATTTTATTAGTGATGTGGGCACTGGGCTGGCGCGAGGGTCTGATTGTGGGTGCGGCGGTTGCGGTGACACTCTTAATTACCCTGTTTGCCTCCTGGGCTTATGGCTTTACCTTGAATCGGGTTTCTCTGTTTGCGCTGATTTTTTCTATCGGCATTCTGGTCGACGATGCCATTGTGGTGGTGGAAAACATTCATCGCCATATGGCAATGGGCAAACGCAAGTTGGTTGATTTAATTCCCATTGCGGTTGATGAAGTAGGCAGCCCTACGATACTCGCAACCTTTACGGTTATTGCCGCCTTACTACCAATGGCATTTGTCTCTGGTTTAATGGGCCCCTACATGAGCCCGATTCCCATTAATGCCAGCATGGGCATGTTGGCATCATTGGTTATCGCTTTTGTCTTCACCCCCTGGCTTAGCAATATCATGTTGCGTAATACAAAACAGCATAGCGGCGAAGCCGTTGAAGACTCTCAGCAAGCCAATAAGATGTCACGATTTTTTAGCCGCGTAATGACGCCCTTTCTGCGTGAAAAGCAGGGCAATCGTAATCGCTGGTTACTGCTGGGTTCAATAATGCTACTTATTTTTGCCGCCCTTTCACTGGTTATGTTTCAGGCCGTTGTACTAAAAATGCTACCTTCTGATAATAAGGGTGAGTTTCAGATTGTTCTGGATATGCCCGAAGGCACAAGCCTTGAACAAACCAGCCGTGTGTTATATGAAATGGGGCAATATATTGGTGAGCTGAATGAAGTAAATGATTATGAAATTTATGCAGGTACTGCAGCACCCATCAGTTTTAATGGATTAGTCCGCCAATACTATTTACGTGAGGCCGCTAATGTTGGCGACATTCAGGTGAATTTAATCGACAAAGATAATCGCGACAGACAAAGTCATGAAATCGCTTCCTCGGTGCGCGAACCCCTACAAAAAATTGCCAGGCAATATGCTGGCAATGTAAAAATTGTTGAAGTACCGCCCGGCCCACCAGTGATGTCACCCATAGTCGCCGAAGTTTACGGGCTGGATTATGAGGGGCAAATAAAACAGGCCAGGCAATTACGTAATATTTTTGAAAACACAGAAAATATTGTTGATGTGGATGACAGCGTGGAATACCCGGCTGAAAAAATCACCATTATTGTTGATCGACAACGTGCAGCCAGATTAGGTGTATCACAACAGGTTATCAGTGATGCCCTAACCACTATTTTATCCGGTACGGATGTGACTTTTCTGCACGGTAAAAATTTAAAATACGCGGTTCCCATTCGTATTGAATTTGCAGATTCTGATAAAGCGGATCTCGAACAGGTACTGGCGCTTCAGGTGCGATCTGTCAGCGGTACACTGGTGCCTTTAACTGATCTGGTCACAATCAGGCAGGGGGAACGCGAGAGAAATATTTATCATAAAAACTTATTACCGGTTGTTTATGTAACCGCAGATCTTGCCGGAGAACTGGACAGCCCGTTATACGGTATGCTGGATATTTCAGACACCCTGACCAGGCAGAACGGCCTTAAACAATGGTATACAAAACAACCCGATAATCCCTATGAATACAGCCTTAAATGGGATGGCGAGTGGCAGGTAACCTATGAAACCTTCCGTGATATGGGCGCGGCATATGCCGTTGGCTTATTAATGATCTATTTGCTGGTAGTGGCACAGTTTCATTCCTACAAAGTGCCTTTGGTGATTATGGCGCCGATCCCACTCACTGTGATTGGAATTATGCCGGGCCATGCCCTGCTCGATGCACAATTTACCGCGACATCAATGATAGGCATGATTGCACTTGCCGGCATTATTGTGCGCAATTCTATTTTACTCGTGGACTTTATTAATCAGCAAGTAAAAACCGGTATGGATTTTCAGCGGGCCGTTATTAGTTCAGCCGCGGTGCGTGCCAAACCTATTATTCTAACCGGCATCGCCGCGATGATTGGTGGCTTCTTTATTATTCATGATCCAATTTTTGGCGGCCTGGCTATATCATTGATTTTTGGTTTACTGGTTTCCACTGTTTTAACACTTATCGTTATTCCGGTGGTTTATTATGCAGTGATGTATAAAAAACAGCACCTGTTAACTGATTAATCGAATTCTGTGTCACTACTTTCTCTGCCAAAAGTATTATTGATTAATCAACTGCTTTTCATTCACCAGTTGATCGGTTAAGCGCAGCCATTCAATCAGCAACTTGTTTAGCTGTACGCTGTGATCGGTATAACTAAACTGATTTTCATCGACACGATTTACTGCAGAAATATAGTCATTAAGTGTTACTTTTCCATAGGAATAATTTTCTGCCTCGTCTTTAAGCACTGATTCTGAAAGTTTTATTTTTTGTTTCGCAACCTCGAGAAGATTTTTTTCTCGTTGCACCTGTATAAATAGATTTTTCAGATTGATACGCAGTTCGGCATATTTATTTTTATTGCTGAGAATGGTTTTTTTATGTTCGATCTGCGCAACTTGTTTTTTCGCCTTATCTACACTTTTACCGATCGGCCAGCGCAAGCTAATACCGGCAAATAAATTATTATTCGATGCCTCTATTCCCCAGTCCTGCCCTTCAAGCTGATACCCCAATAACAAACGGGTTGATGGCAAAAGGTCATCAGCTATTCTTTTTACCTCCAGGCCACCCTGCTGCTCCAGCATATTAAACACTTTGTAGGTGCGACTTTTTTCTATAAAAGCGTCATAGTCCTGTTTGAAATTCTGCAATGCAGCTGGCGGCTCGGGTTTTGTTGGAATATAAGAAATATTATCTTTATTATTTATAGCTTTTGAAATCAGATTGGCATATGAATCGTAAATTTCCTGCAGCACAATCACGTTTTCCTGTTTCCCAATGATCAACAATTTCATTTTATTGACATCAATTGGCAGGGCAATTTTTTGCCTTTGTCGATCAAGAATATTTTCCATCAATTTCTGATTTGACCGATAGGACAACTCACCGACTCTTAAGTTTTCATAAGCCGAATACCAGTTGTAATATACAGCGGTTAAACTTGCCAGATAATCTTCGTAGGCCTCAACGATCTGATAGCGACTGATATCATTTTCGATACCGATTATTTTATCCTGTAACTGTGTACTTTTACCAAATGCATTATTGCCAATAGGCTGAGAGATTAATAATTCCAGACTGGCGTCTTCGCTATTACTGAAAACAGATGATGATTTCCCATAGGACAACGATAGCTCGGTACCGTTATAGGGAAACAGCTTACTCAGTGACAGACTTGCCTCGGGATTATTCCGATTCTGATCCAGATAAAAATCATACTGATATTTTACATCCATAATCACATCACCATCCGGCAGAAAAATATCTCGCCGATATTGCAATGCAAGCTGATCGATGAGTATGGCTTCGAAGGCAACATCTTTAATGCTTGCCTGTTCGATAAAATCCTTAAGGCTAAGCGTTGATTGTGTTGCCGCCATAACCGATGTTGCTAAACATAAGGTCATTAGCAAACACAGAAAATTTAAATAATTGAATAGCCTTTTATTCATGAACTAAGCGGTTCCGTGATAAATTTGTTTTGCATGTGGCGAATAAAACTGTAAAGGCAGGGCACTAACAATAAGGTAATTAAACTGCCAAATAGTAATCCCCACGCCAGTGCCAGCATCATTTCTGCCAGCATGTCATCGTAACCGGCAATGCCATACGCTGTGGGCATCACACCCAGCACTGTGGTTAATGTAGTGAGCACGACGGCTTTAAGCCGTGTTTGTGCAATGCGCGCAATTTTCTCATCAATACCGACAGCAATGTGATTTGTGTATTCATCATCCAGCTTGCTGAGCATAATGATCGCGTCATTAATAACCACACCGGCCATGCCCAGAGAGCCAATAGCCGCAAAGAATCCAAATAATGTTTGCCCGTGCAACCAGAATGCGAAGATAACGCCGGTTAAGCCAAACGGAATAGCCAACATAATTATGAGTGGGCGTGAAATGGAATTAAACAGCATGGTGAGAATAGCAAAGATTAAAATCGTCACCATAATGATGGCATTATTCAAATCATTTTTTGATTCTCGGGTATCCGCAATCTCACCCTCAAAGTTCAGGCTGGTTGAAGCCTGTTGGCTAAGAATTTTTTTAAACACACCGTTCTCTAAATCTTCGGCAATTTGCAAAGGTGTTTTGACAGCGTCTACTTCTAAATCTGCATACACGGTAGTCGCGCGGCGTTTATCCTGGCGATTAATGGAGGTGGGTGTGGTAGTTTTTTCAATATTAACCAGATCGGCCAAAGGCGCCAGATAGTTAGAACGATTTTCCACTGGGATTTTTAAAATGCTTTCTATATCTTGCTTGGCACTGTCTATTACCGACAGACGTACATCAATATGTTCATTGCCGTCGGGTAACTCATAAAGAACCTCACCTTCTAATGACGCACGAAATGCCGTAGCAATATCTTGTGGACTGATAGACAAACGTTTTACTTTCTCTCTCTGAATGTCTATTTTATATTCGGGCAACATTAAGGGCCGGTCAATCTCTGCATTTTTGAGATCCGCATGTTGCTTCATTGCCTGTAACAATAATTCGGCGGCCTGTTGGCGCAATGCGTCATTATTTTCCAATACCTGTATGCTAACCGCCGTGCCAGACGATTGTCCCCAACGACTTTTCTGGAATGTTAGTTTTTTAAGGCCTTTGATGTTTTTTGTATGCGGCTTCCAGCGGTTCACCAGCTCATCTGCTGAGATAACGCGTTCCTCTTTAGGAACGATTTCTATGATCATGCGGAAGCTATTTTCTTTGGCCACGCCACCATGACGACTGCGTGCTATTTCCGTACGCAAGCCCACTACTTCTTTGCCAATATAAGGTTCAATACTATTTTCAATTTCTTTAGTAATCATTGCGGTTTGAAAACGACCTGCATTTTTTTCTGCACTGCCACTGATCACAATCTCACGTGTTTCTGAATGTGGAAACATAACAAATGACATGCTCTGCTTGGCAAGCATTAATGAACCAATAAATAGCGCTGTAAATATAATGAATATTAGATATTTATATCTAAGTAAGCCAATAAGCAAACTGCCATAACCTGCTTCAACTTTATCAAACCAGTGAAGCTTAATATCGTTAGTTTCTGCTTTATGTTTAAACAAACGAGGCATGCTGATATGTAAATGTCCGGGAAGAATTATCAATGACTCAAGCAGGCTGGCAAATAGCATTAAAAAAACAATAGGCGGAATGAAGCTGACAAATGATCCAAATCGACCCGAGAAGTAAAACAGCGGAACAAAGGCTACACACGTTGTTACGATGCTTGCAAGGATAGGCATAAAAACTTGTGTCGTACCTTTTACCGCTGCATCCTGTGAACTAAATCCATTGGCACGAAAACGCGCGACATTTTCTGCAACTACAATTGCATCGTCCACAACTATACCCATCACAATAATTACCGCCGCCAGGGTAATATTGTTTATGGTGTAGTCCATAGCAAATGCACAAATCAGCGTTAAACAAATGGTAAATGGAATACCCATGGCGACCCAGACACCAGCGCGTTTATTGAGAAACAGAAACAGGGTAAACAAAATTAACAAAAACCCAATGCCACCGTTGGTAGCAATAATGCTTAACCGATTGCGCACATCGTAGGATTCATCATCCAGTAACACCAGTTCAATGTCAGACTGACTTAAATTTTGTGCACGGAATTCATCAACCACTTTTTGTACGGCAGTGAGTGATTCGAGGATGCCATAAGAACTATTTTTCACCACATTAAGCATAATAGATTGATGCCCATTAACCTTGGTAATCTGTTTATCGCGACGAAAGTCTGTTCTTACTTCGGCTATTTCATTTAGCTCAATGGCCTTACCCTTAAAGCCTGCCTGAATATAAAGTTTATTGAGTTTTTCAACGCTATCAAGTTGTGCATTGATCGTTACATTCGGTTCATCTTTTACCTGAATGTGCCCGGCGGGTTGCCGAATATTATTATTACTGACTTCATTAATCACCTGACTAAGAGGGATCTGATAGCGCACCAGCTTTTGCGGGTCTACATTAATTTGCAGCTCCTGCTGTAAATAACCCGAGCGATTGACGCTGTGTATTTGAGCCAGATTAGTGAGTTGTAACTCTAGTGAGGTCGCGTAGCGCTGTAATTCCTGGCGTTGCTCGTTATTCAGCAGATGACCTTTTTTATGAATCAGCGCAATATCGATAATGGCTTTTTTAGAACTTTTGAAGACCCGCACCGAGGGTTTATCACGCACCTCAGCGGGTAGATCTGCACTTAGTGCGGCATTGCGGATTTCTGTTATTACTTCATTTTTATCTGGGTAATCTGCTTCCAGTTCGACGGTTACCGTGGTTGTGCCACGGCTAACGCTGCTAAAAATACGGTACACACCATCAATGGCCTTTAATTCGTCTTCCAGCTCGCGGGTAACAAAGTGCTCAACCTCTTCCGCTGTGGCTCCAGGATAACTCGCACTAACGAGCACCATATCGTAAGTGGCATCGGGTCGTTCTTCCTTTTTGATTTGCTGCCATGCAAACAGCCCACCAAAAATAACGCTAATGAACACCATATTAGTCAGCAGGTGCCGATTAACGAAGAACTCAATAAGTTTTGCGACCATAGTTTCCAGCACTACATATGTGTATGTATATCAATTAGCCAATCAGCTACCTCATGGCATAGCGCCTGGCTTAAAGTACTTTTAGTGTCGTTTGTTATTTTAGCAGCAGCTACTTTCCGCAACAGCCAACGGGTTTGAGCGCTTCGATACTCGCGGAAACTACATAATCGGTGACATTGTGATCCGGCGCCCAGTCCTTAATGAATTCTTTTGACTCATCTTTGGGCTCTATCTTAATCGCTTCGAAGCCCGCATCTGCCATTATCATTTTAAGATCATCAATGAGAGATGCATTTCCCATACAGCCCGCAATGAGTCCTGCATCTTTGCGCATCTCTTCAGGTAGTTCGACGGTTGCGACTACATCTGAGATGGCGAGGCGCCCGCCGGCTTTTAATACACGAAAGGCATCTTTAAACACCTGCGGTTTATTCGGAGAAAGATTAATAACGCAATTGGAGATAATCACATCGGCCGTCTCATCCGCAATGGGCAGGTGCTCAATCTCGCCGAGGCGAAACTCGACATTTTCGAACCGGCCCTTTGTGGCATTTGTACGCGCCTTGGAGAGCATATCGGGAGTCATATCCACACCTATAACATGACCTGAATGTCCCACCTCATGTGCAGCAAGGAAGCAGTCGAAGCCACCGCCCGCGCCAAGATCGACAACGACCTCACCGGCCTTCAGAGCAGCAATTGCTTTTGGATTACCACATCCCAGCCCCATATCTGCACCAGAGGGTACAAGATCGAGCTCGGCCTTGCTATAACCGAGTCGCGTGGAGATGAGGGTGTTAATTGAGGCGTCATCTGTCGTACCACAACAACTGGCAGCGATGCCGCAGTCTTCATCTGAATTATTCGCCTTAGCCACCTGAGCATAGGCATCGCGTACGCTTTGTCGATGTTGATCGTGTTCAGTGTGGCTAGTTTTACTGCCTTCAGGCTTACAGCAACTGGATGAGGTATCGCAGCAATCACTCATGGTTTATTCCTCTATATAGGTTTAGATTCAGGCCAATCATTCAGATAAATTCAGTGGTTCTGTAAACAGCGCCGCAAGGTTCTGCAGCGTCGCAGATTCAACCCAACAGACCACCTGTTTGCCTCGTCGTTCCATTTGGATCAGCCCTGTTCGATTAAGTTCTTTGAGGTGATGCGACAGGGTTGAGGGAGCGATATCCAGCCCCTCGCCGAGCTCTCCCACAGTTAACTGCGTCGCCTGCTCGATGTCACAGATAGTGCCAAGGGCACAACATCGCGTCATACGCTGAAATAGCGCGAGACGATTCGGATTACTAAGCGCCTTGAATTGCTCGGCATCGAGTTCAATATTATTTCTATAATTCGACATGTATCGAAGTTTATAATCTGACATGTATACCGTCAAGAAAAGATATAAACAAGTTTATTCATCTACAACCACTGTGTATGCGAGCATAATTTGGCCGCCGATTGATACTATAGTATGCCCACTTTCACCGCAAAAAGGACAACCGTAGTTATCCTATTTTCGTAATTTAAAGACATTTACTCACATTGAGCGTTTTATATAATGATCTGGCCGGTCAGCACTTGCTGTTATTGGTAATGCGACAACAATCGAAAAATATGTTGTAGAAACAATAAGTTACATCAATATATCAACTGTTATGTTTTAAAAATTTGATTTCGCGTACGCTTTGGCGTACGCTTATCCGTGGAGGTTAATAATCATGACAATACTAAATGCAACCGAGGCAAGATCTAAGCTGTATAGCCTTATCGATGAAGCCACTGAAACCCATCAACCCGTTGTAATTACAGGTAAAAGAGGTAATGCTGTTCTAGTCTCCGAAGAAGACTGGAATGCAATTTCAGAAACACTTCATTTATTATCAGTGCCCGGAATGAGAGAGTCTATCCAGGAAGGATTAAAACAAGACCTATCTGAAAGCTCCAAGGAGCTTGATTGGTGATTTGGGAGATCGTGTATACAAAACAGGCTCAAAAGGATGCTAGAAAGCTTGCTTCTTCAGGGCTAAAAAACAAAGCCAAATCTCTTTTAGATATAATTCAAAAAGACCCTTACCAAAATCCTCCACCGTATGAAAAACTGGTGGGTGATTTATCTGGTGCATATTCACGACGCATCAACATACAACATAGACTGGTATACCAAATATATGAAAAAGAAAAAATCATAAAAGTTATCAGGCTATGGACGCACTATGAATAAGCAGAACATAAAAATGTATAACGAGACACGGGGTCTCGTTAATTCAACTGTTATGTGTTCTTATATGATTAAAGTATTGGAGGAGAAATGACAGAAGGAAAAGGACGATGCCTTTGTGGTTCGGTCAAGCTTACCGTGAAGAACATGAAAAATAATGTAGACGCTTGTCATTGCGGCATGTGTAGAAGATGGGGCGGCGGCCCTCTAATGGTTGTTAGTTGCGGGACGGAAGTCGCATTTGAAGGAGAAGAAAATATTACTATTTATAACTCTTCTGACTGGGCAGAGCGAGGGTTTTGTAAGAAATGCGGCAGCCACTTATTTTACAGGCTTAAAGAAATTAATGATCATCAAATACCAGCAGGTCTCTTTGATAATCAACAGAGTTTCAATTTCGACTTACAGGTTTTTATTGATCGAAAGCCTTCGTTTTATAGCTTTGCAAATAAAACAATCAAGATGACGGAAGCAGAGGTAATAGAAAAGTATGGCTCCGGACAAAACACATAAAGCAATTAAGTTCGCACGCAAACGGCGCGTACTGGATGCAGCGCAAAAGACGCGCTGCATCCCTTATTTTAGTCGTTAGGTTTATAAGGATATAATGAATAAAATTAAAAAATATTTAATTTTCTTGTTTATGGCTTTAATATTCTCCGGCTGCTCTACACTAAGAACAAATTTTGACGTAACAAAATGGGGTCAGACTCGACATATTTTCTTCGGTCTTCCTTTTGGCTTAGGTTGTGCTCTTCGCTCCGTCAGTTTTTCTACTTTTTCCTTAAAGAAACTACTCCCAAGCACCCACCCCTTATTTGTGCAATCACGAATTTCTGTTAATTTATCTTCAGATAAATGATTCTTAAATAGATGACGATAGGCTTGCAGGCGCTCCTTTTCCGAAACGCCCAGGTTTTTATATATACGATGCGGTGTTATTAAATTATCGTCATTTCCTAGCGCATTATAACCATAACTACTCCATCGGTAATCTTTTGGATGTTTTGCCATATCCCTGGCTCGCACTGGATTCATTTAGCACAAAATGGGGTCAGACTCCAAAATGGGGTCAGACTCGACATATTTTCTTCGGTCTTCCTTTTGGCTTAGGTTGTGCTCTTCGCTCCGTCAGTTTTTCTACTTTTTCCTTAAAGAAACTACTCCCAAGCACCCACCCCTTATTTGTGCAATCACGAATTTCTGTTAATTTATCTTCAGATAAATGATTCTTAAATAGATGACGATAGGCTTGCAGGCGCTCCTTTTCCGAAACGCCCAGGTTTTTATATATACGATGCGGTGTTATTAAATTATCGTCATTTCCTAGCGCATTATAACCATAACTACTCCATCGGTAATCTTTTGGATGTTTTGCCATATCCCTGGCTCGCACTGGATTCATTTCAATGTATCTCATACAGGTTAATAGGTAATTTGTGCTGTCGATAATGGTTGATTTATATCGACCTTCCCATAATGTGCCTGTACGGTGGTAATTGTAATTGAAATATTGCACATATCGACGACCAACAGATTGAAAGGTTTTTGAAATGCTGGTTTCTTCTGATGGTGAAGCGAGTAAGTGAACGTGGTTTGTCATTAATACATAAGCATGTATTTTCAGACCATTGGCTTTTGAAGCTTCTTCTAAACATTCAAGATAAAATCGATAGTCCTCATCAGCACCAAAGATTATATCTCGATTGTTCCCTCGCTGTATCAAATGTTGAGGCTGATTTTTTATATAAAATCTTGGTAACCTGGCCATAGCATCCCTACCCCTGTTGAATTAGGACTAGAATAGCATGTGAGATAAATTAAGTCGAGTCTGACCCCATATAACGTAACGTGGAGTTGACCAGTGCCCTAACCACATTTTCAGCGTTAAAGCGACTGACTTTCAGACATTGACTTATGCCGCTTCTTCTTCCTCCTCAACTGAGTTCATTAACAAATAATCAAAAGCGGCCAGTGATGCCTTGGCACCTTCACCCATGGCAATAACAATTTGCTTGTACGGCACGGTTGTTACATCACCACAGGCGAATATACCTGCCTCACTGGTTTGACCACGCTCATCAATTATAATCTCACCATATTTGCTTAACTCGATTACATCTTTCATGAAACCGCTGTTTGGTATCAGGCCAATTTGCACAAACACACCATCAAGATCTTTACGTAACAACTCAGCCGTTTCACGATTCCGGTATTCAATGGCCGTTACTTTTCCGTTTTCGGCAATAACCTGTTTAGTTTCAACATTTTTAATAATTGTAATATTGTTACGTGCCTCGGCTTGCTTAAGCAAAACCTGATCCGCTTTTAATTCCGCTAAAAACTCAAATACGGTTACTGATTTAACTATACCTGCAAGATCCAGTGCCGCTTCAATACCTGAGTTACCACCACCTATCACTGCAACATCCTTTCCTTTAAAGAAAGGACCATCACAATGCGGACAATAGGCAACACCATTACCGATATTTTCTTTTTCACCTGGTACACCTAGCTCTCGCCATTTCGCACCGCTTGCTACAATCAGCGTTCTGGTTTTTATTTTTTCACCAGAAGAAAGATAAATCGTTTTGATGTCACCTTTTTCTACCTTCTCAACTCGAAGGTGTTCTTTGGCTGTGATGTCATATTCATTCATATGCGCCTGTAATGCGCCAGCCAATTCTGGGCCGGTGGTTTTGGTTACCGAAATTAAATTTTCTATGCCCATTGTGTCTTTTACCTGGCCGCCAAAACGATCGGCTATCATGGTTACCTTAAGGCCTTTACGCGCAGCATAAATGGCTGCCGAGACACCTGCAGGGCCACCACCAATCACAGTAACATCCTGCAAAGGTAATTCTTCCTGTGAAGCACTTTGTGTAATTCCCGGATATTTTTTCATTAATTTATCAATCAATTGCGCCGTATCCACTTTGCCATTCGCAAACACTTCACCATTAAGAAAAACAGTCGGCACACCCTGAATATTATTTTTTTCAATTAATTCCGGATAAACACCACCATCAATTGTTTCAGATGAAATATGCGGATTGATAGTTGCAAACTGATTGATCGCCTGCACAACATCCGGACAGTTATGACAACTCAAGCCCATATACACTTCGAATTTTAATTCCTGTTGCACATTGGAAATAATATTTTTCAAACTGTCATCGAGTTTTATTGGTGTGCCCGACGAGTGTAATACCGCCAAGACTAATGAATTAAATTCATGCCCACTGGGAATACCCGAAAACTGAATGCCATTTGGCTTACCGTCTACTTCCAGCATAAAACTCACAGGGCTTCTTAACTGCCCGGCAGTATCACGTTCTTCAACACTAATTCGCTTTGAAACTTTTGCAAAATCTCTTAGGAAAGTTAGTAGCTCAGAACGCTTTTTATGTTCACCCGTTTGCACCACAAATGTCACATCATTTTGCATTTTGGCGGTGTAACCCATCAATGCTTCTTTAATTTCTCTAGTTAACATGTTTCACCTTTCCTAAAATATCTTTATCAGGTAATTAGATCCCGACCTTATTAATTTTTTCTGTAGTGCGGGCAACGTAATGTTGCCCGCCTGTTCCTGCAAGAAACTATCTAACGCTGTCTTTAGATCTTGCCAACAAGATCAAGACTAGGCGTTAATGTTTCTGCACCCTCTTCCCATGCTGCAGGACATACTTCACCATCGTGATTTGCTACATACTGAGCTGCCTTCACTTTACGCACCATGTCTTTTGCAGAACGACCTATACCCAGATCATGAACCTCAGAGACTTTTATAATGCCTTCTGGATTCGCAAGGAATGTTCCGCGAAGCGCTAAAGCGTCTTCCTCTATCATCACGTCAAAGCCGCGCGTGATTTTTCCTGTTGGGTCACCAATCATTGGGTAAGTGATTTTACTAATGGCTTCACTTGTGTCGTGCCATGCCTTGTGTACAAAGTGTGTATCTGTAGAGACTGAATACACCTCTACGCCAAGCCCCTGAAGCTCTGCATAAAAATTCTCCATATCTTCCAGCTCCGTTGGACAAACAAAGGTAAAGTCAGCTGGGTAGAACAGGAAGATTGACCACTTACCTTTTACATCTTCTGATGAAATGGTTTTAAACTCACCGTTATGGAAGGCCTCGGCCGTAAACTCGGGGATTGATTTATTGATCATAGACATAATGTTTTTCCTCTTAATTGAAATAGTCCTGTAAAGTTTTTGCCGATGCCTGCATCAGCGTTGAGTTGAAGATTAAGGGATTCCATTGATCTGATAAATCAATTAAAATGAATATTCACATTCTATTTTTTAGAACATAAAATTATGATATCACTCAAGCAAGTTATCTATATTCTGGCCGTCGAGAAAACACTGCATTTTAAGAAGGCCGCGGAGCTGTGCTCAGTCTCGCAATCGGCACTCAGCACAGCCATCACCGAAATGGAGAAACAACTGGGATTTCAGGTATTTGAGCGTGACAATAAAAAGGTACTGATAACACCCGCTGGCGCCCTATGTCTGGAAAAGGCGCATAGCATAAAGCTACAGATGGATGATCTGTACCAGCTCGGTCAGGCACTTAAAGCACCGCTAAGCTACCCTATGTCTATCGGCACGATCCCAACCATTGGCCCCTATCTTTTACCACAGGTATTGCCCGGCGTAAGACACCACTACCCCGATTTTCAGCTGCAAATTATTGAAGAGCAATCCCACGTGCTGGTTAACCAGGTTAGAAATGGTGAGCTGGATGCCGCGATTCTGGCATTGCCCTTTGATATTGAAGGCCTGCTCGCATTTGAGTTCTGGCAGGAAGACTTTTACTGGGTTACCCATCAGGATGACCCACTTTCGCAACAAACCGAAATTACCAGTGAGGAATTAAAGCAGTCCCATTTAATGCTTTTAAAAGATGGTCACTGCTTAAAGGAACATGCGCTGGCAGCCTGTAAATTACCTTCCAGCGAAACAGACGCCTCACTCGCCTCCACCAGCCTGAACATGCTGGTACAAATGGTTGCTGGCCGTATGGGCACAACATTAATCCCTGCCATGGCACTTGAACAATTGGTATCAGGTAATTGCGAATTAAAGGCAGTCCATCTGAATGAGCCTGGCCCACATAGAAGAATCGCCTTTATTATTCGACCGAATTATGCCGGTGTAAAAAACATAGAGGTATTGATGAAGATATTTCGTCAACAAATGAATTCTAAATAAGCTATTTGCGTACTGTTATAGAAACAACTAATTAAATTAAATTAACTTTTAAAATATAGCTTCATTATCTCCCCAAAAATTCGCTCGCTTTCAGTTTCATTGCATTCTTCTAGCAATGTTTTTTATAACCCGCATATAAAAATGCATATGCATACAGGATCTTTCATTTGACATAAAACAATGATGTTATACATTGTATTTACCACCTTTAACTCACAAGTGGTTTACTTTTCCCCAGTACATATTCAATGCATTACACTAACATACGCCCCGGCAGCGGACAATCAGGGACATTACTTCATATGTGTTTTCTCTATTTGCATATGAGATTAAAAAAACTATCCTTTAAGTACTTCAACTATTGCGCAAGCATTGACAGTGCTATTATGTTCCGCATTCCCCCTCTTACATTGATTGTTGCCCCAAGGCTTATATATGAATAAAGTTCGCTTACATACAGCACTTTTCAGTTTATGCTTTGCAATCTCGTACTCACCTATTGCCTCATGCGGTGCAGACGAGCAATTAGATCGATTTATATCGTTAAGCCTTGAAGATCTAATAAGCCTTGAAACAACAATTGCAACAGTCTCAAAACGTACCGCCAGTAAAGCACCCGCCGTTATATCTGTAATTACCTCAGACGACCTAAAAGCCACCGGTGCGACCAATTTGGCCGAGGCATTACAAAGTGTTCCAGGCATTTACATAAGAACAGACGCCTTTGGTGCACGGCCACTAGTGCATTTTCGCGGTGCTAATGCGACACAAACATTACTCATGGTAAACGGCAACCCAATGCGTGATCTGATTTGGGGCTTTGGCATTTTCTGGAAAGGCATACCCGCCAGTGCTATTGAGCGCATAGAAATCATTCGCGGCCCGGGCTCTGCTTTATTTGGTGCCGATGCTATTGCGGGCGTCATAAACGTTATCACTAAAACAGCGGGGCAAATTACACATTCGGAAGCAGGCATCCGAACAGGCAGCTTTAATACCAAAACCGCCTGGATACAATATGGTGACAACTGGCAGGGCTTTGAAATAGGCTTTACCGCAGAGCTATATGATACCGAGGGCTACAACCCCTTAATTCCTGTAGACCGTCAGGCCGCTTTTGAAGATCAAGATTTAACATTCCCTACTAACGTCAGTCTTTCACCGGATAATGCCCTGTATGGCTGGGGCAATCAGGATATTCGTTTCTCTGCCGCAAAAAATCACTGGCGACTTCAGGCCGATTATATGAGACATAGCGATCTTCAAATCGGTCTCACCGGATATGGCGTACTCGACCCGGTTACTCAGGGTGAAGACGAGCGACTTAATCTCGACCTGTACTACGATAACGACAACATCAGCAAAAACTGGACGCTGGATACTGAACTGCGCATTCAGCATCTGTATTACAACTCAGGTGACGGGTTTCAGGAGCGTCCACCCGGCTTTACTGATAGCAGTGGCACCTATCCTGATGGGCAGATCAATATTAACCGCTCTGCCGAACGACGCATTATGTTTGAAGCCAGCACACTGTACAGTGGCATCCGCGATCACGCGATACGCATAGGCGGCGGACATACCTTGCAGGATTTATATTCTGTTGAACACCTACAGAATTATGGTACTGCTCCAGATGGCTCAACCATCCCTCCCGGCAGCTCACTAGTCGACCTTTCTGATACACCATATGCTTTTGCCCCGGAAAAAATACGTCACATAAGCCAGTTTTTTCTGGAAGATACCTGGAACTTTGCTGCTGACTGGGAACTCACCGCTGGCGCACGTTATGATAATTATTCAGACTTTGGCAGCAGCACAAACCCTCGCCTGGCACTGGTCTGGCAAACCACCAATAAGCTCACCAGCAAACTCATATATGGCCAGGCGTTTAGAGCGCCGTCTTATCAGGAACTTTTTGTCGAAACATCACGCTTTTTACCCAACCCAGATCTGAGCCCTGAACGCTCGCAAACCATTGACCTTGCCTTTGCCTACACCCCAACAAATAATTTGCTGCTCAATTTAAATCTGTTTTATTTCGAACAAACTGACCTGATTAGCCCGGTTACTGTATCCGGCTTATCTAAAAATCAATTTCACAACACAGGTGACCACACCATTCGCGGAGTGGAGATTGAGACACGCTGGCAAGCCTCAAAACAAATCAATATCTCTGGCAACTTCACTTTGCGCAATCCTGACGATAGCAGTGCCGCTATTCAGGAAGCAAAACAGGAAGCCTATTTGCGCACAGACTGTAATTTATCTGGTAACTGGAACTGGAACTTACAGGCCAGCTGGATAGGCGAGCGACCTCGTGGCGCAAATGATACTAGAGACGATCTGGCTGCTTATACAATAGCCGATACAACGCTTCGCTACGCTCATTCTAAGGCATGGGAATTCGCAGCATCTATTCGTAATTTATTCGACAAACACGCATCTGAATATACGGGTCGTTCTATACCCGGAGACTTACCACTCGCCGAACGAAACGCTTACATTGAGGCAAGGTTTAAACTCTAATCGCATGAGTCAGGAAATGGAATTACAAGGATATAATGTCGACTACACTACGCAAGGGCATGACAATGCTCTTACATGGTTAGCTTGCGCCTTTTATAACTGTATCATTATTCTTACTGACGATGACAATGCATGCAAAGTTCCGAGGTATGTCACTTGATATCCTCAATCCTAAAATCAATGCTAGTTATTTATTTTTTGGTGATTTCCACGGTTTATAACACCGCTGTCGCCAATCAAGACCAGCGCCTGTTTAAAGCCGCCTTTATATATAATTTTGCAAAATTTACTCGCTGGCCAAAAACCCTGGAAGACGATGACAAAGATCAAATTGTTCTGTGTACATTAGGAGAAGATCAGTTAGTTATCGATCTTACTCGCCTCAAAGGGAAAACATTAAATAACAGAATACTGGCTGTTAAATCATTTGAAGACCCTAATGAATGCAATATGTTATACATCTCTACTTCTAAACATATTAATTATGCAAGAACACTGAGTTCTATTCGAGGAAAACCTATTTTAACGATCAGTGAAATTAAGAATTTTGCACAATCAGGCGGCATCATTGAGCTTAATCATGATAAAGGCCAGACACACATTACAATAAACTTAAATGCAGCACATGAAAATAATTTAGAACTAAGCTCTCGATTATTAATTCTCGCCAATATCATCAATGACAAGCCATCAAAATGATTCTCAATAGACGATCTATAAGACAAAAAATTGAAGCAATAATTTTAATTACTGCAGCAGCAGTGCTCTTATTGAGTTTCCTGTTATTTATGATTATGGAGGTCAGCTCTGCCCGTAGCGATGCAGAGACCAGACTTAGAGCATTAGCAACCGTACTCGGTGAAAACAGTAGTGCCGCCATCACCTTTCATGACAAAGCAGCTGCCACCGAAGTTTTATCAACACTATCCACACAAACCGATGTATTAGAAGCACACATAAAAAGTCGCAATGGCGACATACTTGTAAAGTACAAAAAAGCTTCTAACAATCCTAAAAGTACTAAAGATAATTTTCCGTTTAATTATTTACTTCGTGACATAAATATACAACAACCCATTATTATTCATAATGAAGTCATCGGTAATTTTTACATTACAGGCAATATGAGTCGAGCTCATAGCCTTCTTATAAAGCAAATATTTCTGGGTCTCGGGATATTTCTTATTTCCATGATAGTTGCCACTCTGATTTCCAAAAAACTACAACACATAATTTCTGATCCTATAAAAAACTTGCTGAGCACCATATCTATAGTTGCAACAAACAAGGACCTAAGCCATCGCGCCATACGAACCAGTGACGATGAACTGGGAACTTTAACAAATGAATTTAACTCCATGCTTGATCAACTGCAGACGTATGATACCGAACTTACATTATATCGCCTGGATCTTGAAAAACTGGTTATTGAAAGAACGCACAAGCTTGAGAAAGCGACTAATGACGCAAAGGCAGCCGACACAGCAAAAAGTGAGTTTCTGGCCACTATGAGCCATGAAATACGCACACCAATGAATGCCGCTATCGGTTTTGCCGGGCTACTTGAACAAACACAACTAAATGAAATTCAAGCCGAATACGTACACAACATTATTAGCTCCACAGATAGTTTACTTACCATTATCAATGACATTCTTGATTTCTCAAAAATTGAGGCGGGTAAATTTAATTTAGAAAAATCTGATTTTATTTTGAAAGATGTAGTCGATGATATCTACGCCTTACTTTCACCGAAAGTTGAAGAGAAAGATCTTAAGCTGCTTTTTGAAATAGACGACAACATACCTGAAAATATACATGGAGATGCCATACGACTACGTCAAATTTTAATCAACTTACTTGCGAATGCAATTAAGTTTACTGAACATGGACAGGTAAAACTATGTATAAAACTAGCTGATAATGCCAATATACAGGACAATGAATTTCCACTGGAAATTATTGTAACGGATACCGGCATTGGCATATCAGAAGAACATCAGGCAAATCTTTTTCAGCCATTTCAGCAGGGCGACGCATCAATTACGCGCAACTATGGAGGCACTGGCTTAGGCTTAATTATTACCCAGCGCCTTGCAGCCATGATGAATGGTTCTATTAGCATAACCAGCACACCAGGAGAAGGCACTTGCTTTACTGTTATCATTTTAATTCAACCTGCCAAACAGGTGCATACTACAAATCAACAACAAAGCAGTCTCCGTAAGCCGGCTGCGGAAACACAGCACAGCACAAACTTAATAGAATTATCCGTACTTGTAGTTGATGATAATTTACTTAATCTCAAAGTTGCGAGCACATTTCTCAGCAATGAAGGCGCGAATGTTGTTTCGGTTGAAAGTGGCAAAGACGCTCTACAAAAAGCACATCAACAATTATTTGATTTGATTTTAATGGATCTGGAAATGCCTGGCATGAGTGGCATTGAAACTGCCAAAAGTATACGCCAGATAAAACATTATAAAAATGACATCCCCATTATTGCGCTTACAGCACATGCTTTTCCTGACATACAAAAACAGGTTCTGGCCGCTGGCATGAATGATTTTTTAACAAAACCATATAAACCACAACAGCTTTTTTCGATAATTGAAAAATGGTGCCATACTCTTTCAAACAATAATCAAAACACTTCTCCACAGATTGCTGATAAAAAAAAGCGGGAACCCAAAGTATACAATCATAAAGCCGCTCTTGATTCAGTAGCAGGTAATGAAGTTATCGCCGAAGAATTGCTCTCTGATTTTTTGAAATTATTGCCCGAGAATATAACATCTATTAATGAAGCCAATAAAAAAAATGACAAAGACAGACTTTATGAAATCATTCACAAGCTAGCCGGATCTGCCTGCATTGTTGGTGCAGAAGCACTTCATGAAGCATCCCTTGATTTAATGAATGCAGTAAAATGTCAATCATCATCAGACAATGTGATTATAAATAAAGCCAATAAGATACTTTTGGAAATCACTCGATTTAAAAAAACTTTTTAACGGTTAAATTTTGATATTCATATATCAGATAATTAAATACGTAAAAATATATTTTTACATTGGGCATAAAAAACCCCAGACCATCCTGCAAAGACAATTTAGGGCGTTCATTAGTTAGTAACTTCTAACCGCTATATGGTACTAATAGTACGCTCTTACCTAACATTTCTGGCGGCTGCTGAAGCCCCATTAACTGTAGAATCGTTGGTGCCACGCTACTTAATCCCATTCCTGTATTTAGGTGCCAGTTTTCTTTGTCAATAATCATACAAGGCACAGGGTATAGAGTATGTTGCGTATGCGGTTCACCCGTTACCGGGTCAACCATTTCATCACAGTTGCCATGATCGGCGGTTAAGAAAACCGAGTATTCTTCTTCCACGGCAACATCTAATAAGCGCCCTACTTGGACATCCAGGGCTTCTACTGCCGCAATAATAGCTTCTCGCTTAGCCGTGTGTCCCACCATATCTCCATTGGCAAAGTTGACAACTAAAAATCCGTAATCATGTGACTTCAACGCTTTAATCATTGCATCTGCCACTTCTTTGGCGCTCATTTCAGGGCACTTATCATACGTTGCCACTTTAGGTGATGGAATCATTACGCGATCTTCACCCGCCCACTTTTCTTCCCGGCCACCATTAAAGAAAAAAGTTACGTGTGCATATTTTTCAGTTTCTGAACAATGAAATTGCTTAAAACCCGCGCGACTTACAATTGATGCCAGCGTAGTCGTTGGGCGTTGCGGTGCAAATGCTATAGGCAATAAATAATGCGGGTCATATTCTGTTAGACATGTGACCGTCACTGGCTCAAAGTCACCGCGGGGGAAGCCATCAAATTCATTTTGACTTAATGCTGCAGCCAGCTGACGAGGGCGATCATTTCTAAAGTTAAAGAAAATAACGTTATCATCTTCCTGAATCGGTTCTGCCTCTGGAAAAATACACGGCAGAATAAATTCATCTGTGATGTCATTGTTATAAGATGACTCTATCGCATAACGCGCTGCTTCATGCTGCTCACCCTCAAGATTAGCCATCGCCTTCCAGGCAATTTCTGTTCTATCCCAACGGTTATCTCTATCCATTGCATAGTAGCGACCGCACATGGTTGCAATTGCACCTTCCGCGTCTTCAAGAGACTCTTCTAAACCCGGCAAATAACCCATAGCTGCCATAGGCGCTGTATCGCGTCCGTCAGTGATCATATGAACTAGAGGTTTAACTTTATAGTGTGCGCACATCTTAATCAGCGCGCAAAGGTGTTTTACATGGCTATGTACACCACCATCAGAAACCAGACCCACCAAATGCATTGGACGATCATGCTTTACTGCATCTTCCATGGCAGCAACCAGCGCCGCATTTTCGAGGAATTCGCCGCTCTCAATCGCATCGTCTATACGCACTAAATCCTGTCGCAAAACGGTGCCGCAACCCAGGGTAAGGTGACCTACCTCAGAATTACCCATCTGGCCTGGTGGCAAACCAACAGAAAGCCCCGATGCATCCAGAGTAATATGTGCATTTTTAGAAAAATATTCATCTAAGCGGGGCGTGCTTGCTTCAACAACAGCATTATTAATACGGCTTGGATTTACACCAAAACCATCTAAGATAATTAATATAGTGGGACAACGTGGGACACTACGTTTCTCGGCCATTACTTTGCTCTATAGTTGCTAATTTATACCTGATTTTGCGGCGCAAATTATACCAAATTTTAAGCCCGCTGTGTGGGCTTATAAAAAACTTTATACCTGTTGAGGCATGAAAAAACTCAAAATACTCACTGCATCTAATGAGATATCGATTTGTACATTACATAAACCCATGCATGAATTAAGCCACAGAAACAACACTATAGCTTGGGAGATTTATCTTCTTCGGCTTCAATACGATCTAACTCTGCTTCCATATCTTCTTCTGATAAATCTTCATACTCGTCATCTGTAGATTCTTTTTTCTTGATCATCCGAGACAGTAATAGGCCTATTTCAAATAGTATCCACATAGGCACAGCCAGCATAACTTGCGACGCTGGATCCGGCGGTGTTAACAACATACCAAAAATAAACGCACCAACAATAATATATGGGCGCTTTTGTGACAAACTGTCCGGCGTGGTTACACCACCCAGGACGAGTAATATCGTTGCAATGGGCACCTCAAAGGCAAGACCAAATGCAAAAAATAATTTTAAGGCGAAGTCTAAATAATAGGTAATATCTGGCGAATGAGTAACACCATCTATGGCCATCGACATCATAAATATAAAGACATTCGGCAACACTATATAGTAAGCAAATAAAATACCGACATAAAACAAAATAGCGCTAGAGACAATAAGCGGTACAGCTAACTTTTTTTCATGCTTATACAAACCCGGTGCAATAAACGCCCAGGCCTCAAACATTAAATACGGAAATGCCGCAAAAATAGAAACAATAAATGCCAGCTTGATGGGTGTTAAAAAGGGTGATACTACACCCGTTGCAATCATACTGCCGCCCTCTGGCAAATTGCTTACCAGTGGCAAAGCCAATATGTGATAAATCTCATTTGCAAATGGAAAGGCGACCAGAAATACGCCAATAACAACTAATACACTGCGCAACAATCTATCGCGCAGCTCCATTAAATGACCAACAAAACCTAACTCTTGATCATTATTTTCATTGCTACCCAGCGGCTCACTCATTGAGCTTTATCCGAGATATGCTTTTCTTCAGCGGATTGTTCTGCGACTTTTTCGACAGAGGAATTGCTATCCTCTAAATCATCCCAGCGATCATCACCTTCCTCAATCATTTCATATTGAGGCGCGGTTGGTTTTTCTACCACTTTTTCTGCTACTTCTTCTGCTGTCGATTCGATATGACCGGTGCCTGGATCATCATCATTTAGAAATTTATTTTGTAGATCACTACTCGAAAGATTATCTATTGGGTTTAATTTGTCCTGTAATTCACGTATTTGAACTTCCTGATTATGCAATAAACGCTTAACTTCGGTTGAATCAAATTCTGCTTCAACCTGTGCCTTCATTCCTTCAACATAACGTCGAGCTTTACCAAACCAATAGCCAACCGAACGCGCAGCCTTAGGTAAGCGTTCTGGCCCTAACACCAATAGTGCCAACACCATAATTACTACTATTTCTAAAAAACCAATATCAAACATGTCAGTATTTAATCAATTTATAATCTTAAGCCTGATCTTTATCTTTACTTGCAACTTCTGCATCGATAGTCTCACCTTCTTTTTTATCAAGGTTTTTATCTGCATCTTTAGAGCCATCTTTCATGGCTTTTTTAAAGCTATTAATTGCCGAACCCATATCACCACCCATATTGCGTAGCTTCTTAGTTCCAAACAATAAAATAACAATACCCAGTACAATTGCTAACTGCCAAATACTAATACCCATTTCGAATTCCTCAATAATCTAATCGTTGCTACCTACACATTTCATGTGCAGCCATTTATTTTTCTCTTGAAGCTTTTTCTTCAAGCCCTGACAAACCAAAGCGCCTATCTAATTCTTTTAAAACATCATCAGGGTGTAAGCCCTGTTGCGCAAGCAATACCATTGTATGAAACCAAAGGTCTGCTGTTTCATAAATAATTTTTTCAGCATCTCCATCTTTTGCAGCCATCACTGTTTCTGTAGCCTCTTCACCTATTTTTTTCAAAATAGAATCGAGGCCTTTGCTATACAACTTAGCTACATAAGACGAACCAGCATCTGCATTTTTTCGCTGTTCTAAAACATCTGCCAATTTTGTTAAAGTATCACTCATTATCGTTCTGCTAGCTTATTCCTAATCAATAGATCAAACAAAAAGATCTAATAAATATCTTTTGGGTCTTTAATGACATCGTCGGTAACTACCCACTCACCATCTTTAAACTCTCGATAAAAACAGCTTTCTCTACCTGTATGACAAGCAATACCACCGGTTTGCTCAATTTGCATGGTAATAACATCGCCATCGCAATCCAGGCGTAAAGACTTTATCTTTTGCGTATGCCCCGATTCTTCGCCTTTATGCCATAACTTCTGCCGAGAACGCGAGTAATATACCGCTTCATTCTTTTCGACCGTTAAGCGCAAAGACTCACGGTTCATCCAGGCAAACATTAATACGCGACCGGTTTCGGCATCCTGCGCTATAGCCGGTACCAAACCGTCATCCGTCCACTTAATTTGATCTAACCAGTCTTCATTCATGTTTGTTATTTTAACATAAGGGCGCTTGTAGAAGTGACCATTGCTCTCATTACAAAAGCGCTTATAGGCGCATTTCAATTCCTTTGGAGGCCATATGCCGTTTAGCCTCTTCAACCGTGTATTCCGCAAAATGGAATATGCTTGCGGCTAGTACAGCATCAGCTTTACCCTGCAACACACCTTCAGCCAAATGATCCAGGTTACCAACGCCACCCGATGCAATAACAGGGATATTTACCGCATCACTAATCGCTGCCGTTAACTGCAGATCAAAACCTGTTTTGGTACCATCACGATCCATACTTGTGAGTAATATTTCACCTGCACCATACTCAGCCATTTTTTTGGCCCATTCGATGGCATCTAAACCCGTGGGCTTACGCCCGCCGTGAGTGAAAATTTCCCATCGATTGGGCTCGCCTTCATGGCTGACTTTTTTTGCATCGATGGCAACAACAATGCATTGCGAACCTACTCGAGACGATGCCTGCTTTACAAATTCTGGATTAAATACCGCCGCTGTATTAATCGCCACCTTGTCAGCACCGGCGTTCAACATGCGACGCACATCATCAACTGTGCGTATACCACCGCCAACCGTTAACGGAATAAATACCTGCTCCGCCACTTGCTCTACAACATGCACAATCGTTTCACGATCATCTGAGCTCGCAGTAATATCAAGAAATGTGATTTCATCCGCACCCTCCTGGTCATAACGACGCGCCACCTCTACCGGATCACCCGCATCACGTATGTCGACAAACTGTACGCCTTTTACTACGCGACCATCGCGGACATCCAGACAAGGTATAATTCGTTTTGCTAATGACATGTTAAATTTAGCCCTGTACCTGCTCATCAGCCCATTTCTGAGCGGCTTCAAAATCTAGCGTACCTTCGTAAATGGCACGGCCTGTAATCGCACCCATTATGCCTTCGTCTTCGACGGCGACCAATGCCTTAATATCATCCATATTGGTAATACCACCCGATGCAACGACTGGAATATGTATCGCTTGAGCCAACTTAACAGTGGCTTCAACATTCACACCCTGCATCATTCCATCGCGTGAAATATCGGTATAAATAATAGATTCCACACCGTCTTCTTCAAAGCGCTGCGCCATATCAATCACATCATGACGTGACACTTTAGACCAACCTTCGGTTGCTACTTTGCCGTCTTTCGCATCCAGGCCAACAATAATATGCCCCGGGAAACCCGCACAAATTTCACTTATAAAATGCGGATCTGTAACTGCCTTAGTACCGATAATCACATACTTAACACCGGCATCTAAATAGGTTTCAATGGTTTTTTCATCGCGAATACCACCACCAATTTGCACAGGCACATCAGGGTATGCCTCGACTATTTGGTGCACCACATCTGCATTGATTGGCTTACCCTCGAAGGCGCCATTCAAATCCACTAAATGCAATCGACGACAACCTGCGGCTACCCACTTACCAGCCATCGCAACTGGGTCATCGGAGAACACCGTATTATCTTCCATTATTCCTTGACGTAGGCGAACACATTGTCCATCTTTCAAATCAATAGCGGGTATAAGTAACATTTAACTAATCACCTGTTTATTTATCGATAAAAATTCATTAAGCCTTAGCGCATAGAGCTCACGTAATACTAATTACGCGCCACTCCACTGCGAAAAGTTTTTTAGTAGCTGTAAACCATCCTGCGCACTCTTCTCAGGATGACACTGCAGCGCAAACACATTGTCTTTAGCGATTGCCGAAACAAACTCAAGACCATAGTCCGTCGTCGCGGCAATTAGCTGCTTATCAAGCGGATCTATATAAAAACTGTGCACAAAGTAAAAACGACTATTGTCCTTTATGCCTTGCCATAAAGGATGATTACCTGTGTGCTTAAGCTCATTCCAGCCCATATGTGGAATTTTAAGTTTTTCACCTTGCGTACCCTTTAAATCATTACCGAAAAAGCGCACATCTCCATCATATAAACCAAGGCAATCAATGCCGTCATTTTCTTCACTATGCGACAGTAGAACCTGCATGCCCATGCAAATGCCTAAAAATGGCTTTTCTTTTGCCGCCGCAAGCACTACCTGCTGCAAGTCACGCTCGGCCAGCTCACGCATGCAATCACGCGCAGCGCCTTGTCCGGGGAATACAACACGATCGGCATTGGCGATATCTTTGGCGTTTGAGGAGATAATTACATCCTGGTCACTTGCCACATGCTCGATTGCTTTAGCAACTGAGCGTAAATTGCCCATACCATAGTCAACAACAACAATTTGCGCCACTACAGGCTTCCTTTGGTAGATGGCATAACACCCTGCATTCGATCATCTGCAGTTAATGCCATGCGTAGCGCACGGCCAAACGCCTTAAAAATAGTTTCTGCCACATGGTGCGCATTACGTCCTCGAATAGAGTCGATATGCAAAGTTACTTTGGCGTGATTTGTAAAGCCTTGAAAAAACTCAAAAAACAGGTCGACATCAAAACCACCGATACTGGCACGCGGGAAATCAACCGGCATCTCTAAACCTGGCCTTCCTGAAAAATCGATCACCACACGAGACAAGGCCTCATCCAATGGCACATAGGCATGCCCGTAACGAGTAATGCCTTTCTTGTCGCCCACGGCCTTATTAACCGCCTGACCCAATGTAATGCCGATATCTTCAACTGTATGGTGTGCGTCAATGTGCAAATCACCCTTAGCCTGCACGTTCAAGTCGATTAGCCCATGACGAGCAATCTGATCCATCATGTGATCCAGAAATGGCACGCCTGTATTGAATTCAGACTTGCCTGTTCCATCTAGATTTACTTCAACAGTAATCTGCGTCTCGAGGGTGTCACGAGCGACTTTCGCAGTGCGATCAGTCATTTATTTGAGTCTCCAAAAATTGGGGTATATAAGTGCTATAGGATACACTGTAATACGCCTTGTTAAAACAATTCCCGTGCTTCATCTCCTATAGACAAAGAGTAATAACTTTAAATCCAAACCCGCATTAAAAAAGGCCACACCCTCATGGAGTGCGGCCTCATCAATATAACCAAACCCAGCTTTATCGTATTAACTACTCGGTTGGATTTTCTGAATTATATTTCATACGCGTAAAGTAGCAATTGAGGAAGGTAGATGCCGCAAAGGCCAACCACAAAAACAAAAAGCTAAATATATAGGTTTTTATTCGGAAGACTGACTCATCAACCTCTAGCAATAAGGCAACCGCTATATCAGCCGGATCAATAAAAGCAAAAACCAAAAACACTAGACAACCCACCACCAGGGCATCCGTCCATAAAAAAGAAATCACACACCTACAATTTGGCTTGCCACCCATAACCGACCCTACCTGTTAAATCATCTAATGAAGAAATATATTAAGGCATGCAAGCAAACCCAAATAATATTTATTGATAAACCCCTTACCTGCAATTAATAACCAAGACACTGACTTGTGTCAATACATAAGGCAAAATTATGTAATAAAAACCAGTTTTTTAGTTTTTATGCCATACAATATGCACAAAAGTCGAATTTAAACTCATAAGAAATATTTATATACATGATATTACAAGCCAAAATGGATGCCTGAAAATATCATCTTCGATCAAATTTATGAAATAAGCCTGTCATTTTTACCTTTATCTGAAGCTATAAACTGCTAAATTAAGCAACAAAATTGAATGCACGATGAAATGTCAGACCTGCAACCAAAACGTCACAGGGCCATCATTTACCAGACTTACCTTCATATCAGCGCCAAACCGCCCGGTCTGCACCCGCCCTAAAGCCTGCTTACTTTCTTGCACAACAAAATCAAACCACCCGCGAGCCTCAACAGGTGCCGCAGCCGATGAAAAGCTCGGGCGCATACCGCTATTGGTGTCTGCCGCCAATGTGAATTGGGGCACCAGCAACAACTCCCCGCCGGTGTCCCTTAAACTTAAATTCATTTTTCCTGCCCTATCTTCAAAAACACGATAGTTCAGAATCTTATTTATTAACTTGTTCGCCTGAGTTGCATCATCATGCTTTTCCACACCAAGCAATACCAGCAAGCCTTGATTAATACACGCTATCTGTTCACCTTCTACTGCAACACTCGCGCTCGAGACCCTCTGCAACAATGCAATCATCTTAATATTTCACTTTGTATGTTTAATGGTTTCGGCTATTGCCCGCGTCGCCTTCAACAAAGACTCGGTAATGCCAGGCTCAACAACCGCATGCCCCGCATCTGCAATAATACTTAAATCGGCCTCAGGCCAGGCCTTAGAGAGCTCCCATGCCTGCTCGACGGGACAAATCACATCGTATCGACCCTGCACTATATACGCTGGTATATGCCGAATTTTATCAATATCGGCAATAATTTGATTTGGCTTCAGCCAACTTTCATTTATGAAATAGTGACACTCAATGCGCGCAATACTCAGGGCCGCATGCGATGCAGAAAAACTGCCCACCACAGACTCATCGGTTAGCAGTGTCGCCGTCATACCTTCCCACACCGACCAGGCCTTGGCCGCGCGTAATTTTTGCACCTCATTATCGCCGGTGAGTTGTCGATAATATGCGCCAATCATGTCATCACGCTCATTCACAGGGATCGGCTCAATAAACTTTTCCCAGTAATCAGGAAACAGGCTATTTGTACCTTGCTGATAAAACCACTGCACATCCTTATTTCTCGCCAGGAAAATGCCTCGCAGAACCAGGCCGCATACGTTTTCTGCATGCGTCTCTGCATACAGAAGCGCCAAGGTTGAGCCCCAGGAGCCGCCAAATACCACCCATTGTTCAATATGCAAATGTTTACGGATAAGCTCGATATCGGCCACCAAATCCCAGGTGGTATTGTTTTTTAAACTTGCATGCGGGGTAGATTTGCCGCAACCGCGCTGATCAAACAGCACAATACGATATACGGCAGGATCAAAGTATTGCCGATGGTACGGCGCACAGCCTGTTCCAGGCCCGCCATGTAAAAAAACAACAGGCAAGCCATGCGGGTTGCCCGACTCTTCTACATACAGGGTATGCAGATCATCCACTCGAAAATGATGGGTGACATACGGTTTTAATGGCGGATATAAATCGATCATGACATCTCCTTTTAACACATGGGAAACAAGGCCTACATTATGTAGGAATTATCCTACATAGCTCCAGCAGGGAACCTTACATAAAGCTCCCTATTCAGCTGATGGTGAAACTTAGGCCTCTTCTTCATAATATACAACATGGATTAGGGACATGGCTTCAACAAGGACACAGGGATCGTTAGGACGTAGCAGGAAAGGATGCGCAAGGACAGGGAATCTAGGGAAGAGCAGAATATATACAGGAGTATATGAAAAAACGGAACTAGCTACAATGCCATACTCAATCACCAGGGCAATGGAAGCCCAAAACCCGGCAAGGAAGGCTGGGTTTTTTATTGCCTGTAATAAACTCATCACGCACTAGCCAATTAATCTTTGCAATTAACAACACAGCCTGTATCTTTGCGCCATGTCTGAATTTATAAAACCACCCAAAAGCTTATTGCGTCAAACTGGTCGCGCCCTGATGGACTTTAATATGATCCGTGAAGGCGATCATATTTTGCTTGGCTTATCAGGCGGCAAGGACTCTTTAGCACTGTTGCATATCCTTAACCATTTTCAACGCAGTGCACCTATAAAGTTTGAATTCGCCGCAATGACAGTCGACCCAATGACAGGTGACTTTGATCCTTCGCCGATGATTCCTTATTTGAAATCTCTTGGCGTTGAATACCATTATCGCAAAGAACCCATTATGGACATGGCAAAAGAACATATGGGAAAACTCTCTTACTGTGCTTTTTGCTCACGCATGAAACGCGGCATTATGTATAGCACGGCACGTGAAAATGGATTTAATGTAATCGCCTTAGCACAACATCTGGATGACCTGGCAGAAAGTTTTATGATGTCCGCTTTTCATGGTGGCCAGCTAAAAACCATGAAAGCGCATTATATAAACGATGATGGTGATTTAAGAATTATTCGTCCGCTAGTGTATGCACGCGAAAATCAAACTCGGGAGTTTTCTACCGATGAGTGCCTACCGGTCATCCCTGATTCTTGCCCCGCCTGTTTTTCAATGCCTACACAACGCCAGCATTTTAAAGAATTACTCGCTGCAGAAGAACAATCTAATAAAACCTTATTTAAAAGTCTGTTGAGCACCATGAAGCCTTTAATGAGCATTGGCCTGCCTGAGTAGATTTAATTAATCAATAGCACCGAAGTCGCCCGCACGGTAATCTATAAACGCCTGTTTAATTTCTTCCTGCGTATTCATTACAAACGGACCATAACGAGCAACTGGTTCATTAAACGGTTTCCCCGCTATTAACAAAAAACGACTTGCTTGCTTAGCCTGAAGTTTTAACTGATTGCCGTCACTTAATACCGCCAGCTGTTCTGCCGATAATACATCGTGTCCATCATCCGATGAAATTACCAGCTCACCACTCACCAAAAAAATAAATGCATTATGCCCAGGCTGCACATTTTCTAGAAACCCAGAGCCTTCAGTTAATTCAACATCAATATACAGTGGCGAAGATTCAACATCTTTAACCATACCTTCAACGCCACCCGACGTGACACCGGATATAACACGAATTTTAGTATGTTCATCACGCTGTTCAATCGCCATTTCATCTGGCTCAAATTCCTGATACCTTGGCTTCGACATTTTTTTACTTGCTGGCAGATTCACCCATAATTGAAAGCCATATAACAATCCTTCAACCTGCTCCGGCATTTCTGAATGCTCTATGCCACTTGCCGCTGTCATCCACTGCACGCCGCCAGAACGAATAACACCTTCATGCCCGGCACTGTCCTTATGACGCATAGCACCATGCAATAAATAAGTTACCGTTTCAAAACCGCGATGCGGGTGAGGCGGAAAGCCAGCAATATAATCATCCGGATCATCAGAACGAAAGGCATCCAATAATAAAAATGGATCCAGCATATCAAGCTCTGGTGATGCTATATAACGACGCAATCGTACGCCAGCACCATCAGATGTTTCCGCGCCGTTAATAATTTTTTTGATACTACGTAGCTGACTAGCCATAGATGACCCCTGAACATTAATAACATAGGTTGGAACAGATACTCTCCACTAAAGTTCTATTTTGGGAACTGAAAAACTAATAAAACTTTTGCCTGCCTGGAACAACATTTTGAGAACTGAAAAACTAATAAAACTTTTGCCTACCTGGAACAACATTTTGAGAACTGGAAAACTAATAAAAATTTTGTTTCCCATCAGGACGAGTTTTAAATAATTTCATTGTCCAGAAATATTGCGCGGGGCAGATAGAAACAATTTCTTCCAGAGACTTATTCATAGCCACTGTACTTTGATAATCATCACCTTGTGGAAAATCAGTTAATGCAGGAAGTATATGCACAATGTATCGATGCGTTTTTTCATCGTAGCAAGCAATCGTAGGAAACACATCTGCCTTGCATGATTTAGCAAGCCTGCCCAATACCGGCACCGTTGCCTTTTCAACACCAAAAAACGGCGCAAATATACATCTGTCTTTTCCCAGATCTTCATCGGGCAAATAAAACATTGTACAGCCTGAACGTACATCTTTAATAATTGGACGCAAGCCTGCCGCACGCGTATAAATGAATGTTCCATGACGTTTCCTACCCTTCGCCACAAACCAATCCACCAGTTTATTTTTCATTGGATTAAACGGCCCACTCAACGGATAGCGCATAGTGGTTGCTGAAACCGCAGCCTCTAAACCCAGGCTGTGCGCCGCCATAAATATAATGCCGCGACCATTGCTACGCGAGTGCTCTATGTACTCCTGGCCTTTTATAACAATACGCTTTTCTAAAACAGATTGGGGTGCCCACCAAATCAGGGCATATGACAAAACACTTCGTACTTGATGCCGAAAATTCTCACGGATTAATTTTTTTTGTTCTTCTCTATTTAATTCTGGAAAACATAACTCAATATTTTTACGTGCAATACGCCGACGCTTGGCATTAATGCTTCGAGCCAGATCGCCCAGTTTATTTGCCAGCACATCTTGCAATACCGGTGACAGAAATGAAACCAGCCATAAACAAAACAAGCCTAACCATGTTGACCAGTATTTGAATTTTAAATAACTGAATTTAAAATTTGTATCGTAAATAAGCGCGCTTTTACCTGCTTCATTTTGTTTTATTTTATTTGTCATTTTTGCGCCACAAAAAAAACCTGGTCAGAAATAACATCATTGTTTTCTGAAGAGCACCTATCTTCACGATATGACAATAATCTCATATTTGAAAACACGTTTAATAGCTCTCCTCGATTCAAACGAAACTTACTTTGTGATGGTCCTACACCATTTAGTTGCTCACCAACAAATGTCTGGTAAAAAAGAACACCTTGTGGCTTCAGCAACTTGTACAATACAGATAGTGATTCACGGTGTAAAAAAAAGGATACGACAATCACATCGAACTCACCATGCAATTGTTGTAGATTATTTTCCAAATCCATTTTTTCTGCATGTAAAGATAACTGCTGTTTATGCGCATATGCATTCACTTTACTAACCGCTATATTGGATAAGTCCCAGGCCTTAACATCAAACCCTCGCTGCGCCAAAAACACACCATTACCTGACAAGCCGCTCGCATAATCCAATGCCTTGCCACTCGACGGCAACAAACGTTGATTATCTAAAAGCACACGTGCCGGAGTAGTTTGCGCAACAGATTTAACCTCATAAATCTGATTCCAGTCCGCCATTACTTCCTCCAGAAAGCAGGCGTTAACAGTACAAGTAAAGTAAATATTTCAAGACGACCTAAGATCATGCCAAAACTTAAAACCCACTTAGAGAAATCGTTTATTCCGGAATAGTTAGATGACACATCGCCTAAACCTGGGCCTAGATTATTAAGCGTGGCAGTAACAGCGGAAAAAGATGTTATTTGATCTAGACCGCTTGCCATTAATAACAACATCATTACCACAAACACCGCAACATAAGTTGCAAAGAAACCCCACACCGCATCAATGACACTATCTGCAACTGGCTTCTTACCAATTTTTACCGTCACAATGGCGTTAGGGTGAATTAAGCGGGTCATCTCACGCATGCCTTGCTTTAATAATAAAACCACCCGAATCACCTTCATGCCACCACCAGTGGAACCGGCACAACCACCTATAAAACTGGTAAACAATAGTAATACAGGCAAAAAACTCGGCCATAAATAATATTCAGATGCCGCAAATCCCGTTGTAGTACCTATCGAGACCACATGAAAAACACCCTGTAATAATGATTCTGAAAAACCACTTGTCGAATGAGTGAATTCTAAATACGCCACCGTGACAACTGAAACCAAAAGCAAAACACTAAAGTAAACTTTAAACTCCGTGTCTCTTAAATATGTTTTTATTTTCCAACTTCTAAACGCCACAAAGTGCAATGCAAAATTAACACCACCCAAAAACATAAAGACAATAGCCACCATGTCGATAGCGGCATTATTAAAATGCCCCATACTCGCATCATGCGTAGAAAATCCACCAATCGCAACCGTTGAAAAACTATGTGATATTGCATCAAACAAATTCATGCCCGCAAACCAATAAGCGACTGCACAACTAATTGTTAAACTTAGGTATATATACCAAAGTGCCTTTGCAGTTTCAGTGATTCGTGGCGTTAATTTATTATCTTTAATCGGGCCTGGTGTTTCTGCTTTATATAATTGCATACCACCTATACCCAACATAGGCAAAACCGCAACCGCTAAAACGATAATACCCATGCCGCCTAACCATTGAAGCTCTTGCCTATAAAATAAAATTGCATGCGGCAATTCATCTAAGCCTATTAATACAGTTGCACCTGTTGTCGTTAGCCCTGACACTGATTCAAAAAACGCATCGGTAATTGATATATCCAGCTGGTCACTGAGTATTAAAGGCAGTGCACCCGATGCACTTAATACAAACCAGAACATCACAACAACAATGAACCCATCTCGTAAGCGCAAATCTTGTTTAACATTTTTCACTGGCAACCAGAGAACAACACCTGCACCCAGCAATAAAAAATACGAGGTTAAAAAAGAATCGAAAGTGTGTTCTTGATAGATCAGATCGATCATCATAGGTGGTAATAATGTAAAGCTAAAAAGCATTAACAAAATACCGGTGATGCGTTGAATTACTGTGAAGTGCAAAGAATGCGCCCTAAATGAATGTTATGCCGACCTGAAATAGGCGTTCTACATCGTGAATTTTTTTCTTATCGATTAAAAACAAAACGACATGATCTTCTGATTGAATTATCGTATCGTGATGCGCAATAATAACTTCTTCGCCACGCACTATTGCACCGATAGTTGTACCTTCAGGCAAATCAATCTCTTCAATTTTCCGTCCAATAACTTTTGAATTTTTAACATCTCCATGCGCAACTGCCTCTATTGCTTCTGCCGCACCTCGGCGCAGCGAGTGAACAGCAACAATATCTCCTCGACGCACATGCGTAAGCAATGCACCAATGGTTACTTGCTCAGGTGAAATAGCAACATCAATCGCTTCCTGGTTTTCCATCAGGTCAACATACGCAGGACGATTTATTAACGACATGGTTTTACGTGTACCCAAACGTTTGGCTAACATCGCAGATAGAATATTTGCTTCATCATCATTAGTTACAGAGCAAAATACATCCATGCTATCAATATTTTCTTCCAGCAATAATTCCTCATCCGCGGAGTCACCCAATAGAACCACTGAATTATTTAATGTTTGAGATAACTCGGCGGCACGCGCTGGATCGCGCTCGACAATTTTCACTTGATGACGTTTTTCTAATCTCTCAGCCAGTCGCTTACCAATATTTCCACCGCCTGCAATAATAATTCGTTTATTGCGTTTATCTAATTTACGCATTTCACGAATAACCACACGTATATCGCCACGCGCAGCAATAAAGAAAACCTCATCGCCTGCCTCTATAACCGTGTGACCCATTGGAATAATCGCTCGACCGCGACGGTAAATAGCCGCGACTCGTGTATCAGTCCCTGGTGTGTGTTTAGGTAATTCACTAAGCTGATGACCAACTAATGGCCCGCCGTAATAGGCGCGCAAACCAACCAGTACAACACGGCCATCTGCAAAGTCGAGTACTTGAAGTGCACCCGGATACTCAATAATATTATAAATATAATTGGTGACAATTTCTTCCGGGCTGATAATAACGTCAACAGGAATTGCATTGCCGCGAAATAATTCGCTATGCTTTAAATATTCTGCTGAGCGAATGCGTGCGATTTTGGTGGGCGTATGATGTAGCGTCCATGCGACCTGGCAGGCGGTCATATTGACTTCATCACTGTTGGTAACAGCGATTAGCATGTCGACATCTTCAATGCCAGCTTGCTCTAATATATTAGGATGGGCAGCATTACCAACGACCGTTTGTATATCGAGACGATCGCGTAGCTCATTCAGCACTTCAGGCCGATGATCCACCAAAGTTATATCATTAGCTTCAGACGCTAGATTGGAAGCTACAGAAGAACCGACTTGACCGGCACCTAAAATCAGAATTTTCATATCTAATACTGTGGGTTGATTATGCCGCGAAGTTTACGCTTATTCGACGCTTTTTTGTAGTAAAGCGTAATAAAAGCCATCATTAGTCTGCTCCATTGGAAACAACTGAATGCCCAATGCAGCTTTAGACGATTCCTTTTCTGATGCAGCAATGCTCGCAAGCATCGTATCAACAAGACTGGCATCCTTGATTTTATCTAAAAACCACTCAATCTGCTTTTCATTTTCAGCCTTGAACAACGAACAAGTTGCATACAACAGCTGGCCACCAGGCTTCAACAAGCGCCAATTTTTTAATAAAATTTCACGCTGTGTCTGCTGTAAAACATCAATATCATCATCTCGACGCAAATGCTTGATATCTGGATGCCGACGGATCACGCCACTTGCCGAGCAAGGCACATCCAGTAAAATTTTATCAAACAGCTCGCCATCCCACCATTCTTCCGTGGCAATGGCATCTGCCGCAATTAATTCAGGTTTAAAACCCAGTCGTTGGCAATTTTCCTGCACTCTCTCTAAGCGACTTTCCGAAATATCTAAAGCTGTTATCTGAATATCTGGTTGTAGCTCAAACATATGCGCCGTTTTACCGCCGGGTGCAGCACAGGCATCTAAAATACGATCTCCCGCCGCAGGCTGCAATATCTGCGCAGCCAATTGTGCACCGGCATCCTGCACCGAAAACCAGCCTTCTTCAAAGCCAGGCAGTTGCTTTACATCTTTTGCTTCATCTAACACTAATGCGGCAGGCATCTCGGTTAATTTTTCAGAGCTTATATCACAGCCACTCAAAACCTCACGGTAATCATCCGTTGATTTTTTTTGCTGATTGACGCGAAGAGTCATCGGCGCTTGCTGGTTGTTCGCCAATAGAATGTCACGCCAACTATCTGGCCAGTCATTTTTTAGCCGGTCAATAATCCATTGCGGATGTGAATATTTTGCTTCGTCTGTTTGCTGAACGGTTTCGACACCTTCCGACTCACGTTCTGCCTTTGCTTCCTGCTGACGAATAAAGTTGCGTAGCACCGCGTTCACCATACTCGCAGCCCATTGCTTTTTCGACTTGCGAATATACTTAACGGCGGCATCCACTACCGCATAATCAGGTACGCGCATGTATTGAATTTGATACAGCGCCATCAACATCACCAACTGCACATCAAGGTCTTTAACTTTTAGAGACTTCTTCATCAACGGCTTAAGCTGTGCCTCTAACTGCTGATAAAAACGCAACACACCAAAACTAATCATCCGTGCAAATGCGGCATCTCGCGGCAATAAATGTTCGCCAAGGTGTGTCAGCATACTTAAAGACTGACCATCCTTTAATACTCCCAGCAGCATATTTAAAGCCACTTTACGTGATTGCTGCGACGCCTCTACCGGCTGAGATGATGATTTTTTATTTTTTGACATGAAAAACTTTTTAGAAGATTAATCGGCGCGGCAACATTAGCCCAACTGCATACCAGAAATATTATTTGCATTAACAAAGGCGGCAACGTCCATTGGTTTTTTACCCGGCATTTGAATTTTCATCAGGCGCAGCACACCGTCACCGGTTACCACATCAATACCCTGTTTATTACAATTAAGTACTTTGCCTGGCGGCTCATTACCCACAACACCTTGCGTTAACTGCGCCTGCCAGATACGCATCATCTGCGGTGCACCATCTTGCTTCAGGTCAATTGGCGTTTGTGCCACAGGCCAGGCGTTAAAGGCATTTATTTGCGCCTTAATTTCACCCGCCGACTTAGACCAGTCAATTATGGCTTCTGCCTTTTGCAACTTTTCTGCGTAGTTAGCCAGGCCATCATCCTGCTTTACAGGCTGCAGTGTTCCATTGGCAATGGCTGGCAATATTTCTATCAGGGCGCCGGCACCCATAATAGATAAACGATCATGCAGGCTTGAGCCGGTGTCATCATCTGCAATAGGGCAGATTTTTTTCAGTAACATATCACCTGTATCTAAACCAACATCCATTTGCATAATGGTAATACCGGTTTCTGCATCGCCGGCCAGAATAGCGCGCTGTATTGGCGCCGCACCGCGCCAACGCGGTAACAATGAGGCATGAATATTAAAACAACCTAAACGCGGCGCATCTAAAATCACTTTGGGTAAAATAATGCCATACGCCACAACCACCATTAAATCAGCCTGCATATCAATTAACGGCTGCTGATCTTCGGGCTGCCTTAATTTTTCGGGTTGATACACCGGAATATTATGCTCAAGCGCACAGGCCTTTACTGGACTTGGCGTCAATTTACGGCCACGACCCGACGGTCGATCTGGCTGTGTGTACACGGCTATCACATCGTGTGGAGAATCAATTAATGCCTTTAATGGTGGAACTGAAAAATCGGGTGTCCCGGCAAAAATAATCTTTAATGGCTTCTCATGCACTACATTACATCCGCTTTAAGCTGTTTTTCTAGCTTCTTTTTAATGCGGTTACGCTTCATTGCCGACAGGTAATCCACAAACAACTTTCCGTTCAAGTGATCGATCTCATGTTGAATGCACACAGCCAATAACTCATCCGCATCAAACTTAATTTTTTCACCCTCTTTATTTAATGCCTCAACCTTAATATGATCAGCACGCTCAACGCTTTCATAAACACCCGGTACCGACAAACAGCCCTCTTCGTGATGCTCTATGCCATCTTTAGCAAGTATCACCGGGTTAATCAGACACAAGGGCTGATCTTTTTCCTTTGAAATATCAATCACCACAATACGCTGATGCACATTAACCTGCGTCGCCGCCAGGCCGATTCCAGGTGCCTCGTACATAGTTTCAAACATATCATCTACTAATTGCCGAGTTTCATCCGTCACTACATCTACAGGCTTTGCCTTAGTACGTAAGCGTTCATCAGGAAACTTTAAAATATCCAACAGAGGCATAATTGCTACCTTTTACTCTAAATCTATAATATTTGTGAAGCTTAACCACCAAATTGATAATTTATTAGCTATTATCAATTACTAAGCAAACTTACTTCATTAATTCAAGTTTATCAGCTAAACTCTTGAAACCACGGATAAATATGGGGATTCATACCTTGGAAATCAAAGCACTCAAGTTCAGTTTTGGACAGATTGCACTGTTAACTTTATCAGCCGTATTTGTATCCGGCTGCTCAAGCACAACGCCTAAACCAGACGACACCACAGCGGAAGTTCAAATTTTTGAGCCGCAGGAAGGCAGTATTGGGTCTGTAGTGCAAGAAAGCACTGCCTACACGCCACCGCCTGTCAGCTCTAAAAACATTCAGTTAACAGCCGATCATCCACGTGAGTATACCGTGAAAAAGGGTGATACGCTTTGGGATATTGCCAGTCTTTTCTTAGAAGACCCATGGTACTGGCCTGAAATTTGGCAACGTAATCCGCAAGTTGCAAACCCGCATTTAATTTATCCTGGTGATATTTTAATGTTGATTTATGTCGATGGTCGACCACAAATTCAGCTTGCACGCCCTGAAAATGGCGTGGTGAGACGACAAATGGGAGACAAGGTTGTTAAATTAAGCCCTAGCATCCATCGTCAAACCTTAAATGAAGCAATACCCAGCATTCCTGCCGATGCGGTTCGTCAGTTCCTAACTCGCCCTAGAATTGTTACCTCTGAGGAATGGGATCATGCACCCTATATAGTCGGCAGTGATGATGCCCATCTTATAATGGGTGCGAATAATAAAATCTACATCCGGGGTGAACTGGATAAAGAGCGTATTCGCTACAGTATTTTCCGCAAAGGAAAACGTCTGGCAGATCCTGATACGGATGAGCTATTAGGTCATGAAGTAATTTTTGCGGGTGAAGCACGCATTAGCAAATATGGCACGCCTTCTACAGGCATACTGATAAGCACTTCACGCGAAGTACTTATCGGCGATCGACTATTACCAACGGATAAGAGCGCGATTGATCAGCAATACTTCCCTCGCCTGCCTGAAGACGATGTGGAAGGCAGGGTTATTTCACTATTTGATGCCATCTCATCCATCGCTAAATATCAAATAGCGGTTATTAACCGAGGCAGCAATGACAAGATGGAAGTAGGACACCTGTTGGCTACATATCAGGCAGGCGGATACGCTCATGATCGCTTCCTTGATCGTTCCAGCATAAAGCGTGGCGATAATGCGAAGCTAGACATACTGCTGCCAGATGAACGTAGCGGCATTATGATGCTATTTAAAGTATTTGATAAAGTCAGCTATGGCCTGGTACTCAAATCGACGCGCTCGATTAGAAAAGGTGACAGGGTTGAAAAACCAAGGTAAATACTGAACTAACGATCATTACTAAAAAGCAGCACGCATAAAGCTGGCTACCTAATCATCAGGTGCCAGCTTTATACTTTTTAGGTGTTTATTTCTCATCACAAACCTCATTTAATCGCTAATCCAGATAATTCTATTTGCATTTCTAAATTCAGTGCTTTTAAACTAGCGCCTCCATTCAACGCATTAATAGAACATGGACACTATAAATGGATACGCATTCAACGGAAGAACTTCATAACAGATTAAAGCTGGTTCGCGGTAACCTGCCGCCTAACAGACTATTTAAGCTTATTGAGGCCTTTAATTCGACAGCCGAAATTTTCAATGCCTCGACTCAGCAATTGCAAAACACCGGCTTAAGCGACGAACAAATCGATCGCCTACAAAACATCAACACGGCAGATGTGGATCGCGATCTCGCCTGGCTAGAAAATACAGGCCACGGCATCGTGTTTTATGATGACCCGGCATACCCACAAAAATTACTTGAGATTGACGATCCCGCCTATGCACTCTTTTATATAGGCGATTTAGATTATCTGCAGCAGCCGCAGCTTGCCATCGTCGGTAGTCGCTCACCTAGCGCCAGTGGCAAGCAAATAGCCGAAAACTTTGCAGAACATTTATCTAACGCCGGCCTCACCATTACCAGTGGCCTCGCCTACGGCATAGACTCGGCTAGTCACAAAGGCGCCCTCAAAGGCGTCGCCGGCAGCATCGCGGTAGTTGCCAATGGCTTACACAGCATTTACCCAAAGGCAAATACCGCTTTGGCACAAAGCATTTCAGAGAATGGCTGTATTATTAGTGAGTCACCCGTCGGTACTGAGCCGCATAAGGGGTTATTTCCACGGCGCAACCGAATAATCAGCGGACTGAGCATCGGCACTTTGGTAGTAGAAGCCGCTATAAAAAGCGGATCGCTCATTACTAGCCGCCATGCCATGGAACAGGGGCGAGAAGTTTTTGCTATTCCAGGCTCTATCCATAACCCTTTATCTAAAGGCTGTCATAGCCTGATTAAATCAGGTGCAAAACTAGTAGAAGCAGCCTCAGATATACTTGAAGAATTGTTACCACTAGTAAATTGCAATTCAATTCGCCATACTAGCCCAGCAGAAAATGCGCGAACCGGTAGTATTGAATCGGATATTGAACTTGATTCCAGCTACCAAATGCTGCTAAAACACATGGAATATGAACCGGTAGCTATTGACGAACTAGTAGAACGCAGTAATCTTGACGTGTCAGAGGTCGCCTCCATGCTACTGATTTTGGAGCTACAGGGCCATGTGGTCTCACAGAATGGGCGCTATTCTCGCACCTCTAACGCAAATATTGCGAATTAATGTGCGAGATAAAAATAAAATTAGTCCGTATGCATAAAAAATATGCGGGCACGCGTTTAGATTTAAGAGAATGATATGAAACAAAATGTTGTTGATGTTTTGATGTATTTATTTGAAAACATCATTGCAGGTGAAAACATGGTTTACCCCGATAGCGAACACGAGCATATGTTCGATCGCCTGGAAGACCTGGGCTTCCCACCTAATGAAATTCTTTTGGCTTTTGACTGGCTGGAAGACTTAGCCGAAATACATTCTGCAGAGCTAGAAGGCACTAATCCTGAACATATTATTAACACACAGTCAGCAAGGGTTTATAGCACCCTTGAGAAATTTTTATTAGAACCCGAATGCATTAGCTTTTTAATGCATCTGGAGCAAAACCAGGTTATCTCTCCATCCAGTCGTGAAATTATTTTAGATCGCGTAACCGCACTGGATGTAGAACTGGAACTAGAACAACTGAAATGGATAGTAATGATCGTTTTATATAGCCAACCAGGTGAGGAAACAGCCTACGCCTGGATGGAAAATATGGTGTTCGACGACAATTTAAGCTATATGCAGTAATTGATTCTCTCGCGACACAAATACAACAACAATAAAAATTGTTTACGAGCAAAAGTTAATACATGAGTAATAGCCTGCTAATTGTAGAGTCACCCGCCAAAGCCAAAACAATAAAGAAATACCTCGGCAAGGGTTTTGAAGTGCTCGCCTCATATGGTCACGTACGTGATTTGGTTCCTAAAACAGGAGCCATCGATCCCGATAATGGCTTCGCGATGAAGTATCAACTCATCGAAAAAAATGAAAAACATGTCGCCGCCATTAAGAAGGCACTCAACAAAGCAGACACTTTATATCTAGCGACCGATTTGGACCGCGAGGGAGAAGCGATTTCATGGCACCTTTATGAGCTGCTTAAAGAAGACGGCTATCTCGAAAATAAAACAGTACACCGCATTGCCTTTAACGAAATCACCAAACGCGCACTAAAAGAAGCGGTAGCTTCACCTCGCGAACTCTCTATGCCCATGGTTAATGCACAACAGGCTCGTCGCGCACTCGACTATCTGGTTGGCTTTAATTTATCACCATTACTATGGAAAAAAGTACAACGTGGTTTATCTGCAGGCCGTGTACAAAGTCCTGCTCTGCGCATGATTGTGTCTCGTGAAGAAGCTATCGAGGCATTTGATCCAAAAGAATACTGGACGATTGAGGCTAACACCGAAAAAGCCGGCAAAAAAATTAACAGCAAATTGCGCCTTTATAAAAATCAAAAGGTTGAACAATTCACAATTAATAATAGTGAGCTAGCCGCCGAAGCTGAAGGCACTTTAAACAAAGCAGCTAACGGCAAGCTTGTTGTTAGCAAAGTAGAAAAGAAACAACGCAAGCGCAATCCATCTGCGCCGTTTACCACCTCTACGCTGCAACAAGAATCCGCAAGAAAATTACGCTTCACTACTCAGCGCACTATGCGCATAGCGCAACAACTGTATGAAGGCATCGACATTGGTGGCGAAACTGTTGGTTTAATCACCTATATGCGTACCGACTCATTGATGCTTTCACAAGATGCTTTGGTTGAATTGCGTGATTTAATTAGTGAGCGCTACGGTAAAGAAAACCTGCCCGAAGAGGCGCGCGTATTTAAGAATAAATCTAAAAATGCGCAAGAGGCGCATGAAGCATGCCGCCCAACATCTGCATTCCATACGCCAGAAAAAATTAAGAGCCACTTAACACCAGATCAGCACAAGCTATATGAACTTATCTGGAAGCGCACCGTTGCTTGCCAAATGATTCACGCAACTTTAGATACCGTCGCTGTCGATTTACGATGCGGTGAAGGCCACCTGTTCCGCGCCAATGGCTCTACCATAAAACACCCCGGATTTATGGCCGTGTACATGGAAGGCCAGGATGACGAAAAAGAAACCGACAAAGACGAAAGCGACGACAAAAACACAGACGATGACGAAAAACTTTTACCTCCATTAGAAGAAGGCGAAGAGTTAAAACTCATCGACATCGTAACAGACCAGCACTTTACAGAGCCACCGCCACGCTTCTCTGAAGCAAGCCTCGTAAAAGCTCTGGAAGAACACGGCATCGGCCGTCCTTCGACTTACGCAAGCATTATTTCCACACTGCAAAATCGCGAATATGTAGAAATAGAAAGCCGTCGATTTACGCCTACAGATATGGGACGTATTGTCAGCGGTTTTTTATCCCAGTACTTTGCCACCTATGTCGATTACGATTTCACCGCACGCTTAGAAGATGAGTTAGATGCCATCTCTCGTGGCGAGGAAGAATGGCTTCCTTTAATGGAAAAATTCTGGACCCCATTTATTCAAAAAGTTGAAGACATTGACGAAAACGTTAGCCGTGCAGATGTTGCACAAAGTCGTGATGTTGGCATAGACAAAGCCTCAGGCAAGCCAATTACTGTTCGCATGGGCCCATACGGTGCTTTCGCACAAATCGGCGATAAAGACGACGAAGAGAAACCTCTATTTGCCAGCTTAAAGCCTGGGCAGAAAATGATCGACATAAACATGGACAATGTTTATGACTTATTCGTACTGCCACGCGTATTAGGCACAACAGATGAAGGCGAAGAAGTGTCTGCCAACGTTGGGCGCTTTGGCCCCTATGTTAAATTTGGTAAATTCTTCGTCTCTATTCGTAAAGAGTTCCAGGAAAAAGGTATCGATCCATATAACATCGACTTTGAAACAGCGATGATTCTGGTTAAAGAAAAGAAAGAGTTCGAAGCCAATAAGTATATTAAAACTTTTGACGAGTCTGAAATTCAGGTACTTAATGGACGTTATGGCCCCTATATAACCGACGGCAATAAAAATGCCAAAATACCGAAAGATCGCGAACCAGAAAGTTTAACTTTAGCCGAATGTGAAGCCCTAATAGAGGCCGCACCTGAACGCAAAGGTAAAAAGAAAAAAGCCGCAGCGAAAAAGAAAGTTGTGAAGAAAAAAGCAGCCAAAAAGAAAACTGCACCTAAGAAGAAAGCGGCAAAGAAAAAAGCCACGCCTAAGAAAAAGACAGCCGCTAAAAAAGCGCCTACAAAAAAAGAAGATTAATAGTAAATGTTAAGTATCACAGAGGCCTAAGCCTCTCAGTACAGCTAATCTATAAACGCCCTACGGCCATTCATCTATGATGCCTTCTCGTTTTCAAATTAAAGCCGCAGCCAGGGTAATAAAAAATCAGGGGGTCATCTCTTATCCCACTGAATCTGTATTTGGCCTGGGGTGCTTGCCGCTCTCTGAATCTGCTGTAAAAAGACTACTCCAGTTAAAACATCGATCTGTTGAAAAAGGCTTGATTTTAATTGCCAGTACGCTTGAACAACTGGAGAGATTTACACTGCTTAGTGATGCAGATAGAAAAATAATAAACACGCAAAACACACCTACTACATGGTTGGTTAATAAATCGGAGCTTACCCCTGAGTGGATTAGCGGCGCACATAAAAAAGTTGCCGTACGAGTTAGCACGCACCCTGTAGTGAAAGCACTATGTAATGAAGTGGGTAATGCGATTGTTTCTACGAGCGCAAATATTTCTACTACAAAAGCAGCAACTAGCGCACTACAAGTTAGACGTTATTTTCCAGTTGAACTGGATTATTATTTGACGGGAAAGACGGGGAATATTATCTCTGCCACGCCTATTGTTGACCTTGAGACGATGCTAACTATTCGCGATTGAACACAATTTATATAAATTGAATCACCGTTATAGACGAATCAAACTCATGAAATATGCATTTCGTAAGGATTCACTGAATACTACATGCAACTAATTATTCAGACATATAAAGTATCAGTTTATATGTATAGCCCATGACTTGTAGCGTCTTAGTAAATCTAACACTACATATTTTGATTTAAGTCATAACACCTGGGCGGAACTCTTTAGTACCTTGATTGCCACCACCTTGCTTGCCCGATTTTTTCTGGTGCGACAACTTAACATTTTTTGCCACCAAACCTTGCTTACCCGCATGACATTCAAACTCAACTGTTGCGCCCACTTTTAAAAACTGGCAATTAGTTAAATCAGCTTTACGCACCATAATATCTGGTCCACCACCATTATCTAAAAAACCAGACTCTTTATCACGAAACCATTTTTTAACGACTGTTTGCAAAATTTCACCTCACCTTTATATTTATTACTAATTTTTAAATTTATATATAACTACATAATTGATAGCTAAGTATCAACCACGGATATCAGAATAATTTCGACGTATTTCGACTAACTTTTTTATAACTTTCGACACTGCCATACTCAAAAAAATTTATGCTAATGAGCATGCGCATTCACTCGCTTTCTAACACATTTAACTAGACATCAATATTGCTCTGTACGAGCGGCGATTTCCTACACATAGGCGATAAAACCATTGAAGTACCCACAGAAGGTACAGTTCAGTTTTTCAACGAGGTTTAAGTAACACAAGCTATAGCGAATGACATCAATATAGTCTTTTCTAGCGACTTTGGGAATACCACTTATGGTAAAACAAACAGCCTGAAACAGCGATACCATGACATCTAATAAAACTGCAGGTACTTAACAATAGCAGATAAAAGGCACTGTGAGAATGTTTAGTAGATATAGTTTTACACAGCCTTTTGGTATCAGCCTCAAAGAGTTTTTTTCATTCTTCATTTAATACAGTAAGTCACCCTCTTTTTTCTGAATATCGTCCATTGTCTCGTCTAATAGCTGCTATATTTCTCTACAAAATCCTTTAACTTATTCATTTATCGCCGTATTCTAGCCTTCAGGATTGACTATTACTCGAAGGCTTTCTCTGGTAAATACGCACCATCCTATACGATGTCGTGTACATCGGCTCTATAACAGCTGAAAAATTATCAGAGTGATTCGATGGTCTCTTATCTAATCAATACCCAACCTGCGACGCCACATATTGACATGGTCGCCATGCTAAAAGACGAATATGTAGAAGACTTCTAATTTCCTGCAATACGCTATCCTTGCGTAGAACCAAACACTTATATATGGAATTTTCACACCCACTTATAACCACATAGTGAGTTCTCTCAATGCTATTACACAAATAGCGCCGGTAGGAAAAATTCACTTACCAGCAATTCTTGCTGCTTTAAACTAAATATCGAACGCCGGCCCCAGACAGTTGTGTGCACCATACATTGTGTCAATATATGGCATTTATGACCTGGTTTTATAGAAGTGACTTCCATGGGTTTTCTGCGCATTGACTTATCTGAAAATAATACGGCACCCAATGGTTTATTACCCAACAATGCCAGTCCTCTGAGTGTACCGCGCAGACTTGATACAGGGATAATTGTACGTGCATAAACTAAGGGTTCGTTGTTACAACATAAGTGCACTTCTCGAATTATCGCATGACTACGCGGCTTCATACCCAATGCTGAAATTTCATCTGGCGTAGGCGTCGCACGTTTTATGGATATAACTTTAACTGAAAATTCACCACTACAATGATCGATAAGGCGCGCAGTCAGCGAGCCTGATGCGAATAGCCAGCGCTTAATTTTTGTATTAAGCAACTTACTGAAGCAGTTCTTCTTTTCGCACCAATTAAGTCGCGTATGATATCCAGACATTTCTATGTGTTTTTATTAATTTAAAGTATTTTACACTAAAATGATGCTTACTTGGGTTTATAGATAAGTGCAACCTACAACCAGTTACTCAACACTTGTTTAAGAGTATCTTGCTTAACGGGTTTCGCCACATAGTCATCCATTCCTGCTTCCAGGCATTTATTTTTATCACCTTCCATTGCATTAGCTGTCATCGCAATCACTGGCATTCGCCGTAGCAAATTTGCTTGCTCAAGCTCTCTTATCGCCTGCGTAGCTTCATAACCATCCATTACAGGCATCTGACAATCCATTAATATCAAATCGAATTCATGAGGCTGTTTAAATCTTGTCACTGCCGCTTCACCATTAACTACTAGTTCACAGCTCAGACCAATTTTTTCTAACATCTTTTTCGCTATAATTTGATTCACTGGATTATCTTCTACCAGCAATACATGTCCATGCAGCGCTTCAGCTATTTTAACTGATTCCATTGATTTTTGATCAGGCACAATTTTTTCATCTGGAATTTCAAATGAAATTTCTACCCAAAAACATGCGCCTTTACCTTCTTCGCTATCCACACCCAGACGACCGCGCATCAATGTAACCAATTGACGTACAATTGCTAACCCCAAACCAGTGCCACCATATTTACGTGTTGTTGATCCATCCGCCTGAGTAAACGAATTAAATAATTTTCGCTGCGCCTCTTCATTAATGCCGATACCAGAGTCAATTACCTCTATTTTCAAGCGCACTACTTTTTGTGTCTTTTCTAATACAGACGCCTTAACGGTTACATTTCCATTTTCCGTAAACTTAATCGCGTTGGTTAATAAATTAGCTAAAATTTGGCGAATACGAACAGAATCTCCTTTAATAACTGCTGGTATTGCTTCATCCAGATCAGATAACAATACTACTTTTCGCTCACTGGCCCGTTGCGCTAACAACACCGTTAACTCTCGTACCAGGCTCGTTAAATTAAATGGTATATATTCTAACTCTAACTTCCCTGCTTCAATTTTTGAAAAATCCAAAATATCATTTAGCAATGACAATAAAGCCTCGCCCGAACTATAAGCAATACCTACATACTCACTCTGGCTTTCTGTTAGAGTAGATCCCTGTAATAATTGCAAGGTACCTAATATTCCATTCATTGGCGTGCGTATTTCATGACTCATGTTAGCCAGAAACTCACTTTTAGTTTTACTCGCCGCCTCTGCTGCTTCTTTAGCGGTTTTTAATTCTTTCTCTACACGTTTACGCTGTTCAATCTCATCGGCAAGCTCCTCGTTTAAATCTTCGCTTTCATTTTTTGCCTTGCTCATGAATTTAATTAAAGACTCATTATGAAAGCGTAACTCTAACGAATCCAGAGTTCGTTGACTGGTTCGCGAGCCTATAGCTACCATTACAACGATATAACCTAATATAATGAAACCAATGACACTATGTTCTCCACCCTGCATAAAGAGACTAATCATTAGGGGTGATGCAACTAGAGCTATATACAAAACATTCAAGCGTAATATAGGCGACATAATAGATGCGCCACCGGCTGACATACCTGCAACAATAAAACCAATGATTACTTGCTGAATAGGATCATCGGAGAACATCAGGTAACCCGTTGCTCCCCAGCCCGCACCCGTCATTAGAATAGCGATTAAATACCATTGATGAAACAATTTGCTATCAATACTATTTTCTTTTTGTCGCGCCAGTAACACTGACATTATACTTCGTGTAACTGAAATAAAAATCATAAACCCAAGCCAGGTCGATATCATTTCATGCGATTGCTTATCCCATAACATAACAGCTAATACTACAGATATGAGCAAGCTGACATAGTTGCTAATAACCGCATTTTTCTCGACCAAATATATTTGCTCACGCCATATTTTATCGCGATGTTTAATATTCATTAATTGGTCACTGTCTTTGCTAATGCCCGACATTTTCACTGTTCTTATAATTGTTGTAAAAAATACATTTGCTTACTTACTTAATAGAGTATGTAATACAAATAGTCCTTTTATAAATAGACGATTTATCCTCGCTTATCCAGTTAATCAGTGTATTTAACTGCTTTTAACTTTAAACACGATGCATTCCTCATTACTCTCTAATTCAGAGACGCTGAATATAGCCATTACCCAATATTTACAAATTGCTGTGCCTTGCCTATCCACCGCTGAATAAGTTTGTTTACTGATGGGGACTGCTTTTCGAGTAATTCTTTCGCAACCTTTTTTACTTCGTCGAGCAAATACTCATCACGCACAATATCTGCAATTTTTAATTGCACCAAACCTGTTTGTTTTGTACCTAATACCTCGCCCGGACCACGTATTTGTAGGTCTTTGCGCGCGATTTCAAAACCACTATTCGTATTACGCATAATAGCCAGGCGTTGCTTACCATTTTCGCTTAAAGGACTTTTAAACATCAGCACACAATGACTTGCTTCTTTACCTCGACCAACACGACCGCGCAGCTGATGTAGCTGGGACAAGCCTAAACGTTCAGCATTTTCAATTATCATTAAACTGGCATTTGGCACATCAACACCCACTTCAATAACAGTTGTTGCCACCAATAAATTAATCTCACCTGACTTAAAACGCTGCATTATCTGTTCTTTTTCCTGCGACTTCATTCTCCCATGGATCAAACCGACAACAATATCTGCAAGCATTTTCTGTAATAGTTCAGCCGTATCTTCTGCGGCCTGACATTGTAACGATTCCGACTCCTCTACCAATGTACATACCCAATAGGCTTGCTTACCCTCAGTACAGGACTTGTAAATACGCTGCAGTATCTCTTCACGACGCTCCTCTGGAACGACCACAGTGCTTATCGCTTTACGCCCGGGCGGTAACTCATCTATCACAGAATAATCCAAATCGGCATAAGCCGTCATTGCCAAACTTCGCGGAATTGGTGTTGCCGTCATAATGAGCTGATGCGCCAAACATCGCTGTTTTTCCAGGCTATTTTCGCTATTAGTTTTTATTCTCGCCTTCTGCGCCAGCGCCATACGTTGCTGTACACCAAACCGATGTTGCTCATCAGTTACCGCTAAAACCAAATGCTTAAACTCTACCTCGTCCTGGAATAAGGCGTGCGTACCTACTGCAACTTGTGCTTCACCACTTTTTAGTTGCTGCAAAACAAGTTGACGTTTTTTTCCCTTTAACTGCCCTGACAACCAAACTACTTTAATTTCTAACGCCTCAAACCATGTAGTAAAGTTTTGTAAATGTTGCTCTGCCAGAATTTCTGTCGGCGCCATAATTGCTGCCTGCTTGCCTGACTCAATCGCTTTTAAACATGCCAATGCAGCCACTACAGTTTTTCCTGAACCAACATCACCTTGCACCAATCTCATCATTGGTTCGCCTGATTCTAAATCTTCTAAAATTTCTCGAGTTACTTTTTGCTGCGCAGCTGTAAGCTCAAACGGTAATGCCTTGATAAATTTGTACAGTAAATGATTTTCACTTTGAAGTTTAGCTGCGGGATGACGGCGATTTTTGGCGCGCAATGCCTGCATACTTAAATGATGCGCCAGTAACTCTTCAAATATCAACCTCGTCTGTGATGCATGCTCTGCATTTAATAATTCAGCAACATTTGCATTAGCCGGTGGACGGTGTACATAACGAATCGCATCAGAAAGTGGATAATTGGTCTCATCAGACATTATATTTTGCGGCAAGTAATCGGCTAACACTGAAGTTGTATCTAATAATTCTAAACACTGATCAGACAATCGTCGCAATAATATTTGGCTCACACCCTCAGTAGCGTAATAAACAGGTGTTAAGGCATCATCCGGATTAACGTTCAATCGCTCTGTTATTTGCTTGTATTCTGGATGTACAATTTCTATACCTGATTTCCCATATCTCACATCACCAAAACAACGCAATTTAACACCTGCTGTTAATGCCTCTTGTTGCTGCTTATTAAAATAAAAGAAACGTAATAAAATGCTGCCGGTACCATCTGTTAAATGTACCAAAAGAACACGTCGTCGCTTACCCGATCGTGTAAAAGAAATGTCTGCGTAATCAATTTCACCTTCGATTAATGCAGACTGGCCATGGTGTAATGAGCCGATAGGAATAATATGTGTGCGATCTTCATATCGATATGGAAAATGAAACAATACATCCTGCACTGTATTCAGACCAATTTTACTTAACTTTTCGGCGACCTTTGGCCCGACTCCTTTTAATTGAAGCAAACCATCATCATGCGCCACTGTCCGTGTAGTTGTCACCGAATCAATTACCGCCGAATATTAAATTTTTACAGCTCGAGTATTGCATCCATTTCAACGGGCACATCTTTAGGCAATTCTTTCACCCCTATGGCTGCACGTGCTGGGTATGGCTCTGTAAAATATTGTGCCATTACTTGATTAACTGTTGGGAAATTGCTTAAGTCTGTTAGAAAAATATTCAACTTTACGACATTTTCAAATGTGCCACCTGATGCCTCTATGATGGCCTGCATATTCTTAAACACTTGATGAATTTGTTCTTCTACAGAACCATCGATAACTTCCATTGTTTCTGGCAACAATGGAATTTGCCCTGATATATAAACTGTATTATTCACCTTAATGGCCTGTGAATATGTGCCTATGGCTTTTGGTGCTTTATCTGTGTAGATGATTTCTTTTTTCATAATTAAATTTCATTTTATTTTTGTAGATAATTAATTTGTGTTTTTATGTGTACTTACTGAATTCGAACTATGCGCATAACTGAGCGAACCCTTCTTAAACGCCGCATAATTCTTGCCAGATGATTTCGGCCACTTACCGCTATAAGAAAAGTAATATCAGTTGAAAGCCCGTCTTTATCTTCAACTTCAACATGTTCAATATTTGCGGCTTCATCAGAAATAATAGTCGCCAATCTTGCCAATACGCCACGCTCATTTTCTACATACAAACTTAACTGACATGAATAATCACCGCTTGCTTCCTCAGCCCACTTCACATCAATCATATTATCATTTTGCATGCGCTCATTAATAATATTTCGACAGCTGGTTTGATGTATAACTAAACCGCGCCCTTTACTTAATTTTCCAACAATTTGATCACCCGGTATTGGATGGCAACACTTACCATACGCCACAACCATACCTTCTGTGCCTTGAATAGCCAGTGCTTGGCGGCCCGGGCTCAGATCTACTTCCTGATGGGAATCTTCTAAATCCGAGTCACCTTCAAGCAATCTTTTTACAACCAAACCTGCAGGACGATTGCCCATGCCGATATCTTCAAGCAACTGGTTAAGCGAACTAAATCCATACTCTTCCAATAAAGGCTCAAATTGTTCTTCCTGCATTTCTTCTAGCGTAATATTTTTACCCAACAAAATACGTGACAATAACCTTCGGCCTTGTGAAACGGCATCTTCAGAACGCGTACTTTTAAGATAGTTTCTTATATTGGCGCGTGCTTTTGCTGTTACTACAAAGTCTAGCCAGCCAGGGTTTGGATGTGCACCCGCCGAGGTAATTACTTCAATAGTTTGTCCACTATATAGGGGCGTATCTAGTGGCGCGAAACGATGATCTACTTTACTCGCGACACAGGTATGACCGACATCCGTATGTACTGAGTAGGCAAAATCAATAGGTGTGGAATTTTTAGGCAGCTTAACAATATCGCCGCGCGGTGTGTAAACATATAGTTCATCCGGAAAGAGATCAACTTTAACATTTTCTAAAAACTCAACCGAATCACCTGCAGCTTGCTGCATTTCCAAAATACCAGTCAACCATTCACGCGTACGGCCACCCACATCTACATCAGAGCCATCACCGCCTTCTTTATATAACCAGTGAGCAGCAATACCGGTCTCTGCAAAATTATCCATTTCCAATGTGCGTATCTGCACTTCGATAGGAATAGCATGCGGACCAAACATAATAGTATGCAATGACTGATAACCATTCTCTTTTGGTATTGCGATATAGTCTTTGAATTTACCAGGGATAGGTTTGAATAAATTATGCACTGCACCTAATACTCGATAGCATTCATCAACCGAATCAACAATCACGCGCAGACCATATACATCAAATATATTTTTATACGACAATCTTTTTTGGCGCATTTTTTTATATAAACTATAGGGGTGTTTTTTACGCGCACTGATGTTGGCATCGATCCCCAATTCACTTAAGCGGGACGTTAAGGCGTTATTTATTTTTAGAATAAGTTCTTTGCGGTGCCCCGCCTCTTGCAACATCGCATGCTCCAAAATACGATAACGCATTGGATACATGGCACCAAAGCCTAAATCTTCTAACTCTATCCTTAAGGTATTAATACCTAAGCGGCGTGCCAGTGGCACATATATATCTAATGTTTCTTTTGCAATACGTCGTTTTTTCTCAGGACGCATTACGCCCAATGTGCGCATATTGTGCAACCGATCTGCAAGCTTAATTAAAATGACGCGAATATCTTTCGCCATTGCCATTAATACTTTTTGAATATTAATCGCTTGTTGTTCTTTTTTATTCTTGAATTTGAATTCGGTTAGCTTACTGACACCGTCAACTAACTCTGCGACATCATCACCGAATTTTTCGGCAACTTCTTCCTTGGTAGCAGAAGTGTCTTCAATAACATCATGCAGAATTGCTGCACATATGCTTTTTGAATCCATATGCATTTCAGCCAAAATACGCGCGACTGAAATAGGATGATAAATGTAGGGCTCGCCAGTTTGACGATACTGCCCTTCATGAGATTGCGCACCAAACAGATATGCCTGGTAAACGGTCTTCACCTGATCTTCGCTCATATATTCTTCGACAATACGACAAAGATCAGAAATTAAAAACCGGGAGGGATCCCCATATAAATCCTTTACATCGATCGGGGGTTGATCAGGATTTATAGCCATATGCTTAAATTACATTTCGTTGCTAATTTCAGTTTCTGAAATAGCAGCAGGCCTCATATTTAATGCTTCGCTCTTATCCTCCAAAATCTCTGGGCCGACTAATCCTTCAGAGATTTCACGCAATGCAAGCACTGTCGGCTTATCATTTTCAACTTCAACCAGTGCATCTGCACCCATTGCAATTTGGCGTGCGCGCTTTGCTGCAACCAATACCAGGTGAAAACGATTATCAACATAAGGTAAACAATCTTCTACTGTTAAACGTGCCATTCTTTACTACCTTTTATTTCATTAATTCGATTAATAACGTTTCTAAACTACGCTCTTGATGCATCTGGCGCAATCGGTTAGCTGAAAATATGCAATTCAGCTTTTGTAATGCTGTATCAAAGTCATCATTCACTACTAAATAATCAAACTCGGCATAATGCGACATTTCACTCACCGCATCATCCATACGACGTTTGATTATTTCATCACTATCTTGTCCTCTACCTTTTAAGCGTTCTTTTAAGGCAACTAAAGACGGTGGCAAAATAAAGATGGATTGCGAGTCTGGAAATAATTTACGCACCTGCCTGGCACCCTGCCAGTCAATTTCCAGAATCACATCCAGGCCTTGCAACAATAATTGCTCTACATGTTGCTGCGAGGTTCCATAATAATTATCAAATACCTGTGCATGCTCTAAAAAGGCACTGCTATTAACCATTTTAAGGAAAACATCTTTTTCCACGAAATGGTAATCAACGCCTTCTACCTCACCCGCTCTGATTGCGCGTGTAGTATGCGACACAGAAACAACAATGCCTTTGGCAAAGGTCATTAGTTTCTTTACCAGGCTAGTTTTACCTGCACCAGATGGCGCCGAAATAATATAAAGCGTGCCTTTACTCAAATTAACCTCAAGCTTGAAAACGTCTGCCGTATGCACACAACCCAAAGCTAGCAGCTATCTAAGCGATAAGTACTGGCTTTGGGCCGCAATTATTTTTACTTTAGGACAAGCTATAAGAATAACCTATTTACGCCAATTTATCACCGACAAATACCGGCATTCTTTTGGCTCCCCAGTGACCTGGCGTTTCTTCAAAAACCCCTGGCAACTTTGCACCACAGGCTTTACAGCAGGCATTTGCATCTAGCCCCCAGCGACCCAGCTCATACCAGTCTCGTTCAATTAACAAGCTCCCGCACTGCTGACAGAAGCTGCTACCGCCCTGGGCATCATGCACATTGCCCGTATAAACATAATGAAGCCCAGCCTTCATGGCTATTTCTCTCGCCCTGCCCAGGGTCGCTGGCGGCGTTGCTGGCACATCTTGCATTTTCCAATCAGGATGAAACGCTGTGAAATGCAACGGCACATCAGGCCCTAGATTTAAAGCAATCCATTCGCTCATGTTTTTCAACTCTTCATCAGAATCATTTTTGCCCGGTATCAGCAAGGTTGTAATTTCAAGCCATACATTCGTGTGCTGCTTAACATACATCAGCGTATCTAGCACAGGCTGCAAATGAGCCCCCGTTAGCTTGTGATAAAAATCTTCATTAAACGATTTGAGGTCGATATTGGCCGCATCCATCGCCGCAAAAAATTCTTTACGCGGCTCCTCACAGATATACCCGGCCGTTACAGCCACCGTATTAACGCCTTCTGCACGGCACGCTGCTGCCACGTCTATTGCATACTCATGAAAAATCACCGGATCATTATAGGTAAAGGCCACGCTGCGACATTCCAGCTCTTTTGCCCTTTTAGCAATCGTTTCCGGGCTTGCCTGTGATGCCAATATATCTATTTCACGAGACTTGCTCATATCCCAGTTCTGGCAAAATTTACACGCGAGGTTACAACCCGCCGTACCAAATGACAGCACCGACGTCCCAGGCAAAAAATGATTCAATGGTTTCTTTTCTATAGGATCAACGCAAAAGCCGCTGGAACGACCATAGGAGGTAAGAACAACCTGCGCATTTTGATTGGCCCTTACAAAGCAAAGACCTCGCTGCCCCTCTTTTAACTTACAATAGCGTGGACATAAATCGCACTGCACACGACCATCCTCCAGCTTATGCCAATAACGGGTACTAACGGTATTCTTATCCATATCCACAGCCCCTGTTTTTTATGATATAAACATTACTTCCTACATCTGGAGTATAGCCATGTCTGATGAGCAAATGACTATCCGCCGCCCCGCTGTTGCCGGTATGTTTTATAGTGATGACCCAGATCAACTATGGTCTGATGTTGCATACTATTTACAACACGCCGAAGCCTCAACTAAACCCACGCCCAAGGCGATTATCGTTCCACATGCGGGTTATATTTATTCTGCCCCAATTGCGGCCAGCGCATACAGACAGCTACAATCGGCAAAACACAAAATAAAACAGGTCATCTTGCTGGGCCCATCCCATCGAGTTGCGTTTAAAGGTATGGCAACACCCGATGTAGATTTTTTTTCAACGCCTTTAGGCAATATTAAAATCAACCAGACTTTATGCGCAAAAGCTGAAGCACTGAACTTTGTACATAAAAATCCTCTCGCACATGCACAAGAGCACTCGCTTGAAGTTCAGCTGCCTTTTTTGCAAAGCGTATTGAATGAATTTGAATTAACGCCTTTAGTCGTCGGTGACTGCGAGCCTGATGATGTCGCACAGTTACTCGAACTTCTTTGGGGCGATGATGAAACATTAATCGTTATTAGTTCCGATTTAAGTCACTACCATAATTACAATGCGGCACAGGAACTCGATAAAAAAACCTCGCTAGCCATTGAAAATTGCCAGCCTGAAAAAATATCTTTTGACGATGCCTGTGGCCGTTTGCCCTTAAATGGACTGCTCACCCTGGCAATTAAAAAGCACCTCAAAATAGACACTGTTGATTTACGAAATTCCGGAGATACTGCAGGAGACAAACAACGTGTAGTGGGATATGGCGCTTATGTCGTTCATTAACCTCACCGAGGCCGATAAACAAACGCTATTAGATGTGGCCAAAAGATCTATTCGGCATGGTCTGGAAAAACATCGCGCCCTTCCCATTGATTCAAATGCGTACAACGAATTACTTAATGAAATGGGTGCAAGCTTTATAACTCTCAATTTAAACCACCAATTACGTGGTTGCATTGGAACACTTGATGCATTTCAACCACTGGTCAAAGATGTTGCAGACCATGCCTTTGCCGCTGCCTTTAAAGACCCACGCTTCACGCCGGTTACATTGGATGAAGTGGACAGGCTGGATATTCACATCTCTGTTTTAACCAAAAGCATCGCTATAGATTTTACGGACGAAAACGACCTGCTTCGTCAGTTACAAGAAGGTGTTGATGGTTTGATTCTGCAGGACGGCCCGCATAAGGCGACATTTTTACCTTCCGTGTGGGAACAATTACCCGAACCTAAAGATTTTTTAAATCATCTTAAAATTAAGGCGGGCTTAGAAAAAAATTACTGGAGCAACAGTATTAGCGTATCTCGCTACAATACTATTAGTTTTTAAATACCCATCAGAAAGATCGATCAACCGAATATTTTGCTAACCAGATCATCGCATCTTTATACTCCGATTCAGGCAAATGCTCGAGCTGCTGAATGGCCAGCTCTGCTTCCTGACGTGCGGTTTTTTCGGTGTATTCAATTGCCCCGGTTTGCTTAATCGCATCCATTACCTGATCCAGATAATTTAAGCCACCCTCTTCAATTGCCTTGCGCACAACGCTTGATTGCTCTTCCGAGCCGTTTCGCATGGCGAAAATCAGTGGCAAGGTCGGCTTGCCTTCTGCTAAATCATCGCCGACATTCTTACCCATTTCTTCACTCGAGGAGCTGTAATCCAGCACATCGTCAATTAACTGAAATGCCGTGCCCAAATGCATTCCATATGAAGCCATTGCAAGCTCTTCAGACTCAGGCCGGTCACACAACACCGCACCTAAACGCGTCGCCGCCTCAAATAACTTGGCGGTTTTTGCATGAATGACATCCAGGTAGCGCTGTTCAGTGGTATCCGCATCATGACAGTTCATTAACTGCATAACTTCGCCTTCCGCAATAACATTCGTGGTCTCTGCTAGAATTTTCATTATCTTCATGCTGCCCACATCCACCATCATCTCAAATGCGCGGGAGTATAAAAAGTCACCAACCAGTACACTGGCGGCGTTACCAAACAAGGCATTTGCGGTCTCATGGCCACGCCGCAGCTCTGACTCATCCACCACATCATCATGCAGCAGTGTCGCTGTATGAATAAATTCTATAATCGCCGCCAATGTATGGTGATGCCCACCTTTATAACCATAGGCTCGGGATGACATTAGACTCAATAAGGGCCTTAGGCGCTTGCCCCCTGAATTTACAATATATTGACTTAGCTGATTCACCAGCACCACTTCCGATGACAGCCTGCGTTGAATCACCGCGTCTACGGCCTTCATATCTTCGGCCACTAAGGCTTTTATATTGTTTATTTGCATATTACTAGATGTACGTTTTGCTTAATTATCGAGGGCGAATTATGGTGTATCATCCACAAAGTCACAAGTTAGTGGGCTAATTTCTCACCTGCAGAGCACTAATTAACCCCCAAACCGACAAAAAGCCTGTTTTAGGTAGTTATTTAGCTTGAGACTTGGCGCTTAAGTCGATACAATCCTCGCCCTTTCCGAAAACAGAATTTTTTGTACGTAACATTGGGAGTTATCCGGTATGTACGCTGTAGTTAAAACCGGTGGTAAACAATATAAAGTTACCCAGGATCAGTACCTTAAAGTTGAAAAACTAGAAGGCAACGAGGGTGACAGCATTGAGCTAGACCAAGTTCTTATGATCGCTGATGGCGATAAACTAACAATTGGTAGCCCAATTATCGACGGTGGCAAAATAACTGCCACTATTCTATCTCATGGTCGCGGCAAGAAAGTTGAGATCATGAAGTTCCACCGTCGTAAACATCATCAGAAACGCACAGGTCATCGTCAGTCTTATACTGAGATTAAAGTAACCGCTATTAACGGTTAACCTGTCATTAATTTTTAGGATACTAAAATGGCACATAAGAAAGCCGCCGGTAGTACTCGTAACGGTCGCGAGTCGGAAAGCAAACGCTTAGGCGTTAAAATGTATGGTGGTCAGTCTGTATTAGCTGGCAACATTCTAGTTCGTCAACGTGGCACTAAATTCCACCCAGGCGACAACGTAGGCATTGGCCGCGATCACACTCTTTTTGCTAAGGCAGAAGGTAAAGTGATATTTGCGATCAAGGGCGAAAAAAATCGTAGAACAGTGAGCGTTATTCCTGCATAGGACTTAGCGTTTTAGTTCGATTTAAAAAAGCCTCGTCTATGACGAGGCTTTTTTATTGCACCACATAACGACCAGACAACAACTGGATAGAGACAGACAGGCGCGAAGTTGCTAAATTACAGCACTTCGGCACTCTCCAGTCACCTTGCGACACACGCCTTAAGGGGTTTATAAGTAATGCGTTTTGTAGATGAAACCAAAATCAGAGTGATTGCCGGCGATGGCGGCAATGGCGTGGTCAGCTTCAGGCGTGAAAAATTTATTCCCCGCGGCGGCCCCGACGGCGGTGATGGAGGTGATGGCGGCAGCGTAATTTTAGTCGGCAGCCATGATTTAAATACACTTTCAGATTTTAGAACCGTAAGAACCTACACCGCTCAGCAAGGTACCAAGGGCTCTGGTCGCAATATGGCGGGGAAAAAAGGTGAAACTCTTTATGTTCAGGTACCTAACGGAACACTTGTATATGATGAAAACACCGGCGAACTCATCGGCGACATTACCGAACATGGACAACAACTACTGGTCGCACAGGGTGGTTTTCATGGCCTGGGTAACACACGTTACAAAAGCTCCGTAAATCGCACGCCTCGCCAATGTTCGGAAGGCAGCCCCGGCGAGCGCCGCGAACTGCGTCTTGAACTAAAGGTATTGGCCGATGTTGGCCTGCTTGGCTTACCAAACGCCGGCAAATCGACCCTTATTCGCGCCGTATCCCATGCAAGACCTAAGGTCGCCAACTACCCTTTTACAACTCTGCACCCCAACCTTGGTGTGGTTGATGTTGATGCACAACGCAGCTTTGTTATTGCCGATATTCCTGGATTAATTGAGGGCGCTGCAGAAGGCGCCGGCCTGGGAATTCAGTTTTTAAAGCACCTAAGCCGTACCCGCGTATTGCTACATGTTCTCGACATTGCGCCTTACGACCAGGTTGACCCGGTTGTGAGCGCTAAAACCATTATTCACGAGCTGGAAAAATTCAATCCTGCCATGCTCGACGAGCCTCGCTGGCTGGTTTTAAACAAAACCGACCTTATGCCGGAAGACGAAGCCAATGCTATATGCGATGATATCGTTGCGCGTATGAACTGGACGGGGCCATGCTTTCGAGTATCCGCAGTAAACAAGTCTGGTACTCAAGCTTTAGTGTTTGCCATAATGAACTACCTGGAAGAACAGAAAGAACTTTCGAATGAAAACACGTCAACAGCTGGCTGATTCAAAACGCTGGGTCATTAAAATTGGCAGCTCATTAGTTACCGACGATGGTCGGGGGCTAGATACCGCGGCAATCAAAAGCTGGACTGAGCAAATTGCCAAATTACGTACTCAGGGCAAAGAAATACTCCTGGTTTCTTCAGGCGCCGTTGCCGAGGGCATGGTGCGCCTAGGGTGGAACTCACGCCCAAATGCCTTACACGAGCTTCAGGCTGCTGCTGCCGTTGGGCAAATGGGCCTTGTACAGACATATGAGTCCTGCTTTAAACAGCACGGTATTCTAAGCGCACAAATTCTCCTCACACACGAAGATCTATCCGACCGTAAACGTTACCTGAATGCGCGCACTACATTACGCACCCTGCTCGACCTGGGCGTTATTCCCATCATTAACGAAAACGACACCGTCGCCACCGATGAGATTCGCTTTGGTGATAACGATACACTCGCTGCATTAGTTGCCAATCTGGTTGAGGCCGATACCTTAATCATCCTCACTGATCAGCAAGGACTATACACCGAGGACCCGCGTAAAAATCCGCATGCCGAACTGGTTTCTACTGGCCAGGCCAGTGATATGCGATTACACAAGATGGCGAGCAGTTCAGGTGGCACTCTAGGCCGCGGCGGCATGAGCACCAAACTTAGTGCAGCTCAACGCGCCGCAAGATCAGGCACCGCCACACTAATTACTAGCGGGCGTAACAACGAGGCTTTACTTGCAGCAGCCTGTGCTGAGCCCCACGGCACGTTATTGCTGCCCGATACCGAACCCATGGCAGCTCGTAAGCAATGGTTAGCTGGGCATCTTAAAGTCAGCGGCAGGCTGGTTCTCGATGAGGGCGCAGGCAAGGTATTGCGTAACTCGGGTAAAAGCCTGCTACCGGTCGGCGTCACATCGGTAAGCGGTAACTTTATTCGTGGAGACATGGTCTCCTGTATTGACCATGAGGGTGAGGAAATTGCTCGCGGACTGGTCAATTACGACGCAATTGAAGCGGCTAAAATTTGTGGAAAAAGCTCATCTGAAATCGAAGCGACACTTGGCTACGTTGACGAACCCGAACTCATCCACCGAGATAATCTCGTCCTGGTTTAAAGTCGCAGACTATATCAGACATAAAAAAACCGGCCTGGAACAACTCTGGCCGGTTTTTTTATGCAAATGAAATAAGCTAAAAGCTTATGCCATTGCGCGAATACGCGAATTTAAACGACTCTTATGACGAGCGGCTTTATTTGCGTGTACCAAACCTTTAAGACACATACTATCAATAACAGGTACAGCAGCCTTGTATGCAGCTTCTGCGGTGGCTTTATCACCTGCATCAATTGCATATACCACTTTCTTAACGAAAGTACGGTACATAGAGCTCATACCTACGTTGCGGGTACGGCGTTTCACGGCCTGACGGGCGCGTTTTTTTGCTTGAGGTGAATTAGCCAAAGTAATCTTTCCTAAAAAAAAGTAAATATAAACAAATTATTTGCAGGGGCGCAGATTTTTTCAGTTCTGCAGTTCTTTGTCAAGCATATTCAACTATCATATGCATATAACCGACTAAAGCATTAAAAATAAGGTAATATCTTTGCACGTTAAGCCGCACTAGTGATTCACAATAAAAAATATGGAAGAAAAAAACGAATTTAAGGTCAATTTGGGCGACCCAATACAGCTACAATATTTACCCGAAGATGGCCGAGAGCGCCTAACGGCCAGAATTATTGGGCATTCTCCAGGCAAAAGCTTAATCATTAGCGCCCCCCGGCTCAATGGAAAGCTGCCATTTTTAAAAGAAAGTCAGCCCTTTATTGTACGCATGCTGCAAGGCAACAACGTGTGTGGTTTTGAATCCGCGGTGATAAAATCCTACAGCGCGCCATACCCGCATGTTCACTTACGCCACCCCGTCGATTTTGAGCGTATTACGGTTCGTGGCTCGCGCCGCGTTGAAACAGAGCTTATTGTCTCGGTGAAAACAACCGACAATCCCGATAAAAGCACTTCGGTTTCTATGCTTAACACAAGTGCCACGGGCGCACTATTACAGCTTAAATCTGGGCTAGGTAAACTGGGAGACGAGCTAAACGTTTCCATAGAGCTTGAAATAGTCAATATTACCAAGTACTTACGCATTAAAGCCATTATCCGCAATGTCTCCACACCAGATGATCGAGATGACGACGACCCTCTGTTCAAATACGGCATACAGTTTATCGAATTAAACCCAGAACAAACTCTGCTCATCAACGCATATGTATATGAACAAATTGTTCAACAGATGGATGACGGTTAGACACCAGTAAAACATGACTCCATTCAAACCAGTTTATGCTATTTAAATCTACTGCCTTAGTAGGCGCAATGACACTCATATCCCGCGTTCTAGGGCTCGCTCGGGATATTATTTTTGCCAACTTATTTGGCGCTAGCGGTGGCACCGATGCCTTTTTTGTTGCCTTTAAAATCCCCAACTTTATGCGTCGTCTGTTTGCTGAAGGCGCATTTTCTCAGGCCTTTGTTCCAGTATTTTCCGAATACAAGGAAACCCGTAGCTTTAATGAGCTAAAAGACCTGATTAATCATGTGGCCGGTACATTAGGTGGTTTTCTACTTATTCTGAGTATTTTCGGCTCGCTAGCCGCACCATTACTGGTGTATGTATTCGCACCCGGCTTTACAGATGAGGCACGCTTCCAGCTCACCGCCGACATGCTAACCATCACCTTTCCGTATATTTTGTTTATCGCACTTACGGCTTTTGCCGGTGGCATTCTAAACAGCTTTAATAAATTTGCAGTGCCTGCTTTCACGCCGGTATTACTCAATCTTTGCTTAATTAGTGCCGCCATTTGGGGTGCCGATTATTTTGCACAACCGATTATGGCCCTGGCCTGGGGCGTTGCTGCAGCAGGCCTATTGCAGCTGCTATTCCAGCTACCTTTTCTGCTACAACTCAAATTATTACCCAAACCTAAGTTCAAGGCCGCCCACGCTGGCGTGAAGAAAATTCAAAAATTAATGCTGCCAGCCATTATTGGCTCTTCCGTTGCGCAAATTAATTTATTATTGGATACCATCATTGCCTCTTTTTTAGTCGCAGGTAGTGTGTCCTGGCTATACTATTCCGACCGATTGGTTGAGTTTCCACTGGGCGTATTCGGTATTGCATTGGCCACCGTGATCTTACCCAGCCTCTCCAAACAACACGCAAAGCAATCCACCGAACAATTTAGCCAAACATTAGACTGGGCACTTAAACTCACATCTTTAATTGCTATCCCAGCGGCACTTGGACTACTACTACTTGCCTCTCCCCTGATAAGTACTTTATTCGGCTACGGTGAATTTTCCAAAAGTGATACGAATATGTCATCACTCAGCCTGATGGCCTACGCACTAGGTCTGCCTGCCTTCATCTACATCAAGGTATTGGCGCCCGGCTACTACGCTCGCCAGGACACCAAAACACCTATGCGCATAGGCATAATGGCGATGATTGCCAATATGTTTCTGAACCTGCTTTTTGTTGTGCCATTGGTAATGACGGATTTTGCAGGGCCACATGTAGGCCTGGCCCTTGCGACAACGGCCTCTGCCTATATGAATGCAACCATGCTTTATCAAGGGCTTAAACGTCAGGGCATTTACCAGCGTCAGAGCGGCTGGGGTAAACTGTGGATACAAATAATCCTCGCCAATACCGCAATGGGTGCATTTATATTCATTTTTTCACCCAATACAGAAACCTGGCTCGGCTGGGGTTTATTAGAACGCGCACCCTATTTGCTCGGTTATGTTTGTATCGCAATCTGCATATATACCTGTAGTTTGTTGCTTTTGGGCTTGCGCCCCAGACACCTCAAGCACAACACCACAAACTCCTGATTCCACCGATAAACTTTTGTTCTTAGCTAATGCACTCAAAGCCCCACACGCGGGGCTTTATCAGGTATAATTCCTGACTTTTTAGTGCGGATCATTTTTTCTTCAATGCAATTAATCAGCGGCCTACATAATCTACGTAAACAACATCGGGGTTGCGCACTCACCATAGGCAACTTTGACGGCGTGCATCTGGGGCATTTACAAATACTCAACACGCTAAAAAAAGCCGCTGATGAAAGAGCTTTGAGTTCATGTATCATGAGCTTTGAGCCTTTACCTGAAGAATACTTCAGTAAACAAGAGGCACCTGTACGACTGTATCGTCTAAGAGAAAAATGGTGCGCCCTTGAAAGCGTGCATATTGATTATTTTTTATGCTGTAAATTTAATCATTCATTAGCCAATTTATCTGCCAATGAATTTATAGAAAAAATTCTGCTTGAAAAACTGCAGATAAAATATTTATTAGTTGGCGATGATTTTCGCTTTGGTAATAATCGCTGTGGTGATTTTGAGATGCTCAAAAAAGCGGGTGAAAAACACGGCTTTGAAGTGTACAACACCGATAGTCTTTGCCTACATGAAAAACGCATCAGCAGTACGCGCATACGCGCAGCGTTACAAAATGACCAGCTCGATGAAGCCGCAAAATTAATGGATCGCCCGTATCAAATATGCGGGCGTATTGCACACGGTGACAAACGCGGCAGAACTATTGGCTTCCCAACCGCGAATATAAAATTACATCGTCATGCTACAGCAGTACACGGCGTTTACGCCGTGCATATGACAAGCGCTAATGGTTTGTCAGCTTACGGTGTAGCAAACGTTGGCAAACGACCGACTGTGGATGGCCATGATTTGCAATTAGAAGTACATTTATTTGATTTTAATGCCGATCTTTATGGTCAGCTAGTTTGTGTTGAATTCAAGCATAAAATACGAGATGAAAAACGTTTTGATTCTTTTGAACTATTAAAAGAACAAATCACTAAAGATAGCGAAAAAGCAAAAAAATATTTTCGCAACCTAATTAACACATAAATTTAAATTGAGTTGAAACTAAAGTGACCGATTACAAAGACACACTTAATCTTCCTGACACAGATTTCCCAATGCGCGGTAACCTGGCGCAACGCGAACCTAAAATGCTACAGGAGTGGCAGGAGAAAAATCTTTATCAAAAAATCCGTGGCGTCAGCAAAAATCGACCCAAATTTATTCTGCATGACGGGCCTCCTTATGCGAATGGCAATATACATATTGGCCATGCTGTTAATAAAGTTTTAAAAGACATCATAATTAAAAGTCGTACACTCGATGGTTTTGACGCACCTTTTATTCCTGGATGGGATTGTCACGGCTTGCCAATTGAACTGAATGTCGAAAAGAAAGTAGGTAAGCCGGGTAAAAAAGTTGATGCTAAAACATTTCGTGATAAGTGCCGTGAATATGCACAAACACAAGTTAATGGTCAACGTGATGACTTTATTCGTTTAGGTGTTTTAGCTGACTGGGAAAACCCCTACCTGACCATGGACTATGATGTAGAAGCCAATATAGTTCGTACACTTGGAAAAATAATAGATAAAGGTCATTTGCATAAAGGCAGCAAACCCGTTCACTGGTGTTTGGATTGCGGCTCTGCGTTGGCAGAAGCCGAAGTTGAACACGAAGATAAAACATCACCAGCCATTGATGTTGTTTTTAAAGCTGTCGATGCAAATGCATTTTTTGATGCGTGTAATGCAGAAAAAAATGATCTACCTGTAGCAACTGTTATCTGGACGACTACACCCTGGACACTACCTGCCAATATGGCGGTTTCACTTCATCCGGATTTCGAATACGTGTTAGTTAAAGCCGAGACACCTATTGGCTCTTTCAACTTACTGCTTGCCGACGCATTGCATGAAGATGCACTAGAACGCTATGAAGCAGAGAAATTTTCCATCATTGGTCGTTGCACAGGAAGCGCATTAGAACACCAATTATTACAACATCCATTTTATTCACGTCAGGTGCCGATTATTTTAGGCGAACACGTAACAGCGGAAGCAGGTACAGGTGCAGTACATACAGCACCTGGCCATGGCCAGGACGATTACATTATTGGTAACAAATACGCTTTAGAAGTTTACAATCCTGTTGGCAGTAACGGTGTGTTTTTACCCGACACAGAATTATTTGCTGGCTTGCATGTAAACAAAGCTAACGATGAAATCTTAAAAGTGCTAGAAGAAAATAAAGTTTTGTTAAAGTACCGGAAACTAAAGCACAGTTACCCGCATTGCTGGCGCCATAAAACACCTATTATATTTCGCGCCACTCCACAGTGGTTTATCAGCATGACGCAAAACGGTTTAGTTGATAACGCAATGAAGGCCATTGAAGAAACCAAGTGGATGCCCGAATGGGGCAAGGCACGCATTGAAGGAATGGTAAGCAATCGCCCCGACTGGTGCATTTCTCGCCAACGCACCTGGGGTGTGCCCATTGCTTTATTTGTACATAAAGAATCGGGGGAACTTCACCCCAACACACAAGAGCTTATCGAAAGCGTTGCTCAGCTGATTGAAAAAGGCGGTATTGATGCCTGGTTCTCATTAGAAGCAGAAACTATTCTTGGTGATGATGCCGCAAACTATGACAAGGTAACGGACACACTCGATGTCTGGTTTGACTCAGGCGTAACACATGCCTCTGTTTTAGAACAACGCAACGAGTTAAGCGTACCTGCGGATTTATATTTAGAAGGTTCAGACCAACATCGCGGCTGGTTCCAGTCTTCATTATTAACATCGGTTGCGATTCGAGATAAAGCGCCCTACAAAGCTGTACTCACACATGGTTTTACAGTAGATGCCGATGGCAAAAAAATGTCCAAGTCAGTTGGCAATGTTGTTCAACCGCAAAAAATATTTAACTCCTTAGGCGCTGATATTTTACGTTTATGGGTTGCTTCTGCTGATTACAGCGCAGAAATGAGCGTATCAGATGAAATACTTAAACGTACCGCTGATTCATATCGTCGCATTCGTAATACTTCGAGATTTTTATTAGCTAACTTAAATGGTTTCAATCCTCAAAGTGATATTCTCGCAGAAAAAGATATGCTCGCACTGGATCGCTGGGCCGTGGCTAAAACATTGCAACTACAAGGCGACATTATCCAGGCCTATAAGGAATACAACTTCCACACTATTTACCAAAAGCTGCACAATTTCTGCGCTGTAGATATGGGAAGTTTCTACCTCGATGTCATAAAAGATCGCCAATACACAACACACAAAGATAGCGTTGCACGTCGCTCGGCACAAACAGCTATTTACCATATCATAGAAGCAATGACCCGTTGGTTGGCGCCGATTTTAAGTTTTACTGCTGATGAAATCTGGCAATCTATTCCTGGTCAACATGGTGATTCTGTATTACTTGAAACATGGTACGACAAGCTATTTGACTTAGATGCCAATGAAACAATGAACTTTGATTTCTGGGCACTAATTCACGAGACGCGTACTTTTGTGAGTAAGCAGTTGGAACAAATTCGTAAAGACGGAAAGATCGGCTCATCTCTTGATGCAGAAGTAAAACTCTATTGTGGTGAAAAAAGCTTTAAAGCCCTTTCATCATTAGGTGATGAGCTACGTTTTGTGTTAATTACATCTTATGCAATAGTTTATCCCATTGAAGATGCTCCGGAGTCTTGCGAATCACACGCCTTAGAAAGTGGCGAAAAAATTAGCATAAGCGTAGAAAAATCGGCACACAAAAAATGCAGCCGCTGCTGGCACTTACGTGAGGATGTAGGCACACACAGCAAGCACCCAGAGCTATGCGGACGTTGTATTGATAATGTAGATGGCGAAGGTGAGACAAGACGCCATGCCTAATAATATGGCCGAAACGACTATTAGTATTAAGCATTGGGGCTGGATTACAGTATTAGTAATAATACTTGATCAGGCATCCAAAATATTGGCTGACCATTATTTACAATATCATCAGCCGGTTGCCGTTATGCCGTTTTTTAACTTTACCTTAATGTACAACAAAGGCGCGGCGTTTAGCTTTCTTGCCAATGAAGGAGGCTGGCAACGCTGGTTCTTCCTGTGTTTAACCAGTGTGGTGAGTATTTTTATATACCGCTGGTTAAGTAAGTTGAAGCCACATCAGGTTTTACAGTATATTGCGCTTGCATTAATTTTAGGTGGTGCAATTGGAAACCTGATTGATCGTGCCATTTATGGTTATGTTATCGATTTTCTTGACGTTTATTATGACAATAATCACTGGCCTGCTTTTAATATTGCGGACTCATCAATTACGCTTGGCGCTATTTTACTAATTCTAGATACACTAAAGAACTCACATGAAAACAGTTAATACCGACAGCTCACTTATGCTGTTTTTTAAGATGGAACTTGAGGATGGCACCGAAGTTGAATCTAACTTTGATGACGAACCATTTGAATTTAAAATTGGCGATGGCAGTTTGACCATGGGCATGGAAGACGCGCTAATTGACAAAAAAATTGGTGACACGGTTTCAGTTACATTGAGCCCTGAGATGGCATTTGGTTTACCCGATAAAGAAAATATTCACGTCATTCCGGTTAGTGATTTTCCAAATGATATGCCTCCTGTAGAAAATCAGGTCATTGCTTTTGATGCGCCGGATAACAATGAAATTATGGGGACTATTATTGCGATTAAAGGCGATGAAGTCGAAGTAGACTTCAGTCACCCTCTTGCCGGGCGCAGCATTAACTTTACAGCAAAAATAACAGATATATTCTAAGCCTATGAAAATACAACTTGCTAACCCCCGTGGATTTTGCGCTGGCGTCGATCGTGCCATTGAAATAGTTGAACGCGCTTTAGAAATATTTGGTGCGCCTATCTATGTACGTCATGAAGTGGTACACAACACCTTTGTTGTAAACGATTTAAAACAAAAAGGTGCTGTATTCGTTGAAGAACTCGATGAAATCCCCGATGATGCAACCGTCATTTTTAGCGCACATGGCGTCTCGCAGGCCATTCAAAAAGAAGCCAAAGATCGTCAGCTAAAAATATTTGATGCAACCTGTCCATTGGTAACAAAGGTACATTTAGAAGTTTCGCGCTATGCCAAAAATAACATTAATGTGATTTTAATTGGGCATGCTGGGCACCCCGAAGTAGATGGCACTATGGGACAATTTGATAACAGCAATGCACAAATGCTCTTAGTAGAAGATGTTAAGGACGTTGATGCCTTAAACATTAATGGTGATGCCGAATTAGCCTACGTTACTCAAACCACATTATCTGTTGATGACACACAAGACGTCATCAATGCATTACGCCTTAGGTTCCCGCAAATACAGGGGCCGCGTAAAGATGATATTTGTTATGCCACACAAAATCGCCAGGATGCTATCAATATACTTTCAAAAACATCCGATATCATTATTGTTGTAGGCTCGCCCAATAGCTCAAATTCTAACCGACTAAAAGAATTGGCCATTAAGAACAATGTACCTGCCTACTTAATTGATAATGCAATGGAATTAAATAAACACTGGTTTGATGATGCGATGACTGTGGGTGTAAGCGCAGGTGCTTCAGCGCCAGAACTACTGGTTGAAGAAGTGATTGCAAAAATCCAGGAATGGTTTGGAGCCGAGCTATCCAGTGACAGTGGCCCCAAAGAAAGCATTGTGTTTCAGCTACCTAAAGAACTTAGGTAGGTAGCTATATTTATTTAGCATGTCTCTACTAGCGCCAACAAACCTCAACTGGCTTCCCACCGGCAAAGTTCTCAGAATAGAGCTTTGCCGAACCATCATTACCACCTTTACGTCCAAAATTATCATAGGTTAAGGCAGCACAATCTGAAGCATCTAACACACCAGTAACTTTAGTTGGTGTGCAGGTTAGCAAAAAGGTTTTACCTGTAATGTCTGTTTCAAGCTTATATTTATGTGTATTTGTAGAATCAGCAGGTGTTTCTGACCAGGTTACACCGACTCTGGACACCGTATTTAACTTGGCGAATGTATCTGCATATACACGATTTATCTGCTTATACTTTTCCTGATCGCGCGCCATTTCTGGTAAAGTTTGCGCACAATCTATATTGCGCTCCGTTTTTGCCGTAAAACTCGCATAGGAAATTATAGCGACTGCGGTTAGTACGCCAACGATTGCCACTACAATCATTAACTCTATTAATGTAAAACCTGACTGCTTTCTCATAATAATTCTCACTGAATTCTTTAATCACCAGACTCAATTTGAATAGACTTCAAAACGGGTCGACTCATGTAACGTTGCGTAGTATCCAGCCTGACATTCACAAGAACACCTTTCTTCAAGGCGTCTTCAGATACCCTTTCTCCTTTGTAATTCACAATCAGCGTCTTTTCATCATAAACAAACTCAGCATCTGCGAGATTGATAATTTTTTTCTTCTTATCAACCATTGAAATGGTTTTACTCATTCCATCGAAACTTCTTAAACCCGTTTCTGAGTAAGCCATTTGACTGAAAGAAACAGAGGCCATAAGCAGCGCAACCATCATTACAATTTTATTTATAGCTCTCATTACTTTTACACCTTATCTCAGTTGACGCCATGTCTGACGCTTTCTAAATTCCGCAGGGGCAGACTCTGTAACCACATCGATCCCACCTTTGGTTCCACTGAAGTATTTAAATTCAGTTGCGTCACCTTTGTTGTTATTTAGAATACCCGGCTGGGCAACAATACCCTGCTTAGACCTGACGCCAGATGTAATAGTATTTGCACCCAGATAATTCACCACATCATTGTCGTCAATAATACCATCGCCATTTACATCAAATGGAGGCACATCCAGACGATTACCATCATTGGCATTCAATTCCATAATCCAGCTGGTACCACCTGCGCTACATGGATCTTCATCTGGTGTTTGTGTTACAAAAATAATTCGATTATTCCTGATCAGTGGATTTACCACTACGCGTTCACCATATTCCGTACCAAACCTTAAATCCATGTACCAGCCTCTATCCGTTGTCCAATCTATCTTATAGGCAAGGTCATCCTTTTCACTTGAAGTAACACGGAACTCTCTTAGAACACCATCAACACCGGTTTCATTTTTTAGCGCTATTATTTCCTGCTGAAGCAGCTTACTTCTTGCGGGCTTAATTTCGCTAGGTTTATTGTTATCCCAAATACCATAGAAGGATTGTATTTGTGTTGCGGCTCCGGCACTCGCGCTATCGCCTACTTCAAAATACTTACCCGTACCAAACAATACCAATGTTTGATCACGCTCCAGGGGATGACGCTTAACGGTTACTGCCGAAGTAATTGGCTGTTCCAAACCACTGGCATCTTTTGCAACAAAGAACGGCGCCGGTTTACCTGATGCCTCATATGCAAACTTCCAGCTCGATGTGCTAGAGCTCTTTACATCGACTTTCCATGTATTACCAAATAAATCGCCGGCATATAAGGTATCAACCTTGAAATCACCGTCCGTATCAACCGGCGTTACGGACGCCACACCATTAGGACGGTTACCACCCGTTGGATCTTCACTCATACCAACTTGTGTATCAAACTTCTTAATTAAGGCGCCGGTAAAGGCATTAACAACATAGATAGCGCCGTTACCTGTTGTACTTACGTTTCCATCTGCAAATGTATTGTTATATCCATTGCCGAAAATAACCGCCCACTCACCATTATTCATTTTACCGAAACTGACATCACCCACGGTGTAACCAAGGTCAATGTCACCATAGGTACCACCTGCATCTGCGCGAGGATTATCTGTAAATTCCCATGGCGCTAATGCGGCCAATAAAGTCGCTTCAGTAGGGATATCCGTGTCGGTAATATTTAAACCAAATACCAGCTGTGCTCCTGCACCAGCGGAAGAAGCCAACATTGTATTCCAGTCCCCATCATAGGCATCGAATACTGTGGGTGATCCATCTACAAAATAGCTATGACCACTGTTGTAACGAACAGATGTTAATAAACTTAGTTTATTTACTATCGAGCCTGGAATATAAGCAAATTTTTCAACACCCGTCGTGGCCTCAAAGGCGTGTAGCATGCCGTCATTTGCACCCACAAAAACTGTGCCTTCGCGAGCTCTTTGTGCCAGCTTAAATTCAGTATATTTTTTAGTTTCAATTGTATTGGGATAGAAAAAGTTCGGTGCACCCACATACGCTGGGGCAGAACTAATGATATCGCCCAAAACAGACTTTACGCCCAGGCTTGTTGTATTTTCATAATCCATTACTTCTAAACGAATTCTAAAACTACCCCCGGACTGATCCGCTTCTTTAGAATGGTCTCCACGGATATAGTCAATACGCTCCTGCCCTTTACCATCAGGAGTAGCCGTATCCGGGTCGATTGTTATGGCTACTTGTTGATCAGCGCCCAGGTCACCTATGTCTTTAAAGGCAACGGCCGTATAGGTATCATCCTCCAGGGTAAATATTTTTCTAGTTGCATGATCCATGGTCGCTAGCTTGGCCGCCGCACTCCATTCAACGTCACACAACTCGCCAACCGCTGGGTATGCATTACACACAGATGGCGAATCATCGACACCATCTGGCACACCGCCAGGGCCTGTTTTATCGACAGGGCCATCCTGTAGAGGCCTTGAAAACAAATCACCCGCCCAACCATTTGAATTAAAGCGTGCCTGATATAAGCGACTATTGGCGTTCAGCGTACCGGAGTTTAGTGCGACCGCAGAGGCCGAACCCACTCTAGCTGCAATGGCTGAAATAGCTTTAATTAAACGTTCAGATACTTCCGTCGGTGTTGAGGCAGAGGCAAACACACCCGCACTGTTATAAGCCGCGTGCCATAAATCATCAATATCCGTCACACAGTCCTGACAAGGAGTACCCCAATTTCCATCCTTTGTAGGCACCCCTCCCGGCCATGCATTACCTGCTGCATTTAAGTCTGGCAGACTGTCACCATCACTATCAGATAAATTACCGGTTACACCAAATGCTACGGTAAAGGTCACCATATGCTGGTGCGTTGTCTCTTCATCTGACTCGGTTGGATTTAATTTCACAACGGGCAAATCACTTTCTAAGGGCAAGTCCGGTTTAACATTATCTTCTAGTGGACTCAAATCAACATTCATATAAAAACGGTGCGCAATATCGGCAACAGTATTACTTTTACCATCACCATCACTATCACCGACGTTGTATAAAAAATTTTGATTCCAATATCCATCGGTGAATAGAACTGTGAAGTTTTTCTGACACGAATAAAGAATGGGGTCATCGGTATTATATGGAGTACTTAAGGTGTCATCATAATATTGCCCAGCGCGATATAAGGCATTACGTAGTGGCGTACCTGCTCCGGGCTGATCATATGCAAAGTACTTTTGTTTTATTGACGTATTATGTGAGCTGTAGTTCGTCACCGATACATCGGGCACTTGGGTAAATAACTTATTGGCTCCATTAAGTACCGTCATACCAAAACGAAAGTTTGGCTGTGCATCGATTACTTCTGCGATGGCATTTTTTACCGGGAAGGCACGGCGACGATAATATTGATACCAGTTAGCTGCGTTCTGACGCGTTTCTGCGATGGTTCTGCAGCCTTCCGCATTTGCAGCGTTTATATAGCTTACCGCATTGGCTGGATCTATCAGCATTTGGTCACGAATATTTTTAACCATTGCAGCACTGCCCAGCACGTTGTAACACGCTGAGCTAGAAATATCTGTATCTACTCTTACTGTTTCATTTAATCCTCGCGTTGTAGCGCCTACAGTCGCAGGTGCTGGATTATATTCAATTAGCTGAACGTTTATTTCCGCATTCGTCACAGTAAATTTAACGTGTGAGTCCCATAAATCAATTTCCTGGTTTGCTACGTCAGACGTGATAACACCTGCCGCAATAGCCGGTGTAAACGCCGTCGATGCATGACCTGTTTCATTAAAACGTGATCCTCGTTTTGGATACCCATCAGCCACGTTGTAACCAGAATCATCTATCCAGACTTCGTAAATAAAAGGGCCGTCATCGGCATCACCATCCGTGGCCAAATTTCTTGTTTTGTCATAACCATCTTGTGTGGAATATGGATCTGATCGCGCAGCGGTAAAGCTGGCATCTGCACAGGGGTTGCCCGACGTATCGCATGGGCCATCCCATGGCTGATAATCAATATTGGGATTAAAGAAAATTTTATTTAGAGCAAATGAACGGCCACGCCAGTCAACATCAAACGGGTGATTAGTACTGTCATCACATTTCTCTACCCGGCCATAAAAGTAATTAGAGGTACAATTGTTGCCATAAGTCGTATCACCATAAACATTGTCGGAATTATTATAAATATATCCATATCCACCATCGTCGTTATCTCCACCAGAAAAATCTGCTGACGCAAAGGTACCTGTGGTATAGCGCGTAGATGTGTTGCCATTTAAAAACTGATTGCTACGTATTGGGTCGGGGTCATAATTAAACCAACGCCAGTAGGCCGGTGTCATAAATTCCCAGTCCATTGAACCGGAATCATCACTCACAAAAAACACATTGGGCTGCACCGCGGCACCTAAAAACAGTGGCGTATTCGCCATACTCAGTGTTGCCGCATTCACGGGCATCGCCGATGAGAAAAATACGATGGAGGACAAAGCCGTACCCTGCAAAACTTTAAACGTTGTTTTTAAAATTCGGACTACCATAACTCTACTCCATCCAGGGGATGTGTTTTTTACACAAGTATTTATCTTAAAATTCATATTAATTTCATGTTAATTAATCGGTTGTAAATACGTGGATTGCAATACAACCGTTGCGCTGTCATCCATCCCCGTGCTGTACGAAGTAACGCGATACATTAGTTTTTTGGCCTTCGCCATACATTCAAAACTTATACAATCACCAGCAGAAGACACCGATCCCAGTGATTCGATAAAATAACGCGGACCCTTTTTGCAGCCAATATTCGCATCCGCATTCATAAGGTCCGTACCATAGGACCATGTTTTCGTATCATCGGCCCACAGGCTATCCAGTTGTAAAGCCGGGTTACGCATGGCGGGTAAATTAGCGTTAAACACTTCGCTATTATCTTTCGTGGGATTGGATTCAACTACATATGCAGGCCCACTTAAGTCGCCTAACCAGACTTCACCGGCACGCAATGCCCCTTCTGCACACTGAAATGCATTGCTTCTGTTTTTAATGCCATCCTGCACGGTAATATCCGTAATGTTTGTGCGCATTGTCGCCACACCCAACATGGTGAAAATAATTAGCAAAACAATCGATGTTATTAATACGGCGCCCGTTTGCTTAGATGGCCTGGCTTGTAACATTTTAAAGCTCATTATTTATCCCTTATTTGTACGATCGCCAATTAAGCGATTACGCAGGGTAAAGGTTGTGGAATAGATTGAACGGGCAAATTGATCATTCGCATTTAGATCTAGCTGATCTATACCCGGTAGCGTATATGTTTTTGCAATATTCTTTCCAAACACCGCCTCTTTAGATCGCATAATAAAGCTTGCTCGCACACTTACCACATTCGGCCATAGGCAAGTTTCTGCAACAGGAACCGACATTGGATTACTGCAGTTCGCCTGAATTTGTGATGCCGATAGATACATAGCCGCAACATTTCTTTGGGCATTAACACGTTTATCCTCAATGCCATAATCCAGCTTCATGCGCTCAACACCTTCAACCAATGGGCTGGAAATACCATCGATATTCCGATACAGCGTAGGAATTCCCGCGGGATTTTGTCCAACATAATAGGTAACGGTGGCTACACGCATCAGCTCACCAAAATCACTTACCCCTCCAGACTTACCTCCTCCCTGAAAAGTGCCAATTGCATTATCGTCTGCTCCACCACCAAATGCTCTACCAACTGTTCCCGCATCAATTTGGGCATCTGTTGATGTCACGTGAAAGACTTCTGCGTATCCGCAGGTGGCGGCTACGGCAAAATCATTTTCTCCAAGACGTACATTGGTTCCGCTCGGTATATCCAAAAAGTAGGCCGCATCACCATCAGTACTTGGGGCCAATACGTAGGCCTCGCCGATGGTGCCGCGCAAGGTGATAGCATCAGACCCTGCCTGCATATTAACCAGATTTAAACTTGCATCTGGTGTGGGGGTCCAGCCCGTACCACTTGCCTGATAACCCAATACCTCATGACCCGAGTTAAAATCGGCATAGGCTAATGTTGTATCATTAAGCGCTACACGATAAGCAGTATCACTTTCTAGACTATCCTCCATACCGTCCAAAAGCCCTTCAGCTGTCCTACAGCCTAATGCACCGACCCCACGTAAACTTCTACCAAGAAATTCCGTCGCTAGCTTGGCATTGGTTTTCATATGCAGCTGGGCGGTTGTGCTTTTGAATCCATCCCGGTTTGATACCTGCATAGATACCGCCGAGGCTAAAACCAAAATACCAATGGTCATAGCCACCAGCAGCTCCAGCATGGAGTAGCCGCTGTGGCGTTTTATAAACATAATTTTTTGAGATTGATTAACATTCATAGTGATATGCTTTTATAAATTCTCTGTTATGGCTGAAAAATCAGTGTATAGGTTTGGATCGCTTCACTGCCATCGGCAATGATTTTTTTCCACGAAACATCCACTTTCAAAACGGGATCTTTCGTATCGCCCGCCACCTGGCTAATCGAGGCCTCAGGGCTCTCTTCAGGTAAGAATGTCTCCAGCTCCCTGCCAATAAGAAAGCTTGTTAAATCGATCATAGCCGCACCCGTACAGCCCGCCGGTGGCGTAGAAATACAGCCAGGTGCTGTGCCACCGGGGGATATTGTAAGCGGGTATATAATCGCCTCACCCGAGGTAGAGCTTACATTATTAATGCTCGCCCTGAGCAACTCGGCAATATTCCACGCTCGCTGTGCCACGGTGGTTTCAACACTTGTTTCCTCAGCCTGTTGCTGTGAGCGCAACATCATCGCGGATGAACCCAGCATGCCGACAGTTAATATAAACATTGCCACCATAACTTCGATAAGCGTGAAACCCTGATTTTTTCTTAATCTATTCATTAGCAATTCGTCGCTAGAGTTGTGTTTTTAAACAGGCTGGCTTCGCCGCCCACACTGACGCTAATTTCTCTGCGTGGATAGCCGGAGGTTCCCGCGATGCCACTGCATATATAAAACTCACCTGGCTTACCATCGTCAAGCTCACCTGTATATGAAAACGTCACGGTGTCCGTAAAGTCATTATTAATACCTGCGGTAGCGGTAGTTGGGCTGGGCGTTATTGTAATCGTGGTATTCGATTTTAATTGATGTACCCATAACAGCTCACCATCGGCTATAAGGTAATTTCCATCCAGGTCACGATCCACCATAACCAGCCAGCCTCTATTCCAGTTTCCAGCCGCGCCACTGCATGTACTTCCATCTATGCTGCTGCATACAATGGTATTTCGACCCGATGAAATCGCTTCGGCTCTGGCTTTTCTAAGTGACAATACTAATTCATTGGTTGTGTCGGCCATTTCATTCGTGGTAAGCATCGACTTAAATGATGGAATACCAACCGCCATCAAAACGCCCATTATGGCAATAACAACCATGAGTTCGAGCAGGGTAAAACCGGTTTGTGTAATTTTTTTCATGTTGTTATTTAAGACCATTAAATTTTCAATGTCATTGTTATAGTGATGGAGTAAGAGTTATGCCTGATAAACGGATGGGATGAGCGGTAAGAGCACCGCTAGAATGACCCTTTAAAGCAAATATCTACTGATTATTGATGATAAGCTCGGCGATGCGTTGGGCACTACCAATGCCTAAAATAACGCCGTTTCTATAGTGCCCGGCATTAATATATAAACCCTCAATTTCTTTTTGCTGGCCTATGTAGGGGTCGCCGTTTGGGCTGCCAGGCCTTAGGCCCGCCCAGTGATGTTCTACTTGCATATCGGCTAATTCAGGAAAAATGTCTACAGCACTCTCCGTCAACTCGCTTTTTACTTGCGCGCTAATCTGCTTCTCAAAGCCTGTGTGCTCCAATGTGCTGCCACAAAGAATTCGACCATCTTTGCGGGGAATAAGGTAGCGATTTTCAGCCAACAGCATTCGCTTAAGCTGGTTTTTATTGCCCTTAAACAAAATCATCTGGCCTTTTACAGGGGATATCTCTGGTGCATCTTGATAAGACTTAAGCAGCTCTGCGCTCCACGCCCCACCGGCCACCAAAACGATATTTGCATGCAGCTCCTTACCATTAACGACAACGCCCCTGGCCTGGCCATTTTCGGCTAGCAGACGAGTTACCTGTGCGTGCTCTGTATACTTAATGCCCAGCGCATCAAGGCTACCTCGAGCCGATTTTACTAAACGTGGGTTGCGCATTTGCGCCACATCGGGCAAATACAAACCTGAAGAATAACGCCTCGACAGACCCGGACAAACCTGCTGCAAGTCGCTTGTACCCTCTACAATCGATAGCTTCATCGACCATCGATTAGCCCAATCTATAGCCAGCTGCTGCTGCTGACCACCTAACACCAACAAACCGCTGCGTAGATATTCTGGGTCGATACCGCTTTCCTGATGTAGTTCTCGGGCTATTTGCGGATAAATTTTATGCCCTATATTCGCGAGCTCATTGACTTTATCCGAGTATCGCCACGGATGTAATGGCGAAAGTATGCCACCACCCGCCCAGGATGACTCTTTACCAAGTTCACCTTTTTCCAGCAGTAATACATCCAGGCCCTGTTTTTTTAGTTCGCGGGCGCTTAGCATGCCAATTAAACCGCCACCCACAATAATGCAATCTGTCATATCTTGCCGCGTACTCTCGTGTACCTATTTGTCACATATACTCTCTATAGCTCGCCCGTATATCAACGAGCAAGAAATAAGTACTGATCTGTTTATTAAAGAAACTGCAATATAAAGCCTACCTACCATAAAGCAAAAAGACTCGTACCAATTAATGATACGAGTCTCTGGACGACCTCGAGGTTTATATTGCCCCAGCTAGTTAAGGCTATTTACCACAACTACTCGTTATGCCTGCTGGCGCCCTATCAATATATTTTTCACAATAACATGGGCTATTACCCTTTGCCCAGTGCTTCTCACAGCGTTTAACCCATATTTCAGCCTGCTGCATATCCCACTCGATTTCACGCTTATTATCTTCAACTGCTTTTTGCCTGGCTAGCTTTTCTCTATTTGCCGCCTCAAGCTCCATTGCCATTTTCTTCTTTTCTTGCGCTACACGGGTATTAATTTTCGCTACTGCACTTGCCTTTTTAGCCGTGTTATTACATGGATACGCAATCGCTGTTATGGCAGACCGAAAACCCTCGGGAGCCTTGGCATTACACATTTTCACGGGCTTGGGTTTGGGCTTAGGTTGTTCCATGATAACCGCGACTGGTATAACGGGCTTAGGTGCTTTCACTACTGCAACAGGTGCTGGCGCATCAAGTTTTGTCATCAGCTCTTTAAATCCAGACATATTATAAGATAACCTTAAAGGTCGCCCATATGGCTCAACAATAATGCTTAATGTTTTAGCTGTTTTTAATATATTTTTTGTTTGTTCATCCAGATTGATAATAAAGTCGCCACCGCCACCCGCATTAATACACGTGTCATTTACAACTACCGTATTTTGCTTAAGTTTTTTAGTCACATTATGCTGATTACTCAAACACCAGTCGAATATCGGTAAACGTTGACCATCTACCTCTACATCTGCAATTGCCAATGTATCCAGTCTACGTGTGTTCAGCAATTTACCACTGGGGTCATTTTTGCCCAGGCGTAACAAAAGGCGATGTTTATTAACATTCAGGTGGTAATAGTTTGTATCTGATCCATCTCGCGCTGATCCTGACTTTGTAATCGAGTCTTTACTTTCGTACCACGGAGTGCCTGAACCAAAGGTAAGATCCTTAGATTTTTTGAAGGGGTTTATTCCCGCATTAGAAGCGCCTGGAAGCGCAATTAACAGACTTAATAGACTTGTTATTATAAATTTACTTGTTAAGCCATCCACGCTTAATAACCTCTTTAAAACTTTTTATTTAAAAACCGACAGCCGTTCAATAGCATATTCAACCTGCTAATAGATGCAAAGTTACTTTACATTTATTAGATAACCCCAAGTTATTAAAGCCGTTTTTTTTTCAGACTGTCAAATATTGTGACCATAGGTATAGCACAAAATTTACAATCGCGAGGCAAAAGCAGTAACAATCAGTGTAAAATCAGCTTTTTTCAACAGAACACTCGCAAAAATGAAGATAATTTTAAATGGTAACGCACTGGATTTGCCCGATAACTCGACTCTACTTAAGCTAATAGAATCCCAGGATTTAACTGGTAAACGACTGGCTGTAGAAGTAAACCTCGAAATAATCCCTAAAACCGAACATGCCCATTACATTTTGAAAAATGATGATAAAGTCGAGATCGTGCATGCCATTGGCGGTGGCTCAGCCAATAACTCAGGCTCAAATTTTGCCCTAAACAGTGGTATCATATCGCCCTCTGTAAACAACCATCTAGATAAATCATGAGTGACAACCTCCTAACTATTGCTGGCAAAACATACAACTCTCGTTTACTTGTGGGCTCTGGCAAATACGTAGATCTCGCAGAAACTAAGGCCTGCACGGAAGCTAGCGGCGCTGAAATTATTACAGTCGCTATTCGCCGTACCAATATTGGCCAAAATCCAGGTGAGCCAAATCTGCTAGATGTTGTACCGCCTGAAAAATACACCATATTGCCAAACACCGCTGGCTGCTATACAGCAGAAGACGCAATACGCACCTGCCGTATGGCGCGCGAACTGTTAGATGGACATAAACTTGTAAAGCTAGAAGTACTCGGTGATGAAAAAACACTTTTCCCTGATATCACAGCAACCCTCAAGGCTGCAGAAGTTTTAGTTAAGGATGGCTTTGACGTTATGGTATACACCAGCGATGATCCATTAATTGCTAAGCGTCTGGAAGAAATTGGTTGTGCTGCGGTTATGCCTTTAGCTGCACCGATTGGCTCAGGACTGGGGATTCGTAATCCATACAATATTTTGACCATTGTTGAAAATGCCAATGTGCCCATTCTGGTTGATGCCGGTGTAGGCACCGCCTCTGATGCGGCCATTGCTATGGAATTAGGTTGCGACGGCATTTTAATGAACACGGCTATTGCTGCTGCAAAAAATCCCGTGCTTATGGCGTCTGCGATGAAGCATGCGGTTATTGCAGGCCGCGAAGCATTTCTTGCTGGCCGCATGCCACGCAAACGTTTTGCCTCCGCGTCATCACCTATTGATGGTACTTTCTTTTAGCCTTAACTCTGTATCTGCACACAGGCATTTGTTTTATTAATGTCTTCTGGCTAATAGCTTGCTGTGTGCACTTAATTCTATGACTAAAAAACATTTACGCACAATACACAGCTTTGTTAAACGCCAGGGGCGCTTAACCTCCGGCCAGGAACTTGCACTTGAAACACAGTGGTCTATTTATGGCATTAACTACTCCGAAGACATGCTTGATTTTGCAGAGCTGTTTAATCGAAATGCAGAAACTGTTTTAGAGATTGGTTTTGGCAATGGCGACTCTTTATGGCAAATGGCTCAAGCAAGCCCGCAAACAAACTTCATAGGCATTGAAGTCCACCGCCCTGGCGTAGGACACATTTTACGTTTAATAGAAGAATCTGATTGTGAGAATTTGCGCGTGTCCAACCAGGATGCAATTGATGTTTTACAAAATCAAATTCCTGATCACAGCCTTAATCGCGTACAACTTTTTTTCCCCGATCCCTGGCACAAAAGAAAACATAATAAACGCCGTATTGTGCAGGATGAATTTATCCAGCAACTGGCTAAAAAATTAAAACCCGGTGGGGTTTTTCATATGGCGACCGACTGGAAAGATTATGCACAGCATATGTTAGCTACATTAAATAGTTGCGATTTATTTAAAAACTTATCAAGCGACAACACGTTTGTACCTAAGCCTGATGCACGACCCACGACTAAGTTTGAAAAACGTGGTCAACGCCTTGGTCACGGTGTTTGGGATTTATTATTTGAAGTTAACTCAACGACTATGGACTGAAAGTCCTCTCTTATACAATACCACTCACAAAACATTTTATTATCTGCACTAAAATTTAATCAATTTGTAGGGTGGATCAAGCGAAGTGGATCCACCTATTTCAGCTTTTAATTCTGCTGGATCCGCTTCGCTTGATCCAACCTTCTCTTGAAATAGTTCTAGCTTCTTTAACACATGTGTAGCAGCTAAAACCTTGCACTAAAGTGCATAGTTTTAACTAGCTCCCTGAGACAATAAAACTCATTATATTTAATGCATAAAAAAAGCCCCAACTGTTTCTAGTCGGGGCTTTTTTATTTTTAAATATTGATTTAGTGATTAAAAATAATGACTGTTCACAATAGTATGCACATAAATACTAGCCGCATAACCCAAACCAATAACGGGAGTCCATTTAAGGTGGCTAAAGAACGTGTACTTACCACGCGCCTGCCCCATTAATGCAACACCTGCTGCCGAACCAATTGATAACAACGAACCACCCACACCCGCTGTTAAAGTCACTAACAACCACTGTCCAACAGACATATCTGGATTCATAGTAAGCACCGCAAACATAACAGGAATGTTATCAACAATGGCTGACATAATACCTACTGCAATATTTGCATATGTAGCGCCCCATGTGCTGTACATCATTTCTGATACCACACCCAGGTACCCTAAGAAACCTAAACCACCAACACATAAAACTACACCGTAGAAGAATAGTAGGGTGTCCCACTCAGCACGTGCCACTGGATTAAATACATCAAATCCACCTGGTGTACCCATTTGTCCATCATGCTCCACATTATCCGCTTTACCATGATCACGATGCGCTGTTTTCTTCAGGAAGAAACCAAATAGCTGCAAATAACCCAGGCCTGTTAACATGCCGATTACAGGCGGCATATGCAGGAAGTTATGGAATGAAATCGCAGTAAAAATAGTTAACAGGAACAAAATAATAATACGCTTCCCACCACGCAGCATTATAACGGCTTCGCCATTCGCTTCTGGTTTAAGATTCGGAACCGCGAAATGCATAATTGCCGCGGGGACCAAAAAGTTAACCGCTGAAGGAATAAATAATGCAAAGAACGTCCAGAACTCAACCATGCCCTTTTGCCAAACCATTAGCGTTGTAATATCACCAAACGGCGAAAACGCGCCACCGGCATTCGCGGCAACAACAATATTGATACAGGCTAAACCAACAAACTTTTGATTACTGCCACCCACTGCCATGATAACTGCACACATTAATAGCGCGGTTGTCAGGTTATCTGCAATTGGTGAGATAAAGAATGCAAGAATACCGGTAATCCAGAACAATGCTCTAAAGCCGAAACCACTCTTTACTAACCAGGCGCGTAGTGCATCAAATACTTTACGCTCTTCCATTGAGTTTACATACGTCATTGCAACTAATAAGAACAACATCAACTCGGCATATTCTAATAAATTTTGACGTACTGCATGCTCTGCTTCAACCGACATGCCGTGTTGTGCTGCAACCCAGGCAATACTTCCCCAAATAATACCCGCCGCTAAAATGACGGGTTTGGATTTTCTAAGGTGAGTAAATTCTTCCGCCATTACCAACAGGTAAGCAAACAGGAAAATGCCAATAGAAAAATATCCAACCGGGCTGGATGTCATATCCCAGCTTTTGGCACCTTCAGCAGCTAACGCGCTTCCTGAAAAAAGCAATGCTATAGCTGCGAGTATGATGCCCTGATATTTTTTATAATTAAGCATATTGTTATCTTCAATTATTTATCCCAGAAAACGTCTGGTTCATTTTATGTATGGACTTAAATTAGCCTGCACATTATTACATTAAACTATGTTTTAAAAAACAATACCCATCATCACCATCATTACAATTAAGAATAATATTGTCATAACACTACCGGCTTTCATAAAGTCTGGTACTCGATAACCTGCTGGCCCCATAATTAATGCATTAACCTGATGCGTAGGAATCAAGAATGAGTTTGAAGTCGCAATGGCAACCGTCAATGCAAACACAGCAGGATTTGCACCCGGAACTTGCAATGCTATGTTTACCGCCAGTGGCACCAGCAAAACCGTCGCACCCACATTTGACATGACGAGAGTGAAGAATGTAGCTAGCAAAGCTATGACTAATTGAATAACCCAAACTTGTGGATCTGAACCCATCACTGAAAGTGTTTGTTCAGCAATCCATTTTGCTGTGCCAGAAATTTCTACTGCCACACCTAAAGGAATAAGCGAGGCCAATAGGAAAACAGTTTTCCAGCTAACCGCTTCATAGGCCTCTTCAATTTTTATTACACCGGATAAAATCATCCCCATTGCACCGGTTAATAGTGCAACCGATAAACGCAAGTCAGTAAACAGCACAAGAAACAGTGCAACACTAAAGAAAAATAATGCCGGCACCAGCTTTTGAGGACGCGCTTCTTCTTTTGGATATTCAGTTGTTACTACAACAAAATCACGATTTGTTTCTAAACGTAACAGCGCATCCCATGCTGTATGCACTATTAATGTATCGCCACCTTTTAAAGGAGTGTTACGAATATCATCGCCTTCACGTTTGGTTTCGCCATCGCGGTGTAGGCCAATAAGTGCAAGCCCGTAGGTTTTACGCATCCAGATATCACGTGCACTTTTGCCAATCAGGCTTGAGCCAGGCGGAATAACCACTTCTGCAACACCAGATTTGGATGCCGACAAACACTCTGAGAATGTACGCAGCTCATCACGAATACTTAGACCATACTCTTCCGACATATTTTTAATTGATACTGGATCTGCAATCACACCTAGCACCATACCTGCAGATATTTCTGTATCTCTGGCGACCGAACCCGGGCCAAAACGTAAGTTTTCACCTACACGCTTACTAGCAATAACACGAATACGATTCTGTGATTCAATTTCATCCAGTGTTTTACCAATACATGAGCTGCCTTCAGGTACAACCAGTTCTGTCACTTTGTAATTAACACCATAAACCCGTTGAATATAACCTAATGGATCAGAACCCGATGTTGAGCTCTCAGACTTAGTTGCGGGTAAAACAAAACGACCTGCTAAAACAAAATAAACAATGCCTGTAAAAACCAATGCCAAACCTATGGGTGTTACAGAGAACAAACCCCATGTTTCCATTTGCTGATCCGCAGGAAGCGCCTGGTTAGATGCCAAAATTAAATCATTTAAAAGAATTAATGGACTCGAACCAACCATAGTTACCGTGCCACCCAGAATTGCACAAAAACCCATTGGCATTAAAAGACGAGACATAGGTAAACCTGAACGTGCAGAAATTCGCGCGACAACAGGCAAAAATAAAGCCGCCGCACCAACATTTTGCATGAACGAAGAAATGATACCCACGGTAGAAGAAATAATTGGGATGATACGCGTTTCAGAAGTACCGCCAATTTTTAAAATAAAGCCGGCCACCTTTGTCATCAAGCCTGTTTTATCTAAACCCGCACCTATAATCATCACGGCAATAATTGACATCACCGCATTGGATGAGAACCCATCAAATAACCGATTGGCATCGACAAGACCCGCTTGTAGCCCCATATAGGGCGCGAGCAAAGACGTCAATCCCAGCAACACCATTACGGTTGCCGCCGCGACATCAACACCGACTACCTCAAAAGCAAACATGTAAATAGTTAGCATTAAAAGACCCGTTACCCAGGCTATTTCAATACTCGGCACCACATTAGCAAGCCCCAGCGCCATTGCTAAAAAAATAACAGCGGCCACCTTTTGTTTAGTCGAAAACACAGCAACAGGTTCTACTGTGGTTGCTTCGTCGGCAATTGCTGGCATAAAATCTCTCCAAATTTATACATAATTATTTTAAAGTGTGGAACGAGCTAGTAGGTGTTCACGCGGCACTACTAACGTGAAGAAAAATCACGAATCATACACCTAATAAGCCCTAATCAGCTAATTGAAACCTGCTGCCAAACTCTTATTGTTAAGGGGCAAGTTCATTTATAGTAAATCTGCGTCTTAATCTTCAACGCTTATTCCTAATTGGAATTATTTATCCCTGACAAAGCATTTTTCAAATCAGCACATAATGCAGAGTGCCGCTGGATATTGCCTGCTTTAAATTTGCTTTTCAAATGAATTCAAACGCTTTAGTATTCCTATATGGAATATATTAACCTGCCCGATTACAAAGCATTAGCTACCCTGAAAGCCGTTGTCGAACTGGGCAGTGTAAACCGCGCTGCAAAAGCACTTTATATAGGCCAACCTGCGGCCACTAAGCGCCTACGCTCACTCGACTCTAGCTATGGCGTGCCACTAATGCATCATCAGGGTCGCAAACTAGAACTCACCGCGGCTGGTACTAAGGTATATGCCTACGCGAAACTAATACTCGAGCATCAGGCAAGCCTGTTAGACGATCTGGCCTCCCTGCGCACTGGGCATAATCGACTAAAATTCGAAGTCACTTTTGCAATCGGTGAGCACGTTTTACCCGAAATTTTATTACACTTTGCAGACACACGACCGGAGTTACGCATAGAAAGCAGACTTGGTTACTCTCGACGCATTCACACTCGACTAGCCACAGGACTTGCTGATATTGCACTGCTAGAACAAGAGCCCAGGCATCCGAATATAAATGCAGAGCCCTGGATGCAGGATGAGCTATTGCTTGTTTGCGGACCAGATCACCCCTTATGGGGTTGTGACAGCATCGAGATAGAGCAACTGGATAAACTGCATTACGTACTTCGCGAATCCCAGTCATCCATTCGTAACACGCTTGATAAAACACTAAAAAATATTGCCATCAAGCAGCTGCTAATCGATATGGAAGTCGGCTCCTCGGATACTATTATTGAATTGCTGCAGCGTGGCAAGCAGGTAAGTTTTCTACCACAATTCACTGTTAATGCTTATCTTGATCGCAATTATCTACACCACATAAAAATCAATAATCTCTTTATTAAGCGTACGCTGTGGATTGCATATAACCATGAGAACATGAACAAACAGGTAGCCAATACTATCATCCAGACTCTTAAAGAGGTAGCCGACAACAAAGCCAACTAGCTTTGCCCACTTGACCTGCATCAATGCTTTATTCATCTCCGGCTCATCGAGTCACCGCAACTGATCTGCATCAATTCATTTTTAGAATATTCTGATATTTTATGTTCATCGATAACATAAACGTCTTGTAGGTGAGTACAAATGAAAACACAGAATAAAATATCAGCAGCTGTTTTAGCGGCCCTTGGGCTAACTTTGGGTGCAACATCTTTCTCGGCCCAAGCCATACAGGCGGGTGATATGTTTGCTCGTGTTACGCTAACTAATGTTAATCCTAACGACGATGCAAATGGCTTTAGTGGTGCACCAACTGTTGTACCAGAAGTAGGTGACAGCACCAGACCCGGTGCGACATTTGTTTACATGTATGACAACAATATCGGCTTTGAAGTACTCGCGGCACTTCCATTCAAGCATGAGATCACTGCTGCTGGTGGCAGCAAAATTGGTGAAACCAAGCAGCTACCGCCTACTGTTAGTGTACAGTACTACTTCAACCCAGAGTCAAAGGTACGCCCCTATGTAGGCCTGGGTCTTAACTACACCACTTTCTTTTCTACCGAGAGTATCCCTGCCATTGGCGGCGATTTAGAACTGGATGACTCTTTTGGCCTGGCTGCTCAAATTGGTATCGACTATGACATCAATGAAAAATGGTTCTTAACCGCTGATGCTCGCTACATCAACATTGAAACCACAGCAACCAACGACGCTGCAGGTAAAACAGATGTAGAAATCAACCCAACTGTGCTAAGCATTGGTGTTGGCTATAAATTCTAAGCCAATATCAATTTAAGGTAGCACAGGGACGTGCTGTTTTTTAGCCTACAAATAAATCTTTCTCACTTCCTGTGATTCTCAAATTTTCTACCTATACTAGCTTAAACTCTTTTAGGTGAACTATTATCTGCGTTCGCCTCGCTATCATATAAAATAATAATTACTTTGAGGCCAATCGTGAACCGCATAACTTCCTTTCTGTTTTTTTCACTCTGCTTATTTCCATCCCTTAGTTTTGCCTCTGCAACATCCGAAGTCTGGATAGACCTCACCCAGCACTGGGTCGGGTTTGCTGCATTGGGTATATTTATTGCCTCATATGTATTGGTCATGGCAGAGGAATTTATTCATCTGCGTAAATCCAAACCTGTAGTGCTGGCTGCTGGCATCATCTGGGCGCTAATTGCTTTTATTTACGCATCTCGCGGCTTTAACCACGAAGCTGAAATAGCCGTACGCCATAACTTGCTAGAATACGCCGAGTTGATGCTATTCCTATTAGTCGCCATGACCTACATAAACGCCATGGAAGAACGCCAGACATTTGATGCCTTACGCTCCTGGCTGGTACGCAAGGGTTACGGCTTTAGACAGCTGTTCTGGATTACGGGTGGACTCGCGTTTGTGATTTCACCCATTGCCGATAACTTGACTACCGCATTATTAATGTGCGCTGTGGTGATGGCGGTTGGCGGCACTAATAACAAGTTCATTTTACTCGGCGCCATTAATATAGTTGTTGCTGCTAACGCCGGGGGTGCCTTCTCTCCATTTGGTGACATAACAACCCTGATGGTATGGCAAAAGTCGATATTGACCCCACAGGGCCCTGTCGATTTCTGGGCTTTTTTTGCCTTGTTTGTACCTGCGCTCGTGAATTGGCTAGTACCCGCTGCCATCATGCACTTTTCGGTGCCCAATGAGCACCCATCCAGCGAAATCGAAGAGGTGAAATTGAAGCGAGGCGCCATACGTATTGTGCTTCTCTTTATAGCAACCATTGCGACTGCGGTAAGTTTTCATAACTTCCTGCATTTGCCTCCCGTTATCGGCATGTTAACTGGTCTGGCCTATTTGAAATTTTTTGGCTTTTACTTAAAGAAAAGCCACGTTCAGGCACCGAATACCCCTGATGACCCGCGCCGAGTCGATCACGTAGTTGGTGACATCGTGCCATTTGATGTATTTGACGGTGTCGCCCGTGCTGAATGGGATACCCTGCTATTTTTCTACGGCGTTGTTCTGTGTGTTGGCGGCCTCGGTTTCATTGGTTATCTGGGTGTAGCTTCAGAAGTCATGTATACAGAATGGGGGCAGGCACTACAGTTAAGCGCCGCAATGAACGCCACACCCGCTAACGTCGTCGTTGGAGTTTTATCCGCCATTGTAGATAATATTCCTGTTATGTTTGCTGTGTTAACCATGATGCCAGATATGTCCCTCGGCCACTGGTTACTTGTTACCTTAACCGCGGGTGTTGGCGGCTCAATGCTATCAATCGGTTCTGCAGCGGGCGTTGCCCTTATGGGGCAGGCGCGTGGCAAGTACACCTTTTTTGGGCATCTCAAATGGACACCTGTCATTGCGCTGGGGTATGTCGCCAGTATTGCCACACATATGTGGATTAACTCCCACTTATTTTAGGCAACTAAGGCCCCGCACTTCCTTTTAAGTACAGGGCAAGCTTGCCTAATACCGCCACTTTTACCTCTATCTAATTAATATAATTCGCACCACCGAGCAAAAATCGCTAAAATGGTCGGCTACTTGCCCAATATGCTGTTATGGATTGTTAATTATCCAGTAAATATTGCGGGCCTACGGAATTCAAATACCTGCCAGCTGCAGAATTGCTACAGGTTTAAACTTTTAAATATCAATGATTTAAGGAGACTTCAATGTCCCAGAAACATCCTGTTGTCGCAGTTACCGGTTCATCTGGTGCGGGCACATCTACTGTAAAGAAAGCATTCGAACATATCTTCTTTCGTGAAAAAATCACCCCTGTTGTTGTAGAAGGCGATAGTTTTCATGCCTATGATCGCGCAGCAATGAAAGTAGAAATGGAAAAACACGAAGCCGCTGGCAATCGTTTTTTCAGCCACTTTGGTGAAAGTGCTAATGAATTTGGCAAATTAGCCGAGCTATTTGAATCATATGGCAAAACAGGTACCGGCAAAAAACGCTATTACTTACATTCTGCACCAGAAGCTGCTGAACACAATGCACGCTTAGGCATAGATAAAACACCTGGCCAGTTCACGCCATGGGAAGATATTGAGACTGGTTCTGATTTAATGTTTTATGAAGGTCTACACGGCTTAGTAAACACTGAAAACAACAATGTTGCACAGCATGTTGATTTGGGTATTGGTGTTGTACCTATCGTTAATCTGGAATGGATCCAGAAAATACACCGTGACAACGCTGAGCGTGGCTATTCTGCAGAAGTTATCGTAGATACTATTCAACGCCGCATGCCTGATTATGTAAATTACATTACACCGCAATTTTCACAAACAGATATTAACTTCCAGCGTGTTTCTACGGTCGATACATCTAACCCTTTTATTGCTCGTGATATTCCAACACCAGATGAGAGCTTTATTGTTATCCGCTTTAAAGATCCAGCTAAGTTTGGCACAGATTTTCCTTACTTATTAAACATGATCAGTGATTCGTTTATGTCTCGCCGTAACACGATTGTTGTTCCTGGCGGAAAAATGGGCCTGGCGATGGAAATCATTCTGACCCCAATCATTCATGACATGATTGAAAAATCTAAAAAGTAATATTCACTTATTATTTTTAGATCACCAAGGGTCAGCATATAGCTGGCCCTTTTTTATTCACAATGAAAAATTTATAACGATAGAAATTAAACTACACTCACATAATGAAAAAATTCCTCTTAGCGCATAGTTCAGATAAAAAGGTAGATGAGCTACTTAGTGACTGCCTGAATCAGCTCGGTAGCATTCCGCCAGAAGCAACGCTGGGATTTTTGTATATTAGTGATCATTTGTGTGAGCAGGCCGAATATATTCTCCAGCAATTGAAACAGTCCACCAACATCAACCACTGGGTTGGTAGTACCGGTATCAGCCTGATCGCCAGTCAACAGGAATACTATGAAAAACCAGCAATTGTAATGATGATTGCAGATTTCAAAGAGGCAGATTTTCATATGCTGCCTAACTTTGAGGAAAATACACATCAACTTACAGGCGAGCTATTAACGTGGTGTGAAGCAAATGACTTCAATACAGGATTAGTTCATGCGGATCCACAGAATCCCGATATTCAGCCCCTGTTACATTTATTAGGCGATGAAATACCAAACTCATTTTTGATTGGTGGCATCACTTCATCGCGCGATCAGAATATTCAATTTTCTGATCAAGTACTACATGGTGGCATTAGTGGGGTTTTATTTTCACAAGAGGTCACGGTGCTAAGCAATCTCACTCAAGGCTGCACGCCCATCGGCCCTAAACATCGTGTAACCGACAGTGATAAAAACCTACTGTATACACTTGATCATAAGCCCGCCCTGGATGTACTCATTAATGATACAGGTGAAGTCATCGCTCGTGATTGGGAACATGCCTCCAATTATATTTTTGCGGGGCTCGTTAATAAACATTCGGATATGGATGATTACACTATACGACAGCTCTTTGGTGTCGACGTAGACAACAAACGCATTGCTATCTCTGACTATGTAGAAAATGATCAGGAAATAATTTTCTGCCGCCGTGATGGCAATTCCGCACTGCAAGACATGCAACGCATGTTACAACAACTTAAATCCAGACTCAGTTCACCTATTAAAGGCGGGATTTATATTTCATGCCTAGGTCGTGGGCGCGAACAATTTGGCTCCAACTCTGAAGAAGTACGTTTAATCCACTCAGTATTAGGTGATTTTCCTCTCGCTGGATTTTTCGCAAGTGGTGAAATTCACAAAAGTATGTTGTACGGATTCACCGGCGTACTAACCTTGTTTACTTAATCTCAGTCGCTTACTCAAAAATGATTATCGATAGCCATTGTCACCTTGATTTTAAAGTTTTTAATACCGACCGTAAGCAGGTTATCGAACGCGCCAATCAGCTAGGCGTAAATAAAATAGTCATCCCCGGGGTCATGCGAAAAACATGGGGCGATATTAAGCTTTGCTGTGAAACTTACCCGGGTCTTTACCCTTGCTATGGATTACACCCTTATTTTATTGAGCAACATAAAGAAGCCGACCTGGAACAATTAAGGTACTGGGTTGAAACCAATCACCCTATAGCCATTGGTGAATGCGGACTGGATTTTTATTTAAAAGATTTAAACCGCGATAAACAAATATTTTACTTCGAACAGCAACTAGATATTGCATTAGAATTTAAGCTGCCCGCGGTGATTCACGCCAGAAAATCCACAGAAGCGGTGATTGACGCCATTAAAAAACGCCCCGGCTTATACGGCATGATCCATAGTTATTCCGGCAGCTATGAGCAGGCAGTTAAATTAATCGATCTAAATTTTTATTTAAGCTTTGGCGGCCCAATAACCTATGATAAATCTACTCGCTTACGCAAAATGGTTCAATCACTGCCTCTCGATAGTTTATTAGTAGAAACAGACTCCCCTGACCAGCCCATGGCAAATGCGCCATCGCTTCGCAATGAGCCTGCATTCATATTAGAGGCCATAAAAAGCATCGCTGATCTGCACAGCACCACTGAACAGGAAGTCGCTAATATCACCACAGAAAATGCCAAAAAATTATTCCAACTGTTATAATTGCTACCCAGTTATATTTTACTTACGTAGGCAGACATCATGTCCAATCAAGATCAGGATAAATTACTTCGAGACTTAGCCGACTCGTTTATCAATGTAGCAAATGAACACGCAGACATCCAGGATAAAAACATCGTAAACACTGCATTTTTATATGCAGCTTCTCGTTTCAGCGCCTATGTCGCTGCATCGAGCGCTAGAAACCTGGAAGATTTTCAGGGAAAAAGGCAACAAGGCATAGAATTTTTCACCAGTGAATTCAAACGTATGCTAGAAAGCAATATGGAAAATTATGAAAAGGTTTTTCAGCCAAGTGAACAATTAAGATATGAAGAGTTTATGAAAAAAGAATAAGTTATTTAAATAACACTTGATGAAAAACTGCAAGACTTCGATTCCTGTTTTTCAAACATTAGTCTGAATACAAAGAGCCTGCTCTTAGATCTTGTTTGAGTATTAAAATACTACTTTTTAAGTCCCAGCCAAATAAACCCTGTACCAACCACGGCAAACACCCAGCTTAATACCGGCACTTGAAGAACCATTAATTGTTCTGTTGCCGGTTGCGTTAAAACAATTGCAGCTACTATAAATGCACATCCGCCCAAAATAGTATAAGAAAGCTGCTTCTGCTTTCTCTCCATTTTTATCTTCAAGTCATTGATTGCGTTGACTTGCTGCAAATGAGCCTCTCCACTAGACACTTTTTTTATTGCATCAAAAATTAACTCCGGCATATCTGGCATTTTCTCTGCAATGTAAGGTAAATTTTTCTTAAATCCTCTTAACAACGCACTCATGCCAACCTGGTCATTCATCCACTTTTCTAAAAATGGTTTCGCTGTTTTCCATAAATCTAAATCCGGGTATATCTGTCGACCCAGACCTTCTATATTTAATAATGTTTTTTGCAATAATACGAGCTGTGGCTGAACTTCCATATCAAAACGCCGAGCCGTTTGAAATAGCCTTAGCAATAATTGACCAAATGATATATCTTTTAATGGCCTTTCAAAAATTGGCTCACATACGCTGCGAATAGCAGATTCAAACTCATCAACTCGCGTGCCTTCGGGCACCCAGCCTGAATCTACATGGAGCTGTGCCACCCGATTGTAATCCCGTTTAAAAAAGGCCAGAAAATTTTCCGCCAGATAACGCTGATCATTCGGACTTAATGTTCCGACAATACCAAAATCCACTGCAATATATCTAGGCTTTTCAATATCCGTTGTATCTACAAATAAATTACCCGGATGCATATCGGCATGAAAGAAATTATGCGTAAACACCTGGGTGAAAAATATTTCAACACCTAATTCAGATAAGCGCTGCATATTCACGCCGCTGGTTTTCATCTGCTCAATACCGGCCATCGAAACACCATGGATTCTTTCCATGACCATTACATTACGCCGCGTATAGTCCCAATAGATTTCTGGTATGTACAACTCTTTACTGTGTTCAAAATTACGTCGCAACTGGCTCGCATTGGCTGCTTCACGCATTAAATCTAATTCATCTAAAATTGTTTTTTCGTAGTCTTCTACAATTTCTATTGCGCGTAAGCGCCGTGCATCTTTTGAATAACGCTCGGCTAATCTTGCAATTATTTTTAATATTTCTATATCTCGTGCAATCACTGGTAATATATTTGGGCGTAAAACTTTTACAACAATTTCTTTTCCGTCTTTTAATTTTGCTGTGTGTACCTGTGCAACAGATGCAGAGGCTAATGGTACGTTGTTAAACTCATCAAACAGATCATCTATGCTTTCACCATAGGCCTTCTCAATAATTTTTCTGGCCTCCAGACCATCAAATGGAGGCACCTTATCTTGTAAGGCAACTAGTTCTTCCGCTATATTTTCTGGCAACAGGTCTTTGCGTGTAGAAAGCATTTGCCCGAATTTAATAAAGATCGGACCCAGATCTTGCAATGCTTCACGCAAGCGCTGGCCTCTTGGTGCGCGTTTGCGCGCCAGCCAGTTCCACGGCATTACATAAATCAAAAACCGAAACGGTCTAAATAAATGTATGGCGAAGATAATGTCATCAAGACCATGTCGTGCCAGTACATAATTTATGTAAAGTAATCTAAATATTTGCGCTGGTTTAATCATAATTGCTTTATGTACTTTTTATTTATTCTCTAGTTTGCTTCTAATTAAGCTTATTTTCGCGGTCAGCCTGTCAGCCGCCTCACGCACTTCATCAACCTGTTTAACAAAGTTTCTTAGTTCTGCATTGGCCGGACTTAAACGAACCTCTTCCTGTATGTATTCACCGGCATCTAAATTAACAGACCGTGTGCTCCGCTTAGCCCACTGATTCATGTCGCGAAATAAATTACCTATTTTATGTGCTGCTATATCGCCGACGCTTTGCGCCAATAATTCTTCCCAATCAATATTAAGCTGAGTGAATAACCGACTAAACTGATTTGCTAAACGGGTATCACCGGTTATTTCTACTTCGCCATTAAATAATTGATCACGTGGATCTTTCGCTAAGCCCATTTTTGCCAGGGCTACTGGCGTTCCGCTAATGGTTGTATCTGCTGCTTCGTCGAAATCCGCTAGCACCATAAAACCATCAGCTGATGGAAATAAGAATAATGATTGATTAATGCCGCGTATATTCAGGGCAATGATTTTACCTTGCAATGCGCTAAAGCGAGGAAGAGCTTCGGGATCTAATTGAAGGTAGCGATTAAGTGATGTTTCTATCGCGGCGCTAAATGCTTGTGCAAATTCCATTTACACGCCTTTAGATTTATTGAGAATTAAAACAATTTTCATGATTGTGCTTTAACGTTATAGTCGCAGCCTAAACCTTAAAGCCTTTATGCAAAGCCACAATACCACCTGTGAGATTATGATATTTTGTTTTACTGAAGCCCGCCTCTTCCATCATGCCTTTTAATGTTTGCTGATCCGGGTGCATACGAATAGATTCAGCCAAATATTGATAACTCTCTGCATCCTTGGCTATTAACTTACCCATAAGCGGCAGCAACTTAAAAGAATAAATATCGTATATCGGCGCCAGGCCCGGAGCCACTGGTTTTGAAAACTCTAGCACGAGTAAACGTCCGCCTGGCTTTAAAATGCGGTACATAGAGCGCAGCGCTTTATCTTTATCTGTTACATTACGCAAGCCAAAGGCAATGGTAATGCAATCAAATGTATTGTCTGGAAATGGCAGGCACTCTGCATTCGCCTGCACATATTCAATATTTCCAGCAATTCCATTATCCGTTAAACGCTCACGACCACGGCGTAACATAGAACCATTAATATCCGATAATACAACCTGTCCTGACGGTCCAACCATGCCGGCCATTTTCATTGCCAGATCGCCGGTACCACCGGCCAGATCTAATACTTTTTGCCCGGCTTTTAAACCGCTTTGACTGAGTGTGAAACGTTTCCAAATACGATGAACACCCAGCGACATTACATCATTCATAATGTCATAGTTATCAGCAACCGAGTGAAAGACATCTGCTACGCGCTTGGCTTTTTCACCAACCGGTACTTGTTGAAATCCAAAATGGGTCTGTTCTTCACTCATATTTATTGCTCATATTTAAGCAGCGTTACCGCTGCAAAATTTTTACTAATTTAATTCCGCGTGCTTATGCCCGGCATCTTTTAGGCGCTGCAAATAACTCTGCCACTTTGCTTCATAATCGGCGCCCAGGTCATACAGGTATTGCCATGTATACAGGCCTGTGTCGTGATTGTCGTCAAAAACTAACTTAACCGCATACATACCAATCGGCTCAACCGCTTTGATATTCACACCTGATTTACCTACCTGCAATGTCTCCTCGCCAGGCCCATGGCCCGCGACTTCTGCAGAAGGCGAATATACACGTAGAAATTCTGTAGTGTATTTAAACTGTTTTCCGTCATCAAAATCAACTGCCAAAATACGCGATTTCTGATGCAGGTTGATATTCGTTGGTTTTGGTCCTGACATAATTCTACTCCGAAACTAATCTTTAAGCGGCCTGTTTAGGGGGGGGCGCAACAGGCCGCGTTTATTCTACATGAATTGCTAATAACTTAGGCCTAAAGAATGTAACGGCTCAGATCTTCATCCTGCACTAATTCACTCAACTGCTCATCCACAAATTTGTCATCCACCGATAGTGATCCACCGGATTTGTCTGAGGCATCGAATGAAACGCCCTCTAGTAAGCGCTCCATAATAGTATGTAATCGACGTGCACCAATATTTTCTGTGCGTTCATTCACTTCATGCGCCACCTGCGCAATTTGCTGTATGCCAGAATCAGTAAAATCAACGCTAAAACCTTCCGTTTCCAAAAGCGCTTTGTACTGCTCTGTCAGGGACGCATCTGGCTCAGTCAAAATACGCTTAAAATCATCTGCGGTAAGCGCATTCAGCTCAACCCGAATGGGTAAACGACCCTGTAATTCCGGAATCAAGTCAGATGGCTTAGACATATGGAAGGCACCCGAGGTAATAAATAAAATATGATCCGTTTTCACCATGCCATATTTAGTACTCACTGTGCAGCCTTCCACCAGCGGCAATAAATCACGCTGCACGCCCTCTCTAGATACATCCGCACCCGAGGTTTGGCCGCTTTTAGCCACCTTATCTATTTCATCAATAAACACGATGCCATTCTGTTCTGCATTTTGTACCGCGTTCAGCTTTAGCTCATCTTCATTGACCATTTTGGCGGCTTCTTCATCCAGCAAAATTTTACGTGCATCTTCTATGCGCAGCTTACGTTGTTTGGTTTTTTCATTGCCCATGTTCTGGAACATGCCCTGTAACTGATTGGTCATCTCTTCCATGCCTGGCGGTGCCATAATCTCTACGCCAATGGCATCCTGCTTTATTTCAATTTCTATTTCTTTATCATCTAAATCACCACGCAGAAGTTTTTCACGAAATTTATCACGGGTTGATGTCTCCGCAACTTCGGGCTCACCAAACTCATTTCTGGCTGGTGGTAACAGGGCGTCTAAAATTCGCTCTTCCGCTGACGCTTGCGCTCTATGGCGCACTTTATCCATTTCAAGCTCACGCGTCATTTTTACCGACATATCGACAAGATCGCGGATGATACTGTCAACTTCGCGACCAACATAGCCAACTTCGGTGAACTTAGTCGCTTCAACCTTAATAAAGGGCGCGTTTGCCAATTTGGCCAGACGACGAGCAATCTCGGTTTTACCGACACCAGTAGGGCCGATCATTAAGATATTTTTCGGGGTAATTTCATTACGCAGGTCTTCACTTACCTGCTGTCTACGCCAACGATTACGTAACGCTATCGCCACTGCACGCTTGGCCTCATTCTGGCCAACAATGTGTTTATCCAGCTCTTGTACTATTTCTCGAGGTGTCATTTCAGACATAATAAATTCCGCTTAAACTATTCAATACGCACCCCATCAGGCTATGCGCAATCATTATTAGTATTTAATTTCTTCGATGGTGAGATTGTGATTGGTAAATACACAGATATCGCCGGCAATATTCAGGCTCTTGTCTACAATATCTCGTGCCGATAGCTCTGTGTTATCAAACAGCGCCCTGGCGGACGATTGGGCATAAGCACCACCGGAGCCAATGGCTAGTAAATCATCTTTTGTATCAATAACATCGCCAGTACCCGAGATAATCAACGAGGCCTCTTCATTGGCCACAATCATCATTGCCTCTAGCTTGCGCAGCATACGATCAGTGCGCCAATCTTTAGCCATTTCTACCGCAGAACGAACCAGCTGGCCATTATGCTTTTCTAGTTGCCCTTCAAATCGTTCAAACAGAGTAAACGCATCGGCGGTTGCACCTGCAAAACCAACCAATACCTTATCTTTATACAGTCGGCGAACCTTAATGGCATTACCCTTCATCACCGTATTTCCCAGGCTTACCTGACCGTCACCGCCGATGACTACTTCATTATTACGCCTCACCGAGAGTATGGTGGTGCCATGTAATGTGGTTTGCAATTTATCTCTCCAATCTGCGCGCATTTATTCAATGCAAAATTCTTTCAACAAGTGGGTTTAAATGAGGTTAAGTCGCGGATTTTCAAGGGGCTTTAACGACTAATTGGGCGCTTTGAGAGAATTATATACCGTCTTGAACAACGCCCGGTCATCTAACACGCTGTTATTTTTTCTTTTGTGGGGTTTTATGTGCGGCCTTATGCGCTCTCGGGTGGGCCGCATCATAGGTTTTTGCCAATTGCTGAAAATCCAGATGGGTGTATATCTGTGTAGTTTTTAAATGTGCGTGTCCCAACAGTTCCTGTACGGCACGTAAATCCTGCGAGGCCTCAAGCATATGTGAGGCAAAGGAATGACGCATTAAGTGTGGATATACACGCTGGCTAATGCCCTTCTCAAGCGAAAGCTTGCGAATTCTTGATCGAATGCCCGCAGCACTTATACGCAGGCCTCTATTATTAACAAAAATGGCATTTTCACTACTATTTACCAGCAATTCACGACATTTAATCCATTTTTTGAGCATTTTCGCCGCCTGCTTACCAAATGGGCAATGCCGCTCTTTACGCCCCTTACCCATCACACTCAAATAACTCGACTGCCAATTAATATCATGCAAATTTAGTGAAATCAGCTCTGCCAGGCGCAAGCCGCAACCATATAACAGCTCCAGTATCGTATGGTCGCGCACCACCAGGGGTTCATCACTATTGCTTAATAGCAGCTGTTCAATTTGCTGGTGATGCATAACATCAGGTAATTTATGCTCCGACTTTGGTGCTCGCACATGAGCAGCCGGGTTATTGCGCATACGCTGATTGGTTTGTAGATAACGGAACAGACGGCGTAATGCGCTTAATAAACGTTGAATACTTTTCCCGCCAAGCCCCTGACGATGCACCTGGCTAACAAACTGGCGAATATGTTGCTCATCAATGGCATTCCAGTTGGCAACCGATTGATCATCACAAAACATCATAAAACGCTTAATATCGCGCTGATAACTTTTGACGGTGTGGGGTGAGAATTGCTTTTCTGATTGCAGAAACTGGTAAAAATGCTGTAGATCAGCGGAAAATGCCGAGAGATCTACTTCTGGGAGCATTTCCATTTAGATCATTCAGGTAACTGAGCGATTAATGCCGCACTAATTAAGTCAGACAAACTGCTAAGGAAGTCAGTGCCCATACCCGGGTGATAACGCTGATCGTCATTACTACCCAGGGCAATAACGCCGCGAATGCCTGCATCAGAGACAGGAATAATCGCCGCCGATTTGACTTCCTCGGCATCGTCTGCAAATAAGGCCTTAAGCTGCTCTTCACTTAGTCGTCCACATTGTATCTTCTTACTTTCAATAGACGCGGCAAAATCCTGCAAAGTCGCATCATCTTGTGCGACATAACTAGATCTATGAGCCTCCGTAGAGGCTTGAGGTCCTTCGGTCGCCAGGCGAAATGCCACAAAGTCGGTACCCAGCTTATGTCTGAGCTCATCATCCACAATGCCTAGCACATCGTCCAGACTATCCGCGGCAAACAAACTAATGGCTAAGCGTTGCATGCTCACATGCAACCGCTGGTTATCATGCACCGCATCAACCATTTCGCTAAGTTTGCTTTCAAAATACTGATTTTTCTCACGCAGCACGGATACCTGGCGTTCAATTAATGAAATCGCCTTGCCTGACTCATGCTGAAGCTTGAGAGCATTGAGTAATGTTGCATGCTCTATAAAGAAATCTGGATTACTAATTAGATAATCTACTACCTGCGACTCTTCTGCTAAGGTCACTTCTTCTGATGGCTTCGCCGAGCCATTGGCCTGATTTGTCACAGCGTTATATTTCCTTCAAAAACCCGCGTCGCGGGTCCAGTCATAAATAAGGGTTCATTTGGTCCATGCCAATGTATAACAAGCTCGCCGCCGGGTAAACTCACTTTTACGCTTTCTGCTAGTTTGCCTTGCAAACGTCCGGCCACGACCGCAGCACATGCACCCGTCCCACATGCCAGCGTTTCCGCAGCACCACGTTCATATACGCGTAGGCGAATAGCATCGGCAGAGATAATTTGCATAAAACCTACATTGACTCTTTCGGGAAAGCGTTGATGTGCTTCTATATCAGGCCCTAGTGTTGCAACGTCGGCATTATCAACATCATCAACCGTCAATACCGCGTGTGGATTTCCCATAGAAACAGCCGCAATTTCCAACTCACCCGCGGTCGTTTGCAGCTTATAGCTAATCGCCTGTTGCTCTGCCACAAATGGCAGGCTATCGGGCGCAAGGTTCGGAATACCCATGTTTACGGTGACCTGCCCATCTGGCTCGAGGGACAAAATTATCAGCCCACCGGCTGTTTCTACGGGTATTTCTTTACTCGTCGTTAAGCCCTGCTCCACCACATAGCGCGCGAAACACCGAGCGCCATTACCACACTGCTGTACCTCACCGCCATCAGCATTGTAAATACGGTAACGAAACTCCGCTTCACTGCCTTGTGGCGGCTCCACCAGCAATAGCTGATCGCAACCCACACCAAAGCGTCTGTCCGCTAAAAAGCGCACTTGCTCTGTGGTTAAATTTACACGCTGATTAATGCCATCAATGACGATAAAATCATTGCCCAGGCCGTGCATTTTGGTAAAAGAGAGTTGCATACGGATAGCATAACACCTTGAAATACAGAGTGTATCTAGCAAATTTCACAAAAAACACATAATTAATCGGGCGCATCCACTCGCCTCTCCTTTGACTTTTCCACCTTGTCAGATCATATTGTCAGTAAGTGACATGACACAGGGATCATTCAAATGCCTCTAATACCTGCAAAACCCAGTTGCGAAGCCATTATGGGCCTGTTCCCCGAACCATTTGTTATTATCGACAAGCAATTTCAAATCGTCACCGCCAATCAAAAATATTGTGATCACTATAAGACCAACCGCGAGGATATTGTTGGCAAGCACTGCTACGAAGTATCCCATGGTATTAGCCGCCCCTGCAGCCAAAACGGCGAGCGCTGCCCTCTGGAAGAGGTCATCAATACCGGTAAACCTACCTCTGTTATGCATATTCACTGCCATTGCGGCAAGGAAGAACATGTACAGCTATCTGCCTCGCCTATTTTCGATGACGATGGCAAGGTGCTTTATATGGCAGAAACCATACAACCCATAGCCAAAGAACCGGACAATGAGCAAATTTTGCTCGGCCGTTCAAAAGCAGCGCTGCGCACAATGAGCATTCTGTACCGTGTTGCGCCTACCTCCTCCACCGTTTTGCTGCTGGGCGAATCGGGTGTCGGTAAGGATTGCGCTGCACGTTATATCCATCAAAACTCCAACCGTGCCAAATATAACTTTGTGGTGATGGACTGTGGCGTAATGGGTGAAAGCCTTATTGAGAGTGAATTATTCGGCCATGAAAAAGGCGCCTTTACCGGTGCTGACAATCGTAAAATCGGCCTGTTTGAGGCCGCTGACAAAGACACTCTGTTTATCGATGAAATCGGTGAACTATCCCTGCATCTACAAACTAAGCTGTTACGCGCATTAGAGACAGGCACTATTCGCCGCTTAGGTGGCAATCAATATATTAAAGTTGATGTGCGCATTATTGCCGCGACCCACCGCGAGCCACAAAGAATGCTCCAGGAAAAAACCTTACGCGAAGATTTATATTATCGACTGTCTGCATTTCCGGTAAGCCTCCCTCCACTGCGTGAACGCAAGGGTGATATTCCCCAATTGGCGGAGAACTTTTTAACACAATTTGAAGATGGCGATGCACAGCTACCCTTATCACCGGAAGTTATTCAAAAACTCCTCAGTTATGATTACCCCGGCAATATTCGCGAGCTGAGAAACATCATTGAGCGCGCGATTATTCTTGCCGCAAACTCACCCATCAATGCTGATCTCATTGTATTTGAAGACGCTCATTCATCGGCTCATTTTCATCACCCTGAAACAAGCGTCACTGGTCGCTCTAAAAACACGCGATTAACACGGGCCGATGTACTCAACGCATTGAGTCAATGCAATGGACATCGTTTAGAAGCCGCGCAATTATTAGGCGTTAGTGAACGCACTATTTATCGCCATTTGCAGCAAAGCACGAATTAGACCTGCCAACTTAATTTCAGCAAACCATTAAACGAAAATATATTTATCCAAAAAAAAACACTGAACGATTGCTTATCGTTCAGTGTTTTTTATACATGGCATTTTATTTTGCTGTTGTAAAACCCAGGTTTTCCCAGTTTTGCATTCCGCCTCTATACCATTTAATTTTATTCGCTGGGTAACCCATTTTTAATAAGGAACGGATATTATTGGGTGACTGACCACACCACATACCATTGCAAAACATAACCAGGGTTTTTGCTTTACTGTAGTCAAATTCATCATCATCTAATTCACGTGCATTAAATTGCCCTGTTACTATATCCGCTATGGTTATAGGGTCTGCGCCTCTCTTAATACTTAACTTGGTCCAGGGAATATTAACCGCACCTGGAATAGTTCCTTTCTTAACCCAGTCCGGTGTGCGTGAATCAATCACTAAAATAGAGCTGTCACCATCTGACATTTTTTTCAAATAATCTAACACCTCTAATTCACCCAGTGTTTCTACACCCGGCGCCAACTGCATAGGATTTATACAAAAAGGAGGGCAGTTACGTGAGGTTTTTGCGAACGCCTTATTCACTTCATTTTTCATTATCCTGATTACGCATAATTGTTATTTTTTTACCATTATGCATAACATCTACACTGGCCAGGCTACTAGTGATTTTTACTTTTAAATCTGCGGCAATTGCAGCACTTGCCGACAGGCTTAAAACGATTACTGCAGAAGAGAGTAGGGACTTGATTTTCATTTATAGACTCCGATATTTTGGTTTTATTATTTATTCACAATCTGGTTCTTCCTCTTCTTCAGGTGTTTTTTTGGCACCTGAAGATGATTTTTTTTCATCCTGTGAATCTTGATTTAGCGTTTCACTTACCTGCTTATCTACCTGTTTGCCTGGTTGTTCCTCAGCTTGCACTGCGCAACCCCAAACAAACATCAGCGGCATAAACAGCCATGACAGTGACTTCATTCAAATTTCTCCAGAAAATTTTAAAATATGCTTTTGCTAGTGGCTCATGCATATTTAACGAGACAATGAAGTGATAAGTAAGAATAGAAAATAACCAGTGCAGCGAATACTTAATGATCACTGATTTTAATGTAGCAGAGATTGTGCCAAACAAAGGGCAGGGGAAGATCAAAATAAAATCAAAGACTTAGCAATAAGAAGCGTATGAATAATAAATGACATGACAAGTCATGCAAGGCCCTTGTCATGTCAGCTTTAATATCGCCATGGCAAGAGCTTGCAAGATTGTAAATAAACAAAGAAAAATCTATTCAGGCAAAATAGATTCACCCTCAAGCAACTGCGCCAGGCTTTCACGCTGACGAATAACGTGAGTGCTCTCGCCATCCACCATGATTTCCGCCGCTCTGGGCCGCGTGTTGTAGTTAGAGCTCATGGTAAAACCATAGGCGCCTGCGGATTTAACTGCCAGGTAATCACCCGCAGCCAGATTAAGCCGACGATCTTTGCCTAAAAAATCACCGGTTTCGCACACCGGCCCAACTAGATCATAGGTTTTCATATCACCCGATCTTGGCTCTAATGCGACTATTTCCTGCCAGGCACCATATAGAGCAGGGCGCATCAAATCATTCATTGCGGCATCGATAATCGCAAAATTTTTCTCATCTGTATGCTTCAGGTACAACACCTCGGTGAGCAAGACGCCAGCATTCCCCGCAATGGCGCGCCCTGGTTCAATTAAAATTTCTACGTCTCTTTCACCTAATTCAGCCAATAGGGCGGCTATTTGTTCTGCCGGCTCTGGTGGCGTCTCATCATGATAACGAATACCCAGGCCACCACCCAAATCGAGATGCTTTAACTCGATACCAAGCGTTTTCAGCTTATCAACCAGCTCTAGCACACGCCTTAGCGCATCTACAAAGGGTGTAATTTGTGTTAATTGCGAACCAATATGGCAATCAATGCCGTGCACAGCAATATTACTCAATGATGCTGCCTGCTTATACACCTCCAACGCTTGATCGTGCGCGATGCCAAACTTGTTTTCTTTCAGGCCGGTGGAAATATACGGATGCGTTTGCGCATCTACATTGGGGTTTACGCGCAATGAGATTGGCGCTACCTTGCCCATCTCACCGGCAATTCCATCAATCACCAGTAGTTCTGCCTGTGACTCCACATTAAAGCAGCGTATGCCAACTTCTAATGCACGACGTATTTCATTGGGCTTTTTGCCAACGCCAGAAAATACGATATTGGCCGCTGCACCACCAGATATAAGCACCCGCTCGAGCTCTCCAATAGACACGATATCAAAGCCCGAACCCAATCGCGCCAGTACATTTAAAATGGCAATATTGGAGTTGGCTTTAACTGCATAACAAATTAAGTGCCGTTGGGAACCAAAGGCCTTATCAAATGCATGCCAGTGGCGTTCAAAGGTAGCACGCGAATAGACATAGGCGGGCGTACCATGCTGCCTGGCGATATCGCTCAGGTTTACATCTTCAGCAAATAGCTGGTTATTTCTGTATTCGAAGTAATCCATAAAATAAAACTATTAAGTATCTGAGTTAATCGGTTGTTGTATATTCTTTTGCTGCACTGGCTCATCCGGCAAGTACAGCGGGCCCATTTTGCCGCAGGCGGTTATACCCGTAATAAATAGCATCATCAAAAATAATGCACTGAATCGTATCCAAGCCATTGCTATACTCTGTTGTCATATTTACAAAGTGCCATTATCTTACTTTATGCGTCTAAAAAGCAGCATTTTTCTTTGGGTTTCTTTTGCCACTATTTTGCCCCTTACGGCATTAATCTTTGGTATCACGGCATATAGTGAGCAACTGTATCGAAAAAATATTGATAATGACATGTATCTCAATATGGAAAACATAGCTAAAGAGCTAGAATTTCGCCTGAGTTATGAGCGCGAAGTTATTCTTTCATTGGCCAACTCACCCGCGATGAAACATTTTGCGCCGATACTACGCACCGCTGCAGCGGGTGACCTGCATATCAATTACTTCGAAGAAACGGAACGTCTGAATGACTTTTTAGCCGGTTTTCAGCATTCCGTACCCGGGCTAGATACCGTACGTGTACTTGATATAGACGGGCATGCCTTAGTAAAAGTGCGTTTTGGTAAACAAATTCCTGCTGATTTTGAAGGCATTGCAGACTTGCCACTGGCCGAAGAAGAATTGGTGGATGCCAATTTTTTAAGCTGGATGTGGCAACTACCACCACATGAATTAGTCTATGGCAGCCTACCTTTAAGTAAGCGCGACTTTGTTAGTGGCCACGAGCTTTCATTGATGAATGCCATTGTGCCCATTTCTGTTGGCAATAAAGATGTTATTGGCTTTCTCACGGCGCGTGCAGTGGGTGATCAATTTGATCATATTCTAGAGTCTCTGCCGCGCACCAATAATATCAAAATCACCATTGCCGAACTCAACCCTAATACCCCACAACGCCATGGGATGATTCTGTACAGCGATGAACTTAATATTAAATTTTCTCAGCTGCTCACACCCGATGTAAAACTAAACAAATACATTTCTCAAGATATTTGGCACACTGTAGAAAAAAAACGCTTCGGTACATACACACATAATGAAACGAATAAGCGTTATTATTTTAGAGAGTTCCAACCCTACAGCAATCAACTCGTTAGCTGGATAATCGTATTACATCTGGATAACAATGAAATAGCCGCACCTTTTCAGCGTATTCGTTTTGGCCTGTTAGCCTTTGCCGGTCTCGCTCTGTTTATTAGCTTAATTCTTGCCAATATTGGTGCGCGAAATATTGCACAGCCGATTACACACTTTGCCGGCATTTTAAAACGCTATGCGGATGGAGAATCAAAATTTTCTGAACACACGTCGAAAGGTGCTGACGAATTAAAACAACTTGATTATTCTTTTCATTACCTGGTCGACACACTCGAAGAAACAGAAAAAGAACGCGATAGCGCACAGAAAATGATGTTACAAAATGCCAAGCTTGCCAGTATTGGTGAAATGGCCGCCGGCATTGGTCACGAAATTAACAACCCTCTTAACAATATTTTATCTTACGCCGCTTTAATTGAGCGCGACTTACCTGATAACAATAAAGAGTTACAACAAGACATTCAAGGCTTACGCGCCGAGGCAAAGCGCGCTGGAAAAATAATTAAAGGAATATTAAATTTCGCACGACAAGTGCCCCCTGAATATACTGAATTTGATTTACACACATGGCTTAAAGACACCTTATTATTAACTCATTCTCAGGCGCATAAATACAATATTGAAATAATATTACAGGAGACACCTAATTTACTTATTAATGGTGACCGTAATCAATTACAGCAGGTACTGGTTAATTTATTAATGAATGCCATTCAGGCGAGTAACCCAGGCGACGCAATAAAGGTAAGTACATCGTCAGATGCAGATTTTTTCAATATCACTATTGAAGACCAGGGTCCCGGTATTAAACAGGAAAATAAAGATAAAATATTTGATCCATTTTTCACCACAAAAAATGTAGGCGAGGGTAGTGGTCTGGGATTGTCAATTAGCATTGGTATTATGCAATACCATAATGGATCTCTTACCCTCAACAACAACCCAAACGGTGGCGTTAATGCTACTATGAAACTACCGCTACAAGCTGTACATACCTAAACTATAGAAATAATAAATATGGCAAATAAACGCATACACTTTATAGACGATGACCCAACTGCAGGTGATTTATTCCGCCGCTTCGCACGCGACAAGGAGTACAGCGTTAGCGTTTACCGAGATCCATTAGCCGCCTTAAAAGACATCAGAGAAAATGGCAGTAGCCTTGTCATTACGGACTTAAGCATGCCCGGCATGTCAGGCCTGGACCTATTAGAATCCGTTCGGCAAACAGACATTGAACTGCCTGTAATTATGATTACAGGATTCTCTACAGAAGATAATGCGATTAAGGCGTTACGTTTAGGCGCTACTGATTTTATTAAGAAACCTTATGACGTTGAAAAATTACTTTCTCAGGTAGATAGAGTTCTTGAAAAATCAGCCACTCGAAAAAAAGCCAAAGCGAATCGTACAAGCGTAAAAGACAAACAAGATCAGTTTGGCATGATTGGCAGATCAAGCGCCTTGACAAAAATTTATGACATAATTGATAAAATTTCAGATATACGCTGCAATGTCATTATTGAAGGCGAATCGGGCACAGGAAAGGAACTAGTAGCTCATGCATTACATAATCACTCTGAATTTTCTGACCAGCCGTTTATTGTTATTGACTGTGGCTCACTCACCGACACTCTATTAGAGAGCGAGCTATTTGGCCATGAGAAGGGCGCCTTTACCGGCGCTACACATACCAAGCATGGGTTATTAGAAGTCGCGAATGGTGGAACTATTTTCCTCGACGAAATTTGTAATATCTCTGACAGTATGCAGATGAAGTTAATGCGTGCCGTTCAGGCACAAACTGTGACTCGCGTTGGAGGCATTACACCTATCGATATTGATGTCCGATTTGTAGTGGCCACGAATAGAAATATTGAAGAAATGATTGCTGCAGGACAGTTCCGACATGATTTATACCATCGACTTAATGTCGTAAAAGTAACCATGCCCGCATTACGTGAACGAGAAGAAGATCTCGAATTATTAATTGAACACTTTATAAACGAGTTTAAAGAGCGCTATCAACGTGACATTAAATGTTTCGATAATGCCTCTATGCAAAAACTTAAAAGTTATAGCTGGCCTGGCAATATTCGTGAACTGCGTAACCTGGTTGAACGCAATATAGCACTTGCTGATAGTCCGATTTTAAGCATAGAACAAAATTTAATCGATCGAACAAGTAGCAATGGCATCGATGCCGATTCACCTACTTTAGATACACTTGAAAGACGTTATATATTAAAAACCCTGAATAGCTGCAATGGCAATAAAGAACAAACGGCATCTTTACTTGGTATCAACAAATCTACACTCTGGCGTAAACTGCAAAGCTGGCAGAAAACCGATGAAACTGAAGATAATTAAATGTCATCCGGAGAGCAAATAAAAGGTCGGGAGCTGTTCTTACGCCAACAATCAAATAATAACAAAAATGGCCCAAGCATAATTTGTGATGGCATTCAGACACCTGAAAATTTTGGTTCAATTTTACGAGTAGCAGATGCTACTGGCTGCCAAAATATTTGCTTATTAGATAGTGAACTCGATCTAACAAATAAGAAACTGTCTAAATTAGCCAGAAGCACTGACCAACATTTAAATATACAACACCTCACACTACAACAGTTTACAGAGCAACGCCACCAGTTCAAACAGCTTTGCGCCCTGGAAATCACCACTCAGTCCACCAGTCTTTTCGAGATGAATATTAGTTCATGCGACGGCATAGTGATTGGCCATGAATCTCAAGGCATTAGAGCCTCTTTACTTAACTGTTGCGATAGCGCTATTCACTTGCCCATGTATGGCATAAACGGCTCTATGAACGTTAGCCATGCTTTATCCGTGTTTTTATATGAATGGCGTCGTCAGCAGTAATTTCTTTAATAAATTTTTTACTGATTAATTACAACAACTCTATTTTTTGCGTATAAAAATGTAAAGCACATTAAAATGCATATAACGAATAGAATATATTTTTAAGTATATTTCATGCTTTCTTTATTCAATGCTTTTCTGCCACAAGTATGTGCTGAAAGCTTCGTTAATTTTTTATACTACCTTGCCAGCTCCGCCTCGACTTCATTTCGTTTCTCAGCGCCTTGCAACAATTCAATTAGTGTAAGTGCAAAGTCCATTGCTGTACCTGGTCCACGAGAGGTGATTATTTTTCCATCTACCTCAACTGCAGTATTTTTAATTTGCGTATTTTCTAAATTAAGGGCATCTAATACGCCAGGGTAACTAGTCGCTGTTTTGTTTTCTAACAAGCCTGCCTGTGCCAGCGCTTTGGGCGCGGCACAAATGGCCGCTACATATTTATCTGTAGCAGCATGTCGCTGCAGCATGGATAGAAGTATTTTGTTATCTCGCAGGTGATCGGCGCCAGGCAAACCGCCGGGTAATATAATCATATCAAACTGCACGTCCTGTACTTTTTCTATTTGCGTATCAGGAATAATAGTTATCCCTCTTGATGCCACTACTGGTAATTCATCCAGGCCTGCTGTAGTTACTTTTATCCCAGCTCGTACACACAAATCCGCTACAGTGACAGCTTCTAACTCTTCACAACCTTGTGCTAATGGTATTAATACATGTGGCATATTATTCTCCTGCTGGAAGATTTTTTGTGGCCGACAGAATATGCATTCCCTTTAACAAATTTAATGCTTCATGAATTTTATAATCATTGCGTAACTTATTAGCAATATCACTTAACTCAGTTTCCGAGTCATCTTTAGTCTCATTATCCTTTTCAATCTTATCGTCGGGATTACTTAAGTGGCCTGACAGATCAGCTTCTTTTAGTCTAGACGGGCCATTATTAACATCTGCTGTTAACTGCATATCCTTAATTTTAATATCGGGCTCTATTCCCTCGGCCTGTATAGATCGGCCATTAGGGGTAAAATAACGCGCAGTTGTAAATTTCACTGCACCACCATTACGTAGCTCCTGTATGGTTTGCACAGAACCTTTGCCAAATGATTTTTCTCCCATAATCACAGCTCGTTTATGATCCTGTAAAGCACCCGCTACTATTTCCGATGCCGATGCTGAACCGGCATTAATTAAAACAATCATTGGTGCTTTATTTAGTACATCACCCGGTTTTGCATTAAATTCAAAATATGAATTACTCACTCTTCCCTGCGTGTATACCAGCTTGCCTTTTTCAATAAACAAATCAGAAACATCTGCTGCTGCATTCAAAACACCTCCTGGGTTATTTCTTAAATCAACAATCAAGCCATTGAGAGGCGCCTTATTTTCTTTCAGCAGACCTTCTATCGCTGTCTTTAAATGTTTCGCAGTTTTGGCCTGAAAAGTACTGATTCTCACGTAGCCAAAACCTGGCTCTAACAAATAACTCTTCACGCTTTTAACTTTTATAATCGCACGTTCAAGTTCAAAATTTATAGGGCTATCACTACCTTCCCGCATAACACTTAATTTTATTTTTGAACCGGGTTTGCCACGCATAACCTTAACGGCATCATTAAGGCTCATATCTTTTACCGGCTTATTGTCTAAATTAATAATTAAATCACCCGCTTTTATGCCCGCCTTGTAAGCAGGTGTATCATCAATGGGTGAAATAACTTTTACATAACCATTTTCTATACCTACCTGAATTCCCAATCCTCCAAACTGACCAGTCGTACCAATTTTCAATTCTTTGTATTCATCTGTATTGAGATAGGCGGAATGTGGGTCCAGGCCTGAAAGCATTCCGCGGATGGCATTTTCTAGTAACTCTTTGTCACTCACCTGCTCTACATAATCAGATTTAATACGTGCAAAAATATCTGAAAAGTTACGCAGCTGATCAAGAGGCAAGACTTGCTCGGACGCGTCATCTTGCTTATCCACATCAGTGGATGCGGCATAACTCACATTTACAACAAGGCCGCATAAAATACTTGTGGCAAATAATAATGCGACGGATACTTGCCGTGCTCGTGTCATGGTTAACTCCTGTTTAAACACAAATTTTATATCAAACAATATTGACACCTGCGAGCAATATATAATTTCATGTTATTTAAATTTATTATGTCGTGCTTTTATATCTAAATATCTTGCAAGGCTACGTGCCGCACGCTATTCGAACACCACTTTTTAGGATTGATAGGCTTACCCTGTTTACGTATTTCAAAATATAAACCTGAATCTAACTGTCCGCCGCTATCACCAACGCTAGCAATCACTTCACCCGCTTCCACCCAGTCACCCACCTGCTTATACAGCTCCTGTGAATAACCGTACAAGCTCATATAACCATCATTGTGATCAATAATAGTAATAAAGCCATAGCCCTGTAACCAGTCGGCAAAGGCAATGCGCCCATTACTCACTGCCCTTATCGGCGTATCGTAATCGGCGCGAATAACCACACCATTCCATTTGAGATCACCCTGATGACGCGTACTACCAAAACTCGCGCTCAACTTGCCCTTGATTGGCCAGGGTAATTTTCCTTTCAAATCACCGAATGGTTTTTGGTTAAGTGGCTCCGCCGGTATATCCGCTAACAACTCTCCCAGTGATTCGAGTAAAGCTTCAATACGACCACGACTAGACTCTAACCCGTCCAGCGTAATTTGTTGATTGTTGATGTCTTTTTCCAATTTAGCGAGCAAATTCTTACGATTGTTTCTATGCCTGCTTAGTTTCTTTTTACTACTCTGCTTTTCATCCAGCAAAATCTTCAGCTCTTTACTCACCTCGATAACCGTGGCTTCTAGCGCTTTTTCTTTTTCAATACTGACTATAAAATTTTCAATTTCTTTGCCTCTAGCCTGATTTAAGTAGGTGTAGTACACCATGGCACGACCCATTTCAGATGGATCCTGTTGATTTAAAAGCATTTTAAGCTGTGGCTGCTGGCCCATAACATAGGCTGATCGCACCTGTGAGGCGAGTATTTTTCGCTGCTTATTTAGGTTTTTCTTTAATTTTTTAAGCTCTGATCGTGTTTTTTTCAGTTTTTTATCTGATTTTGTATATTTTCTCTGTGTTTTTCTTAAGTCCTTAGATGCTTTTGCAATTTTTATTTCTAGCTTTTTTAGTTCCGTACGTACGGAATCACGTTTATCTTTATTTTCCCCAAGGGCCGATAGTACGCCAGAAATTTTGTCGCGAACTAAATCTAATTTCTCCTGATAGTCCTCCGCCGATTCAGCCGTAACCGCTAGCGGCATAGCCATTAGTAGTACAGTAAACAGGAGTATTTTTACATAATAATGTTTGAACATATTGTTGAATACTATTCGCTTTTGGTGTTTACTGGCCTAGCAGATTATCTGCTAAACCAAATATAAATAATAAAACACTGGATATGATGATTTATTTCAGTTAAATAGTATCTATCATTTTATGATAGTTTACTAATATAAGTGAGCTTAAATTCAGCGGGATGGAATAATAATGGTTGCAAATATAGAAGAAACTCAATTAATGACACGTGAAGAGGATATAGACCGCGCTTCTCGTTCACTAAAGGCTATGTCACACCCCTTACGCCTTAAAATATTATGCACGCTTCGAGATAAGGAAGTAAGTGTGCAGGATATCGTTGATAATGTAGGCACATCGCAAAGTAATATTTCACAACATCTAGCAATTTTACGTGATAAAGGTATCCTTGCTTCCCGTAAAGACGCAAACAGAGTGTTCTATCGTGTAGGTGATGCTCGTACATTGCGCCTGATTAGTATGATGCAGGAAGTTTTCTGCTCTGCACCACGCGGATACGGTGAATAAAATTTAAATAATCGTCTTCCAGGCGGTCATTAATTTGTATAATACGGGCCTCCGACCACACTCTGTTCGGAGGCTTCATAGTTTATAGTTCGGAGAAAATAATGGCTCAACTCATTGAGTTTGCTGGCAATAACCTAATATTGGTTGCTGCACTGCTAGTAATTCTAACGCTAATTTTAAAAACAGAAATTGGCCTTAAGTTTAATAACGTCCCACAACTCAATGTTAATGACGCTGTACGCTTAATGAATAACGACGATGTGATCGTTTTGGATGTACGCGAAAGCAGTGAATATAGTGCAGGTCATATCCGCGGCTCTATTCATATTCCAATTGGCTCACTAAGTAAGCGCCTCAATGAATTAGACAAATTTAAAAATAAAAAAGTGCTGGCTTACTGCCGCTCAGGCAATCGTTCTAACACGGCTTGCCGCACTCTTAGCAAGCAGGGTTTCGAAAACGTCAACAATATGTCTGGTGGCGTTATCAGCTGGACTGCTGCCAACCTGCCTCTTTCCAAAAAATAACCGCAACGAAGTATTTATATGTCACAAGCAGAAATTACCGTTTACTACGCACCCTTTTGCCCTTACTGCGGCTGGGCTAAGCAATTACTAAGCAGTAAAAACGTTGAATTCAAGATGGTCAATGTAAATGATGCCACCGAAATTCGTCAGGAAATGGAACAACGATCTGGACGTACCAGTGTGCCGCAGATTTTTATTGGTGAAACCCATGTTGGCGGCTATGACGAGATGGCTGCAATGGACGATAACGGTGAGCTAGACTCACTTATCGCTGCCAACTAATATGCAACTGGTTTGCCCTCATTGCTCCGCATTAAATCGCATTCCTGATACCAGGCTGCCAACTCAGGCAAAGTGCGGCAAGTGCCATCAGCCTCTGTTTACCGCACAGGCATTACCGGTATCGCAAACTATGTTTGAGCGTATGTTGCAAAAATCAGACATCCCTTTAGTTGTTGATTTTTGGGCGTCCTGGTGTGGGCCCTGCAAGATGATGGCGCCTATATTTGAGCAAACCGCACAACAAATAGAACCCCGTGCCCGGCTACTAAAAGTAGATACTGAAGCGGAACAGGCATTGGCGGCGCGATATCAAATTCGCAGCATTCCTACATTAATGGTATTCTCGGCGGGCAAAGAAAAAGCCAGAGTCTCCGGCGCACTCGACCAGAGCAGCCTGTTGGCATGGATTAATCAAAATATATAAAATAAATTTAGGTTTTTAAAATGAGCGAAGAACAAGCCCAGCAACAGTTTTCTATCCAAAAGATTTATCTAAAAGACGTATCTTTCGAATCTCCCAATTCCCCAGATGTTTTCACGGGTGAGTGGAAGCCTGAAATGAATGTGCAGATCAACACCGAAGTTAAATCAAGCGGCAACGATCTTCATGAAGTTACGCTTACGGTGACGGTAACGGCCAAGCAACAGGACAAGACCGCATTTCTGGTTGAAATTAAGCAGGCAGGCCTATTTCAGTTAGCGGGTTTTGAACAGGAACAAATGGGTGGCATGTTAGGCGCCTACTGTCCTGAAACACTCTTCCCATATGCACGTGAAGCTATTTCAGACCTGGTGACCAAGGGCGGTTTCCCTCAATTACTGCTTTCGCCCGTTAATTTCAATGCCCTTTATATGCAGCACCAACAGCAGCAGCAAGCCCAGGCAGCACCGGATACTGCACACTAAGTAATCCCATGTCTGCAATCAAAAATAGGCAAATCGTCGTATTGGGTGGCGGCTCCTGGGGAACCGCCCTTGCTATACAAGTAGCAAGGGCAGGGCATAAAGTCATACTATGGGATATTAATCCCGAGCATATTCGTGCCATGCAGGAAAGCCGTAGCAATGAGCAATATTTGCCGGGTATTCCATTGCCATCCACATTACAGCTTAGCGATCAGCTAGAACAAACACTTAAGCAGGCCGATACTATCTTGCTTGCCATTCCAAGCCATGCCGTAAGACCTTTTATACGACAAAGTCGACAATGGATCCGCAGTGAGCAGCACCTCGTTTGGGCCACTAAAGGTCTGGAAGAGGGCAGCGCCAAGCCGGTTCACCAGATCATTGCAGAAGAGCTGCCCGAATGTAAAAACACCGCTGTGGTGTCAGGCCCAACCTTTGCGGGAGAGGTCGCTAAAAACTTACCCACTGCGGTTACGGTTGCGGCTAGCAGCCACGCCATTGCCAAAGAAGTAGCCAGTTTTTTACATTATGGCAATTTTCGCGTTTACACATCCGAGGATATGCTGGGCGTAGAGCTCGGTGGCTCTCTCAAAAATGTACTCGCTATAGCCGCCGGTATTGCCGATGGCTTAGGCTTTGGCGCCAATACCCGCGCGGCTCTAATTACCCGCGGACTGAATGAAATGATGCGCCTCGGCTTAGCAATGGGTGCACAGTCAGAAACATTTATGGGCCTGGCAGGATTAGGTGACCTGGTACTTACCTGTACCGATAACCAGTCTCGCAACCGCCGTATGGGCCTGGCGTTGGCAGAGGGCTCTACAATTGAGCAGGCTAGAAAGCACATAGGCCAGGCCGTTGAAGGTGTAAAAACGGCCCGTGAGGCCTGGCAACTCGCACAACAATATAAGGTTGAAATGCCTATTATCGAACAAACCTATCGCGTGCTATATGAGGGTAAATCGCCAAGAGATGCGGTAGATGATTTACTCGGCCGTGAAGCCACATCTGAATAATTTGCTTCCCACGCACTGCTTAAACGCATGGTGTGTTTAATATCCGCTCAATAAAGCGCGTTTTAAATCGGCTAAACCGAATCAGCAAAGCCCAATTGACGCCACGCCTCATACACAATAACCGAAACCGAATTAGACAAATTCATACTTCGACTATCTGCCAGCATTGGAATGCGAATCACCTGTTCTGCGGGCAATCTACTAAGGTATTCAGCGGGTAATCCGCGTGTCTCCGGGCCAAATATAAAGGCATCATTCTCTACGTACTTCGCCTCACTATACTTACGTGTACCTTTTGTAGAACAGGCAAATACTCTATTAAAATCATTCGCCTGCATACATGCGTCCAAATTCTCCCATACCTTAAGCTGTATAAACTCGGCATAATCCAGACCCGCTCTGCGCAGTTTTTTATCGTCCAACTCAAAACCCAATGGCTCTATCAAATGCAATTGATTTCCTGTGTTTGCACATAGACGAATGATATTGCCCGTATTGGGCGGTATTTCTGGCTGATATAGGATGATATTGAGCATTAAATATCTTTATTTTCAATTAGTTAATATGGTTTATTTATGTAAAACATAAAATAGTGTATATTATTTTTGATTAAATTATAATTTAACTCTAAAAATCCAGCATAAGCCAACTTAACAAGGGGTCACAGCCATGGGCGATTCGCTTAGTGGTGAAACTCATCAAAGTATGCAAAAACCCACTGTATTACTCATTGATGACGATCCTTTAATTACTGAAAGCCTGGGCTTTATATTAAACAAGCATTACCAGGTAGTTACCGCAGAATCCAGGGCAGAGGCCAGGTCCTTACTCGGCAATTTAACCGTTAAACCCGAATTAGCACTCGTGGATCTTGGTTTGCCCCCATTGCCTCACGCGCCAGATGAAGGCTTCGCTTTAATTGAAGACCTTCTCGCATACGATTCGCAGATAAAAATTCTCGTACTATCCGGCCAAAGCGACGAGGCAAACATGCATCATGCCTTAACGCTGGGGGCTGTGGACTTTATACCAAAACCTGCCGAACCTGCATTGCTACAGGCGCGTATTAAGCATCATTTAATGCTTAAACAGATTGAAAATAAGCAAAAGTTAACCCCGAACACCTCCACTATCGTGGGTGAAAGCGCCTCTATTGCCACCTTACGTGAGCAGATTGCGCAATTCACAAACGCCATATTCCCGGTACTCATTCAAGGCGAATCGGGTACCGGCAAAGAACTGGTCGCTCAGGCGATACACCAGCAAAGTGAACGCTCACATAAACCGTACCTCATTATTAACTGTGCGGCGATTGCCCCTGAATTACTTGAGGCTCAACTTTTTGGGCATGCTAAAGGGGCATTCACCGGCGCTGACAAGGCACGTAAAGGTTTTTTTGAAGAGGCCGGTGATGGCACTTTGTTTCTTGATGAGATAGGCGAAATGGCCTATGAGCTTCAGGCCAAACTACTGCGAGTACTGGAAAGTGGTGAGTTCTATCGCGTTGGTGAAACGCGTTGTATAAAATCACAGGCGCGCATTGTTGCGGCGACCAATAAATCCTTACATCAAGAGGTTACACAAGGGCACTTCCGCTCAGATCTTTTCCATCGCCTGAGCATACTAAAAATTCAAATGCCCGCGGTGCGTGAACGTGAAAACGACAGCTTATTGTTACTACAACATTTTATGAATTTTTATGCGGAATCATTACGACCGATTGAATTAGATAAGCAGGCTGAAAAAATCTGGTTGAGCTATGAATTCCCGGGTAATGTGCGCGAACTGCGCAATATCGTGATTCGCCTTTGCACTAAATTTCCTGCTCAAACCATTAATGCCACACAGCTACTTGAAGAATTTGAACAACCATTGCAAACCAACGATACCAGCAATGCAAAACAGGACATGTTCAGCGCTCAGCTAATACAGCAGCAATTATCTAATGGCGATCTAAACCTCAATAATAAATTAAAAGAATTAGAAGATTTTGTGATTCAACAAGCCATGCAGCTATATAATGGCAATCTCAGCAAAGTGGCTAAGGCATTACAAATTAATAGAACCACTCTTTATAGCCGGATGCAAAAAAATGAACAGAAGTAACCGCAGTTAACCAACAGGTGACGAATGTACTTAGAGCATTTTGGTCTACAACGACAACCATTTAAGATCACGCCTGATACCAGTATGTTTTATACCGGTAACAAACGTGGCGCTGCATTAGAGGCTCTAAAATACGCAATTCTTTCTGGCGAAGGCATTATTAAAGTAGTGGGTGAGGTCGGTGCTGGCAAAACAATGCTGTGTCGTATGCTGGAAGTTGAACTCGATGAAAGCGTTGAAGTTGTGTATATCGCTAACCCCAGCTTATCACCTGAAAACATTCTGCACGTCATTGCATTTGAGCTAAAACTAAACATTACATCTGACTCCAGTAAGCTTGAAGTGATGCAGACACTACAGGCTTATTTGCTTGAGAAGCATGCACATAACAAACAGGTTGTGGTGTTTGTCGAAGAGGCTCAGAGCATGCCCATAGAAACACTCGAAGAGATTCGTTTATTAAGTAATCTGGAAACCAATGATAATAAGCTGTTACAAATGGTTTTGTTTGGCCAGCCAGAGCTCGATGATAAATTACGTCTGCCCTCTATTCGGCAATTAAAAGAGCGTATTACGCAAAATTTTTACCTTGATCCATTCCCTGCAGCGGATGTTTACGAGTATTTAAATTTTAGAATGCGCGCCGTAGGCTATCGTGGGCCAGATCTGTTTTCGCAGAAAACCGCCAATAACATTGAACGTAAATCTAACGGCTTAACTCGCCGCATTAACATCCTCGCCGATAAAGCATTACTCGCGGCCTTCTCCGATGGGGGGCATAATATTGAAAATAAACACATTAGCCTCGCAGCTAAAGACAGTGACTTTGGGCAAGATTACAAATGGCAACCTGTTATTAAACTGGCCATTGGTATAGCAATTGTTATTACCTCTATCTGGATTGGTACTTTATTACCGAGCCTGGTTACAGATATGCCGGATACAAAAGAAGCGACGATTCTGTCGGAGTCTCAACTAAACGCACCGCCACAGACCAACATTCCCCCTGAAAACAGCTCACCTCAAGCAAACAATTTATCCACAGAAGCTCTCATACCTTCTAATAATAGTGAGCTATCAATAGAACAACGCATTCAACAAACACATCTATGGCTAGAAACCGCCGCTGATGATGATTTCACCATCCAGCTAATTTTGCTCGATATATGGGCAAAGAATGAGGTCAACAATTACCTGCAGCAGGCCAGCCAATCTCTCGACACAAATAAGCTTTTTATATACCAGGTCTCAATACGCGGGAGAATGGTTTACAGTGTGCTATATAATGAATACTCAGAACGCGGCTCGGCTACACAACAATTAAAACGACTTCCCGATCAAATCAGGCAAAATGCGCCTTATTTGCGCACAATAAAGGGTATTAAGGCCGATATACGTAAAACAAAACTACAAAATAACCGTCCTACAAATGAGGCACAGCTTTGATTTCTTTACGCTTTAAACAACTTATTCATTTAAGTCTTTCACTTATCTTAAGCGCTGCTGTGATTTCCTGTGGGCCAACACGTGAAATCGCTCAATCTCCGGGGCATATTTCAAAGGTCGCTGAGAAACGATCTGATATTCCTGCCCCCGTTGCACAAACCACATTGTTACCACCCCCTAAATTCCGTCCAAAGCTTGAAACCTATACCGTTGTAGTCAGTGGTGTTTCTGCTAAAGATCTTCTGTTTTCTATGGCGCGCGATGCAAAAATTAATTTAGATATTCACGACGACATAGAAGGTACCGTCACACTAAATGCAATAGACCAAACACTCGAACAAATTCTCGATCGTATCGCGCAGCAAGTCTCTATTCGCTATTCACTAGAAGCCAACACCCTTCGCGTTAGAGCAGATAAACCTTACCTCGGCACTTACAAAGTAGATTATGTAAATATTTCACGCGAATCTAAGGGCGTTGTTCGCGTCGCCACCAATATAGGCTCTACCGGCCAGGGTGATATTGGCGATGCACAGAAGGGTGATAGTGCAGAAAATAACAGCTCATTAACGGAAGTAACCATTAAATCAAGCAATACCTTTTGGAAAACACTCTCTGCAAATATTATTGAAATACTAGATGATGATAAAAGTGAAACGCAACAAACTCAGACCGCTGATGGCAGAGAAAACAATAATGATGTAATTGTTAATCGTGAAGCAGGCATTATTGTTGTTCGTGCTACTTATAAAAAGCACCTTGAAATACAAAAATTTATAGATCATGTATTAAGTAATTCAAAACGTCAGGTGATGATTGAAGCCACTATTGCAGAAATTAAATTAAGCGACAGCTACCAAACCGGCGTGGACTGGTCGATGGTCTCGACTAGCTCAAATTCATCACTGAATATACTCACTGACTTAACCGGTAATAATTTAGCATCATCACCTTTTTCATCACTTACACTAAGTGGTACATCCGGCGGAGATCAGGTCGGTATTGCGCTTCGTGCATTAGAAGTATTTGGTGACGTAACTGTTTTATCAAGCCCCAAAGTCATGGCGATTAATAATCAACCTGCCATTTTAAAAGTCGTTGATAATCTCGTTTATTTTGAAATGGAAGTAGACACCGCTGTATCTAATACAACCAACGTTGCCTCTTTAACCACATTCGAAACGAAAATTAAAACCGTGCCGGTTGGGTTTGTAATGGCCGTAACGCCTTACATTAATGAGCACAATGTAGTCACGCTTAATATTCGCCCGACCATTTCTCGTGTAATAGATTCTGTTGAAGACCCTAACCCTGCCTTTAAAAGAGCCAATGTTGTTTCCTCTGTTCCGGTTATCCAGGTGCGTGAAATCGAATCTATTCTAACTATTAATAACGGGGACACAGCCGTCATTGGTGGCCTTATGCAAAATACCGTTAATGACAAATCATCGGGCGTTCCATTTTTATCAACTATTCCAATTTTAGGAAATCTTTTTAAATATGAAGACGATAATCGGGAAAAATCTGAGCTTATTATTTTTATTCGACCTATGGTTATAAACCACGCCAGCTTAACCGGCGACTTAACAGAGTTCAAAAAATATTTACCTAACATGTCTACTGATAGCACTCGACAGAAACCAGCAAAAGTTTCTGAATAGCTGATATTTATATGAGCCTGTTACTAGATGCACTAAAAAAAGCGGCGGATGACAAGAAAAATCTTGCGCTTGATGAGCCTGCAGAAAATACTGACAATGTAGATGACAGCCTGGAGCTGGAACTTGATCTGGATTCAAACACAGAGGTAGTTCCTGGTAATGATGACTTTCCAGAAGTTGATGAATCATCAATTTCCCAAAGCATTATGCATGACACAATTGTTCAACAAGCGCCAGCAGACTCTTCTTTACAAAATGAACCCTCAGACATTCCTGATAATGTCGCTGCCGAAAATTCTGTGCAAGAAAAATTCATAGAGCCTGTCGCTGTTAACTTAGAAGAAACAGGCACAGATGATGATAACGCAACTATTACAGTACCACCGGCTAAACCTGCAACTAGTTCGGCTAAAAATACTGACAATGCAAGCATAAATACAAAAACTATAACTGACGACAAGCTATCTATAGCACCCAAACCAGCAGTAGCTGAATCAGTTCAAAACTCAACTAAAAATATTGCAACGGAAACAGCATTATTGGCACTTATCAATAAAAGCAATCAATATAGTAAGCGGGAAAATTTGAAAAAAAACATTACGATAGCAATACTAGTCATCCTTTTACTCATTGGCTCTGGGCTATTTTTTTATATAAAGATGGACACAGCAAATCAGGGCATATTTATTGCCCAAAATAATCAGGCGCCTGTAAACAGAAGCTTAGATTCTCGAGAACAGAATACTCAAGCTATATTACCCAAAGCTGAAAATATAATCACAAAACCAGCCGTAGCAAAAAAAACCACATTAAAGAAAAAGCCGCCACCTACGAACACGAACACGAACACGAACAAAAATTCTAAATCAATCCAGATTTTTCATAGTGAAAAGAAAGACCCCATTAATACACTCATATTAGAGGCATATAACCAATTTCAGCGCGGCGATTATGAGCAGGCAAATAATTTGTACAATCAAGTTATTCTACGCGAACCTAATAATAGAGATGCCTTACTAGGGCTTTCAGCTATTGCGACAAAGCAACAGCGTTATGAATTCGCACGGCAAAAATATCAATACTTACTACAGCTTAATCCTAAAGACAGCATTGCAATTGCTGGTATAAGCAGCATTGAATATGCTATTGACCCGCAGCTGAATGAAAGCCAGCTTAAATTCATGTTAAAAGAAAAACCAGATACTGCACATTTATACTTTGCTCTGGGTTCTTTATATTCCTCACAAAATAAATGGCCCGAAGCTCAATCGGCCTATTTTAGCGCATGGTCTGCGGAAAATAAAAATGCCGATTATGCGTACAACCTGGCTATCAGCCTTGACCATCTTGATAAGAAATCTCAGGCACTGGATTTTTACACCCTCAGCCTTAAGCTTAAGCAGGCATCAAGTGGAAACTTTTCTACTGAAAATACTTCACAAAGAATACGTACCTTGAAAGAGAGCAAGCAATGAGTCCGGCTTCACAGGAAACTATTTCAGATTTAGGCTCGGCGCTAAGGGCTAAAAAGAAACGCCTGGGCGAAGAGTTAATTGCACAGGGTCTGGTCACAAATGATCAGGTCAGCATTGCCCTGAAAGAGCAGAAAAAAACAAACCAACCACTTGGTGAGGCACTGGTTTCTCTGGGCTTTGTCACTGAAGGTGTTTTACGTGATGCGTTAAGTGTCATGCTCGGCAGAGAAAGTATCGACCTTTCTAATATCGTACCGGATAACGAAGCGATAAATTTAATTCCTAAAGATCTTTCTGTTCGCTTCAACATTATTCCCATCAGCATGGACACCGAAGAAGGCTCCTTGTCGGTTGCAATGACTGATATTTATAATCTCGTTATTCTCGATCGCCTACGCGCCATTATTGGCAACCGCATTGAACTTATACCTTTGCTGGCTAGCGAGAGCCAAATATCAGATGCCATCGATCAATTTTACGGATATGAACTTTCTGTCGATGGTATTTTAAATGAAATTGAAACTGGTGAAGTCGACTATGACAGTCTGGATGTTGAAGGTGATGCATATAGCCAGCCTTTAGTCCGACTAGTCGATGCTATTCTTGCCGATGCCGTTAAGCATGGCTCATCAGATATTCACTTCGAACCCGAGCAAGGCTTTTTACGTTTAAGATACAGAATTGACGGCGTGCTTCGTCAGGTACGAAGCCTGCATAAAGATTACTGGTCTGCGATTGTGGTTCGCCTGAAAGTTATGTCGAATATGAATATTGCAGAAACCCGCGCACCACAGGATGGGCGCATAAGCTTAAATATTCGCGGCCACCAAATTGATTTTCGTGTCTCGTCACAACCCACAACACATGGCGAAAATGTTGTGTTACGTGTACTCGACAGGGCCAAGGGCATTGTGCCTATTGATGATCTGGGCTTACATGAAGATGCCCTGTCACAATTAAAATTAATTATGGCTCGCCCGGAAGGCATTGTCTTAGTAACCGGGCCCACCGGTAGCGGTAAAACCACCACGCTTTATTCCATGCTGGGCTATGTGCGCTCCGAGCAAGTAAACATCATGACCCTCGAAGATCCCGTAGAATACCCAATGGACATGATACGCCAAACATCAATTAACGAAGTTTTGCGTATGGATTTTGCAAATGGCATTCGTTCACTCATGCGCCAGGATCCGGATATTATTTTAGTCGGCGAGATACGCGATCCCGATACAGCCGAAATGGCTTTTCGTGCGGCGATGACGGGGCATCAGGTCTATTCTACTTTGCACACCAACTCTGCTATTGGCTCTATTCCGCGCCTAATGGATATTGGCGTAAAATCCGATATTATGTCGGGTAACATTATCGGTATTCTTGGCCAACGACTGGTGCGTAAACTATGCCCACATTGCAAGACGCCCCGTGAAGCAGCTGATATTGAAAAAACGCTATTAGATATAGAACCTGCAACATCATTACAACTGCATGATGCCGTAGGCTGTGATAAGTGCGAAGACATCGGTTATAAAGGTCGTATCGCTATTTTAGAGGTACTAAGAATCGATGCAGAACTAGATGAGATGATCGCTGAAAACATTACCCTCGGCAAAATTAAAAAGCACTTAAAAAATAATGGCTTCCAAACACTTGCTGATGATGCCGCAAGGCGTGTGATTGAAGGCACCACAACACTTGATGAAGTAAGTCGTGTGATTGATCTAACGGACAGGTTATAAGTAGCGCGTATGTCTGTTTCATATAAATATAAAGCCATTGATAGCAACGGAAAAATTCGCAGCAATATAATTGAAGCGGATAACTTATTAGATTTAGAAAAACGCCTTAATGGCATGGGCCTCGACTTAATAAATTATCAACAGAAAAAACCTGGCCTGTTCAATTTCAAGTCAAAAGGTATAAATCGAAAGGACTTAATTAATTTCACATTCCAGATGCAACAGCTAACAAAATCTGGCGTGAGTATTTTAGATGGCCTAAGTGACCTTAAAGATTCTGTACCCGAAGGTAGAATGAAAGAAATGCTAATGGGGCTTTCTGATGAAATAGAAGGCGGCAAAACATTTTCTGGTGCCCTGGCCGAATTTCCAGAGATATTTGATAGCGTTTATATAACACTGATTCAGGTAGGTGAAGAGAGTGGCCGTATTTCAGAAGTTTTGCATGATATGGCAGAAACGCTAAAATGGCACGATGAGCTTGTTGCGCATACGAAAAAAATTATGATTTATCCAGCGATTGTTACTTTTGTTATTATTGGTGTTGTTACCTATTTAATGATCGCCCTGGTACCCGAGCTTATTCCTTTTATAAAAGATCTTGGTGGAGAAATCCCTATCCATACTCGTGCATTAATGGCGACCTCCGATTTTCTTGGTAAATACTGGTATCTGGTTTTTGGCGTACCCATTTTAGCGTTCATTTCAATAACACAGTTGGCAAAACGCAAGCCCAATGTCCGTATGCTCATCGACAAACTAAAGCTTAGGCTATATATTTTTGGTCCATTAATATTAAAAACCAACCTTGCTCGATTTGCCAATTATTTTGCCATGATGTACTCATCTGGCATCACCGTACTTGATGGCCTTAAAATATCTGAAATGCTGGTTAATAATGCCGTGTTAACACAATCTATACGTGATGTAAGAGAACGCATTGCGGATGGCGGGCAGATATCAGAAAGCTTCGAATCGGTTAATGTTTATCCGCCACTGGTTATTCGTATGATTAAGGTTGGTGAGAACACCGGCAACCTTGATGAAGCGCTGTTAAACATTAGCTATTTTTATAACCGTGAAGTAAAAGAAAGTGTAGATAAAATGGAAGCCGCAATGACACCTGTGCTTACCATTGTACTCGGTGCAATTATGCTATGGATTATGTCTGCTGTTCTTGGCCCTATTTACGACTCACTAAGCAAAATACAATAATATCGTGAAACGCATATTTTATTACTCAGGTTACAGGCTTAGCGTATTTCATTGGCAAAACAATGAATGCATCGCCTCCTATACATTCAATCCTGGTGATGAAGGTCTGGAGAAATTTCACACCTATTTACACGCCACCGCCAATACGCCGGTACGCATTCTTGTTGACCTAATAGAAGAGGACTTTAAAAAAGAAAACATACCTCATGTTGGGGCCGCAGATAGAAATGCTATTTTTAGCCGTATAATAGATCGTCAATATAGAAAAAACACGGACTTTGCTACATTCAGAGTGGTCGACAGAGAAAAAACAGGGCGCAAAGATGATGTTATTCTTTACAGCGTTTTAAGTAACCCAGAAATCCTTGATCCATGGTTAGGCCCCATGAAAGACGCCGGCATCGCCATTTCTGGTATATGGTCTCTACCCTTGTTAACACCGAAGCTATTTAACAAGCTAAAAATTAAATCCAATAATGTTTTACTGGTCTCGCAACAGGTCCCCAGTAACCTTCGCCAGACATTTATTAAAAATGGCAGGTTTGAAAGCAGCCGCTCTGCTGTTGTTAACTTACAAGATGCCAGCATTGGTGAGTACATATCCACTGAAATCGAGCAAACAATACGCTTTTTATCTAATCAGCGACATATTGGTTTTGATGAAACAATTGAAATTCATGTGCTGTGTAGAAAAGCAGATATCGCTGAAATTCAATCTAAATGCATAGATACCCATTTGCGTGTTTTCCATTACCATGAATTAAAAGAACTAGAAGAATCACTAGACTGCAATATTCAATCGGCAGAATACACCAATGGTATTTACTCATATGTGTGTGCAAGCCAGATGATTCCAGTAGGTGACTACGGCAACAAATCCACCTTTATACATTACTACGAACAATTGAGCTCTAAGGCATTATACGCCGTGAGTGCTCTGCTATTACTGGCCGCAACTATTCTGTCATTTTCATTTATATCTGAATCAATTGTGCTGGATGACGAGGCTATTACTCTGCGTAAGCAGACAGACGTTATCAATACTAATTATCAAAAAAAATTGGCAGCTATGGAGCCCCAGTTACAACAAGCTGAAAGTATGCAGTCTAGTGTTTTACTGGCTGAAAAAATAAAATCCAGTCATGCCATATCACCCCTTAATTTCATGACCTTTATAAGCCGAACGTTAGCACGTAACGGATTACATGAAGTCGAAATAACTGGCTTATCCTGGAAACAAAATCAAAGCCTGTCAATTCCAGTTATAAATACACGAAATGTAAAAAAACTTACGATCGATTATGCAAAGTCATCACCAATTAATCAAATCGCGAGTATTAGTGGATATATTAATGTAACTCAATATGGACTAAAACAAACAGTAAATAAAATAAACTTACTAGCCAAGGCACTGCAAGACCATGAGCTTATTATCAAAACAAACATTATGCGTTTGCCCGTTGATACTCGCCCCGAATCTAGCATTGATTTAGAAGCCAATCCAGGCGTAAAGGCTGGTAGCTCTACCGATAAAGAACAGGGTACATTTGAAATTGAAATACTCATGCTGGGCAAGCAATCATGAATATAAGTTTTTTTAAAAACATGCAAAAAGAACTTACTATTTTTTTACTTTGCATTGTCATCTCAACGACAATTATTGTGATTTCACACTCTGTATTACAAAGCTCTATTGAAAATAAAACGGCAGAAAATAATGCACTCATCAGTATAAAGCAGCGATATTACACTGCGATTGAAAGACGTGGCTTATTAGAAACATTTGAAACACGATTTACTGCCTTGCAAAAGTCAAAGATTGCTGGTGAAGAAGATCGTTTAAGCTGGGTTGACAGCCTTTCTAACATCGCAAAGAATAATAAAATTCCTTATCTTAAATACAAAATTGATAAACAGGAAAAAATCAGCTCTAACACCTTAAGCTCGAGCTACCCGGACATTGATGTATTTAAGTCAACAATGACACTTAATATGCAATTACTCCATGAAGGCGATTTATATACTATTCTTAATAAGCTGGAAAAAACCGCAAAGGGACTCTTCGATGTACAGAGCTGCACAATCGCTAAAAATTTATCTAATAACATTCCACTGCTAGAAAAAGAGTCGGATAAAAACTTTGCCTCTGTCTGTGTACTCAACTGGTACACCATGCAGAAGAAAACCAACTCACTGCCTGTTCGGAGAAGCCCCAATGTATAAAATAATTATTTTATTATTGTTATTTCCGCTAACAGCCCATACTGAAATATCCCCCTTAAATAATTTACGCACTTTTTTTACGTCTAAACAGGAACGCATTCAACTGGATAAAATGCGTTCTTCAGGCAAATACTCTACAAAATCTGGCGGCGTCTCTATATTACGTGAACCGTTAAAAGTTAAAATGCAGGGCGTTGTTCTTCGTGACGGTAAAAAGCCCGTTGTGTTTGTTAACGATGAAAACACCTTAAAAACTAATCACCTAAGTAATGACCTTACCGTAAGAGATCATAAAATCAAGAAACAGGCATACAAAATTCCCATTAGTATTAACCAGCAAGGGGTCACTTTAAAACCGGGTCAGCAATGGGATGAATCGAGTAGAAAGGTTGAAGATACTTATCGGATAAAAGAAGCTAAAGATAAGCCCGATGGTGTAGCTGACATACTTAAATCTGCGATAATGAAATGATTCGCTTATTTAATGGCCACAACTTGAGATGAATAAACTTAAATCACAGCAGGGCATTGGCCTTATCGTTTTTTTTCTCACCGTACTTGCTGCCGGTAGCGTATTTTTCTTATCTACAATGGATAACAGCAATACCCGCATATCCAATGAGAATAAGACATCTGAATCACTTGCCCGCGCAAAAGAAGCATTACTTTCCTACGCTGTAAATTATTATACAAGCGCATCAAACGCAGGAAATCTAAACCTTGGTTTTCACGGGCTACTTCCATGCCCTGAATTAGCTGGTTCTGCGAATGAAGGCGTTAGTGCAGGCAACTGCAGCGTCACTCACACCAATCGATTAGGCCGCTTTCCTTGGCGTAGCCTTGATCTCCCACCATTAAAAGATGCCAGCGGTGAATGCCTCTGGTATGCCTTATCCGGTGGCTTTTTTAATGCACCTCGCTCGAAAATGGTCAATGCTGATACACCTGGCATGTTTCAGATCTTTAATGAACAAGGCCTACCGGTAAAAGGCGCCACACCCGAAGACAGGGTTGTTGCCGTTATTCTTGCTCCTGGAGAACCCTTGTCTAATCAGACTCGCCCCCCTGTCATTCCAAACTCTAACCTACCATGTGAAATCGCTTATAATGTTGTTAATGCCATTGATTATTTAGATGCTGATCAAGGAATTGATAATGCTGTAGTTGACTCAACAAATGTCGACATAGTTGACCAATTTATTTATAACAGCAGCCTAAGCCTAAACCCTTCTCTTAATGATCGCCTAATCACTATTACTGTAGATGAAATATACAATGCCATTCGAATGAATAATAACTTAAATAGAACACGCATCAATTTAATGACAAATACTATTATTGGCTGTTTAACTAATTATGCAAACAATAGCAATACCGCTTCTAGTAGTATCGCACCTATAACAGCATTCAACTTACCATGGCCTGCAGCCTTAGAGATTCAAGGTGATTATAGAGTAGAGGCTAACTATGTAGACGCATCTGCTGTAGCCAATACACTGGGCCGCTTTCCATTTTCTACCCCAGCATCTTATGCTGCTACAACAAGCATTAATATTTTTACTGATAATACTAGCTGCCCATTATTATTTAATAATCCTTTAGATCCTGCATTTCTAAAAAATGAAATACGTATCCTTTGGGACAACTGGAAAGATCACTTATTTTATATTGTTCACAATGATTACTTACCAGGCGCCTCATCCGTGCAAAATTCTAATTCCTGTACTGGCGCAAATTGCTTAACCATGAATGGTAATAGCTATGCTGCTCTCCTCATTTTTTCTGATCAACGCCTACCAAACCCACCATTTAATCAACTAAGGCAAGACCCTTATGTGGAAGCTGGTACCGTTTCTGGAAATTTTAAAACTGAAATTACTAATTATCTAGAAGGCACTAATGCTACATCTTCAACTACTTTTGGTGACTATTCTGCTTTACCTTTAGTAAATCAGCTTCAGGTGAATGATCATGTATATTGCATGCGAATAACATCTGCTGGCCTAGTTCCAGCATATACTATTAATGCACAACAACTACCCGTTTGTAATTAGAGAGAGATCATGAAATCTTCACAAGGTTTTACACTTATTGAAGTTGCTGTTGTTTTTGTAATTCTTGCTGCATTACTTGCCGCATCTATTTATCCACTCACTGCGCAAAGAGAATCTGCACATATTGCTCAAAGCAAACATAAATTAGCTGAAATTCGGGAAGCAATATATGGCTTTGCTATTGCACAGGATAGAATTCCTTGCCCAACCCTGCCAAATAATGGCGGTGCATCAGTCCCACTAAATCCTGCAACACCGGCTACTGGTCCTGCTAATAATTGCCAGTCTTATCATGGTTTTGTTCCATCAACCACATTAGGTATTAGTGGTAGTGTAAATTGCGATGGTCTATTACTCGACCCTTGGGGTCAACCATATCGTTACAGTGTCACATCAACCGATCACCCAACTTTAGGTAATCTTGGTTACCATGATTTTGTTGTCACCAATGAAACAAGCACTGTAGGTATTGCAAATCTAGATCCAAATTTAATGCCTCCTCCAAATAACTATTTAAGAGTATGTAGAAATTTAAATATAAGCTGCCCTGCGAGTGGAGGTGTCGACTTATTATCTAACAATGCCGTTGCTGTTATATATTCTATTGGAAAGCCACGTTCAACATCAAATGCACAGGAAGATGAGAATGCTGGTGAAACTTCTATTGCCAGTACTTGCGGATTAGCCGCTTATGGCACCGCCAATGATAATAATTTCTATGCTGCGGATAGGCGAGAAATAGCAGGACAGGAATTTGATGATATTCTTATTTGGATATCACCAAACATTCTATATGCAAAACTATTACAGGCAGGTCAATTACCTTAATCTCTTTCTTCTAGCCTTTTCCTCAAATTTCTCAAAATTTTATACGGTAACACTCGCTGAATAATATTCACAATCCAGTTGGGTAACCAGCCTTTGGGGTCTGCATGATAACTCAACTCTACGCGGGTCAGGTTTTCATTTATTTTTGTTAGCGTATAAATACTCTCAAATATTTCACCCCGGATATATTTATCGGTTTCAGGCATCAACTCAGTATTTACCGAATACATTTTATATATTAACTCATCACTCGTTTGTTTTATGAGTTGTAGCTTATAAACAAAGTCGCGATTTGAGGCAGGCCAGGGCGCAGAGAACAAGCTGTATTCGAGTCGCGCTGTATTTGATTTTACAATAATTAATTTTGACTGTTTTAGAAAGGGTACCCATTCATGGCGGCTATCAATATCATCCAGTTCCTGTTGTACTTTTTTTAGAGGCGCCTTTATTTGCGCAATGGCCTTTGCTTTTACGATATCGGTATTCGGCACGTCGATGGTATACACCTGTATACCATCATCATCGGTGACTTGCTTCCATTGTTGATTTTGTTGCGCAACTAATGCTGGCTGAAAATTCAACAACATCAAAAACATTACACTAATTGAGAAGCGTTTCATTTGATCATTGCGGTGGCTTTAAATTGAGCAAATACCGCCTTGCCTTGCTCAAGCCCTAAAGCCTTTACCGAGCGGTAACTGATCATTGCGACAATTAACTGTTCGCCCAGTTTGGCGGTTATTTCATATTTACCGTCGGACTTATCATTTATGCTATGCACAATCACCGCAATGCAATTTAATATACTGCTATGTTCTGCTGGCGTTAAACACAGGCTTACATCTTTCGCGTGAATTAAAATGCGCAATGCATCGCCAGCCTTAACGCCTTGCCCGGTTATAAATAATGACTGATTTTCACATTTTATTTGCAGCAGCTTTTCGTCAACAAATACTTTTTCAACCTCACCCTGCAATATAAAGCTCGCGCCTTCGGCTTGTGTGAGTAATGGCTGGCTTACACAAAGGTTTGCCAATTCGCCCTTGTCTATCACCTTGCCCTGATTCATAACGACGATGTAATCAGCCAGACGCAGTACCTCTTTTATATCATGGCTAACATAGATAACAGGGATGGTCAGCTCTTTATGTATACATTCTATATAGGGTAAAAGCTCTTCGCGTGACTGATAATCTAATGCAGCCAGTGGCTCATCCATAATTAATAGCTGCGGATTTGACAACAGGGCCCTTACCATAGATACACGTTGCTTTTGCCCACCGGATAACTGCTCTGGATAATGTTGCAATAAATTCTTTATCTTAAATTTTTCAATTACCTTATTTACATCTAATGTGCTTTGTCGTCTTTTATAGCCAAAATAAATATTTTGTAACACCGTCATATTGCTAAATAAACGGTTGTCCTGAAAAACATAGGCTATTTTTCGCAGCCATGGGTTTAGCTTTATATTATTTTCTGAATCATCGTACACAACATTATTTAATTCTAACTTCGCATATTCAACATCAGATCGATCATCTAAACCCGACACGTGATTGAGCACACTCGACTTTCCCGAACCCGACGGCCCAAACAATACACTGATGCCCTGGTCTGGAATTTCAAAGGCAACATCGAGCTGAAAATTATTGAGCTTTGTTTTATAGGCTATTTTTATATGTTTCATTTGCTTACAACCTAACCATTAATTTTTTATTCAGTGAGTAGGTAATAAACAACACAATAAATGAAAATATCAATAGGCCTGCGGAGTAGGCATGTGCCTGCTGATATTCCAGTACCTCTACATGGTCATAAATAACAATCGATAAGACCTGTGTGACCTCTGGTATATTTCCACCAATCATTAACACCACACCAAACTCACCTACGGTATGTGCAAAGCCCAGTGTAATCGCCACTAAAAACCCACGCATAGATAAGGGAAGCACCACATTTATAAACGTATCAAATTGATTCGCGCCTAATGAGTAGGACGCCTGTTGAATTGGTTTACCGACCATTTCGAAACTCGCCTGTAGGGGCTGCACTACAAATGGCATGGAATAAATAACCGAACCAATGACCAAACCCGTGAAACTAAAACTAAGTGGGCTGTCACTAATCGTTGCCCACAGGCCGCCGACAAAACCATCTGGGCTTAATGCCATGAGTAAATAAAAGCCTAAAACGGTTGGCGGCAATACTAACGGTAAGGCAACCACTGATTCCAAAACCGTTTTTAATTTATTCTTCGTTTGTGATAACCACCAGGCCAGGGGTGTGCCGAGTATTAATAAAATACCCGTGGTTATACTTGCCAGCTTAAGCGTGACTAGTATGGGCGCTATATCCATTACAGTTGGTACCCGTCATTTTGAATTAATTTTTTTATCTGGGCTGTTTGCATAAAATCAACAAATGCCTGTGATGCCTTAAGATTATTAGAATTTTTTAACACCAGAATCTTTTGCTGAATAGCCTGATGCTGATCTGCTTTAATGTTCCAGTACTCTGCTTCATTAACATTATTAATCATATGTGAACGTGCAACAAAGCCTATATCCGCAGCACCCGATTGTACAAATTGCAATGTTTGTGCAATATTTTCACCATACACCAGTTTTGTTTTCAGCCTTTCATACAGTCCCATATTTTTTAATGTCTCTATTGCTGCCTTACCATAGGGTGCTGTTTTTGGATTGGCGACCGCCAGTTTATTAAAATCGTTATTTGTTAGCTGTTGTTTAATTTGTTGTGCACTCTCGGCGTGTGGCTTCCATACCGATAACTGACCGATGGCATACACCATCGCTTTATCGTTATAGGCCTTACCCTGGGTGACTAATTTTTCTGCACGATCACTGTCTGCCGATAAAAATATATCATAGGGTGCGCCATGCATTATTTGCGCATAGAGCTTTCCCGTAGAGCCACGAATTATAGTAACCTTATGCCCTGTACTTTCTTCAAACAACTGCTTTATTTTATTGAGTGTCGGGTAAAAATTCGCGGCACTCGCCACTCGAATGTTTGCGGCCTGCACGCTTGCAATTGCAAACCATAAACCAAGTATTACGATAACGCGCATAACTAACTCTTTTCTTTATACACAGCCAGAGCCTTTATTCTGTCTGTAATTAATTGTTCTACTTTCTTGTAAGCCGGACTATTTATATCCGTATACTGATATTCAAACTCGGCCCTGGCGAGACCTTCTGGCAGGTTATCAATCTCCGGCATGTATTCTGCTTGTGCTTTCACTCTGGATAGCCTTTGTTGTATTTCTCTGGCCTGCTCTTCTGATGCAGTTGCCTTTTCCGCTAGTGCGATTCCCGCATGATCCGCTGCCAAATCCGCAAAACTAAAGCCTGTTCCACCCTGTGAATCTTTAACTTCTTTTTCCAAACCAACGGAGCTCGCCAATGTGGGATCGGCCATACTGGTAATTGCCGCAGACAGCATAAAATGTTTGCTTAAATCATTCCTGCCTTTTAGATATATTGCCTTGCTACGCGCTATCACTTTGGGTTTTTCACCCAGTAATTCTGCTATGTTTTTATTTAGTGAATAGGCACCCAGTGCTATAAATACCGCCTTATTCTCGATGATGGGATTATGTTGTTTGCTGCGTAATAGGGCATAGGAAAACATGGGCTTTAATAAATCATTAAAGTCTGCTCTTTTAGGCAGCTTGTGGCTTATTTTTGCCAGATGATTGGCATGCGCAATTAGCGCCTGTTTAAATTCATTCGATATAACCCGTGCGCTTAATTTATCCTTTATTTGCTCCGCCACTTGCCTGTTCCAAACATATTCAACCGACACTGTTTGTTTACTGAAGCTAATATTTTTTATTGACTGCAACACTAACGCGTATTCAGGTGCCTTCAACACCAGTTGTTTATGTATATAATTCGCCACTAATCGCGTCACTACATCCGGCAGTGTATTGCTGCCAATTTGTATAGACTCTATTTTAATATTAGATTTGCTCTCTGAATTTATATTGCCTAGCCTGATACTCACATTTATATACTTACCAACGGGATTCCTCGGCAAACGCATAGTCGTTTGCAGCACAGCACGCCGGTGATCGAATATAACGTTTGCATGTATTCGATTGAGTAGCATCTGCGGTGATTTTTGAGATACGTAATTGAGCAGATGATTGAAGTCCTGCTGACTAATTTGACTATTTGCCAGCTGACCCGATTGCAGGTTTGCAGGATTATTTAATTTTATGAATGTCTTCACCCGTTTCAACTGGTCATTTGTTAGCGGGGGAGGTTGAGGCACATTCGAGAAATCATCCAGACTATTGGCGGCTAGCATTCCTAACAGCATGCCCATTACAAAAAAACCAATAAATAACCATTTAATAAATCGTCTCATATTTAGCACTGCGCGTTGAATTTGTTAAAAATTTTTCTCACAAACTATAACATGCTCACCCTATTTACAGCTTATACGTTAAAATGCTCGGCATGGATGTTTCTCATATACTCGATGGCTTAAACGATGCGCAGCGCGAAGCCGTAACAGCTGCGCCTGGCCCTATGCTTGTGCTTGCCGGTGCCGGTAGTGGCAAAACCCGTGTGCTGGTCCACCGTATGGCCTGGTTGATTGAAGTAGAGGATATTTCCCCCTTCAGTTTAATGGCGGTGACCTTTACCAATAAGGCCTCTAAAGAAATGCGCGGCCGTGTTGAAAAACTACAGGGCAACTCTCCGCACGGTATGTGGGTTGGCACCTTTCACGGCATTGCACACCGTCTATTACGTACTCACTGGAAAGAGGCCGGCTTACCACAGCAATTTCAAATTTTAGACTCCGACGACCAGTACCGAATGATTCGTCGTGTACTAAAAGGCATGGAACTGGATGAGGCCCGCTGGGTTCCCCGGCAGATTCAGGGGTTTATTAATGGCCGTAAAGACGAGGGCCTACGCCCGCAGCATGTCGATGCTGGCTCCGACCCCATCCGCCAGCAGCTGGTGAGTATTTATTCTACCTATGAGGCGGCGTGTAAACGCGCCGGTGTAATCGATTTTGCCGAGTTACTGTTACGCAGCCTGGAGCTGGTGCGCGATAACGACGAATTACGTAATCATTACCGCAATCGTTTTCAGCATATTCTGGTGGATGAGTTTCAGGATACCAATACCATTCAGTATGCGTGGATTCGCCTGCTTTCGGCGGATAAAAACGGCCGTGGCGCGCAGCTTTTCGTTGTCGGCGATGATGATCAGGCCATTTATGGCTGGCGTGGTGCCAGGGTAGAAAACATCCTCACCTTCCAACATGACTACCCCAATTCTCTGGTGGTTCGCCTGGAACAAAACTATCGCTCCACCGCTAATATCCTTAATGCCGCGAATGGGCTTATTTCGCATAATGATGATCGCATGGGAAAAAACCTGTGGACAGATGGTGCAGATGGCAACCTGATCCAGCTATATGCCGCATTTAACGAGCATGATGAAGCACGTTACATCATCGACCGAATTTCTGAGCATGTCTCTAATGGTAATCCGCGCGCCGATATCGCCATACTTTACCGCTCCAATGTTCAATCCCGTGTGTTTGAAGAGAAGCTCATGCAGCAGGGCATTCCATATCGCGTATATGGCGGCCTGCGCTTTTTCGAACGCGCTGAAATCAAAGACGCACTAAACTACTTACGTCTAGTGAATAACCGTAATGATGACCCATCATTCGAGCGTGTGGTGAATCAACCAACCCGCGGCATTGGCAATAAAACACTGGATACCGTACGCGATAGCGCACGCCTTGCGGATATTTCTATGTGGCAGGCATCGCTGCAACTAATTGAGAGCGGCACTCTTACCGCACGGGCGCAAAATGCACTCGAAGGCTTTTTAAAGCTTATTGTGCAACTCGATGAAGACACCAAACCATTAGAGCTATTCGAACAAACTGAACATATTATCCATGCCTCTGGCCTGATTGATCACTACGGTAAAGAAAAAGGCGAGAAGGCCGAGGCCCGTGTAGAAAACCTTGAAGAACTGGTCAGCGCCGCCAAGGGCTTTGAATATGAGCCAGAAGACGGCGAAGACATGGAACCACTCACTGCATTCCTAACGCATGCTGCACTAGAGGCCGGTGAGGGGCAGGCTGATGCCTGGGAAGATTGCATACAATTGATGACCCTGCACAGTGCCAAAGGCCTGGAATTCCCGCTGGTATTTATGTGCGGCATGGAAGAGGGGCTGTTCCCACACCAACGCAGTGCAGAAGAAGAAGGCCGTTTACAGGAAGAGCGTCGCCTGTGTTACGTGGGTATTACCCGTGCCCGTGAACAGCTTGTACTAAGCTATGCTGAACACCGTCGCTTGTACGGCAAAGAAATTTACCCCATGCCTTCCAGCTTTATTAGCCAGATACCTGCAGAATACATAGATGAAATTAGGCCAAAGGCTCAGGCCAGCAGCTACAGCAATAATTACCGTGCGGCAACGAATGTCTCCAGAGCTGAGCTGGATAATAAAATAGGATTTTCTCTAGGTCAACGAGTACTCCATCAGAAATTTGGTGAAGGCATTGTGCTTAACTATGAAGGCCAGGGAAAAAGTGCAAGGGTTGAAGTAAACTTTGATCAGGTAGGTAGTAAGTGGCTGGTACTTAACTACGCCAATTTACAGCCCATTTAAATAGCCCAAAGTGCTATCCATTAAAAATGATTAACTAACTATTACATGAAACTATTTATATCATCTCCAAAGGATCGGGAATTTTTTCAGCTGTTAATTTCCGGCACAGCTATTATTCTTGGCCTTACATGGATGTTTCTTGGCCAGCATATTATATATCAACTGATTCCTGGTCATAATCAAGTTGTTTTTTATTATTTCTTTAGTGGCATCACCTTTATATTGGCAGTAATTGGTATATATGGATTTACGCGTACCATACTCAGATTTACTGAGTTCATGCCGAACACAGAAAACCTCATAAAATTAATGTTCGAGAATTTACTTGAGGAAGAATATGACGGTGTTTTTCTGAAGGATAATCAGGGCACTTATAAATTCATCAGCCCTATAGCGACTTCTGTTCTTAATATTAGAACCTTGCCAATCATAGGCGTTACCGATCATCAATTACACAACGTCAGTAGGGCAAATAAAATAAGTCATGAAGATCTGCGCATTGTTAATTTTGGTGAAACCATCACCTGGGAAACCAATAAAACAATTGGAAATATCACAGAAACTTACCAGTGTAAAAAATTTCCATGCCGAGATAAAAAAGAAAACATTATCGCAATAATTGGTATTTGTAAGAATATTACGAAATTAAAGTCGTCACAAAATTCAAACTCAGACGAGGATTATCGTTATACCAACTTATTCAGCAAACTCCCATATCCAGTTCTGATACTTGATTCTGTCAGCCTAAAGCCACTTAACTTTAATAGTTCAATGTATAACTTACTGGGCTATGAACGTGATGAATTTTCACGCATGCGACTTAGCTTACATATAGATCCTGATGCATTAAGTGATTTCCAGCAAACAATTGCCAACATAGTAAAAAACGGCGGTGGCGAGTTTGATACGCCATTTGTAACAAAACAGAGAAATATTATAAATATTTCTGGATACGCCCAGGAAATACTCATTGATGACAAAGTCTATTTACATATGTTATGCAATGACAATACCGAAACAAAAAAATCTACCGAAACACTTATTAGCTCCGAATTAAAATATCGCTCTTTATTTGAACATGCAAATGATGCCATTATCATTGTTTCGCCCCACACCTTAAATATTATAGATGCAAATGAGATTGCAACAACAACATTAGGCTATTCAAGCAATACACTCCTTTTAATGTCCATACATGATTTAGACGCATCTATTGAGGACAGTGTTACATCTCTAAAAATATACGATTTAGAATCCCGTAACCATGCGCTATATGAACATACTATAAAAAATAGTAATGGAGCTACTCTTGATGTTGAGATTAATGCGCATAAATTAAACTATGGTCATGATGATGTATATCAGTTTGTTATTCGTAATATTGGTGACCGTAAAAAAACCGAGGCTGCATTAAAATCATCTGAATACAGATATCGACAGATGTTTGAATCAAATAAGGCGATTAAACTTGTAATAGACCCGATGAACTTTACTATAGAAGCTGCCAACCTGGCCGCTGAAGAATTTTATGGTTATAAAATTAACGAATTACAGGGAATGGACCTCGCTCAAATTAATATATTAAGCCGCGAAAAATTAAATACACTTATCCAGCAAACACATGAGCAAAACCTTAGCTTTTATAGTTGTCCTCATCGCCTGTCTAATGGCGAGATACGTTTTGTTGAAGTACGTGATGGACCAATGGAAATCAACAACAAGCAGTTATTCTATTCCATTATTCATGACGTAACCGCTAGTAAAGAAGCGGAAAACCAGGTTTTAGTCGCCTCAAAAATGTTTGACCATTCAACTGATGCCGTGATGTTAATAAATGATAACAATCAGGTTGTCTCCGTAAATTATGCATTTACACAAATTACCGGATTTCAACAATCTGAAATTATTAATGTTGAGCCTGAAATTATCCTCGCCGAAACAAATACTCGTTTCTTAAATGATGCTGTACTTAAACATCTGGAATCTAATAACCAATGGCAGGGTGAAATCTGGCATCGACTCAAATCAGGGCAAAGCAGACCGCTTATTGCCAGCATAAACTGTATAAAAAACAGCAGCACTAATGTCTCAAGTTATGTTGTTATGTTATCGCCTAAAAATAGCCAGGTTATCGATCTGGAAAACAAAATACATTATGTTGAACTTACTCAACTGCCTAATAAATCATTATTTATCGATCGCTTACAAAAGGCAATTGATCGTGCCCAACGTAATAAAAAACATCTAGGCATCATTCTGATCGATTTTAATAATTTTTCTGCCATTAATGCAGAGTATGGTTACCACGTAGGCGATACCTTATTAAAAGCCATTTCTAAACGCCTAAAATATAATAGCCGTGACTCCGACACCCTGAGTCATTTTTTATCTGATGATTTCGCAATCTTAATTGAAGATTTACATGACATTCAACAAATTGGTATTGTCGCACAAAAACTACTTTCGACTTTATCTGAAGATTATCAAACCACTAATAACACTATACAATTGAACGTCTCCATGGGCATTAGTATTTATCCGGAAGATGGTGAAACAACAAATCAATTAATAACATGCGCTAAAGCTGCCTTAATGACCGCTCAACAACACCCTTCATCTAATCATTTCGAGCTGACTAATGATGCAATGAATAATAGTGCTAATATGTTGTTACAGGCCGAATCCAATCTACACACTGCCTTACGCCAAAATGAATTTATTACTTTATTTTTACCTCAAATAAATACATCTAACCATCAACTGATTTCACTCGAGGTTCTGGTTCGCTGGAATCATCCAAAACTAGGTTATATTTTACCCGATGATTTTTTACCCGGAAGCGAGCAAACAGGATTTATTGGCGCGATTGGCATTAATATTTTTGAACAGTCTATTAAGCAGTACAGTCTGTGGCTTAAACAAGGTTTAGATATTCCTCAACTAAATATTAACTTATATCAGTCTCAACTCGATTCTGATCTGGTTGATATTTTAATTGAAAAATGTACCAGGTACTCTATTCCTCATGATCAGATTTGTTTAGAGTTTTCAGAATCTAACTTCATTATCTTAAATCATGATCAACGAGATATACTTCATTTACTACAAGACAATCAGTTCAAAATTTGCATTGATGATTTTGGTGAAACATCAACTTCTTTAAATTTCTTGCTGCAATGCTCTGTTAATGCCTTGAAATTACATTCTTCATTGATAAAACAAACTTATAACTCATGCGAAGCAACATTATTACTTCAGGGTATTGTTTCTCTTTGCGAAACTCAAAATATTCAACTGATTGTTGAAGGCGTAGAAACAGAAAAAGAATGTAAATATCTGCAAACCCTTAATATTCAACAAATGCAGGGTTACTTATTTAGTAAGCCATTACCCTCACATGAAGTTGAACATTTTTTAACTACTTTAAAACATTAAATACTATTAATTATTGAGCTTAATATGACACGACGACACTTTATAAAAGCCGCGGCAGCCTCTAGCTTACTTGCCGGAGCATCTGCACTGAGCATTAATGCTCAGGCGAGCAATAGAATTAAATGGAAGATGGTCACTACCTGGCCAAAAAATTTCCCGGGGCTAGGCACAGGCGCCAATGACCTTGCAAAGTTAATTACTCAAATGTCAGGCGGGCGCATAACAGTAAATGTTTACGGCGCAAATGAACTGGTGCCCGCTTTTGAAATTTTTGATGCGGTTTCTCGTGGCACGGCTCAAATGGGGCATGGTGCCGCGTATTACTGGAAAGGCAAAAGTGAAGCTGCACAATTTTTTTCCGCTGTCCCCTTTGGTCTCACCGCACAAGAAATGAATGGCTGGCTTTATTCAGGCGGTGGCATGGAGCTATGGCAGGAACTATATGAACCATTTGGTTTAATACCTGCTGCAGCTGGAAACACTGGTGTACAAATGGCAGGCTGGTTTAATAAAGAAATTAACTCACCGGCTGATCTTAAGGGTTTAAAAATGCGTATTCCCGGTCTCGGTGGTGAAGTTTTAAAGCGAGCTGGTGGAACGCCAGTCAGTTTACCGGGTGGTGAAATTTTTTCCTCACTTAAAACTGGCGCTATTGATGCTTCAGAGTGGGTTGGTCCATACAATGATTTAGCATTTGGGCTACATAAAGCGGCCAAATATTATTACTATCCTGGCTGGCATGAGCCCGGTACAACCTTAGAGGCATTAATTAATAAACAGGCCTTCGAAGAGCTACCTAAAGATTTACAAAGCATTGTATTAAATGCCTGCAAAGTGGTTAATCAACAAATGCTATCCGAATATACGACGCGTAATCAGCAGGCCTTAAATACCCTGGTGAATAAGCATCACGTGATACTTAAAAAATTACCAGATGAAGTATTGGCAACCTTACAAAAACTATCCGATGAAGTTATTCAGGAAGTTGCGGCTAAAGATAAAATGACACAAAAGGTTTATACATCATTTAAAACCTATCGTGATCAGGTTAAAAAATGGACGGATATTTCAGAGAAGGCCTACCTGGAACATCGATAAGAAAACATTAGTTTTCTATGATGCTTGCAACTTATCGTTGCAGGCTGGCATGTATTGACTAATAAGGCACACAACCTGATGCCGCTAGACCATACGCACTATCTATACCTCCTGGCGGCAAAATACTAGTATCAGATAGATCTTCTCGGCTAACAGGTAATCTGCCTTCCAGGGTTGCCTTATTTTCAGTGCCTGAAACAGTCGCTTCCGCTGTAATTTTAAAACTTGACCAGTTACCTTCAGATTTTGGATAGGTCAATGAAAAGTAGCCAAAGCCAAATTCATCTGTTATCAAAATATTAGAACCCGCTACTAGTGTAGGAAGCAAATCCGGATGCGCTGCAAGCGTAGATGAATTAGTCGGCTCTAAAATGCCCGAACCATTCACATCCTCTCCAGTATCTAGTACGGCATTATTATTTAAATCTTCCGCTTTACAATATACGCTAAGTGGATTTGATGATGCTGGATCAAAATTTAAGGCCCAACCATCACTGCTCACATAATATTCACCTACACCATAAAAAATGGGTTTTACTGTCAGCGTAACTCGAGTATACGGTGCTGGATTACCATCAATATCGCTCACCTGTATTACAAATGGCCATTGATATTGCAGCTCATTCAGCTCGTGAATTATATTTGAATCACCAATAACGATACGAGAGGCATCCTCATCACCAGCACAGGCGGTTAAAAATAGACAGAATGCTAAGGGTGTTATTATTTTTTTAAGTACATTCATTTATACAACCATATCCTTAATGGAGTTCATTTTATTACTGCTCTCAGTAAAGGCTATCTATAAATCGCTGTCAAGCTTGGCGGGTAACCAGGTTGCCAGCTCTGGCCATAATATAAGCAGCGCGATAACCACTAACTGTATCAATATAAACGGAGCCACACCTTTATATATATCTAAGGTACGAATACTCTCTGGTGCTACGCCACGTAAATAGAACAAGGAGAAGCCAAAGGGCGGTGTTAAGAATGAAGTTTGAATATTGATGGCTATTAGTATGCCTAACCAGATTGGGTCTATTCCCATAGCCAGCAATATTGGCCCTACGATAGGAATCACGACAAAGGTAATTTCTATAAAATCTAATACAAAGCCCAGTAAAAACATCACCAACATAACTAATAGCAATGCACCGTACATGCCACCAGGTAAATCACTTAAGTAAGACTGAATGAGTTCGTCGCCGCCAAAACCCCTGAACACCAGGGAGAAAACCGAGGCACCAATTAATATCATAAAAACCATACTGCTAATGCGCGTGGTTTCCTGCATTACTTCTTTCAATACAATTATATATAATTGACGACGGTAGGCGGCCAATGCCATTGCACCGACTGCACCCAACGCGGCGGCTTCAGTTGGCGTCGCAACACCGGCAATAATCGAACCAAGCACGATAAGAATAAGAAACAATGGCGGCACTAACTCAACCATGACCTGTTTTATTAAATGTTTTTTCTCAACTTGTTCATCTTTTGGAATAGCTGGCATGGCACCTGGTTTTAACCAGGCCACTGCTAATATATATATTATATATAGACAAACTAATAATAGTCCTGGCAGGAGTGCACCAACAAATAAGTCACCAACGGATAATGTTTCTGGACTAAAAATGCCCATATCTAATTGAGCTTGTTGATAAGCCGAGGATAAAACATCGCCTAACAGTACCAATACAATAGACGGCGGAATTATTTGCCCCAATGTGCCTGATGCACAAATGGTTCCACAGGCCAATGCCGGATCATAACCACGCTTTAACATAGTGGGTAGAGATAACAAACCCATGGTAACTACCGTGGCCCCAACAATTCCGGTGCTGGCCGCCAGTAGCATGCCAACGATAGTCACTGAAATACCCAGCCCACCACGCAATGAACCAAACAACTGCGCCATGGTTTCTAATAAATTTTCTGCAATTTTTGAACGCTCTAACATAACGCCCATAAATACAAATAACGGTACCGCTAGTAGCACCTGATTCATCATGATGCCAAATAAGCGATTTGGCATAGCTTCTAAAAATACGCTATCAAAAACCTCCAGGTAGGTACCCAGGCCGGCAAATAACAATGCCGTACCCGCGAGGGTAAATGCCACGGGGTAACCACTGAGTAACATGATAAAAACACAGACAAACAACCAAAGCGCCATATATTCCATTAGGCTGTTTTACTCCGTGTAATTTGCAAAACGGCGCGCATACTTAAGGCCATCGCTTGCACAATTAATAAACACGCCATAATAAGAATTAAACTTTTTATTAAATATACGCCAGGTAAACCACCGGCTTGCCGAGAGGATTCATGCACATCCCATGAATCCATTACGTAAGGCCAACTAACCCAGATAATAAACACCATTACCGGCATTAAAATAAATACATGTCCTAACAAATCTACCCACGCCTTAGCTGTTTTACTTAGGCGCGAATAAAAAATATCCACACGCACGTGAGCATTTTGTTGCAGGGTGTATGCAGCACCCAATAAAAAAACCATCGAATGAAAATATGAAATTGATTCTTGTAATGCAATCCAGCCCGTATCAAAAACATATCGCAGCACAACCACACAAAACATAACCAGCACCATCGCGAGCACCAGCCATGAAACCACGCGTCCGGTCCAGTCAATAAACTGCTCAAGTTGATTGGCTATAACTTCAATATATGTTTGTAGGCTTAAATCCATTTATGCATTCTAACTCAGTTTATTGATTCAGACCGCTTGTGTAGCCGCCGTAATAAGAATTTTGCGTATTTTGCTTATAAATGAATTTGTTAAATTCGATTTTGCAATCATTTCTTTCTATAAGATATCTACCTGTCAAAGTGATAAACTTCTAGTCAGGTCTGTTTAACAGGAGGTTTATTATGTCTTATCAAACCCCAAACCTGACCAGGATTGATTGTTCTCATAAAGCTCATAGCCATGATGACTTACCCGATAATGAGCAACTACTCAGCTGCGAAATTTGCCTGAGATCTATTCCATTATCTGAATCTGAGACATCTGAAGTCGAAGATTATGTCGTCTATTTTTGTGGCCTCGAATGCTACGATATCTGGCGTAAACAAAAAACAAATAGATAAGAAAAATGACTTTACAAATGTAGCGATTTATCCATCTCTCCATGAGTCGGCGCACGTCTCCGTCTTAATAAATCATCAAAATTTCATCTTGCTTTTTATTCATAGAGTCTTCACTCGATGTTTTTTAATGTCATAATACGCAGTCTTATCACTGGTACAAGTACATACTCAGCATATGGCAAAACGACCCCCTTTAATTTTAGTCGACGGTTCTTCCTATTTATTCAGGGCATTTCATGCCTTGCCACCCCTGGTTACATCGAAAGACCAGGCTACTGGCGCAATATATGGCGTAATCAATATGCTGAAAAAATTGGTAAAGGAATATCAGCCGGAGCATATGGCCGTGGTGTTTGATGCCAAGGGAAAAACCTTCCGTAATGACTTATACAAAGAGTACAAGGCGCACCGTCCACCGATGCCGGACGATTTACGTACGCAAATAGAACCCATTCATCAAATAGTAGATGCCCTGGGTTTTCCGCGCATTGTAGTACCCAATGTTGAGGCCGATGATGTGCTCGGTACACTCGCACGGCAAGCCGCTGCGGCTGGATATGATGTACTCATCTCCACCGGCGATAAAGATTTAGCGCAATTGGTAACGGATAAAATCAGCCTTATCAATACCATGAGTAATCACATCAGCACACCCGAAAGCGTGCTAGAAAAATTTGGGGTGCCGCCGGAAAAAATTATCGACTACCTCGCCTTAATTGGCGACAGTGCCGACAATATTCCCGGCGTAAACAAAGTCGGCCCGAAAACCGCTGTTAAATGGTTAACTGAATATGACTCCGTGGATAATATTATTGCCCATGCTGACGAATTTAAGGGCAAGGTAGGCGAGTACCTACGCGATAGTCTGCAACAACTACCATTGTCTTATCAGCTTGCCACTATTGTCTGTGATGTTGAGCTGCAGCAGGGCCCCGATGAGCTAAACCTAATGCCGGCAGACACTGAGGCTCTTCGCGAACTGTATTCTGAATACGAGCTGAAAAGCTGGTTAGCCGAGCTAGATGACTCAGGCACCGATCCCACTACAACCACCGCGGCACAGGTTGAAACCGATTATCAAACCATTCTCACCCAGGCGGCGTTTGATGAATGGCTTGTGCTGCTTAAACAGGCCGATGTTTTTGCCTTTGATACCGAAACCACCAGCCTGAATTATATGCAGGCCAAAGTAGTCGGCGTATCCTTTTCAATAGAGCCGGGCAAGGCGGCTTATGTGCCGTTTGGCCATGATTATGAAGGCGCGCCAGAGCAGCTTTCTGAAGCCATTGTGCTGGGTAGCTTAAAGCCACTGCTCGAAGACGCCTGTGTTGGAAAGCTCGGACAAAATCTGAAATATGATGCCCACGTACTGCAAAATCACGGCATTCAAATGCAAGGCATTAGCGATGATACGTTACTGGAATCCTACGTTCTCGATTCTACCAAACGCCATGATATGGACAGCATGGCCAGCCGTTTTCTTAATGTAGAAACCGTACATTTTGAAGATATTGCCGGTAAAGGCGTTAAACAACTCACCTTTAATCAAATCGATTTGGAGCAGGCAGGCCCTTACGCGGCGGAAGATGCAGACATTACATTGCGCCTGCATCAGCATATCAGCTCACTGCTAGAGGCCGAACCGTTACTGCAAAAGGTCTATAAAGAAATCGAGCTGCCATTGCTGCCGATTCTGCAACATATTGAACGTAATGGCGTAAAAGTAGATGCACAAATGTTGGCCGATCAGAGCTACCAGATAACTGCGCGGCTGGCCGAACTAGAGCAACAGGCTTACACCGAGGCGGGCGAAAAATTTAACCTGGGCTCACCTAAACAAATTCAGGCTATTTTCTTTGAAAAGCTCGAATTACCGGTCATCCGCAAAACCCCCAAGGGCCAGCCATCAACCGCTGAAGACGTATTACAGGAGCTTGCCGAGAGCTACCCGCTACCTAAAATCATTCTTGAGCACCGCGGTTTAAGTAAACTGAAATCAACCTATACCGATAAGTTGCCACTGCAGATCAATGCCAACACGGGCCGTGTACATACCAGCTATAACCAGACCGGTGCCGCCACGGGACGAATGTCGTCAAGTGATCCCAATTTACAAAACATTCCTATTCGCTCCGAAGAAGGTCGGCGCATACGCCAGGCCTTTGTGGCGGATGAGGGCAACTGCATTCTAGCAGCCGATTATTCACAAATAGAATTGCGCATAATGGCGCATTTATCTGCTGATGAAAGCCTGCTAACCGCCTTCCGTGACGGCAAAGATATTCATAAAGCCACTGCCGCTGAAGTATTTGATGTGCCACTGGATAAGGTAGTAACCGAGCAGCGCCGCGCAGCAAAGGCAATTAACTTTGGCCTGATTTACGGCATGTCGGCCTTCGGACTGGCTAAGCAGCTAAATGTTACCCGCTATCAGGCGCAGGACTACATCGATTTATACTTTGAACGCTACCCTGGCGTTAAAGGGTATATGGATAGCACCCGTGAACGCGCCCATGAAGCGGGCTATGTAGAGACTCTGTTTGGTCGTCGTTTATATTTGCCGGAAATTAACTCACGTAATGGGCAACGTCGCCAGTACGCTGAGCGTACCGCCATCAATGCACCGATGCAGGGTACAGCCGCTGATATTATTAAACGCGCGATGATAATGGTGCACAACAAACTACAACAATCAGACATTAATGCCCTAATGATTATGCAGGTACACGATGAACTGGTATTTGAAGTGGCGAAAAATCAGGTAGATGCACTGAGTGAGTTGCTGCATACGGAAATGGAATCTGCCGCTGATCTGAATGTACCTTTACTTGTAGATATTGGTGTTGGCAGTAACTGGGATGAAGCGCACTAATGATGGTTAAAAAATATTTTATAAATAGTTCTAAATAACAATCATGTAGCGTAAGTAGTTGAAAAGATCATTAACATTTGGCCTATGCGGATCGGCCAAATTCCCTTTATTTATAGGGTATAAACGCATACACCACTCATCACACCGCTTTGACAAGCGCGTAAATTAAGCTTTACTTAGGGACAGCAGAAACGTTTTTTTCGAATTGCGCTAAAGCCCGGCGCAAGCTCGTTCACCTCCCTGAACGAGCAAATTTTGAGACTAGCCTCCCCAAGCCGGTCTCAATGTTAATCCCGACCACCGCCCTGGTGGTTGGGTTTTTTTAGCCTAAATTTCTCTGCTAGTCTTCAAACGACAGCTGAAACCAGCCATCTAATACCGCTTGCAGTTCTTCTAAGCCGGTTTTTTTCAGCGCGGAGAACATTTGCACGCTTACATCAAAACCTGCCTTGGCAATTTCTTTTTTGACCATAAGCACCTGACTACTTGCCGGGCCTTTCTTTAGTTTATCGGCCTTGGTGAGCACAATATGTACAGGAGTTTGCATTTCGGCACACCAATCAAGCATTTGCAGGTCATACTCTTTTAATGGGTGGCGAATATCCATAATCACCACTAAACCGCCCAACTGCTCACGCTTACCCAGGTAAGACTCCATTAATTTCTGCCACTCACGGCGCACTTTTTCTGGCACCTTGGCGTAGCCATAACCAGGCAAATCCACCAATGAGCGCTGCTCATCCAGCCCAAAAAAGTTAATTAATTGCGTACGCCCCGGTGTTTTACTGACTCTCGCCAGGGCCTTTTGATCACACAGGGTATTAATTGCACTCGATTTTCCCGCATTTGAACGTCCCGCAAATGCCACCTCCAAACCATCTAGCTCTGGAAATTGCGATGCTTGACTGGCACTTGTCAAAAAGCTTGCCCGACGATAATAATTAATCATTTACTAATCCAGTAAACTCACCAGAACAAAGCTGGTAAGAAATATAACAGTGAAAATACAAAAATTACTCATATCTCGGCGCATACTACCAATCTTGCTGCGCCACGGCGAATTTTACTACAAATCTTCTATGCATTATTAGCCTCTCAAAATTGCTGAAAGCGCTGTTCTGGTGTAGACTTGCGCGACTTTTTACCTATGTCTCACTATGAGTTTGTGGGCTATATATAATTTGACGGCTAGTAATACTGGCTACATAAAATCGTTTGGAGAAGACAAACAATGAATTTCAAATCTCTGATTGCAATCACAGGCCTGGCACTTGGCCTTAATGCATCTGCTTCTGCTGCCGATCTGGCTGCTGGTGAAGCGACAGCAGGCGCAATTTGTGCTGGCTGCCACATGCCTGATGGCAATAGTGTTGTCGACATGTTCCCTAAATTGGCAGGTCAACATGCACAATACCTTGCTAAACAATTGAGTGATTATAAGAGTGGTGCTCGTCAGGACCCAACCATGACCGGCATGGCAGCAACACTCGCAACTGAAGAAGACATTGCAAATGTTGCCGCTTTCTTCGCTAGCAAAAAAATAACCACAGCCACTGCTGACAGTAGCAAAGTAGCTTTAGGTAAGGATATTTACCGCGGTGGTGATATGACTAAGGGTCTGCCAGCCTGTATGGGTTGTCATGGTCCTACCGGTGCTGGTAACCCAGCGGCTAAGTTCCCATCACTAGCTGGTCAGTACGCGGCTTATACTATTAAGCAGTTATCAGCATTCCGCGACGGTACACGTGCGAATGACAACAACAGTATGATGCGTTTAGTAGCCGGCAAAATGTCTGTTGCTGAAATTGAAGCTGTTGCAAACTACATTGCACAAATGAAGTAATAATCTAGCATTATACTTTGTTAACAAAAGGCTGCATTTGCAGCCTTTTTTGTTTCTGGAATATGGCATAATCAATAAAAAACTAACTGTAATAGTATGAAATTTTTTGGTTATAGTCTGGTCATACATAAAGTCTTAAAGGGAATCTTTACATGAAACTATTTAGAAACATTAATCTACTGGCTATCTTATTTTTAATACCGACTTTATCATCTGCTAAAAATTACGATGAAGGCATAGAGTATAAAAAGCTAGATCAGGCTGTAAACACACAGACTGGCGATAAAATAGAGGTTCTGGAATTTTTCTGGTATGGCTGTCCGCATTGTTTCAGCTTTGAGCCCACCCTCAAAAAATGGAAAAAAACATTGCCAGCCAATGTTGAATTCATACGTATGCCTGCACCATTAAACCCTCGCTGGATGGTACATACTAAAGCTTATTACACGCTGCAAACGATGGGCGAAAACGACAGGCATCACGAGGCTATCTTTCAGGCTATGCATGTTCAAAAGAAGCGTTTACTAACTAAAGAAGCCATCGCCGATTTTCTGGCAACCCGGGGTGTAGATAAAAAAGCCTTCCTCGCCAACTTTGATTCTTTTGCAGTAGAAATGCGCGCTCGGCAGGCATTACAAATAGGCGAGCAATATAAACTAAGCGGTGTACCCATGTTAACTGTGAATGGTAAATACACCATTTCTGCGGCAGATGCTGGTGGTTTTGAGGGCATGACAAAAGTTGCCGATTATTTAATTAACAAAGAAAGCAAATAAAAATAATCTTTTTTTAAATCATATACTTGTAGTGCCTTTAAACGAGGTCTATATTTAAGGGAGCCTGGATTCAGGCTCCTTTTTTATTTTCTGCACTAAAGCGCCGCTATAAAGAGAACAATATGACAACAGATGGACAGGGCAACGAGCAATGGAAACAAAAATACTATGACCAGCTCGATCGCCTTGAGCAAAAAGAAGCCGACTGGGGAAAACTTGAAGCAACACTGAAACGCACTATTGGTCGTTTAAGCCTTGCAGCCGAAGGCCAGCATAAAGGCCTCGATAAAAACATTGATGAACTGCGTACTGCTATAAAAAACAATATTAATCGCCAGCGACTGGACGTTGTTGTAGATGACATATCACGTGTTATAACTCAATTAGAAGACCAAAAAACGGCGCCAAATCGTTTAGCAATCGACCTTCTGGAACAGCTGGTCAGCCAGTTAAAACTGCCTCGGAATTGCGAAAAGCAGCAAAAAAAATTAATTAAACAATTTGCTAAAGCAGATGATGAGCAGCGCGATAATTTATTAAAGGAAACCATCGATTTACTCAAAAAAGCTGTTTCTGTAGATTCTTCATCTGCTAATACTAACAGTGGGTTTTTAGATCGCATTTTTAATTCCGATAAGTCTAAGCAGACCGATGAAAATATTCCTCCACATAATATACAGTCAATCGCTACGGTACTGGAACACATATTAAGTATTTTGCCCTGGCCAGCAACCATTAAAGAAAAATCAACCACCGCGATCGCCTTAATCAAGCAATCTGATTCAGAAGAAAATTTACACACTAACCTGGAGCAAATTCAGTCTCTGATAAATGAATGGTCCACATCTAACACTCGAGATAATACAAAATCTGATAATGCTTCTGACAATTTAAGTATTTATAAAAACTGCTTTATCAATTTATTAAATAATCTGGATAATCCTGATTCACCTAGTGGTCAATTGACTGCCTTCAAAATATCTGTAAGAGATGCTAAACAAGAAGGTGAACTTGATGATTTGTCTGCACAGTTATCACAAATGCTTGTTGCGCAAACACAATCTCAAAACACAAATCCTCTAAACATTCAAAATACTGACAACCCTGTACGTGATGGTGCTTTACAACCATCCATTCAGGAATTACTTATTCGCTTACTTGAACAATTAATTGTACCTCCAGATTTACAAAATGAAGCCGATAAGATGAAGCAGCGACTTGAAAAAGATGCTAATCCTGCTGACTGGAAAAAATTACTAAAAGATGTGGCCTTACTCATCAATTCTATTCGAAGCCGAATGCAAAAGGAAAAGCATGAGTTTGAAACATTCTTGCAGCAGGTAACAGATCGTTTAAAAACTATGGATCAGTTTTTACAATCAGAGACCAAAATTCTTAAAACTGCTCAATCCAAAGGTGAAGAGTTTGATAAGACAATAAATATCAATGTAAGTGATATTCGGCAGGATGTTGATCAGGCCACAGAATTAATCCATTTAAAAAATAGCGTGAATACAAAGCTTGATAATATATCTTCGCATATTGTTGACTATCGAGAGTATGAAATTACTCGTGTAGAAGAATCGCAACAGCAGGTATATAACATGCAAACACGCATGTTATCACTGGAAAAAGAAGCTGATTCACTAAAACAAATTGTCATTGAAAAAAATAAGCAGGCTATGTTTGATGCGTTAACCGCCATTCCTAATCGTCTTTCTTATGAAAAGCGAATTGAAGATGAAATTTCAAGATGGAAACGCTTTAATACACCACTAAGCTTAGCGATATGGGATATCGATTTCTTTAAGAAGGTAAATGATACCTATGGTCATAAAGCGGGTGATAAAGTTTTAAAAACTGTCGCTCAATTACTCAATAAGCGAATTCGTGCAACCGATTTTTTAGCCCGCTACGGTGGTGAAGAATTCGTCATGCTATTACCTGGTACCAGGCAGGAAGAAACCTTACGTCTGGTTAACGAGTTACGTGAACAAGTTGAGCATTGTGGATTCCATTATCATGGTGAAGCCGTCACCATTACCGTTTCCTGTGGGATTAGCAGTTTTAACGAAGGCGATGTACTAGAAAAAGTATTTGAAAGAGCCGATCAAGCTTTATACAAAGCAAAAGATAATGGGCGAAATCAATGTGTAGTCGCAGCGTGTCTGTCTGATTAATAATTGATGATTCACCCTTAATTGATATAAATTGAGTTCTCAGTTATGTTAAGCGCTATTATTATATATACGACATCGCTATCATCTGGAGTATTACTATGAAATGGTCGCCCCACATTATCACCTTCATTGCATCAGCCGCGTTATTGACAGCCTGTGGCAACCCTAAAAAAGAATTTTCTAATTGTGTTTTCCCAGATGCTACTGATACCGCCGCACCTGGCTGGATATGTGATCAGCCTGTTGAAGGCATTTCAATTTCTGCTATTGGATCGACTACAAAATCTGGTGCTGGTTATGATTATATGAAGAGTATGGCGGCTACTTCTGCTCGCGTACAGCTTGCTCAAAATATGCAAGTACAGGTACGTAATATGATCAAACAATATACTGAAACCACCGGCCAAACCGATTCGGAAACCGTCGATAAGGTAATGACTTCTGTAACAAAACAAATTACCAATCAGACACTCGTGGGTACAAAAATAATTAAAACGCGAACCAGTCCTACGGGTAGTTTATATGTTCTGATTGGTATGAATGAAGATAGTGTTCAAAAAGCCTCTGAAAAGGCACTTAGAACCAGTATGCGAAACGATGCAGCACTTTGGCAACAATTTAAAGCTAAGCAATCAGAAGATGAGCTAGCTGCAGAAATATCAAATTTAAAAGCTAACTAGGCTTCGTCTATTGCAGATATAAAAAAAGCACTAATTAGTGCTTTTTTTATTCTGTCTAATCTGAGAGTAAAATACTCCGCAACTTAGTTCATTAAACCACTATGCTTTAGTAATGCATCAATTTTCGGTTCACGTCCTCTAAATCGCTTAAATAGATCCATGGCTTTTTCTGAACCACCGGTTTCTAAAATACAATGTAAAAACTCCTTACCTGTTTCAGCATTAAATATACCAGTTTCTTCAAATTTAGAGTAAGCATCTGCTGATAATACCTCGGCCCATTTGTAGCTGTAATATCCCGCACCATAGCCACCTGCAAATATATGCGAGAAACCATGCTGAAATTGATTGTATGATGGTGGGATTATTACCGCCACCTGCTGCCTAACTTCGTTTAACAAGGCCTGGATATTTTTAAAATCTTGCGTTGCATATTCCATATGCAAACGGAAATCGAATAATGAAAATTCTAATTGCCTAACCATTATCATTGCTGATTGAAAGTTTCTGGCTTTAAGTAATTTTTCATACAAGGCTTCAGGTAGTTTATCGCCCGTATCAACATGGCCCGAAATAAATTCTAAACCTTCTTTTTCCCAGCACCAGTTTTCCATAAATTGACTTGGTAGTTCTACTGCGTCCCATTCAACACCACTAATTCCCGAAACAAACAACGGATCAACTTTGGTAAGCATATGTTGCAAACCATGACCAAATTCGTGAAACAGGGTGGTTACTTCATCGTGATTTAATAAAGCAGGTTTATTTCCTACCGGCGGTGTTAAGTTACATGTCAGGTAAGCTACTGGTGTTTGAATACTATCAGCACATTTCATTCGACTAATGCATTCATCCATCCATGCACCACCTCGTTTATTATTTCTTGCGTATAAATCTAAATAAAATTGTCCACGTAAATTTCCATCTTCATCTTCAATTTCATAAAACTTTACATCTGTATGCCATACATCTATACCCGTCTTTTCTGTAATTTTTATACCATACAGTTTATTTACTATTTCAAATAATCCATTAATTACTCCTGGTGCAGGAAAGTATGGTTTTAATTCTTCCTGACTTATTCCATATTCTCTTTGCTTTAGTTTTTCTGAAACATACATGACATCCCAGGCTTCTATTTTTCTGATTTCACAATAATTCTTAGCAAAGGATTTTAATGTTTCAAATTCACTATCTGCCTGTGATTTTGATTTACTCACCAGATTTGTTAAAAAATTAATTACATCATCCGTACTTTCAGCCATTTTATTGGCTATCGATACTTCAGCATAATTTTTGTAACCTAATATATCTGCAAGATCTTTTCTTGATTTAAGTATCTCCTCCATTACTTCACTATTGTCAAATTCACCCGCATTTGGTCCTTTATTTGATGCTCGAGTAGTAAAGGCATTATACATTTCTTCTCTAAACGCCCTTATATCGGAATAGGTCATGACGGCTATAAATGATGGTGCATCTAGTGTAAACAACCAACCTTTCAACTCTTCTTCTTTTGCTGCTTGTTTTGCCATATCTTTTACAAAGCCTGGCAATCCAGCTAATTCGCTTTTCTCTTCTATATGAATTCGAAATGCTTGTGTCGCATCCATTACATTTTGTTCAAATTTTGATTTTAAACTTGAAAGTCTTTGCTTGATTTCTTTAAATTTCTTTTTTTCATTATTTTCCAGTGCCACCCCATTAAGCTCAAATTGTAATAATGAATTTTCTATTACTTTTTTATTTGCCTTATCTAATTTGGAAAATTCTTCACTTTCTTTAATACTGTTATAAGCTTTATATAACTCACTATTTTGCGATTGCTCAGTTGAATACGAACTCAATTTTGGAATACATAAATCATGTACCTTTCTCAATTCATCGTTGTTAACAACCGAATTCATATGACTGACAGGCGACCATACTCTTGAGAGAGTATTATCCATCTGCTCTAATATCTTATTTAACATTTCCCAGCTTATACTTTTATTTTTTTCTAGTAATTTAGTTAGCTGCTGTTGATTATCATTTATTACTTTATCAATCGCTGGTTCGATATCTTTTATTTCAATTTTCGAAAACTGAGGTAGCCCGCTTATATCTAATAGTGCCTGTGTCATTGTTTTACTTTATCTCTTATTGATTAGATAACTACGCTATTAAAGTAGTTATATTTTATTTATTTTAAATTATGTTTCGCCGTTAATAAACATCTTCAATAGTTTACTGTTTATTTTTTTAGAAGTTCTAGTAGGGCATTCACTAATAAAAACATTAATATCTGTATAATTTTCTGACTGAATTATAAAGTAGTTGATAAAACTCTATACACTCTAATGGTACTTTATCTACATGCAATATATTATTCATTGACGTATTTATAATCATAAAAATAATAATCTAACGGCTGTGTAAATAAATAACATTCATTCTTAAATGTTGCATACAATCTACCTGCTTGTAAATTTCTAGCACCAGTAAGGTTTTAACTTATGTAGTGGCCTTGCTTTGCAAACACCTTTACATAATATGTCGATTATTTTGTCAGTAGTTCAATACTCGCTCAATAAAGTGAATATTACGTCAATATTTCCTGTTTTAACTTTACATTCAGCACCGTATACCTCTAAACCAATTCTAAAATATACTTTTAAACAGTGTATTCGCCGAAATGGCATGGCATGGCTGCCCATTGAATAGAGATTTATCTCTGTAATATTGTTTCCCCCCACAATATTACTAATATTGTCTTATACTCATGGTGTGTATAAACACACTTATAATAATAATATTACGCTTATATTCTCAACTTAATGGGTTAGCTATCTAATAGCTTTGCTTATAATTTAAAATTGATTTTACTTTATATCACTGTGGTTCTTTGTTTTTTAACTAAAAAGGACATTAGGCTGTGAAATACGTATTCAATTCATATTTTCTTTCTTTAATAATTTTATTTTTTGCTAACAATTGCTATGCACAAGATAGCATTCTTAATTGGGTAGGCTGTGGAATAAGCAAAAAATCGTATATGACCAAACTCGCCAGAGCATATACCCAATCTAAAGGGCTAGAAATTAATTTGCAAGGTGGTGGTGCAACACGAGGTATACGTGATGTTGCTAATCAAACAGCAGATTTTGGTGGCTCTTGCCGGTTCCACCTTCCTAACAGCGAATTAGAACAAATTACAGGATTTGAACCTGTTGCATGGGATGCTTTAGCCATTATTGTTCATCCAAGTAACCCTGTATCAAATTTATCACTATCTCAAATTAAACAAATTTACTCTGGTGATATCACTAACTGGAGCAAAGTGGGTGGCGAAAATAAACCCATTAAGCTCTTTGTACGCAAAGGTAATATTTCTGGCGTCGGATATTCTATCCGTTCATTAATTTTTTCTGATGTCCGTAAAGACTTTGTCTTTAATAAACAATTCAAGTCGAGCGGGCCATTAGAACAGGCCATTGAAACTGATCATTCAGCTATTGCCATTACAGGGGTGAGCAGCGCCAGATTGAGAAATGTGAAAATTTTAAGCTTAAATGACAAGCAGCCTGACTATCAAACCATAAAAAGTGGCCACTATGCTCTGTATAGACCGCTTTATATTACTTATAACCCTAAAAGCCCCAAACTTGCACAAATAAAAGATTTTATAAAATTTGCGCATAGCCGCAGGGGCAGAAAGCTTATGGTTGAAAATGGCGTAGTGCCCTATCTAGATGCACTTCGCCTTGTGATGATCCAGTCTCGAGAAAGCCTTTCATCACAAATAAACAGCAAACAAAACTTAACCTATGAATAAGTAGGTGTAAGTTAAGTATCGATATTCATCGCAGCAAGTGCATTTTTCTCAATGAACTCACGGCGCGGCTCTACATGATCGCCCATAAGAGTAGTAAACACTTCATCTGCAGCAATGGCATCTTCTATGCGTACTTGTAGCATACGGCGCGTTTCAGGGTTCATTGTGGTCTCCCATAATTGTTCTGGGTTCATTTCACCCAAACCCTTGTAGCGCTGAATATTTAAACCTTTTCTAGCTTCATCAAATAACCATTCTTTCACATCCGTAATACTTGATACAGAAAATGTTTTTTCACCACGTTGTATATACGAACCCTCTGAAAATAAGCCTTCTAGTTTCTGGTAAAGCTCAGCCATCATTCGATATTCTGGACTTTCAAAGAAATCAGCAGTGAAAGTTGTCAGATGATCCAGCCCATGAACAATTTTAGTAATATTCAGTTGGGGGTAAGTCGCTTCTTCTTCCTTATTACTCGATACCTGGTACTCAACCCCAGTTGGCTTTGAATTATTCAATAAAATCAATAAGTTATCTAGATAATCCTGAGTTTTACTCTGGTCTCCCAAATCATCTACTGTAAACATTGGGAGATTAGGAATCTGTTTTAAAATATCTGCATCATAACGTCGTGCCAAACGCGTAATTACTGTTTGTACTGCTATATGAGATTTTACCAGCTCTTCTAATGCAGCTTCTGAAATAGCAGGCGTATCTTTCTGCACATGCAAGTGCGCATTAGATAATGCCAACTGCAGTAAATAATCCGTCAATTCCTGATCATCTTTTACATAACGTTCTTGCTTGCCTTTTTTAACTTTATATAACGGTGGTTGAGCAATGTAGATATAACCACGTTCAATTAATTCAGGAACTTGCCTATAAAAGAATGTTAATAACAGGGTACGAATATGTGATCCATCGACATCCGCATCGGTCATGATAATAACGCGGTGATAACGCATTTTGTCGGGGTTATATTCATCCTTACCAATACCACAACCCAGTGCAGTTATCAGTGTGCCTACCTCTGCGGACTGTAGCATTTTATCAAAACGTGCTTTTTCTACATTTAGAATTTTACCTTTCAAAGGTAGGATAGCCTGAGTTTTACGGTCACGGCCTTGCTTTGCGGAACCACCCGCAGAGTCCCCTTCCACTAAATAGAGTTCAGATAGTGATGGATCCTTTTCCTGACAATCGGCTAATTTACCTGGTAGGCCTGCAATATCCAACGCACCTTTACGACGTGTCATTTCACGCGCCTTACGGGCGGCTTCACGTGCACAGGCGGCTTCTACAATTTTTGCTGTTATGGCACGTACATCCGTTGGATTTTCCGCCAGAAATTCCTGAAACTTCTCACCCATTGCTTGTTCTACAGCGGTTTTAACCTCAGATGAAACTAGCTTATCTTTAGTTTGTGAGGAGAACTTAGGGTCAGGCACTTTAACCGATAACACGGCCGTTAAGCCTTCGCGCATATCATCACCGGTTGTAGTAACTTTATTCTTCTTCGCAATGTTTTCCTTATCCATATACTGATTAAGGCTACGCGTAAGTGCACCACGGAATCCCGCCAGGTGAGTACCGCCATCACGCTGCGGGATATTATTAGTGAAACAGAAGATATTTTCCTGATAGGAATCATTCCATTGCATAGAAATTTCAACGCCAATACCGTCTTTTTCAGCTACAAAGTGCAATACGGTTTCATGCAAAGGAGTTTTGTTTTTATTTAGATGACTAACAAATGCACTAATGCCACCTTTATATTCAAACACATCCTGCTTTTCAGTACGCTTATCCAATAGAACAATACGCACACCAGAATTTAGGAAGGATAGTTCACGCAGGCGTTTTGCTAAAATATCATAGTGATATTCAATGTTTGTGAAGATTTCTTCAGAGGCCCAGAAACGAAGCTCTGTACCGGTTGTTTTTGTTTCACCAGCAACGGCCATAGGGGCTACTGGATTGCCCATGCTATATTCTTGCTTATGAATCTTTCCAGCGCGCTGAACGGTTAGTTCTAATTTTTTAGATAAGGCATTTACTACCGAGACACCTACACCATGCAGACCGCCAGAAATTTTATAGGAGTTATCATCAAATTTACCACCGGCATGCAGAACCGTCATAATAACTTCTGCTGCAGAAATACCTTCTTCTTCGTGGATATCAACAGGGATGCCGCGACCGTTATCACTTACTGAAACTGAGTTATCAGTGTGGATTTGAACATTGATCTCACTGCAGTGGCCAGCCAGTGCTTCATCAATTGAGTTATCTACAACCTCAAACACCATATGGTGCAATCCGGTTCCATCATCAGTATCACCGATATACATACCAGGACGCTTTCTAACGGCGTCTAGACCTTTTAAAACTTTAATGCTGGAAGAATCGTAGGCCGTGGCTTCGCTCATATAAATCCCCTGAAAATGAACGATTATTATAACTGAAATCCCCCGAACAGAGGTGATTTAAAGCATTTTTTTTAAGTGTATTTATGGCCTGTCTATTTGATTGATTTCACCATGTTCCACGTGAAACACTTTATGATGACTCCAGTCCTGACAATCTATCTGGTTATCACTTATGGCTGTAATGAAAAGCTGAATATTTAATTTTGATAAGATAGACATAATCTTATTCTGATTCCCTTTATCTAATTCAGCAGGCAAGTCATCAAATAACAAAACACACTTATTTGAGGAATTCTCGGAAAATAGCATTAGTTGTGCAATTTTCAGTAAAGTAACGAGTTTTTTCTGTTGTCCTCTGGAGATCGAAGATTGTGCGACCTGTCCATCTACCAAAATTTTGATATCTGCCCTATGTGGACCAGATTGTGTATAACCCTTATCTCTGTCTTTCGATAAATTGGTATTCAAATAATCCGCATACTCAATATCGCTTGGCCAACCCCGTTTATAATTAAGCTGGATTTTATGTCCTGGAAATAACTCAATCGCTAATTCATTCGTTAGTTTTTGAATAGAATCTAAATAATTTAGGCGCAAACCCTCTATCACAAGGGCATGTTCAACTAATTCACCATTCCACAGACTACAAAGCTTATCTGACTGAGCCAGTCTTAAGGCCGCATTTCTCTGGCTCAAGGCAGTTTTGTATTTTTTCCATGCATTAAGAAATTGATGTTCCACGTGAAACACACCCCAATCCATAAACTGCCGTCTATGATCCGGACCCGATGAAATTAATTGATGACTATCGGGATGCAATACTAAAACAGGTAATAGGGCAGAGAGCTCAGATATTTTATGAATCGTTTTTTGATTAACTCGAATGAGCTGTGAGTCGGTATGCCGCTCTATACCAACACGAACATCATGTTCAGCCAAATTCCCCATTAGGCGAAAAAAATCAAAATCATGTGAAATAAGGTATTTAACTTGTGAGCTACGAAAAGATCGCCCATAACTCATATAAAAAATGGCTTCTAACAGGCTGGTTTTACCCGCTGCATTGTCACCAGTAATTAAATTTAAACCTTCATCTGGCTCTATTTGAACAGAATGAAGGTTTCTAAAGTTTTGAATTTCAAGCCTGTTGAGGCTCATAACAAAAAGGCGGGGTTAAAGGCGCATGGGCATAATAACGTATTTAGCCTCTGCCTCATCTGGAAACATCAGCAAACAACTACTATTGGCGTCTTTAATAAAACCCTGGACCGTTTCCTGAGTAGAGGTGTTTAACACATCAATCATATAATTAACGTTTATGCCCATCTCAATTGGTTGACCGTCATAATGAATTTCAATTTCAACATCTGCTTCTTCCTGGTCGGGATTCTGCGCCTGTAGCTTAAGTAGATTATTTTCCATAATCATACGAATACCCCGATATTTCTCATTTGAGAGAATAGAGGCCCGCACTAAGGCTTGTTTCATAGCATCACGATTTACAACCATATTGTTGCCATTGTCTTCTGGCATAACGCGCTTGTAATCAGGGAAGCGTCCATCAATTAACTTGGATGTGAATCTTTGATTAGGTAAAATACATTGTATGTGATTGTTTCCTAACACTATTTTCACTTCGTCGTCGGTATCTGAGAGTAATCGTTGTAATTCACTTACACCTTTTCTAGGAATAATAACCTGCTTGTTATCCGCTAAATCTGCATCAATACTTTTCTCACAAAAGGATAATCGATGACCATCTGTAGCGACGGCTCGTAGCACACCTGATGCAACCTCAAGCATTAAACCGTTTAAGTAATAACGCACGTCTTGCTGTGCCATGGCAAAAGAGGTTCTTTCGATTAGCGATTTGAGTAATTTTTGAGGAACACTAAATTCATAAACGCTGCTGATATCATCAAGAGAAGGAAAATCGGTTGCAGGCAATGTGCTAAGGCTAAATCGACTTCTACCCGATTTAATAATCGCCTTATCCTGTTTTACCTCGATGGTTAATTCTGCATCATTTGGAAGGGCTTTACAGATATCCAACAGCTTTTTTGCGGGCAGGGTAATTTCACCTGCTTCATCCATCATTTGATTGACGGTGGAAACCAGCTCTATTTCCAGGTCAGTAGCCGTTAAGGTGAAGTGGTCTTCAGAGGATTTGATTAACACATTGGCGAGTGCCGGTAGTGTCTGTCTTTTCTCAACTGCACCTATCACTTGTTGAAGAGGATTTAGTAAATCATCCCTCTGAATTTTGATTTTCATTGATGTTCCTAATTATTAAAACATGTATATATATATTTAATAGTTATTATAAAGCGCACTTATTATTGTGGATAACTTAATATTAACTAATAGTATCAAATACTTAAACTATAAAATTGATAGCTAACAACGCTTGGATTGTTACCCCGTAAACTGTAGACAGAATGTGGATAACTTTTACCCCTAAGTTTGTACCTGTGACTATACAATACTTATCCACAGGATTTAAAGTGTCCAATATAAGCAATCTAATTACTTAATATACGTAGTAAATTTATGTAATCTTCGTCTATTTTTGAATCAGATTGTCTTAATTCAGCAATTTTTCTGCAACCATGTAAAACCGTTGTATGGTCACGGCCACCAAATGCACTGCCGATTTCAGGCAGGCTATGATTGGTTAATTCTTTGGATAATGCCATAGCTACCTGACGTGGCCGCGTAATAGAGCGGCTACGGCTATTAGAATGTAAATCAGATATTCTAATTTTAAAGTATTCGGCAACCGTCTTTTGTATATTCTCAATCGTAACCAGGCGATCATGTAAGGCAATTAAATCGCGCAATGTTTCTTTAGCAAACTCAAGCGTAATCGGCTTGCCAGTAAAATTAGCGGTTGCCATAACACGTCGTAAAGAGCCTTCTAGCTCACGTATATTAGAACGAATTCGTTTTGCTACAAAAAAGGCAACCTCGTTGGGTAGCTCTATGCCAAATTCTTCGGCCTTTTTATGCAAAATCGCAACACGGGTTTCTAGCTCCGGGGGTTCTATACAAACCGGTAAACCCCATCCAAAGCGTGATTTAAGGCGTTCTTCCAAACCATCAATCTCTTTCGGATAGCGGTCACAGGTTAAGATGATTTGACTACCGCTTTCTAATAAGGCGTTGAAGGTATGAAAAAATTCTTCCTGGGAGCGTTCTTTACCAGCAAAAAACTGAATGTCATCAATTAATAGCACGTCTAGTGTGCGGTAAAACTGCTTAAATTCATCCATCTTATTATGCTGCAGAGCTTTAATCATATGTGAAACAAAGCGCTCGGAGTGTAAATAGACAATTCTGGATGACGGGTTGTTGAGCAGAATTTTATTACCCACGGCATGCATTAAGTGCGTTTTACCTAAACCAACACCGCCATATAGAAATAAAGGGTTATAGGACCCGGCTGGGTTTTCAACGACTTGTAATGAAGCGGCCTTTGCCAGTTGATTACTTTTTCCACCCACAAAATTATCGAAGGTGTGGCCTATATTTAAGTGATGCTCTAAAAGTTCTTCTAACGGCGCCTCAACAATAGAGGGTGGTGCAGAGGGCCGAGGAGTATTTGTGGTGGCTTGATTAGTTGTACTTGAAACGGGTTTTAATGTGACCCTGGGCTTTTTACTGCCGACATCTAGTTTTACAGAAATGTCACGATTTGTGTCGATCTGTTGGCAAATATCGATTATTTGCTGTAAAAAATGCTGTTTAACCCAGTCACTAACAAAACTATTCGGGGCAAACAGGCACAACTGGTTATTCGACTCTTCTGTTTGCAAAGGTCGAATCCAGGTGTTTAATTGTTGATCAGATAATTCCAGCTCGAGTCGCTGTAAACACTGATCCCACAAAGCAGTCGACAAAAGATAATCCCCAGAGTGCTTTAAATATTAGCCGCGTCATACTATTTCGTATGAGAGGCTCATATGAAATGGTATGACGGTAGGCATAAATACAGGCAGTTTTATTGAAAGGTGATTGGCGATTTTAACCCGCAATCAGATGTCGGGAAACTACTATTATTAATGAAAAGATCCCAATCTCTACAGGTTACCAAATAGCGGCTTTTTACCCAATGTTTATTCTATCTTTATGCACAATCTCTATACAGCTTAATAGACGGCTTAAATATAGTAAAAAATAACGCCATATAGCTTTGACTGCAGGCCCATCCGCGATGTAGAATGCATCCCCCAATTTTCAATAGACAAATTTAGGTCCGGACCAATGAAAAGAACTTTTCAACCAAGCCGTATTAAGCGTGCACGTACACATGGTTTTCGCGCTCGTAGTGCAACTGTTGGCGGTCGCAAGGTATTAAAAGCACGTCGAGCAAAAGGTAGAGCACGTCTATCTGCTTAATTCAGCCTTAGCTGTTTTTACACACTAGATGACAGATATAAGAGCATGCCCCGGATATAGCTTTCCTCGGCATGCTCGTTTGCTTAAGCCTGATGAGTTTAGTCGGGTATTTAAAAAGCCAATACGTTCAAGTGATCGCTTACTCACTGTATTAGCGGTTTCAAATGACAATAGTCATGCTCGCCTTGGCCTGGCAATTTCCAAGAAAAATGCCAAACGTGCGGTAGACAGAAACCGAATTAAGCGATTGATTCGTGAAAGTTTTCGTCTTCACATGCATCAAATGCCAGACATTGATTTGGTGGTATTGGCAAAACCTGTCACCAAGCATGCAGATAATCAACAGATACTACAATCGCTGCAACAACACTGGAACAGGCTGCAAAAAGAATGCGCAAAATCCTCATAGGAATAATCCGCATCTATCAATATGGCATTAGTCCTTACTTGCCACCCCATTGCCGTTATACTCCTACGTGTTCTGCATATGCTGTTGAAGCAATTAGCCAGCTTGGTATATTACGCGGTAGCTGGATGGCAATAAAAAGAATAGGCCGGTGTCATCCCTGGCATGAAGGTGGTTATGACCCATTACCAGAGAATGAGCATAAATCACATAAATCTGACTGTAAGCATTAAGTCGCTTAAATATAAGTAAACTAATAAGAAGTTAAGAATCATAATGGAAAACCAACGTACTCTGCTTTACCTCGCATTCTTCTTTACACTGTTTTTGTTATATCAAGAGTGGCAAAAAGATTACTCACCCCAGCCTGTCGTTACTCAATCTGCATCACCCACATCTATGGTGTCGGATGCAGAAATATCAGCGTTGCCAGCAGCGGATATTCCTAATTCTTCAACTGCATCGGCTGAACAGGCCTTACCAACCGTAGATGCAGGAATTGCCAATCGCCAATCAGTACATGTAGTAACCGATGTGCTCGATTTATTGATAGATACCCAGGGCGGCACAATCTATCAAATGGATTTGCGTAAATATGAATTAAGTACAGATGAGATGCATCAACCATTTCGTATGTTTACCACAAAAGAAGGTAAGTATCACACGGTTCAATCTGGCCTGGTCTCGTCGACTTATGCGGCACCCAATCACAAAGATATTTATCAGGCTGAAAAAACCGAATACCGTTTAGAAGAAGGTGTTGATTCGCTTAATGTTGTATTGCACTGGCAGAAAGAGGGTGTGAGTGTACTTAAAACATTTAGATTTGATCGTAATAGTTATGTGATTGATGTTAAGCACACGGTAACAGCAGATAACTGGTCGGGATCGGAATACCGTCAATTGGTACGTTCACTACAGGAACGTAAATCAACGATGATTCCAACCTATGTGGGTGGAGTGGTATTTAATGATGAAATCAAATACGAAAAATTAGATTTTGATGAAATCGGCGATGAAACCTTTAAGTCAGATATGAAAGGTGGCTGGATTGCGATGATCGAGCATTTCTTCTTATCGGCCTGGGTGCCAGATCAGCAGGAAACCAATTTCACTTATACCTCACACCCTACAAGCAATCGATACATATTGGGCATGCGTTCACCAGCGGCTATCGCGACAAGTGGTACTCCAGCAGAGTTTGAGAGCCGCCTGGTGGTTGGTCCTAAATTACAGGACAGGCTGGAAAAAATAGCCCCGGGACTTGAGCTCACGGTTGATTATGGCGTTCTAACCATTCTAGCCAAGCCACTATTCTGGTTATTAAAGCAGTACCATACATTGTTTGATAACTGGGGTTGGGCGATTATCTTCCTTACCATCACGGTGAAGGCGCTATTTTATAAGCTCTCTGAAATCGGCTATCGCTCAATGGCCAAAATGCGCAAGGTTGGCCCAAGGCTCGCTACCTTAAAAGAGCGTTATGGTGATGATCGTCAGCGTATGTCTGCAGAAATGATGAAGATGTACAAGGAAGAGAAGATCAATCCACTGGGTGGTTGTTTGCCAATTATGGTGCAAATCCCCGTGTTTATTGCATTGTACTGGGTGCTACTGGAATCGGTTGAAATGCGTAATGCACCGTTTGCATTGTGGATACAAAACCTTTCCGTACAAGATCCCTATTTCATCTTGCCATTGTTAATGGGTGCAACGATGTTTATTCAGCAAAAGCTGAACCCTGCACCGGTGGATCCTATACAGCAGAAAATCTTCCAGTTTATGCCGATTGTATTTACCGTGTTCTTCCTGTTCTTCCCGGCTGGCCTGGTACTTTACTGGGTAGTTAACAATACCTTATCCATTGCTCAACAATGGGTCATTACTAAGCGCATTGAAGCGGGTGCCTCGAAGTAGATTTAGCTGATCGCTTATATTTGTTTGCCGATGTGTATACAACGAGACGCAGACAAATATAAGTTAGCTTATTCTATGACCTCGGTGTTCAGCGTGGTAAAAAGACCCATCTCAATTTAATAAAATTCCCCATGACACGTTCAAAATGACAAGTTCTAAATCCGACACCATTGCAGCAGTCGCTACAGCGCCCGGCAGAGGTGGTGTAGGTATTGTGCGGGTATCAGGTCCGAAAAGTCGCGATATTGCGGAAAAAATCCTCAATAAGTCCCCAAATATACGTAAAGCAGATTATTTGCCTTTTATTGATGCAAACGGTGATGTGATTGACACGGGTATTGCGATATTTTTTCAAAACCCCAATTCATTTACCGGTGAAGATATCCTGGAGTTACAGGCACACGGTGGCCCAGTGGTGCTGGATATGTTGCTAAAGCGCGTCTTAGAACTTGGTGCAAGGCCAGCCCGCGCCGGTGAATTTACTGAACAGGCCTTTTTAAATGACAAAATGGATTTGGCACAGGCGGAGGCGGTTGCCGACCTGATTGAGGCAGAATCCGCCGAGGCAGCAAAGGCAGCAGTAAGGTCAATGCAAGGGGAGTTTTCGCAGAACATCCGCGATCTTGTAGAGAAATTGATCGAACTTCGTTTATATGTCGAAGCAGCACTTGATTTTCCAGAGGAAGAAATAGACTTTTTAAGTGATGGTAAGGTGGAGGCCAGGCTAGTCACAATAGAGGTCGCATTGGCAGAGGTATTTACCTCGGCACGTCAGGGCTGTTTATTGCGAGAAGGTATGACGTTGGTAATCGCGGGGCGACCGAATGCGGGTAAGTCGAGTCTGTTAAATCAATTGGCCGGGCGAGAATCCGCCATTGTTACGGATATACCGGGCACCACGCGAGATGTATTGCGTGAACATATTCAAATTGATGGCCTGCCATTACATGTTATAGATACCGCAGGCCTGAGAGAAAGTGATGATCTGGTAGAACAGGAAGGCATTCGCCGTGCCTGGCAAGAAATAGAACAGGCCGATCGAATTTTATTACTGGTGGATGATACGCACCGGGAAAGCGATCATTTATCAATAGAGGAGAAACTGCCCAGGCATATTGGCGTGACACGAATTTTTAATAAAATTGATATTTCGGGTAGAAAAGCCGAGCTTATAGAAACAGCAGAAGAAACCGATATTGCCCTAAGCGCAAAAAGTGGCGAGGGTATGGATTTATTAAAAATGCATCTTAAAAAATGTATGGGTTATGAGCAGAGTAATGAAGGCCGTTTTATGGCCAGACGTCGGCATATCGATGCACTGGAAAATGCAGACCAGCACTTACAAAACGGACGATATAATTTAATAGATTTAAAGGCCGGCGAACTTTTGGCAGAAGAGCTGCGTATGGCGCAGCAGCAGCTCAATGAAATCACCGGTGAGTTTACCTCGGATGATTTGCTCGGCAGAATTTTTTCCAGTTTTTGTATTGGAAAATAAAAAAGTTTATAAAAACATTTTAAGTTAGTTGATACTGTGTTTTTAAAAACGCCAGGATATCATCTTGTGGACCTTTAAAAATAACCCGCTCGGCTTTTTTGCTAAACTGATAGTCATACATCGGATCATAGTAATCGACTAATAAAACCCGTATCCAGTTTTTATGTAATTCAAGATCATTATTTGATTGATGCTGCTGAATCGCAGCCGTTAATAACTCTTTCAGTTCTTTATGACGCACACCACCCAGGCGACGTTGTATTTTATCAATCGATTCCTGTAATTGTTCGGCCCATTTTGTAAAGCCTGCATCCTCACCATAAAAATATTGATGCTCTGCCAGGGCTTCAATGACATATTCGGCAAAGGTGATATCAATACGTTCTTCAACGCTGGCTTCCAGTTGTATTAAGGGGGCCTGTTGCATGGCATTAAATAAAACTTCTGGAATTCTTCTTGACCCAATATTCGCGCCCTCATCTTCAAGTATCAGATGAGCATGTTGCTTGTCTCTGTGTTTTAGCAGCTCGATAGATAATTTATTTTCAATATCAATTTGCGAGGGTTGCGGGGTTACGTGGTTACCGAACACCGATCCACGGTGATGAAAAATACCTTCAAGATCGACTTGTTGATTAATCTTTTTTAGTAAAACAGTTTTGCCAATACCGGTACGGCCACCAAGCATAATGGGCTTTATAGTTTGTGAAGAATGTTCCAGTTCATCAATCAAAAAACGTCGCATGGCTTTATAGCCACCCTTAACACGCGGGAAAACTTTACCCGTGCGTTCATAGATCCACTGCTGTGAAATTTTAGAGCGCATGCCACCACGAAAACAATAAAGGATGCCTTCAGGATATTGTTGGAAAAAGTTTTCCCAATGGTTAATTTTACTTTCTTTAATATAACCCTGAATTAATGCATGGCCCAATTGAATGGCTTCATTCTGGCCCTCCATTTTATAACGCGTGCCAATATCTTCACGTTCCTGATTATCCATAATGGGAAAGTTTTCAGCACAGGGAAAAGCACCCTGGCTAAATTCAACTGGGGCGCGGACATCGAGTAAAGGTGTATCGTTTAAAAATAATGCACGCAAGTCATCGGTTTCTGGCAAGTCTATGGTTGAAGTCATATGAATTATCTAATACTAATTAAAGGTGCGGAGTTGTCAGCAGAGGTCATCTCACCAAGCTTGTGACCATAACTATTAAAGTTTAGTTGGGCACCATCGGGAGAGCAACCAAGGGTAATATAGTTTTCTACTTCGGCGAGTTTAGGTACGGCGGCATCATCTTTCGTGGCATTACCCACTAATAAACACGAATCAGTAAAGGGAGAAGAAGAGGTTTTTAAAATTTCTTCCAGTAGGCCAGGCGCGATTTTGCAGCCGCAACCAGCACCATGGCTGTATTCAGTGAGTTTAATTTGAGACATAAATTTAGCGTTCAATAGGCTAATAAAGGCGGCTAGTATACTATCAAAGTTAATTTAATTCTTAGTGGGCGAATAGATAGAAATGAAGTGGCGGTTACGGCAGGCAGAAAATAAAGATATCGATGCGATAGTGGCCTTAGTGGATTCTGCCTATCGAGGAGATAGCAGTCGACAGGGCTGGACCACCGAAGCAGATTTATTGGATGGCAGACGAACTTATAGCGAGGAAGTGGCGGGGATTATTTCTACTGAACAGAATGAAATTATTTTGCTGGAGGATAGCGGTAAATTGCTGGCATCGGTGCATGTCAAAAAATTGAATAGTGATAATGCCAGTTCTTGCAGAGCATATCTGGGAATGTTTGCGGTGGAGCCTGCTGCGCAGAATTTGGGGATTGGTAAAGCCGTAATGGAATATGCGGAAAAATTTGTACTGGAAAACTTACAGTGTTGTGAAATTGAGATGACGGTGATTCGTCAGCGGGTGGAGTTGATTGGCTGGTATGAGAAACTGGGGTATCGGGTGACAGGGGAAACTCGGGCGTTTCCTTATGGGGATGAAAGGTATGGGATTCCGAAGAGGGAGGATCTGGTTTTGGATGTTTTGGTTAAGTATTTATGATTGTTTAAATTCATGTTCGAAATGTGTATATTAGAAATTAATATAACGGAAATGTCAGGAATATAGTCTTCTATGTAGAAGTACTTAATAGATAAAAATATTATAAGGACAATTTAAATTGGCATTTAGTGAAAAGATAAAATTAATAGTTAAGAAAAAATCACACCTTCAATGTTGTCTATGCAAAGAGATTGGAATTGAAATACATCACATAATTCCTCAGAGTGAAAACGGAGCTAACATAGAATCAAATGCGGCACCTCTTTGCCCCACATGCCATGAAATATATGGTGACAATCCTAAGAAGCGTAAATTTATAACTGAAGCACGTGATTTATGGTATGAAATATGTGAAACGAGGTATCGATTTGATACTAAAGAACTTGTTGAACTTAAAAACACAGTAAAAGAATTGCCGACGCATGACTGCCTATTAGATTTTAAAGAACAGATTATTAATGCAGTTAAACAAAAAACATCAATAGAGGACATAATTGGAAAAAAGGGAATAGATGATAATTCTGAGATTATTAAAGAACTGAATATATTTGAAGTAATCACTTATATATATCACTCAAGGTCTCGACGAAGTGATAAAAATCATGAGCTGATATTAATGCCAGAATTATGGTCGAAAGAAGATGGATTTGATGAGGTTCTAGAAGAATTTATGTTTCATTTTGGTTATAACACGGCTGCTATTGTCGTGAACCGTATTATGGATGATATGAATATACCTGATGAAGATGGATTAACAGAAGATGAAGTAATTGAAATATTACATGTAGCCTCGATCGAAATGATAATTATGAATATGTGTAATAATCATCAAAATAAAGCATTGTTAAATAAAACAGGTGAAATTTCATGGAGAAATATTTAGGACAGAGTAAAAGAGACGTACAAGACTAACCTAGTCTAAAACTGAAGTTTCAAGGTTCGCCTGCTGGCGACATACTTTTTTCTGCAGCCAAAAAAGTAAGCAAAAAGCCCGCTCGCCTTTGTCGCTAGCCCTCATAAAAAGTATGAGGGTTCCTGAAAACTGTTTATTATCCCCTTTCGTAAATTTATTAATCTATTAGTTAACTACTCTTTTGCCGGGTCGTTTCGATGCGCCGTCCGGGCTTAATCGAAACTTGATTTCACATCCCTATGAAATCACCCCTAGTGATGTACAGTTTTAAGCTAGCAACAGGGCTGGTTGTCACCAGACCGATATAAATTACTTCGATTTGTAAAAAACATTTCACTAGACTGAAAGATGCTATGTTTTCTATTTAAGATGTGAGATGAAGTTGTAGGGTGGGTCAAATGAAGTGGATTCACCTTGGATAGGGTATTTGGTGGAACCGCGTTGCTTGTTCCACCCTACGAAGATAAAGCGTGTTGTGATTCCAAAGTCTTTCAATTTCGTTAATATTTTAAGCCGCTAGATTCCTGCCTTCGCAGGAATTACGATTAGATAAATGGGCTTGCGACAAACTTCCCTGTGACTTGCCAAAAATTATTTCTACCTAGGGGAAAAATCACAGGGATGTGATTTTAAGTGGCGATTAAGCCAGGACGGCGTATCGACACGACCCGACAACGAAGTTTTAAACTAACAGAACGATGAAGGCTAAATATTCCAATACAGAATTTTTGGGAACCCTCATTGCTTTTTATGAGGGCAAGGCACCGGGAACGGCAGTCTTTTGCTTACTTTTCTTCTGCTGTAGAAAGAAAAGTAAGGCGCCAGCAGGCGAACCTTGAAACATCAGTTTGTAAGAAAGGTAAACCTGTTAATTGACTAAGCATTTATAGATATAAATAAAATTGACGTAATAACCTTTAGAGACATACCCATAATAAGACATAGTCCGCTTATGCCGTTAACTGATGAGAATACTTCCGATGAAACCATTTCATTATAAACGGAGGAATGATAGTCGTGAATATAATAACAATCACCATACCCGCATGAATTTCAGGATTGAAAACTCAAAGGGGTCGGAGTCAAACTATCCGACTTTGTTAGTTCAAATACAGGATTATCACCATTCGCATTTTTAATTTACTAGTTTGACTCCGACCCCGATTGGCGTAATAAATTGCGTGGGAGAGCATGATTTTTCCGTATTTAGGGTTAGTTGAAAAAATTAATTTAAGTTATATGTTGATTGTCCAAGACGCCAGCAGGCGAACCTTGAAACATCAGTTTGTAAAAAAGGTAAACTTGCTATTGTGCTACCTATTTATCCACAGTATTTCGTTAGAAATAAAATAGACGACACAATCAATAAGAGCCACAATCGTAATAAGGCAACATCCGCTTATGCCGTTAACTGATGAGAGTACTTTCGATGAAACCACTTCATGACAAACGGAGGAATGATAGTCGTGAATATAATAACAATCACCATACCCGCATGAATTTCATTATTGAAAATTCCGCTGTGATGACCAATTTCTGCAAATATTAAACCCACCTCGCCACGAGGGATCATTGACATACCAATCATTAAACGGGAGCTTAGATTTTCACGAAGAAGTAATGCACCAAATATTTTTCCAACAACAGCCGCTATAAATATAACGATAGAAAAAGCCCAGATGTCGGATGAATACCAGTTGATTTCTCTTAGGTTGATCGATAGTCCCACAAAAACAAAAAAGATAGGTGTAAACAATTTAATAATGGGGTGCATCTGTTGTTCTATACTTTTTGAAAAGCTTTCGTCGGCATGCAGGTTAACACCCAGTGGTAGAAAAAATCGTCGTGATAATGCGATGCCCGCAGCAAAACCACCAAGTAATTCAGGCGCGCCCACCGCGTGTGCTAACCAGGCAAAAAACAGTACCAGTGAAACCATCGTAGTAGGAATCAAGCCGGGTATTTCACTGACTTTATTATAATGCTTGATAAACACCGACAGGAACTTTGCTAGCAAAGGAGCAACGACGAAGAAGGTTGTGATGAATAGAAATACCTTGCCAGCATTTAGCCAGTTAATACCACCGCCAATTGAAAACTCATACAAAAGGGCAAGCAATATGACGCCTAGCACATCATCGAGTACGGCGGCACCTAGTACAATTTGACCTTCTTTGGATTGATGGAAGTTAATGTCGCTAAGCACACGAACCGTAATACCAATACTGGTTGCTGTGAGTGTGCCGCCTATAAATAATGATATAAACCAGCTTAAATCAAATATCCAATAGCTGGCTGAAAAACCCAAAACTAATGGTGTGATAAATCCGGTGAGAGCGATAAAGGTTGATTTCTGACCAGACTTGATCAAACGCTTTATATCGGTGCCAAGGCCTACTTCAAACAATAATAGAATAATGCCGATTTCTGCTAATAACTTGAGGGCTTCCACTGGTTCTATCCAGCCAAATAAACTGGGGCCAATAACAATACCGGCAAATAATTCTCCGATTACAGATGGTGTTTTTAAGCGCACCGCGATTTCAGCGAAGAATCTCGCTGCAACAAGAACAATTAACAGATATAAAAAAAAGTATGCGCTTCCATATGTATTCTTATAAATTATTTATTAGCAAATTCTTGGTAAGGGATCATCTTCTAGCTCATCTAAAATCCGCTCGCCACCTATATCGGTTTGCATAATCACCTGATTTATCTCCGAGTTTATCGAACCTATGATCCTGGCTTGCTGACCTTCATCAATACTTTGCCAGCTTTTAAGTAAAGCATGTGCATCACCTTCATCAACGATTGCTACAACGCGTCCTTCACAGGCAAGGTACATGGGGTCGTAGCCCAACATGTCGCATACCGACTGGACGGCACTGCGAATGGGAAGCTGATTTTGCATTAGACGAATACCAAATCCCGTGGCACGATTTAATTCAGCGCACACGGTGGCAATACCACCACGAGTTGGATCACGCATAAACCTTAGGCCCTTAAATTTCATCGCGGCCTTAGTCAGATTTAAAACACTGGCGGCATCCGATTGAATATCTCCACGTAGGCCAAATTCTTCTCTTGCGAGCATGACGGCTATGCCATGATCGCCCACTGGGCCACTAACAAGAATTTGATCGCCCGGTTTAATATTGTTCATGCTTAGCTTATGGCCGTAGCGTATGCCTATACCGGTAGTGGCAAGGTACAAACCACCGCCTTCGCCACGGCGCACTACTTTTGTATCACCGGCGACTACCTTCACGCCAATTTCAGCGGCGGTTTCGGCCAGTGTTTGAATAATACGATCGAGGGTAGCGATTTCCATGCCTTCCTCAATAAATGCATTCAGGCTGAGGTATTTGGGAATAGCGCCAGCAACAGCAAGATCATTGGTGGTGCCATGTACGGCCAGTGAGCCAATATTTCCACCGGGAAATTCCAATGGCTGCACGGTAAACCCATCGGTGGTAAACATAACATCCGTGCTTTCCAGTGAAAGTGCCGCGGCATCTGCCTGAACATCAAGATCTGGGTTTGCAAGATGGCGCGCAAATATCTCATCAATTAATTCGCGCATATAGCGCCCGCCGTTTCCATGCGCAAGTGAGATATGAGTGTCCTGCATTATTCCTTACCTTTAATTGATTGTTTATAATTGATGTTCATATAGGGTGAAATTTATTGTGCTTGTTTAAAGCCATATTCAATAAGCTGGCCAAAACTAATGCCCGCATCGTTAAGCGGAATTTGCTCGGCTAAATATACACGAAAGCCATCGGCTTCTAGCAGTGAAATGGCCGATTCGGTTAATACCTTGTTTTGAAAAACACCGCCTGAAAAACTTACAATATTTGTAGCGTAATCATTTCGAATAGCCCTTGCCTGTTGTAATAGCATAATCGCAAGTGAGTGGTGAAACAGAGATGATTGTTCACTACGGCTAGACGAAGTATCCAGTAGGGCGAGTATTAGTGGTTCCCAGTCGGCGACATAACAACCGTTTATTTTATTTAAGGGCAATTCAATATGTGTATTTAGTTTATTGGCCAGGGCTTCTAACTCCATTGGGCCCTGACCTTCATAACTGGCGACACTACACACACCACACAGTGCAGCGGCGGCATCAAACAATCGGCCAATGGAGGTAGTTTGTGGTGAATTTATTTTTTTATGCCATGCCTGTTTTAGTAATGGGAGGTCGGATGAAAAATCCATTAAAGAGGCATGATTAAATTCCACACCTAATTCCCAGCATACTGCAGCGGCACTACGCCAGGGTTGCTTGCCCGCCATATCGCCACCGGGAATATAAAAAGGCCGTATGCTTGCGGCACGTTTCCAGTCACCTGGTTTTCCATGCAGTGCCTCGCCACTCCATAGCGTTCCATCTTCACCATAACCGGTGCCATCCCATGTAAACACCATAATGTTTTCATCAGTTTTACATTCAAAATAGGCCGCAGAGGCATGTGCATTATGGTGATAAACCCTGTGCACGGCTTTGTTTTGTTTGTTGGCCCAGCGACTGGTTGTGTAACCTGTATGCGCATCGCAAATAATCTGTTGTGCATTAACGGCGTAAAGCGTCTGCAAATCTGTAATGGTTTTTTCAAATACCTGCAGGCTTCTTACAGAACCCATTTCACCAATATGTGGTGAAATCACCGCGCGATTTTTCCATGCCAGTGTGATGGTGTTTTTCATTTGTGCGCCCACTGCAAGCACTGGATGTTTTAGCTTAAAGGGCAATGTTATTTCTAGCGGCACCATGCCACGACCAATGCGCATTGGTCGTGGCATGTTAGCAATGGTTCTATATACCGGGTCATCGGCTGGGCGTTGTATTTTTCGATTGTGGTGCAGAAATCCATCAGCAACATGTGCTAGTTTTTTTTCGATATCCTGATTTAAAGTAAGCACCGGCTCACCGCTAATATTGGCGGAGGTGGCGACAAGTGGACGCGTAAATTCATTGAGTAATAAATGATGCAATGGGCTGTAAGGCAGCATAATGCCAACTTCATTTAAATCCGGCGAAATTTGTGCAGAGAGTTTTGTGAATGGCTTTTTATTAACAAGTAAAATAGGTCGTGAAGCCTGTAATAAAAAAGCCTTATCCTGTTCACTTAAATCAACATATTTATCTGCAATTTCAAATGGCCTGTTTAGCGGTGCCGGAAACATAATAGCCAGAGGTTTTTTTGCGCGAGGTTTTTTATTGCGCAGTTTTAAAACGGCATCTGTACTGGTGGCATCGCACATCAGGTGATAGCCACCAATACCTTTAATGGCGAGTACTTTATTTTGATCCAATGCAATGATGGCCTGTTTTAATGATTGTGCATTGTCATTTATAAATTCTATTTCATTATCTTTAAAAGATAATGCAGGACCACAGTTGGCACAGGCAACGGGTTCAGCATGAAAGCGTCTATTGTTTGGGTCTTCATATTCAGCACGGCAGGCAGAACATAATTCAAATTCTGCCATCGTAGTATTTATTCGATCATAGGGTAGACGGCTTATTAAAGTATAACGCGGACCACATTGTGTGCAGTTAATAAAGGGATAGTTAAATCGACGGTTGGTAGAATCGGTGAGTTCATTCAGGCAGTCATCACATAAAAATAAATCAACCGGTACACTGATAATTGAATTGTCATCTTGTTGACTGTCTAAAATACAAAAATCACTAAATGATTCAATGTCGACCAGTTGATTGGTTTCGATATGCGGTTTTGCAAGCGGTGGCTTTTTTGCAAAAAGATCGGAAGTAAAATGTGTGATATTTTCTGTCGAGCCCTGAATGTGTATATTCACGGTACCCATGCAGTTTTGTACCCAGCCGGTTAAATTTAAATCATGCGCCAGGCGATAAACAAAGGGGCGAAAACCCACTCCCTGAACGCTGCCGGATAAAACTATTTGTCTGGCAAAAATAGTGGATGACGATTCGTTGTTAATATTGGTAAGCGGCTGCTTAGCCAACAGCATTCTCTTTTGATTTTTTATTAACGGATTCGCGCATGCCACCGGCCCACCATATTCGGCAGGCGCCTTCATCGGATACCATGCAGGGACCAATCGGGTTTCTGGGTACACAGGCAGTGCCAAATAAACGACATTCGTTGGGATAAATTTTACCCATTACAACTTTTGCACAATCACATCCCGGCGGCATTTCTCCCGCGCGTTTGCGTGCATCATCTGCATAAGATGGATATAAGTTTCGTGTATCATGCCGGCTATAACGCTCATTTAATTTGAAGCCGGAAGATGGGATCGTACCCACGCCGCGCCAGTTGGCATCATATACATCCATGGCATGTTTTAAGTGCGCCTGGGCGGAGGTATTTCCACCGGGGTGTACCAACTGTGGATAACAATTATCGAGGAAAAAACGTTCTTCATTAAGCTGGCGTAATGTTGAATACATTGCAGCGAGCAAGCTTTCAGTGTTAAAGCCAGCAACCGCCGCAGGAATATTATGTTTTTCGACGACAAACGACCATTCTTCCGGGCCCATAATAGTTGCAACATGGCCGGGTGCGATTAAGGCATCAAAGCCGGGCTCTGAAGATTCAAGCAACATAGCAATTGCCGGCCAGGTGAGTCGCCCGGATAACAGTACAGATAAATTTTCTGGTACACCTTCAACCATCATCGCGGCAACTGGCGCCGTGGTTGTTTCAAAACCGGCGGCGAAGAATACAACTTTTTGTTGCGGATTTTTATTGGCGATAGCAACGGCTTCACTGGGCGATGCAATGGGACGAATATCTGCACCCTGTGCCTTGGCCTGTTCCAGTGTGCGTGCCTCGGCTTTTTTCACATTAACCGGGACACGTAACATATCACCGAAGGCGACTAATATTATGTCTTCGTGTAGTGCCAGTTGTATAGCCTGAAAAATATCTTCTTCAGGGCACACGCACACCGGGCAACCCGGCCCCGGAACTAATTCTATATAGTCCGGTAATGCATTACGTAAACCTGCCATGGTAATTGAGCGCTCATGGCCACCACAGACATTCATAATTTTTACACGACCCTTATGAGGAAGATCATGAATGCGTTTTAACCATTGTTGCGCATTGTTTAACATGAGTATGTTGTACCCTTAAGCATGGTGATGCTCATGTTCATGGCTGTGATTTTCGGAGGTGGCGGGGTGCTGCAGAAGATGCTGTTGACGTAATGAAATTTGTTGCTGGATCCAGTCGAGCCACGCCGACATTCCCTGTTTATTTTTAGAAGACAATTCAAGTATTGGCGCAGTGCTGGCAATGTCCTGTAGATAGCGTCTGGCACGCTCGGGTTTAAAGTCGTCCAGTATCGGCAGTAAATCACTTTTGCTTATAAGTACCAGGTCAGATTTGCGAAACATCACGGGATATTTTGCGGGCTTATCATCGCCTTCGGGCACGGATAAAAGAGTCACATTGAGGTGCTGCCCCAAATCGAAACTGGCGGGGCAAACAAGGTTGCCGACGTTTTCAATAAAGACAATATCAAATTTAGATAAATCAAGATTGTGCAGTGCCTGATGAATCATATGAGCATCCAGATGACAGGCACTGCCAGTGGAGATTTGAATCGCCTCTACACCATGTTGGCGAATTCTTTCGGCATCATTTTCGGTTTCAAGATCACCTTCTATCACCGCAATTTTTATATTTTTATCTAGTTGCTGAATAGTGGCTTCTAGTAAGGCGGTTTTTCCTGCGCCGGGAGACGACATTAAATTAATTGCCAGCACCTGATGTTGATCAAAGTGGTTTCTATTATGTTTGGCAGTATGATCATTTTCACTTAACAGGCTGTGCAATACAGTGATCGCTTCTTTGCCACTTTGAGTTTTGTGTAATTTACCACCGGGCTTAATGAAATTTTCATTGCCATGAGTTATGTTGCATCCGCAGGTATCACACATCATTGATCTCCAGTATTAACATTTACTTTATACAAAAAACATTGGCACACTGTATTAGTGAATATTTGCATTGGCGGAGGCATCATTGGCTGTATCGTCGAGTGTGTCATCCTTCTCAAGCTCTACACTCATCAATAATAATTCATCACCACTCAGCAGGCTGGTTTGCCAATTGCCACACTGTTTGCAAATAAGTTTATTCGGTAAGGCCTCAGATTCACAACCACACTCGTTACATTTTACTTTAACAGGCAGATATTCAATAACAAGCTGTGTATTTTCTGCCACGCTACCCGCACTGGCAACAGGGTAGGCATTTTTTAAAAGCTGTGCCTCAACGCCAGATAATGGACCTATTCCGATAACGATTAAACTAACACTTTTTGCCTGATGTTCCAGGGCAATGTTTTCTACCTGACTAATGAGTGATTGACAGATCGCAAGCTCATGCATGTTAAATAGTATCAGACGCGAGCATTTGATCGTACAATTCCCAGGCCGTTTGCGCGTCCTGTTGTGAAATTTTCTGAATCGCGTAGCCGACATGAACGACAACAAAATCATCAATGGCCAGCTTATCATCCTGCATCATAAACAGGCTGACATCGCGGTTAATACCTTTTGCTTCACACACAGCCGTAAAGCCATTAATAGATTTTATTTGCATAGGAATGCCAAGACACATAATTTGGTTCACTCAATTTAACTACATAAAGAGCATATACCTTTAAGTTATTAAAATACATTGCAGACTTGATGTATGTCAATTGGCTGTTTTATTTTAATGATAGAAAGGATTAATAGGGAAATTCAGGCGCGGCCATTTTGAAATTAAATGATACTTTAATACTAGGTATTGGCAATACCCTGCTCACCGACGAAGGCGCAGGCATTCATGCGCTTAATCTTCTCCAGTCGGAATATTCAAATATTCCAGATCTCATATTTCTAGATGGCGGCACGCTCAGCTTTACATTGGCCTGCTGGATCGAGGACGCTAAAAATTTAATTGTGCTGGATGCCGCTGAATTACATAAGCCCGCAGGAAGCGTTATGACTTTTGTGGGCGATGAAATGGAGGCCTTTCTTGGCAGCAGTAAACGTACTGCTCATGAAGTTGGCCTGCTCGATCTAATGGACATCGCGCGCATAACAGAGCACCCCTAACACCCCATTGAAATATTGCGCACAATTCATAGCTTTGATCCTTGTCTTGCCTGTGCCGTTCACGTTACAGACCCGGATGGTGAAGAGTTAGTGAATGTAAAAATTAAATAAACTGGCGTGTAAATTTAGGAGTAAAACATGTTAAATAATATTCTAAAAACAATGACCCTTTTAGCCTGTTTGTTTGCACCGGCGGCATATGCACATACCGGAATACACAACGGCATATATCATCCGCTTAGTGGTGTTGACCATTTTTTGGTTGTATTAATTATTGGAATAATTTCAGCGATTGTTTTGGTAACTATAAAAATGAATAGAAAATAAAATATGAACAAAACTGTTTTCAGGATAAAGTTTTCCCCGGCACATTTCCACTTTATAGGACTGGCTATTGGTATTACCAGAAATGATGATATTTTAGTTCAGTTTTGCGGCGCAAAACTCAGGCAGCTTTTTTCGGCAGAAGGTATAGGCTTTTCAAAAGTGGTTGGAGAACTGGAGGCCGTAATATTGATGAAAGCGGCGGCATCTAAAAACAGAATGTTGATAATATTGAGCAATTATTGGCTTAGTCTTTAAGTAAGCGCTTTAAAAATACCTTCATCTCTTTAGCGGCTTGAATGTCACCTTTACGTTCTGCTATCTCAATGCCTTTTTCATAGGTCTCAATCGCCAGAATATTCTGCCCAGTTTGCATATAGGCCTTAGCTAATAATTTAAATGCGGCTGAGTATTCTGCATCGAATTCGAGTGCCTTTAATAAATGCTCAATCGCCTCATCAAACGCCTTAGCTTTTAGCAAAGCCTGGGCCAGCCCAAAACGCAGAATCAAACTATCCTGGCCGTTTTCTAACATTGTCTTAAGGGTTTCTATATTCATACCGTTAAACATAGGGTGTTACGGAGAAAACTCAAACCCACAAAAACTAAGGGCATCCATAAGCGTTTGCCTCATGCTAAGATTGTGTGAGTGGTAATGAATTGCCAGATTAAGTGAGAGCGGTAGTAGGCGGAAATGAGAGCGGTATATTTTAGTTTAGGTTGGTTGTTTTTTGCCCTGGGTATAATTGGCATATTGTTGCCTGTGATGCCTACAACGCCGTTTATGTTGTTGGCTTTATGGGGTTTTTCGCGTAGCTCAGATCGTTTTCATAACTGGCTGTATACACATCGGTTATTTGGGCCACCGCTTCAACAATGGAGCGAGAATCGGGTGATTCCATTATATGCGAAGATAATGTCAGTGAGTTTTATGAGTATTAGCTTTGTAATGATGTTATTTTTTTCGCCATTGGTTATGTGGCTAAAGTTAGTCATTGCTACGTTTATGCTTTATGGCGCCTGGTTCATTTTAAGCAAACCCTCAAAGCCACCAGAAAATTCTGCTAATAAATCAACACAGGATACGCCAACCGTATCCTGATTGTTTTGCAGCAGGTATCATCCGCCTGATGGATGCCTTGCTGAACTTTTCTAACCAGGAATTATTTTTTACCGCACTGGTATTTATCTGGACGGGCTTTGTTCGCAGTGGCCTGGGTTTTGGTGGCGCGGCACTGGGCCTGCCGTTGATGCTGTTTATTTACGACCGGCCTTTGTACTGGTTGCCGATGATTGGTATTCACCTACTATTTTTTTCCGCCATGACCCTTGGCTCGCGTATTCATCAAATTGATCATGGCTATTTAAAAAAGGCGGTACTGATTATTGTGCCGTTTACTCTAATTGGTGTATTTGGTTTGATTCAATTACCCACCCACTGGTTAGTGAATTTTATATACGCAGTAACCTTATTTTATGCGGTATTGTGGATACTCGGCTTAAATGTGCGCAGCAATAATATCTGGCTCGATCGATTTTTATTGAGCCTGGGTGGTTATGTGGCGGGCACATCACTGACCGGTGCGCCGTTGATTGTCGCGGTCTTTATGCGCAATGTAACGGCGCAATTATTACGTAATACGCTGTTTGTACTGTGGTTTATTATTGTCAGTATTAAGATGACGGCATTTGTTGTACTGGGCATAGAGCTGAACTGGATGGCCGCCCTGGTGTTAATACCGGTGGCAACAATTGGTCATGTGATAGGGCTTAAAACCCACGAGTATATTTTGCACAACGATGCGCTGTTTAAACGCATCACCGGGCTGGTTTTATTTGTGATTAGTGCTCTGGGTTTATTAAGTGCGAATTCAGGTTAAAGATTACCGCATATTAAATGCTAGAATTCGACTCCTGAATGAAGCTAATCATGAGTAACTTTGCTAAAATTGGCGAAATATTAACCAGTAAGCCCTGAATTTTTCAACCTTCAAAAGTACAAAGCCCATGTTTTATAGTGATACCTACGATGTAATTGTGATTGGTGGCGGCCATGCCGGCACGGAAGCGGCGATGGCTGCTGCGCGTATGGGCTCAAAAACCCTGTTGCTCACACATAACATTGAAACCCTGGGTTTGATGAGCTGTAACCCGGCGATTGGTGGCATTGGTAAAGGCCACCTGGTTAAAGAGATTGATGCCATGGGTGGCCTTATGGCGAAGGCCGCGGATAAGGGCGGTATACAGTTTCGTACCTTGAATAGCAGCAAGGGCCCGGCGGTTCGTGCGACGCGCGCGCAGGCCGATCGTCAGCTATATCGTCAGGCGATTCGCATCGCCCTGGAAAACCAGCCAAACCTGTCTATTTTTCAGCAGGCAGTTGATGACCTGATTATTGAAAATGATCAGGTGGTGGGCGTGGTTACCCAGATAGGGCTGAAGTTTAGATGTAGGGCGGTGGTGCTCACAGTGGGTACATTCCTCGGGGGGCTTATCCATATTGGCCAAAGTAACCATTCCGGTGGCCGTGCAGGCGATCCGCCATCTATTGCATTGGCACAGCGTTTGCGTGATTTACCCTTTAGAGTGGGACGCTTAAAAACCGGCACACCACCGCGTATTGATACACGTTCGATTGATTATTCAGAGTTGCAGGAACAGCCGGGAGACAAGCCAACACCGGTGTTTTCATATATGGGTTCGCAGGCGGATCATCCGCAACAAATTTCCTGCCATATTACTTATACCAATCAGCAAACCCATGACATTATAAAAGGCGGCCTGGATCGCTCACCTATGTACTCCGGTGTGATAGAAGGCGTTGGGCCACGTTATTGTCCATCTATAGAAGACAAGGTGGTACGTTTTGCAGATAAAGACTCGCACCAGATTTTTATTGAGCCGGAAGGCCTAAATAGTTTTGAAGTTTATCCCAATGGTATCTCCACCAGCCTGCCATTTGATGTGCAGCTTGATTTTGTGCGCTCCATTAAGGGCTTTGAAAATGCCTTTATTACGCGCCCGGGTTATGCGATTGAATACGACTTTTTTGATCCACGGGATTTAAAGCAGTCTCTGGAAACACGATTTGTTAACGGCCTGTATTTTGCCGGACAAATTAACGGCACCACAGGTTATGAAGAGGCTGCTGCACAGGGTATGTTGGCGGCTATTAATGCCTCATTGCAGGTGCAGGGCAAAGAGCTCTGGTCACCACGCCGTGATCAGGCCTATATTGGTGTACTGGCAGACGACTTAATTACCAACGGTACGCAAGAGCCGTATCGTATGTTTACCTCACGCGCCGAGTATCGTTTGTTGTTGCGTGAAGATAATGCCGACCTGCGCTTATCGGAAGTCGCTCATGAAATGGGCCTGTTAACGGCAGATCACTGGCGCTGCTTTAGTGAAAAGCGTGAAAATGTAGAGCGTGAAAAGCAGCGTTTGATGGACATGTGGGTGCAACCAAATAGCAATGCGGGTAAGGCATTAGAAGCCGTGCTGGCCAAGCCTTTAAGCAAAGAGTCGCGTGCTTTAGATTTATTAAAACGCCCCGAAATGGATTATGCCAAACTAACTTCAGTAGCCGAACTGGGCCCTGCAGTGAGTGATCCAAAGGTGGCTGAGCAGGTAGAAATTCAAACCAAATACGAAGGGTATTTAAATCGCCAGCTGGAAGAGGTAGATAAGGCGCGTCGTTATGAAGATAAAAAAATACCTGAGCAATTAGAATATGATCAGGTGAAGGGCTTATCTAATGAAGTGCGCCAAAAGCTGATTGATCATCTGCCCTCAACTCTGGGGCAGGCAGGGCGCATTTCTGGGGTAACACCGGCGGCAATTTCACTATTGCTCGTGCACCTTAAAAAAGCTTCATATAATAACTAGATCAAAATAGTAGCGGCGTGAGTCAAACAGGCTTGCGCGGAAAACACCTTGAAAGGGATAGCATTCAATAAGCGGCAATGGGCTGAGAGCTTCACTATCAGCACTGAAATTCAGTGATTGTTTTAACAAAATCAGGAGCGTGTTATGGGTGTTTATATAAAGGGGATTTGTGGCGTATTTTTACTCTGTTTTAGTTTTTCCTTACAGGCAGCAGATGCCTATATTATGCAGAAGAGTCCGTACAGCGTTGAAGAAACACTGAACAGGCTGGAAGCGGTATTAAAGAAAAAGGCCATTACGGTGTTTGCACGGGTTGATCATATGGCGGGTGCAAACAAAGTAGGTTTAGAAATGCGGCCCACGCAATTATTGATATTTGGTAACCCCAAAATGGGTACGCCGTTAATGAATGAAAATCAGTTTATGGGTTTAGATTTACCCATGAAGGCGATGGCCTGGGAAGACAGGGATTCACAGGTCTGGTTGGCCTATTTAAACCCGGATGAGTTGCAGCGGCGCCACAATCTCAAAAATAAAACGATTATAAATAAAATGAAACAGGCGCTGAATGGTTTGACTAACAAAGCGCTAAATAAAGATATGGGTAATTGATGCAGGCAGAAATACGCTTACAGCAGGGCATAGCGAAGTTAGGTTTGAACGTTACGGTAGAGATGCAGGAAAAATTAATCGCCTATTTACAGCTCATGCTGAAATGGAACAAGGCGTATAACTTAACGGCTATTCGCGAATTAGATTCTATGGTAATCCGCCATGTGCTGGATAGTTTGAGTATTTTGCCATTTATTAAGCAGTCGCCGGTACTCGATGTGGGCAGCGGTGCGGGTCTGCCCGGTATCCCTCTGGCTTTATGTTTGCCCGATTATCAGTTTGTATTACTCGATAGTAATGGCAAAAAGACGCGCTTTTTAACCCAGGCAAAAATTGAGTTAGGCATTGAAAACATTGAAGTTATTCATAGTCGAATTGAGGACTACAAACCCGACGTGCGCTTTGAAATGGTTACCTGCCGAGCCTTCGCGGCACTAAATACTATATTAGACCTTACCCAACATCTGGTAACATCTAGTACGCGGGTGATGGCGATGAAGGGCAAAGAAGAAATGCCGGCGTTGGCAGAGGGCTACACCCAGCTAGCGCAGCACGAGTTACAAGTGCCCTGGTTAGACGAGGAAAGGCGTCTTATAGAAATTCAGAAAATCCAATGAAGCCACATAAAAGAAACTAGATAAAAGAAAATCTATGGCAAGAATAATCGCAGTAACGAATCAAAAGGGTGGCGTGGGTAAAACCACAACATCGGTTAATCTGGCGGCCTCGCTCGCGCTAACCAAAAAGCGTGTTTTGCTGGTGGATTTAGATCCACAGGGCAATGCCACTATGGGCAGCAATGTGGATAAGCATAATCTGCAAGCCAGTGTTTTAGATGTGTTGCTGGGTGATGAAACGATTCAAAACTGTATTCAGAAACCGGATGAAATAGGCTTTCATGTGTTGCCGAGTAATGGTGATTTAACCGCCGCTGAAGTCGAGTTAATGAGTGCCGAGGGCCGGGAATCGAGATTGCGTAATGCCCTGATGCAGGTAGAAGCGGATTATGATTTTATAATTATTGACTGTCCACCGTCATTGAATATGTTAACCCTGAATGCCCTGGTCTCTGCGCAGGGCGTATTGATTCCCATGCAATGCGAATATTATGCATTAGAAGGCCTCTCCTCCTTAATAGAAACCGTTGAACAGGTGCGTGCAAGCGTCAACCCGGGCCTGGAGATAGAGGGCCTGTTGCGCACCATGTATGATCCACGCAACCGATTGGCAATAGATGTATCCGACCAACTGATTGAGCATTTCGGTGATAAAGTTTATCGCACCGTGGTGCCGCGCAATGTGCGACTCGCCGAGGCGCCATCACATGGCTTACCGGTCATAAATTACGATAAAACCTCACGTGGCGCCCTGGCATACTTTGCTTTGGCGGGTGAGGTGATTCGTAAACAGGTAAAAGCCGCACACCCTACTGGCGAAGTGGCCTAGTTATAGGCGGCGCTCTGTCCCATTAATTAATATTAGATACTAGAGTTATTCATGGCAGCAAAGAAACGAGGTTTAGGACGCGGTTTAAACGCATTACTGGGTAGTGCGGCAGAGGTTAAGGAATTAACAGACCCTAAGCCGGCTTCAATTACGCCTTCTACAGATTCAGGTGCATCAAGCAATAATGAGTTACGTCACCTGTCCATTGAGTTGATTCAACGGGGCACTTATCAGCCGCGTGTACATTTTGAGCCTGAGTCACTACAGGAGCTCGCTGAGTCGATAAAGGCGCAGGGCGTAGTGCAGCCAATTGTGGTTCGGCCTATATCTGCCGGGCGATTTGAGTTAATTGCAGGTGAGCGCCGCTGGAGAGCATCACAGCTTGCGGGCTTACAGGAAATTCCCGCCGTTGTTAAAGACTTGAGTGATCAGGCCGCGGCCGCCGTTTCATTAATAGAAAATATTCAGCGTGAAAATTTAAACCCTCTGGAAGAATCTCGCGCATTACAGCGCCTGATTGATGAGTTTGACATGACGCATCAGCAGGTGGCAGAGACGGTGAGTCGTTCAAGAACCACCGTGACTAACCTGCTGCGTTTAAGAGACCTCAATGAAGATGTGAAGCTGTTGGTGGATGAGCGCAAAATTGACATGGGCCATGCCCGGGCGCTATTGGCGCTAACCGGACACGAGCAAAGCTTGCTAGCGAATAAGGCGGCGGACCAGGGCTGGTCGGTACGTGAAATTGAAAAAAAGGTGAAGCAGCAGCTAAACCCGGCAGCCAATGTGAGTGAATCAACAAGCCGTACAGACCCGGATATTAAGCGCTTACAGGATCAGGTGAGTGAACGTTTAGGTGCGCAGGTGGATGTACAGCATAAAAGTAACGGTAAGGGGAAGTTAGTTATTAACTATTCTAGCCTGGATGAGCTGGATGGAATTCTTAATAAAATACATTAAATTTGGTGAGGTATTTTTTCCTCTGGCTTATCAATAACCTGTAGTAATAAACGCCGGCTAAATGCCCTGAATGGCCTGGATATTAATGCGTTAATAAGCCTGTAAAATAGCTGGAAGGCTTGCTCCACTCGCTATATTACTATATTGGTACTTTCTTAAATAAAAAACCCTTATTCTTATATTAAGGTTGACCATCTTGGCGCAGACTCATATACTTTGCGCGCATTTTCAGCGATGTGACTTGCGTATTGTCAAACAATGCTAAAAACCGGCACCACAGAAATAAAGAAGATATTATCGATTCAATTTGTTATTAGCCTTGTGGCTAGTGCGGTTGCCTGGTTGATCAGTGGGCCTATAGCGATATCTATCGTTGCAGGTGGTTTAATCGCCAGTTTGGCAAATGGCTATTTTGCATGGAAAGTTTTCGCAAAACAGCGAGAAGTTGAATCTGTACAAATCCTTAAAACCTATTACGGTGCTGAGGTCGGCAAAATTATTTTGACCGTAATGATGTTTGTATTCGTGTTTAACACGATCAAGCCATTAAACGTGATAGCGCTTATGAGCGCTTATCTGTTAATTACAATGATTCCCATGTTGGCGTCATTCTTTATTAATAAAGATGACGACGACAAGAATTGGAGAGAAAAGAATGTCAGCTGAAGGCATAACTTCCGGTGAATATATAAAGCATCACCTCCAGAACATGACTTACGGTAACCACCCCGACCATGGCTGGATGTTTGCAGAAACTGCTGAACAAGCTAAAGATATGGGCTTCTGGGCGTTTCATGTTGATTCATTAGGCTGGTCTATTGGCCTGGCTATTGTTTTCTTCCTGTTGTTCCGTAGCGTTGCTAAAACAGCAACCACTGGTGTTCCAACAGGGTTTCAAAACTTTGCAGAAATGATCGTTGATTTTATCAATGACAGTGTGCGTGGTTCATTCAGTGGTAAGAACGATTTAGTGGCACCCTTGGCGCTAACCGTGTTTGCCTGGGTGTTCTTAATGAATATGATGGATTTGATACCGGTTGACTGGTTGCCTATGCTGGCTCAGTGGATTGGTGCAAGCTTCTTTGGTGCAGATCCTCATCACGTATTCTTTAAGGTAGTGCCCAGCACAGATCCTAACGTTACCTTTGGTATGGCCTTAGGTGTATTCTGGTTAATGCTTTACTACAGCATCAAAATTAAAGGCATTGGCGGTTTCTTCGGTGAACTTGCATTCCAGCCATTTGGTAAAGCCGGTGCACCCGTTAACCTCGTATTAGAGCTTGTGTCACTAATCTCCAAGCCTATATCCCTTGCTCTGCGACTCTTCGGTAATATGTATGCGGGCGAAACAATTTTTATCTTGATTGCAATTATGTACTCAGCTGGATTGGCTACTGGTCTATTTGGTGGTGTGCTGCAATTAGGTTGGGCTATATTCCACATCCTGATTATTACGCTGCAGGCATTCATTTTTATGACCCTGACTATCGTATATCTAGATATGGCACACCAGGATCACTAATCTAGATAGCGGTAGACGTTACAGATTAATGTATTAATTTTTAAATTTTAAACTTAAAACTACTCTCAACAGGAGATTAACAATGACTGAAGCACAAGCATTTTTATTTATCGCCGGCGCTTTAATGATGGGCTTAGGCGCATTAGGTGCAGCAATTGGTATCGGTATCTTAGGTGGCCGTTTTCTTGAAGGTGCTGCGCGTCAGCCTGAATTGATTCCAATGTTACGTACACAATTCTTCATCGTAATGGGTCTTGTTGATGCGGTTCCAATGATCGCTGTTGGTATTGCTCTGTATGTTCTATTCGCTGTAGCTGCCTAATTATTCGGTTTTACTTAGCCTGATTGTAGGCGGTATACCTGAACAGTTAACGAAATAGTTACCGAGGAACATACATGAACATCAATGCAACTCTGATCGGACAATCAATAGCCTTTGCGCTGTTTGTTATGTTCGTAATGAAATATGTTTGGCCACCGCTGATGGCAGCGCTGGAAGAACGTAAAAAGACGATTGCCGATGGACTCGCTGCTGCAGAACGCGGCATGAACGAGCAAAAGCTAGCGGAGCAAGCGGCTGAGAAACACATTAAGAAGGCCAAAGGTCAGGCCTCTGAAATTGTGACTCAAGCGCAGAAGCGTGCATCTGAGATTGTTGAAGAAGCTAAAGATATTGCAAAAGAAGAAGCGGGTCGTGTTAAAACGGCGGCGCAAGCGGAGATTGAACAGGAAGTTAATCGTGCAAAAGAGGCTTTAAGACAACAGGTTGCAGGCATAGCTATGGCTGGTGCTGCGAAAGTCCTGAAACGTGAAATTGACGAGAAAACGCATAGCGAAATCGTTGATGACATGATTGCCCAAATATAGGCAAGGTGATCAAACATGTCTGAATTTACAACTGCCGCAAGGCCCTATGCAAAAGCGAGCTTTGAAGTAGCGCAAGCTGAATCAAAGCAAACGGCATGGTCTGAAGCACTGCAATTTATCGAAGCTGTTGTTTGCAACGATGATTTTGCAGCCGTGATTGACTCACCCACATTGGGTGCTGCCGCAATAGGCGATATCTTGATTGATATCTGTGCTGATAAGTTAAGCGATACACAGCGTAACTTTGTAATGGCACTGGCTGAAAATAGCCGCCTGGCGTTACTACCTGAAATTGTTGTTTTGTTTGAGGCATTACGTGCCAAAGCAGAGAACACGGTAGAGGCAACTGCGACATCTGCATATCAATTAACTGATGCGCAGATTCAATCAATGACCGACGCCCTGAAAAAGAAATTAGGCTGCGAAGTAAGCTTAACGAATGCAGTTGATGCATCGTTAATCGGCGGCGTAGTAATTCAGGCTGGCGACTTAGTTATTGATGGTTCCACAAAGGCCAAGATTGGGTCATTAACCCAGGCGGTCTCACACTAAGTGGGCCATTAACGAG